>ERZ1370068.4395-contig-3470_pt1 | contig 96890 bp, 125 predicted proteins | sample MGYA00561227_ERZ1370068 | MGnify/ENA primary metagenome ERZ1370068 (study PRJEB38410, sample SAMEA6850437) | metagenome | study: Metagenomic assessment of the ecological functions of the soil: analysis of the soil microbiota associated with the...
TTGTTCGTTCAGTTACGTATTGCTAGAGGTCCCCGAAGAACGCGCTGTCATTCCGGCCATCGGGCCTCCTGGCGTCAGACGTGCGAGACGGGCAATCGCCGCTCGGTCCTCGCGCGCGTCCGCTCGAGGTAGCTCTCCAGCGCCTGGCGCGCCAGATCTCGCGCGCCCAGTCCGAAGGCGAGCGACAGCGCCAGCACCGCGCCGCCGAACGCGATCCCGAAGACGAGCAGGACCATCTCGCGCGCGACGCCGAGCTCGGTCAGGGCGACGGCGGCGGCGACGGTGAGGACGAGCCAGCGGACTCGCCGTCGCCAGCAGCGACGCGCCCGGCACCTGCGCGTTGACCGCGGCCGATCAGCACTGCCTGGGCCAGGAACTGGGCGAGCATCCACCCGCCGACAACGACCAGCACCGCGACGATGACGTGCGGGAGGAACGCGAGCGAGCAGCGCCGGCCGGCGCCGCTGCGTCCCGGGCATCTCGAGGGCCTCGCACCGCCATCAGCAGCCCGACGAGGAGGATGGCCCAGTACACGAGCCGGCCCGAGCCAGCTCGGTCGGCGACGAGCCGGTGGCCACCGCGGCCGAGGACGGCCCGTCAGGCCCCATCGCGCGCAGCGCACGTCCAGGTTCGCGGCGGCCAGGACCCGGACCGTGACGCGGCGGACCAGGGCCGCGGCACGACCCAGGCCGAGGAGGATCAAGCGTGAGCGCGGCCAGGAGGCGGGGCGGTCACGACCAGGATGCGATGCGCCACGTCCCGCATCGCAGTCGAGGACGATGTCGCTCCATTGCTGCTGCATCGCTTTACCTCCATCGGGCCGAGAGCGCGGGCTTCTCGGCCTCGAAGGCCAGACGCCACCCGCTCGAGGGCGTCGGCGGCCCCGGGCCGAGAGTGGCGGCCTGGGTTTCGAGAACGAACGCCGCGACCCGCCCGAGATAGAGCGGCGTCAGCGCTCGCAGGAGATGGTCCCGCGGCAAGCCGCCGCTCGTGATGGGCCACGGCGAAGTCGGCGATCACACGAGCCCACAGAAGCGGCGGGAACCGGAAGTCCTCGGGCTCCGGGAGCCCGAGGGGATAGAGCTGGCCGAGCGTCTCGTCCGGACAGCGCCTGCTCCCAGAGGGGCAGGAGAGTCCTTCAGGCCGAGGTGGAAGGCCCGCACCATCCGGTCGGGCCGGACGTCGTCGGACGCCAGCGCCGTGGCGGACGCCGGTCCGCGCCGGCGGGACGGGCCGCGCTGCCGCACGTCCTGCCAGTCGCCGACGTGGCGCTCCATGAGCCGGAAGAGCGGCCCGACGGCGGTCGACAAGGGTGTGAGCGAGATCGGCGGGCGCCGCGCCGGGATCGAGCTGCTTCCGGCCCAGATGAGACCTCGACCAGCGCGTGGTCGACCGGCCGAGGCCTGGCCGAGGAGTCGCGTCTCGGCGCCCTGGCCCGGTCGGCTCGTCGGCCCAGTCCTCCGCCGGCGGGAGGGCATCGAGGAGGGATGCGGCGACACGGCGCCGCACCCGCCGAGCACCTCCTGCAGAGCCGCTTGCCGAAGAGCGACCGGACCAGCGGCGCGAGGAGGTTCGTCGTGAGCGTGCCCTCGGTGACGGCGCTGGGTGTAGACGGGCGAGACGTAGTCGGCATCCCTGCCGAGCGCGGGCCGAGCAGCGGCTCGACCCATTCGGCGGCGAAGCTCGACGAGGCCGGCATCGACGAGTGCCGGCCGCCCGGGCGCCGACGTGCCGAGCCGCGGCGAGCGCCGACCATGCACGGCGCGACCGCGGCCCGCGCGACCGGACGACGACGCGCGCTCGCGACCGGTGCCGGGACGCAGCCCGGTGACGCGCGCTGGTCGACGGCCTCGGAGGGTCGCCGTCCTGCGATCCGCCGTCGACGAGGAGGACCGCGGTCTTCCGGCCGGCGAATGCCCCGGGCGAGTCCAGCAGCGGCGACGGCGTGCGACGACGGCTGGCGCGGTCGCGCCTGGTTCAGCGCCGTCACGGCGACGCAGCGCCTCGACGGGCCCCAGGCGCCTCCACGGCCGCGATGCCGTCGGGCGGGAGGGCGGTCTCGAGGGCGAGCCATGTCAGCCATCCGCCCGCTCCGCTACTGGTCATCTGGGCGAGGAGCGGCGTAGTCCGCGAGGTGCGCGGGAGCAGGAAGTTGCGGCGCACGTGCTCGCGCGCGGCGCCGCCCAGGCGGCGCGGCGAGGTCGGGGCTCTGCAGGAGCTGCCGGATCCGGAACGCCGCGCCCTCGACGGAGCCGACGGTGTAGCCGGTGACCTCGGAGAGGACCTGAGCCGGAGATGCCGCCCGACGGCGCTCCCGACGACGGGCTTGCCCTTCCACATCGCCTCGGCGACGCGCCAGGCCGAAGCCCTCCCGCTGCGGTAGGTGGAGCACCACGGTCGCGCGCGCGCTGCAGCGCGTTGATCCTCGGTGCAGCGTCCGGGCGGCATCACTGCAGCAGGTGGACGTCCGGATCCTGGCCGGCGGCCTCGCGAGCTCGGTGAGGTCACGGCGCTGCCCTCCGGATTGTCGGTCGGCGCCCCATCCCGGCCAGCACCAGGCGGCGCATGGCACGTACTTCCGGACGAGACGGAAGGCGGTCAGCGCCGCCATCGGGCTCGGCGGCGCGCGAGTAGGGGCGCAGATCTGGGAGCAGGAGGCCGGTCCCGAGGGATGCCGAGCCGGCCGAGGACCTCGCGTATCCGCCCGCCGCGAGCTCGCGGTTCTTCTCGCCGAGGCGGATCGATCGGACGGGGTGGACGACGAGCATCGGAACCTGGACCGCGCTGGGCGAACTTCGGGCATCGAGTAGACGACGGCGTCGTACCGCTCGAGGTCCCGGCGCACCAGGTGCCACGCGCGCCGCCAGGCGCGGGAGAGGTCGCGCGTGGCAGCGCCGTGACCCAGCGGCCCGCTCCGGGCGGTGGCGGACGAGAACGGCAGGGCCGGAGCAGGTCGTGGATCATCACCAGGTCGGACTGGAGCGGGATGCGTGGCGCGCGTTCGTCGCGGCGGCCTCGACGTAGGATACCAGCATGGCCTCGGTGATGGCGACCGGCTGGCCGCCGAGCGCCGTCTCGAGCGCGCGGGTCGCACGCGTAGAACGCCGGGTCTCCGACGATGACCTCCCAGGTCGCGTCGACGCCCAGGTCCTGGAACAGGCGGCACGAGGCGCGCCAGGATCTCCGACGAGCCACTGCCGTAGCGGCCGGCGTTGGCGCGGACGAAGCGCCGACCCTGGAGCCGCTCGGCGAGCTTCATGCAGGAGGTCGATCGCGCCCCGCGGCGCGACGCCCGTCAGTCACTCCATCTGGGGCGCTCGGGCCGGTCAACCTCGGCGCCGCGTCGCTCATCGGCCCGCGCCGCCGGCGAGCGCGTCGTCGAGCAGCACGATCGAGGCGGTTCGCGGTCTGCTCGAGGCTGCGTCGGCGTAGGGGTTGACCGCCTGGATCGCGGGCGGCCAGCTCTGAGGCAGCCCGAGCGCTCCGCTCGAGCCACGCCGCAAGTCGTTGCGGCCTCGACCCAGCCGGAGCCTGGCCTCGACGAGGTGGAAGTAGAGCGCGCTCTGGTCGATCTCCAGCAGGGCGTCCCGCGAGCTCCTGGAGCGTCTGTCACCTCGATGCCCGTCGGGACCTCGCACGATGCCGCGACTGGATGAAGTCGAAGGGTTCCCCGGACATCGACCATGGGCACGATGCCGAGCCGCCGCAGATGCGTCGTCGATGACCGACACGAGCTCCTCCCGGAGCGCCTGGACCGTCGCGAAAAGTCGGCGGGTCGACCATCGCCAGGCGCTCGCCCAGGACGCGGTCGCGCACGTGGACGTCCACCCACGTCGCGAAGTCGTTCGGGATACGAGGCCCCCCACGAGCCGGTGGCGCAGGAGGAAACCGTGCGTGTGGTAGTAGATCGAGTCTGAGCGGGACCTCGTCGAGGAGCTGCGCGAGCTGCCGCCTCGTTCTCGGCTCGCAGGCCGATGAACTCCGTGAGCTCCATGCACGCCACGAAGGCGAACGCCCTCGCCTCGTCGTACGGCCGGCCGGCGCATGGACCCGGCGCCGGCGTCGACCGCCGCTCGAGCGGCGAGCAGGGGGACCGCGACCCACGCCGGGCGGTTGGCGAGCTCGTAGGCCGAGCTCGTAGAGCGCCTTGTCGAGTCTCGTAGGCGCGCAGCGCTCGCTCGAGCCGCTCGCCGCTCGGCCGGCACGATGCGCCGGCTGGCCTGCGCGCGCCGCCTCGCCGAGGTACGCGTCGAGGAAGCGCGGCGCGCACCCCGGTCTCCCACGTCTCCGGCCCAGGGCGCGCAGGCGCTCCGCCAGCCGCGCGTCGTCGGGGCTCGACTCGAGCCGGCGCGCCGAAGGCGACCTGCGCCGCGTAGCGCGAACGACCGGAGCATGCCCGGCGACGTCCTTCAGCACGCACTGCTTCGCGCGCCGCTCGGCCAGCGATCCGCGCGGGCTCGCCCTCGAAGTCGAGGATGGCGAAGCCGTCCGCCGTCCGGAGGAGCTGCCCGAGGTGGTAGTCGCCGTGGATGCGGATCTTCATCACCGCCGGACTCGCGAGGGTGTCCACGGCGCGTACAGCTCGTCGCCCAGGCGGGCGCCGTCGGCCACGACCCGCTCGCGCGGCCTCGCGAAGGCGCCGGCGGGAAGCTCGAGGCTCGGCCGCGAGGGCCTCGAGCGACGCGGTCGGAGCTGCGCCTGCATCGCTTCGCCCCAGCGAGCGATGTCGTCTGCGGTGATCGGCTCGGCGGCGAGCGGGTGGCGCGGTCGGGGCGGAGGCGAGCGCCCGGTGGAGGCGCCCGGTGAGGGCGCCCAGCCGGGCAGCCTCGTGCGCGTCCGCCGACGCGCAGCGCGCGGGCGAACACGGGATCCGGCGACTCCTCGTCCCGTCCTTCGATCGCGGAGGCGTAGTACTCGCCGAGCCGCTCGAGGGCGGCCGTCCACGCGTCGCCCTGGTTCGGGACGAACTCGTGCAGCACGGCGAGCGTCACCGGATCCGCGCCGTTCGCCTGGTAGGTGACGGAGCCGGCGAGCCGGGGCGTCCCGGGAAACGCCGCCTGGCGCGTGAGGAAGTCAGTGAGCTCGAGCTCGGGGCTCGAGCCCGGCTTCGAGTCGGCGGAAGATCTTCAGGATGACCCGGCGGTCGTAGACGACCGGACGTGTTGCTCTGCTCGCTCGTGATGGGTCGCGGACTCGCCGCGCGGTGCGCCGGGAGGATCTCGGCCAGCACGGGCGTCGCCGCGCACCGGAAGGCGCCGCGCTCGCCGGCGAGCGTCGCGTCGACGCGGATGGCCTCGAGCAGCGCCAGGCAGAACGCAGGCTCGCCCATGGCGTCGACGAGCGGCCCCTGCGCCTGTGCCAGGCGGCGCGACCGGGATGCAGTAGCGCTCGCGCCCCTCGGTCGGCGAAGACCACGTCGAACAGGGCGAGCAGCCCGCTCGTCCCGGGCAGCGGCCGCGTGGTCGACCGGGACCACCGTCGGCGATGTCCCGGTTCTTGCTCGCCGAACCACCGTCGGCTTCCCAGGGTCTCCGCGGAGCGCCGCGGCTGCGCGGACGGCGAGCGCCTCGGCGGTGGGCTCGGGCCTCAGGATTCCCGCGCTCGAGACCGAGCTTACCTCGGGGGCCGCCTAGCGCCCACGTGCCGTCCACCAGCGCGTGATAGAGCGCGAGCGTGCGGCGGGCCACCACGCCCCAGCTGAAGAGCGCCTCGGCGCGCTGCGCGACCCTTGACGCCCATCGTCCGGCGGAGGGCGGGGTCCGCGACGAGCGCGTTGAGGGCATCGGGCGAGGGCCCGCGTGAAGCCATCGGGGTCTCGCGGCTCGACGACGCCGTCGTGCTCCACCACCTCGACGGGGACGAGGCGGCCGTTCTCGCCGTCGACGACGACCTCGGGGATGCCGCCCACCGCGCGTCGCGACCACCGGGATCTCGCAGGCCATCGCCTCCAGGTTGATCAGGCCGAACGGCTCGTAGACCGACGGGCAGCAGAAGACGGCCGCGTGGGAGTACAGCTCGACGGCCGTGGCGCGGTCCACCATCTCCGGAATCCACACGATGCCCTGACCGCTCCGCCCGGACTCCGCGCCACGGCCGCCTCGACCTCTCGCGCGATCTCGGTCGTGTCGGCGGCATCCGGCGCACAGCACGACCTGGGTTCCGGCGGTCAGGTCGGGGATGGCGCGGATAAGGTGGAGGAGGCCCTTCTGCCGGGAGATCCGGCCCACGAAGAGCACGTAGGGGCGGCGCCGGATCGAGTCCGAACCGCTGCGAGGCGGGTCCGGCCGGGCGCCGGGCGGTAGGTCTCGGTGTCGACGCCGTTCGGGATGACGTGCACCCGCTCGGGCGCGATCGGCGTAGTGCCGGAGGAGGTCGCGCCGCATCTCCGTCGAGACCGCGATGACCGCGTCGGCGGCCTCGAGCGCGGCGCGCTCCGCCCACGCCGAGACGTCGACGCCGCGGCCGAGCTGCTCGCGCTTCCACGGGCGGAGCGGCTCGATCGAGTGGGCGGTCACGACCAGCGGGATGCCGTGGATGAGCCGGGCGAGGAGCCCGCCGAAGGCGGCGTACCACGTGTGGGAGTGGACGACGTCCGCGTCGGTCGGCTGGACCGCCGAGGCTCAGGCAGACGCGCGAGCGCGCGGACGACCGGCGCGAACGCGTGGCCGTCCTCGGGGACGCCGGCTGATCTTGCCGGCGTCATCGTAGCCGTGCACCACGAGGTTCCCGGCTTCGACGTCGTGGCGTCCGAACGTGCGCACCTCGACGGCGGCGAGCTTCGCGAGCTCACGCGCGAGGTACTCGACGTGCACCCCGGCGCCGCCGTAGATGTCGGGAGGATATTCACGGGTCAGCAGCAGGATCTTTCAACGGCGCTCTCGGCCGCTGCGCCGGGCGGCAGCGCTCCAGGCGGGAGGGGCGGGAAGGGCGTCCCGGTCGCGCTCACACCGAGTCTCGCTCGATGCCGTAGGCCTCCGGCCGGGCGCCCCGGGCGGTCGAGGCGGAGCCAGTAGGAGCCGTGCGGCGCCAGTCGTGAGCGCGTAGGGCCGGTCCCCGATGGCGGGGAAGCGCGACCCACCGAGGAGCTCCACTGGGACGGCGCCGCGGAACTCCGCGAGGCCGAGCTCCACCGCCTCCGCCGAGGGCGCGAGGTTGTGGACGAGCAGGACGGTCTCGCCGCGGTACTCCCGGAGGTGGGCGAGGACGCGTGTGTTGGCCGACGTGAGGAACCGGAGCGTGCCCCGGCCGAAGACCTTCGACCGCTTGCGCGCGGCGATGAGCCTCCGGGTCCAGCTCGAGCAGGGACGCGGCGGACCGCTGCTGCGTCTCGACGTTGACGGCCTGGTGGCCGTAGACGGGATCGGTGATGACCGGGCTGTAGAGGCGCTCCGGCTCGACGCGCGAGAAGCCGGCGTTGCGGTCCGCCGACCACTGCATGGGCGTCCGGACGCCGTGCCGGTCGCCGAGGTGGACGTTGTCGCCCATGCCGATCTCGTCGCCGTAGTAGACGATCGGCGTGCCCGGGAAGCGTGAAGCAGCAGGCTGTTGAGCAGCTGGATCGGCGCCCGGTCGTTCTCGAGCAGCGGGGCCAGGCGCCGCCGGATGCCGATGTTGAGCTTCATCCGCGGGTCCTGCGCATAGGCGTAGTACATGAGGTCGCGCTCGGGGTCCGTGCACCATCTCGAGCGTGAGCTCGTCGTGGTTCCGGAGGAAGAGGCACCACTGGCAGGTCTCGGGGATGGGCGGGGTGTGCAGGAACATGTCGGTGATCGGGCGGTGGTCCCCGCTGAAGACCGCCATGTACATGCGCGGCATCAGCGGGAAGTGGAAGGCCATGTGGAACTCGTCGCCGTCCCCGAAGTACGGGCGGACGTCGCGCGGCCACTGGTTGGCCTCGGCCAGGAGGATCCGCCCGCGGTACTGCGCGTCAGGCTCGGCGCGGAGGCGCTTCAGGAACACGTGGGTCTCGGGAGGTTCTCGCAGCTCGTGCCCTCGCGCTCGAAGAGGTAGGGGACCGCGTCGCAGCGGAACCCGTCGAGACCCTTGTCGAGCCAGAAGCGCATCGCGTCCAGCATGGCGGCTCTGGACCGCCGGGTTGTCGTAGTTCAGGTCCGGCTGATGGCTGAAGAACCGGTGCCAGTAGTAGGCCTTCGCGTCCGGGTCCCACGTCCAGTTGGACTTCTCGGTGTCCACGAAGATGATGCGCGCGTCCGGGTAGCGCTGGTCGGTGTCGCTCCAGACGTAGTAGTCCCGGTACGGAGAATCCGGGGCCGAGCGCGCCGACTGGAACCAGGGGTGCTTGTCCGAGGTGTGGTTCACGACGAGGTCGGCGATCACCCGGAGGCCCCGGCGGTGCGCCTCGGTGATGAAGGTCTCGAAGTCCGCCATCTTGCCGTAGAGCGGCGAGACGTCGTGGTAGTCGGCGATGTCGTAGCCGTCGTCCCGGAGGGGCGACGGGTAGAAGGGCAGGAGCCAGAGGCAGTCCACGCCCAGGTCCTGGATGTAGTCGAGGCGGCGACGTCAGGCCGGGAAGTCGCCGATGCCGTCGTCGTTCGAGTCCTGGAAGGCCTTGACGTGGACCTCGTAGAAGACGGCGTCCTTGTACCAGAGGTCATCCATGCGGGGTGCCCTCCGGGGTCGGTGAAGCGGGGACACGACGGCGACGCCGGGTCTCAGTAGCACGGTGTCCCGTAGGCGCGCTGCGCCGAAGCGCTCGAGGCGGAAGATGGCCGCCGGCTCCACCCGCGGGTCGAGCCGCACGCGCTGGGTCGGTCCCCGCCAGAGCTGCCGCTCGTCGAGATCAGCTCGTGGGCCTGGAAGGGCTCGTCCGGCGCGACTCCCAGGGCCTCGAGCGGCACGCGCACCTCCGATCTCGTCGCGCCGCGAAGGGATCGAGGTTTACCGCGACGAGGACCGCGTTCGCCCCGTCGGAGCTGCGCTTGCCGTAGCAGAGGACGTGCTCGTCGTCGCTCTCGTAGAAGACGAGGTTCCGGTACTCGTGGAGCGCCCGGTTCTCGCGGCGGATCCGGTTGATGCGGGCGACGTACGTCGCGGATGTTGCCGGGCGCGTTCCAGTCGCGCGCCTTGATCTCGTACTTCTCTGAGTCCAGGTACTCCTCGGTGCCCGGGACGGCGGCGTTCTCGCAGAGCTCGTACCCGCTGTAGATCCCGTAGAGGGACGACAGGGTCGCCGCCAGCGCGAGCCGCATGCGGAGCGCGGGCGGACCGCCCTGCTGCGAGGATGGGCGGCAGGATGTCGGGCGTGTTCGCGAAGAAGTGTCCCCGGAAGTACTCCGCCATCTCGCCGCTGGGTCAGCTCCGTGAGGTAGTCGATCAGCTCCTGCTTGAAGTTCCGCCACGTGAAGTACGTGTAGGACTGGCGTGAAGCCGACCTTCGCGAGGGCCTGCATCGCGCGCGGGCCGCGTGAAGGCCTCGGCGAGGAAGATCACGTCGGGGTGACACTGACTGGATCTCCGCGATCAGCCACTACCAGAACGGGATCGGCTTGTGTGCGGATTGTCGACGCGGAAGATCCGGACGCCCTGCTCGATCCAGAAGAGCAGGATGCCCGTCAGCCTCCTCCCAGAGCGCCTCGCGCTCGTCGGCCGTAGAAGTTCAGGGGATAGATGTCCTGGTACTTCTTCGGCGGGTTCTCCGCGTACTTGATCGTGCCGTCCGGCCGGTGATGGAACCACTCCGGGTGCTCCGTCACCCATGGATGGTCCGGCGAGCACTGGAGCGCGTAGTCGAGCGCGACCTCGAGCCCGTGCTCGCGCGCGGCGCGCAGGAAGCGCCCGGAAGTCGGCCAGGGTGCCCGAGCGCGGGGTCGATCGCCTTGTGCCCGCCTGCTCGTTGCCGATGGCCCACGGGGAGCCCGGGTCGTCGGGTCCGGCCTCGAGCGCGTTGTTGCGGCCCCTTCCGGAAGCTCCGCCCGATCGGGTGGATCGGCGGCAGATAGACGACGTCGAAGCCCATGGCCGCGATCTCCGGCAGCCGCTCGATGCAGTCGACGGAACGGTGCCGTGGGCGGCTCGGCACGCGGCTCTGGGACCGGGGGAACAGCTCGTACCACGCTGCGAACCGGGCCAGCGGCCGGTCCACGACCACCTCGAGCTCGTGGTCGTAGCGGGTCGCCGCCGCGCGGTCTGGGTAGGCGTCGAGGATCTCCGCGACCTCCTCGTTCAGCGAGGAGGCGGGCGCGCGCGGTCCGGCATCCCTGGCTGCCTCGAACTCGGCGAGCCGCGCCTCGAGCCGGCGGCGATCGGTCGCCCGCGACACGCGCGAGCGCGCCCGCAGGAGCGCGGCGCCCTCGAGCGAGCTCGCTCGCGACGTCCATGCCGGCGCTCACGCGCTTCTTGCAGGTCCTCGGCCCAGGCTCGGTAGGCGTCCGGCCACGCCTCGAGCGTGTAGACGTACCGGGTGTTCTCCTCCAGGAGGAACCGGCCGGCCCAGCGGTCGTTGCCGAGGGGCTCCATGGGCGCCTCGTGCCACGCCGTGTCCTTCACGGTCCGGTAGCGGAGGACGGCGGCCAGGCCGCCGTGGCCCTCTGGAGGATGTCCGCCGGCACCTCGAACATGTCGCCCACCTCGCGCTTGACGGGGACGCCCCCCGTCGAGCTCGGGCCGGACGTCAACGATCCAGACGCTGCGGACGTCGCCGCCGGCGGCGACCGATAGGTCATGGCGCCTCGCTCCTTCCAGTGTCGCGAGGGGCGAGGGCCGACGGCCCCGGCACGCCGCAACACCTCCAGAATAGCGCGTCCTGGTTAGCCCGGTCGGGCTTCCGCCACGGCGCGGAGAAGCGAGAGGACGTCGGGGACCCCCTCGAGGCGGATCGCCGCCGCCGTCGCCTCGGGGCCCACATGGATGGACAGGGCGCCGGGGGAGGGCCGCGAAGAGGTCCTCGTCGGTCCGGTCGTCTCCGATGGCCACCAGCAGTGCGCCGGCGGGCGCTCGGGCGGCGATGAAGGGGACCAGGCGGCCCTTGTGGACGCCCCGGGTGACGACTTCGATGACCTTCGCCCCCGGCAGGATCTCGGCGGGCGAGCGCTCGAGGAGCCGCGACAGCTCGAGCTTCAGGGAATATGCCCGGCTCAGGCCGAGCTCATGCTCCACCAGCCGGTAGTGCCACGCGACCCCGCCCGCTCTTCTCCTCGACCAGGGCGCCGGGGGTCTGGGCTGCGTAGTCCCGCATCAGGGCGAGCACGCCGGGACGCCACGACTGCGGCGCGGGCATCCCCGTCGCCCACTCGGAGGCTCCCGGAGGCTGCGACAGCAGTCCGTGCTCGGCGTGGAGTCCGATCGGGAGGGCGCCGAGCCAGCGCTCGAGCGCCTCGTGCGTCCGACCGCTCACTACGTGGACCTCGGTGTTCGGCCGGTCGGCGAGGTCGCGCAGCAGGGCCCTCAGCTGGTCGTCAGGTTCGGCCAGCGCCGGTATCGGCGCGAACGGGACGAGCGTGCCGTCGTAGTCCAGCAGCAGGACGAGGACCGCGGCCGCCCCGATCCGGGCCGCCAAGGCCTCGGTCGTGTGCGACGAGTGCATGCTCGTATGAAAATTGTAGCATCCACGCGCGGGAGTGAGGACTCTGTCATTCGCGTCTCGCGCTTCGGCGGACCCGGCTCTCGGGTGACAATGGAAGTGGATGAGCGATCGGGCGACCCCATCGCGCCCCGGCTCGCTTCTCGGCCGGGGCGCCGCCTGGATCCGCGGGCATACCTTCGAGGTGGCGCTCGCCGCGCCGCTCGTCGGCTACCTGCTGCTGCTGACGGCGGCGCCCATCGTCGAGACCGTGCGCCTGTCGCTGAGCGCTCCGCTCGACGGCGGCTTCCCGTCGCTCGGGCGCTATCGCGCGCTGCTGGCCTCGGACCTCTTCCGAGCCGCGTTCCGGAACACGATCATCGTGGTGCTCCTGTCGCTGGTCCTTGAGATCGGGCTGGGTCTCCTCGTCGCGCTGACGCTTCACCGGCGGTTCCCGCTCCGCGGGTTCGTCCGGACGCTGGTCCTCCTGCCGCTCGGCGTGCCGACCGTCGTGTCGGCGGCGGTCATGCTCCTCGTCTTCTCGCGCGCGGGCTACCTCAACGGGCTCCTGCTGGCGGTCGGCCGACGGGCTCGCGCTGGTCGGCGTCCACTGGCGGTTCGAGCCCGTGGGATGGACGGTGGCGGGCGGCTGGCGGACGCTCTTCACGGTGGCCGTCGCCGATACCTGGAAGGTGCTGCCCGTGGTCATCCCTGATCCTGCTGGCGGGATCTTCAGGCGATTCCCGAGGAGGTGGAGGAGGCCGCCGAAGGTCGACGGCGCCAACGGGGTGGGGATGGGCCCGCTACGTGGTCCTCCCGCTCCTCGCGCCCTACGTCACGGTGGCGGTCATCCTGCGCGCGATCGACGCCTTCCGGATCTTCGAGGTCGCGCTCGTGCTGGCGGGACGCGTCGAGCCCGTGCTCGGGACGTTCATCTGGAGCCGCTACGCGCCGCCTACGAGCGATCCCTACACCGCGGCGGCCGGCGCCGTCGTCCTCTTCCTCCTGATCATGGGCTTCGTGAGTCTGTATCTGCGCCTGGTCGTTGGCCGCAGCGAGGCTGTCGCGTGACGGATCGCGGGAGAGCGGAAGGCCCGAGTGCGATGCGCCGGCTGCTGTTCCGGCGCCTGGGTCACGGCGTGCGTCGCGGGCCGCTCTGTTCCCGATCTTCGTTCTCGTCATGGTCTCGGTGGCGCCGGGGGCGGCCCTCTTTGGCGAGCGCCCCGCGCTCATCGTGACCGCGCCGACCTTCCGATTCTGGCGGGCCGTGGTGGAGGGCGGCGACCTCTGGGCGCCTCGTGAAGAGCTTGACCGTCGCCCTGCTGACGACCATCGGGGCCCTCGCCGTCGCCGCTCCCGGGGCGTACGCCATCGCAGAACTGCCGGTGGCGGCCCGCCGCGGGGTCGTGGTGGGTCTCCTCGTCACGCGCATGTTCCCGGAACTCACGATCGGCGTGTCGGTCGCGACCCGCTTCGCGCAGCTCGGCCTCACCGACACGTACTGGGGGCTCGCGCTCGCTCATCTCACCGGGGTGCTGCCGTTCATGCCTGGATCCTCGTGGGAGCCTTCGAGGCGATTCCGAGCGACGTGGAGGCGGCCGCGTCCATCGACGGCGCGTCGCGCCTCGCCACACTGCGGCGGGTCGTGCTGCCGATGACCGCGCCAGCGCTGGCTGTCGCCGCGCTTTTCGCGTGGCTCTACTCGTGGAACGAGTTCCTCTACGCGCGCCTCCTGACGACCTCCCAGAACACGCTGCCGCTTCAGGTGTTCCAGGCGATCGACCGCGGGTCGCGCCAGCAGATGGCGGCGGTGGCCGTCGCCCTGGTCCTGCCCGTCCTGGGGATCGTGGCCGTGCTCCAGCGGCACCTGCGCCCGGGGGCGTTGGCGGGAGCGATCCGGGGATGAGGCGCCGGAGATGATCGAGTCGTGCCGCCATCGGGGGATCGCGGCAGTCCTGGCGTTCGTGCTCGGCAGCCTGGCGGGGGCCTGCGGGCGCTCGGACGACGCCGAGCGCGCGGGCTCACGTTCAGCGCGTCCCTGGCCGAGGACGAGAGGCCGGCCGTCCGCGAGGTGCTCGATCGGTTCCGGGCGGAGAGCGGGGTCGCGGTGGCGCTCGTCGCGGTGACGGCGAACGACCTCCCCGGAAGCTGAAGGTCGAGGTCGGCTCCGGGCCGCTCCACCATCGACCTGTTCGCCCAGGACAATCTCGCGCTCCGTGCGCTCGTGGACGGTGGGCTGGTCAGGCGCTGGACGACGTGGCCGTTCCAGACGGCGTGATGCCCGCGATGGTGCCGGCCACCTTCGACGGAAAGCGCTACTTCCTCCCGTTCCGCCCGAACGTGCTCGTAACCTACGTCAACCGCGCCCGGCTGCAGGAGGCCGGTCTCGCGTTGCCGCGGACGGTCGCGGACCTGCGGACGGTCGCGCAGGCGTTCCGGACCCGCCGCGGCGCCGCCAAGATCACGCTGGCACTGGCCGAGGGCGCCCCACCGCGATCACCGGTCGCCGAGCTCGGTGCTGGGCTTGGCGGTGATCCGCTGAGTGCTGAACGACGCGGGATCGGTCGCCGCCTTCGAGCTGCTCGCGGGGCTGTGGCGGGACGGGCTCCTGGCCCGGGAGAGCCTGGTGGCCAAGTACGACACGCAGGTCGATCACCTGATCAGCGAGACGGCGTGGCTCGCCCAGAACTGGCCCTTCACCTCAGGGGTTCTCGCGCGCCAGGACCTTCTCGACCGGTTCGAGGTCTACGAGGGCTGGCGGGGACCGGTCCGCGCCGCCCACGTGGTCGGCGGCGACGTCCTCGGGATCCCGCGCGGCGTCTCGGACCGCCGCCGCGAGCTTGCCGTCCGGCTCGCTCAGCACCTCATGTCACGCGACGCCCAGAGCGCCTCGTGGCCGGGCAACGCGTGGCCCGCGATCCGGCAGGATGCCTACGGCCGCGTGCCGGAGGCGCAGCGCCAGACGTTCGAGGCGGTGCGCCGCGCGCTGGCCGACGGATGGCACCGGCCGGGCGTCGCCTACTGGCCGGCGGTCAGTGACGCGATGAACGAGGCGGTCCGCCGAATCGTCCAGCGAGGCGAGCCAGCGCGGCCCGTTCTGGATCGTCTGCACGCCGGCATCGCGGATTCCGCGAAGCGGGCCGGCGCGCCCTATCCGCCGCCGCGCTGAAAAGACGACGCCCGCCGGGCGTTCGACCCGGCGGGCGCGCGTCTCGGATCGTGGGTCCGGTTACTTCTTCGACGCGTCGAAGATCTCGCCGAACAGCACCCAGCGCTCGCCGTCGAACTTCGCGAGCTGCTCCTGCTCGATCGGGTAGAAGTCCGTCGGGCTGGTGTTGATCTTGACGCCCGGCAGCAGCCATCGGGATCGACGAAGTCCTTCAGGCTTGCGGCCTGCTTCATGACGTTGGCGCGCGAGAGGTCGTTGCCCGCCTGCTTGAGCACCTGGACCATCGTCTGGGCCACCGAGTAGCCGTAGACGTTGAAGGCGTCCGTCTTGTTCCCGTCCGGGATAGTACTTGTCCATGAAGACCCGCCAGTCCTTGTAGCCCTGATCGTTCTTCCACTGGGGTCGGTCGGGTCCTTCAGGTACTGGACCGTGATCAGCCCCTTCGACGCGTCCAGGCCGGCCGGCTTGAGCACCGCGCCCACCGAGGCGGACACGTTGTTCAGGAGGTGGATCGGCTTCCAGCCGATGTCGGCCGCCTTCTTGATCGCCTGGGCGGCGAACTTCGGCGTCGTGACGTTGAAGAACACGTTGGCGCCGCTGTTCTTGAGGTTCACGATCTGCGAGTCGACGGTCGGATCGGTCACCTCGTAGCGACTGCTCGAGCACGATCGCCTTGGCGGCGGGGCCGAGGCCGTCCTTGAAGCCCTTGAGGTAGTCCTTCCCGTAGTCGTCGTTCTGGTAGAGGATCCCGATCTTCGGCGTCCGGGACGTTCTTGAGCACGTACTGGGCGTAGATCTGCCCTTCGGCCTGGTAGGTGGGCTGCCAGCCCATCGTCCACGGATGGCCCTTCGGATCGCCCCACTTCGTCGCGCCGGTGGCCACGAAGAGCTGCGGCACCTGCTCGTCGTTCATGTACTTCCAGATGGCGCTGTTCGACGGCGTGCCGAGGGTCTGGAAGAGGAGGAGCACCTGATCCTGCTCGACCAGCTTGCGGACCATCTCCACCGCCTTGGGCGGGCTGTAGGCGTCGTCGAGCGTGACGAAGTTGATCTTGCGGCCGTTGATGCCGCCTTCCTCGTTGATCTTCTTGAAGTAGGCGCCGATGGACTTGCCGATGGTGCCGTAGGCGGACGCGGGTCCGCTGTACGGATTGGTGTTGCCGAGCTTGATCTCGGTCGCCGTCACACCGGGGTCGGCCGCGCAAGGCCGGGCCGGCGGCGAGCCCGAGCGCGCACGGCGACGACCAGGGCGAGAACGCTCCTATGCTTGTGCATGTTGCCCCCTTTGGGTGTGACGGACGGTGAGGATGCACCGGGCCGGACCGCCCGACGAGCCGCCGGCCGGCGCGCCGCAGGAAGCCCGCGACGCCGTCCGGCATGACGTACATGAACGCGATCAGGAAGACCCCGTAGATCGCCCAGGGCGCGGCCTTCGAGATCTCCTGCGCGTAGTTCGGGACGAACTGGATGAACAGGGCGCCGAAGATCGCCCCCGGGACGGAGGCCAGCCCCCGATCACGATGCCGACCAGGAACGTGATGGAGAGGAACACGTTGAACGAGTCCGGCGCCACGAACGCCACCGCGAGCCCCCGACGGCCCCGCAATCCCAGTGTAGCAAGCGCTCGACCCCGAACGTGAGCGACTTGTAGAGGGCGGTGTCGATGCCCATCGCCTGGGCGGCGATCGGGTTGTCCCGGATCGCCACGATGGCGCGCCCGGGCCGGGTCCGCGAGGAGGTTCCACGTCAGCACGAAGAGCACGATCAGGACCGACAGGGCGACGTAGTAGAGCCACTGGTCGCGGGACGAGAGGCAGGCCGAGGGCGCCTGCGGCTTCGACAGCACGATGCCCTGGGACCCGCCGGTCCACGAGTCGAAGTACTTGAGGATCTGCGGCACGGCGAGCGCGAGGGCGAAGGTGGCGAGCGCCAGGTGAAGCCCCTCCAGGCGGAGCGCCGGGATGCCGAAGAGGAACCCCACCACGAAGCACACGAGGCCGGCGGCGGGGATCGTCCAGCCGTAGCTCACGCCCCACCGGTCGATCATGATGGCCGCCGTGTAGGCGCCCATCGCGTAGAAGGCTCCGTGCCCGAGCGAGATCTGGCCGTTGTAGCCGGTGAGGAGGTTGAGCCCGAGGAGGACCATCGCGTACACGCAGACCTGCGTGAACTGGAAGAGACGGAAGCCGCTCAGCGGGAAGGGGCAGGAGGAGCGCGACGACCAGGAGCACGCCGAGCCCCACCACCAGAGGCTGCGCTGGCGATCGCCTAGACACGTCGCACGACCGCGTGGCCGAAGAGACCGCTCGGCCGGACGAGCAGGACGCTCACGATGATCAGGAGCGCCACGGTCGAGCTTGAGCTCGGTGCCGATGAACGGGATGTACGTCCCCGCCAGGTTCTCGATGACCCCGACGAGGAAGCCGCCGATCACGGCGCCCAGCGGGCTGGTGATCCCGCCGAGCGTCGCGCTGGCGAAGGCGTAGATCGAGGATGCCGCCCATCATGTTCGGCTCGAGGAAGATCACCGGCGCGACGAGCATGCCTGCCACGGACCCCACCAGGGCGGCCAGCCCCCAGCCGAGCGCGAGCATCCAGCCGACCCGGATGCCGCAGAGCCGGCTGGAGGCCGGGTTCTGGGCCGCCGCGCGCATGGCGAGCCCGAGGGTCGTGAACCGGAAGAAGGCGTAGAGGAGGCACAGCAGGACGAGGGTCACGCCGATGACGCCCAGATCGTGCTGGCCGAACACCACCTTGCCGATGCGGATCGGCGTCCGGGGAACGGGCTCGGGAAGGGCTGGATGACGTACGAGTACATCCACCCGGCGAGGCTGTTCAGGATCACCAGGAGACCGATGCAGACGATGACGAGCGTCAGTACCGGCTTTCCCTCGATCGGCCGGATGACGATGCGCTCGATGAGGAAGCCGCCCGCGAACGCCGAGGACGACGGTGGCGACGAAGGCCACCCAGTACGGCGACGCCGGCGTTCAGCATCGACCACGCGAGGTAGGTGCTGAACATGGCCATCTCGCCCTGGGCGAAGTTCACGATCTCGGTGGCCTGGTAGATCATCACCAGCGCGAGGGCCAGGCTCGCGTAGATGCCACCGGTGGCGAGCCCGGAGACGATCTGCTGGAGGAGGGTCTCAATACCCAAGGTAGGCTCTCCGGACGGCGTCGTCCTTCCGGATCTCCTCGGCCGCGGCCCGACGAGGACGACGCGCCCGGTCTCCAGGAGAGTACGCGCGGTCGGCGAGGCCGAGCGCGAGGGCCGCGTTCTGCTCGACGAGGAGCACGCTGACGCCTTCGCGCTGGTTGATGGTGCGCGACGATCCGGAAGATCTCCTGGACGCACCAGAGGGGCGAGGCCGAGCGACGGCTCGTCGAGGAGGAGCAGGCGGGGCCGGAGCATCGAGGGCGCGGGCGAGGGCGAGCATCTGCTGCTCGCCTCCCGAGCAGCGTGCCCGCGGCCTGGCTCCGGCGCTGCCCCAGCACGGGGAAGTAGCCGTAGACGCGCTCCATGTCCTCGCTGACCGCCGCCCGGTCGCGCCGCACGTGGGCTCCCAGGCGGAGGTTCTCCTCGACGGTGAAGCCCACGAACGTCCCGCGCCCCTCCGGCACGTGCGCGATGCCGAGGCGGGCGATGTCCTCGCACGCTTTGCCGTCGATGCGCCGCCCGTCGAGCGCGATGCCGCCCTCGCGGCGGCACGATCCCGGACACCTGCCCGGAGGGTCGTCGTCTTGCCGGCGCCGTTCGCGCCCAGGATCGTGGTGATGCCGCGCGCCTCGACGGCGAAGCCGATGCCGTGGAGGACGCGCGTCTCGCCGTACGCGACGTGCAGGTCCTCGACCTCGAGGATGGCCGTCATCGAGCGCGCGAGCGTCCGATCAGGGGCGATGCCCAGGTAGGCGCGGACGACATCGGGATTCTGCTGGACCTCGGCCGGCGTGCCCTCGGCGATCTTCCGGCCGAAGTCGAGCACCACCACGCGGTCGGATACCTGCATCACCAGCCCCATGTGATGCTCGACCAGGAGGATGGTGACGCCGCGCGCCTCCCGGATCGCCGTGATGAGCCCGGCGAGGGCCTCCACTTCCTCGTGGTTCAGGCCGGCCGCCGGCTCGTCGAGCAGGACCAGCCGGGGCTGGGCGGCGAGGGCCCGCGCCAGCTCCACGCGCTTGAGCGTGCCGAACGGAAGCCCGGCGGCGGGGTGGCCGGCCACGGCCTCGAGGCCCGAAGAATGCCACGAGCTCGCGCGCGCGCTCCGAGATCTGCGCTTCCTCCGCCCGCACGCCTGGGAGCCGGAGCGCGCTCGCGACGAAGCCGGCCCGGGTGTGGCAATGCATCCCGATCATGACGTTCTGCAGGACGGACAGGCTGGGAAAGAGCGCGAGGTTCTGGAAGGTCCGGTGATCCCCAGCGCCGCGATGCGGCGCGACGGCGTCGCGCCAATGGGGCGGCCGTCGAACGCGAGCGTGCCGGCCGAAGGGTCGTAGAGGCGCGACAGGCAGTTGAAGAGCGTGGTCTTCCCGGCGCCGTTGGGCCCGATGAGCCCGACGATCTCGCGCGCGCCGCGACGTCGAAGGAGACCCCGTCGAGGGCTACGATCCCGCCGAAGCGGACCGTGATGTCGCGGACGAGAGAACGGGTGGACGGTCGGAGGGCATGACCCGGGCGAGGCGCCCCGGCCTCCGCCGGTCACCGAGTCATTCAAGGCCATGACACGCGTTGTCAGGCGTTCGTCGCATGCGGACCGGAGGCCGGAACTGGTGCGTCGAGACCGTATCACCTCCGGCCGACCGACGTCAATTCGCGCATTCGCCGTGCGCTCCGGGACCGCCGGATGGGCGCGGCCGTCAGTTGAGGCGTGCGCCCGCTCAGCCGACCGGGGGCGCCTCCAGCTGAGGGCGGCATCAGGGGCGCTCCGGACCGCGCGCGCCGGCGCACGAGCAGCCCCTCGGGGCGGAAGACCATCAGGACCATCAGGGCGAGGCCGAAGACGAGCATGCGGTACAGCAGGAAGTCACGGAACACCTCGGGCAGGGTCACGATCAGCGCGGCGCCGAGGATGACGCCCCGAGGCTGCCTCTGCCGCCGATGATGACCATGGCGAGGACGTTGATCGACTCGGTGAAGAGGAAGTTGTCGGGGAACACCGACCGCTGCCAGGAGGCGAGGAGCGCCCGCGAGGCCGGCGAGCGCGGCGCCGATCGCGAACGCCTGCAGCTTCGCCACCGTCGTGTTGATGCCCATGACCCGCGCGGCCAGCTCGTCCTCCCGGATCGCCTGCCAGGCCCAGCCGATGCGCGAGTTGCGGAGACGCGCGGAGACGAACAGGGCCAGCGCCGCTGCCGCCAGGAACAGGTAGTAGTACTGGGTGTTGCGCGTGGCCGTCCAGCCGAAGAAGCGCGGCGGGTCGATGGTCACGATCCCGCTCGGCCCGCCGGTGATGTTGATCGGCCGGTCGAGGTTGATCAGCAGGAGGTAGGTGATCTCGCCGAACCCGAGCGTCACGATGGCGAGGTAGTCGCCGCGCAGCCGGAGCGTCGGCGCGCCGATGAGGACGCCGGCGACGGCGGTCCCCACCAGGACGACCGGCAGGACCGCGAGGGTCGGCCAGTGGATGCCCGAAGTGCGGGGAGGCGAGGAACGCGTAGATGTAGGACCCGATGCCGAAGAACGCGACGTAGCCGAGGTCGAGGAGGCCGGCGAAGCCCACCACGACGTTCAGCCCGAGGGCGAGCGTCGCGTAGAGACCGATGCGCGTCGCCACGCCCGATCCAGTAGTCGTTCGGCGCCACCAGGGGAACACCACGGCGGCCGCGATCAGCGCGGCGGGAAGCCAGCGCTCGTCCGCCGCGCCGCCGGACTCCGGCGCGGCCGGCGCTCACACCTTCTCCGATTCGGGCACGGACTCCCGAGAAGCCCGGCCGGCCGGACCACCAGCGTCAGGATGAGGATCGCGAACGCCACCACGTCCTTGTAGGCCGGGTTCAGGAACGTCACCGCCAGGCTCTCGATCAGCCCCAGGATGACGCCGCCCAGCATCGCGCCGCGGATGTTCCCGATGCCGCCCAGCACGGCCGCGGTGAACGCCTTCAGTCCGGCCGAGTACCCCATGAAGAAGTCGATCTGCGTGTAGTAGAGGCCCACCAGCACGCCGCCGCGCCGCCCAGCGCCGAGCCGAGGAAGAACGTGACGGCGATCACGCGCCGGACGTTCACGCCCATCACGCGCCGCCATCTCGCGATCCTCGGCGACCGCGCGGATCGACCGGCCGAGCGTGGTCCGCTGCACCAGGAGGTTGAGCCCCACATCATGAGGAGCGCGCTGCCGATCATCGACCAGGACCAGCACCGAGACGCTCACGCCGCCGAGATCGAACGTCCACGCCGCGCGGGAAGAGGAGCTCGGTCATGAACACCTTCATGCGCGCGCCCTGCGTCAGCATGATGGCGTTCTGGAGGAAGATCGACGCGCCCGACCGCGCTGATGAGCGGGCCGAGCCGCGTCGCGCCGCGCGTGTAGAGCGGGCGGTACGCGAAGCGCTCCAGGGCGGTGCCGACCAGCCCTGATCCCGCCATGGCGAGCCAGAGCATCAGCGGCACGACCCAGGCCGGGTGGAGCCGCCGATCTTCTCCTTGAGGAGGAGGGCCAGCACCCACCAGCCCAGGTAGGCCCTGAGCATGAAGATCTCGCCGTGGGCGAAGTTGATCATGAAGAGGATGCCGTAGACCATCGTGTAGCCGAGCGCGATGAGCCCGTAGACGGAGCCAGGGCGAGGCCGAAGACGATCTGCTGCGGCAGGATCTGGAGGACGTCACTCACGAATGAGGCGTCCTTTCGCGCTCTGGCGGAACGACGCGTTCCGCGCCGGCGCGGCGGTGACCCGGCTCATGCGGACGCCGCCTCCCGCGCCGCCCGCGTCGTGGACTCTCGCTCTCGGTCTCGCCGAGATAGGCGCGCCGGATGTGATCCGCGCGGAGGAGCGCCGCCGCGGTGTCGGTGACGACGATCCGGCCGTTCTGGAGGACGTAGCCGCGATGCGCGATGCCGAGCGCGACGGTCGCGTTCTGCTCGACGACGAGGATCGTGGTGCCCTGGCGGTTGATGGTCTGGATGATGTCGAAGACCTGGTCCACGAGCGCCGGGGCCAGGCCCATCGACGGCTCGTCCATCAGCAGGAGCCGCGGGCGCGCCATCAGCGCGCGGGCCATCGCGAGCATCTGCTGCTCGCCGCCGGAGAGCGTGCCGCCCTTCTGGTCGGCCCGCTCGCGGAGCCGCGGGAACAGGCCCGTAGACGCGGTCGAGGTCCTGCTGCCAGCTCGGCGGGCGCCTCGCGCCGGCGCGGTGTAGGCGCCCATCGTGAGGTTCTCCCACACCGTCATGCGGCCGAAGATCCGCCGCGCCTCCGGCACCAGCGAGATGCCGCGGCTCACGATGGCCTCGGTGGGGAGCCCGTCGATCCGCTGGCCCTCGAACTCGACCGTGCCCTGGCGGGGCCGGACGATGCCCAGGATCGTCTTCATCGTCGTCGACTTCCCGGACGCGTTGCCGCCGAGGAGGCAGACGATCTCGCCCTGGCGCACCTCGAGGTCCATGGACTTCGAGGATCTGGATGGGGCCGTAGTGCGTGACGACGCCGGCGAGCTTAAGCACGGCCGCCTCGGCGGCCGAGGTACGCCTCGAGCACCTCGGGCGTGTCCCGCACCGTCTCGAAGGTGCCCTCCGCGATCTTCGTGCCGTGGTCGAGCGCGACGACGCGCTCGCAGACGCCGCGGACCAGGCCCATGTCGTGCTCGATCAGGAGGATCGTCACGCCCTGGTCCCGGATCCGGACGATGTCGCGCATGAGCTCGCGGGTCTCGGTCGGGTTCATGCCGGCCGCCGGCTCGTCGAGGAGCAGCAGGCGCGGCTCGGTCGCGAGGGCCCGGGCGATCTCGAGCCGGCGGCGGTTCGCGTACGAGAGGGTCCAGGCCGGCTCGGCCACCCGGGGCAGGAGCCGCTCGCCGAAGAGCCCGAGCAGGGACTCCGCGCGCTCGCGCGACCGCCGGACCTCGTCCGTCACGGCCGGCGTGCCCAGGAGGATGCCGGCGATGCCCGCGCGGGTGCGGCAGTGCATGCCGACGAGGACGTTCTCGAGGACGGTCATCTGGTTGAACAGCCGCTGGTTCTGGAAGGTGCGGGCGACGCCGAGCGCGGTGATGGCGTGCGACGGGCGCCCGGCCAGGTCGGCCGGCTCCCGTCGCGCCCGAGGAAGGTCATGCGACCGGCCGTGCTGCGATAGATCCCCGTGATCAGGTTGAAGACCGTCGTCTTGCCCGAGCCGTTCGGCCCGATCATGCCGACGATCTCCCCGAGCTCGACCCGGAGGTCGAGCTCGTTCACGGCGCGGAGGCCGCCGAAGGCCTTGCTGAGACCCTGGGTCTCGAGGAGGGCCATCGGCGGCCGGTGCCGTCGCTCGTCCGACCGCTGCTTACTTCACGACGATGGTCTTGACCTGCTCGAACCCGGTGCCCTTGACCTGGTAGACGAAGATGACGCCGCCGGCGACGTCACCCTTGTCGTCGAAGGTCAAAGGGATGCCGAGGATGCCCCTTGTATTCCTTGGTGGCGCGGACCGCATCCCGGATCGCCGCCCGGTCGGTCTTCCCGACCTTCTTGACCGCTTCCAGGATGATGTTGGCCGCCTCGTAGGCGAGGGGGCCGTAGGAGCTGACCGGTCCGTACTTCGCCTCGAACGCCGTTCACGAACGCGGCGGCCGCCGGGATCTTCTTGAGGTCGGGCGCGAGGAAGGTCACGTAGTTGCCCTCGGCGGCGCCGCCGGCTGCCTGGATGTAGTCGACCGGCTCGAACTGGCCGTCGGGACCGATCATCTTGACCTTGCCGAGCCCGACGTCCGGCAGCTGCTTGGCGATGAGCGCCGCCTCGGGCGCCCACAGGCTCGCGTAGATGACGTTCGTGTCCTTAGGCAGGGTGCCCGAGGACCGCCCGGAAGTCCTTGTCACCAGCCCGGATGACGTAGCGAAGCGCGGTGGCGCCCATCGCCTTCGCTTCTTCTCGACCTCGTCGGCGGCGCCCTTCGGCCCCGTCGTCCCGTCGTCGAAGATCGGCGATCTTCTTCGCCTTGAGCTCCTCGATGGCGAAGATGGCGCCCGCCGGCCCCTGGGCGTCGTCGCGCGCGCACACGCGGTTCGTGTTCTTGAGGCCGCGGTCGGTGACCTTCGGGTTCGGTGCAGCCGGGGCTGATCGGGGATCGTTCACGCGGTCCAGGACCTCGGAGACCGGGATGCAGGTCACGCTGGTGATGCCCCACACGGCGCCCACGACCGCGGGATCGGCCGGCGACCTTCTCCGCCGCGGCCACGCCGACCTGCGGATTGCCCTGGTCGTCGGCGTCCGCGACCTCGATCTTCTTGCCGAGGACGCCGCCCTTCGCGTTCCACTCCTCGACGGCCAGCTTGACGCGCGTTGGCGACCTCCTGGCCCTGCTTGCAGCGAGCGGACCCGTGAGGGGCACCCCGCCGCGATCTTGATTGTCTGCTGCGCCTCGGCCGGCCCGCCGACGAGCGCGACAGCCGCCAGGACGGCGCCCACCACCGCGACGATTCTTCCGCGCATTCGCATCAGTCTCTCCTCGACTCGTGAACGGTTCCGTGAGTGTTCCCGAGCGCGCCCCGGATCAGGGCAGCGCGCGCTCCGCCTGCAGGTCGGCGACCGCCTTCTGACGGCCACCGCGGCCTCCTCGATCTCCCGGTCGCCATGCGCGGCCGAGACCCAGCCGTGGTTGGCCGACATGTCCACCCCGTGGAGGATCAGCGCGCAGCGCCACTCGTGAACGAGGCTCGCGTCGCGCTTCGTCCCGGCCTCGGGCGGCCCTCGAGCGAGATGTGGCAGACGGAGACGTCGCCGTACGCGACGCACGGGGCGCCCGGCCTTCGCGGAAGACTTCGTTGAGCGCCGCCCGCAGCTCGGCGCCCCGCGCGTTGGCCGTCTCGTGGTGCTTGCCGTCGGCGATCTGGGACAGCATGGCGATGCCGGCGGTCGCGGTGAGCGGATTCGAGTTGTAGGTCCCGTTCTGCGCGACGCGCCTGGCGGTTGCTTCTGCGCGTCCGAGCCGAACGCCATCTGGCTCAGATCGCCCGCTTCCCGCAGACCGCGGCTCCCGGCAGGCCGCCGGCCACGATCTTCGCGAGCGTGGTCATGTCGGGCGTGATGCCGTAGTACTCCTGAGCGCCGCCCGGCGCGTAGCGGAAGCCCGTGATGACCTCGTCGAAGATCAGGACGAGGCCCTTGTCCGACGTGAGCTGGCGGAGGTCCTTCAGGAACCCGGGGTCGATGGGATCCGTCCCCGCCTGGGCCCCGCTCGGCTCCAGGATCACGGTGCCGATGTCGCTGCGGCTCTTGACGAGGCGCTCGAGGGCGCCGATGTCGTTCGCGGGCGACAGCAGCACCTCGCCCAGCACCGGGCCGGGGATGCCGGCCGACATGGGGATCTCGAAGGGCGGGTTCACGCCGGTCGCCACGCCGTCGGCCCAGCCGTGGAAGTGACCGGTGAACTTCACGAGCTTCGGCCGGCCGCTGTAGGCCCGCGCGAGCCGGATGGCGAGATGCGTCGCCTCCGTCCCCGACATCGTGAACCGCACCATCTCCGCCGAGGGGATGAGCTGCGTGATCCAATCGGCCCACTCGACCTCGAGCTTGTGGCAGGCGCCGTAGTGGGTGCCGAGGCTCACCTGCCGCTTCACCGCCTCGACCATGCGCGGGGTGGAGTGCCCGAGGAAGAGCGCCCCATGGCCCATCCAGTAGTCGATGTACTCCCGGCCGTCCACGTCCCACTTGCGGGGCCCGGCCGCCCGCGCCACGTAGAGCGGGAAGGGAACCAGGTGGCGGCTGTCGTGCGTGATCCCGCCCGGGATGATGCGGCACGCCTTTTCCCACTCCGTCCACGGATCCTGGCAGGGCCTTGCGGTATCGCTCGGCGATCGTCTCGCCCATAGGGAGGTCCTCCTCAGTAGAGGCGGCGCTCCGGGAGCCGCGCGCCCGTTCCAGTGCGTCGGACGTAAAGGCCTACTATGAGACCCGCGGGGTCGCCGTCAAGACGCCCCCGGGGGCCGCTGGCGGGGCGCCATGGAGAGCCGACAGGGCGAGCGCCCGCGACGGCGTCGCTACCAGGCGGTGTAGCCCCCGTCGATGACCAGGACCGCGCCCGTCATGTAGCGCGCGGCGTCGCTCGCCAGGTAGACCGCGAGGGGCCCAGCTCCTCGGGGCGCCCGAGCTCCCCATCGGGATCTGGGCCCGCAGCGTCTCCATCATCGCGGGGTTGAGCCGGCCCCACCGGACGTTGGGCTCCGTGAGGAAGACGCCGGGCGCGATGGCGTTCACGGTGACGCGATGGGGCGCCCAGTCGGCGGCGACCGCGCGCGTGAAGTGGATGACGGCGGCCTTGCTCGTCTCGTAGCTCCGCCCCCGATGCCGCGCGTCGCGACCAGGCCGGAGACCGAGGCGACGTTGATGATCCGGCCGCCCTGGCCCCGCCGGACCATGGCCCCGCCGATCAGCTTGGTGCAGATGAACGTGCTCGTGAGATTGAGGTCGACGATCTCCTGCCACTGCTCGAGCTCGAGGTCCTCGGTCGCCGCGTCGATCCGGCGGCCGCCCACGTTGTTGATCGAGGATGTGCACCGGGCCGTGCCGCTCGAGCGCCGTCCGGCACGCGCGCTCCGGCCTCGAGCGGCTGGCTCACGTCCGCCTGGATGAGGACCGCGGCGCGCCCGCGCCGCTCGACGTCGGCGGCCGGTCGCCTCGAGCGCCGGGCGGTCGCGGCCGACCAGGATCAGATCGGCCGCCGGCCTCGGCGAGCGCCAGCGCCATCTCGCGTCCCAGCCCACGGCTGCCGCCGGTCAGGAAGCAGCGCTTCCCGTCGAGCCGGAAGCGGTCGAGGACGCCCATGGACTACTGCGGACGCGCCATGATGCCGTTGAGCGCGAGGCGCCCGCCGTCGGCATAGATGGTGGTGCCGGTCACGTAGGACGACTCGTCCGAGGCCAGGAACACCGCGACGCTCGCGATCTCGTCGGCCTCGGCGATGCGCCCGAGCGGGCGTCCGCATGAGGAACCGCTCGATCATGCCCGGCATGCTGAAGAAGTTCGCGTTGATCGGCGTGTTGACCGTGCCGGGCCCGATCCCGTTGACGCGGATGCCGTGGGGCGCGAGGAGACCGCCATGCCCTTGGTCAGCATGGCGATGCCGCCCTTCGAGGCGGCGTAGTGGACCAGCACCGGGTGCGCCACGACGGCGTTGACCGAGCTCATGTTGATGATCGTGCCGCGGACGCCCGCCTGCACCATGTGACGCGCCGCGGTCTGCCCGCACAGGGAACGCGCCCTTGAGGTTCACGCGGATCACGCGGTCGAACTCTTCCTCGGTGAGGTCGAGGAACGGGATCTCGGCCTGCACGGCGGCGTTCGACACCATGCAATCGAGCCGTCCGAAGCGCTCGACGGTGCGGCTGACCAGGCGGCGCACCTCCGCGGCGTCACCCACGTCGGCGGGAACGGCGAGCGCGGAGGCGCCGAGACGCCCCGCCTCGGTCTCGACCTCGGCCGCGAGCCGGTCGGCCAGCACGACGCGGGCGCCTTCCTTGACGAACCGCTGGGCGATCGCGAGCCCGATGCCCCGGGCCGCGCCGGTGACGATGGCGACCTTGCCCTGGAGCCGCATCAGTGGCGGCCCTCCACGAACGCGACGGCCTCGATCTCGATGAGATAGTCCGGGTGCGCGAGCGCCGGGGTCGTGATCAGCGTGGAGGCGGGGAGCTTCGGCCCGAAGAACTCCTCGCGGATCGGCACCAGATCCTGCCGATAGCGCACGTCGGTGAGGAAGAACGTGAGCTTCACGACGTCGGCGAGGTGCCGCCGCCGGCCTCGACCATCGCCTTGAGGTTCTTGAGGACCTGTCGGGCCTGGGCCGAGAAAGTCGCCGCGGCCCACCACCCGGCCCTTCGCGTCCTGCGAGATCTGGCCCGAGATGAACAGGAACGTCCCGGATCCGCTGACCTTGACGCCCTGGCTGTAGGAAGGAGAGTCGAACGTGGCCTTCGCGCAGTAGCGCTGCTTGGGCATTGAAGCCTCCAGGTGAGGGGTAGTGCGCGCGCGGTGCGCGCCGATTCTCGGGCAGGACGCCCGGAGCGCAAGCCGCGCCCGTGTCGTCGGGCGCGCGCGATCCTTGACCACCCTCGCGCGTGTGTTACGACACCGCCTGACCATGGACTTCGCGTTCTCGGCGGCCGAGGAGGACTTCCGCAACGACCTGCGGAGGCTGGCTCGAGCGCGAGCTTCCCCTCCACCGCGCGAAGTGGCCCGCCACCGACGACGAGTTCACGCTCCATCCGGATCGCTCGTTCGATGCGTGCCTCGCGTGGCACAAGCGCCTCCACGCTGGCGGGTGGGTCGGCATCGCGTGGCCGCGCGAGTACGGCGGCCGCGGGGCGAGCCTGGTCGAGCAGATGATCTTCCAGGAGGAGATGGTGCGCGCGGGCGCGCCGCCCGGCGTGAACACCATCGGGCTGATGCTGGCCGGTCCCGGGATCATGGAGTGGGGAACCGAGGCGCAGCGGCGCTGGTTCCTGCCGCCGCATCCTCTCGGCCGAGGACATCTGGTGCCAGGGCTTCTCGGAGCCGGGCGCGGGGTCCGATCTCGCGGCGCTCGCCACCCGCGCGGTCCTGGACGGCGACGTCTTCCGCGTCTCGGGTCAGAAGGTGTGGACGTCGAACGCCCACCGGAGCCAGTGGTGCATCCTGCTCGTGCGCACGGACCCGACGCGCGCCGAAGCACGAGGGCATCTCGTGCCTCCTGGTGGACATGCACAGCCCCGGCATCACGGTCCGGCCGCTGGTGCAGCTCACCGGGGACGCGGAGTTCAACGAGGTCTTCTTCGACGACGTCACGGTGCCCCGGCGATCACCTGCTCGGTCCGCTCCACGCGGGCTGGAAGGTCGGCATCACGGTGCTGATGCACGAGCGCACCGGCCTCGGGAACCAGACGAACCTCCACCACTTCACCCGGTGCCTGCTCGAGCTCGCCCGGCGGACGCCCGCGCGGCGACCGGCCGGCGTCGAAGGACCCGGTGACGCGGCAGGCGCTCGCCCAGTGCTGGATCGAGACCGAGGCGCTCCGGCTGACGAGTCTCCGCTCGATCACGCGCCGGCTGCGCGGCGAGCCGCCCGGCCCCGAGGGCTCGGTGCTGAAGCTCGCCTTCAGCGAGGCGTACGTCCGGATGGCGGAGACGGCGGGGAGCCTCCTCGGCCCTCGCGGCCAGCTCTGGCGCGGGGCGTCGCGGGCGCCGGACGGCGGCCGCTGGGCGTTCCAGACGGTCTTCGCCCGCCGCTTCGCCATCGCCGGCGGGACGTCGGAGATCCAGCGCGGCATCATCGGCGATCGGGTCCTGGGGCTGCCGCGCTCGTGACCGACCGCGTCCTCGAGGCCGCCCTGACGCGGTCCGCGCCGCCGGCGCGATCGCGCTCCGCTACTTCCGGGCCGACGTCCGCGTCATGCGCAAGGCCGACCTGACGCCCGTCACGCAGGCCGACCACGAGGCGGAGCTCGCTCTCTTCGAGCGGCTCCGCGCCGAGTTCCCGCGACATCGGGTTCCTGGGGGAGGAGTTCGGCGCGCAGGGCGGTCAGGCGCGGCGCTGGATCGTGGATCCCATCGACGGGACGAAGAACTTCGTCCGGGGCATCCCGTACTGGGCGACGCTGCTCGCCCTGGAGGAGGAAGGGAGGTCACGCTCGGCGTCGTCCACTCGCCGGCGACGGGCGAGCTCTTCTGGGCCCGGCGCGGGCAGGGGCGTGGGCGGACGGCGTCCCGCTGCGCGTCTCGGCGGTGGACCGTCTGGCCGACGCGATGCTGGTGCACTCGAGCCTGAATCTCCTCCGGGAGCTCGAGGAGCGCGAAGTGCTGGGACGGGTTCCTGCGCCTCGTGGACCGGACCGACCGTCAGCGCGGCTTCGGCGACTACTTCGGCTACACGTTCGTCCTGCGGGGCCAGGCGGAGATCATGCTGGAAGCGGACGTGAAGGCGTGGGACGTCGCGCCGTTCAAGGTCCTCTTCGAGGAGGCCGGCGGGCGGTTCACGGATCTCGCCGGGCGTCCGTCGATCCACTCGGGCACCGCGCTCGCCACGAACGGGCGCCTCCACGACGAGAGCCCTCGCGCTGCTGAGCGCCGCCTCGGGCTGACGGCGGCGCGCTAGGACCCACCCGGAAGCCGGGCCCAGCGAGCTCAGCCTCCCGAGGCGGTTCCGGGCTCGAGGCTTTCAACCCCACGACGTTGAACGTGGGCATCGGCTTCGAGAATCCCTTGAACGGGAGCTCGCCGACCGGCTCCGCTTCCGCGAGGGCCTCGACCGCGCCGAGAAGGCGCTGTGATACGAGGATCTGGCCGGGCTTCGCCACGCCGCAGAGGCGCGCGGCGAGGTTGGTGACCGTCCCGATCGCGCCGTAGTCCAGGCGTCCCTCGAAGCCGATGGCGCCGATCGTCGCGAAGCCCTGGGCGATGCCGATCCCGATGTCGAGCTCGTAGCCGCGCTTCCGCCACCGAGCGCCCAGCTCCCGGGCACGGTCCCGCATCGCGAGCGCCATCCGGACGGCACGCTCCGGCGCGTTCGGGACCGGCACGGGGTCGTTGAAGAACACCATCATGCCGTCGCCGGCGAAGCGCTCCAGCGTGCCCTCGTGGGCGAGGATCAGCGCGCCCATCGCGGCGTGGTACTCGCGCAGCACGCCCATGACCTCTTCCGGCTCGGCGGTCTCGGCGAACGCCGTGAAGCCGCGGAGGTCGAGGAAGACGACCGTGACCTCGCGCCGGTGCGTCTGCAGCGGATCCTCGGCGCCCCCGTCCACGATCAGCTCGGCGAGCTGCGGCGAGAAGAAGCGCTTCAGCCGCGAGAGCCGGTCGAGCTGGGCCACCTGGGCCTCGACGCGCTGCTCGAGCGTCCGGTTCCACTCGGCAGCTTCACGGCCATCGCCTCCACCGAGTCGTGGAGCTCCTTGATCCGCAGCATCGATTTGACTCGTGCGACCAGCGCGACCTGATCGACCGGCTTCGTCAGGTACTCGTCCCCGCCGGCCTCGAGGCCGGCCACGACGTCCTTCGGATCGGCCTTCGCGGTGACCATGATGATCGGCGTGAACGGGAAGGAGGGGTCCGCTCGGAGCTGCCGGCAGACCTCGAGCCCGTCCACCTTGGGCATCATGACGTCGAGGAGGATCAGGTCCGGGAGGAACGTCCGCGCCGCCGCCAGCGCCGCCTCGCCGTCGGTCGCGGTCAGGACCTCGTAGCCCTGGGCGGTCAGGCGCAGCTGGAGGATGTGGACGTTGGCCGGCGTGTCGTCCACGACGAGGATCCGCGGCGGCGTTCGCACGCGGGCGGTCCTCCAGCGCCGCTAGCCCAGGTACTCGCGGACCTTGGCCAGGAGCTGGCGGGGACGAACGGCTTGGTCACGTAGGCGTCGCAGCCGGCCTCGAAGGCCTTCACGTCGTCGCCGCTGAGCGCGTACGAGGTCACCACGATGAGCGGGATCGGCGCGGAGCGCCGGGTTCGGCCTTGATCCGGCGGGTCGCCTCGTAGCCGTCGAGGCCGGGCAGCTGGATGTCCATGAGGATCAGGTCGGGGCGCTCCGTCTCCGCCAGCCGCACCCGTCCTCTCCGGTCTCCGCCTCGATCAGCTCGAAGCCGGCCTTCGTGAGGAGGCAGCGCAGGATGCGCCGGTTCTCCTCGTGGTCCTCCACCACCAGGATCCGCTTGCTCACGGCGCCGCCACCTGCCGCTCGACCCGCACCGGCAGCGTGAACCGGAAGGTCGAGCCCCGCCGAGGCGCGGACTCCACCCAGATCCTGCCGCCGTGCATCTCGACGATGCGCTTGGCGATCGGCGAGGCCGAGCCCGGTGCCGCCCTTCTTCCGGGTGGCTGGAGCTGTCGGCCTGCTGGAACTCCTCGAAGATCCTCGCCTGGTCGGCCTCGGAGATGCCCGGGCCCGGTGTCGGCGCACCGAGACGCACGAAGTGGCCGTCCGACACGGCTACCTCCACCCGGACCTCGCCGGCCTCGGTGAACTTGATGGCGTTGCCGACGAGGTTCAGGAGCACCTGGGCGATCCGCCGCGAGTCGCCCCGGCCGGGCGGCAGGTCGGGCGGCACGGTCACGCGCAGCGCGAGCTTCTTCTCGGCGGCGAGCGACTCCACGCTCGTCGCGACGGCCTGCGTGACCTCCTCCATGGCGTAGTCGGCGAGGGACAGGCGTGAGCTGGCCGGCCTCGATCTTGGAGAGATCGAGGACGTCGTTGATGAGGCCGAGGAGGTGCTGGCCGCTGTTCCGGGCCCGCTCGAGACTGTCCGCGGATCGGCTCGGGCACCTCGCCGAAGGTCTCGTCCAGGATCAGCTCCGTGTAGCCGAGGACGGCGTTCAGCGGCGTCCGCAGCTCGTGGCTCATGTTGGCCAGGAACTGCGACTTGTGCTGGCTGGCGACCGCGAGCTGGCGGCCCTTCTCCTCGACCTCGCGGAACAGCCGGGCGTTCTGGATGGCCAGCGCCGACTGCGTGGCGAAGGTCTTCAGGAGCTCGACGACCTCCGGCGCGAACTCCCCGGGCGTTCGCCGGATCACCGACAGCGCGCCGATGACCTGGTCCTCCCGCAGCAGCGGCACCGCCAGCAGCGCCCGGTAGCCCTTCCGGAGCAAGATGTCGCGACGATTGCTCTGGTAGGCGCCCTCCGGGAGATGTCGGAGCACCTGCATCGGCTCCCGCCGCTCGGCGGCGCGGCCCGATGAGCCCCTCGCCCATCCCGATGCGGCGTGGCTTGGATGCTTTCGACCAGCTCCGGGTCGTAGTTCTCGGTGGTCGCGCGCATCGGAACTCCCGGGTGACCTCGTCGTACTCGATGGATCGTGGCGCCGTCCGCGCCCGCGAGCTGGGCGGCCCGCGACACGATCGTGTTCAGCACCGTCTCGAGGTCGAGGGTGGAGCTGACCGCCTGGCCGACCTCGCCGAGCGCCCGCAGCTCCGTCGACCGAGCGCGTGAGCTGGGCCGTCCGGGCCTGCAGCTCCTGGAACAGCCGGACGTTCTCGATGGCGATCACCGCCTGATCGGCGAACGTCTTCGCCAGCTCGATCTGCGTCGGTCGCTGAAGAGCTGGACTCTCTCCTCGCGCGACGACAATGACCCCGATCGGGCTACGTCTTCGCGTAGCAGCGGGCGTGGCCAGCAGCGTCCGAGTCGGGACCTGACGCGCCGCACGCGGGCCTCGCGTCTCTGGGAATTCCGTGTCAGACGTGCCTGAATCGTCGCGTCGACGTGGATCGTCTGGCGGTCGAGGACCACGCGCCCGGTCAGGATCGAGGGTAACTCGCGATCGTCCAGTCTCGTCGGCGTTGTCGTAGGCTGCGTCCCATGCACCGCGACGAGCCGGAGAGACTCGCCGTCGAGGCGAAAGATCGCAGGCATCGGTCGCGCCGCAGAATCGCGCGGCGCTATCGGCCACGATCGTCCATCACCGGCTGGAGGTCGGTCGGCGAGCTGGAGATGACCCGCAGGATCTCGGCCGTCGCCGTCTGCTGCTCCAGCGCCTCGGTCAGCTCGCGGTTCCGCGCCTCGAGCTCCGTGAACAGCCGCACGTTCTCGATCGCGATGACCGCCTGGTCGGCGAAGGTCTTCGCCAGCTCGATCTGCTTGTCGGTGAAAGGCTGCACCTCTATCCGCCGCATGTAGATGACGCCGATGGGCACGCCTTCGCGCAGCAGCGGCGTGGCCAGCATCGTCCGAGTCGAGGTACTCGAGCTGCCGCAGGCGATCCAGCGTCTCGGGGAACTCCGTCTCCGGCAGCGCCAGCATGATCCTCGATGTGGATCGATTCTGCGATCAAGCACCGCGCGCCCACCCACAGTCCCCAGGGCTCACGGCGATGGTCGCACCGATCGGCAGCTGACCTAGGCATCGACCCATGTGCTCGCGACGAGCCGAAGAGTCTCGCCTTCCAGGCGAAAGATCGCGGCATTCGGCGCGCCGCAGAATCGCGCGGCGCTTTCGGCCACGACGTCCATCACGGGCTGGAGATCGGTCGGCGAGCTGGAGATGACCCGCAGGATCTCGGCGGTCGCGGTCTGCTGCTCGAGCGCCTCGGTCAGCTCGCGGTTCCGCGCCTCGAGCTCCGTGAACAGCCGCACGTTCTCGATGGCGATCACCGCCTGGTCGGCGAAGGTCGTGACCAGCGTCGATCTGCTCCTCGGTGAATGGGCTGCGCCTCGCTCCGCGACAGGTAAATGACGCCGATGGAGACTGCCGTCCCGCAGAGCAGCGACGCCAGCACCGCCCGAGTAAGCCACCGCGGTCACTGTCGCTCCGGGCAAGTCGTAGTCCGGATCCGCTCGAACGTCGGCGATAGTGGACGATCCCGGCGCTCCGACCGGCCCTGCCCGCCACGGACCCGCGGCCCAGGCGACCGTGACGGTCCTGGCCTCGCGTGCGGACGATCGAGTCAGCTCGGGGATCGACGCCGTGGTCCGCCGACGATCGCGCAGGACTTCGCCGTCGAACCGAGACGATCGCGCACTCTCGCGCGCCGCACAGGCGCATCGCGCTACTCGGCGATCGACGTCGAACACGGGCTGGAGATCGGTCGGGGAGCTGGCAGATGACCCGCAGGATCTCCGCTGGTGGCCGTCTGCTGCTCGAGGGCCTCGGTCAGCTCGCGGTTCCGGGCCTCGAGCTCCGTGAACAGCCGCACGTTCTCGATCGCGATGACCGCCTGGTCGGCGAAGGTCTTCGCGCAGCGCGATCTGCTTGTCCGTAGAAGGGCTGCACCTCCGTCCGCCGCACATGGACGATGACGCCGATGGGCATGCCCTCGCGCAGGAGCGGCGTCGGCCAGCATCGTCCGCGGTGGGTACGGACTGCCGCGCGCGGGCACAGCTGTCTCGGGAACTCCGCCTCGGGAGCGCCAGCGATGTCCTCGATGTGGATCGTTTTGCGATCGACGCACCACGCGCCCGCCACGCTCCAGGAGTTGACTGGCGATGGTCCCGCCGATCGGCGTTGACCGCAGGCGCGATCCATGCGCTCGCCACGAGCCGCAGCGGACTCACCTTCCAGGCGCCAGATCGCGGCGTCGGTCGCGCCGCAGAATCGCGCGGCACTCTCGGCCACGACGTCCATCACGGGCTGGAGATCGGTCGGCGAGCTGGAGATCACCCGCAGGATCTCGCGCGGTGGCGGTCTGCTGCTCGAGCGCCTCGGTCAGCTCGCGGTTCCGCGCCTCGAGCTCCGTGAACAGCCGCACGTTCTCGATCGGCGATCACCGCCTGGTCGGCGAAGGTCTCCAGGCAGCGCGATCTGCGTGTCGCGTGAACGGCTGAACCTCAGTTCGGCAGATGGTGATCGCGCCGATCAGCGCGTCGCGCCGCGAGCATCGGGACCGCGAGGATCGTCCGAATGGCGCGATCGGGCGTCCAGACGGTCGTCGGAATACTCGGGGTCGGCCTGGGATGTCGGCGACTATGAACGGTTCGACGCTCGAGGGCGGCGCGCGCCGACCACGGTCTGTCGTCCGGAGCGATCGGGATCTGCTCGACGAGCTCGCCTGAGCCTGCCGCGGACGCGTCTGTAGGCGCGCCGCGCTGCAGGTGCTCGCCGTCGAGACGCGGAAGATGACGATATCCGGTCGGCGGCGCACAGCCGTGACGGCGCTCTCCGCGACGAGCGTCGAACACCGGCTGGAGGTCGACGTCGGGCGAGCTGATGATCATTCAGCAGGCTCGCGCCGGTCGCCGTCTGCTGCTCCAGGCGCTTCAGTCAGATCGCGGTTCCGGGCCTCGAGCTCCGTGAACAGGCGCACGTTCTCGATGGCGATCACCGCCTGGTCGGCGAAGCGTCTTCGCCAGCTCGATCTGCTTGTCCGTGAAGGGCCGGACTTGACGCCGTCGCATGAGGATGACGCCGCATGGGCACGCCTTCCCGTAGCGAGCGGCGTGACGAGCATCGTCCGAGCGAGGTGTTAGTCCGAGCTGAGCGCTGACGCGGCCAGCGTGCTCGGGAAGTCCGTCTCCGGCAGCGCCAGCGATGGTCCTCGACATGGACCGCTTCGCGGCTCGCGCGACCGCGCGGCGCCCAGCACGATCGCGCGGCTCGTGATCAGGTCCCGCCGATCGGCGCATAGTTCCGGGACATGGCCCATGCGTGCGCGACCAGCCGGAGGACTCGCCTTCCAGGCGGAAGATGATCGCATCGCGTGCCCCGCAGAAGCGTGCGGCGCTCTCCGCCACGGCGTCCATGCACCGGCTGGAGGTCGGTCGGCGAGCTCGGAGATGACCCGCAGGATCTCGGCGGTCGCCGTCTGCTGCTCGAGCGACTCGGTCAGCTCGCGGTTGCGGGCCTCGAGCTCCGTGAACAGCCGCACGTTCTCGATCGCGATGACGGCCTGATCGGCGAAGGTCTGCAGCAGCTCGATCTGCTGTCGCGTGAACGGGCTCGGGCTCCGGCGACGAAGCACGGATGACGCCGATCGGCGACGCCGTCGCGCAGCATCGGGCACGACCGAGGATCGTCCGATAGCCGACGCTGCGCCGAGCACGCATGCTCGCGGCGAACTCGATACCGGGTCGTCGACTGGGTGTCGTGCAGACGTGGACCGTCGCTCGTCGAGGATCGCGCGGCCGGCAGCGTGCCCGCGGTCCGGTGAGCAGGGTACTCGCTGCGACCGCAGCCCGCACAGCTCCGACGATCGTGTGTGCCTGAGCCGCAGATGGCGCCAGTCTCGCCGTCGCACCGGTACGACGCCACGTCAGCCGCGTCGCACAAGCGCTAGCGGCGCTCTGGCACGATCGCTGTCGAAGACCGGCTGGACGTCGGTCGGCGAGCTGCGAGATGACGCTGCAGGATCTCGGCCGTTGCCGTCTGCTGCTCGAGGGCCTCGGTGAGCTCGTGATTCGGGCCCGCAGCTCCGGTGAACAGCGCGGACGTTCTCGATGGCGATCACGGCCTGGGCGGCGAAGATCGTCAGCAGGTGGATCTCGGCGATCGGTGAACGCCGCCGGCCTGCTCGCGGCGCGATCGCGATCGCCCCGATAGCCTCATCTCACCTGAGCAGCGGGCACGCAGACATAGCGTCCGGAAGCCGAGAGCTCTGGGCGGCTGGCGCGCGAAGCCACGCGTCCGCGCAGGCGTCGATGCGGACATCAGCCGACGATCGAGCATCGCTCGATCGCCCGACGGCAGCGTCCGCCGTCCAGCGATGACCGGGAAGCTGAAGCGTGCATCCGCTCGGTCGCTTCGGCCAGCGTGTCGGTGAACCCGTGGGCGGCTGCCAGCCGGAGCTGTCGATCCTCGCCGAAGAGATCACCGTGCCGCTGAACGGCGCGTCGCACAGCCGGACGCGCGCTCTCGGGCGATGACATTCGAAGACGGGCTGGACCGTCGGTCTGGCGAGCCGGCAGATCGAGCCCGGGATCTCGCTGGTGGCTGTCTGCTGCTCGAGGACGCCCGGTCAGCTCACGGTTCGCGCCTCGAGCTCCGTGAACAGCCGCACGTTCTCGATGGCGATGACCGCCTGGTCGGCGAACGTGGACAGGAGCTGGATCTGGCCTTCGCTGAACGCCCGGACACGCGCGGCGCCAGATCCCGATGACGCCGATCGGTGTCCCGTCAGCTGAGCAACGGCACCCAGAGCCGAGGTGCGAGGCCGCCCAGCTGGCTCGACCGTCTGGACGGCGTCCGGGATCGCGCTCCGCGTAAGCGTGGTCGGCCATCATGTCCAGGGATGTGGACGGGGCTGACGCTCGGCGACGGCGCTGGCCGGTCCGGTGTGCGGGCCCGGGCGTATGCGGCTGTCGCCATGCTCTCACGAACTCCCGCGGTGCGCCGCGGTGCTCGCGACCAGCCGGAACTGCTTCGCCGTCGATAGAGCAGCAGCAGTTCGGCCTCGGTCGCGCACACGCGAGCTGGAGCGCGCTGTCAGGATGGCGTCAGACACGGGTCGACCGTCGTCGGCGAGCTGGCGATGACGCGGAGGATGGCGCCGGTCGCCGCTCGCGCTCCAGCGCCTCGGGCTGACCTCGCGTGGAACAGCCGCGCGTGCGCGATGGCGATGGCCGCCTGGTCGGCGAAGCTCTCGAGAGCGGCGACCTGCGTGGCGGTGAGCGGGCGCGCCTCCAGGCGACGGATGACGATGACACCGAGCGCCTGCTCCTCGCTCAGGAGAGGCACCGCGCGGATCGTCCGGTGGCCCGCTGGGGCAGTACAGCTGGAAGGTGGTTGGGCACTCGAGCCGCCATGACGGCCTCGATATCGGGAAGGTGCACGGTGCGGCGCTCCGGACCGCCCGTCCCGACGCGGCATCTCGCGTGAGCGGAACGCTGCTGTCCACCGCGACAGCGATCGGCTACGTGATGGGCCGCCGGATCGGCAGATGGTCTCCCGTCGAGTCGAAGGATGAGCGCTGTCGCGTCGCGCCGCGACCTGCGCTGCCGCCTGCTCGCGCGACGGCGTCGAGCACTGCCTGGGGTTGCCCGGGCGCGCTCGCTAGCGCGGCGCAGGATCTGGACCATGGCGGCGAAGCTGCTCGCGGACTCGGCCGGCACCGGAGTCGGCAACGTCGAGGCTTTACGGACCGGGCGGGATGGAGCTTTCCGGCGCGACGCCATGCCGGCTCCTCCGGGCCGGCGACTGGGCAGGATTCCAGCACCTGGCGACGCCGGAGGGGGCGGGAAGAAGCGGAAGGTCCGTGCGGGCCGGGGTGTTCCCGTTACACGGTCAGATGCTTAGGGCTGGGCGTCGACCACGGCGAAACGCCGAGTCCGAGTCGACGCCCAGATGCGACCGCACCCGCAGGCAACAACTTAACCTGAACCTGGACGATGTTCGGCGCTACGAGCGCCTCTTCCAGTATACCGGTCGTGCAGTTTTAGATGGGCAATGGCCACGATGACGATCTCGTTTGGCGTCAGTGTGGTAGACGACTGGAAGGGAGACCGGTTACTAGAGGCGACGGGTCATCGCACTGGAACGTGGTCGACGCGTGCCGAGTCTCGGGCGAGGTCTCGATGAGTGGCGATCTGCGCGTGTCCGCTGCGACACTCCTCGGGCACCAGCGAACCACCTCGGTATATTTCCGGGAGGCCGAACGGCTGCCGGGGCAGCCGAGGGTCGTGCCTGAGGAGATCCGTCTCGATCCGCTCGCGGCCTGTCCGGAGCTCCGCCCTGATCAGTGCCCGACTCAGTGGCGCGGACACGTACGCGCGATCTCAACTGCCCACGCGTCTCTTCCGCGTCAGGGTCGGCTCGAAGGCGTCAGGCTGGCGAGCAGTTCGAGACGCCAGTTCCGCGACGCGCTCGGCGTGCGAGCTCCAAGCATCGACCAGACCGCTCGACGGCTGCGCTTCGTCATGTCGTTGAGTACGTCGAGCTCGATCGCCTGAAACAAGCGCGCGTCAGCTCCGGTCTGCGGGTTACGTGGAACGTTCGAGCCACACGGGCGCGCCGGCGAGGGCCGCTGGTCGCGAGTGGCCAGCACCTCACTGGCACGGGTCAGGGCGGATCAGCGGAAGCCGCCGGGGAGCCGGGGTCGAGGCGCATCTGCGGCCGGATCCGCCGGCTCCACGGGCTCGATTCCCGCGCGCGGTGCCAGGCCTCGCCGTCCGGGACGTCGGCCCGCTCGAACTCGTACACGGTGAGGTACTTGGGCTGGCCGTCGACGGCCACGAAGCGCCGCGCGCGGATGACGCCGGGCACGGTCAGGTAGGTCGGGATGTAGACCCAGTTGTACCAGTCGTTGAACTCCTCCTCGATCGCGGCCGGCACGTCGATGCGGCCCATCTGGAGGTACGGCGACGGCCCCATGGTCGAGCTCGATCGGGTCGGTCCGCGCCGGGAAGATCTGGCGGTAGCCGTTCAGCGAGGTAGTTGCGCCCGATGTGGCCGCCGGAGGCCCGCTGGCGCTCGCGGCGACGGGCCGGAAGCGCACCTCGTCGAGGAACGCGGCCGTCCGCAGCACGCTGACGTCCTCCAGCTCGTACATCGCGAGGTACCGCGGGCCGCCCTGGATCGCCACGTAGCGCGCGGCCGAGAGGAAGCCCGGGACCGCCAGGAGGCGCTCGAGGTGCTCCTCGTCGTACCAGCGGTTGAACGCCGCCTCGTGCTCGGGGTCGACGTCGGTCCAGAGCATCAGGAGTCCCGTCCCTCGTGTCTTCGCCATGCGTCTTCGCTCGGCGGTCGGGCGCCTCGGCCCGTCAGCGACTGGCTAGTCGCCCACGCTGTGGCCGGCGCCTCAGGTCGGCGCAGCGAGCGGGATCGGCACCAGTCTCGCAGATCCGCAGATCGCGATGCGGGCACCGGGCGCGGAACGGGGCACCCCGACCGCCGGGAGTGGCGGCGGCGAGCTCTCGGCCGTCGACGCTGGCCGGCGCGCCACCATCCGGCTCGAGCCGCGACCGCGCCGCGAGCAGCGCCTGCGTGTACGGGATGACGGGCGTCGTCGAGCGGCGACCCCGGCGGCAGCACCTCCACGATGCGGCCGCCGAACATCACGGCGATCCTCGGCGCGATGTACCGGACCACGTGGAGGTCGTGGCTGATGAAGATCATGCTGAGCGCCAGCCGGCCGCGCAGGTCGGCCAGCAGGTTGAGGATCTGCGGCCTGGATCGAGACGTCGAGCGCGCTGACCGGCTCGTCGGCGATCAGGACGCTCGGGGCTCGGCGGCGAGCGCGCGCGCGATGCAGATCCGCTGGCGCTGGCCGCCGGAGAAGTCGGACGGATACCGGTCCGACCGCGCGGGCCGGCAGCCCGACCTGGTCGAGCAGATGCCTCCACGCGCCGCGCGGATCTGGTCGCGGGGCACGAGGTCGTGGACCACGAGCACCTCGCGCAGCGGCGGACCCGACCGTCAGCCGCGGGTTGAGCGACGGAGTAGGGATCCTGGAACACGACCTGGATGCGGCGCCGCAGGCGGCGAAGCTCGCGGCGGCCCGAGGCGCGCGCAGGTCGATGCCCTCGAGGAGCACCCGTCCCGCGTCCGGCCGCTCCAGGAGCGCCAGGCAGCGCGCGAGCGTCGACTTGCCCGATCCGCTCTCGCCGACGATGCCGATCGACTCGCCGCGCTCGAGGGAGAGCGACGCGTCGGCCAGCGCCGGGACGCGCGGCGCTCGGTCGCGGCGACCCGCCCTGGAGCCAGCCGCGGCGGTGGACGTAACGTCTTCGTCAGGTGCTCGGCGACCAGCAGCATCTAGGCGCCGGCCGCGGAGGCTGCCGCGAGGCCGCGGCGCATCTCGTCGAGCTGGTCCCGCCGGATGCAGCGCGCCCAGTGTCGCCGTCGCGGCCTCCGGCATGGGGATCGGCGCCGGCCCGGCACGGATCGCGGGCGAGCTCGCAGCGCGGCGCGAACGCGCAGCCGCGCGGGAGGTGCCCGGGGTCGGGCGGCGCGCCCGGGATGGCGCCGGAGCCGCTCGCCCACGCACGGCCTCGGGCAGGCTGTTCATCGAGCCCGATCGTGTAGGGATGCTCGCGGCGGCGCAGCACGGTCCGCGTCTGGCCGACCTCGACCGAGCTCGCCGGCGTACATCACCCCGACGCGGTCGCACAGCCCGGCGACGACCCGGAAGTCGTGCGAGACGAGCAGCAGGCTCATGCCCTTCCTCGCGCCGGAGGTCGTCGAGCAGGCGGAGGATCTCGGCCTGCACGATGACGTCGAGCGCCGTGGTGGGCTCGTCGGCCAGCAGCAGGGTCGGCCGCGCCGCGAGCGCCATGGCGATGTGGATCGCGCTGGCGCATCCCGCCGCTGAACTCGTGCGGATAGGCCGCCGCGCGCGCGGCCCGCGTCGCGGATCCCGACGCGCTCCATCATCTCGATCGCGCGCGCCCGGGCCGCGCGGCGGCCGAGCCCGACGTGGGCCTGGATCACCTGGGCGATCGCGTCGCCGACGCGCAGGACCGGGATTGAGCGCGGTCAGCGGGTCCTGGAAGACCATCGCGATGCTCGAGCCGCGAAGCGCCTGCATCTGCGCCGTCGTCGAGGGCCGAGGAGATCCCGCGCCCCGTACGCGATCCGGCCGGTGACGGACGCGCCCCGCGGCATCAGCCGCAGGATGGCGCGGCAGGTGAGGCTCTTGCCCGAGCCGCTCTCGCCGACCAGGCCGAACGCCTCGCCGGAGGCGATGGTGAACGACACGCCTCGCACGACGGGTCGTCCGTCCCCGGCGAACGTGACGGTCGAGGCCGTCGACCTCGAGGGCCTCGCTAGCGCGCATGGACCCGGCGCACGATGTCGGAGGCGCTGTCGCCGACGAGGCTCACGAAGAAGCTGGTCGACGATGATGGCGAGACCGGGGAAGATCACGACCCACGGGGCGGTGATGATGAAGTTGCGGCCCTCGGCGATCATCACGCCCCACTCGGGGTCGGCGGCTGCACGCCGAGGCCGAAGAAGCCCAGCGAGGCGCCGGCCAGGATGTCCAGGACGAAGTCGCTCATCCCGAAGACGAGGGCCGGCACGATCACGTTCGGGAGCAGGTGGCGGAACATGATGCGCAGCATCGCCGTAGCCGCAGGCTCCGGGCCGCGAGGATGTACCCGCGCCCGCGGGCGCTGCAGCGCCTCGCCGCGCGACGATCCGCGCGTAGGCGACCCAGCTGACCAGCGTGATCGCGATGTAGAAGTTCGTCAGAGCCCGGGCCCGAGCATCGCGACGATCGCCAGCACCAGCACGAGGAAGGGGAACGCCGTCACGACGTCGATCGACGCGACCCAGGATAGCGTCCGGCCCAGCCCGCGTAGTACCCGGCGATCAGCCCGACCACGGCGCCGATGATCAGCGGAATGATCACGCCGATCGTGCCGATCTGGCAGATCGGTCCGCGCGGCGTGGAGCACGCGCGTCAGGATGTCCCGCCCCAGCTGGTCCGTCCCGAACCAGTGCGCCGACGCTCGGGCGGCTGGAGCCCGCCTTCCGCGAGCCCGAGCGCGGTGGGATCGTACGGCGTGATCCACGGGGCCAGGAGGGCGAGGCGCGTGATCACTGCGAGAGCCGACGAGGCCGACGCGGAGGGACCACGCCGCCCGGCAGGATCCAGTCTCGTCCGGCGGGGCCGCGGCATCGGCGAGCGTGGACCTCGCTCATGCGCGGAAGGAGCACCCGCGGGTCCAGGAGCGCGTACGCGAGGTCGGTCAGCAGGTTGACGATGATCACGAGGATGGCGAGCACCAGCGCGACGAACTGGATGATGGAGTAGTCGCGCGTCAGGATCGACGTGATCAGGAGCGACCCGACCCCCGGCACGCCGAAGACCTGCTCGATGATGATCGTGCCGCCGATCAGCCAGCCGATGTTGCAGGCCCAGCGATCGAGATGAACGGCGTCAAGCCGTTCCGCAAGACATAACTGACGAGCCGCGTCGACTCGGCCGGAGCCCCATGGCCACGCCCGTCGTGACGTAGTCGGAGCTCAGTCACCTCGATCAGGCTGCGACCGGAGCGCCCGCACGAGGGTCGGCGAGATGTGGAGCCCGATGGTCAGGGCCGGCAGGGTCAGGTGCCGCAGCGTATCGAGCGAGGTCATGCCGATGCCGCCCAGCGGGAGGAGGCGCAGCCTGGACGCTGAGCAGCAGCGGCAGGATGATCCCCATCCAGAACGTGGGGATGCCGATGATGCTGCGTGAACACGAGGCGGATGGCGTGAGTCGACGACGCCTTCCCGACGGATCGCCGCCCAGTGTCGCGAACGGCACGGCGATGACGAGACCGATCAGGCGCGGCATAGGCGACGAGCGCGAGGGTGATCGGGATCCGCTCGAGCGTCAGCGTCGAGACCTCCTGCTTGTAGAAGTAACGACGGCGCCGAAGTCGCGGCGCGACGCGTTGCCCAGGAAGTGGAGGTACTGGCGCCAGATCGGGAGGTCGAGCCCGAGCTGGTTCTTGACCGCGCTCGACCAGCTCGGGCGTCGCCGCGCTCGCCCAGGATCGCGATCGCCGGGTTGCCCGGGATGAGGCGGATCAGCAGGAAGACGACGACGATGCTGACGCCGAACAGGACGGGCACCATCGCGACCACCCGTCCTGCGGCGTAGCGAATCATCGGTCGTCGTCGCGCTCCGGCGCCGGTCAGCGCACGGTCACGCGCGGGTCGCCATCGTCGGTCGCGGGACGCGACGACGGCGCGATCGGCGCGTGTCGGCGCTCTCACTTCTTGGTCACGTCCTCGAAGCTGTACTTCCCCTGCGAGTTCGGCGCGAAGCCCGGATCACCGCCGGTGGTCGCGTAGATCCGAGGCTCGTGGACCACGTAGATCTGCGGGCAGTCCTGGTTGACGATGCGCTGCAGCTCCGGTCACGAGCGCCTGGCGCTTCTTCGGATCGAGCTCGCGGCGCTGCTGGAGGAGGAGCTCCTTGGCCTTGGGATTGTTGTAGAAGGTGTGGGCGGCGTGCTGGGACGAAGTCCAGCGCGACGCCCAGGAGCTCGTCGGGATCCGGGGTGTCGTTCGTCCACGCGGCGTTGTAGATCGGAATACTTCTCGGCGTTGCGCATCTGGATGAGCGTCGTCTGCTCCAGCAGCTCGATCTTCAGCGTGATGCCCGATCTGCTTGAGCCCGGCGGCCCAGATCTGCGCCGCGTCGCTGGTAGCCGTGGTTCCCGGCGGCGATATTGGCGGCCACGGTGAACCCATTGGGCACGGAGCTCTTCGCGAGGAGGGCCTTCGCCTTCGGCGATGTCGAACGTGACCGGGTCGGCGTTCCGGGTCATGATAGAGCGTGCTGCTCGGCAGCAGGGACCGCGCCACGATGGCCTGCCGAACCAGATGTTCTTCGCGACTGCGGCCGCGGTCGATCGTGTGGGCCATCGCGCAGCGGACGTTCGCCTCGTCCAGGGGCTTGACGCGTCTCGTTGAGCGTGTAGCGCAGGATCGCCGTCCCCTCCACCTTCTGGATCTTCTGGCCGGCGCTCATCAGGCGGCTGGACCTGGTTCGGCGGCACGAAGTCGATGATGTCCACCTGGCCGGACTGGAGGAGGAGGACGCGCGGCTGTTGTCGTCGCCGACGACCCGGATCACGATCCGGTCGACCTTCGGCTTTGCCGGGCTGCCAGTAGTGCGGGTTCTTGGTCAGGGCCAGCTGGGCGCCCTTCTGCCAGCTCTCCAGGACGTAGGCGCCGGTCCCAGTGGATGCTGGCCCGCGTCCTTGCCCCACTTCTCGAAGTTCGCCTTCGAGTAGATGCTCGCGGCGAACGTCGACAGCGCGGGCATCAGCGGGCGCAAAGGGCTCCGACATGTTCAGCCGGACGGTCTTGTCGTCGACCTTGGTGACGGACTTGACCGGGCGAGAAGAGGAAGCCCACGACCCCTTGGGATCGATGGCGCGCGTGAGCGAGAACGACGACGTCCTCGGCGGTGAGCGGCGAGCCGTCGGAGAACTTCACGCCTGGCGCAGCGTGAACGTCGCGCTGAGGCCGTCGGGCGCGACCTTCCACGCCGTGGCGAGCTCCGGCTCGACGCCGGTGTTGGAGGCCGCGTTCAGCTTGACCAGGCGGATCGTACACCTGCAGCTCCACGAAGATGGAGGGGTCGTCCTCCGTGGACGCCGGATCAAGGTCAGCATGTCGGCGTTTCGGGCCATGGTGAGGGTGACGGGGTCAGCGCCGGAACGAGGGTGTCGTCCTGGCAGACCGACCGGACTGGCGAGCGCCAGGACGGCGACCAGAGAAACCAGATGGCGGATGCGAGATCGTACCGGAGATGTCAGCCGAGCATCACTCATGAGCTGCTCCCTTTCATTCGAAGACTCGCTGAGCCGCGGGTGCCGTGTCCGTGCACTCCTCGTCGTCGGGTCTCCCGTTTCGCCAACGCCGCCCGAGAGGACGCGATCAGGTGGTCGCGGTAAGCGTCGTGTCGTGATCCGGCCGGTGGCCCTTCCCGGCCGCGATCGTGACACACGTCATTCGGGCAAGCAACTGCCGCGGGCCGGCACGTGGCGGAGCTGGCTTCGCGGTCCGGCGCTCGTCCCGGCCGGGCCGCTCGCCCTCTGCCAGAGACCCTGCGGCTCGGGCGGCAGGACGTGAGGGTCCGCCGGCAGCTGGACGGTCACGCGGTCGCCGTCCGCTGTGGTGCGGCCCGTAGCGCGGGTTGTGGACGTCGACGGCGAGACGGGTTCCGCCGGCGTCGACCAGGTATCGGACGATCGGCCCCGGTGTAGGTCACACCGACGATCTTGCCGGGGATGCGCCGGCGTCCCGTCGGTCGGACTCGGTCGCCGAGAGGCGCACAGCCTCCGGCCGGACGACCAGCCGGACCCGCGCGCCCGCCGGCGAGCCTGGGGCCCGGGGCCGCGCACGGCGAGGATCCCCAGCGCGGTGCGGACGGTGCGCGGCGGCGCCGTCTCCACGCGACCTCGCCGTCCAGGAAGTTGGCGGTGCCGACGAACCGCGCGACGAACTCGGTCGCCGGCCGCTCGTAGATCTCGGTCGGCGTCCCCACCTGCTCGATCCGCCCGGCTCGCATGACGGCGATGCGGTCGGAGATCGACATCGCCTCCTCCTGGTCGTGGGTGACGTAGGCGACCGTGAGGCGGAGCTCGCGCTGAAGCCGCTTGATCTCGTCGCGCATGAGCACGCGGAGGTTGGCGTCGAGATTCGACAGCGGCTCGTCGAGGAGGAGCACGCGTGGCCGCACGCTGAGCGCGCGGGCCAGCGCGACGCGCTGCTGCTGGCCTGCCGGACAGCTGGTCCGGGCGTCGATCGCCCGAGGCCGTCCAGGCGCACGACCCGCAAGCAGGTCCTCGACGCGCGCGGCGACCTCGCCGCGCGACCGGCCCCGGACGCGCAGGCGCATATCCCACGTTGCCGGCCACCGTCAGGTGAGGGAAGAGCGCGTAGCTCTGGAAGACCATCGCGGTGGCCCGCCGATTCGGCGGATCCCGCGTCACGTCCTGCCCGTCGAGCCAGATCCGGCCGCCGTCCGGGCGGACGAAGCCGCCGGCCATGCGGAGGAGCGTCGTCTTGCCGCAGCCGCTCGGGCCGACGAACGAGACCAGCTCGCCTTCCGGGATCTGCCGCGTCGACGCCGTCGACGGCCACGACGGAGCCCGTAGCGCTTGGTCAGGCGGTCGAGCCGGAGGAGCACGGGCCGGGCCACGGTCTCGACGCCTCGACCAGGCTTCGCTGCGGCGCGCGCCAGCGGCCCAGACGCGACGTCCACAGAGCCACCGAGGACGACGCCGATCAACAGAAGCGACAGGGCCGAGCGCGAGCCCCAGCTCGCCCATGGCGCGCGAACGCGAAGATGACCGACGCGGCCGGCTCGCGGCCGGGCGAGATGAGGAACACGATGGCGCTCAGGGTCAGCATGCTGTTCACGAAGGCGTAGGTGAGGGCGACGAGGAACGCGGTGCCCATCAGCGGCAGCACCACCCGGACGAACGTCCCCGATGCGGCCGATGCCGAGGTCGGCCGACGCCTCCTCCAGGCTCGGGTCGATCTGGGCGAGCTTGCCGAGGCCGGCCTCGACCGCCACCGCCAGGTAGTGCGCGGCGCAGTTGATGACCGAGGATCGCAGAAGGTCCCGGTGAGCGTGGAGCGGCGGCTCGTTGAACGCGAGCACGTAGCCGATCCCGAGCACCGTGCCCGGGAGGGCGAACCCGAGCGAGCGCGACCATCTCGATGAGGCGCCGCCCCGGAAACCGCGTCCGCGCGATGAGGTAGGCGAGCAGGAGCCCGCCGACCGCCACCGAGACGGCCGCCGCGCCGGCCATGCGGAGCGACGAGCTCCAGCGAGCGGAGGCCGCGGAGGTTCGCGAAGTGCTCGAGGGTGAACGTGTTGTTGACGCCGACGAACCGCGTGACCGCGCCCATCACGACGATGGCCATCGGGAGCAGGACGGCCAGGCAGGCGATGACCGGTGAGGGCGAGGGCCGGGCCGTCGACGGCCAGCACGGCCCGCCGGGGCTCGGCGGCCGGTCCGCGGCCCGTCACCGTGACGTAGCTGCGCGCCCGCCAGCCACCGGTGGTGGACGAGGAAGCGCGCCCAGGCTCGGGAGCATCAGGGAACACGCAGAGGACGCTCGCCATCCCGAGATCGTACTCGGCGCCGATGACGAGCAGGAGGGCGTCCTGTGCGAGGAACGCGAGGCCCCCGCCCAGGACGGCCGGCGTGGCGAAGTCCGCCATCGAGAGGGCGAAGATCATCACCGCCGCCTTCAGCAGGCCGGGCGCCACCAGCGGCAGCGGTGATCGTGCGGAGGACCTGGAGATCGCTCGCGCCCAGGTCGCTCGCGCCGTCCTCGAGGTTCCGGTCGAGCGGTGGCCAGGACGTTCTCGATCATGAGGAAGGCGAGCGGGAAGAGGGTCAGGGCCTGGCCCAGGATGACGCCCGGGCCACCCCAGGATCCGGATGTCGGTCCCGAGGGCCTGGTTCATGAGTCCGCGGCGTCCGCCCAGGATGATGAGCGCGACCCCGAAGACGTACGAGGCGCGACGAGCGGCAGCAGGGCGACGAGGCGGAACGGCCAGCGGAGCCGGCGAGGGCCGCGGGTGACGGCCATGGCCACGGCGAAGCCGATGCCCACGGCCAGCAGCGTGACCACGGCCGCGAGGACGACGCTGTTGCGGAGCGAGAGCAGGAAGTATGTCGTGCGGAAGAACTTCGCGTAGTGGGCGAGCGTGAGCCCCGTCTCGCCCTGGAAGCTCGTGACGAGCACGCGCGCGACGGGCAGGACGATGAAGATGCCGAGCGCGGCCGCGAAGACGAGCCCGAAGCCCGCCGGGAGGCATGCGTCGGCGAGCCCGGCCAGGCGCCCCGTCGCGCCCGGCCGGCTCGTCGCCGCGGCCTCGAGCCGCCCGCACTGCGCTCTCCTACTGCGTGCGCGCCTTGTGGCCGAACTTGTCCCGCCAGGTGCTGATCACCTTGGCGCGGACCTCCTTCTGACCGTAGTGGTTCCAGTCGATCGGGGATGAGCTTCGGCCGCGTCGGATAGAGCGGGCTCTTCACCTCGCGCGCCGCCAGGTTGCCGTAGGTGGCCAGGAACTCCTGGAACTCGGGCGTGCCGGCGAGGTCGATCATCTTCTTGGCGGCGTCGGGCGCCTTCGAGCCCTTCGGGATGGCGATCCACTGGCCGATGGCGCCGATGCCCTCGACGGGCGCGCCGATCTGGACCGGCGCCTGCTTCTTGAGGAGCGGCAGCGCGTCCTCGTCGGTCGCTACCCCGAGGATGGCCTCGCCGCGGGCGACGAGCTGGGCCGGGCCCGCCGCCGCCTCGCGTGTAGTACGCCACGTTCTGGTCGAGCGCCTCGAGGATACTTCCAGCCGTCGGCCTCGCCGTAGAGCGACAGGAACGGACAGCGACGATCAGGTACGCGGTGCCCGACGTGATCGGCGAGGGCATCAGGATCTCGCCCTTCCACTTGGGGTCGAGGAGGTCCTTCACGCTCTTCGGCATCGCGTAGCCCCTTCTCCTTGAGCCGCGGCTCGTTCCCGTAGAAGAGCCAGGAGAAGGTGCCGAGGTTGTAGGCCTGCCCGTCCGGGTCGATGTAGTCCTTGCCGATGCCCTGCCAGCCCGGGCGAGTTCGGGTGGGGGAGCCACATGCCCTGGCTCTTGCCGATCAGCACCTGGTCCGGGAGGACGCTGACCACGAGGTCGGCCTGGATCCCGCCGGGATTCGTGCCTTCCTTCGTCTCCGCCTGGATGCGGGCCCACATCTCCCCGCAGCTCATGCGGAGGAGGGCGGTCTTGATGCCGAGCTTCTCCTCCCAGCGCTGGTTCATCGCCTCGGAGGCTTCCATGCAGTTGTAGACGCGGACGGGATCCGCCGCGCGCGCCGGCAGCGACCGCGCGCGAGAACGCCCAGCGCCACCGACGGCGCCGAGCAGCCGCACTCTCCCAGATCGCCTCGACTCATCGCTGTCTCCTCTCGTCGAGCGTCGCCCGTGGGCGCCCGGTGCGTGCGATGTGCCCGGGACCCGGACCGTCCCGCCGGGGCCTGCCTGCGTGTAGCACGGGCTTGCGGAAGCCGGATGACGACTCTGTTACGAGATGACGAAGCGCGGCTCGACTACGTCCGGATCGCCGCCGACGGCTGGCGGCGCGGGGCACCCGCCCGGGGCTGCGGATGGCCTCGCGCCGCGCGCCGCCCGGGGTCGCTACGCCTTGGCTGCGAGGCCGAGCCGGAGCTCGAGGATCGTCCGGATCTCCTTGACGGTATCCCGCCAGAGACTCTTCTCGGGAGGCCCGGCGTACGCGGCCTGGACCTGCGCGCGGAACTCCGTCAGCGCGGCTTCCCTGCTTGTCCTGGGGCGCGATGTCCGTCGTCTTGGAGCGAATGGCGAACGAGCGCTGCGTCGCCGCGTGGGGCCGCTCGATCCAGCGTGCCACCTCGTTCCAGTCCTGGTCGAAGAAGACGAGGACCGGGATCGACCGGTACCCGTTGTTGAGGTACAGGTCCGTCAGGTCGAGGTGCTGATCGCGGAAGAACACGCGCAGCTCGCAGTGCGGCATGCGCCTCGACGATGCGCGCGAGCATCGGCGAGTTGCGGTGCACGTCGCCGCACCAGTTCTCGGCGAGCATCAGCGCGTAGCGCACCTGCCGGATGCCCGAGAAGAAGCGCTTCTCGTCCTCGGTCAAGGCCGCGTGATGATAGTTCTCCTCGGTGCGAGCGCGCGTGTCGCCCATCTGGGCGAGGTAATCCTTCCAGGTCATGCCGGTGGCGAATCGATGGGCAGTCGAGCGGGATCTTCAGCTGCGCCATGGGGAGACTCTCCCTTTGCGGGCCAGTCGGGTGTGCGGGGTTCTGCGGCTTCAGCCCAGTGTGCCGCATGTTATCAGAGGGCGCCGGTCCGCGGGGGCGGCTCAGGCCGCGCCGCGGACGACCTCGAGGACCTGGGCGGGATGCTTGGCGGCATCGGCCACCCTCTTCCAGTGCTTGCGGACGTTTCCGTCGGGGCCGATCCACACCGTCGAGCGGATCACGCCCGTCGTCTTCTTCCCGTAGAGGATCTTCTCGCCGTAGGCCCCACGCGGTCATGACCTTCTCTCGGGGTCCGAGAGGAGCGTGAAAGGCAGCTTGTACTTGTCCGAGAACTTCGTGTGGGACTCGGGGCTGTCGGCGGAGACGCCGGAGAACGACGACGCCGGCCTTCCGGAGATCCTTCCACAGGTCCCGGAACCCGCAGGCCTCCTTGGTGCATCCGGGCGTGTCGTCCTTCGGGTAGAAGTAAACGATCACGTCCTTGCTCCTTGAAGTCGGCCAGCGAGACCCGGCGGCCCGCGGCGTCCTGTAGCGTGAAGTCGGGGCCTTCCGGCCTTCGGCGATCTTCGACATGCGTCCCTCTCTTCGTCGCCTGCCAAGGCTCTCGCCGGATCGAGGCGCGGCGGACGAGTGAGCTTCAGCGCGGGCCCGAGGGTGTTGTGCACGATGCAGCCGCGCCTCGGCGATGGTGACCAGCTTGTCGAGGACCTCCGGCGCGAGGCGTGCGGCCCGGACCTCGAGGTCGATGGCTTCGAAACGGGGCGGCGCCGCCGCGAGAGGTGCCGCGGATCGTCACCTCGAGCCCCTCCGCCGCGACATTCCGCGCCGCTGCCGCTGCGACGAGGTTGCTCATGAAACAGCCGCCCAGGGCCACCAGGAGCAGCTCGCCGCCCATCGGCCCGCGATCGTGGCCGCCCTGGCGGCCGGTCGATCGACCAGCACCCGGTGCTCCCGGACGCGGCCCTCCGAAGTGGGCGTGGTCTCCATCTGCACGACCGTCGCGACGAGCTCGGCCACCGCGGTTCCTCCCGGATCAGACGGCCGAGCCTGCCGTGATCGGAAGGCAGGCCGTCCCATCTGTTGGATGATTCCGGCCGCCCCGGAGATTCGCGAGGGGGTGCCGGTCCCGCGTCTCGTGGCTATGGTAACCTGACCGCGTGTCCGGCCGGCGTCCGCCGGCCGACCCGCTCATCATTCTGCAAGGAGGCGCTCGTGTCGATCAGGGTCGGAGATCGTCTGCCGGAAGGAACGCTCACGGAATTCTACGAGCAGGAAGCTCCGGGCTGCAGCGTCGGCCCCAACAACTTCCAGGTGTCGGATCTCGCCAAGGGCCGGAAGATCGTCGTCTTCGGGCTTCCGGCAGCCTTCACTCCGACGTGCTCGGCCGAAGCACGTGCCGAGCTACATCGCGCAGCACGACCGCCTCCAGGCCAAGGGCGTCGACGAGATCTGGTGCGTGTCCGTCAACGACGCCTTCGTGATGGGCGCGTGGGGCCGGGACCAGAAGGCCGGCGGCAAGGTCCGCATGATGGCCGACGGCAGCGCGCGACTTACACCAAGGCGCTGGGTCTCGAGATGGACCTGACGGCCCGCGGCATGGGCGTGCGCTCCCAGCGCTACTCGATGCTGGTCGACAACGGCGTGGTGAAGGCCCTCCACGTCGAGCAGCCCGGCAAGTTCGAGGTCAGCGACGCCGAGACGATGCTCCGCGGCCTCTCCTGAGGCGGAGACCCGCACCGCCATCCCGGCAGCCGCGGGCGGCGCCGCGGCGTCTCCCGCCGCCGCGCGCTCCGTGAGGCCGCCGGCCGGAGGCGTCCGTGACCGGCGCGTGACGGCGGCCCCGCGCCCGAGCCGGAGTGGGCGAGCTGGCCCGACGAGCGTCTCCTCGACCTCCGGCTCTGCGATCTCGGACCTGAGCGATCCGGGCAGGGGAGCTCGGACCGGATCGAGCAGCTCTACGACGAGCTCGGCGGCCTCGGGCTCCGCTTCCGGCCCTACTTCTGGCTCTCCGACGAGTGGTACTGCCCTGATGGCATCCCAGGGGTGGCGATTCCCTTCTACCTGGCCCACCCGCGGCTCGCGCGGCTCGAGCTCGCCCACGATGCTGGAGGTCGAGGGCGGCACGCCGGAATGGTGCATGCGGCTCCTCCGGCACGAGAGCGGGCACGCCATCGAGAACGCGTACCGGCTCACGGCTCCGCCGCCGGCGCCAGCAGCTCTTCGGCAAGTCGTCGGAGCGCTACCGCGACTGGTACGTCCCGCGCCCGTACAGCACGCCGCTTCGTGATGCATCTGGAGCAGTGGTACGCCCAGAGCCATCCTGACGAGGACTTCGCCGAGACGTTCGCGGTGTGGCTGGCGCCCGACTCGAACTGGCGCGAGCGCTACGCGGGGTGGCCCGTCCTGAAGAAGCTCGAGTACGTCGACGCGACGATGCGGGAGATCGCCGACCGGCGCCCGGCGGTCGTCTCGCGGGCCCGAGGTCGATCCCCTGTCGCGCCTGCGAAAGACGCTGCGCCAGCACTACGAGGAGAAACGCCGGCACTACGGCCTCGACTCGGACGTCTCCTATGACCGCGACCTCCGCCGCGTGTTCTCGGCGGCGCCGGAGTTCCGTGAGCGCCCCTCGGCCGCCCGGTTCCTCGGCCGGATCCGCCGCGAGGTGCGCCGTCGCGTGGCGCAGGGCACCGGCGTCTACCAGTACACGATCGACCAGGTGCTCGGGGACATCGATCGACCGCTGCCGGGAGCTCGGTCTGCGCGTGGCGGTGCCCGAGGAGCAGGCGAAGCTCGACTTCACGATCGCGCTCACCGTGCAGACGATGAACTACCTTCACAGCGGACGCCACCGCATCGTGCGATGAAGCGCTGCGCGTCGCTTCGCGCTCGTGCACGAGTGACCTCGTGCCGCCCGACGACCCGGCGAGCGCCGACGTGCTCGACGGTGCCCTGGAAGACCGAGTTCGACGTCGTCAGCACGCTGCGGGAGATCGGGCACGAGGTGCGGCCGCTCGGCGTCCGGAGCGACCTCCGCGTGGTCCGCGAGGCGATCGAGGAGCTGGCAGCCGCACATCGCCTTCAACCTCCTCGAGGAGTTCGACGGCGTCGCGACCTACGACCAGAACGTCGTGGCCTATCTCGAGCTCACTGCGAGTCCCCTACACGGGCTGCAACCCCCGCGGCCTCATGCTCAGCCCGCGACAAGGCGCTCTCCAAGAAGATCCTGGCCTACCACCGGATCCCGTGCCCGGACTTCGCGGTGTTACCCCGCGGGCGAGCGGTCCGGCGGCCCGCGCCGCCTGTCCTTCCCGCTGATCGTGAAGTCGCTGACCGAGGATGCGTCCCTCGGCATCTCCCAGGCGTCCGTGGTGGAGAGCGACGACAAGCTGCGCGAGCGGGTCGCGTTCATCCACGAGAGTCTGGGGACCAGCGCGATCGTCGAGCGGTACATCGAGGGGCGCGAGCTGTACGTGGGCGTCGTGGGGAACCGCCGGCTCCGCGTGTTCCCGGTCTGGGAGCTCCGGATGGAGGGCCTTCCCGACGAGGCCCGGCCGATCGCGACCCAGCGCCTTAAGTGGAGCCGGCCCTACCAGAAGAAGTACGGGATCCGGTGGGGCGAGGCCCGCGGCCCGCCCGAGCCCGGTCGCCCGGAGGGTCCAGGACCTGGCCAAGCGCGATCTACCGCACGCTCGGCCTCAGCGGATAGCGCGCGCATCGACTTCCGCCTGGACGCCAGCCAGGGGACATACGCGCTCGAGGCGAACCCCAATCCCGAGATCGCGTACGGCGAGGAGCTGGCCGAGTCGGCGGAGAAGGCGGCCGGCTTGTCCTACGAGGGGCTACCTCCAGCAGATCCTGAGCCTCGGACTCCGCTGGCGCCACGACGTCTACGCCTAGAGGACGCTGACGGTCGTCCGGCCCCGGAACGGGCGGATGACCGCCCGGCGATCCGCCGCGTCCACGAGGAGGGCGTTCGGACGTGCCGCCGAGGCGGACCTCGTGGACGCGCTTCGCAGATCGCGGCACGGCGACGCTGTCCCTCGTCGCTGTAGCGCGGGAGCCGGGTCGTCGGGCACCTCCTCTTCAGCCCGGTTCGGATCGAACCGGGCCACGAGCCGACCGCAGGCCTCGGGTCTCGGTCCCATGGCTGTGCTGCCCGCGTATCAGCGCGAGGGGATCGGGTCCCTGCTCGTTCGACCGGCCCGCGGAGTGCCGCGGCGCGGGTCACGGATGCGTCGTGGTGCTGGGTCATCCCAGGTACTACCCCCGATTCGGCTTTGTTCCGGCGAGTCGCCACGGGCTTGCCTGGAACATCCGCGCCGGACGAGGCCTTCATGATCCTCGCGCTTCGCGACGGCGGCATCACCGCCGGGGCGGTGCTCTGGCGCTACGCGGCGGAGTTCGGCAGGTCCGAGGCGGGGACCCGGCCCCGACGGACGGCTCGCTAGCCGACCGGCGGGTGGCGGCGGTGCCAGTCCGTGCGGCGCTGGTAGCGCGCGGGCCGCGGCCAGGATCGTGTTCTCGCTCCAGGCCGCGTCCCACGAACTGAAGGCTCGTCGGCAGCCCGCGGTCCCCGAAGCCGTCGGGACGGCCACGGCCGGGAAGCCCGGCCGCGTTGCCGATGGCGCCCGTCGGATCCAGAATTGTCCCGCCGAACGCGCTCCGGAACGCGCTCCGCCGAGTCGGCTCGCCACCGTGAAGCGGCCGGGGCGAGGATCGCGTCGAGCGGGCTCGAGGATCCGACCGACCTCGCGCGCCACCACGACCCGGAGCCGCAGGGCCTTCGATGAGTCCTTGGCCAGGATCGCGTCGCGCGCGTAGAGCGCGTACCGGTCCTCGGGCGCGGTCAGCTCCGCGAGGGCGCCGCTCTCGATCGAGGTCCTCGAGGGCGCTCGCCGCCTCGGCGAACAGGATGGTCCGCGTGATCGCTTCGTAGGGGAATGGCCGGCAGCGCGACGTCCTCCACCGTGCCGAACCGCCCGCAGCACGTCGAGCGGCCTCGTCGAAGCTCGCCCGCACGCCGGCGTCCGCCACGTCCACCGCCGCGCGGAGGACGCCGAAGCGGAACCGCCGGTCCGGCGGATCCTCCGCCGCGTAGCGGAACGGCCGGTCCTCGGCGCTGGGATCGAGCGGATCGGCGCCCGCGATGGCCTCCAGGACGAGGCCGCAGTCGTCGGCGGTGAGCGCCGAGCGGCCCGACCTTGTCCAAGCTCCAGCTGAGGGCCATGGCGCCGTGGCGGCTCACCCGGCCGAGGGTCGGCCGGAGCCCGGTCACGCCGCAGTTCGCCGGCCGGGGAGACGATCGACCCCACGTCTCGGAGCCGAGCGCGAAGGGCACGAGGCCCGCCGCGACGGCGGACGCCGAGCCGCTCGATGAGCCGCCGCTCCACGCGTCCCGCCCCACGGCGACCGACGCCGGGCCCGTGAACGACGCACGGGGCTGCCGGTAGCCGCTGCCGCCCGCCAGCTCCACCATGGCGAGCTTCGCCGCGAGGATCGCGCCGGCCGCCTCCAGCCGGCGGATCACGGTCGCGTCCGCCTCGAAGCAGTCTGACCGCGGAGCGCGCGCCGCGCCCAGGTGGTCGGGGACGCCGCCGCCCGTCGCGAGGAGGTCCTTGGCGCCGTACGGGATGCCGTGAAGCGGGCCGCGCCATCCGCCGCCCGCGATCTCGGCCTCGGCGCGCCGCGCCTGCTCGGAGCGCGCGCTCGCGCGTGACGGTGACGACCGCGTTGTAGCGGGGCCCGAGCGTCTCGAGCCGCTCGAGGAACTCCTCGGTCAGGGCCACCGGCGAGACGCGTCGCGCGCGCACGAGGGCTGCGAGCTCGCGGAGCGGCAGGAAGATCGGGCTCGGCGTCACGAGCCGGGGCGGGACGTCGGGGAAGGCGGGGAGCGCCGGGCCGTCCGCGTTCTCGAGCCGGACCGCGCGGAGGGCCCGCACGCGCGTCGACGATCGTCGCCACGCCGGCGCGGACCGCCTCGAGCTCGGCGGCCGTGAGGCGCTCGCCGTAGCGCTGCCGCACGAGCGAGAAGAGAAGCCCCGCTTCGTCCTGCCCGGCGCCCGGCTCGGTCATCACGCGTCCTCCGGCCGTCTCGGATCGCATCCGCGACGGCATCGCCGGTCATGATAGGCAGCGCGCTCTCGGCTGGGCAAGCGCGGATGCGCGGTTCCGCTCGTCGAGCCGCGGGGCTTGCGCGGGGTGCAGCGCGAACCATACCCTCTCCCGGTGCGGCGCGGGACGGTTTCGGTCCGCGTCCGGGAGGGAACCGTTCACCGTGCGCGTCTACGAGCGGTTTCTCGGCTGCCTGCCGGTGCGTCGGCTGCCGCCGCGAGGAGAAGGACAGCCGCTCTGCGCCGAGGCCGTCGGACACATCCGCCGCGTCGAGCGCATGCTCGTGGCGGCGGCGGCTGATCCTCGCCGTCCTGGGCTTCCTCGGCTACTACCTGCCGGTCTACGCCGCGCCGCACCGCTTTCCCTCGGCCACCGTGGCGCTGCCGCTCCTCGGCCCCGGTGCGCGTGCCGTGGGGCAGCTCGGATGGGCGGTCCTGCTGACGACAATCGAGCTCTTCGTGCTCACGCTCCTCAACATGGTCGGCGTCCACGAGATCGCGGTCGCCACGGGCTTCCTGACGGCCGACACCAAGCCGGGCCGGATGCCCGATCTTCTGTCGATCGGCCTCGAGCGCAAGACGACCGAGGTCACGCGATACGGCATCGACCCGTTCGAGGGGCTCCACCCGTGGATGCTGTTCCTCTTCAACCTGGTGCTTCGCCTCAAGGGATGGCTGGCAAATCAGGCGGTGCGCTACCTGGTGCGCCTCCTGCTCGGCCGCTACGCGCGTGCGCGCGCTGCTCGACTTCGCGGGCGTGCCGCTCTACATGGCGATCAACGCGTACGCGGCGCACGCCGTGCTCCGGGAAGCCAAGGTGGTCCTGATGGGGCCCGAGGCGATCCGCGCCCTCGTGAAGCGCGTGTCGGGATGGACCCCTCCCAGGTCGAGCACGACGCTCGTCTACGACACGCTCCAGTACATCGCGGTGAGCAAGCGCGATTTCCACCAGAACCACTACCTCCTGACGCGCGAGCTGCTGGATCTCTGGCGCGTGCCCGCCGAGCCTCGGCACCCGCTGCCGGCGGACTACCTCGAGCGTCTCGCCGGCGCCGCCGCACCCCGCGACGGACGCTCTGCCAGGCGCTCATCCTGTCCGGGTTCGTCCTGGACGGGCAGCTGTCCTGGCGAGAGCTCCGACGCCTCGACGCGATGCAGCGCCCGGCATTCTCTACCGATCGGCCGGCGGACGTGCGCCGCCGGCTGCGCCAGTTCCTCGCCGGCGGCGGCCTGCCGCTGGACCGGCTGCTGGAAGTGACCGATTCAGTACAGGTAGAGGTGGACGCCCACCCCGATGTACTCGACCTTGTCCCGGTAGAACTGTCCGTTCGGCGAGTATCCGTTGAAGTACTCCGCCAGGAGCTGGATCTTCCGGTCGAAGACCGATACCTTCTCGAGCTGGACGCCGGCCCTCACTGATATGTCGGCGTTCCAGTCGTTCTGCTCGCGGTACTGGACGTCGACGGCCGCGATCGGCCGGAGCGTCCCGCCGAAATAGGCGTGCGGGGTCCGGACCTCGAGGCCCATCTGGGTCGACCAGGGCTGCAGGTCGTCGGGGTCGCTGCGGACGATGTACCCGGCGCCACCGTACAGGCGCAGCCACTCGGTGAGCTCGTACGAGAGCCGGAGATCGACGGTCTCGTAGCTCAGGTTCACACGCTCGATGCGGTTCGCGATGAGGAACTCGTCGCCGAGGTGCGAGCTCTGATGGAAGTACCGTGCCATGGCCGAGAAGTTGCCGATCCGGTACGCGAACGGGAAGCCGACGAGGTAGTCGGAGTTGACGAGGTCGGTCGACGGCGCGTCGAGGTCGAAGAGGCTGAAGACGGCGGCCTGGATGCCGACCTCCCACACGCCTCGCCCTTCTCTCCCACCGGCCCGCGCACGCAGCGAGATCGTCTCGCCCGAGGCTGGCGGTCGCCGCGTTGCGCAGCTGCGCATCCTCGTGGAACCGCTGGTACACGGCGGAGAAGTGCGGCCATCGCGGATCGGCGATCAGCGGCGCGAACAGGAGGCCTTCGCGGGAAGAGCTCGACCCGCGCCGCGGCACCTCGGCCTCCACGGCCGGGCCGCTCGGCGTCGCAGCCGTGGTCGGAAGCGGTGACGTCGCCGGTGCCGCCGTCGCCGGAGGCTGCTGGAGCTCCACGACCAGCACCTGCCGCACGCCCGCGATGGTCGAGAGCGTCGCGACGATCTTCTCGCGGTCGCTGGCCGGCACGCCGGCCATCTCCAGGGTGACCACGCCGTCCTTCACGGTGATCTTGCTGCCCTTGACGTCCATCTGCCGCTCGAGCACCGCGGTCACGTACCCGGCCACGTAGGCGTCCTCGGCGGGGCCGGCCAGCGTGGGCTGGCCTGAGCCATCGACCGAGCGATCCAGACAGCGCCAGACCCGTTGCCAGGCGCGCGGACGTGCGCGCAGGATCTCGCGGCAGCAGATACGACGTCCTGTCGACCTCGCGTCATGATGTCGTCCTCCAGCCGCAAAACTGTCGGCGGCGCACCCGGTTCGAGCGGTGGATCGCAGGCCAAACGGCCCGTTCGGACACTCCGACTCGGCACAGGGCTTGCCCGTCTGACAGAGGACGAGGGGAGCCCAGTTCGCTGCGCGACCGTTGACCTCCTGAACGCCCGCGACACGCAGTCTTTGCGAGTGTCATGCCGTCGCGCGATAGCGCTCTCGGGGAGGTGTGGGATGCGCGAGTATCTGCTGGTGGGAGAGAGGTCGACGCCGCCGCGACGGTCGCGGCGGTCGTGACGAGCGCCATGCTCGCGGCCGGGTCCGGCGTGGCGCGGCGCCCAGTCCCAGAGCGGATCGGATCAGGTCGAGCAGTGACGCCAAGTCGTCGACGAGTCAGAGCACCGGCCGAGGCTCCCAAGAGCGCAGCCGAAGACCGCGGGTGAGGTCGGCGACCGCCTCCACGACAGCGCCAAGGGCTTCGGCGAGGCCCTGCTCGACAGTATCAAATACGCGGGCGAACAAGGTCGTCGAACTTCTTCACCGACGACAAGGCGACGGCATCCAAGAAGTAGCGCGAGCTTCCCGCCGGGAGCTCGGACAAGAGGGAAGGGGTGATAACGGGATGCGACCACGACACGGCCTCGCGATGCTCGTGATGGTTCTTGTCGCCGGCGGGCTTCTCGGCGCTCGGGCGGTCGGCGCGCAGGCGCCGGGACGCGTCCGGCGGCCGCGCAGACGGCCGCGCCGGCGGCCGCGCGTCCCCGATCTCCAGGCGATCTCCGCCGCCGCGCGGCGGCTCGCTCGAGCAGGAGCGGGACTCCCGGCGTCGGGCCGCGGATCCACGAGCCGATCTTCACTCGAGCCGCTGGCGATCACGACCGAAGCACACGCGGTTCGGGCTCAGCTCGTGGATCGCTCCCGGCGCGCCCGTTCGACCATCAGCGAGAATCCGGGCGGGGCCGCCGTCGGGTTCACGATCGCGTGGCCCGCGCCCGCCCGCGACGTTCCCTCGTCGGGCGCGAGCGCGTGGCGAGGGCTCGGCCGCGCGCTGATCGCCGCGGCGGCGGCGCTGGGCGTCCTCGGTAGCCGGCTCCGGCGACCTCCGCTCCGGAGCCGCTCCGGGGCCCTGCGCCGCCGACGGTCCTTCGCGTCGTCACGTTCAATCTCCTGCACGGCGGGATCTTCTCCGGAGCTCACCGGCGACGACGCGGCGCTCGAGGAACGCCTGCGCGCTGGCGGTCGCGGCCCTGCGCGCCCTCGATGCCGACGTCGATCGCGCTGCAGGAGGCGTCGACGGGCCGCCACCGCGGGAACGTCGCCGCGCGGCTCGCTGACCGCGCTGGGCTACCGCCACGTACACGCCGTGGCGGCGACCCGGCCGTTCGAACAGCGAGCACATGCGCCGGGCGGTGGCGTCGATCCTCGGCTTTCAGCGAGGGCCCGGCGCTCCTGAGGCCGTTATCCGATCACGCGCTGGCGCGCCTACGAGCTGCCGCCCTGCGCGAACGCGTTCGACGCGCGCGCGCTCCTCTTCGCGGAGCTCGAGACGCCCGCCGGTCGGATCGCCGTCTTCTCGGCGCACACGTCCGACAATGCCTCGCCAGACGCGCGCGGTCGTCGAGCTCGTCCGCGCCAGCGCGGCCGGCTCGCTGCCGGCGGTGCTGATGGGGACTTCAACGCGCCGGCGGCATCGCCGGCGGTGCGGCTGCTGATCCGGCGACGCGCGGCTTCGTCGACGCCTTCGCGCAGCGCCAATCCCGCGGCGGCCGGATTCACGGATGGGCAGGACGTGAACGAGCGGCCGGCCGACGGCCAGCCAGCGGATCGACTACGTGTTCCTCGTCCCGGGCGAGCGCTCAGGCGGGCGCGTGGTCGGGAGCCGCGTCGTCCTCGACCAGCCCGGCGGACCGCGGCCGGGCCCGCTGGCCCTCGGATCACTACGGCGTGCTGGCCGAGATTGCCCTCGACGGGGCCGATGCCGTCACGCTGGAGGACCGATTGGCGTCGTCCGTGACGTCGTCCGTCTGGGCGATCGGGCGATCACGCGCCGGGCTTCCGAGCGCGCCGGGTCCTGCGCGGCCCGCGGCCCCGCTCGGAGCATCCGGGCGAGCGGCGGCCGCAGCCGGCCGGGCACGACGCGAGCCGAGGCTCGACCCGGTCGGCGCCCGTGAACTACCGCCAGGGACCACAGCGCGTCCGCCACGCCCGCCAGCGCCTCGTCCTGCTCGATCGCGCCCCAGGACGCGGCGGGTGGCTCGCCCCGGTCGCGAACCAGCGCTCGAAGTGGACGTGGCGCACCGCCAGGTAGCGATCGGCGCCGGTGCGCCTTGGCGTCCACCGCGGCCGATCAGCTGGCCGTCGTGGAGGATCGGCAGCGTGTAGTAGCCGTGCACCCGCTGGGGCCCCGGCGTGTAGACCTCGATGCGGTAGCTGAAGCCGAACAGCGCGCTCGACGCGCTCCCGGTGCCAGAGCAGGGAGTCGAAGGGCGACAGCAGGGTCGTGCCGCGCGAGCCTCCCGGCGGCGAGCGGCGCGCGCGAGCGCGGGCAGATCGCGCGCCAGGGCGAGCCAGCGGGCGCGCGAGCCCTTCGACCTCGATCGGCGACGACCTCGCCGCGCCTCGACGAGCGCGGCGGAGCGCCGCGCGCCGGACGCCCGGGCCCATGCGCGGGAAGCTGAGATAGCGCGGGAGATCCGTGTCGGTGGCGGCGCCCATCGCGTGAAGCGAGCGCTCGACGTGCCAGCGCGCGAAACGCCTCCGCGGATGCGGCTCGACGCCGGGCCACGCGGGCAGAATCGCGCTCGACCAGGTCGTAGCGCTTCTGGAAGTGCGGCCGCGAATGGACCGGCGAGCGCTCCCGTCATCCAGAGGTAGTGGAGCGCGTGCTGCGGCCGGCTTCCAGCTCCACCAGCCGCCGCGCCCGGCCTGCCGGCGGTGCTCGAAGTCGGCGCTCCCGGCGCGGCCCGCCGCTGCGGATGGCCTCCGTGACCAGGTCGAGGGTCCGACGGTGCCGCCGGAGCCACGACGACCAGCCCGTGTGCCGGACGTGGTAGTCGAGCATCGCCCGCCGCCAGAGCGCGAGGTGCGCGAGCGGGCACCAGGCAGGCGGCGTGCGCCCAGTACTCGAAGAGCAGACGGCGCCGGTAGACGAGCCGGTCGAGGCGCGCGCGGTCGTACGGGCCGAAGCGGCTCCACAGCGTCAGGTAGTGCGCCCGGTCGAGGACGTTGATCGAGTCGAGCTGGAGGCCGCCCGCGTCCTCGACGAACCCGACGAGCCGCTGGGGCGTCAGCCGGCGAGCGCGCGGGCGCGTCAGAAGTGCTGGCGCTCGAGGAAGAGCGCGGCGACCGCGCGGAGGGGGAACGTCGGGACCGGCACGCCCGCCCGGCGGGTCAGGACGCGAGGCGCACGCGCAGAACCGAGCACCGAGTGCGCCGGGAACTCGTAGCTCGAGCCGGTGCCCCGAGACCGGCCGCCGGTGCTCGCGGACGCCGACCGCGGTCCGGGTGCTCGAACGAGTTCGTCGCGTCCACCGTCGGGCCGTTGACCTCGGAGACGAGGAGCTCGCCGGTCGCCGCGGCGCCGCCCAGGTCGATCGTCGCCGCGTGAGCACGGTCGCGGTCGCGGTTGACGACGCCGATCGTGAGCTCGCGCCCGCCATCGTCGCGAGGTCGCGACGGCGTCGAGGAGGGAGAACGGCCCGAGGTCGGCGACGCGGTGGACGCGGCCGTGCGTGCGCTCCTCCAGCCCGGCCGGCAGGTCGTGGAGCGGGCGCGTCGACGTGGACGTCGAGCGCCACCGCCCGCATGTGCTCGGCGTAGAGGCGCAGCGGGTGATAGATCGTCTGGAGGAACAGCCCGGTGCGGCTCGTGAAGATCGGCGCGATCGGCGTTCACGAGCTGGGCGAGGTTGGCCATCCGGACGACCCGGCAGTGTCGGATGAAGCCGTGGAGATAGCGTGGCCACCGCCAGCGCGTCGCTGAGGCTGTAGCGCTCCTCGATGCCGCTCTTCCGATCCTCGTCGGTCCGCGGTCCGGTACCAGACGTTCCACTCGTCGAATGCGATGTGAGATGGGATGGGCGAGGTGCTGGGTGTAGCGGGCCCGCTCGATCAGCGCCGCGCAGATGCGGATGGCCCGCTCGGCCTGGTGCGACTGGAAGACGGTGGTGTAGTGGTCCGCCTGGCCCGTGTAGAGGTGGATGCTGTACCAGTCGATGATCGGCGCGAGCCCGTCGATCACGATCTGGTCCCAGTCGCTCCAGCCGTTGTGCCCGCAGCCGATGAGCTGGATGTCGGGATCGGTCCGCTTCATGACGAGGGCGAACGCGCGGGCCTTCTTGACGTAGTCCTCGGGGCTCAGGTGGCCGATCTGCCAGCTGCCGTACATCTCGTTGCCGAGCCCCCAGTAGCGCACGCGGTAGGGCTCGGGATGGCCGTGCGCCCGCCGGAGGTTCGCCCAGTGGGTGTTCCCGGTGCCGTTGCAGTACTCGACCCACGCCTGGGCCTCGTCCATCGTGCCCGAGCCCATGTTGACGCAGATGTACGGCTCGGTGCCGAGGACGCGGCAGTACTCGAGGAACTCGTTCGTGCCGAAGCGGTTCGACTCCTCCGCGTACCACGCGAGCTCGCTCCGGCGCGGCCGGCTCCGTCGCCGGCCCGACGCCGTCGAGCCAGTGATACCCGCTCACGAAGTTCCCGCCCGGCCACCGGAGCACGGGGATCCGGAGCGGGCGGACCGCGTCCAGCACGTCCCGCCGGAACCCGCGCGCGTCGCTCAAGGGCGAGCCCTCGTCGTACACGCCGCCGTAGATGCAGCGGCCGAGGTGCTCGATGAAGTTGCCGAAGATCCGCCGGTCCACGGTGCCGATCCGGCGGGCGAGGTCGATCGCGATCCGGGCCATGGAGCTCCCTTCGATGATGCGGATAGGCAGCGCCCGCAGTCTAGGAGGGCGATACCCGAGTGTCAAACGAACCGGCGGCACGGACGCGCCGCGGAGTCCAGTGGAACGGCGCGGGCGGCGTTGACGCCCGCAGCCCGGCTGACTATAGTCGCGATTCAGGCAGCCCACGCCGACGGAGAGCTCGATCCAGATCCCACTCGTCACGCGGAGTCCTGAACAGGAGGGCGTCATGGCCGACGTCAAGCGTGAGAAGCGTCCGACCTCAGCCGTCGCCGGTTCCTCGGCGGCGCGCTCGGCGCCGCCGCCGCCGCCCGCGGTGGTGCGGCGCGCTGGGGCCCAGGCGAAGCCGACGATCACGTACTGGAACGGTCTGACCGGCGCCGACGGCAAGGTGATGGACGGGCTGATCGAGCAGTTCTCCAACGAGACGGGCATCAAGATGGAGCAGCAGCGCATCCTCTGGCCCGACCTCTACGCGAAGCTCCAGGTCTCGGTGCCGGCCGGCGAGGGCCCGGACCTCTGCCTGATCCACACCGTCGAGGTCCCGCACTTCGCGAGCGACGGCATCCTCGACGCCGATGGACCCGGGCCAGCTCGTCGGCGAAGGGCTTCAAGGAGGAGGACTACCTGGCGTCGCCGTGGCAGGGAGGCGTCTACCAGGGGAAGCGCTACACGGTGCCGCTCGACGTGCCCCAGCACCTCTTCTACATGAACATGAAGGTCATGAAGGACGCGGGCCTCGTCGGGGCGGACGGCAAGCCCAAGGTGCCGGCGAGCGGGGCCGAGCTCGTGACCATGGCGAAGCAGATCACCGAAGGGCGACACCGTTCGGCTTCGCGATCGGGACGCTGAACCTCGGCAAGTACACGTGGGGCTTCCACCACATGCTCTGGCAGAACGGCGTGAACGTCTACGCGCCGGACCTCAAGCGCTCGGCGCTCAACGAGCCGGCGGCGATCGAGGCGGCCGGAGTTCTGGGGCTCGTTCTTCGCGCAGCACAAGGTGGCGCCGCCCGCGAACGCGAACGCGCGCGACGCGTTCATCGCCGGGCAAGCTCGGCATGTGGATGGCGGGGTCCTGGAACGTCGCCGGTCTCCGCGAGGCCAAGGTGGACTTCCAGGTGGCGCCGATGCCGCGGCTCCTGAAGCAGCCCGTGGTCTGGACCATCCCGCACCAGTACTCGTTCCCCAAGCCCAAGGCCGCCGACCCGGCGAAGCGTGACGCCTGCTGGGCGCACATCCGCTGGATGACCGACCACGTGGCCGAGTGGACGCTCAAGGCCGGCCAGGTCTCGGCGTTCCGCAAGGCGCACGCCGACCCGCGGATCCAGGCGGACCCGGCGCTCCGGACGCTCCTCGCCCAGGCGGCGAGCTGGCAGGTGGGCCAGCCGACCCCGAAGTGGGTGGCCGCGGAGAACCTGACGCGCCCGGTGATCGAGAACGTCTACATCGGCCAGACGCCCGCGCGCGCCGCCATGGAGGACCTCGCGAAGCAGATCAACGCGCTGCCCGACCTAGCGGCGCGGCGTCGCCCGACCGTGCTCGCGGCTAACGGCCGGCCCGCTCGGATCCGGCGGGCCGGCCCCTCCGGACCCGGAGGCCGTCGCCCGTGACGGCGCGGTCGACCACGGGTCGCCCCGGCGCGCGGGCTATCTCCGCCACGGGGCGCTGACACCCTACCTGTTCCTCCTGCCCGGACTCCTCCTGTTCGTCGCGTTCCGGCTCTACCCGCTGCTCGACGGCCTGTGGCTCTCCTTCACCAACGCGCGCCTGGGGCGCGCGCAGTACGCTTCGTCGGGCTCGCCAACTACGAGAAGCTGCTCGAGGACAGCCGGTTCCAGGTGAGCCTCGTCAACACCGCCTTCTACACCGTGGCGAGCACGCTGCCCATCCTCGCGGTGCCGCTGATCCTCGCCGTGCTCCTGGACCGGGGCATCCCGCTCCGCACCGTCCTCCGCAGCGCGTTCTTCTTTCCCTTCACCCTGTCCGTCGTGACCGTCGGGCTGACGTGGCTGTGGCTGCTCGATCCCGTGGTGGGGCCGTTCAACTACTACCTGAAGACCGCCGGGCGTGCCGGTGCGGGCGTGGCTGGCCGACCCGTCGACCGCGATGTGGGCGATCATCCTGACGACGGTGTGGTGGGTCACGGGCTACTACCTCGTGATCTACCTGGCCGGACTCCAGGACATCCCGCCGGAGCTCTACGAGGCGGCGGCGATCGACGGCGCGCGAGCGGCTGGCGCCGGTTCTGGTCGATCACCGCTGCCGCTCCTCCGCCCCGTGCTCCTCTTCGTCCTGGTGACCCACGTGATCGGGTCGTTCCAGATCTTCGGCCAGGTGCTACATCCTCACCGAGGGCGGTCCGGGCGACGCCACCCGCACGGTGGTCCAGCACCTCTACGAGACGGCCTTCCGGAACTTCTTCCACTTCGGCTCGGCCACCGCCATGGCCTGGGTGCTGTTCATGATCATCCTCGGGTTCTCGCTGCTGCAGTTCCGCCTGCTCCGCGGCCACACGGAGTACTGATGGCGCCACCACGCCGGGGACCGCCGCGCGCCGTCAGCCCGGGCCTCGGTGGACGCGAGGGCTGGGCGGGCCGGGCGTCCGCCCGACGGCGGGGATCCTGGCCGCGGTGATGGTCGTGGTCGCGGTGCTGTGGCTCCTGCCCGCGGTCTGGGTGCTGGTGACGTCGCTCAAGCGTCCCGAGGACATCATCCGGATGCCGCCCGAGTGGATCCCGTGGCCGCCCACGCTCGCGCACTACGCGCGAGGTGCTGTTCTCCTCGTCGCGGACCGCCCGGATCGGCCGCGCGTTCCTCAACAGCGCGGTCGTGTCGCTCGGCTCGGTCGCTCCTGGTGGTGATCACCGAGCGCCATGGCCGCCTATCCCCTGGCACGCATGGAGTTCCGCGGCCGGAACGCCATCTTCGCGCTGCTCGTCGGCAGCCTCATGGTCCCGAACGCCGTGCTCCTGGTGCCCCAGTACGTGCTGACCCAGCGCCTCGGCTGGCTGTCGACCTACCAGGGCCTGATCGTGCCCGAGGCCGCGATGACCTTCGCCTTCGGCGTGTTCCTGCTCCGGCAGTTCTTCCTGACGATCCCGCGGGAGCTCGAGGACGCCGCCCGGATCGACGGCGCCGGAACCTGGCGAGTGTTCACACGCATCGTGCTGCCGCTATCCCAGCCGGTCCTCGCCGCGCTGGCGATCTTCGCCGTTCCGGTCGGCGTGGAACGATTTCCTGTGGCCGCTGATCGCCGTGAACCGGCCCGAGATGTTCCCGCTGCCGGTGGCCCTGGCGCTGCTCCGCGGCGCCTACGCGTCGGAGTCCTACGGGCCGATCATGGCCGGGGCGACGCTGTCGGCGCTGCCGCTCCTGCTCGTCTTCGTGGTCGCCAACCGGCGTATCGTGGAGGGCGTCCGCGTGAGCGGGCTCAAAGGGTGAGGGAGGAATCGCAATGACCAGGACGATCTCGATCGATCGCCAGAAGCCGCTCGCCGCGGAGCCGCGGACCGGCCACAACCGCTGGCACCCCGACATCGAGCCGATCGTGGAGGTGGGCGAGGGTGAGGACGTGACGCTCGAGACCCGCGACGCGTGTGACGGGCATCTCACGTCGCGCTCCGCCGTTGCCGACCTGGCGACGCTCCCGGTGGGCGCGATCCACCCCTGACGGGCCCGGTCGCGGTGAAGGGCGCGCGGCCGGGCGACCTCCTGGAGATCGAGTTCCGGGAGATCGCGCCCCAGCCGTGGGCGTTCAGCGCCATCATCCCGGGCCTCGGCTATCTCCGCGACGTCATGACGGCGCCGTTTCTCGTCCACTGGACCATCGCCGACGGCTGGGCGACCTCGCCGCAGCTGCCACGCGTCAGGATTCCAGGCGCGCCCTTCATGGGCGTGTCCGGCGTGGCACCCTCGCGGGCCCAGGTCGAGGCGTGGACGCGCCGCGAGGCGGACGTCGCGGCGCGCGGGGGCATGGCGCTGCCGCCGGACGCCGGCGGCGCGGTTCCCGCCCGCGGTCAGGCCGCGACCCACGGCTCCGGACGCTCCCGCCGCGCGAGAACGGGGCAACTTCGACGTCAAGCAGCTGACGCGCGGGTCTCGACTGTACCTGCCGGTGGCGGTGGACGGCGCCCTGTTCTCCACGGGCGACGGGCATTACGCCCAGGGTGACGGCGAGGTGTGCGTCACGGCCGTCGAGATGGGGGCGACCTGCGTGGTGCGCTTCCGCGTTCACAAGGGCGAGGCGGCGCGCCGGGGCATCCGGTTCCCGCGCTTCGCTCACGCCGACTACTTCACCGATCCCCGCTGGGCCGCGCCCCGGCACTTCGTCGCCACCATGGGCATGCCGGTGGACGCCGAGGGGGTCAATCACGGCGAGGACCTGAACCTGGCCTGCCGCAACGCGCTCCTGGCGATGCTGGACCTCATCGGGGAGCGCGGGTTCAGCCGGGAGCAAGCCTACGTCATCGCGAGCGTGGCGGTCGACCTCCGGATCAGCAACGTCGTCGACGTTCCGAATGTCACGGTCTCCGCGCTGCTGCCCGAGGAGGTCTTCCAGGACTGAGGCCGGGCTCGTGCCGAACCCCGCCTCGGGACGGGTTGGCGGGGCGCCGTCGCCCCGTCCCCGACGTCGCCCGGCGAGCTGCGGCCATCGCGTCGAGACACGGAGAGCCCGCCACGGACTGCGTGCCAGGACGATCACGGACGGCCTCGGGCTCGCGGAGGAGACATGACCTTCGAGCACTGGTACGTCGGCCCCGAGCTGCCGCTGGTCGTCGCGCTCTTCATCCTCATGCTGGTCGCGCGCGAGGGCGGGTATCGCATTGCCCGGGCAAGGGCTCAGCACAACTCGGACGCCATACGTCCTCAGGTCAACGTGGTGGTGGCGGCGACCCTGGCGTTGCTGGCACTCCTGGTCGGATTCTCCTGACGATGGCGGTCGGGCGCTAGCGACGCGCGGCGCCAGCTCGTCTTGGCGGAGGCCAACGTCATCGGCACGATGCATCTGCAGGCGCGGCTGCTACCGACGCCCACGGGACCGGAGCTCGTGGACCGGTTGCGCCGGTACATCGACCTGCGTCTGGACACCGCCGGTGACGCCTACGATCTCGCCCGGCGATCGGAGGTGCTCCAGGGTGAGATGGTGACGATCGTGGGGGCGCTAGCCACTCAAGATCCGCGCTCGGTGGCAGTGGAGCGGTTCATCGACGCGCTGAAGGAGTTCATCGACATCCACGAACGGCGATTGTCGGCGTTCGAGAGCTTCGTGCCCGAGGCCGTGCTGTACATGCTGGCCATGGCCGCCCTCGGCGCCGCGCTTCTGGCGGGCTACGGATCGGGGCTGGCGAGCCACCGCAACCGGCTCGCGACGACGGTGTACGCGACGCTGATCTGCCTGGTGATTCTTGTGATCGTCGACCTGGACCGTCCCGCCCGCGGGCTGATCCGTGTGAGCCAGCGGAGCCTGGAGCGGCAGCGGCAACAGCTCGCCTCGCCGCCGGCGGCGGCGGCACCGGATCCCTCCGCGGCCATCCGCCCGGTCCGGTCCCGCTACCAGAGCGTGTACCCGCCGTCGATGACGAGGACCGCGCCGGTCATGTAGCGGGAGGCGTCGCTCGCGAGGTAGATGGCGAGGGGCGCCAGATCCTCCGGCTCGCCGTAGTCCCCCATCGGCACCTGCGCCTTGAAGGTCTCGATGATCGCCGGATTGACGCTCTTCCAGCGGAGGTTCGGGGCGGTCATGAAGCCGCCCGGGGCGATGGCGTTGACCGTGATCCGGTGGGGCGCCCAGTCGGCCGCGACCGCCCGGGTGAAGGCGATGACCGCCGCCTTCCCGGTCTCGTAGCTCCGCCCGCCGATGCCGCGGTTCGCGATCAGCCCGGAGATCGACGCGATGTTGATGATCCGGCCGCCACGGCCCCGGGCGATCATCGCTCCGCCGAGGATCTTCGTGCAGACGAAGGTGCTGGTGAGGTTGAGATCGATGAGTCGTCTGCCAGGTCTCGACCGGCATGTCCTGGGTGGGGATGTCGACCCGCCGGCCGCCGACGTTGTTGATCAGGATGTCGACGGGCCCGTGCTCGGAGAGAGCCGTGCGGCACGCGCGCTCGGCCTCCGCGGGCTGCCCCACGTCGGCCTGGATCGTGAAGACCTCACGACCCCGCGCGCGGATCTCCGTCGCGGTCTGATCGAGGGCGGTCTCCTCGCGCCCTACCAGGACGATGTTCGCCCCCGCCTCGGCGAGGCCCAGCGCCATCTCGCGCCCGAGCCCCCGGCTGCCGCCGGTGATGAATGCACGCTTGCCGTCGAGTCGGAATCGGTCGAGGACGCCCATCCGGAACCCCTTCCTTCTGGCGAGCAAGGCGGCCGCCCCCATCGCTGGAGGCGGCCGCCTGCGACCTGGCGCTCGCGCTACTTCGGGGTCACGCCCATGTTTGTGACGCGGATCGTCTGGTCGGGGCGAGGCAGGAAGCTCTGCACCCAGCCCTGCACGCCGTAGAGATCGTCCAGGCTGTAGAGGTACACGGCGAAGGGCTCCTTGTTCAGCGCGACCATCGCCTCCTGCACGAACTTGGTGCGGGCGGCATCGTCGGTCGCCTTCGCCGCCTGGTCCATCGCCGTGTCGAACGCCTTCGGCATGACGCTCGTGCGGAAGCGCCGGCCCTCGGCGAAGCTCAGCATGGAGAGGTAGCCGTCCTGGGAGAACAGGAACCCGACCGTGAAGATGGCCGTCGTCGTCCGTGGATTGGCGTCGAACTCCGCGCGCCCACTGGGGAAGTCCACCGCCCGCTCGTTCACCTTGAGCCCGACGGCGCGCAGGTAGCTCGCCATCGCCTCGCCGGCCGGCTTGTCGAGCGGATAGCGGCCGGTCGTGTACGTGTAGTCGATCTCGAAGCCGTTCGGATAGCCGGCGTCGGCGATGAGCTTCTTCGCCTGGGCGGGATCGAACGGGTAGGCCTTCAGCGTCGGGTTGTAGCCCGAGTGCCACTTGGACAGATGCTGGCCGTCCATCGGCGTGCACCGCCCCGCGTAGATCTGCTTGCAGATCGCCGCACGGTCGATGGCGATGTTCATCGCCAGCCGGACGCGGGCGTCCTCGAGCGGCTTGGCCTTCGGGTTGGCGGTGTCGAAGAAGGTCGCGAACTGCCGGAGGCTGGGGACGGACAGGAGCTTGAGCCCGCTCTTCCCCTCCACGCGGGCGGCCGCGGAGTGGGGCACGTTGGGCGCGATGTCGACCTCGCCTGCCTCGAGCGCCGCGACGCGCGCGGCGTCGTCCGGGATGATGCGGTAGGTGATGGTCTTGAACTTCGGCGTGCCGCCCCAGTAGGCGGGGTTGGCCGCGAGTGTGATGTGGCTGTCCTTCCGGTGCTCCTTGAGCACCCAGGGGCCGGTGCAGACCGGGGACTGGTTGAACGCGTCCTTGCCGCGCGTCTGGAAGTCCTTCGGGGCGACCTGGAAGCTCCCGTAGGCGAGGACCGAGACCACGTAGCCGGCGGGCTTGGTGAGCGCGCAGGACGACCGTGTTGTCGTCGACGACCGTGACCTCCTTCAGGAGGTCCTTCAGCCACTGGCTGTAGTTGAACGCGGCGAAGAGCTGCTCGAGGCTGAACTTCGCGGCCGCCGCGTTGAAGGGCTCGCCGTTGCTGAACTTGACGCCCTGCCGGAGCTTGAGCTGGAGCCGCGTGTCGTCGAGCCACCGGTAGTCGGTGGCCAGGAGCTTCTTGATGACGGCGTTGCCCGAGCTGTCGCTGTCCCAGTAGATGAGCGGCTCGCAGATCTGGGCGAAGACGCTGATGTAGGGCGCCGTGGTGTTGTACGGGTCGAGGTTCGGCGGATCGAACGAACTGGGCGATCGTCAGCGTGTCCCGCGCGGCGGGCTGCGCCTGGGCAGCCCCGGCAGGCTGGCGAGCAGGAGCGCGACGAGAGTGGCGAGCAGCGATCGCTTGAGGATCACGGGGCACTCCTTCCTCGGCCCGCGCACGATGACCGCGGAGCCGGACGGCACGGGTGATGTGGAGACAGGTCGCAGGGCGCCAGGAGCCAACTGCGTCTCCTCTCCGGGCACGTCGGTCACGGCCCCTCGCGCCACGACATGGGGTCGAAGGCGTCGCGAAGCCCGTCGCCGACGAAGTTCAGGGCGAAGACGAGGACGGCGATCATGAGCCCGGGGACCGCGGCGGTCCACCAGGCGTCGTAGATGAAGTTGCGGCCGTCGCCGATCATCCCGCCCCAGCTGACGGCGGGCGGCGAGACCCCGAGCCCGAGGAAGCTCAGCGCCGACTCGGTCAGAACGAGGCGCGAGACCTCGTAGGTGGCGACGGCCAGCAGCGGGGACAGCACGTTCGGCAGGATGTGCCGGCGCAGGATGCCGGCGGTGGGCACGCCGAGCGCCCGCGCCGCTTCCACGTACGGCTCCTGCCGCGCGCCGAGGGTCTGGGCGCGCACGACCCGGGCCATCGTGGACCAGCTGGTGAAGGCGAGCACGGCCACGAGGGTGAGAAGCCCGCCCCGCACGATGGCGACGATCGCGACCGCCAGCGCGATGACGGGGAACGCCAGCTGGACGTCGACCAGCCAGCTGACGGCCTCGTCCACCCAGCCCCGGTAGTATCCGGCCGCCATGCCCAGCACGATCCCGATCAACGTCGCGACGCACACCGCGCCGCCGCTGATGACGAGCGTGAGGCGCGTCGCATGGATCGTGCGCGACACGAGATCGCGGCCGAGGAAGTCGGTGCCCAGGGGATGCCGGAAGTCGCCCGCCCAGAATCCCGGCTGCTTGGCCTCGCCGAGGTTGATCAGGACAGGATCGTACGGGAGCCACGCGCTCGGCACGCACGCCATGGCGGCGATGGCCAGGGCCACCGGCAGCCCCAGGCGGCTCGCGGGATTGCGCCAGTAGGCGCGGGCGCGGAGCCGCCAGAACGACGGCGCCGCTACCGGCACGAGCGGGAGGGCTGGCGGGCCACGTCGCGGCGGAGAGCTCGATGGACCCCACGGCGTCACGACGTCGAGATACGGGGATCGAGGACCCCGTAGAGCGAGTCGACGAGGAAGTTGACCAGCACGACCGCCGTGGCGACGACCAGCACGGCGCTCTGCACCAGGGGAAGTCCCGGGCGAAGATCGCGCTCACCATCAGCCGCCCGACCCCGGCCACGAGAAGACGGTCTCGGTCACGATCGAGCCGCCCAGGAGGGTGGCCGCCTGCACGCCGAGGATGGTGAGAATCGGCAGCGCGGCGTTCCGGAGCGCGTGGCGGCCGAGCACCACCGATTCGCGGAGCCCTTGCTCCGGGCCGTGCGGACGTAGGCGCGGCCGATGACGTCGAGCATCGTGGCGCGCGTGACCCGCACGGTGAGCGGGAGCAGGATGAAGCTCAGGACGACGGCGGGCAGGATCAGGTGCGGCCAGGTCCCGCGCCCGCCCGTCGGCAGCCACCGGAGCCGCACGCCGAAGAGCAGGATCAGCAGGATGGCGAGCAGGAAATTGGGGATGCCCTGCGCCAACACCACGAGGCCGCGGGCCAATGTAGTCGATCGGGCGGTCGCGGCGGAGCGCGGCGGCGACGCCCAGCGGCACCCCGATCAGGACGGAGATCGCCAGGCTGCCCCCGCCAGCTCGAGCGTGGCCGGCAGCCGTTCGAGGATGATGGGCAGGATGGGCTGCTCGAACCGCAGCGACCGGCCGAAGTCGCCCACCAGGATGCCGCCGACGAAGGCGAGATACTGCGCGGGCAGCGGACGGTCGAGGCCGTGCAGGCGCTGGAACTCCCGCACGGCCTCGTTGCTCGCGAGCTCGCCCAGGATCAGCCGGGCGGGATCGCCCGACAGCCGGAGCAGGCAGAACGTGCCGAGCGTGATCCCGACCCACACGAGCGCCAGGCGGATCACGCGGGCCAGGAGTACGTCGTCACCCGCGGGCCCGCTCGCTCACGCGATGCACCACATGCGGGCTCGAGAGTTTTCGGACGGCCTTCGGCCCGTGGCGGCTTCCGACTCACCGCCACACCTCGCTGAAGACCCGGAGGAAATTCCCGCCCATGATCTTCCGCGCGTCGTCGTCCGAGTACCCCCGGGCCAGGAGGCCGAGCGTGATGTTCCCCATCTTGGCCAGCGAGTCGATCTCGGGCGGGAAGATCCACGGCAGCGGCGGGTAGACGACGGGCCGGTAGGGCTTGTTGGGCCAGTTCCCGAGCTCGCCCGTCTCGGTCATCATCTCGGTCGGATTGATCTCCTCGGTGAGGTCCGTTCCGAAGCCGACGTGGTCCACGCCCACCATGTCGACCACGTGGTCGATGTGCCGGAGGAAGTCCTCGAAGGTGCAGCGCGTGCGGCCGTCCCGGTCCAGCAGGAACGGGAGGAAGCAGATGCCGATCACGCCGCCGGTCTTCGCCACCAGGCGGATCAGCTCGTCGGTCGCGCTCCGCGGGTTCGGCCGGAGGCCGCCGCACGCGAGTGAGAGACGATCACGGGCTTGGTGGACAGGGCCGCGGCCTCCCGCGCCGTGGCGTCGCTGACGTGCGCCAGGTCGACCACGAAGCCGATCCGGTTCATCTCCTTGACCACGTCGACGCCGAAGTGGCTGAGCCCGGCGGGGTTCCGCTCCTGGCAGCCGTCCCCGACGTAGCAGCGCTCGTTGTAGGTGATCTGCATGCAGCGGGCGCCGACCTGGTACAGCGCCTCGACGTAGTCGACGTCGTCCTCGATGACCACGGACGTCTGGAATCCCGCGATGATCCCGACCTTGCCCTCGCGCTTGGCCCGCCGGATGTCGTCGGCGGTGCGCACGAAGAGGGTGCGCTCCGGGCAGTGCTGGGCGCGGAGCTGGAACTTGCGGATGGCCTTCACCCGTCCGCGAACCTCTGGTAGTGCGCGCCGCCGCGGTTGAGCGCGGTGATCCCGCCGTCGAAGAGACGCTGGAGATAGGGCTCGTTCCACCGGAGCTTGTTGTGCGGATCCTCGATGTGGTCGGTGCACATGCCGTCGATCACGATCGCGGAGCGGTGCACCGCCGCGGCGCGCTCGCGCAGCTCGGGGGTGACGGGGACGGGCTTCCGGTGGGCTCTGGTCGTCATCGGATCTCCCTTTGGGGACGGTTCACGCCTGGTTGCCGCACGAGGCACGCACGACGAGCCGGGTCTCGAGCGTCCGCCGGACGGGCGGGCGCGCCGGATCGGCGAGCCGCTGGAGGAGGATCTCGACCGCCGCGCGCCCCACCTCGCTCGCCGACTGGCTGACGGTCGTGAGCGGCGGCGTGGTGTAGGACGCGAGCTCGATGTCGTCGAACCCACGACGGCGAGATCGTCCGGGACGCGGCGCCTCGAGCTCGCCGGCGGCCCGCAGGACGCCGATCGCCATGAGGTCGTTGGCCGCGAAGATCGCCGTCGGGGGACCGGAGACGCGAGGAGGCTCCGCGGCGGCCGCCCAGCCCGACTGGGGGTGATAGTCCCCGCGCAGCACCGAGGCTCTCGTCGACCGGAATGGCCGCCTCGGCGAGCGCGTCCCGGTATCCCTGGAGCCGCTGGCGCCGCTCATGGAGCAGGCTGGACGGGCCTCCGATGCACCCGATCCGCGCGGTGGCCGAGGGCGATGAGGTGCCGGGTCGCCAGGTAGGCGCCGCCGCGCTTGTCGCTCAGGACCACGTCGATCGGCGCGCCCGGCAGATCGCGGTCGACGAGCACCACCGGCAGCGGCTGTCGGAGGAGATCGCGTAGGACATCCACGCGGCTCCCGGCGGGCACGTCGCAGGAGCCCGTCGACCTGGCGCCTGGTGAGGAGGTCCACGTACACCCGCTCCCGGAGCTCCTCGCCCTCCGTGTTGCACAGGACCACGCTGTGGTCCCGGCCAAGAGCCGCCGCCTCGATGCCCCGCCCCAGCTCGGCGAAGTACGGGTTGGCGCTGTCCGGGAGCACGAGGCCTGAGCGTGTGGGTCCGGCCCCGCCTGAGCGAGCGGGCGACGGCGTTCGGATGGTAGCCGAGCTCCGCCATGGCCTCCCTCACGCGCGTGCGAATCTCGTAGGAGACGAAGCGGGTGGCGTTGACGACGTGCGAGACCGTGGTCGGCGATACGCCGGCGCGTCCGGCAACCTCGCGAATGGTAGCCATCAGTCCCTCCTCCACGAGACCGACGGAGGCCGAAGCAATCGATTGCGCAATCGGTTGGGCGAGACCAGCGCCCTCACCCGGATTGCGTCAAGTGGCTAGCCACCTGGCGGAGGTGGCCAGGGGCGGCGCGGATCCGGGCGACGAAGAACCGGACAACGAGCGCGACGGCGTCTACCTCCGGTGAGAGGTCGCTGCCGGACCACGCTCCCCAGCCGGCTTGACGCCGCCGTCCTGGCTCGGCCGCACTCCGGCGCGGGTCGTGGCTCGTCCATGAGGTTGACGGCCCGAACGGCCGACGGCGGAGAGGGCCTCAGGGCGAGCAGGTCAGGATGCGCACCGATCACCGGCGGTCTGGCTCGGGTCAGGCTCGAACACATCGGGCGCGGGTGAGGTCGAAGCACCGGGTGAGCGTCCTGGCTCGTTCGAGCCTCGGCATTCGCAGGCACGTCCTCGGTCGTGCTCGGCGCCCGCACCGGGCGCTCGCGCGAGGCGATGGTAGGATCGGAGCGGGGCAGAGGAGGAAACCGTGAGGATCCATCGGATGCACCCGAGCGCACGCGTCGTGATCTGGAGCGCGCTGATCCTGGCCTGGCCTGGTGGGCGGCGGCGCGCTCCGGACGGCCATCCCCGCGCAGGCCCAGCGACGCGCGCCGCGGCTCGCATGGCGTCGCGTCGGAAGGGAGCGAGGTCCGCTACCGGGTGCGCGAGCAGCTCGTCGGGTTGAGCTTCCCCAACGACGCGATCGGCGCGACGAGCGCCGTCGAGGAGCGACTCGTTTTCGACGCCCGGGACGCCTCGTACTCCGCCGACTCTCGGGTCACCGTGGACCTCGGACGCTCAAGAGCGACGAGGCGCGGCGGGACAACTATCTCCGGCGAAACACCCTCGAGGACCGAGCGCTTCCCGACGGTGACCTTCGTCCCGTCCGAGGCGCGGCGCCTGCCATTCCCGCTCCCGCAGAGCGGCTCCGTGTCCGTTCGAGCTCGTGAGGAGACCTCACGGTGAAGGATGCCACGCGCCGCGTCACGTGGGACGCCACGGCCAGCTCGACGGGTCCCGGGTGAGCGTCCGCGCCCGGACCGCGTTTCGCTTCGGAGATTTCGGCCTGCTCGTGCCCCGTGTCTCCGTGGTGCTCAGCGTGGAGGACGACATCAAGCTCGAGGCCGACCTCGTCCTGCGCCGGAGCTCCGTGAGCGCGCCTCCACGCCGGACGGGCGTCGCGCGGCGCGCCCGGTAGTGCAGGCGGCAGGCGGCCGCGCCCGCGTCGGCTCCGCCGGCGTCGTGGCCAGTGCGGCTCCGTTGTCGTCCTCGACCTGCGTGAGATCCCGACTCGCGGGCCTCCCCCGCTGACGGCCTCGCGGGGCCCGGCGGATCAGGGCGACGGTTCGCCCTGCGCCGCGTGACGATCCTCTTCGAGCAGCTCCTCAACGGAGTCTCCCTCGGGCTCGTCTACGCCCTGATCGCGCTCGGCTACACGATGGTCTACGGCATCCTCCGGATGATCAACTTCAGCCACGGCGAGGTGTTCATGGTGGGCGGCTTCGTCGGCTGGGGCGTGATCACCGGCCTCCTGGCCGTAGCCGGGATCGCCGCCTCCCCGGCCTCGTCGTCGTGCTCCTGGCGCTCCTGCTGCGCGATGGTCGCGTGCGGGGCGCTCGGCTACGGGATCGAGCGCGATCCGCCTATCGGCCCCTGCGAAACGCGCGCGCGCATGGGCGTCATCATCAGCGGCCTCGGCGTGTCCATCGCGCTCAGACCGCCGCCATCCTGGTGTTCGGGGCCCGGTTCAAGCTGGTCCCGACCAGCCGGGTTCTGCCGAACGCCTGGGCGATCACGATCGGCGGGGTCACGATCCCGTTCGTCCGGCTGCTCATCGTGGCGGTCTCGATCCTGCTGCTGCTCGGCCTCGAGTACGTGGTGCAGCGGACGCGGTGGGGCCGGGCGACCGGGCGACGGCGCAGGATCTCAGAGGCAGCGGCGTTCATGGGCGTCGACGTCGATCGCGTCGTGTCGCTCGTGTACGTCGACGGGCTCGGCGCTGGCCGGGGTCGCGGGTGTCCTCGTCGGCCTCCTGTACACACGGTCGACTTCGCGTTCGGGTTCTTCATCGGCATCAAGGCCTTCACCGCGGCGCGTCATCGGCGGCATCGGCTACATCCGGGGCGCCTTCCTGGGCGGCCTGGTGCTCGGCATGGTCGAGAGCCTCGCCACGGGCTTCATCTCCCCACGTACAAGGACGTGATCACCTTCGCGGCTCCTGGCGGCGGTCCTGCTCCTGCGCCCGACCGGCCTGCTCGGGCGTCCGCTGCGAATCCGGGAGGCCGTCGCGCACGACCTGGCCGCGTGGCGGCGCGGCTGGCTGGCTCCGGGATCGACCGCGCGGGCGCGGTCCTCGCGGCGCCCTCCTGGGCGCGCGCGCGTCGACCTCGAGAATCTGGAGCGCCCTCGGGTCGCCCTCGTGCTGCTGGTGCCGGTCGTCGTGGAGCGGCCGTATCCTGCTGCGCGTCGGCGCCTCCATCGGGCTGGCGGTCGCGCTCACCGCCAGCCTGAACGTGGTCGCTGGCTGGACCGGCCTCCTGTCCCTGGGCCACGTGGGCTTCTACGGGATCGGGGCCTACGTCTACGCCTTCCGTGGCGTCGCCCCACTTCGGCGTCCACCTGCCGTTCCTCGCGGCCGTCGCCACGGCGGGATCGTGACGGGCGCGGTCGGGAGCCTGGTCGGCGCGGTGAGCCTCCGGCTGCGGGGCGACTACCTGGCGATGGTGACGCTCGCGTTCGCCGAGATCGTGCGCAACCTGGCCATCAGCCTCGACCGGCCCGTGAATCTCACCGGCGGCGTCAACGGCATCCTGAACCTCGACATGCCCTCGATCGCCGGGTTCGAGTTCCGCGAGATGGGCGCGTACTACTACCTGATCTGGGGCCTGGCGCTCGGGATCCTGGCGGCCCTCTCGCGCCTGCGCCGCTCGCGGATCGGCCGGGCCTGGCTGGCGATCCGCGAGGACGAGGTGGCCGCCGGCAGCATGGGTGTCTCGGTGTTCGGCTACAAGCTGCTCGCGTTCGCCTCGTCCGCCGTCCTCGCGGGAATGGCGGGGAGCGTGTTCGCGGCCTGGCAGGGTCCGTGTTCCCCGGAGAGCTTCACCATCCAGCAGACCGCCATCCTCTACGCCATGCTCGTGGTGTCCGGCGCGGCGGGGATGCCGGGCATCGTCGTGGGCGCGGCGGCGCTCACGATCCTGCCGGAATGGCTGCGCGACTACGGCGTCTACCGGATGCTGCTCTTCGGCGTGCTCCTCGTCCTGGTGATGCGGTATCGCCCTCAGGGCTTCTTCGCGGCGGTGCCCCGCCGTTCGCGCGGCGCCGGCGGCGGGCCGGGGCCGGCCCCGGCGCGGGCGGGCTGATGGCGCTCCTGGAGGCGCGGGGGCTCACGAAGCGGTTCGGCGGTCTCACCGCGGTCGCCGCCGTCGATCTCACGGTCGAGGCCGGGGAGATCGTGTCCGTCATCGGGCCGAACGGAGCGGGGAAGACGACGCTCTTCGAGCTCGTCTCCGGCAACCTTCGCCCGGACGCGGGAGTATCCGCTTCCGGGGCGTCGATCTCGTGGGCCAGCCCCGCACGCGATCGCCCGGCTCGGTCTGGTCCGGACCTTCCAGGCGAGCCGCGTGTTCGCGAACCTGACCGTGGTCGAGAACGTCCTGGTGGGGCGCACACGCCGGATCCGCTACGGTCTGCTCGGCGCGCTCCTGCGGCCGCCGGCCGTCGTGCGGGAGGAGGCGGACGCGCGCGCCGCGCGCTGGCCGCGCTCGAGCTGTTCGGCAGCCGCCTCGTGCCGCGGGCCGACGACTTCGTCATCACGCTCTCGTTCGCGAACCGCCGGCGGACGGAGATCGCACGCGCGCTCGCGGCGGCGCCGGCGCTGCTCCTCCTCGACGAGCCGGCGGCGGGGATGAATCCGTCGGAGAAGCGCGAGATCGCCGGCCACATCCGGGACATTCGCGCGCGAGGCCACACGGTGCTTCTCATCGAGCACCACATGCAGACGGTCATGGACATCTCCGACCGCGTGGTCGTCCTGGATCACGGCGAGAAGATCGCCGAGGGCCCGCCCGGCGCCATTCGCGAGGACGCGCGCGTGGTCGAGGCATACCTCGGGCGGGGCACGGCCCTCCGCCGGCCGCGGCGGCCCGATGCCTGAGCCGCATGCTGCGCCTCGCGGGCGTCTCAGGCCTTCTACGGCCCGGTGCAGGCGCTCTTCGACGTCGACCTGGAGGTCCGCCGGGGCGAGATCGTGTGCCTGCTCGGGGGAACGCGTCGGGCAAGAGCACCACGATGAAGACCATCATCGGCACGCTGCCGGTGGCCCGGCGGCAGATCGAGCTCGACGGCCGGCGCGTCGAGCGATGGAGCCCGGCGCGCCGGGTCGAGGCGGGCCTCGCGATCGTGCCGGAAGCGCGTCGGGTCTTCCCGGAGATGTCCGTGGGCGAGAACCTCGAGATGGGCGCCTTCACCCGGCGGGACCCGGCGGGACGGGACGCCGACCTCGCGCGCGTCTTCGGGCTGTTCCCGCGCCTCGCGGAGCGCGTGCGGCAGGACGCGGGGACCCTGTCCGGGGGCGAGCAGCAGATGCTCGCGATGGGCCGTGCCCTCATGGCGCGCCCCCGTGTCATCATCATGGACGAGCCGTCGATGGGCCTGGCGCCGGTGATGGTGGAGAGCGTGTTCAGAGCTCATCGTGCGGCTGAACGGAGCTCGGGATCACGATCTTCATGGTCGAGCAGAACGCGACGCTGGCCCTGTCCATCGCCGACCGCGGATATGTGATCCAGAACGGACGCATCGTGCTCGCGGACACCGCGGAGCGGCTCTCGGAAACGCACAGATGCGCACTGCGTACCTCGGTGAGTGACCGGGGCTTCAACGAAAGGAGATCGGTTTCATGAAGAATCGATGGTTCATGGCCGTCGTCGCCGCCAGCCTGATGACCGCCGGACCTGCGGCGGCGCAGTCGAGCCTCCAGGGCCCCCTCAGGTCGCCGTTGTCGGCCCCTTCTCCGGGCGCGGCGCCGAGGCCGGCGAGCGGGTCGCCAGCGCGGTGAAGATGGCCGTGGAGGAAGTGAACGCTGCGGGCGGCATCCACGGGACGAAGGTCGAGGTCATCATTGGAGACGACGAGGGCGTGCCGGAGAAGAGCACGCTGGTCGCCCAGCGAATGGCCGACGACCCCGCGGTGCTGGGGTGATCGGGCCCATGAACAGCGGCGCGGTCCTGGCCGCGGGCAGCATCTACGAGCGGGGCCGGCCTGCCGTTCATCACGCCCACCGCGACGAACGCCCGGTCACCGAGCAGGGCTGGAAGATGGCGCATCGCCTCGCCGGACGGGACGACCGCGAGGGCCCGGCGTCCGCCATCTTCATCGCCGAGGAGATCAAGCCCAAGAAGGTCCTGCTGATCAGCGACAAGACCGCGTTCCAGGCCGGCATCGTCCAGGAGGTCCAGCGGGTCCTCAAGCAGCGGGGCGTCGCCGACGCCACGATCGAGGAAGTGAGCGATCAGGATCGCGACCTGACGCCGCTGATCACGAGGATCAAGGCGAGCGGCGCCGACTTCATCTACCTCGGCATGACGGCGCCGCAGGCGGCGCTCTTCCTGAAGCAGGCCGCGCAGGGCGGGCTGAAGGTCCGGGGCCTCGGGAACGGTTCGCTCCGCGAGCGGGAGTCGTTCGTGAAGGCGGCGGGCGGCGACGCGAGGGCTTCTTCGTCAGCTACAACGCGCAGGATCCCCGACCGTGCCGGAAGCCATGACTTCATCGCGCAGTTCGAGGCGAAGTACAAGACGAGCGTGAGCGCCTACGAGCCGCAGGCGCTACGACGCGACGATGATCCTGCTGAACGCCATCAAGACGGCGGGCGTCGAAGGCCGGCAGGTCAACCGCGCCGACGTGGTGGCGGCGATCAAGGCGGTGAAGGGGTATCGCGGCGTCCTCGGGGCTGCCGATCACGTTCGATCGCGCAAGGGGACATCGCGGCCGCCCCGATCAACATCTTCCGCGTCCAGGGCGACGACTTCGTGCTCGTGAAGGCGGTCGTGCCCTGAGCGCCGCCCCGCTCAGCGGGTCTTGAGCCAGGCGTGGACCGCCTCCTGGAGGCGGTCCACGTCCGACTCGTCGTTGTAGACGTGCGGTGGACACCCGCACCCCGCCGATGCCGGACGTGTAGCGCACGGACACCAGCGATGCTCGCGCGCGATCAGGTAGTCGCGCAGCGCGAGATCGTCCTTGGGTGACGGGCCGCCCCGGAAGACCGTCAAGCCCGACCGGTGGTCCCGCTCGAGCGGCGTGACGACCTCGAGGCCCAGCGCGCGCACGCCGGCCGCCACCCGGTCGCCGAGCGCCATGCGCGTGCGCGGCGATGCGGGCCGGCCCGACCTCGTTGACGATCGTCGAGGGCGAGCGGCGAGGCCCGCCGGCGCCGAGGGCGCCGTGGTGGACCCCGACCTCGAACCGGGCGCGCCGTCGGCTGCAGCGCATAGGTCTGGATCGGGTCGTAGGCCGGATCGGTCCAGCTCTCGCGCCAGTCCCCGCGCGGCGGCACGGCCGTCGCCACGTAGGTGAAGGTCGGATGGAAGCGCTTCGCGAAGCCGTCGCTCGCGAAGGCGAAGCCGAGGCCCGTCGGCGAGCCGAGCCACTTGTGTCCGCCGCAGGCGAGGTAGTCGACCTCGCGCGTCGGCCACGTCGAACGGCACCACGCCGAGGTGCTGGATCGCATCGACGATGAAGGGGATCTCGCGCCGCCGGCACTCCTGCCCGATGCGCTGGATGTCGAGCCGATACCCGTTCGTCCACTGGACGGAGCTCAGCACCACGGCCCGCGTGCCGTCGTCCGAGCCGGGCGATGACCGCGTCGGCGGGGATCCGCCCGGCGTCGTGCCGGACCACCCGAGCTCGGCGCCTGCGGCGCGGCACTTCTCGAGCCACGGCACGACGACGGACATGAACTCGAGGTCGCAGGTCACCACGTTCTCCCGCGATGGAGCGGGACGGCGTCGGCGGCGACGTTGAGCGCCAGCGTGGTGGCGGGGCTGAGGGCGATCTGCTCGGGGCGGGCCCCGATGAGCCGCGCGGCCGCCTGGCGGGCCCGTGCGGCGTCGGTTGCCGTGGTGAGCGGCGCTGGGCTCCCAGGCGACGCGGTCCAGGAAGCCCGCGATGGCGTCGGCGGCCCGGCTCGATGTGATGGAGATCGCGGCGGCATCGAGGTAGACGCGGCGCGAGGCTCCGGGGAAGAGGCGGCGGACATCGGCGAGAGTCCATCGGTCGACGGTCCTCCCTGACGGTGAGCTTCGAGGCTCGATGAGGGGCAGCTCGTCACGCCCAGCCTACCACCGGCCGCCGGCACCGAGGGACGCGGTCTCGCGCGCGCGATGGGCGGCGCCGCTTGACGGCGGCGCGCCGAGCGCGCCACACTTCGAACGCGAGCCCGTGGACGGCGGGCCCGCGCGAGCCGCCGAGGAGGACGTAATGGCGACACTCACGCTTCAAGTCAACGGCGCGGCGCGGACCTGTCGAGGTGAGTGACCCGGACATGCCGCTCCTCTACGCCCTCCGGAACGACCTCGAGCTGACCGGGACGAAGTTCGGCTGCGGGCTCGCGCCAGTGCGGCGCCTGCACCGTCCACGTCGACGGCCAGGCCATCCGGTCCTGCCTGATGCCCGTGAGCGCCGTCGTCGGCCGTCAGATCACGACCATCGAGGGCCTGGGCTCTCCCGAGAAGCCGGATCCGGTCCAGGCTGCGTTCATCGCCGAGCAGGCGCCCCAGTGCGGCTACTGCACGGCGGGACTCGTCATGACGCGCGCGCGTTCCTCCAGCAGAACCGCCGGCCGACGGAGGCCGAGGTGAAGCAGGTGCTGGCCGGCAACCTCTGCCGCTGCGGCAGTCACGTGCAGGGTGATCCGGGCGGTGATGCGCGCGGCCGCGACGATGGGAGGAGCGTAGGATGACGCCGATCACGCGCCGCGCGTTTCTCGGCGCCGGCGGCGCGCTGGTCGTCGGGCTCGGCCTGGGAACTAGGGCGCCCCGCCAGGCGGCCGCGCAGGCCGCCGCGCCGGCCGCGCACGCCGGCTGGCCGGCCGATCGCTACCTCGGCAAGACCGTCGCGCCCGATCAGGTCGACGCCTTCCTCGCGATCCACGCCGACGGCAGCGTCACGGTCTTCAGCGGCAAGGTCGATCTCGGGACCGGTGGCCGGGCCGCGATGCGGCAGATGGTGGCCGAGGAGCTCGACGTCAACATCGAGCGGATCACGGAGCTGATCGAGGGCGATACGGCCGTGTGCCCCGATCAGGGCGGCACCGGCGGCAGCACCGGGATCTCCCGCGGCGGGCAGGAGCTTCGCCGCGCCGCCGCCACCGCGCGCGGGGCGCTCCTCGCGCTCGCGGCCCAGCGACTCGGGCGGCCAGTCGGGGACCTCACGGTCGCCGATGGCGTCGTCAGCCCGACCAGCGGCGGTCCGGGCGTGTCCTACGGCGAGCTGATCGGGGACCGCCAGCTCGGGCTCGCGATCGACGCCAAGGCGCCGCTCAAGCCGTCGAGCGCCTTCCGCTACATCGGCCAGTCCGTCCCGCGCCCGGACGTGCCGGCGAAGGTCACCGGCCGCCACCTCTACGTCCAGAACCTCACGCTTCCCGGCATGCTCCACGGTCGGCGCGATCCGCCCGCCGGCGCTCGGGGCAACCCTCCAGTCGGTCGACGAGTCGTCGATCGCCGCGATTCCCGGCGCGCGGGTCGTGCGGATCGGCAGCTTCCTCGGGGTCGTCGCCGAGCGGGAATGGGACGCAGTGCGGGCCGCGCGCGCCTCCGGGCCCAGTGGTCGCCGGGCACGGGGCTGCCGGACCACCTCACGCTCGCGGACGCGGTCCGCGCGACGAAGATCGTCCGCGACCAGGACGTGGCGAAGAAGGGCGATCTATCGGCGCTCGGGGCGCCCGGCCCGGGCGTCCAGACCCTCGGCGCCACGTACTGGTGGCCGGTCCAGACGCACGGGTCGCTCGGCCCGTCCTGCGGGGTTGCTGACGTCCGGCCCGACGGCGCGACGATCTGGACGCCGTCCCAGGCGACCCATCGCTTCCGCGAGGGCGTTCGCCAGGATCCTGAATCTCCCGCGGGAGAACGTGCGGCTCATCTACATGGACGGCGCCGGCTCCTACGGCCAGAACGGCGCCGAGGACGCGGCGTGCGACGCCGCGCTTCTCTCGCGCGCGGTGGGCCGCCCGGTGCGCGTGCAGTGGATGCGCGAGGACGAGCACGGCTGGGATCCGAAGGGGCCGCCCCAGCTCCTCGACCTCCGGGCGGCGATCGGTGAGGGCGGCGAGGTGGTTGCCTGGGAGACGCAGGCGTGGCTTCCCCTTTCGACCCAGGGTCTGCAGAACCTGCCTCTGCTCGCGCCCATCGAGGCGGGGCTCAGTCAGCCGCTCGGGCGGGCCACCGGCCAGATTCAGCAGAACATCGACCCTCCCTATCGCGTGGGCGCCGTGCACGCCGTCGTCCACTGGCTCGAGGACTCCCCGTTCCGCACGTCGCCGATCCGCGCGCCGGGGAAGGTCGCCAACATCTTCGCCGTCGAGTCGTTCGTGGACGAGGTGTGCGCGCTCGCGAAGGTGGATCCGGTGGAGTACCGGCTGCGCCGCCTCGCCGATCCTCGGGGGCAGGAGGTGCTCCGCCGCGCGGCGGCGCGGATGGGCTGGCAGCCGCGGCCCTCGCCGCGCCCGCCCGACCCCGGCGCGGCGGTGCTCACCGGGCGCGGAATCTCGTACGTGCACTACAAGCACAACGAGACCTACGTCGCCATCGGCATGGAGGTCGCCGTCGAGCGCGCGACCGGCGTGATCCGCGTGACCCGCGTGGTCTGCGCCCAGGACTGCGGCCTCATGATCAACCCGGACAACGTGGCGAGCCAGCTCGAGGGCAACATCCTCCAGACCCTCTCCCGCACCCTTCACGAGGAGATCGTCTTCGACCGGCAGCGGGTGACCAGCGGGGACTGGGCGAGCTACCCCATCCTGCGCTTCGACGAGGTGCCGGCGATCGAGCTCGAGATGATCCAGCGGCTCGACGACGCGCCGCTCGGCGTCGGGGAAGCCGCCTCGGCGGCGGTCCCGGCCGGCGCTCGGCAACGCCGTCTTCGACGCCGCGGGCATCCGGCTGCGCGTGGTGCCGTTCCGGCCGGACCGCGTCAAGGCGGCGCTGGCGGCGACGCGGACGTAGCCCGCCGGCACGCACGCCCGGTGAAGCGCTGGATCGTCGCCCTGCTGGTCGTGGCGGCGATCGGCGGCGTCGTCGCGCTGGCCCCTTGCCGATCGACGACACGACCCGGATCCACAACGTGGTGTCCATCGACCGGGATCCCGACGTCGTCTTCGACTACGTCACGACGCCCGCCAACTGGCCGAAGTGGCACCCCTCCTCGCTCGCCGTGAGCGGGGCGGTGGATCATTCGCTGGATCTCGGCGAGCAGGTCACGGAGGACTTCCTGGTGGCCGGCCGGCGGGGCCGCGTCGTGTGGACCGTGGTCGAGCGCGACGCGCCCGAGCGCTGGGTGATCGCCGGCGAGCGTCGGAGGAGCGCCCACGGGGCGGTCACGTACACGCTCAGAGCGCGGGGGCCGGGACCCGCTTCGACCGGGAGCTCGTCTACGCGTCGCCCACGCTGCTCTTCGCGGTGCTCAATCGCCTCCGCATCCGGGCGAAGGTGGAGCGCGAGTCCGCGGAGGCGGTGCGCCGGCTGAAGGCGGTCCTGGAAGCCGGCCCGCCGTCGGCCGAGCGCGCGCCGGGAACCCCAGTCTCGCGGCCACGCCTAGTCGTCGACGAGCACAGGAGGAGCGCATGCCCTGGACCGGCTACCCCGAGACGATGGTCACCCAGCTCACCTACACCGAGTGGGTCTTTTTCCCTCCGAGCGCAGCGCGAGGTGCAGATCGGCTACTCGATCCGCGTGGCCAACGCGTGGGAGCTCTTCGGCAACGAGCACTGGGTCTGGTTCACGGGCGCGGTCGCCAGCTTCAGGGGGCCGTCCAGATCGTGGCGCAGTGGGCGGAGCGGGAGAACCTCGGACCGCGGGACCGGGTCTGGCAGTGGGTGCACTGGAAGAATCCGACGAACGACGACGTCGTCGTGAAGCCCTACCTGCTGCTGGCCCCGCCGATCGGCGATCGCGCCCCTCATGCAGTCGAGCGCGACGACCGCCCGGCGGTCCGTCTGGACGCTGGTCGACGTGAATGTCGGGATCACCGCCGTCGGCACTGTGCTGCCGGACCCGGGCGGCGACGGCTCGGGCGGAGGCGGTGGTGGCGGCGCAGGCGGAGGGCGGGCGGCGACCAGGGTCTTCAGCTGACGGTCATGCCGCGCGCCGTCGGGGGCGAGCGGATCCGGAAGGTGGTGCTCACGGGCGACCTCCGCTACGTGCCGACGGGGAGCTCCGGGGACGCCTGGACCAGATCGTGCGACCCGCGGTACGACGCAAGAGTCCGGCCCGCCGCCGCGGACAGCAACCACCTCGGGGGCGGCGGCAGCGCCCGGCGGGGAACCGATGACCGAGCCAGTTGGGGACGACCGCAGGGCGCGTAGCCCGACCGTCCGGTGACTCCTCCGGAGACGACGCCATGCGGATCGGTCTGACGCTCCCGACGCCCGGCGAGAACCCGGACCTCGCGACGCTGCTCGGAGCAGTGGAGCACGCCGAAAAGCTGGGTCTCGCCGCCGCCTGGATGCCGAACATCTCGTCGCGCGGCTTCGATGCTCCGATGGCGCTCGCGCTGGCGGGCGCACGAACGCGTCGGATAGAGCTCGGGACCTTCGTCGTGCCAACGTTCACGCGGCACACGATCGTCATGGCCCAGCAGGCGCTGAGCGCGCAGGCGGCGACCGGTGGGCGGTTCGTCCTCGGAATCGGCCTGAGCCATCGGAGCGCGATGGAAGGGCAATTGGGGTTCGACTCTCGCGGCCGATCCGGCACATGCGCGAGTACCTCGACCTGCCTCACGGCACTCCTGCGCGGCCAGACCGTCGACTTCACCGGGGAGCAGTTCCAGGTCCACAACTTCACCCTGACCCCGCCGCCGGGCGTCACCGCGCCGCCGATCCTAGTCGCGGCGCTTGGCCCGCAGATGCTTGCGACTGGCCGGGCAGCTCTCCGACGGCACGGCGATCTGGGTCGGTGGGCCCCGGTACGTCGCGGAAGCCGCGAAGGCCATCGGCGCCGCCGCCGGCGACGCGGGCCGGCCCGCGCCGCGCGTGCTCGCGAGCGTCCCCGTGTGTGACGGACCGGCCGGAGGCCGTCCGCGAGGCAGCGGCGGGGTTCTTTGCCCGCTACGGCCAGCTGCCATCCTACCGAGCAATCCTCGACAAGGAAGGGGTCGGCGGCGCGGAAGAGGTCGCCCTCATCGGTGACGAGGCCGCCGTCCGTAGCGGCATCGCGGCCTTCGTCGCCGCGGGAGCGACCGACTTCGCGGCCGCCGTCTTCACGCCGCCAGGGGAGAACGCCGCGCGCACGCTGTCGTTCCTCGGGACCTCGGCCCGGCAGGCCTGACGTAGGCGAGCGGATCGTTCTTGATCTGACCGCTCCGAAACACTTCATGGCGGTGCCCGGACACCTCGGCGCCTCGGGCGCCGGTTGACACGATCGCCGTCCTTCCCTAGCGTGACGCCCCGTGTCCACCTGGGAGGATCTCCGACTCGGCCTGCGCTTCGCGCGCGATCTCCCGCGATTCCTTCGCCATCCCGTGTCGTCGGCGGAGGCGCGGCAGATCTCTGGAGCGCCGCCGCGCCCGGCGCGCCGAGGATGTCCTGGACGTCGTGCGACGCGGGGTCTACGAGCACCCTCGAGCCCGTATCGCGCCCTCCTCCGCCGCGCGGGCTGCGAGCCAGGCGACCTCGTACGCCTGGTTCGGCAGGAGGGGTCGAGGCCGCCCTGGCGGAGCTGGCCCGGCTCGGCGTCTACCTCACGGCGGCCGAGTTCAAGGGACGCCAGCCGATCGTGCGAGGAGAGGGAGGCGGTGGCCTGGACCTCGGAAGGCCTCCGCAACCCGGCGTCCACCACCCACCTTCGGGGAGCGACCAGCGGGAGCCGTGGCCGCCCATCATCGGTCCCGGTCGATCTGGGATACGTCCGGGACTGGTCCGTGACCTACCGCGTGATGCTGGACGGGCTGGGCGACTTCCGCTGGCGGCACGCGCGGTGGTCGCTCCCGGCTGGCGACGGGCTGGCGTTCGGCCTCCTGTACGCGGGGCTGGGCTCGCCGCTGGTGCGATGGTTCTCGCCCGTGGATCCCGCCGCTTCAGGGTGCATGCCCGCTATCGCTGGGCGTGCCGACTGCTCGCCTGGGAAAGCCGGCTCGTGGGCGTCCCGGTGCTGTACCGGAACACGTCCCGCTGGACGCGCCTGAGCCCATCCTCCGCTGGCTGGTCGACACGCTTCGGAACGGGACACGCCGCATCCGTCGCGTACGTGAGCCCGGCCGTGCGCCTGTGTCAGGCGGCTGAGCAGGCCGGGGTCGATCTTCGCGGGGCTTACTCCGCCTGGTCGGCGAGCCGGTGACCGCCAGCCGCCTGGTCGCGTTGCGCGGCACCGGCGTGACCGCGGTGCCGGACTATGGGACGGTCGACGCGGGCCTCATCGGGACCAGCCTGCGGTGCCGCCGAGGTGCCCGACGAGGTGCATCTCTACGACGACCTCCACGCCGTCATCCAGGCGGGGGACACTGCCTCGCGGGCCGATCTGCCTCCGGCCACGCTCCTGCTCTCGTCGCTCCGAGCCGCGGAGCCGTTCGTGCTGCTCAACGTGTCGTTCGGGGACCAGGCGGTGATGACGCGCCGGACCTGCGGCTGTTACCTCGAGCGGCTGGGATGGCGGTCGCATCTCCATACGATCCGGAGCTTCGAGAAGCTCACCGCGGGCGGGATGACGGTCCTCGACGCCGACGTAGTGCGGATTCTCGAGGACCTCCTCCCGGCGCGCTTCGGCGGCGCGGCGGGGATTACCAGCTCGTCGAGGACCAGGCCGCGCCGGGTGAGTCCGGGCTTCGTCTGATCGTGCATCCGCGAGTGAGCGGGGTTGACGCCGCGAGCGTGACGAGGCTGTTCCTCGAGACGCTCGGAACGAGCTCCCCGTCCGTACGGCTCATGGGGCTGGTCTGGGACGACGCGAGGCTCCTGCGCGTCGAACGGCGCGTCCCGTTCCCGACCGGGTCCGGGAAGATCCTGCATCTCCACGTCCGGGATAGCGGCGGCGATCGCCCTGGTCCGCCGTCCGTGTCCGCCGATCCGACGCAGTGAGCCCGCGGCGGCCGGCAGCCGCGGGCCCGCGCCGTGGTGTACTACGAGCCACCATCCGAGGGCGAGAAGGAGGGCACGCCCGATGACAGCAGACCACGCGGGGACCGACTGGCGCGGCGCCGTCACGCGGCTCGGGGCCGCGATGAACACGCTCATGTCTGGGCGACGCGAGCGCCATCAAGGCGCTCTACTCGCACCGGGACGACGTCACCGCGTTCTTCGGGTGGGGCGGCTACGAGAAGGGCTGGGCCGAGGTGAGCCGGCGCTGGGACTGGGCGGCCGAGCAGTTCAAGGGCGGCGGACCGGTCACCTACGAGCACCTCACCGCCACGGTCGCTCCCGGGCTGGCGGTGACGACGCACATCGAGAGCACTCGCGTCCGGCTGGCCGGCACCGATCAGGCCGACCGCGTGGGCGAATCGGGTGACGCACGTCTTCCGGCTCGAGGACGGAGAGTGGCGGCTGGTCCATCGCCACGCGAACCGTCTCGAGGACGCGCTACGAGCCCGGCGCGCGCCTCCGCTGACGGGCTAGCCCTGCTCGGCGACCACGAGCCGGTAGCCGAGGTCGAGGCTCTCGCGCCTGCGGAGGTGCGCCGTGCCGCGCCTGCCAGCTGCCCTGACTGGAGATCGTCGGCGAGGCGCAGCAGTCCCCGCGCAGCGTGCTCTGGCGCGATCTGTGTGAACACACGAGATGCCGCCGCGGACGGCCGGGTCGAGGTAGGCCTCCGGCCGGCGCCAGAACGCGCCGAGGAATCCATCCTGGCAGTCGTGCGGGATCGGGACGGGGATCGCGCGGATCGTCCCGAGGTGTTGCGCCAGCGCCGCGACCGGCGCGAACCGCGGGACGGTCGAGGTCGAGGATCTCCGGGAAGTACTCGGCCGTGAGCCAGAAGTCGCGGGGCCTCGGGTCCCACGTCAGGACGACGACCCGCCGGCGCGCGACGCGCCGGAGCTCCCGCAGGCCGGCCGCCTGATCCGTCCAGTGATGGATGGTGAGGATGGCCAGGCTCGCGTCGACGCTCCGGTCGCGGAAGGGCAGCCGCTCGGCGACTCCCTGAATGCATGGCGCTGCGTGCGACGGGCGCTGGGCGATCATCGTCCGCGACGGCTCCACGGCGACGACCCGCCGGTCGTCGGCTCGTAGGCGCCGGCCCCCGCACCGATGTTGACGAGCGTGCGGGCGTCTCCGAGCGCCGCGGCGATGACCGCTGCGATGCGGGAGTCCGGCCGCCGCGTGCCGGTGTACCCGCGGCCGATCCGGTCGTAGATCGGCGGCGTCGCGTCGGCGCGCCATCGCGTCATTCTCCGGCTGGCGCGCTCGCGCCGTCAAAGGCGCGCCGCGCACGCCTGTGGCAGAGTGCATGGCGAGATGGGAACGCTGGGTTGCCTCGCTCGCGAGCCTCGCCGCCCTCTGGAGCCCTGCGCCGCCGTGGGCGGCGGGCCCGACCGACATCGTTCGCGTCGACGACTACATCGGCGCCCCGCGCACCCTCTTCGGGCGCACTCGGCGCCGAGATCGAGCGGGCGCTCGGCCCGCCGCTCCAGGCCGAGGCCGCGCGCGGTGGCGAGCTACCGCGATCCCGCCGTCTTCAGCGCCACCCGGCGACTGTCCTATCACGGGCCTCGTGATCGACCTGCTGGACACCGGGCGAGTCCGGCGGGTGCGGATCGAGGCGCCGGGCCGCGGGCTGCCGTTCGGGCTCGACGTCGGGACGTCGCGGGCCGACGTCGAGCGCATCCTCGGAGAGCCGCAGGAGGCCGAGGACAGCCACCTCATGTACCTCTACTCCGACGGCTACCCGGACACGGTGCATTTCCACCTGCGGAACGGCCGCGTCCGCGAGATCGAGTGGAACTTCGGCTCCGCCGAGTGAGGCGGACGGCGAGAGGAGCGGGCGATGTCCGAGGAGCGACCGCGGGTGCGCGTGGGGCTGGTGGGGGCGGGGTTCGTGGCCCGCATCCACGCCGGAGGCTTATCGGCACGTCCGTGGAGTCGATGTCGAGCTCCGCTGGGTGACGGCCCGGCGGCCGGAGCGGGCCCGGGCCTTTGCCGAGGAGTTCGGCGTGGCGCAGGCGGCCGACGACGTCCGGCGGATCCTCGACGATCCGGAGGTCGACGTCGTGGACCTCGTGCGTTCCGAACGCCGTCCACGCCTCGATCGGCCTCGCGGCGGCGCGGGCGGGCAAGCACGTCATCGTCGAGAAGCCGCTCACCGGGTTCTTCGGCGATGCGTGGCACGCCGCGCGCCGAGATGCTCCGCGCGGCGCTCGGCTCGGCCGACGACGCTGATCGAGGCCTGCCGCGCGGCGGGCGTGCGCCTCTGCTACGCCGAGAACTGGGTCTACGCGCCGCCGATCCAGAAGGCGCGCCGGCTCCTCGCCGCGGCGGGCGGGCCGATCCTCCGCCTCGTCGGCGAGGAGAGCCACTCGGGAACGCACGCGCCGGCGAACAAGCGGTGGGTGACGGCCGGCGGCGGCTCGCTCCTCGGCAAGGGCTGCCATCCGCTCGGCGGCATCCTCTACCTCAAGGCCGACGAGGGCCGGCGGCTCCGCGGGCGCCCCGTCCGGCCGTGTCTCGGTGCTGGCCGAGGTCGCGCAGCTCGCCGACACCGGAGACCTTCCGCGGCAGCCACGCCGCGCTATCTCAACACGGTCGCGGGCGCGGACGTCGAGGACTGGGGCGGCATGCTGCTGCGCTTCGACGACGGCACGGTCGCCCAGATCTCCGCCGCCGACGTCGTGCTGGGCGGGATCCGGAACCAGCTCCAGGTGTACGCGGCGAAGGCCGTGATCTTCTGCAACATGAACCCGAACGATGCCGTGCAGGCCTACGCGCCCGATCCGACCGTCTTCGGCGCCGAGTACATCACGGAGAAGATCGAGACCAAGGCCGGGTGGACGTTTCCCCAGCCGGACGAGGACTGGATGACCGGCTATCCGGGCGAGATCCAGGATTTCGTCGAGAGCGTGGCACTCGGCCGCGAGCCGATCTCCGGCGGACCACTCGCGCGCGACGTCCTCGCCGTCACCTACGCCGCGTACCTCTCGGCCGCGGAAGGCCGGCGCGTCGAGCTCGGGCCCTACCTCCGCTAGGATCTCGCTCAGGGCCGAGCAGGTGGAGCTCGGCGACGGACCAGTCGAACACCGGATCCTCTCCGGTCTGCACGACGCGGACGGCTCCGGTGCGGACCGGTGGAAACCGGAGCGCGACTCGCTCCACCCCGTCCCGGAGCACGTGCGTGCCCGCCCAGACCAGCGGTCCGGCCAGCACCACTTCGGCCGGGGCGCGTCCAGCTGCCGTCCTCGCGGGTGACCTCGACCGCGACGCCCCGGGGATAGTCCGGTCGTGAACCCGCCCAGCTCCAGGTCCACGCCGGCGACCAGCGCCGGCGCGGGAAGATCCACCTGGAGCCAGTCGCCCGGTCGCTGCGGCCGGCCCGTCGACCAGCGCGTCCCAGGCGACCGTCCAGCGCCGCGCTGCCGCTGCCCGAGCCTGGCCCTCCGGTCAGCCGCCAGCCCTCCCGCGCGAGGCGCGATCCGCCGAGCGGCCGGCGTGTGAATCGCGTCAGTAGCCGGTAGTTGCCGATGTCCTCGCGCGAGAAGCTCCACCCGCGCGCGCGCGAGGACGGCCTCGATGGAGGTGGCCGAGGGGAGCTCCGGAGCGTACGCGATGGCGAGATCCGGTCCCGGCGAGACGGACGGCAGCAGTCCCGGGGGCGGCATCGTGCCGTCGAGCGCGTGGAGGTTCGCGGAGGGCGTCACCAGGGAATCGCGTGACGCCTGGGCGAGGCGCGCCGCCACGGCATGATCGCCGAGCACCCGGTGGCGCCGGCGGCTCCGAGGGCTGCCACCGGCCGAGCGGCATCGGCGGGCGGCGGCCGGCGCGCCGCGCCGGCTTCGTAGACGAACAGCTCCCGCACGCTCCAGGCGAAGCGCGAGCCCCCGCCGAGCTGCGTGATCCGCACGAGGCGGGCGCGCGTCCGGAGGGAAGCGCAGCTCGATCCGGCCCCAGCGCACCCGCCCCATCGGATGCCCTCCCGACCAGTAGAGCGGCCCGTAGTAGGCGGGAACCTCGGCGGCGGCCGTCCAGCTCCGGCCGTCGAGGGACAGCTCGACGCGCAGGCCCGGCGGCACCTCCTGGAAGGTCCTCGGCAGGAGGGCGACCATGCCGACCTCGCGCGGCTCGCCGAGATCGACCTGGATCCAGATCCCCGTGGCCTCGACTCGCGCGGGGATTCCACTGGGTCCGCGCATCCCGGTCGATCGCGTGGCGCGCCAGCGCCGGCTGGTGCGAGGCGGTGGCGGTCCATCGATCCGCGGAGATCTCGCGATGGCCGTCCTGCTCGAGTCGGAAGCCGCTGTAGAGCCGCCAGCCGAGGGGCAGCGTCTCGGTCGTCCAGACCGCTCCGGTCGCGGCCAGGCTCCGGTCGAAGCCCGGCGGCGGACTGACGGCGAGGTACGCCACCCGCGGAGCGCCGTCCACGCGCTCGGCGAGGGCCGGGTGCCGCTCCTGGTAGAGATGCGAGACCGCGACTTTCTCGGCGCTCGCGAACGTGAGGACACCAGGCTCGGGATCGTGGGTATACACCGCCATGAGCCCGGCCGACTCGAGCTTTTCCGCGATGGCGAGAAGCGAGACGTTGACCGCGCGCTGGATCGCCCAGCGCTGCGGGCGAGAACACCCACGGGTAGGTGGCCGGAGCCCCGCCACGTGAGCGGCCAGGAGCGCGACGGTCAGGGCCAGGGCGGCGAGGCGGCTCCACGCGGCGATCGCCGCCAGCAGGACGCCGACGGCCACGGGCAGCACCGCCACGACGGGGAGGAGGTAGAGCGGCTCCGCGAGCCCGAGGTACTTGCCGTGCTCGGCGAGGACGACCACCGCCGAGCCAAGGCCGACGACGCCGGCGACGAGCCACCCGCCCGGTCCAGCGCGGAGACAGGCGCCGGCGGCGGCGGCGAGCACGATCAGGCTCGCGCCCGCGAGCCCGGCCCCTGCCGGCCCGGCGAGGGCTGGCTGAGGCAGTCCGGCCAGCAAGCGGAAGCGCGTTCGTGAGGAGCAGGCGCGCATGCCCGAGGAGCGCCGCCGGATCGGCCAGGGCGTGCGGATGGCGCCGAGGTGACCGTGCGCGGCGCCGAAGAGCCAGACGGGCGCGCTGCCGCCGGCGAACGCGAGGGGAGCGCCAGCGCCGCGCGCGTGAGCCGGGGCCGCCGGAGCAGGATGACCCCCGCCGTCACGACGATCGGGATCGTGTGGATGAGGTTCGTCCACCATGCGAGCCCCCGACGAGGCCGGCCACGAGGAGCGCCCAGGTGCGGCCCGCGGGCGTCGCGCGCGCGTCCACGACGCGCAGCCCGAGGAGCAGGATGAGCAGCGTGAAGACAGGGACCAGGCAGTAGTAGAGGCGCGCATCGTGGGCCCACTAGAGGAGAATCGGGGTCGGGACGAGCGCGAGGACCGCCGCCCACCGGCCGTCGCGCGCGACGCGCCGGGCCAGGAGGGCGCAGAGCGCGACGTGGAGGAGCGACAGGGCAGAAGCGGCAGGAGGCGGAGGGCGCCGAGCGACGAGCCCAGCAGAGCGAACGGCAGCGCGTGAAGGTGGCACGCTCGTCCATTCCGGAGACTGCGAACGGCAATGGGGCAGCGCCTACGAACGCAGCCGACGACGACGAGACCGGACGAGGAGGCGCTCGACGAGGCAGCCTGACCAGCACCGTCCGCCTCATCTACTAACCTAGATAACAGGCGAGACACAGATGCATCATCGACCCATAAATGGGTCGAGATGCTATAGTCGGCTGACGTGCTGAGCGTCGCGAAGCTCACGCCGGGGCAGGAGAGCTACTACGAGCGCTCCGTCGCCGCCGGGCTCGACGACTACTACGCGGGCCGCGGCGAGTCGCCCGGCGTCTGGACCAGGCCGCGGCGCCGTGAGCTCGAGCTCGACGGCCTCGTGCATGAGGGCGAGCTCGGCCGGCTGATCCGCGGCATCCACCCGCACACCGAGAAGCAGCTCCGCACGCCACCCGAAGGCGCGCGTGATCACGATCGAGCGGATCGACCCGCTCACCGACGAGCGCTCGATCGAGACGAAGAAGCTGCGCTCCGGTCGCCGGCTTCGACCTCGTCTTCTCGCCGCCGAAGAGCGTCAGCCTGCTCCACGCGCTCGGCGACGAGGACACCCGCCGAGCGGTCAACGAGGCCCACCTGTCAGCGTGGCAGGCGGCGCTCGCCTACCTCGAGGACGAGGCGTGCGTCACCCGGCGCGGCGCGCAACGGCGTCAGCCGCGAGCACGCCGCCGGGTTCGTCGCTGCCGCCTACCAGCACCGCACGAGCCGGCGCGCAGGACCCGCACCTGCACACGCACGTGATCGTCGCGAACATGGCGCACAGCCCCGAGCGACGGCAAGTGGCGAGCACTGACGGGGAGCCGATCCTCGACAGCTACCGGCTCGCCGCCGGCTACCTCTACCAGGCTCAGCTGCGCGCCGAGCTCTCACAGCAATACGTAACTGAACGAAGTACG
>ERZ1370068.10467-contig-9164_pt1 | contig 96803 bp, 160 predicted proteins | sample MGYA00561227_ERZ1370068 | MGnify/ENA primary metagenome ERZ1370068 (study PRJEB38410, sample SAMEA6850437) | metagenome | study: Metagenomic assessment of the ecological functions of the soil: analysis of the soil microbiota associated with the...
GTTTGCTACGTTCAGTTGCGGCATTGCTGGAAAAGAGGCGCCCAGTTGCCACTCGAGGAAGCCGCTTCGAGCGAGGCGCGAGGCTACGCTGCCGTCAGGGCATTGGCCACCCTGGCGAAGCCCTGGACCTGTTGGGCGCCGGCGTACCGAGCAAAACTGGGGTCCGTACCAACGTTTTTCCATGCGCTGATTAGGCTGCCGGGCTGGATACGGGACGAGGAGGACGGCCGGAGACACGGCGCGTATTACTGCAGGTCGATCGAGCCTTGAAGATGCAGAAGCGGTAAACGGCGGCATCACGCAATGGCGGTGAGATTACGGGTGACCAAAGGAGGCTTTGCAGTGGGATGATGAGTCGGGTTCTGGTGGATGCGCTTGGACGCTGCGCCGAGAGTTGTCGGGCGATGCCGCTGGCCCTGGCTGCCTGCAGAACACAGGTACGGGCGGTATCTCGGGAAGCACGGTCGGTTTGAGGGTCGCTTGGACATACGGCTCAGGCAGTCGATCTTCTCGGAGCCCAAAGGGAAGCGCCTGGAGCAGGCCATCGTCGCATGACCTACGGCGGCCAGTGTTACGGCGCCCGCGCTGGGGGCGGCTGGACGAGGTCGCTCGTCTACGCCAGACGCGCTATGAGAGGCCGGATGCGCTGGATGACGCGCGGTTGCGGGCGCTCCGCGCCATGAAGCCGAACCTACCTGTACAAGAGGGGATTGGGATGCGGTGGATCCAGGTCGCCTGGAGCGGGCGCTGCCGGTGGCCTGGGAGATTCGAGAATGGAACGCGGTTCTCTGTTCATCCGCCTGGTTGGCTATTGCCTACCTGAAGCTCGGGAAAGCCGATGACGCCAAACGGATTCTCGCGTCGGGTGCTCAAGGAGGTTCCGTTGTCGCGCTCCGTCGGCGCGGGCGGCGTGGCTGGCTCCGTGCATGGTGTCGCATTCTCGCCGGATGCCGCCTTGGCCTCAGCTCCACCTTGCCGTCGGGGGACATCGGCGGGCTCTGGGTGTAACGGCCAACAAGCGCTGGGGGTTGCGCGAGCAGTACCGGCTCGGGCTCGAAGAGAGCGCGGTCCATCGCGTTCTCGGCGAGGTTCATCACGGCGTCATGGGCGGTCGGGCCGAGGCCGACGCCGCTTTCCGCCGCAGCCTGGAGGGTGCTCGAAGAGGACATCAATCCCCTCCCGAAGCTGGTACCGCAGGCGCTTGCTGCACAGCCTACGGCCGCTTCCGGCGCGGCGACAATGCGCTGGAGGGGACCATGCGCATGATCGCGAGCGCGCGCTACGGCCTCTTCGAGGGAGAAATGGGACGCCACGGGCTGGATCGGAGGCATGCCTGGGTTCCCTTCCAGCTCCAACACTAATTTATGCCCGAAACAGGCACGAAAATCGTTGGAAGGTCCTTCCCTGCTCACCATTTGATACCTTCCTCTCGCCCTGGGGAACGAGGAGGGGGTCGAAGGAGCCGAGGTGGGGGGTCTGAGCGCCTGAGGGCCCCACCTCTCACCCTCCATTGCTGTGCAACGGGCTCCCTCTCCCCAGGCGGAGAGAGACAACGCTATCGGGTCCAATTCTCGTCTGATGATTTCGATCACGCCAGCGAGATTACGGATCATCATTGTTCCAGAAGCGAAGGACGCGATGGCCGCGCCGCTCCGAGATCGGCTGTGCGGGTATCGCCACTCCCCCCTGCTCCGCGTGCTGGCCGCCGTCGATTTCGATTGCGCGCCGCTCTCGACGGGTCATCCGCAACGCGCCGAGCATGCGGACCGATCGATTTTTGACGGCGAAAGCGGTGTTCCGTCGGCGGGTAGCTACCGCAAGCACCAGCCACATCTTCTGTTCAGCTTCCATCATGCGCCGCAGCCGCCGCGCTGGCCCGCGTCATCTTCTCAGCGGCTAGCGATACCCCTGACCCCACCGCCACGGTCAGCGCGTGTTCCTTCGCCAGCACCGTATTCGGCGAGGCGCACCCAATAGCTCGCACCCCAGGGCAATACGGCGTCATTGAAGTCATAATGCGGATTGTGCAGCATTGCGCCGCTCGCCGCATCCCCGTTGCCGATCCAGATATAGGCGCCGGGCTTTCTCGAGAAGCAGGCGAAAGTCTTCGGCCGCCATGCTCGGCAGCATGATCGCGCTTGACATTGTTATCGCCGACGAGCGATGCCGCCGCGGCAGCGGTAATCTCGGTTTCTGCCGCGGAATTGATCGTCGGCGGGTAGCGCCGCTCGTAGCGCAGCTGCATTTCGGCCCACGCATGCGCTTGCACACACCGTTGGCGATGCGGCGGATCGCCGGCTCGGTTGATCGTGCACCGCCGGGCTGAACGCGCGGGTCGTGCCGCGCAGCACCGACGGTTTCCGGAATGACGTTCCAAGTAGTCGCCGCCATGGATCTGGGTGACGCTGACGACGGCACGCTTCGAGCGGGTGCACGTTGCGGCTGGTGATCGTCTGCAGACCGTTCACGACTTGCGCCGCGGCGACAATCAGATCGACCGCGAGATGCGGCATTGCACGCGTGCGCGCCGCGGCCTTTGATCTCGATCTCGAAAATGTCGAAGGCAGCCATCATCGGTCCGGGCTGGATGGCGAAACTGTCCGACCGGCAGTCCCGGCCAGATTGTGCATCCCATAGACGGCGTCGACCGGATACTTCTCCAGAACCGCCTCTTCGATCATCAATCGCGCCCCGCCTTCGTTTTCCTCGGCGGGCTGAAAGATGAAGTAGATCGTCCCGGCAAAATTTCGCGTCTCCGCCAGGTGTTTGGCGGCACCCAGCAGCATTGCGGTGTGGCCATCGTGACCACAGGCATGCATGCGGCCCGGATTGCGCGAGACATGCCGGAAAATCATTTTGTTCCGCGATATGCGAAGCATCCATGTCGGCACGCAGTGCCACCGCGCCAGTTGCTCGATACAGATCCCCTTGAGGGGTGCCGATCACCCCGTTCGCGCGACACCGCGATCGACCGAGATGCCGAAGGATTCGAGGAGCCTCAGCAACCAGCTCCGCCGTGTCGTGCTCTTCGAACGCGGTTTCCGGATGGGCATGGATCCGCTGCCGCCACTCGGTCATCTCCCCATGAAAATCGGCGATCCGATTGATGATCGGCATGGCTCTGATCTCAGCGGTACGTGCGACCCGATCTCTGCTCTCGCCCCGGGGCGGAGAGGATCGAGGGTGAGGTGGGGGACGACGATCCATGAACCCACGCCCACCTCAACCCTCCCCGTCGCTGAAGCGACAGGTCCCCTCCTCACGCCCTCGGGGGCCGGAGAGGGGAGCAGACCTCGCTTCGAAGCTCTCCCGAGTTCAGTTTCAGTTGATGCCCTCTCGAGCGCGCCGGCGAGGTCATGCACGTAGGGATCCGATTGGATGCTGCCGGCGAAATCGGTGCTCCGTCGGCAGTTTCGCGCGTAAGCTGCAGGCGACTTGTCTCCTTCTCGGCTTGCGTTGCATCGCCGCCACGCAGCCGCCGTAAGCGATCCGTGTAGTCCGCTCCTCTGCGTGTTTCAGGTCCAGCACTTCCTTGTTGACGACGTTGTCGCGGATCGGCTTGCCGTCGAGGCACGCTGAGGATGTTCTCGACGGCGGCGACGCCCATGCGGTCGACCGCCTCGCGCGTGACGCCGGCGACATGCGGGGCGCGCGATGAAATTCGGCAGGGTCAGGAGCGGGTTGTCCTGCGGGCGTCGGCTCCTGGTCGAAGACGTCGAGTGCCGGCGCCGGCGATGCGGTTCGCCTTCAGCACGTCGTAGAGCGCCTTCTCGTCGATGATGCCGCCGCGCGCGGTGTTGACGATGAAGGCGGTCCGCTTCATATGCGCCAGCCGCGCGGCGTTGAAGAGGCCGGTCGTCTCGGGCGTTTTCGGGCAGTGGATCGTGATGAAATCGGCGCGCGCCACCGCGGCGTCGAGGTCCTGCACCGGCTCGTAGCCCATGCCGTGGATCGTCGCGGAATACGTATACGGGTCGTAGATCAGCACATGCGTCTCCATCGCCGCGAAGCGCTTGGCCGAGCGCGTGCCGATCTTGCCGAAAGCCGACGATCAGCACGGTCTTGCCGTAGAGATCGACCGGCATCTCCTTGTAGCGGTCCTGCCAGCGGCCTTCCCTGACCAGCCTGTCCATCGCCGCGCCGCGGCGCGCCAGCGACATGATCAGGAAGACTCCGGCCTCGGCGACGCTGACCGAATTGGCGGTGCCGCCGATCATCAGCGGGATCTTGCGGCGGGTCAGCGCCGGGACGTCGACCGCGTCGTAGCCCACACCGATGCGCGAGACGACTTCGAGCTCGGGTGCGGCGTCGAGCTCGGGGTCGCTGAACGGCTGCACGCCGAGTGCGACCCCGGCGACGTCTTCCAGCAGCCGGTGCAGTTCGGCCTTCGGCACGGTGGGCACGAAAGAGACCCCCTCGACATCGTCGCGCGCCTCGACGAGCGCCCATCCGGCCTGCGACATCGTCGTCGGCAGCACAGCAGCTTCTTTCTGTTGATCCCCGAGTGTGCTCGTCGCCATTGGTCGGTCCCTCTTGTGCTGTTATGGCGAAACCTATCGCGTTGCCGTCCTCGCTTTCCACCTCGCCCGTGCTAGGTTTGCCGAGCGACCAGCGCCAGCCGGGAGGAGCTTGCCATGCCGACCGAATTCGTGATGTTGCCGCCGCAGACGGACAAGACCCGCGAATGGGGCGCGCGCCTCGCCGCCGCGCTGCCCGAGCTCAAGGTTGTCGTCGCCGAGAACCATACGCAGGCGGCGGGGGTGATCGCCCATGCCGATGCGCGCTCTTCGGCGCAATTCCGCCCGACCTCCTGTCCGCGCGGCCACGCGCGCTCGCGCTGGCTGCAGGCGCCGCAGGCCGCACCGCCCGGCCGGCTATTATTATCCCGAGGCTGATCGCCCATCCGGTGGCGATCACGCAATTTCCGCGAAATCTACAACGACCACATCGGCGCGCATGTCGATGGCCTTCGTGCTGGCCTTTGCCCGCGGGCTGCATCGCTACATCCCGCAGCAGCTGCGGCGCGAATGGAAGAAGCTGCCGCAGGACACCGGCGTCGTTCATCTGCCCGAGGCGACGGCACTCGTCGTCGGCGTCGGCGGCATCGGCAGCGAAGTCGCGCGGCTTGCCGCCGCGTTCGGGATGCGGGTGATCGGCGTCGACGAGCGCCGCCGCGATGCGCCGCCCGGGGTCGCCGAACTGCACCGCGGCGACGAGCTCGACGCGCTGTTGCCGACTCGCCGATTTCGTGATCCTGACCGTGCCGCACACACCGGAGACCGAGGGGTTCATGAACCGGGCGCGGTTTCAGGAGATGAAGAAGACCGCCTTCTTCATCAATATCGGGCGCGGCCTGACGACGCGGCTCGACGACCTCGCCGCGGCGCTCGAGGCCGGCGAGATCGCCGGCGCCGGCCTCGACGTCTTCGAGCAGGAGCCGCTGCCCGCCGACCACAAGCTGTGGACCCTGCCGGGGGTGCTGCTGACGCCGCATACCGCGGGCTACGGCCCTATCTCCGACGAGCGGCGCTACGAGATCATCCTCGACAACTGCCGCCGCTTCCTCGCCGGCCAGCCGCTGCGCAACCTGGTCGACAAGGCGCGCTGGTTCTGGGAACGGCCGTCCCGTGGCCGGCGGGATCGCCGTGAATTACCTCACACTCCGGCTCGGCTGAGCTGACATAAACAACAGTCACCGCCAGTGAAAGTTCAACGGAGGCGTTGATGACGTCCACACTGATCGGCGAGCGGGCCGTCGTGGTCGGCGCCGGGATGGCAGGCTTGCACGCGGCGCGGGCCCTTGCCGACTACTTCGAACATGTCGTCGTGCTGGAGCGCGACGCCCTCCCGCCAGACGCGCCCACCGCGATGGGCACACCCCCAGGCGTGGCACACCCACGCTCTGCTCGGCGGCGGCCAGCAGGCGCTCGGCATGGACTCTTCGCGGGTTTGAGCGGGACCTCGCCTCAGCCGGAGCGGTGCCGTTTACTGTCGGTCTCGATGATTCGCCTCGAAATACCCGGCTACGATCCTCTTCCGGCGCGGGATCTCGGCTGGGTCGGATACGCCATGTCCCGGCCGCTGGTCGAGTTCATCTTACGACGGCGCACGGAGCAGCACGCCAACGTCGACGATCCGCGGAAGCATTGCCGCGCTCGCGACCTCGTGGCCTCGCGCGAAGGCGGCGCGGTTTCGGCAATCCGCTTCGAGAACAGCCACGGGCGCAGCGAGACCATTGCGGCTGACTGGTGGTCGGAAGCCTCGGGGCGCGGCAACCTCACCGCTGGCTTCCTCGGGTCCATCGGCCGACGGCGGCCCGAAGAGCATCCACGATCGGGGTCGACATCACCTATGCCACAGGGTGTCTTCGCCGTCCCGGACGATGCCGCCTGCGGATTGGACGAGCGTGATGACGTTTGACCCGCCGGATCGGGAGGCCTCGGCGGCATATTGTTGCCGCTGGAAGGGAACCGCTGGATCGTGACCCTCGCGGGACGCCACGGTGCGAAGCCGCCGGACGATAGGGACGGTTTTCGTCGCTTATGCGCAACGGCTGCGCACCCCGACCATCTACAATGCGATCAAGGAGGCCGAGCAACTGAAGATTGCACGCTTCGGGTTTCCCGCCAGCGTCAGGCGGCATTTCGACCGGCTCGAGGAATTCCCTCGCGGGTTGCTGCCCTTCGGCGACGCGATATGCCGCTTCAACCCCGTCTACGGCCAGGGCATGAGTGTCGCCGCCCAAGAAGCCCGCTTTGCTCCACGGGATCCTCCAGAGGCGGCGCCAACGAGTCGAACGCGCTCACGCGGCCTTGCTGCGGCCTTCTTCTCCGAGGCCGCTACGCTGATCGAGACCCCGTGGGCATTGGCCGCCGTGCCCGATCTCGCCCATCCCAAGGCAGAGGGAGAACGCCCGGAGGATCTGGAGCAGCGGCTTGCGTTCTCCGAAGCATTGAACCGCGTCGCCGCCGAAGACCCCGCCAGGTCCACAAACTGTTGTTTGAAGTGTTGCACTCTGCTCAGTTCCACGAAGCGCTCCTCTAACGATCCCGATCTCGCTTCGGAACGTGGCGAAGAGCCGCGATGACCTGAATGAATGCATGGGCAATTATCGAGAGAGTTTGCGGGTGAGATTGCCGGCGCATTGCGGACTCGACGTCGCTGAGCAGGAGCCGCCGCTTCCTGGCCGGCAGCAGTCGCTGCGCAACCTCGTCGAGACGAACCAACCAGGGCGGGCGGCTGACCCTCACCAGCGAGCGCTCCAGCGTACTGCGCGAGGAGTGCGCGCCTCCACCCCAGGCGGCTGGTGCGGAGCTTGCTCAATGTGCCGTTCCAAAGCCCGATCCGGGCCTTGATGCTGCTGCACGCGGCGCGCAGAGCCCGCTTCGTCCCTATGCGGCGAGTTCGCGAGCAGATCTTCGAGCAGCTCACGCCCCATGGGGCCATGACTGTCGCCATCGAGTTCGATGTGCCGATCGATGTAGTAGATGAAATGACGCAAGCGATCGTTGTTGTGCTTGCGCGCCGTAGAGCGTGTCGAGAAGCCTGCGGAACATCTCCGGGATGATGTCTTCGCGGCCGTAGAAGAATGCCGCCAAGACCTCTTCCGTCGAGCCCGAATTGGCCAGCGCCATCGTATGCGCGACAAAGGCTTGCACATGGGGCGGTGCACCGATCCGCGTCAGGGCTACTTCGACCGGAACGCCGACCAGCACCAGCGAGCGGAACTTCTCGAACTGGCGCGTGCTGGCGCCGATGTCCGCCATGGCGCGGAGGTAGAGATCGAGGTGGCTGACATAGGAGCCGTCGGGATCGACATCGGTCTCCTCGCCGATCACGATGTCATTGATCAGGCGCGCGGCCTGTGCATTGTCCGCCGGGAACCACGGCACTCTGATGCACGTCATGTCCTGCTGAAGGCGCTTCAGCAGCGACATGAAATCCCAGACCGCAAAGACGTGATCTTCCATGAAGCGCCTGAGATCGGCGACGGAAGCGACGTGCGTATAGATGGGATGGTCCAGCAGCGCCGCACGAAGGCTGCAAAGATGGTCATTGTCGTATTCCGACATGTTTGAATGCTCCGGATATAGGGTGACCTCCGGGCTGCCCACCGACGGCTTTGGTGACCCGGTCTTCGACTTCGCGAGCCGGAGATGCGGGCGGAACGGGACTTTAACAATCGCTGCGAATTTGATTTGGAAATGAGAGACATTCATGAATCGCCCCGCATCGGGAGGCGTTAGCACGCGGGGGCCTGCGCCATTGCCTGCGCTCGGCCTTTGAGCGCGTTCGCACTTCCAGCCGCTAACGCCTCCTCTTCGGATGCGGAAACTCGGGTCAGCCGCGATTCCTATCCATTTCCTGGTCCGCGCGCAACATCGGCGGGCAGCAACGAAGCGCTCTTTCGCGTGTGCTCGCCTTGGAGAATGGCGAAAATGGCCGGCAGGATGATCAGCGTCGCGATGGTCCCGCCCGTCAGGCCGCCGATCACGGCGCGGCCGAGCGGCGCGGTCTGAGAGCCGCCTTCGCCCAGGCCGATCGCCATCGGCAACATGCCCGCGATCATCGCACAGCTCGTCATCAGGATCGGCCGCAGCCGGCTTCGCCGCCCCGCCACCGCCGCATCCGGCACGTGGGCGCCGCCGATCCGATCGCGCTCGGCGAAGGTGACGAGCAGGATCGCATTGGCCACCGCCACGCCGATCGCCATGATCGCGCCCATGAGCGACTCGATGTTCAACGTCGTGCCGCGTGATCCACAGCGCGACCGCAACGCCCGCGACCACGGCGGGGATCGTGAGCACGACGCGCAAGCGACAGCCGGAAGGACTGAAAATTCGCCGCCAGCAGCAGGAAGATCGTGATCACCGCGACGAACGAGCCCGAGCTCAAGGCCGCTGAACATCTCCTGCCATCGGCACGACCTGCCCGCGCACCGCCACGTTCACGCCCTGCGGCGGCGCACCGGCCTTGGCGAGCGCCTGCGACACCTGGTCTGCGATGCCGCCCAGATCCTCGCCGGCGATATTGGCCGCCAGCGTCAGCATCCGTTGCATGTTGTACCGGTCGATATTCGCCGAGCACCGTGCCTTGCGTCACATCCGCAACGTTCCGGAGGTCGATCTGGACGTCTTGATTCCGGCTGATCGGGATGTTCTTGACCTCCTCCAACGAATCCATGCGCGGCGGTGGCACCTCCACCTGCACCTGGTAGCCGACGCCGCTCTTGGGATCGGCCCAGAAGTTGGGGACCGTGAAACGGCTCGAAGAGGTCGCCTCCGTCAGAGACTGGCCGACCTGGTCCGCCGTCACCCCGAGCATGCCGGCGAGCGCGCGGTCGATGTCGACCTTCACCGCCGGGTAATCGAGCTCCTGCTCGAATTCCAGGTCCCGCAGGGACGAAACCCTCACCCAGCGCCTTCTGAAGTTGCTGCGCGAAAGGACGCGTCTTGGCGAAATCAGGGCCGCTGACCGCCACCTCGATCGGCGTCGGCGCGCCGAAGCTCATCACCTGGTTGACGATATCGCTGGGCTCGAAGCTGTAGCGCACGCCGGGCAGCTCCTGCGACAGCTTCTGCCTCAGCCGCTCTTCGAGATCCGCCACTCTTATGCCGGCCTTCGGATTGAGCTGCACCTGCAGAACCGCTTCTTCCGGCCCGCTTGTCCAGAGATAGATGGTGTTGATCGGATAAGCGGCGTTTTGCACACCGACAAAGCCGAGAGTGATCTCGACGTTCTGCGGGCCGACCTCGCGGCGGACAATGTCCAACGCCTTGTTGGCGAGCTTTCGGTCTCCTCGATGCGGGTGCCCGCGGGGGCGCGCATGCGGAGCGTGAACTGTCCGGCATCGACGGTCGGGAAGATCGCCCGGCCCAGGGTGCCGCCGACAAAGACAATGATCAGCCCAGCGACAGCGAGATAGACCGGCACGACGATCCATCGCCGCCGCACGACGCGAGCCGAAAGATCGCGATACCGGTCTCGAAACCGGTCGAACCGCGAGGGACCGGCCGCATGAGGACCATGCTGAGGTCCGCAGGACCCAGATCAACAGGACCGGGACGAGCGTGGAGGACAGCACATAGGAGGCGACCATCGCGAAGCCCACCGCCAGCGCCAGCGGGATGAAGAGATTGTGCGCCGCACCCTGCATGAAGAAGGCGGAGATGAAGACTGCGAGGATGCAGAGCATCGCGAGGAAACCGGGGACACGTGTCTCGATCGTACCGTCATACGAAGCGTCGGCGAGAGCCGGCGCCGCGCCCAAGATGCGAATGGACGTTCTCGATGACGACGGTCGCCTCGTCGACCAGGATGCCGACCGCCAAAGCCAATCCGCCGAGCGTCATCAGGTTGACCGTCTGCCCGGACGCCCACAGCGCTATCATCGCTGCCAGGATCGCCAACGGGATGTTCACCACCACGACCAGAGCGCTGCGCCAATCGCGCAGGAACAGCAGAATCATCAACCCGGTGAGCACCGCGCCGAGCAGGCCTCCTCTCGGCCAGGCCCAGGATGGCGCGCGTGACGAAGGGCGACTGGTCGAACTCATAGCTGACCTTCACGCCCGGCGGCAGCACGGCCTGGAACTTTGGGAGATTCTCCTTGACGAGATTGACGACACTGAGCGTCGAGGCGTCGGCGCGTTTGGTGACCGGAATGTAGACGGTGCGGCGGCCATTGACGAGCGCGTAGCCGACTTCGATATCGGCAGAGTCGGCGATCGTTCCGATATCGCGCACGAAGATGGTGCGGGTTCCGTCGGAGCGGATGGGGACGTCGCCCAGACGTCCCTACGTCCGTCACCACCGAGTTCACCGGAACCATCGGTATCTCGTTGCCGAAGCGCACGTTGCCTGATGGGCTGATCGTGTTGCCCTTCGTGATGGCCTGGACGACCTCGTCCGGGCTCATATTGTAGGCGCGCAGCCGGTCGGGATCGGCGCTGATCACGATGGCTCGCGGGCTGCCGCCGAATGGCGGTGGGGCTGATACGCCCGGCAAGGTCGCGAACAGCGGACGCACCCGGAAGAGGGCGGCGTCCTGCAAGTCCTTGACGCCTAACTTTCCGCGTCTCGTCCGAGAAGACCAGATCGCCGACCGGCACGCTGCCGGCGTCGAATCGCATGACGAAGGGCGGCACGGTGCCGGTCGGCATGAAGGCGCGGGCGCGGTTGACGTAGCCGACCGTCTCCGCCATGCGCCTGGGCCATGTCCGTGCCCGGATGAAACTGAAGCTTGATCAGCGCCGACGCCCTGGATCGACTTCGATCTCGACGTGCTCGATGCCGGTGATGTAGAGGAAGTGGTACTCGTAGTAGTTGACGAGGAACCCTTCCATCTGGGCCGGATCCATGCCGCCATAGGGCTGAGCGACATAGAGAACCGGGACACCGAGGTTGGGAAAGACGTCGCGGGGCATCCGCTCGATGGCCATGAGACCCGTCATCATCGCGGCGATGACCAGCACCAGAATCAGTGATCGGCCGCCGCAGGGCAAAGGAAACCAAGTTCATCCGGCCGATTTCCTGCCGCCCGGTTCACCTGTGACTGAGCACTGGCCTTGAAGCCTTGGTCCGGTGGAAATCCTGACGGATGCAGGTGCGACGACAAGACCCGTAATCAGGCGTGAGGCGTGTTGGTTCGGCGAATGTCCAACGGCATTCCCGGTAGCGAACAAGAGATCGAGTTCCGCCCTGCGCACCGTGTCGACGCGAGTTCACTGCCTACTCCAGTCGGTATAGGTATAGCTGCTCCTCAACGCACAAATGAATTTCGGTAAATTTTGGTAAACACCTTGGCGTCAGCAGATCGGTCTGGTAGCAGCGCTGGAAACGGTTTCCGATAGCCATCTACCGGCGGCGATCATAATCGCTCAGTTCTCCCTTCTGCCAGACCTCGTGATAGCACGCAGCAGTTGCCGCAAAGCTGAAATTGACTACGTATGATCTTACTTCGGCGCGGATCCAGAGGGCTCCATTGGCGCACCCAGCGCGGGGGCCGCCGTTAACCCACCCTCTACATTCGTCTCGTCAATCAGGCCCAGCGCGGCCAGCAAATTGATCTGGGACTGATTGTAGCGGACCAGCGCGGTGGCGTAGCGGAGACGGGCCTCGGTCGGCGGCATCCTCGCGCCTGCAGCACATCGATCGTCAGCCCGGTGCCGGCCTTAAGATCCTCCTGCGTCAAGCGCAGCGCCTCTTCGGCGAAGTGACTTGCTGGCCAGGCGATCGGGATGAGCTTCGCCGCAGTGAGGCTGGCCTGATGCGCGGAGATGACGGCGGCGCGAACTTGGTCCAACTGGTGGTCCAGGTCAGAGCCCGGCGAGTTGCATATTGGCGATCGCGCTCTTGATCCTCCCGAAAGTCGCTAGCGCTCCAGTTGAAGCCGCCGGTCGCCACGTATTTCGGCTGCCGGTACAGCGGTATCGACCGCCGCGCGCGTGGGCGGCGGCGGTCGCAAAGGTGCCGTGCCGCCTGGACCTGCGGTCCGAGTCCGCCCCAGATTGCGGCGCCTTTATCGGCCTGGGCGGCCGCCACACAGTGTACGAACGGCTTCCAGGTCGGGCCGATAGCGCACGGCGGTGACGAGCATGTCGTCGATCGGCAGATCCTCGCGAACGAGCGTCGTCTGCGTCATTGTCCCCGCCCGCGGCACCAGCATGACGGTCGGATCGAGGTGCAGTGTAACAGTCAGGGCAACCGATGCGTCGTAGAAGCCGTTTAGCGCGGTCAGCAGATCCTGCTGCACGCCGGCAACGCGCGGCCTCGGCCCGCAGTTCGTCCGCCGGCAATCCGGTGCCCGTCTTCAACCGCAGGCGTTCTATGCGGAGCAGCTCCTCGGCCTCGTCCATCGCCTGCCGGGCCACGGCGACCTGCGCCTGGGCCAGCACGAGATCGTAATACTGCACCGCCGCAAGCACGCGCCGTCTCCAGCACCACCGCCTGCTCCTGCTGCGCCGAAGCCTCGAGCCGCCGTTTCGACGCGACAACGTCGTACGCCACCTGCCCTGGATTGATGATCCAGTTTATCGCGGCCGCTGGAGTGAAATTCCTGAAGGTCGCCAGCCCGAGCGCCGCCGCTGGGATTCGCGAGTGCTCCCTCGGAGGCCGCGCGCGGTGATGTTGGGAGTAATGGAGGGAAAGATCGCGCCCACGCTGCTCTCGTACGCGCCGCGCGAAGCTTCGACGCGCTGCTGCGCCTCCTGGATGTCGAGGTTGCGCGCCATCGCGACACGAGCAACTGTCGGCAAGTCCACCGCCAGGAGGCGACGATACATCGGTCGGAATTTGCGATGGCGTCGACTTTCAGGGAAGCGGTCGGCTGAGTGGCCGGCGCAACGGATGGGTGCGAAAGCTGCAGGCTCGACAGAGTCCGTCGCATCCACTCGCCAGCCAGCGGAACGAAATGCCGCCGGCCCCATGTGCCAGCGGAAGCGTCGTGCTCACGTCTCGTCTCCCTTTCCCTCTCAATGAGGCGTTGCGACTTTCGGCGGGTCCACCTGCTGCGGCTCAGGCGCCCAGCGTCACCTGCGCATACATCCCCGGCACCAGCTTCTCGTCGGGGTTCGGCAGGTCGATTTCGACCCGCATCGTGCGCGTTGCAGGATCGAGCGCGGTCCCGATGCGGGTGACGGTGCCGTGGACGGTGATACCGGCCGGCCCGTAGAGCTCGACGTCGGCTCGGCAGGCCGGGGCGGATGCCCGCAGACGCTCGCCTCCGGCGCGTCGGCGAGCACCCGCACCACGTCGAGTTTCTGGCAGCGTGAACAGCGGGGTCCGTGCGGGTGGAGGTGGCCGCCTGCACCAGATCGCCCGGGTTGACCAGCCGCTTCGTCACCACACCGTCGAACGGCGCCACGACCTTGTCATATTGCAGCAGCGCTTGGAGCCTTTCCGCTTCGGCTTTGGCGGCCTCGAGATCGGCCTCGGCCGACGTGATCTTCGCTTTCCCGGTCTCCACGTTGGCGCTCGATACGCGTTCCTTGGCCTGCGTCTCGTCGAGCGTCTGGGCCGTTGCAGGCCTTGCCGGCGAAGAGCTCCTTCTGCCGCTTGAGCGTCACCTGCTGCAGCGCGAGATCGGCCTGCATGCCCGCGAGCTGCCGCTTTGCTACTTCGAGCGCGGCCTTGGCCTGCTGCACGACCGCCTGAGCCTTGTCGAATTGCGCCTCCAGCTCCGGTTCCTCGATCACCGCGAGCACCTGCCCTTTTTCACATGGTCGCCGATATCATCGTTGATTTGCGAGACATAGCCGTAGGCCTTGGCGTAAAGATCGGTGACGAAGAACGCCTGGATGGTCGCCGGGACGACAACGGTCGCGAACTGTGGGCTCTGGCCATCACGTTCGGTCATCGGCAATCGGGTGGCTGGCGCCGACTGCTTCGGAACAGTACCTGGAGCTGACTGGGTCTGAGCGGATAAAACGGAGATCGGCAATCGGCGACACAACGCAGCTCGCCGCGATGGCGACGGCAAGAGCCGTCTCTGCTTGTGCCGGCGTTTTCCCGCTATGCGGGAAAATCCGCAACGAAAGGGCGGTGGTCATGAGGCAATCCGGTCTCGGTGGCGGCGTGGGGCGGCCGATCGGAACGATACCCCAGAAGCGAGGACAGCGAAGAGTCGGACGCGGGTCGCCACGCGTCGCAGGTGAGTACGCCTTTATTCGACGATCGCCAAGTATCTCGAACCCCGATTTCCGCGCGCCTTGTCGACCTGGGCTCGCCAGGCGCGTCATCGGCCGCGAAACACCTGCCAAGTGTGCCGAATTGCAGAAGCGGCCACTGGATCTCGGCGCTGACGCTCGATGAGATGCGCGCCAAAGCAGTGATCGCTGGGGCGCGGGGCTCGGCGTCGCGGAGAGTCGCACCCGCTTGCTGAGATTGATGCGGGACGAGGGAGCGGTCGCCGGATTGCCCTCGCATGCCGGAGGCGTTAGCGTCTGGGGACGCGGAACCGCGCGGCCCCGATCGCGGTCACTCGGCCGCTAAGGGGATCTCGAGCAAGCCTTCGGCCGGCGCCGACCCGCGGGCGCTGCGGAGCATGTCGATGAGGGCGCGCAGCGCGACCGGCACTTGCCGGTGGCCGGGATAATAGAGAAAGAGGCCGTCAGAAAGAGGGCGACCAATCTTCCAGCACGCGCACCAGCTGCCCCGAGCGCAGGAACGGGTCGGCGAGAGCTTCGATCGTGTATGCGATTCCCAACCCGTCGACGGCCGCGCGAACCGCCAAATCGGTATCGTTGACCATGATCCGGCCATCCACCGAAATCCGTCGCGATTTGCCGTCCCGCTCGAATGGCCACTCGAACACGGAGCCGTCGCCGCCCGGCGATATTGAACGCAGCTGTGGCGGGCGAGATCATCGGGCGTGCGCGGCGGGCGCCGTCGCGCGAAGTAGGTTGGCGCGCCGACCACGGCCACTCTCATCGGCCCCATCACCCGAACGGCGATCATGTCCGCGGCCGCCCAGTCTTTGGACCGATCCCGGCATCGAAGCCCTTCGCGACGATGTCGACCGGCGCCTCGTCGGCCGTGGACCTCGAGCTGGACGTCGGGAAAGGTCGATAAAAAGCGCGCCCAGATCGGGCGCGATGACCGCCGCGCCGGCGAGGTGGGTCACATAGAGGCGCAGGCGCCCGAAGGGATGCCCGCTGCTCGCCCTTGAGGTCGTCCAGCGCCCGAGAGATCTGCTCGACCGCCGGCCGCAGCCGGTCGAGCAGGCGCAGGCCCGCATCGGTGAGCGAGACGCTGCGCGTCGTGCGGTTCAGCAATCGGACCGCGAGACGCTCCTCGAGCTGCCGCATCGTGTGGCTGAGCGCCGAGGGCGTGACGCCGAGACGCGACGCCGCCGCCCGGAAGCTGAGATTGTCGGCGACGGCAACGAACGCGGTCAGATCGGCCAGATCGGCGCGGCGCATTGCTGAATTCCTCTCAGCACCCAATGCAACAAATATCGCGATTAGATTTGGGCCGCTGATCAACACATTGAAGAGTTCAAAAGTTCACATGCTGCGTCGCGGCTGTCACAGACGCCCAATACGCAGCTGACTGACAGGAGTCGTCGATGCAACAGTTAAGCGAACCTAGAGCCCGGCCCAGGATAAGGAAGGGCTCTGGCAATCGCAGCTGCTCTGCTGTGCGCTCACCGCGCTCGGCCAGCCAAATCTCGCCTACGCTGGGCCGCATGGCGGCGGCGGCGGGTTTCCACGGCGGCGGATGCGGCGGCTTCCACGGCGGAATTGGCGGCTTTCACGGCGGCGGATTTCACGGCGGCGGTTTCCACGGTGGTCAGGTATTCACGATGGCTTGGCGGGTGTGCACGATGGTTTCAGCGGTAGCAGGTTCTTCTTCGGCGGCTAGGTTCGGTTCTACGGATATCCCTATGGCTGGGATTACTATCCGGACTATGGCTATTACGGCTACAGCCAACCCTACTCTTCCCAGACCTGGTACTACTGTTCCGATCCTGCAGGCTATTATCCTTATGTGACGCAGTGCAATACCGGCTGGCAGGCGGTTCCGGCCAGCTGGGCCCCTCTCCCCCAACCATGCTATGAAGCGCCCCACTTCTCCCTAGGCCGACCTTTCGCCCCCACCCTTCCCTCGGCGCGCGCAGGAGGGTCAGAAGAGGGTGACTGGGCCAAACACCAGTCGAGGATTTCTTCGCCGGTCCAGAACAAGACGTCGCTGGTGGTCGCGGATGCGGGCGAGCACTTGCGCGACAGATATTTCAGCCGGTGCGGCGCGCCCATGATGTAGGGGTGCACCACCAGCGCCATGATCCGCGCCGATTGGGCCGCGTCGTCATAGAGCTGCTCGAACTGATCGATCGCCCGATCGTAATATTCACTGGCCTTGTGATGCTGGATCAGCATCATCGCCACGTCGTTGCATTCCTGCGTGTAGGGGAGGTTGACGATCGGCTTGGTGCGGGTCTTCAGCACCACGGGCTGGTCGTCGAGCACCCAGTCGCAGACATACTCGAACCCCTCTTCGACCAATAGGTCGGGGGTCTCCCAGGTTTCGGTCAGGCCGGGGCCGAGCCAGCCGCGCGGGTGCTTGCCGGTAAAGCTCGCGGATCGCCGCTGCGGTCTTGCGGATGTCGTCGCGCTCGTCGGCGACCTTCTGCATGCTCTGCTGGGTGAAGCCGTGGCCGATGAACTCCCACCCGCGTTCGAGCGCGGCGCGCGGCGATCGGCTCGTAGCGCGCGATCGCCGAGCCGTTGATCGCGCAGCACCGCACGGATGCGGAAATGGTCGAGCACCTCGAGCATCCGCCAGAAGCCGACCCGGTTGCCGTATTCGTGCCACGCCCAGTTCGGGATGTCGGGCATCGGCGCGCCGCCGGCCGGCGGCGTCAGCACGGTCCGCGGCATCGGCTGCGTCGGATCCCATTCCTCGACATTGACGATGACCCAGACCGCGAGCCGCGCGCCATCCGGCAGAGCGAGCTTTGGCCGTTGGCCGATCGCCGAAAAATCGAGACGCTCGGACGGCAGCATGACGCCCTCTCTGATAATCACGCTTCCGTCCTGGTCGACAGGTACCAATCGAGGATCTCGACCCCGTTCCAGTGCAGCACGCCGTCGTGGCGGCTGATGTGCTCGTAGACGGCTTCGAGATATTTGATCCGGTGCGGCTGACCGCTGATGTAGGGATGGATCGCGATCGCCATGATCTTCGCCCGCTCGGCTCCCTCGCGATAGAGCCGCTCGAAGCTGTCGATGCAGCGCTGCGTGAAATACGCCGATTCATGATGCTGGACCAGCATCATCGGGATGTCGTTGAGCTCGACCGAATAGGGCAGTGTGACGAGCGGGCCGTGCGTCGGTCTTAATTTCGGTCGGCTCGTCGTCGTAAACCCAGTCGCCGATGTATTTGACGCCGGCGGCAGCGAGGAGATCCGGCGTATCGTAGGTCTCGGTCAGGCCCGGGCCGAGCCAGCCGACCGGCCGGGTGCCGGCGAAGCGCGCGAGCGTGTCCAACGACTTGGCGATCATCTCCGCCTGATCCTCGACCTTGTGGATCGGCATCTGCTCCCAGGCGTGGCCCATGAACTCCCAGCCCGGCATCGCGCGCCGCCCGAGCGACGCGCGCGGTATTCTCGGCAGACGCGGGCGTTGATCGACAGGGTCGGGCGGATTCCCAGCCGCGCGAACAGATCGAAGAAACGCCAGACGCCGACCCGCATGCCGTACTCGTGCCAGGACCAGTTCGGGACATCCGGCAGCAGCACCTCGCCGGTCGGCGCCGGCAGCACCTGGCGCGCCATCGGGCGCGAGATGGACCAGAACTTCGAGATTGACGATAGTCCAAACAACGATCCGAGCGCTGTTCGGCAATTTGAGCGGCGGCCGGTCGACAATGGCCGAATAGGCGCAGCGTTCACGCGGTGATCATCCTTACCTCTGGTTCGCACTCGGAGCAGGATGACAATCTCGCGAATTCGCGTTTCACATGCAAGCACACTCCTCGAACCAGAGATCGCAGTGAGGAAATCTCGCAGGATGATTATGCAATGCTGCCTATGCTGCAATGCACCAATGCAGAAGTGAACATTCCCGGCGGGCATGTTGCCCGACATGTTCCCTAATAACTGTCAGATCCAACGACCGAAGGTGAAGGCGGATGAGATCGCATCGTTTCCGCGGTAACGTTTTTGTTGCGAACCTGCCGCCGGAGTTCACCGACGATGAACTGGCCGAAACCTTCGACTCCTTTGGGATGGTGTTGAGAGCGTCGATCGCCCGCGATCCGGCAAACGGAAAACGGCTGCGCTACGGCTTTGTCGATATCGCGACCGAGCGCGCAGCCAACCGCGCCGTCGCCGCGATGAATGGCAACAAGATCCATGGCTACACCCTCGACGTCCGCATCAGCGAACGGCCGGCGGCGGCAAAGAAGCCCGCGCGCGTCGGTTCTCCGCCGCGGCGGCACTCGATCCGGCTGGTCCCGCGAGCGGATGGCGAGGATGATAGGTCCGCGGATTTCTCCTATCGCAGCCTGCCGCCGAGAAAGCCGCCCACCTTCCAGGTCGAACGCCGCTCGCTGCCGCGCCGCGAGTTGACAGGGCGGACGCCCTCTCACTCGGCGCGGACGCTCACTCCGGCCTCGCTCATCGAGCGCATCGCCCGCGCCAGCGAGCCGTCGAGGTCGATGCCGCGGCAGGCGCTGGTCACGACGGTGACGTCGAACCCGGCCTCGCGCCCGTCGATCGCCGAGAATGCGACGCAGAAATCGGTGGCGAGCCCGCACATCGTGATGCGTTCGAACCCGCGCTCTCGCAGATAGCCGGCGAGCCCGGTCGGGGTGCGGCGATCGTTCTCGCGAAAGGCCGAGTACGAGATCGATCGTGCTCCTGAAGCCCTTTCGCACGACCAGCTCGGCATGCGGCACGTCGAGCTTCGGGTGAAAGCTCGCCCCCGGCGTTCCTTGCACGCAGTGGTCCGGCCACAGAATCTGCGTGCCGTACGAGACCTCGATCGCGTCGAACGGGCGCCTGCCGGGATGCGAGCTGGCGAACGAAGCATGCCCGGCGGGATGCCAGTCCTGGGTCAGGATCACATGGGCGAAGGATCTCGCCAGCCGGTTGACCGCGGGGACGATCGCGTCGCCGTCGGGCACCGCGAGCGCGCCGCCCGGGCAGAAATCGTTCTGGACATCGACGATCAGCAGAACGTCTCGATCATCTGGCGTCATTGTCCGCCTCGCAGCCGTGGGATGATCTCCTTGGCGATGATTTCGACCTGATCCATCCGATACCGGTAGGGGATGAAGATCAGCTTCTGGACCCCGGCCGCGAGCTGGGCGCGCAGCTGGGCGACGCACTCGTCGACCGTCCCGAAGATCGCCGCATCCTTGGTCGATTCGCTCCAGGCGGCGTAGTCCCATTCCTGGCCGAGCCACTCCATCAGCGGCGCCTCGACCGCCGCGCGCGAGGCGCCGACATAGATCGGCAGCTGGTTGGCGTTGAGCAATGCGTCCGGATCATGCCCGGCCGCTTCGGCAAAGCCGCGCACCTTGGCCCAGGATCTGGCGAAGCTTTCCGGGGTGTAGAAATAGGTGAGCCAGCCGCCGTTGAGTGCCGCCCGCTTGAGCACGCGCTCGACATAGCCGCCGATCAGGCATGACCGGGAGCCGAGCGGGCTTGGGAGACAGGTTGGCGCCGCGCAGGCGGTGCGGCAGGATACTCGCCGTCGACCTGGTCCTCGGTCCACAGCCGGCGCAGGATCTCCAGATTGCGGTCCATGATCCGGCCGCGCTGCTCGAACGGCACCCCGACCGCGTCGAATTCGCGGCGGTACCACCCCGACGCCATGCCGAGCAGCAGCCGCCCGCCGGCGATCAGGTCGAGGCTCGCCAGCTCCTTGGCCAGCACCACCGGGTTGCGCAGCGGCAGCACCAGGACCCCGGTGCCGAGCTTGATCCGCGTCGTGCGCGCGGCGACCGCCGTCAGCAGGGTCAGCAGAGTCGAGCGACCGGAAAAGGCGGATCGACACCGAGCAGGATGTGGTCCCAGACCCAGACCAGATCGAACCCCAGCGCCTCGGCCTCGAGGGCGTAGGCGATCAGCGCCTGCGGATCCGGCATCTCCGGATAGGTCGTGAAATTCCGCATCGCGAGACCGAAGGTGTTCGAAAAATGGTCATCGCGATGGTCCTCAGGCTGTGTAGAGCCGCTCGGGGTCGAGATGGCGCAGAACGGCCAGCTCGTTTTCGGTCGGCGGATCGGTGGTCGGCAGATCGGCCTCGATCAGCAACGCGAAAGCCGGTGTTCTCCTGCACCTGGTCGGCGGTGACGCCCGGGTGCAGCGCCAGAAGCTTCATCCGGTGCGAGCACTCGTCGAAGCCGAGGAGGCCGAGATCGGTGACCACCGGAACATGCCGCCCGCGGTCAACCCCGCCGCCCGACGGCTGTCCTCGCCCGCGAGGAAGCCGGGGCTGGTGACGAAATCGACCCGGTCCACGAACCGGCGCTTCTCGTGCTTCATCGCCACGATCATCTGCGTCAGGCTGGCGATGTCGTTGCCGCCGCCGGTTCCCGGCAGCCGCGTCGCCGGGCTGGCCGGGATCGCCGATGAACGAGCTGTTGAGATTGCCGTGCTGGTCGATCTGCGCCCCGCCCATGAAGCCGACATCGACGTAGCCGCGTTGCAGCAAGAGCAACACGTCGGTGCTGCCGAGCACCATGTTGGCGCGGCGCGTGCAGCGCTGCTCGTTGGTCGAAGGCGGCAATTTCCCCGGCTCGACAAAGGCGCCGATCGTGCCGCCCTCGAACAGGATGGTGAGGCCGGGAGCGTGCAGCCGCTGCGCCAGGGTCGCCGCCAACAACGGGATGCCGACGCCGGCGAAAACGACCTGCCCGTCGCGCAACAGCCGCGCGCTGATCACCGCGAGCAGCTCGCTTGCGGTGTGTGAGCCCGCCCGAAGCGTCATGTGGCTCATCGCCGCCGATTACTCGCCCCGCTTCGCGCGGAGAGGTCGGGATCAGCGCGGCGCGGATTCAGGTGAGGAGCAAGCCTCCCGGATCGCGCTTGGCGGAGCGCACCTGCACGCTCTCGAAGCAGGCGCTGCGATGGCTGGCTCTCACTTTCCGCGCATGACGAGATGGGCGTGCTGCGTTGCGTCAGTCGTCATAGATGCTTCTCCCGCGCCGGCTCGCGTCGAGCAATTCCTCCAGCCCGAGGAGATCGAGGTACTCGGTCCACGACTTTGGGCCATAAAAATAGCGGTCGAGGTATTCCCCGACGCCCCGCTCCGGGATCCTGCCTCAGCTGGGCGGCGTAGCCATCGAGGTGCTTGAACAGCGGCTCGTAGAGGCCGTAGCACTCGTGCGGCGCCGACCCGAACGGGACCTCGACGACGGCGTCGACGGCGAGGAACGGGATCTTGGTCTGGTCGGGCGCGCGGCGGATCTGATCGTTCGAGACGATGCGCTCGGTGGTCAGGATCACCCGGTTCGCCGCCATGCGCGAGGTCGATGTCCATGAACGGCAGCCCGTCGATTTGCGCATTGCCATAGGCGTCGCAGCGCTGGACGTGGATCAGCGCCACATCCGGGTTCAGCGCCGGCACCAGCACCAGCTTCTCGCCGGTGAACGGACAGTCGATCACCCGGGCATCGGGCAATTGCCCGATCAGATCCGAGCCCATCATCGAGCGCATCGGCAGAAACGGCACGCCCATGGCACCGGCGCGAAAGCGCAGCCCCACCGCCATGTGGCTCCATTCCTCGAACCGCGCGCGCCCGGTCTCGGTGTAGAGGCGCATGACGCGCGAGACACCCCAGACGATGCCCTGGCTGAACCAGCTCGTCAGGATGTGCCGGCTTACTCCCGAGGCGAACAGCAGCTCGCCTTCGCTCGAGGTGATGCTGCGCTGGCAGAAAAGGTCTTTGCGGCCGGCGCGGATCAATGCCCAGATCATCGCCATCGGCGTGCGCGATATCGTGCTGCCCGCCGATGCCCACGAGAGGCGCCGTCGGGGACGAGTGCCGCCGCCTCTTCGAGCGACATCACCTTCTCGCGCAGGCTGCGGTCGCGCTCTCGGGTGCGGCGGCAGAGTTCGTCGTAGGCGAGCGTCAACAATCCCTCTCCAAACCGGCGACAGCGTTGAACTCGGCGATCAGCGCGTCCCAGGCGGGTGCCGCGCGCCGCAGCTCCAGCCCAAAACCCTTGCGCGCGGCGCCGTTCGAACGCCTCGAGCGGCACGCCCTGCTGCTCGACCCAGGTGTAGTAGCCGAGGTTGAAGATGCGCGAGCGCTCGGCGTGGGTCAATTCGAGCACATCATTGTCCGAGTGCCCAGCAGATGCTGGCCGAAGACCTCGCCCGCGCTGATCGAGTCGAAGCCGCTCGGGATACTGCGGCGCCAGGAACTTCTCGGCGCTCGCTGCCGTAGAGTGCGCGCGCTGTCGGTGGCGACGGTGACGATCACGTCATCCTCGCCCAGTTCCAGACGCTTTGCGGTCTTGATCGCGGCGACCAGATTGGCGATCGCCGGAGAGGCCGATGAACTTCAGCCCGTCGAGCAGCTGCGGGTCGATACGGCGGCGGCCCGCCAGATAGGACAGCCCGGTCTCGCTGTTGAACAAGAGGTCGAGCGCGCCGGTGGCTGCGGTCCGACACGCCGACGACGATGTCGGTGTTCATGACATTGTGGATCAGAGGGCACGTGCTTGTCGCCGATGCCCTGGATGTTGTGCTCGCCATACCCGTTGCGCAGCAGGGTCGGGCATTCGCTCGCCTCGGCCGCGACGATGCGGGCGCCGTAGCGCTCCTTGAGGTAGTCGCCGGCCGCGAGGCGTGCCGGCCGAGCCGGAGGCCGCGACAAAGGCCGCCAGCCGCAACCCCGGCCGGGCCGCGAGCAGCGCCTCGAAGACGCCCGCGAGTGCGGGGCCGGTGCACGCGTAATGGGCGACATAGTTGCCGAATTCGGCAAACTGGTTGAGGACGACATTGGCCGGATCGCGCGCCAGCTCGGCGCAGTCTTGTCGTAGATCTCCTTGACGTTGCTCTCCGAGCCGGGGTGCGGACGATGTCCTCCGGCCGGGAGCACCCGGGCGCGCGAGCCACTCGAAGCGCTCCTCGCTCATGCCCTCGGGCAGCACGGCAATGCCGCGGCAATCGAGGATGCGCGAGATCGCGATCCCGCCGCGGCAATAATTCCCGGTCGACGGCCAGACCGCCGCTGTGATGCGCCGGATCGAACCGGCCGGTCACCAGATAGGGGATCAGGCAGCCATAGGCCGCCAATACCTTGTGCGCGCCGATCATCGGAAAGAACGAGCCGAGCGCCATCACGATCGGGGCGCGCACACCGGTCAACGCCGGCGGGAAGACGAGATGGCAGGGGACGGCAGCGACCCCGGCGCGCGACCGATCGTTGTACCAATGCATGCGAAAGAGGTTCGCCGGAGTCGAGGCGATCAGGATCGACAGATCGAAGCAGCGTCCGGCGCGCTTCGGGAATACTGCGCCGGGTCAGGCCAGCTCGGCGAAAGTCGGCAGCCGCACTCCCGCTCGGCCGAGCCGGCGCGCCGCGCGGTCGCGCACCGCCCGGGTCGACGATGCGTCGTCACCGCACCGTCATAGGTCATCGCGGTCAACCTGTTGGCGGTACATCCCTGGTCCTCTATCATTATGTTAGTAATTGACTAAAGCGGTTTTCAGAAGAACTGGGTCGGGGTGCCACCATGTCATTGGAGCGAAGCGAAGCATCTCGGGCCGGCAGAGGCTATCGGTACGATTGCTTCGTCGCGCGAAGCGCTCCTCGCAATGACATTCGAAGCGTTTCGCGGAAAGGGACGTCGAGTTGAGCCAACCAGATCGGAACCGCTCTAATGGCAAACGTCATCACCATCAATCGGCCGGATGTGATCATTCTGATCGAAGAGGCAGCCAAGAAGCTGACCGGCGGCAGCACGACCGAAGCGGTCGCCTTGGGGATGAGGCGTCTGTTGGAGCAGGAGGCTCGATCGGGCTCGCTGTTCGGAGCGCATTCGGGATCGGTCCGAGTTCGCGAGGTGTCGACCTCAATCGCGCCCGCCTTCGATATCCAGCCCGACGCCGAAACCAATCGAGAAATCGATCCAGTAGCGGGCGCGCCGCTGCCCGCCATACTGGGGACGCAATAAGACCAGTAACATCAATCCCGCCAGGAGGCGTGACGTGACTTCACCACGAGCGAGAAAGCGAAGCGTTTTCAGGCGTTGCACCGGGATCCGGGGTATTTTGTCATAGCCAATGCCTGGGATGCGGGTTCTGCGCGGATCCTCGGCGGGCCTCGGCTTTCGACGCCCTGGCGACCTCGAGCGGCGCCTCGGCCGGGGTGCTCGGCCGTCGTGACGGCACGGTGACACGCGAGGAAGCGCTTCGCCCATGCTCGTGCGATCGTGGAAGCGACCGATTTGCCGGTTTCTGCCGATTTGGAGAAGGGTTTCGCCGACGCACCGGATGGCGTCGCAGAGACGATCCGCCTCGCCGCGGCAGCCGGCCTCGTCGGCGGCTCGATCCGAGGATTTCAGCGGCGATCCCCAGCGGCCGCTCTATGAGCATGGCCCACGCTACGGGAACGGGTGGCCAGCCGCCGAAGCCGCGCACAAGCTCGGGTTCCTGCTTACGCTGACCGGACGGGCCGAGGAACTTTCTGCGCGGCAATCCCGACTTTGACGATTAACGATCGCGCGGCTGCGAGCCTTCGAGCGCCGCCGGCGCCGACGTGCTGATGGCGCCCAGGCTTGCCTGACCTCGCCGCGGTGCGGACGGTGTGCGCAGCGCTCGCGGACCGTTCAACTTATGGCGGGATCAGGGCCGGTCGTTCTCAGTCGAGGAACTCGCGGCCGCCGGGGTGAAGCGGCGATCAGCCTCGCCACCTCGCTCTACCGGCGCGGCAATGAGCGGCCTCGTCAATGCCGCCCGCGAGGTCAAGGAACACGGCACCTTCGGCTATGTCGATGCGACGATGGCCACCCTGAACTCAACAGCTTTATGCGAGGCTGATCCTTCGTAGATTGCTTCGCCACATCAGCCCGGCGGTCGGCGCCCCCGGTAGGGTTCAGTCGCGGGCGACGGCAGGCGGTCGCGCTGGGCGAATCCGCGCAAGGTAATCGGCAGGATTAAGCCGTATTATGTAGCAACGCCACTACCTCAAACCGCTTCGCGGCTCACTCCTTCTGCTCTTCGCCAAACGAAGACGCTCGCCAGACTGGCTTTTGCCTGTCCTCTTGACAGTGGTCGCCGCATTCCCGCTCAAGGACAGCCCCGATGTCACGGTGATCAAGAATTACCGCCAATGATCGAGGTCCCCGGCCCATCGTATAGGCTCGTCAGCGGGCCACCCTATGCGCTGGAATCAAGGCTACACGAGGAACTTCCAAAGGCGGGTCGATGTCACCGTGATCAGGAATAATCTGCCAATCGAGCCTGCGCGACCGTGACGTCAACAGCGCCAGATCCGAAATAAACGCCCTCATCCAATACGTCGCGCCCGCCCGCCGACAGCCGCCAAATCTTTACAATGTCTCCGGAGGCTGAATAACGCTGATAAAGATCCCTTTTGCGGACTCGGATGGTAGGTTGCCGAGCGCATCCATGCCAAACCCGACCTGAAGTCGCTGGCTGATGTGAATGGTCACGGTAGGTATCCGCTTCGCCCGTTGGCGATGAAGCTTCACTGGTACCCCGCAATGGTCAAACCGCTTCGCTGTCGCAAAAGCGCGACCGCTCATTGACCCAAACAAAGGCTTCAACCAAGAGCGCAACGTTCACCGCCAGGCTAGGAGGTCTTGATGTCTCGTACCCCCGTTAACCGATGGATTATCTCGGTCGCGACAGTTGCCGCACCTGCTGGTCGCCAGCTGCGCGCGGCGATGCCGCGGGGATTGGAATGCTATTGCCGTAGATGCCATTTCGAAAGCATCGCCACCCCGCCCGGGGCCGGTTGGTTTCCTTGACACGGCCGTTGTGCAGGCCGCCGTCTACGACGCTGTCCAAGCGATCGGTGGGAAGTACAAACCGTATCAGATTGAAATTCAAGGAGCCTCCGGCTCGCCTGACGCCGCAGCCGCCAAGGGCTGCTCACGATGTGCTCGCTCAACATCTTGCCAGCCCAAGCGGCATCGCTCGAAACCACATACCGCGATTATCTGACTAAAAAAGGCGTGGCGGAAAACGATCCTGGAGCGGCTGTAGGCCAGAAAGCCGCTGCGCAGGCATCATCGCTCTTGCGCGCTAACGACGGGCGTGCACCTAACCCCTCACCCGCACCATTTAACGGCGACACTAAAGCGGGGATGTGGCGGCCGACAACGTCCTATCAATCCGGAGGCGCCACCCCGGCTCCAGGCAATGGCAGCGCCATGGCTGGGCGCCGTGCCTGATTTTACGCTGCAGAGCTTGGAGATCAGTTCCGCGCCAAACCGCCGCCGGCCCCCTGACCAGCGAGCGGTACACCAAGTGCTGACGGCGAAGCGAAGCTAGCACTGGGCGCCTTCTCCAATGGCAGTACCCGCACTGAACAACAGACCCAACTTGCAGTTTTCTGGCGTCCTGGCCAACAATGTGGATAGCTCTGGTGAGTCGGCCACCCGAGACAAAATGGCCGCGGAAGCGATGTGTCGCGATAAAACCGATATGACAAGCAGCGCAATCTATGATTGATGGCTCTCGGCAGTTTGGCAATCGCCGATGCTGGTGATCACACGCCGGGATGGGGCGCGAAACATGATCGCGTTTTTTGGCGACCGGTCACCGCGATCCAAGAGGGTGAGAACGACGCAGGCGAATCCCGGCACCGGCTGGCAGACCCGGCTTGGGGCGCTCCGGGTGAACAACGCTCCAGCCTTTATCCTGAGCACACTTCTGGGGCCAATAAACGCTTTCGCTGGCGCGCGCGCTGACGCGCGACGCTCGCAATCTGTTTTTCGGCAAGGACGCGACATGAGCTTCTACGGTCACGGAGCGCGATACCCAGAGTCGGCGCAAGACACGGACTTGATCATGCCCGCTTCTCGGAAATGGTTGCCGACTATTGGTTGAAATGCCCGCGATACTATCAAGGCATCCACTTCCGTTTCGGCGACGAGGCCGGCTGGACAGTAGCGGTCACAAGCGGCCGAATGCTTTGGCCACGCAGCCTGGCGTAATCCAGCACCCCGCCCCAGGCTCGCAGGAAAGCAAAGGCGCTGCCGTACCTGCGATAGCGCCGCTGTAAAGCCACCGCGCTGTACGCCGAGCGCGGCGTCGTCATGGACATGCACCACAGCGGCGCCACTAGCCAGTTGCCGCCGCTGCAACCATTGGCGCCGAGTGACCAAAAACAACCAGGTGTTTAGTCCCGAAGTACTTACGGATTATTCGGATCTTAAAAGGTGTCATGGAACGTGAACACGCGCCCCAATGGGGCTGTTCCTGACTCCAAGACCTTTCGCCGCAATTCCGTCCTGACGCAAACGGAACGCACCGCTGATTTGCTGTGCTCGGATCCGCCAGAACACTGGATAAGAATCGCCATCGCTCGTCGCCGTCTCAGACACTTTCAGCCGCATCGCAGGCAACCATCGCCTCTCTTTACCTGCAGGCAGAGATGAGAAACCACACGGGGAATGCCCCTGGTTATCTTCACGGGAGATCCGGACCATCCCCTGGCTGTCCTCAGCGTATTCTGTTATCCGTTAACCGCCCGCCAGATCATCAGGTAGATCTCACGGCGTTTTTGGTTCCGGCCTGATGAACCGCCGCCTTCAGACGGGTCCACTTTGCCCTGACTACCCGCTCCCGCTGATTTGAGCCGGTCCGTTGCTTCTCCTCCCCGTATTGGGCTGGGGCCGGGTTCCCGCTAACCAGACCTCGGCTACTGCAACGTGAAGACCTTAGCGTTCTTCTTTGGTCCCCTCCCGCGCAGGCGTCGGGCGATGGCGCTGGCGGCAACCCCAGCTGCGCGGCTTTGGGGCGCGTGAGCAGGTCGGACAATCAGTCAGGCCGCCTCGGGACGGCAGCCAGTACAACCCACGAGCAGCGCCGCCCGCGGGACAGGCGCTGGACCGCGTAGGCATCGGCCCTTCGCGTCGCTGAACTCCACCCAGGAACGTTCTCGTCAGCTCTGCTGCTCCACGACGGTGCCGACTTTGCCCCGCGTCCGAGTCCATCCTCGGGAAGTTCGGTCAGCAACGCCATCACATGTCTAAGCCAGAGGTGGACGGCTCTTCGCTTCTTTGCGCGCTTCTTCTTCAAGCTTTCATCAGAGCAAGACCGCAACCCGGACACCGGTAACCCCCGAGGCGTTCTTAAAGACGGCTTCCAGTCTGGCGTTTGTGGAGAGGCGACGTGGAATTAGCTTTGATCTAGTGCTTGACGTTGAGCGCGGCGAGCCGTGGTGGGCTACTGTCCCAGCAGGCTGCACGAACTCATCGGCACGTGCTAAGCCAGTCCGGCGCTGTCCATGACGTTCTTACAGCGCTTTGTACTCGATTGTCGAACCTCCTTGTGGTCGGGCACGACAACACGACTATACGGGTCTCCGTAAGGCGGGCGAAGGACATCATATGGCTGCCGGTTTGCCGGCGGAACACGGAAGCCGGCATGCTGCAGAGCCGCCTGACTCTCGTCCGGACCGGACGATCGCGGTTGGGGCCACGATCTCGGCGACAAATCCGGCCTCGCTGGACACAGCGTGCCGCCTCGAAAGCAGAAGAACTCCTCGCCGGCCTCGTCGGGACCGATCCTCCGTGGCTTCGAGGTGTCCTCGACATAGAGCGATGCGCCTCGCCGATGTTGGATACCGAGCCTTCGGCCCGTATCGCCTCCTGGCTTACGCACCCCGGCATGCGCCGGACGCTGAACGGCGTAGCTCTCGCCATCCGGTTGCCGGCTCCATACGAGGGAGATAGCGACATCGACGTTTCATCCGCGTGCATCGATGACGACTGCTGCGGCACGGCACCGGCTCAGCTCCGCACGATCTCTGCATACCTCGTCGCATTCCCATGCGGGGCATCTTTTCTTGATCTCCCTGAAGACCAGTCGCAGCGGATAACGTCTGCCGGCGGCCGAGCCGCCGTTGCTCATCCGTTAGGCTGCCGCAGCCTCCACATATTGACCTCATCGTCGATTACTGTGCGCATCATGCCAGATCATGCTCCCGCACGGACATAGCTCTGCCAAGGCGCTCGGCGATAGGCGCGATCTCTGTCGGTCTGACCTCGTCCCCGTTGCGCAGGCCGCGCTTCCGCCTATATAGCCATCATGTGCTAAAATATCAATTATGAAATGGTTAGCCATGCGTATTAAGCAGTCCCGAGATCGTGCCGCTGAATTCCGCTGCCATTCCGCTGCCGGCCCCGTTTGGTGCGCCGAAAATTCCGCTGCCGACGGACTCGGTAAAATCGCATCAAGGCCTTGATATAACGATGGTTTGGACGACCGGAGCGGCGATTTTCAGGTGCCGAGATGCGGTTTTTCCCCTGCTGTCGGGGGAAACCGGAGGCTCGTGGGTGGCTCGCGCGCGTCGGTTATTCGGGCGTCAGTGCCGAAGCGGTTGGAGCGCGGGAAGCCGTTGGGGACGAGGCGGCCGGCGCTCGCCGCGGGCGCCGAGCCACGGGTCGAGATCGGTTCTCGGTGCGGGTGCGGTTTTCGCCCTGGCGCCACGAGAGGCCGTCGGCGAGGCGGAACACCTTGGCGTCGGCGAGGCCGCCCGATTTGTAGCGCTGCAGGATGACGCCGCGGCCGCGCGTCATCAGCGGGATATCGTCGAGCTTGACGATCAGCATCTTGCGGTTGTCGCCGACCAAGGCGACGGCGTCGCCGCTCGCTCGGCCGGCGACGCAGATGCGGGCGACCGCACCCTCGCGCCGGGGTCAGCACCTGCTTGCCGGCCCGGGTCTGCGCCACCGCCTCCTCGCCGTCGACGACAAAGCCGCGGCCGTCGCTCGCCGCGACGAGGAGCTCCATGCCCGGGCCGATGTAGGGAACAGCGCGACGATGTCGTGCTCGTTCGGCAGATCGATCATCAGCCGCAGCGGCTCGCCATGGCCCCGCCCGCCCGGCAGCCGATCGACCCCGATCGTGTAGAAGCGGCCGTTGGTGCCGAACACGATCAGCCGGTCGGTGGTCTCGGCGGCGACCGCGAAGCGCGGCCGCGTCGCCTTCCTTGTATTTCTGCTCCGGCGGCCGAGCCAGTTGTGGCCCTTGACGGCGCGGATCCAGCCCTTTGCCGAGCACAGCACGGTCACCGCCTCGCGCTCGACCAGCGCCTCGGCCGGGATCTCGACCGGCTCCGGGGCGGCGGCGAGCTCGGTGCGGCGGCGGCCGAGCGGCGTGTCGCCGCCGAACTCCGCGTCGGTCTCGTCGACCTCCTTCGCGATCGCCGCGCCATTGCCTCCTGTCGCTCGCCAGCAAGTCGGTGAGCCGCGCCTCCTCGGCCGAGCAGCCGGTCGAGCTCCTTGCGGATCTCGATCTCCTCGAGCCGGCGCAGGGCGCGCAGCCGCATGTTGAGGATCGCCTCGGCCTGGACGTCGGTCAGGTCCCAGCGCGCCATCATCTCGGCCTTCGGATCGTCGCCCTCGCGGATGATGCGGATCACCTCGTCGAGATTGAGATAGACGATGATCTGGCCGCGCAGGATCTCCATGCGCCGGGCCGACCGCGGCGAGGCGGTGGCGGCTGCGCCGCTGCAGCACGATCGCGGCGATGGTCGAGAAAGGCCTGCAGCGCCTCCTTCAGGTTCATCACCCGCGGCACGCCGAGCGGGTCGAGGACGTTGAGGTTGAGCGGCACGCGCACTTCGAGCTCGGTCAGGCGGAACAGCTGCTCCATCAGCATCTCGGCATCGACGTTGCGGGTCTTCGGCTCGAGGACGAGGCGCACATCCTCGGTCGACTCGTCGCGGACATCGGCGAGCAGCGGCAGCTTCTTCTCTTCGAGCAAGGCCGGCGATCTGCTCGATCAGCCGCCCCTTCTGCACCTGGAACGGCATCTCGGTGACGACGATCTGGTAGAGGCCGTGGCCCAGCGGCCTCGGTCGTCCAGCGCGCCCGCAGGCGGAAGCTGCCGCGGCCGGTCTCATAGGCCTGGCGGATGCTTTCCGGGCGGCTCGACCAAGACGCCGCCGGTCGGGAAGTCCGGTCCGGGGACATGCGCAGTCAGCTCGCCGACGGCGCAGGCCGGATGGTCGATCAGATGCAGCAGCGCGCGCGCACAGCTCGCCGACATTGTGCGGCGGGATGCTGGTCGCCATGCCGACGGCGATGCCGGAGGCGCCGTTGGCGAGCAGGTTCGGGAAACGCGGCCGGCAGGACGACCGGCTCGTGGTCCTCGCCGTCATAGGTCGGCGCGGAAATCGACCGCGTCCTCGTCGATCCCGTCGAGCATCGCCTGCGCGACCGCCGACAGCCGGCTCTCGGTGTAGCGCATCGCCGCGGCGTTATCGCCGTCGATATTGCCGAAATTGCCCTGGCCGTCGACCAGCGGGTAGCGCTGCGCGAAATCCTGGGCGAGCCGCACCAGGGCGTCATAGACCGCGAGCTCGCCATGCGGATGGAACTTGCCGATGACGTCGCCGACCACGCGGGCGCATTTCTTGTAGCCGGAGGCGGGATCGAGGCGCAGCTGCTGCATCGCGTGCAGGATCGCGGCGGTGCACCGGCTTCAGCCCGTCGCGCACATCGGGCAGCGAGCGCGACATGATCGTCGACAGCGCATAGGAGAGATAGCGCTCGCCGAGCGCGTCGGCGAAATCGACGTTGCGGATCTCGCCGGAGAGGGCCGTCACAGGCATCGAAGAAAACCTCACGGGTACGATTAGAGATGGGTGCGGTGTTGCTAGCGGCGGATGGTATCAGCCGCAGCCGCGTTGCCGCATGCGCTCGGCCAGCCGCAATCGCGCTGCCGGCAGAGGCGCGGCCCTGTGGCGCGAACACGTGGTGCGCCAGGAAATACCCGGTCAGGGTCATGCCGAGGGCGAGTCTGCGCCTCGTCGGCTGGCGCATCGCGCCAGAGGAAACTCCGGCAGACGGCAATAGCTTATCGCTGATAGGGCAGACCCGCTGCCCGCGATACCGCGCGCCCGGTGCGCGGCGAGACATAGGCGAGGTCGGTCGTCGCCCCGGACACCGCGCAGCGAGCCGAGGTCGAGACCGAACCCGAGCGCGCCGAGCAGGTCCCGCTCCCACCTCGACATAATGCGCCGGCCAGTCGGTCGCCAGATCGAGGGCTTCGATCAGGCGCGCGAACGAAGCGAAGACGTCCGGATGCGGCTCGCGCTCGGGCAAAGCGGCATGCTACCAACGCCGCCGCCGAGGTCAGACCGGCGAGCCGTGCCGGGATCGTCGAGCAACCGCGCGGCATGCGCCCGCACCAGCTCGCAGCCGATGCGTGCCCGAGATGCTCCGTCGAGGCGCCCGCGCCATACGCGCCGCGACCTCGTTGCCGGGCTGCAGCATCGCCCGCCACCTGGGCGACTGCCCGCCGCGGACCAAGCCGGCATGCCGCCCATGCTCGCTGGGTCAGGAGCTCGACGATCACGGCGTTCTCGCCATGGCGGCGCAGCCGCCAGCACAAACCCAGTGTCCTGCCACTGCCATCAGACGTCGTAGTCGAGCCCGAGCGCCTGCATAGCGCTCGCGGTCCTCGATCCAGTTCTCGCGCACCTTTGACGAACAGGAACAGATGCACCCGCCGCTCCAGCATGTGCTCGAGCTCGGCGCGGGCGCGGGCGCCGATCGTCTTGATCCGTTGCCCGCCCTCGCCGAGCACGATCGCGCGCTGGCTCGGCCGCTGGACACAGATCACCTGCTCGATCCGCACGCTGCCGTCCGTCTCTGTCCTCCCATTGCTCGGTTTCGACGGTCGAGCCGTAGGGGAGCTCCGTCGCGCAGCTGCAGAAATACCTGCTCGCGCGTGACCTCGGCCGCGATCAGCCGCTCGGGCGCGTCGGAAAGCTGGTCCTCCGGGAAACAGCCAAGGGCCCTGGCGGCACGCTGGCGGCGAGATGCCGCTTCAGCATCCTCGACCCCGTCGCCTTTGAGGCCCGAGATCATGAAGACGGGGTCGAAACGGCCCTCCCGCGACAGCGTGTCGGCGAGCGCCGAGGAGGCTTCTCGCGGCGGACCAGATCGATCTTGTTCAACGCGAGGATCGACGCGCGGCTCGCGCTCGGCAAGGCGGTCGAAGATGCGGCGCGTATCGCGGTCGATCCCGCGGGCGGCATCGACCAGCAGCACCGCCTGCGTCGGCATCCTCCGCGCCCGACCAGGCCGCCGCCACCATCGCCCGGTCGAGGCGCCGTCGCGGCGCAGAAGATGCCCGGCGTATCGACATAGACGATCTGCGACCGAGCCTTCGATGGCGATGCCGAGCAGCCGGTGTGCGCGTCGTCTGCGGCTTGGGCGTAACGATCGCCAGCTTACGGCCGACCAGGCGGTTGAGCAGGGTCGACTTGCCGGCATTGGGCGCACCGATCAGCGCAACGTAGCCGCATCGCGTGGGCGCGCCTGCGCCTCTCCACCGGCTCAGGCCGCGCGGTGTTTCGCCCATCGACGACCTCGGCGTGGGTGGCGAACCAGACCCCTTGGCAGGCTTTGGCGTGGCGGATGATCTCCTCGAGGATCCAGATCCGCGAGCGGTAGCCGATGACATGCGGATGCATGGTGAGCTGGAAGATGCCGCCTTCGTCATAGGCGGCGTCGAACTCGCGGCGGAAATATGTCGAGCACGTCGGCCGGGCGGCGTATAGGGCCGCAGCGACTGGAAACCGGTTCATCATGAAATAGACGGCGTCGTCGCGCACCCATTCGACCGGCAGCTCGACGACCCCGGTCGGCTCGCCGTCGAGCAGCAGCTCGTAGCAATCCTCGTCCGCACATCAGCGAGGAATCGTAGAGGAGCCCATCTCCTTCTCGATTTCCAGGTGTGCTGGCTGAAGTCCCACGGAGGGAGTGCGGCAGCCGACCGGTCGGACGCCGCTGATCTGCTCCAGGGTGTCCGCCGAACGCCTCATCAGGTCGCGTTCGGCTTCCGTGCGGCAGGATCGAATTGAGCTCGTGGATCCAGCCGTGGATGCCGATTTCATGGCCTTCGGCCACAACCCGGCGCTGCTCATCCGGGTGGAGGAGTGCCGTCACCGCCGGCACGTAGAACGAGCCCCTGACGCCGTGTTTGGCCAGCAGGTCGAGGATCCGCGGAACCCCGACCCGGTTGCCGAACTGGCCCCAGGCCAGGCGGCCGATCGACTTGCCGCCGTCGCGCAAATCGCTGGTCTCGTGGTCGCTGTCGAACGACCAGCGCCACCGCGCAGCGCGCACCGCCGGGCCACTCGGCCGGCCGCAGCCGCCGCCCGGCGCGGACCGCGGTTGACGAGCTTGCGCCACTGCTCTTCCGGCCACTGCCAGGGTTCGAGGTCCACCTGGGGAGCGCTCATGCCCTCGTCCTCCTCGTCAATGCTCAGATCGGCGAAGAGCCGGCGGGAGAGGGCGAAACAAATGGTCGGAGCGGTGAGATCCGAACTCACGACCCTCAGCACCCCATGCTGATGCGCTACCAGGCTGCGCTACGCTCCGACTCGGGCGGTCTCTGCCGACGGGACCGATCATAGTCAGCCGCCCGCGCCGCGCAACCGGCCGCGCGGAGACCTCGCCTGGCATCACCTGTGTAGGTAGTCTGTCGAGCAAGGCACGGATTTCCAGGAGCTCACGCGCGACGTCCTCCAAGGCGGTTTGCAGATGCCTGCCTCGAGGGGGACATGGGCTCGGCGCGGCGACAGCCGGTTCGAGCCTGAAACAACGTCGGCGGCAGGTCGACCGCCGGGTGCTTCTCGCCGCTCGCGCTCGCGGAGCAACTTCTGAACCCCGCAGTATCGTATAACCCCTCTTGGTAAAGGAACTGCCGTATCCGCCGCAGCAGATCGACATCTTCGGGCCGGTAGTAACGGCGGCCCTCCGCCGCGCTTGAGCGGCTTGATTTCGGGAAACTTCGATTCCAGAACCGCAGCACATGGGCGGCAAGGTCGAGTTCCTCCGAGAACTTCTCCGGTAGTACGAAGCGCAGCGCCCGATTTACCGGTGCGCCGAGGGGCGGCCGCCGCGTTCGGCCCGGGTCACCTCAACCCGATGGCGCCTTCGCCGCCAGCGCGGAAGCAACGGATCTTGCCGTCGGTCGTGTCGGCGAGACCCTGATTGATCTGGTCCTTGAGGCGCATGCGAGGCGCGGAAGACGAGAACCGCGCTCGGGCTGATGGGCACTTCCTGGCCGGTCTTGGGGTTGCGGCCAATGCGCTGCGCCCTTCTGCCGGACCAGCAAAGCTTCCGAATGATGAAATCTTGACCATTTCGCCGCGTTCGAGCGCGCCGGCGATCTCCGGCGATCACCAGATTCGACGAGAGTTCAGCCAGACTCGTTGCGCGGACAAGCCGACCTCTTGATAGACCGCTTCACTGAGCCGAGCGCGAGTAACCGTTTCTCCGGCCATTGAGGCCCCTCCCCTTTCATTAAGGAAGGTTAACCCACTGGAAATTCCGTCAAATTCCATAGCGGAGGCTTCGCAGCGCCGACGCGCGCAAGCAAGAGCTCGCGCTACCAGCGGACCAGGCTCGCGCTCCCAGCTCAGGCCCCCGCCGAGGGCCTCCATCAGAACAGGTGTCCGGCCTGATCCGCCCGTCTGCAACCGCGCGTCTCGAGAGCGAGCGGGATCGAGGCGGCGGAGGTGTTGGCGTGACGTTCGATCGTCACGACGATCTTGTCTTCCGGCAGGCCGAGTTTTCGTCCCATCCCATCGATGATCCTGCTGTTGGCTTGGTGCGGAACAAGCCAATCGATATCCGCGGCGGCTGAGACCGTTAGCCGCCAGCGCCTCGTCGACCACAGCACTCAGACGATGGACCGCCTGACGGAAGACCTCGCGTCCCTCCATACGAAGGAACCCAGTACTTCGGGTCGAGGACGGGCCGCCGTCGACATAGAGGATGTCGTATTGGCGACCATCCGAATGCAGGTGATTGGACAGAATAAAGCGGCCACCGGACTCTGCAGCTGGGATCGCCCGCAGCACGACGGCACCGGCACCGTCGCCGAACAGGACGCAGGTGCTGCGGTCACTCCCAGTCGAGGATGCGAGAGAACGTCTCCGCTCCGACGACGAGGGCGGTTCGCGCCTGGCCGAGGCGAACGGCGTTGTCGGCGACCGACGAGCGCGAATATGAACCCCGCACAGACCGCCTGCACATCAAAGGCCGCCCGCGCGCCTCATTCCGAGGCGGGCTTGCACCTTTGCCGCCGTGGCGGGAAATGTGTTGTCAGGGGTCGCGGTGGCAAGAACGAGAAGGTCGAGGTCGCTGCCGCCTCATTCCCGCACTGCTCAGCGCCCGGTCGGCCGCGCGAACAGCCAAGTCGGAGGTCAGCTCGCCCGGTGCAGCCACCCGGCGCTCGCCGATGCCGGTGCGCTGGCTAGATCCACTCATCCGAGGTATCGAGACGGCCCGCGAGCTCGTGATTGCGTGACAACGCGTTCCGGCAGATAGGCGCCGCATCCGGCGACCTGGGATCGCACTGCTCATCGATCGCGCGTCTAGAGAGCCGCCGGCTCGGGCGCGGGCTGGCGCCTCGCTGAGGCGGGCGAGATCCACGCGGATTTTATCGAGGAAGCCGTTCACCTTCAGATCGATAGCTACGCCGATCGCGTTGGCAGAAGCCGAAAGCGTCGGCCGAACCGTGGCTCTTGACGGCGATCCCGTTCAAACCCAGGAACATCGCGCCGTTGTAGCGGCGCGGATCGCAGCGCAACCGAAGGTTCCTGAGCGCGCGGCGCGCGAAAATATAGCCAATGCGCGCCATCAACGAGTGACGGAACGCCGCCTCGAGGAATTCGCCGAAGAGCTTCGCGGTACCCTCTGCCGTCTTGACCGCGACATTGCCGGTAAAGCCGTCGGTGACGACGACGTCGACGGTCCCGGCTGTGATATCGTCGCCTTCGACAAACCCGTAAAAGCGAATGGGCGACATCGCCATACGCAGCCGCGCACTCGCCTCACGAACAGCATCGTTCCCCTTCAAATCCTCCGCACCGACATTGAGGAGGCCGACAGTCGGTTCGACCAGTCCGAGGACGGTGCGCGCGAAAACGTCGCCCATCAGGGCGAATTGCACCAGATTCTCGGCATCGCACTTCGATGTTGGCGCCGAGGTCGAGCATTACGCTCTCGCCGCGCTGGGTCGGGAAGAAGGAAGCGATTGCAGGACGATCGATCCCCGGCAACATCTTGAGTACGAATTTCGCCATCGCCATCAGTGCGCCGGTGTTTCCGGCCGACACGACGCCGTCCGCGCGCCCGTCGGCTACCGCATCGATAGCAAGCCGCATGCTCGATTGCCGCCCGGCGCGGAGCGCCGAGCGACGGCTTCGCATCGGCGGCTACAACCTCGCTCGTATGGACACATCGTCGCCGCTTCGCCAAGCCCCGGCAGCTTCGCGAGCAAGCGGGCGGACCAGCTCTTCGGCGCCGAACAGCGAGGTACCGAACGCCCGGATGCCGCTGCAGCGCGATCTCAGCGCCTTTCAGCACGATAGCCGGGGCACCGTCACCGCCCATCGCATCGAGGGCGATCGTGATGCCGTCGCTCACGTTGCGCTGCCCCCGCACGACGCGGTTTCCGCGTCAGGTCGCCTCCGGTGGCGCCTGCGATCACTTCGCGCCCATCGTAATACCCGCAAGACGGGCACAGATGGTGCGGGCGCTTCAGTTCGCCACAATCCGGGCACTCACCATATGCGGCAGGCTTCAGCGCGTGATGCGAGCGTCGCATGTTGCGACGCGACGGCGAGGTTTTCTTTTTCGGAACGGCCATGGAGTGCTTGCTTTCACGAGAAGCGACGCAAAAAACGCCCGGTAATTAGCCCAAAAACAGAAGGCGCGGCAACTGCCATGCACCCGCCCCGCGATGCCGCCAAGTTTCAGGACTCAGTAGGCCGCCGCAAGGGCGCCAGTGATGCGAACGGGCCTGCGCTCGGCATTTCTGCGAACTCGATGTCCATGCTCGCTGCCGAGTCGCGGGGAACGAGCGGCAGCGCTAGCGACAGCTCCTGTGCCACCGCCTCTCCGATGTCGATCGCGTCGCTCACCAGTGGCTCAAACGCCGCCTCGTCACCGCCCGACGCGATTTCCCGCGGTTCCTCTTCGGGTGGACCATAGACCAGGAAGAAGCGATCGGAAATTACGCCCGCGACCGGCTCGAGAGTGACAACACAGGACTGCACGAACTCAGCCTCGAAGGAGGCTTCCAGCCGAACGACCTCGCCGCTCTCTCGGTAGAGATCGACCGTCTGCGATCAGACGATCGAGAGACAGAAGATCGAAGCGCTCGGGAGAGCTTCTCGCGTTCATCGGGTGTGGCCTCGATCTCGTTGCCGGAATGGCTGGGCACCGACTCGATCGAGCCGAACAAGACGGGAGAATTCCGGCATCGCGTCCGCCATCATGTACACTCTGCTATGGCTAGCCGCGGGGCGCGCTGCTTCGCTGACAAACCCGTCGCCTTGCGGTCCCAGGGGCCGTTGACAATAAACTGCGCTCGGCTACAACCTAGCGACAGAAATGGGCGCCGCCCCGGCGTGTTTCAACAGGATAGCGGTTGCGTGTCCGATGTACCACTGGCGAGCTGTTTCCCTTCGGTGTCTGTCTTTCGTCTTTGCGTGTCTCCGGTATCGCAATGATCGCGAGTTGTGCGGCGACGGTCGAACAACGCGGCAATCTGCCAACGCCGGAAAAGCTCGCCGAGATCCAGCCGGGCGTCACCAAGTAAGGACGAGGTGATAAAAATACTGGGTTCACCCTCGAGCGTCAGTATTTTCAATGATAAATCCTGGTATTATATAAGTCGGAGAACAGGTCAAACCGCCTTCTTCGAACCCGATGTACTTGACCAGCACGTATATATCGTCAGCTTTGACGACCAGGGGGTTGTCAAGACAGTCGATCACAAGGGGTACAGGACGCGAGAGCAATCGATCCGGTTCCTCGAGCGACCCCGGCACCTGGCCGGGAGCTCACCTTCCTCGAGCAGGTGATCGGCAACGTCGGAAAATTCAACAACGCAGGATCGAGCAAAAGCAGCGGCAGCGGCGCGGCGTCCCACCGGCAGACCACCGAGCTGACGAAGCCGGCGGGTCGGACGGATGATAGATCGCGTTCACCCGGCCCATTTCGCAAGGATCGCGAGCAACAGCAGCGCGACGATGTTGGTGATCTTGATCATCGGGTTGACCGCGGGGCCCGCGGTGTCCTTGTAGGGATCGCCGACGGTGTCGCCGGTCACCGCGGCCTTGTGGGGCTCGGAGCCCTTGCCGCCGTGGTGGCCCTCCTCGATGTATTTCTTGGCATTGTCCCAGGCGCCGCCGCCCGAGGTCATCGAGATGGCGACGAAAATGCCGGTCACGATGGTGCCGAGCAGCATCGCGCCGAGCGCACTGAACGCCGCGGCGCGCCCGGCGATCAGCGCGATCACGATGTAGAGGGCGATCGGCGCCAGCACCGGCAGCAGCGACGGCACGATCATTTCGCGGATCGCCGCCCGGGTCAGCAGGTCGACGGCGAGGCCGTAATCCGGCTTGGCCTTGCCCTGCATGATGCCGGGGATCTCGCGGAACTGGCGCCGCACCTCGACGACGACCGAGCCCGGCCGCCCGGCCGACCGCGGTCATGCCGAGCGAGCCGAAGAGGTAAGGCAGCAACCCGCCGATAAAGAGCCCGATCACGACGTACGGGTCTTGCAGCCCGAAATGAACATCGAGGGTGGGGAAATAGTGCTTGCAGATCTTCGGTGTAGGCGGCGAACAGCACGAGCGAGGCGAGCCCGGCGGAGCCGATCGCATAGCCCTTGGTCACCGCCTTGGTCGTGTTGCCGACGGCGTCGAGCGCGTCGGTTGTGCGCCGCACCTCGCGCGGCAGGTCGGCCATCTCGGCGATGCCGCCGGCGTTGTCGGTGACCGGGCCGTAGGCATCGAGCGCGACGATCATGCCGGCGAGCGCCAGCATCGTCGTCGCCGCGATCGCGATCCCGAACAGCCCGGCGATCATGAAACGACGCGATGATGCCGACGCAGATCACGACGACCGGCAGCGCGGTCGCCTCCATCGACACGGCAAGGCCCTGGATCACGTTGGTGCCGTGCCCGGTCGTCGAGCTCAGGGCGATGCTGCGCACCGGACGGTAGGTTGGTCGCCGTGTAGTACTCGGTGATCCAGACGATGAAGCCGGTGACCGCCAGGCCGACGATCGCGCATAGCCACAATCCGAGCCCGGTCACCGTTGCGCCCGTCGTCATCGCCAGCGGGTCGGAAAGGCCGAAGAGCCAATAGATCACGAGCGCGATCGCGACAACCGACAGGATCCCGGTCGCGATGAGCCCCTTGTAGAGCGCCTTCATGATGCCCGTTATCGGCGCCCAGCCGGACAAAGAAGGTGCCGATCACCGAGGTGACGATGCACACCGCGCCGATCGCGAGCGGCAGCAACAGCATGCTGTCGCGCAGCGGCGGCGGCGAAGAAGATAGTCGGCGAGCAGCATCGTCGCGACGATCGTCACCGCATAGGTCTCGAACAGATCGGCGGCCATGCCGGCGCAATCGCCGACGTTATCGCCGACATTGTCGGCGATGACCGCCGGGTTGCGCGGGTCGTCCTCGGGGATGCCGGCCTCGACCTTGCCGACGAGGTCGGCGCCGACATCGGCGCCCTTGGTGAAGATGCCGCCGCCGAGACGGGCGAAGATCGAGATCAGCGAGGCGCCGAAGCTCAGCGCCACCATGGCCTCGAGCACCGGACGCAAATCCTCGCCGGGCATGGTCGCGCGCAGGATGAAATAATAGATCCCGACGCCGAGCAGGCCGAGCCCGACCACCAGCAGGCCGGTGACCGCGCCGGCCTTGAAGGCGATGTCGAGCCCGGCCTTGAGGCCGCTGCGGGCGGCCTGCGCCGTCCTGACATTGGCGCGCACCGAGACGTTCATCCCGATATAGCCGGCCGCCGCCGACAGCACCGCCCCGATCAGATAGCCGATCGCGACGCGCAGCACCGAGCGTCACGCCGAGCACGATCAGGACCACGACCCCGACGATCGGCGATCGCGCGGTATTGGCGGTTGAGATAGGCGCGGCGCCGACCTGCACCGCGCCGGAAATCTCCTGCATCCGGGCGGACCCGGCATTGGCGGTCAGCACCTGACGGCTGGTGACCAAGCCATAGAGCAATGCCAGCACCCCGCAGGCAATGACGAGAAAGTACACAGCAGACATCAGGAACGTTTCCCTCGCCGCGAGCCAAGTCAAAATGTAGAAACCTCACCATGCCCGACGCGGCGGGAGCAGGTCAGAGTCCGAACATGCCAGAAGAGCACTCGCCCGGCAACCATACTCGTCGCCGGCTTACAGCCTCGACAAACTTCGCTGACCGGCGCCCAGGTGCGGTCCGCATTGCCGGTGCAGGAGGACTTACCGAGCTGCATGCGGGCGGCCCCATGGCCTGATAGCGGTCCTACGCGACGTCATAGTTGTTTACTCTAGACGTCTGGTTGTTGTAGACACCGCTGACAGCCCTGCTCGCGTCTCCACAGCGGATCTGCCAGCGGGGTGCTCGTCTTCAGGTTGAAGGCCTAGAATGCCGCCAGACTGCCCGGACTCGCTAAAACGCCTCGCCCGCGCACGCAGCCCATGGCTGCGCTTCAACCGTCGCGCCACATCATAATCACCCGCAACCTCACGTATGCCGACGGTATCAGGCGCCGCATAAACGCACCTGCTATGTAATATCGCTAACAACGGCAAATTTCATGATGCCCAAGTTAGCACTAGAAATGCCGGTAGCCGGCGGCCTCGACCGTGATTGTTTGTCCCGCGCCGTCGACCGGACGCACGCCCTGCTCCGGCTTCGATCCGGCCGATCATCGTGATCGGCACGCCGAGCTGCGCGGATAAGGCGGCGATGCTCTCGGCGGTATCGAGGGTGCGCTGAACAGCAGCTCGTAATCGTCACCGCCGGCGGCAAGGCGCGCACGGATGCCGGGATCGGCGGCGACGAGGAGCCGCGCTGCGGGCGACAGCGGCAGCCGTTCCAGCTCGACGACCGCGGCGACGTGCGAGGTCTCGCAAATATGAGCCGAGATCGGCGAGCAGACCGTCCGAGACGTCGATCATTGCGTGCGCGATCCCGGCGAGCCGCGGACCTAGCTCGACTCGCGGATCGGGAACCTGGAAGCGGGCAATCAAGGCGGCGCGATGCTCGGCCGGCAATTCAGGATAAGCACCACCCCGCGCGCGGAGCCCGAGGAACGAGGTCGCCGATCGTGCCGGAAACCCAAACGAGATCGCCGGGCTGCGCACCGCTGCGCCGGACCTCCATGCCCGCCGCCACCTCGCCGATAGCCGTCAGCGACAGTGAGGCTGGACCCGGTGTAGCCACGGAGATCGCCACCCAAGAGATCGATCCCGAACCGATGCTGGTCCTCCTCGAGCCCCCTGACGAACGCCGCGAGCCATTCCGCGCCGAGCGTCGGCGGTAGCGCCGTCGTCAGCAGATAATGCAATGGCCGTGCCGCCATCGCCGCGAGATCGGACAGATTGACCCGCAGCAATTTGCGCGCGACGAGATCGGGCGGATCATCCGGCAGATAGTGCACACCCTCGACGATCGCGTCGGCGGTAACCACCAGCCGCCGCCCGCCGCGGCAATCGACGAGCGCCGCGTCGTCGAGCAGACCGAGACCGCCGGGCCCGGCGAGCGGCGCATAGAACCGGCGGATACGCTCGAAATTCGTCCAGAGGCTTCCCGCGCCACGACAGCTACAGCTCGTCCGCCCGCAGCGTGCGCGCCAGCCGGTCGAGGACGCCGTTGGCGAGGCCCGGCTCCTTGCCGGTGAAGAACGCGTAGGCGATGGCGGTGTACTCGCTGATCGTGACCCGCGGCGGCACATCGGTGCGATGCACCAGCTCGTAGGCGCCGGCGCGCAGGATCGGCGCGCAGCACGCGATCGAGGCGCGCCAGCGGCCAGTCCGGGGTCAAAGCCGCCGAGATCTCGGCATCGAGCCGTTCGCGATCGGCGGCGGTCCCGCGGACGACATCGGCAAACAAGCGCGGGATCGGCCTCGCCGCAGCTGGCCGCCGTCGATCTCCTGCCCGAAACGGTGCCTGACGAACTCGCGAATCGACCGCTTCGCGCCCGACCTCGGGTTCGCCTCCAGCTGGTAGAGCGCCTGGACCGCCGATCAGCCGTGCGACGCTGCGCCGCGCGGCTGCCGCCACGCTGATGAGTCCTCGCTGTCGACCGAGGCGATCACTCGCCTTCCCGGCCAGGCGCGCGTTTCAGCTCGACCATCGCCAGGCAGGCGCGCGCCGCAGCACCGCCGTGGTCGCGCCCGTCGGGTGAAGGCGCGGGCCAAGGCCTGGGCCTCGTTCTCGACCGTCAGGATGCCGTAGCCGATCGCGAGCCCGTCACGGATCGCCAAGTCCTGCAGGCCACGCGCGCTCTCGGCGCAGATGTGGTCGTAATGTGTGGTCTCGCCGCGGATCACGCAGCCGAGCGCGACGAACCCGTCGAACCGACCGCTCGCCCGCGCGGCAAAGCCGATCGCCGCCGGGATCTCGAACGCGCCCGGGAACCGCGACGCTTTCGTGGGTGGCGCCGGCGGCCGCCAGAGCGCGCGCTCGGCGCCGCGGCGCAGCTCGACGGCGATATGGGCGTAATAGGGCGCCTCGACGACGCAGAGATGTGGAGGAGGCCGGGTCATGGCCGGCAGCGCGGCGAGCAGCCGCGCGACGTAGCGCGCGATCAGGTCGATTTCGAGGTTCATCTGCTGTCCGGGCTGCGCCTCGCCAAAGGTCTGTGCAGGAAAGCGTATGCGGGATGATGTTGACGCCGAAAGCGGTCTTCCGCCACCTCGTTGACCGTGAGGCTCACCCCGTCGAGCGCGACCGATCCCTTCGGCGCGATAAACGGCGCCAGCTCCTGCCGGCGCCTCGACGACAAAGCGCACCGATTCGGCTTCGGGTCGACGCTCGACGATCCGCGCGCAGTCCGTCGACGTGGCCCAAAACGAGGTGCCCGCCGAGCTCGTCGCCGAGCCGCAGAGACCTCTCGAGATTGACCGGTGTGCCTACCGTCCCACCGCCCGAGCGTCGTGCATGCCAAGGTCTCGGCCGACGCCTGAACCGAGAATGCTCCGGGCTCGACCGCCACCACGGTGAGGCATGCCCGGAGCAGGCGATCGAGGCGCCGAGGGCGATCGCCGAGGTGTCAAAGGCCGTCGCGATCGTCAGATCGAGAAGACTCGCCGCGCGCGCAGCGCGCCGCACCTGGCCGCAGGTCGGTGATGATGCCGGTAAACATGCCGGGTAGGCTACGGGTCTATCCGGAAATTTGCCAGGGGCTCATCGTCCCCGAGTGTCGTTAGCACCGCACGCCGAGATTGCCCGTGCTGCACGACTTTCTACGTTGCGGACCCGGAAAATCGTCAGGACATCGGCGCCGACCGCTTCCATCGACACCCGCTCGAACGCCGGCGCGTCGGCCAGCGCGTCGAGGCCGAAGCCGGCGATCGCCGGGATGCCGTCGCCGCCGATCAGCAGCGGGGCGTGGACCCAGGCGAGGCGGTCGACGAGGCCGGCACGCGAAGAAGGCGGCGGCGAGCCTGGCCGCCTCCTTCGACAAGGAGCCGGGTGATGCCGCGCTCACCGAGCGCGGCCAGAGCCGCGGCGAGATCGATCTGGCCCCTCGGCGTCGGCGCCGACGTCGATCAGGTCACGCCGCTGTCGAGGAACGCGGCTCGCCGGGCCGGATCAGCCGAGCGCAGCGCCAAGACCCAGGTTGGTACGCGACGCGCCTCGGCGATCAGGCGCGCCGTCTGCGGAACCCGCAGAGTGGCGGTCGATGACGACCCGCACCGGCGATCGGTCGGCCGAGTCCAGGCAGACGGCAGGTCAGCTGCGGGATCGTCCGCAACGACCGTGCCGGTGCCGACCATGATCGCGTCGTGACGTGGCGCGCATTACAGTGGGCGCGTTCGCGCGCCGGCGGTCCGGTGATCCATTGGCTTTCGCCGCTCGCGGTGGCGATGCGGCCGTCGAGCGAGGTCGCCGAGCTTCAGCGTCACGAGCGGCCGGCCGAGCCGTCAGACGGCTCAGAAAACCGGCGTTGACCTCTGCCGCCTCGCGCTGCGCACAGCCCGGTCTCGACCGCGAGCCCGGCGCCCCGCAATCGCCGAAGCCCTCGCCCGGCGACGCGCGGATCGGGGTCCTCGAGAGCGACAACCACCCGCCGCACTCCGGCTTCGATCAGCGCATCGACGCAGGGCGGAGTACGGCCCCAATGGCAGCATGGCTCGAGACTGACATAGGCTGTGGCGCCGCGCGCCGCCTCGCCCGCTCGCCGGAGCGCCTCGGTCTCGACCATGCGGTCTGCCGCCGGGCTGCGGTCCAGCCGCGTCCGACGACCCGGGCATCACTGACGATGACGCAGCCGACCGCCGGGTTCGGCCACACCGTGCCGAGGCCGCGGCGAGCAAGCGCCAGAGCAGCGCGCATCGCCTCGCAGGTCGAAACGCCGCTCGGTCGCGCGAACCGGCCGGCTCGGCCCTCGCTTCAGTCGCCATCCGCCGCGATCCGCCCGACGAACTCGCCGAAATCCTTGGCCTCGCGGAAGTTGCGGTAGACCGAGGCGAAGCGGATATAGGCGACCTGATCGAGGCTCGCCAGCGCCTCCATGACCAAGCCGCCGATCATGTCGCTCGGGATTTCGGTCTCGCCCGAGCTCTCCAGCTGCCGCACCAGCGGAATTGATGATGCGCTCGACCCGCTCGGGCTCGACCGGCCGCTTGCGCAGTGCGACATAGATCGAGCGGGCAAGCTTGTCGCGGTCGAAAGGTTCGCGCTGTCCGCTCTTCTTTATCACGGTCAATTCGCGCAGCTGGACCCGCTCGAAGGTCGTGAAGCGCGCCGCGCAATTCGGCGCAGAAGCGGCGCCGCCGGATCGCGCCGCGATCGTCGGTCGGGCGCGAATCCTTTACCTGGGTATCATCGGCTCCGCAGAACGGACAGCGCATGTCCTTCCTCCGCGTTCCTCGTCGCCCCGATGCGGGAGCGACACTACGTCAGGCCCTGCGTCCTCCCGCTGCATCGGATAGATCGGAAAACGGGCGCACAGCTCCGCGACCTCCGCGCGCACGCGCGCTTCGGCCGCGCCGGTGTCGCCGGGATCTGCGCCGAGCGCGTGCAAGATCTCGACGATCCACTCGCCCGACCTGGCGGAACTCGGCGTTGCCGAAGCCGCGCGTCGTCGCCGCCGGCGAGCCCAGACGAACGCCCGAGGTCACGGTCGGCTTTTCCGGGTCGAACGGAATGCCGTTCTTGTTGCAGGTGATGCCGGCGCGCTCGAGCGCCTGCTCGGCGTCGCGGCCGGTCGACTCCGAGCGGGTCGCAGATCGACCAGCATCAGATGCGTGTCGGTGCCGCCCGAGACGATCGCCAGCCCGCCTGCTGCGAGGGTGGCGGCGAGCGCCTGCGCGTTCGTCGACGACGCGCTCGCGCATAGGCCGCGAACTCGGCTGCAAGCGCCTCGCCGAACGCGACCGCCTTGGCGGCGATGACATGCATCAGCGGACCGCCCTGCAGGCCGGGAAAGACCGCCGAGTTGATCCTCCTGCGCGATCTCTGGGTCGTTGCGCGAGGATCATACCGCCGCGCGGCCCGCGCAGCGTCTTGTGCGTCGTCGTCGTGACGACGTGGGCGTGCGGCAGCGGGCTCGGATAGCGCGCCGCCGGCGACCAGCCCGGCGAAATGCGCCATGTCGACCATCAGATAGGCGCCGACCCGATCGGCGATCGCGCGAAACCGCGCGAAATCGATGATCCGCGGATAGGCGCTGCCGCCGGCGATGATCAGCCGCGGGCGATGCGTCTCGGCCTGGCGCTCGACCTCGTCGAAATCGATCCGCCCGTCCTCGCGCGCGCACGCCATAGGAGACCGCGTTGAACCATTTGCCGGACAGGTTCGGCCGGCGCGCCATGCGTCAGGTGGCCGCCGGCGGCGAGCGACAGGCCGAGGATCGGTGTCGCCGGGCTGCAGCAGCGCCAGGAACACCGCCTGGTTCGCCTGCGCCCCGGCATGCGGCTGGACATTGGCGAACGCGCAGCCGAACAGCCGCTTGGCGCGGTCGATCGCCAGCGTCTCGGCGACGTCGACAAATTCGCAGCCGCCGTAATAGCGGCGCCCGGGATAGCCTTCGGCATATTTGTTGGTGAGCACCGAGCCCTGCGCCTCGAGCACCGCGCGCGAGACGATATTCTCGCTGGCGATCAGCTCGATCTGCCATTGCTGGCGTTCACGCTCGTGATCGATCGCCGCGGCCAGCTCGGGATCGGCCTCCAAAAGTCTGCAAGAAAAAACCCGTCCGCGACGGACCCTGGCGAAGAGAGTATAGCTGAGACCATCGCAGACCACAGTTGAGCCAGAGAGATCGGCCACGCCCCGTTTGCACCCAGCCTGGGGAACGAGATCGCGACCGCCGACCTTCTACCAAGATCTCGATCGGAGATACCAGTCTGCTACTATAAATCGCGTCCTGGAGAAAGCGGAGCCTCATCAGAGCTGACCAGGGCAAAGGCGGTCCGTTCAACCGCGATATTAATTATCGCAATTTCAGCCACCGCTGGCGCACGACAAGTCGTTATTAGGGCGGTGACATGGCGATTACTATCGGAACTCATAAGTAGCAGTTGACAGACGAAACCCCGCTGCGACTATGAACGTTAGGTTGAACTTTTCAGAACAAAATGAGGCGACAGATGGCAGAAGTGGTGGCGCCGAAGCTGGCGGAGGAAGAATTGCTGCGGATGACCGCGGATGTGGTCGCGGCTTATGTCAGCAACAATCACGTTGCCCACGACGCAGCTGGCGCGAGATCATCAATGCCGTCTACAGCTCTTTAAAAGGGCTCGAGGGTCAGGTGGCGCAGCCACAACTCGAGCCGGTGAAACCGGCGGTGCCGATCCGAAAATCGGTGACACCTGAATTCCTTATCTGCCTCGAGGACGGCAAGAAACTGAAGATGCTGAAGCGGCATCTGCGGTCGACCTATAATATGACGCCGGACGAATACCGTGTGCAAATGGGGACTCGCGCCGGATTATCCGATGGTTGCGCCAAACTACGCCGCGCCGCCGCTCTGAATTCGCCAAGAAGATTGGCTTAGGGCGCGGAGCCGGCCGGCTGTCGCCGCGCGCCAAAGATCGTCCTGAAAGCGCAGGATGGCCCGTCGCCTGCGCCAGGGGCTGAGGGTGCCGGGCTGACGGGGCCGCCGTCTACATCTCCGCGTATTTTCCGGCCTTCCAAATGTAGAAGACATATTTCGGGTCGGTGACGTCGCCCTTTTTATCCCAGCTCAGCGGCCCGATGACGGTGTCGACCGTCATCGACTTCAACGCCTTTGACAGATCATCGAGCTTTACCGACTTCGCCTTTTCCGCCGCCGCCGCAAAGGCCTGGATCGCCGCGTAGGTGTAAAGAGTGTAGCCCTCGGGGTTGTATGGCGGCTTTTCGGCCATGAACTTGTCGACGACAGCCTTGGCGGCGGGTACGTTACGGGGATCGGGGGAAAGGTCATCAGCGTCCCTTCGCCCGCCGGTCCGGTGATCTTCCAGAACTCCTCGGTGACCAGCGCGTCGGCACCGATGAGCTGCGCCTGCAAGCCCTGATCGCGCGCCTGCCGGACGATCAGCCCGGCCTCGGTCTGGTAGCCGCCAAAATAGATCGCGTCGATGTTCGCCTGCTTCATCTTGCTGATCAGGGCCGAGAAGTCCTTGTCGCCCGCAGTGATCGCTTCGTACATCGCTCTCGTTGAGGCCGGCTGCATTCATCGCCTTCTTGGTCTCGTCGGCGATCCCCTTCCCGTAGGCGGTCTTGTCGTGGACGATCGCCACGTTCTTTCCTTTGAAGTGATCGGCGAGGTACTTGCCGGCGACTCCGCCCTGCACGTCGTCGCGGCCACAAGCTCGGAACACGTTGTTCCACCCTTCTTCGCCGCATCGTCGGTCAAGGCCGGGTTTGTCGAGGCTGGCGTCATCTGCAAAACACCCGCCTCGTTGTAGACGGCAGAGGCGGGAATTGACGAAGAGGAGCAGTAGTGGCCAGCGACGAACACTACCTTTTTCCCGACCACGTCGTTGGCCGCCGCAACCGCCTGCTTGGGGTCGCACGCATCGTCTGCGAGGATGAGATTGAGTTTCTTGCCGAGTACTCCGCCCTTGGCGTTGATGTCGGCAACGGCCATCTTGGCACCGCGTGTCATCTGCTCGCCGAGCGCGGCATTCGAGCCGGTGATCGGCCCGACCACCGCAATCGCGATGTCCTGCGCCTTAGCGGCACCGGCGCCAAACGCGAGCGCCATCGCCAAGATGATGCGTAGGGCAGAGCGTTGCATCGAAAACCTCCCTCAGGCCGGCATCGCGTCGCGGCAAGTGTAGCATGGGTCAGCGTGCGCAGCAAGAAAGTATCGCCGACCGGCGAGGACATCGCACCGGTCATCGCCGGCCGCCTTCGAGATAGGCGGCGCGCACCTCGGGGTTAGCCAGCAGCTCGTGCCCGGTGCCGCCGAGAATGATCCGGCCGGTCTGCATGACGTAACCGCGATTGGCGAGCCGGAGCGCGTGATGGGCGTTCTGCTCCACGAGGAACACGGTCACCTGCTCGCGCTCGTTGATTTCGCCGAATCGCGTCGAAGATCTGCTTGACGACGAGAGGCGCCAAGCCGAGCGAGGGCTCGTCGAGCAGCAGCAGCCGCGGCCGGCTCATCAACGCCCGGGCGATCGCCAGCATCTGCTGCTCCCCGCCGGAAAGCGTGCCGCCGCGCTGCCTCTGGCGCTGCCCGAGGATCGGAAACAGCGCAAAGGCGCGCGCGAGATCCTCCTCGAACCAAGCCGGATCGGCGATCGACGCGCCGATCTTGCAGGTTCTCGAGCACCGTCATGCGCGGGAAGATCCGCCGACCCTCGGGGACCTGCGCGATGCGAAGCCGCACGATTTCGAACGTCGACAGCCGGGTGATGTCGCGCCCTTCGAACAGGATCTGCCCGCGCGCCGCCCGCGGCCGGCCGCAAAGCGTCATCAGCAGGGTCGATTTGCCGGCGCCGTTGGCGCCGATCAAGGCCACGATCTCGCCGGCGCCGATTTCGAGATCGACCCCTCGGAGCGCCGCGATATTGCCGTACCGGGCGTGGACCCCGGATACCTTCAGCACGGCGCACGCGGGATGCCGAGATCGGCGACGACCTCCTCGGGCAGCGTCTCCGCTTCATCCTCGCCGAGATACGCCTTGATGACGTTCGGGTCGGCACGTACTTCGGCCGGCGTTCCGTCCGCGATCTTACGCCCGTAGTCGAGCACGATGATGTGATCGGAAATCCCCATCACGACGCTCATGTCGTGCTCGATCAGCAGGATCGTGATCCCCTCCTCGGCACGGATCGCGAGCAGCAACTCGTTGAGCTCGGCCGACTCACGCGGGTTGAGTCCGGCGGCAGGCTCGTCGAGGCACAGCAATGCCGGCCCGGTGCACAGCGCTCGCGCAATCTCCAGACGGCGCTGGGCACCGTAGGGCAGCGCTCCCGCCGCCCAATCGGCGCGCTCGGTCAGGCCGATCTTGTCCAGCCAATGACGTGCCCGCTCGATCGCCGCCCGCTCCGCCGAACGGTAGCGCGGCAGGCCCAGGAGACCCGCCGATCGAAAGCACGCTCGCTCGCATCAGGACGTTGTGCTGCGCGACGATCAGGTTTTCGAGAACCGTCATCCCGGCAAAGAGGCGGATGTTTTGGAACGTCCGGGCGACACCGCAGCCTGGCGGGCGATTGCTGAGGCCGTCGATCCGTTCGAGCAGCAGGATTTCGCCGTTGACATGCATCGCGAGGCGACCGGCGCTCGGTCTGTAAAAGCCGGTCAGGCAGTTGAAGACCGTCGTCTTGCCGGCCCCGTTTGGTCCGATGAGAGCGGTGATCTCGCGCGGATAGGCGACGAAGGAAAGATCGGCAATCGCGACGAGCCCGCCAAAGCGCATCGTCAGATGCTCGACGGCGAGCAGCGGCTGGCGGCCTCGGGCAGGCTCGTCACGTCGACGAAGGCCGGGCGCCGAGGCGCAGCGAAGGCTCGCGGTGCGCCGAGCAGCCCGCGCGGGCGCCACACCATGATCGCGACCATGGCTGCGCCAAAGATCAGCATGCGGAACTCGGCGAACGCGCGGCCGAATTCGGGCAGAGTGACCAGCAGGATCGCAGCGAGGACGACCCCCATCTGGCTCCCCATGCCGCCGAGCACGACGATCGCGAGGATCGTCGCCGATTCGGTAAAGGCGAAACTCTCGGGGCTGATGAACCCTTGCCGCGTCGCAAAAAAGCAGCCGGCGAAGCCGCCGAGCATCGCGCCGATGCCAAAGGCGGAAAGCTTGACGTTGGTCGGGTTGATGCCGAGCGCGCGGCAGGCGACCTCATCCTCGCGCAAGGCTTCCCAAGCGCGCCCGATCGGCAGCCGGCGCAGCCGCAAGGTGAACAGGTTGGTGACGAGCGCCAATGTCAGAATCGACAAAATAGATGAAGATGACGCGCTGGTCGGGGAGAATTCGAGCCCGAAAAACTGGTGAAAGGTCGCTGACACCCTCGGGAGCCGAGCGGGCGAAGGGCAGACCAAGGAAGGACGGCCGCGGGATGTCCGAGATCCCGTTCGGTCCGCCGGTGACCGGCGACCAGTTCAGCAGCACGATGCGGATGATCTCGCCGAAGCCGAGGGTGACGATCGCGAGATAGTCGCCGCGCAAGCGCAGCACCGGAAACCCCAGAATGACCCCGAAGCTCGCCGCCACCAGGCCCGAGAACGGCAGCGCCTCCCAGAAACGTGAAGCCGAGGTCGCGCGCCAACAGGGCGAAAGTATAGGCGCCGACGGCGTAAAACGCGACGTAGCCGAGATCGAGCAGACCGGCGAGCCCGACGACGACATTGAGCCCCCAGCCGAGCATGACGTAGATCAGCACCGTGGTGCCGAGGTCGATCAGGTAGCGCGACGAGAACGGCAGAAACGGCAGGGCGACGGCCAAGGCGATCCCGGCGAGGGTGATCGGCGAGCAGCCGGCGATTGGCCCAGGCCGCGAGACGGGCGAACCGTATCGCCGCCGTGCTCGCCGCGGCGATGGAGCCGGGGCCGCAGGCGCGAGCGCCAGCCTGCCGGCGAAGACCGCGGCGGCGGCGATCGCGCACCCAATCGAAATGCGTGCGGATGCCGAGCGCGCCGCCGCCGATGTCATAGGTCTGCAGGCCCATCAACGGCAGAGCCAGGAGTGCGGCGACCAGCGCCGCCAAGACCGCGTCCTTGAGATATGCCGCCCAGTCCGAGGGCCGGCCGCGCCGAGTTCTCGGCGGCGAGCCCGGAGGCGGCGGTCATCACACCTTTTCCAGCTCGGGCCGGCCGAGCAGCCCGGTCGGGCGCAAGACCAGCACCGAGGATCAGGACCACGAAGACCGAGACGTCCTTGTATTCGACCGAGAAATAGCCCGACCAGAAGGCCTCGATCAGCCCGATCAGCACGCCGCCCAGCACCGCTCCCGGCAGCGAGCCGATGCCGCCCAGAACCGCGGCGGTAAACGCCTTCACGCCGGCGAGAAACCCGATGAAGAAATCGACCACGCCGTAATAGAGGGTGACCATCAACCCGGCGACGGCCGCGAGCGCTGCGCCCATCACAAAGGTCGTCGAGATCACCCGGTCGACATCGATCCCGAGCAATGCCGCCATCTGCATGTCCTGCTCGCAGGCGCGCTGCGCGCGGCCGAGCGAGGTGCTGGCGATCAGGGTGGTGAACCCGGCCATCAGCACCAGCGTCGTCAGCATGATCAAGAGCTGCAGATAGCTGAGGCGGACGGCGAAGCCGCCGCTCTCGAATACCGTAAAGCCGCCCTGGACCAGCGGCGGCATCGGCTTTGCCCGGGCGCCCTGCACGATCTGCACGTAATTCTGCAGAAAGATCGAGGTGCCGATCGCCGAGATCAGCGGCGGCCAGCCGGAACGACCCGCGCAGCGGCCGGTAGGCGACGCGTTCGACCGCCCAACCATAGATCGCGGTGAACAGCATCGTCGTCAGCAAGACGAGCGCGAGTGCCAGCGGAACATAACTGATGCCGGCGAGCCCCAGCACCAGAAAGGCGATGATCGAGATGAAGGCGCCGATCATGTAGATCTCGCCATGGGCGAAATTGATCATGCCGATGATGCCGTACACCATCGTGTAGCCGATCGCGATCAACCCGTAGATCGACCCCAGGGTGAGGCCGTTGATCAGCTGCTGCAGAAAATATGCCATCCTCGCGCCGATCGCGCCCCTGCCCCGCCCCGCTTCGCTCGAAAGTATGCAGAACGACCCACCACCCGCAAGCCGACCGCGCTGTTGGCCCACAGAGCCGCCGCCCGGGCTGCGTTCAGCCATTACCCACGGTTGAGCCGAAGATTAACAGTCACTGCACCTACAGCGAATCTGCAGCGGGAATCGTCCGTTGGTTGCAATGGCTGCCGCTTCCGGTCGAGGAACCTGCTTGAAACCGGGCGTTCCACGATCGGTTTGACAATCTGCATTATGAATCAGGCAAATTTCTGGGTCGAGTTGCCAACCGCGGCCGAATTGATTCCTTAACGCGGTCGGGCGCATATAGTCGCGACCCGACCCGCTCACGCCCGAGAGCCTCGATGACCAGCAATCTCGCCCACGCCCAGCCCTCCTCCGTTCCCGCCGAGAGCGTCTTCGATTGGACGGACCCGCTGCTGCTCGATGAGGTGCTGAGCGACGAGGAGCGGATGGTGCGCGACAGCGCCCGCGCCTATTGCCAGGAGAAGCTCTTTCCGCGGGTGCTCGAAGCCAACCGGCACGAGCGTTTCGACCGCGAGATCATGACCGAGATGGGGGCGCTCGGGTTTCTCGGGGCGACGATCGAGGGCTATGGCTGCGCCGGGGTGAATTACGTCTGCTACGGGCTGATCGCGCGCGAGGTCGAGCGCGTCGACAGCGGCTATCGCTCGGCGATGAGCGTGCAGTCGAGCCTCGTCATGCATCCGATCCACGCCTTCGGCAGCGAGGCGCAGCGGCAGAAATACCTGCCCAAGCTGGCGTCGGGCGAAGTGGGTCGGCTGCTTCGGCCTGACCGAGCCCGATCACGGCTCCGACCCCGCCGGCATGACGACCCGGGCGACCGCAGGTGCCCGGCGGCTATCGGCTCAACGGCGCCAAGATGTGGATCACCAACTCGCCGATCGCCGACGTGCTCGTGGTCTGGGCCAAGACCGAAGACGGCGTGATCCGCGGCTTCATCCTCGAGCGGGGCATGAAGGGGCTCAGCGACGCCGAAGATCGAGGGCAAGTTCAGCCTGCGCGCCTCGGCCACCGGCGAGATCGTGATGGACGAGGTGTTCGTGCCCGAGGAGAACCTGCTGCCGAGCGTCAAGGGCTGCGCGGCCCGTTCTCGCTGCCTCAACAGCGCCCGCTACGGCATCGCCTGGGGCGCGCTCGGCGCCGCCGAGTTCTGCTGGCACGCGGCGCGCAACTACACCCTCGAGCGCCGGCAGTTCGGCCGGCCGCTCGCCGCCAACCAGCTGATCCAGAAGAAGCTCGTCGACATGCAGACCGAGATCACCCTCGGCCTGCACGCCTGCCTCGCGCCTCGGCCGGCTCGATGGATGATGGGCCGCGACGCCGCCGGAGATGGTCTCGATCCTGAAGCGCAACAATTGCGGCAAGGCGCTCGACATCGCGCGCGCACGCGCGCGACATGCACGGCGGCAACGGCATCTCCGACGAGTACCACGTGATCCGCCACGTGATGAACCTCGAGGCGGTCAACACCTACGAGGGCACCCACGACATCCACGCCCTGATCCTCGGGCGCGCCCAGACCGGCATCGCCGCCTTTGCCGGTTAAGGTCCGCTGAGCTCGCGCACCTCGGCGCCCGTGGCGCGTGGTTATCCCATGCACGTGCGCGGGTACTGCGCGCCGAGCGAGCAGCCTCGGTATTGAGGGCCGACATGACAAAGCTCACCACCAAGGGTCAGGTGACGATCACCGAAGCGGTTACGCGACCATCTCCGTGTCTCCAACCCGGATCATCTGTCGAGGTTCGAATTGGCGGCAGACGGACGGGTTTTTCGCTGAAAACCCGGCAGCCGGCGCCGGAAACGCAAATCTGCGCCGCCTACGCGGGAGCGCCCAGCTCGGCATGACGCACCGACGAGCTGATATCGCCACTCGAGGCGAGGAAGAAGGTTGATCCTCCTCAGATAGGCGTCCAAGACCGGCTCTTGCCATCATTCTTGCGAAAGAGGCCGTGAAGGAATTGGGCATCGGCGGATCAGTGCCGTGTGATACCCCCTCGCCCCGCTTGCGGGGAGAGGGTCGGGGTGAGGGGCGCCTCGGCGACTGCACAGCACTGCAGGTGCGTGAGAAAGCCTGCCCCTCACTCCGGAACCGCGCGGTGCGCGGCTTCCGACCTCTCGCAAGCGGGGCGAGGTGACTGGCTGCGCCGGCGTCGATGAAATTTCGTCGGGTAAAGTTCTCGGCTCTCGATTGATTTTAGTTCGATGCTTCGCTAGAACGCGGCGCACGAGTCGCGGGTGATGATGCCGACCGATTGGTGGTGGAACCGCGCCTTGTAGGCGTCGATCACCGCCGCCAGCCGCTGCGCGAGATCGGGGTCTCGCGGGGCCGCGACGAGCAGGATCTTGGTGCGGCTGCCGGCGATCCGCCCGGTCTGCGGGTTGCGCCATTGGCCGTCACCATCGAAGACGGTGAAGCCGTCGGGGAAGTTCGGCGTGATGGTTTGCGCCGCAAACTCGGCCCACTCGGCATCGGTCAGCGGCTCGCGTCCCTTGATGCCGCGGCCGAAGAACAGCTCGGCGACCAGCATCCGCTGCTCAGCCGGCAGCAGGCAGGCGTACGGAACGGCGCGGCGACGGTGAGGGCGCCGGTTGTGCCGTGCGACGCGGCACAGCCCGACAGGAAGGCGAGAACGCAGCGCCGGCCGCCAGAATGGTAATACGCGTCGCGCTGCGACGAGATTGCTTGCGGCGCTCGCAATGACAACCCTTTCTTGTCATTGCGAACGAAGCGAAGCAATCCCGAGCCGAGCTGGGGCGGCTACTCCGCAGCTGCGTGAGCGAGGACCGGTTCGACCTTGGCGGCGCAGAATTTGTATTCGGGGATCTTGCCGAACGGGTCGAGCTGCGGGTTGGTCAGCACGTTGGCGGCGGCTTCGGCATAGCAGAACGGGATGAACACCTGGCCCGGAGCGACGGCGCTGTCGCTGCGCGCCTTCAGCTCGATCGTGCCGCGGCGGGTGGTGACGCGGATGTGTTCGCCGGCGGCGATGCCGAGCCGGCGCAGCTCGGCCGGGGCGAGGCTGGCGACCGCCTCGGGCTCGAGCTCGTCGAGCACGCTCGCGCGCCGGGTCATCGCACCGGTGTGCCAATGTTCGAGCTGGCGGCCGGTCGTCAGCACCATCGGATATTCGGCGTCCGGCTCCTCGGCCGGCGGGATGATCGCGGCGGGAACCAGGCGGCCGCGGCCGGAGGCGGTCGGAAACCCGTCGCCAAACACGATGTCGTTGCCGGGCTGGTCCGGCGGCGTCGCACGGGTAGGTCACCGAGCTTTCGCGCTCGACCCGCTCCCAGGTGATGTTGTCGAGCGACGGCATTGCCTGCTTCATCTCCGCGAACACGTCGGCGCGGATCGGTGTAGGACCAGTCGAGCCCGATGCGTCGAGCGATCTCTTGAATGATCCGCCAGTCGAGCCGCGCATTGCCGGGCAACGGCAGTGCCGCCCGGCCCATCTGCACCTGGCGGTTGGTGTTGGGACGGTGCCGTCCTTCTCCGGCCAGGCCGAGGCCGGCAGCACGACATCGGCGTATTTCGCGGTCTCGGTCAGGAAGATGTCCTGCACGACGAGATGTTCGAGCCTGGGCGAGCGCCTCGCGTGCATGCTCGACATCGGGGTCCGACATCGCCGGGTTCTCACCCATGATGTACAATCCCCTTGATCTCGCCGCGATGCGCCGCGTCCGGATGATCTCGACGATGGTCAGCCCGCGCTTGTCGTCGAGCGCGGTCCGCCACAGCGCCTCGAATCTGGCGCGGACCTCGGGTCCTCGACCGATTGGTAATCGGGATAGACCATCGGGATCAGCCCGGCATCCGAAGTCGCCCTGCACGTTGTTCTGGCCGCGCAGCGGATGCGAGCCCGGTGCCCGGCCGCCCGACCTGGCCGGTGATCAATGCCAGCGCGATCAGACAGCGCGCATTGTCGGTGCCGTGGGTGTGCTGCGAGATGCCCATGCCCCAGAGGATGATCGCCGCCTCGGCGCGAGCGTAGGTGCGCGCGACCTCGCGCAAGGTCGCGGCATCGATGCCGCAGATCGGCGCCATCTTTTCCGGGCTGTAGTCGCGGATGTGCTCCCGCAGCCTCTCGAAGTCCTCGGTATGGGCCTGCACATACTGCCGGTCGTAGAGGCCCTCTTCGATGACCGTGTGGATCAGCGCGTTGAGCAGCGCCACGTCGCGTCCGGGATTTGAAGCGCAACGATGTCGTCGCATGCCGCATCAAGGCGTAGCCGCGCGGGTCGATCACGATCAGCTTGGCGCCGCGCTTCGCCGCCTGCTTGAAGAAGGTCGCCGCAACCGGGTGGTTCTCGGTCGGCCGTGCGCCGATGACGATGATGACGTCGGCGTCGGCGGCGGCGGTGAACGGCGCGCGTCACGGCGCCCGAGCCGATCCCCTCCATCAGCGCGCGCGACCGAGGAGGCATGGCAGAGCCGCGTGCAATGATCGACATTGTTGCTGCCGAACCCGGTGCGAACCAGCTTCTGGAACAGGTAGGCCTCCTCGTTCGAGCCCTTGGCGCGAGCCGAAGCCGGCCAGCGCTCGCCGCCCGTCACGGTCGCGGATGCGCCTCAAGCCCTCGGCCGCGCGATCGAGCGCCTCTTCCCAGGTCGCCTTACGGAAATGCGTGTAGGGATTGGCCGGGTCGATATCGGTGTCGTGCTTCGAGATGCCGTCTTTGCGGATCAGCGGCTCGGTCAGCCGGTCCGGGTGATGCGACATAATCGAAGCCGAAGCGGCCCTTGACGCAGAGCCGGTTGTGATTGGCCGGCCCGTCCTGGCCGTCGACCGCGACGATGCGGTCGTCCTTGATCTTGTAGGTCAGCTGGCAGCCGACGCCGCAATAGGGGCACACGCTGTCGACCTCGCGCTCGGGCGCGTTGGTGTAGACGCCATTGTGCATCGACCAGGGTCGCCGGCATCAGCGCGCCGGTCGGGCAGGCCTGCACGCATTCGCCGCAGGCGACACAGGTGCTGTTGCCCATCGGGTCGTCGAAATCGAACACGATCTTTTCGTGATGGCCGCGCGCCGCCATGCCGATCACGTCGTTGACCTGGACCTCGCGGCAGGCGCGCACGCAGAGATTGCACTGGATGCAGGCGTCGAGCTGCACCGCCATCGCCGGATGGCTGCGGTCGGGCGCCGGCGCGGCGTGCCGCGGAAATCGGCTGTCGCTGACCTCGAGCCGGTCGGCCCATTGCCACAGCCGCGAGTTCGGGTCGTGCGCGACGGCGCGGTCCGGCTGGTCGCCGATCAACAGCTCGAACACCAGCTTGCGCGAGAATTTGGCGCGCTCGCTCGCGGTCTGCACCTTCATGCCCGGGATCGGCTGGCGCACGCAGGAGGCGGCGAGCACCCGCTCGCCCTCGATCTCGACCATGCAGGCGCGGCAATTGCCGTCGGCGCGATAGCCCGGCTTCGGCAGCCAGCAGAGATGCGGGATCTCGACGCCCTGCCGGTCGGCGACCTGCCAGATCGTCTCGCCGGGCGCGGCCTCGACCTCGGCGCCGTCGAGCGTAAAGCGGATCGGTTCGGTCATTCGCAGATCCCACTGATCATCGGCCACCCGGCGCAGGCCGGGGCCCATTCGTCCGTCGCCGAGTGGGTGACGAATGGATCCCGGCCTTCGCCGGGATGGACTTTGAAGGATGGTGCGGTCGCGGATGTCGCGCCAGATCCTCGCGGAAATGCTTCAGCACCTGCTTGACCGGGTTCATCGCCGCTTGGCCGAGACCGCAGATCGAGGCGTCGCTCATGACCTGCGTCAGCTCCTCCAACAGCGGCTCGTCCCAGTGCGGCGCGGTCATCAGCTTGACCGCCTTCTCGGTGCCGGCGCGGCACGGCGTGCACTGGCCGCAGCTCTCGTCCTCGAAGAACCGCAGCAGGTTCAGCGCCACCGCCTTCATGTCGTCCTTGTCGGAGAGGACGACCACCGCACGCCGAGCCGATGAAGCAGCCCTCGGTTTCGAGCGTGCCGAAATCGAGCGGGATGTCGGCCATCGCCGCCGGCAAGATGCCGCCCGAGGCGCCGCCCGGCAGATAGCCCTTGAAGGCATGGCCCTCCGGCCATGCCGCCGCAGAACTCGTCGATCAGCTGGCGCGCGGTGATGCCGGCCGGGGCGAGCTTGACCCCGGGATCGCGCACCCGTCCCGATACCGAGAAGGTGCGCAGCCCCTTGCGCCCGTTGCGGCCCTGGCCGGTGAACCAGTCCGGGCCCTTCTCGACGATGTCGCGCACCCAGTAGAGCGTCTCGACGTTGTTGCATCAGGGTCGGCCGGCCGAAGCAGTCCGACCTGCGCCGGAAACGGCGGCCTGCTGCCGCGGCAGCCCGCGCTTGCCCTCGATGCTTTCGAGCATCGCCGATTCTTCGCCGCAGATATAGGCGCCGGCGCCGCGGCGCAGGTGGATGCGCGCATGCGCGCGCCAGCCCGGCCGCCTCGACCGCGGCGATCTCGCTTTCGAGGATCGCGCGGCATTGCGGGTATTCGTCGCGCAGATAGATGTAGACTTCGGCGGCCTCGACCACCCAGGCGGCGATCAGCATGCCTTCGAGCAATGCGGTGCGGGTCGGTTTCGAGAAAATAGCGGTCCTTGAAGGTGCCGGGCTCGCCCTCGTCGGCATTGACCGCCAGCAGCCGGGGCGTTGGCTCCTGCCGCACCGAGGCGCCATTTGCGGCCGGTCGGAAACCCGGCGCCGCCGAGCCCGCGCAGGCCGGAATGCTCGAGGATCTCGATCAGCTCTTCGGGCTTGCGCTCGCCCGCCAAGCACGCTTCGAGCAGGCGATAGCCGCCGGCCGCGCGATAGGCGTCGAAGCCGACAAATTCGGGGATCGTCGGATGTGTCTCGACCTGCCGCGACGGCAGCGGCGACACTGTCCACTCGTGGCGTGCTCGTGCAGCGCATGGCCGATCGCCACGACCGGGGCGCGATGGCAGCCGCCCATGCACGGAGCGCGGACGACGCGTACTGCGATCGCCGAGCCGGCCGCGCAGCTCATCGAGGAGCTGCATCGCCGCCGGCCAGCTCGCAGCTCAAGCTGTCGCACACCCGCACGGTCAGCGGCGGCGGCGGCGCCTCGTCGTCCATGACGATGTCGAAATGGGCGTAGAACGAGGCGACCTCGTAGACCTCGACGAGTGCCAGCCGCATCTCCTCGGCGAGTGCCGCGAGATGACGCGCATAGAGGCAGCCGAAATGGTCCTGCAGCAAGATGCAGGTGCTCGATCAGCAGGTCGCGCCGCCGCTCGCGCTCGCCGAGCAGCGCCTGCACCTCGGCGAGCGCCGCGGGATCGACCTGCCGGCCCTTCGGGTGATCCGGCCCGCGTCGGCGCCCCGAGCCCGGGTGGATGCGGCGGTCGTGCTTCGCTGCGCACATGAGCCAAGCACCTCGCGGCCCCTCAGGGCAGCGGCCTCGCGAGCGCAGCGCGGAGCGGTGAGATCGGCGTCCGCCGGCGCAGATCGCCCCGTACGCCTGACCCTCTCTCCCAATGGGCGGAGTGAGCAGCGTCGAACGATGCACGTGCGCCTCATACCGCCCCTTCCGTGTGCATCGCCGCGATCTCGTCCGTGCCGTAGCCGAGCCAGTCGAGGATCTCGTCGGTGTGCTCGCCGAGCAACGGCGAGCGCTTCACCTCGACCGGCGAGTCGGACAGTTTGATCGGCGAGCCGACCTGGACGTAGCGGCCGCGCGTCGGATGGTCGACCTCGACCAGAAAGCCGCGCTCGTAGAGCGACTTGTCCTCGTAGATGTCCTTCATCGACAGGATCGGGCCGCACGGCACATCGACCTCGTTGAGCGCCGCCATGACCTCGAATTTGGTCTTGGTCATCGTCCACTTCTCGATGATCGAGAAGCATTCCGGGATCTTGCGGCAAACGCGCCTGCGGCGTCGCGTATCCCGGATCGGTGATCAATTCCTCGCGGCCGCACGAGCTTCATCAGCGGCTCCCAGCACGGCGGCTGGATGATCACATAGACATAGTCGTTCGGGCCGCCCGGCGCGCAGCGCAACGCCGCCCCGGCTGCCCGCCGCCCGAGGCGTTGCCGGCGCGCGGCACCGCGTCGCCGAATTCCTCGACCGGGTATTCGGTCAGCGGCCCGCTGCATCAGGCGCTGCTGGTCGCGCATCTTGACCCGGCAGAGATTGAGCACCGCGTCGGTCATCGCGACCTCGACCCGCTGGCCCTTGCCGGTGCGCTCGCGCTGGTAGAGGGCGGCGAGGATGCCGGCGATCGTGTGCACGCCGGTGCCGCTGTCGCCGATCTGCGCGCCGGTCACGGTCGGCGGGCCGTCCTCCCAGCCGGTCGTGCTCGCCGCGCCGCCCATGCACTGGGCGACATTCTCATAGGCCTTGCAATCGGCGTAGGGACCCGGGCCGAACCCTTTGATCGAGGCATAGATGACCCGCGGGTTGAGCTCCTGGAAGCGCTCCCAGGTGAAGCCCTGGCGGTCGAGCACGCCGGGGCCGAAATTCTCGACGATGATGTCGCAGCGCCGGACCAGCTCCTCGATCACCGCCTTGCCCTTGGGCGACTTCAGATTGACCGTGATGCTGCGCTTGTTCGAGTTCAGCATCGTGAAATAGAGGCTGTCGGCGCCCTTGACGTCCTGCAATTGGCCGCGGGTGATGTCGCCGCGGCCGGGCATCTCGACCTTGATCACGTCGGCACCCATCCACGCCAGCAGCTGCGTCCCGGTCGGGCCCGCCTGGACATGGCTCAGATCGAGGATACGCACACCTTCCAGCGCTTTGCTCATCCGAATCTCCGGCAACTCCTCGTCACGTATCGTACATCGTCTGGTTCATCGTGCCGTCGATGAAACTCAAGCATCGTTCGAGCAAAATCGCCACTGCTGTTCGACATGGGCGGCGAGCCCTGGCGTGTTGCTCGCCGCCCGCATTTCCGGCCAAGATGAGCAACAAGAGCGTAGGGCGGGTGCAACCCGCCGTCCCGACGACGGGATCGACGGCGGGTTGCGTCGCGCTCCATCCGCCGCTACGGCTGCTGCAGTGCGCTTACTCGGCGGCGGCGAGGTTCGGCGTCGACTCTAGCGGCAAGCCCGGGTGGCCGGTCAATCTCTCGCCTTCCGCCCACATCTCGAGGCGCCTGCTTCTTCATCGCCGGAAGGACCGAGGCGATTTTGTCCGTGTCGAGATCGGCCGCGATCCCCGGATAGCCGGCCCGCTCGATCATCGCCGCGCAGTTTTCCGGTCTCGAACTGCTCCAACGTCCACGCGAGCGGATCCTCGACCAGAGTCCGGTCCCAATAGATGCGGTGGTTCTTGTTGCGCGGGCCGTAATGGTAATGCGCGCCGTTCCAGAAGTGGTCGAAGGCCAGGAGCTCGGTTTCTTCCGTGTAGGCCTTGCCCGGCGTGCCGCCGATATCGGCCAGGACGTGGATGGCGAGGCCGCCGTCGCCCATCGGCAGCCGCCGCATCTCGAGCCCGAAGCGGATGTTGCCGGCTTCGAAGATGTGCGGTGCCGCGGTTGTGTTTGACCGTGTTTCGCTTGGTGGCGTAGAGCTCGCGGGCGCAGGCTTCGACGTCGGGCAGGACGCTCGCCACCTCGCCGAGATCGGTCGCCGCGGCGATCTGCGGATAGCCGGCCCGCTCCAGCATCTTCGGCAGCTTCGTCCCCAGGGTCTTGATGGTCCAGCCGATCGGGTTGCCGTCGGCGATCGGATCCATCCGGTAGAGGTTCGTCAGGGCCGCGCCGCCCAGCATCTCGGGCCCGGCGACCTCCAGATCGGGATTTTCCGGCCCGTAGATGTAGCTTTTCTCGAAATCGAAGCAGTTGAACCGCAGCAGGGCTGTCTCCTTGCCGGCGACATCCGCCGTCACGGCGATCGCGACGCCCTGGTCGGCATGATCCTGAATGTTGCCGTCCCACAGCTCATGCCTGACGGTGAACGTCAACGGGCCGGCGGTGAACTCTCTGCGATGCTTTTTCCATGTCCGGACACTCCCTTTGAGACGCTGGCGAGAGTGTACAAAACCGGCGCGATCGCCGAAAGCTCCCTCCTGTGTCGAATACGCGTTGCCGAGGTGCACAAGATTCTTGGCCTGTCGTGTCGGAGCCGTCGTAAAATCCCTGATCCTGCAGTCTCGATCAGCCGGCAAAACATCATTCAGGCAAAACATCATTCGGAGGAGCGCCCATGTTGAGCCGCAGAACATCTCGTCTCGCTTGCCGCCGCCAGCGCCGCCGCACCGAGATTGGCGGCGGCTCAGCCGGTTCCTGCGCGAAGCCGTGCCATCCGGGCAAGGAGCGGCTACCCCTCGTTCTATCAAAAGGGCAATGTCCGGATCCGCTACCAGGAGGTCGGCTCCGGCTTCCCGCTGCTGGTCACCCCCGGCGGCGGCTTGAACTCGCGCATCGGCGAAATGGCCGACCGCCGTGTTCAACGCCCCGGAGGAATTCAAGAACGACTTCCGCTGCATCACGATGGACCAGCGCAACGCCAATGACGGCGAATCGACCGGCCCGATCCCGGTCGACGACCCGTGGGGCGCCTTCGCCGACGACCAGCTCGGGCTGATGGACCATCTCGGCATCCAGAAGTTCTTCTTTATGGGCTACTGCATCGGCGGCCCGTTCGCCCTGAAGCTGATGCAGCGGGCCCCTGACCGCGTCGTCGCCGCCGTGCTCTGCCAGCCGGTCGGGCACCGGCCGGAGAACCCGGACGTACATGTACAAATCCGGCAAGGATGTCTGGGCCCCGGCACTGCTGCCCAGCGGCCCGACCTCAACATGGCGCAAGTCGACGCGTACCTGCACAACCTCTACCGGGTGCAGCCCGACTTTGTGTACAGCGTGTCGCGCGACTTCGCGCGCTCCTGCCAGACGCCGATGCTGGTCATGCCGGACGACACCCCGGCACACCCCTACCAGGTCTGCCGTCGATATCGCGTCGCTGGCGCCGAACGCCGAGGTGACGGTCTATCCCTGGAAGGAGCCGCCGGAGCTGAAGGCGCGGACGGTCAACCGGGTGCGCACCTTCCTGAAGGCGCATCAACCGGCGACGGCGATGCGCTGAAACCGGCCGTCAACATTCCCGGGGCGGCAGAAATCGGCGCTACCGCTCGATGCTACGGTTGGCGCTCGAAGCGCTCGACACCTGTGAGGTCCATCGACCACGGCAGCGCCGAGCGGCACCAGCCCTGCTTTGCCGGACGCAGCTCGGCCCGGCGGTCGAGCGCGCCCCACCCTGCAGGCCATAGGACGCTGGGTTGGCGCCCGGGGCCGTCGAATAGATCGGTGTGCCGCATTCGGGGCAGAACGCGTGCGCCCGCTTGTTCCCGCTTTCAGCGGTCTTGATGTAGATCTTCGGTGTTCCGCCCCTCAGGACAAAGCTGCCGGGTAAGCTCGACACGTTCGTACGAAAAGCGGTGCCCGTGAGGGTCTGACAGTCGGTGCAATGGCAGATCCTGACCTGGGCCGGGTCGATTTCCGCCTCGAAGCTGATCTGACCGCAATGGCAGCGCCCGGTGACCTTCATCGCCATTCTCCTGACGAGACCCGCCCGATGCCGGCGTTCATGGTCAAGATCTTCTCGTTTGCAGTTGGGCAACGGCGCATTCGGGGCGAAGGCGCGCCCGTGGCCCCAATCCCGCCGGGCCTGCCTCGCCTGAATGGGTTAGGCCATTGGCGCGATGACGACGGCCGCGAACGCCGATCCGCACGGCCTATGTCCGTTAAGCCAACAGGGAGATACAGGCCATGTCCGACCTCGACTCGTGCGTCGGCGACATTGGCGCCACGCTCGACGAACGATCTCGTCGAATTGGTGAGGGCGCGCACGCAGCCGACCGTCCTGATCGTGGGGAGCCGGACCGGCCGGATTGTTCGCCGCCTGCGAGCTTCTTCGCCATGGCGTCAAGCCGCGCGTCGTGGAGCGCAGGCTCGCGCCGCATCGCGAGGCTCGCGGGACCGCTCTCCAGCCGGCGGTGCTGGAGATCGCTCGACCGGGCGCGGCTTGATCGAGCCGTTCCTTCGCGCGGGCGTGCGCATCAGGCACATTCAGCTCTTAGGTCCGGGTTTGCGGGAAATCGCGAGCGAGCACTTCGCTGATACCGGGTGCGCGTATGAGTTTCAGTGCAGCCTGCCGCAATGGCGCACCGAGGCAATCCTGCGCGAACATTTGGAGAGCCTCGGCCTCGAGGTCGAATTCGGCACCGAAGTGACGTCGATCGAAGATGACCCGGACGGCTTGCGCGTGATGCTCGATACCGGCGGCCGAACGGAGACCGTCACGGCGGCTTATGTGCTGGGCGCGGGCGGTGGCCACAGCGTAACGCGCCATTCGATGCAGGAGCATCTCGAGGGAGAGACCTACGACGGTCGATATATTCGTCGCCGACGTGAAAGTTCGCCTTGCCTGCCCGCCCGAATGCGGCCGTCGTCGTTGTAGGGCCGACGGGTTCGTACTGTTCTCGCCGCTGCCGGATGACCGCTGGCTTATTTTTGTCAATCGCGACGAGGCTGATACGCGGCGCGAGCTTCCGACAGCCGACGAACTGGGCGCGTTGCTCGATGCCCGCGACCGGCGTCGACGTCGGGTTGAACGATCTACGCTGGGTTTCCCATTTCAAGATGCACAAGCGCGTGGTCGAGCGCCTGAGCGATGGGCGGCGTTTCCTGTTGGGCGACGCCGGCCCATCTGTCCAGTCCGCTCGGCGGGGAGGGACTCAACGCGGCGCTCATGGACGCGGCTGACATCGCCTGGAAGCTTGCCCTCGTCGTGCGCGGCGCGGCAAAGCCATCGCTGCTCGACAGCTACGCGATCGAGCGCGGGGCTTGCCGACCACCACGTGCTCGAGGTGTCGGACGAGGTCCATGGCCTTGTGATGGGACTGGTCGCGATGTGCGACGGCGGCGAGCGCCGGTCCTGCCGCCGGGGGATCCGGCCGAGAACTCTGGCGGTCGTGCGCAGACGGTTGATGCTCGATGTTTCGTACGCGGGAAGCGCGCTCGTCGGTCAGGCCGGCGCAGTCGTCGAAGGACCATCACCGGGAGCAGCGCTTCCCGGCCTGCCGCCGCCTGAGCGGTACGGGCCACCATCTGATCGTGTTCGGCGAGGCGCCTCGCTTGGACCATCTCCGCGCGCGCTGGGACAAACTCGTCTCGATTGTCGATGCTGCAAGCGCGCACTTCGATGCGACCGAGGCCGGCGTGCCCAACGGCGGCGCCATCCTCGTGCGGCCGGACGGCTTCATCGGGTTCCGCGCTGCCCCCGCCGACGAGACGACGATGGACGCCCTTGACGCCCACCTGACGACTTATCTCGTGCCCCTACGGCGGTGCGGGCTGCGGCCGCGCAGCTTCGCGGTTCACCAGGTGCGAACCTGCTTGATCGAGCCTCTGAGCCTAAAGCTGCTCCACCCTGAAATTCTTGCGCCGCAATTGGCTCAGGATGCCTTGATCGCCGACCAGGTGGCCGGCGCCGACGGCGACGAAATAGGTTTTGGGCGTTTGCAGAAAGCGCCTCGATCTTTGTCGTCATGGCGGTGTTGCGGTCGTCGAGCAGCTTGGTCATCAACGGCTTGAGTTGCGGATACTCGCGGACGCTGCGGGTGATTACCTCCGCCATCGCGGCGGCGTCGCCCGATTGCCAGGCCTGGTTCATTAGATCGAAGCAGTCGGCCCATTTCTCCATATCGACCAGGCTGCTCAGCAGCAGACGGTCCTGCAACTCCTCGGACAGCGAGCTGAAGAGTTCGAGCTGCGACCCCGCGTCCTCCAGGGCGCCGATCGGCTTGTGTGATTGCCGCGCTTCATCGAGGAAATGTCGGTCCACCCCGTTTACCGGGTCGAAACCCATGCGCTTCAATTCGAGTTGCACGACGAGCACGCTGACCAGCCACGGCCGCAAGCGGCGCGATGGCCGGCTCCGACAAGCCGCCCTTCTTCACGTAAGCCGCGAGGTGCGAACTGGTGACCTCGCTGAGATGATTGGTAATGGCGTCGCCGTTCGGATAGCCGCCGTGCTCGATGATCCACCGCTGCACGCGAGCGGTTTCGCCGGGCTCGCTGATGTCGACTTCCTCGATAAGCGTGTCAGCTTTTTAAAGCTCTCCTCGATGATCGACGGCAGCGGATAGAAATCGGCCTTGCCGACATGGATCGTGCCGAGCAGATAGACGACGCCCGTTCGGCCCGGTGACTTTCCACAGGAAATGCTTCTGCGCGCCGTCCCCGGCCGCCGGCAGCTCCGCTCCCGCGGACGCAAAACTGCAGAGGGCCAGAGCCGCGATCGCGAGCGCCCGTTTCCAAACCATCATCGATTTGCGCCTTGGATCCGCGTGTGTCGCGTGGTGGAGCACCGTCCAGTGGATACGTTTGGCCGTTAAGATGCGGTGAACGAGCAAGCGTGGGACGGGTGAGCGGAAGCGTAACCCGCCGTGTTGCTGCCGAAGGATGGCGGGTCTCGTTTTCCCGCTCCACCCGCCCTACGAATTGGCCTTGATTAGAACGTATCGTGAACCGCATATAGCTAGGGTTTGTCCGCCCCGGAGCCTCACGCTATGCCGGAAGCCATAGCCGATCCGCCTTCGCCCTGCTGCTCTCCGCTGCTTTCTGAACCTGGAATCGAGCAATCTCAATCACTTGGTCCTGATCTCTTTCTGCCTCGCGCGCGCGACGCGCGCGGGCGCTTCGCCAAGGGAAGCTCCGGCAACCCGCGCGGCCGGCCGCGCGGCATCCGCAATCCCAAGCGGCGCGTGCCCGATCTTGTCGCCCGGCCGCTGAGCCCGCAGGCGCTGTCGGATCTGCTCGAGCGCAAGCCTCGATCTGTTGCGGCCCCTCGCCGCGCAAGTGTTGCCGCCGCCGCTCGCCGCCATCGACCCGGCCGAGCGTCTCGGGATCGACCTGTCGTCGCTGCGCACGGTCGAGGATTTCCGGCAGGTGCTCGCCACCGTTATGACAGCGGTTGCGCGCGGCCAGATCGCGCCCGCCGAGGCCGCGCGCCTCGCACGGCGGGTGCGCGCCCGGTCGCGCGACTCTGCGCCGCTGCGGCGCGATTGACGCGCCGGCTGGCGCGTAAAGCCAGTCCCGCCCACCCGCCGCTTCGCGAGGATGCGCGAGTGTAGGGCGGGTTTAACCCGCCGTGGTGCCGGCGGAAGCGATGGCGGGTTGCGCTGCCGCTCCACCCGCCCTACGAGATCGCTCCGCCCTCAGAATGGTGGACGACATGAGCGCAGAGGAAATGCCAGGCGAACATGACGGACGGCTTTCACCTGGTGGTGGAGGCGCTGAAGCTGAACGGGGTCGACACGATCTATGGGGTGGCCGGCATCCCGATCACCGATCTGCTGCGCCTGGCGCAGGCCGAAGGGATCCGCTACTTCGGCTTTCGGCACGAGCAGTCGGCCGGGAATGCGGCGGCGATCGCCGGGTTTCTGACGCAGAAGCCGGGCATCTGCATGACCGTCTCGGCGCCCGGCTTTCTGAACGGGATGGTCGCGCTGGCCAACGCCACGACCAACTGTTTCCCGATGATCATGATCAGCGGGTCGAGCGACCGGGCGATCGTCGATCTCGAGCAGGGCGATTACGAGGAGATGGACCAGCTCGAACGCCGCCAGGCCCTATGCCAAGGCGGCCTACCGCATCAACCGGCCGCAGGACATCGGCATCGGCATTGCGCGGGCGATCCGCGCCGCCTCCTCGGGGCGCCCGGGCGGCGTCTATCTCGACCTGACGGCCGAGGTGCTCGGCTCGGCGCTCGACGTGGAGACGGCGAAGAAGTCGCTGGTCGAAGGTCGTCGATCCGGCGCCGCCGCAGCCCCCGGCGCCGGAATCGGTCGCGCGCGCCATCGAACTGCTGGCGAATGCCCAGCGCCCGCTCGTGATCCTCGGCAAGGGTGCCGCCTATGCGCGGGCGGACGAGGAGATCCGGTCGTTTATCGAGACGACGGGCATGCCGTTCCTGCCGATGTCGATGGCCAAGGGCCTGCTGCCCGACGACCATCCGCAATCGGCCGCCGCCGCCCGCTCCTATGCGATCGGCAACGCCGATGTCGTGATGCTGGCCGGGGCGCGCCTCAACTGGCTCTTGTCGCACGGCCGGCCGCCGCTGTGGTCCGAGGGCACGCGGTTTGTGCAGGTCGACATCTCGCCGACCGAGATCGACAGCAACCGGGCGATCGCCGCACCGGTCGTCGGCGACATCAAGTCGGTTTTCGCGGCGTTCAACGCCGCGATGAAGCCGGGACAGGTCAGGCGTCAGGCGGCCTGGATGGACGAGATCGGCAAGCGCAAGCAGCAGAACATCGAGCGCATGGCGGCGCGGCTCAACGCCGATCCGAGCCCGATGAACTTTTCCTCCGCGCTGCGCGCCGTCCGCAATGCGCTCGCCACCCAGCCCGATGTCTATGTCGTCAACGAAGGCGCCAACACGCTCGACTTTGGCCGCAACATCATCGACATGGATAAGCCCCGCCACCGGCTCGACAGCGGCACCTGGGGTGTCATGGGCATCGGCATGGGCTATGCGATCGGTGCCGCCGCGGTGACCGGCAAGCCCGTCGTCGCGATCGAGGGCGACAGCGCCTTTGGTTTCAGCGGCATGGAGATCGAGACGATCTGCCGCTACGAGCTGCCGGTGATCGACGGTCATCTTCAACAACAACGGCGTCTACCGCGGCGACGCGCCCGGACAGCGCCGTACTCGCCGACCGGCCTCCTCCGCGACGCGCGCTACGAGAAGATCATCGAGGCGTTCGGCGGGGCCGGCTACCACGTGACCGACACGCCGAGCCTCACCAAGGCTGCTGAGCGAGGCGCTCGCGTCAGGCAAGCCGGCGCTGATCAATGCCGTCATCGACCCGACGGCCGGCACCGAGAGCGGGCACATCCAGAGCCTCAATCCACGGAGCGCTGTCGCCCGGGCGTGATCGACGCGGATGCGGTCGCAACAGCACGGCTCGGCGCTCGAGGTGCTGCGCGTCTTTCTGCGCTTGGGGCTGACCTCGTTCGGCGGTCCGGTCGCGCATCTCGGCTATTTCCGGGCCGAGTTCGTCGAGCGGCGCCGATGGCTCGACGAGCCGGCCTTTGCCGACATCGTGGCGCTCTGCCAGTTTCTGCCGGGACCCGCCAGCAGCCAGGTCGGGATCAGCCTCGGCATCCTGCGCGCCGGCCTGCCGGGGGCCTTTGCCGCCTGGCTCGGCTTTACGACGCCGTCGGCCGCTGGCGATGATCCTCTTCGGCTACGGCGTGACGCGAGTTGGGCGATCTCTCCCAGGCCGCCTGGCTGCACGGCCTGAAGATCGTCGCGGTCGCGGTTGTCGCCCAGGCGGTGTGGGGAATGGCGCGCAACCTCTGCTGCCCGGACCGCGAAGCGCGCCACGATCGCCGTCGGCGCGGCGATCCTCGCCCTCGTCGATCCCTTCCGCCATCGGCCAGGTCGGCGCGATCGTCGCCGGCGGGCTGATCGGCTGGGGATTGCTGCGCGACGCTGCGGCCGGCGCCGCCGCAGGCGTCCCTCGCCATCCATTTGCCGCGCGCTCTTTCGGTGGCCGCCGCGATCGCCTTTCTGGCGCTGCTGTTCGGCCTTCCGGTGCTCGTCGGCGGCGGTGCCGTCGCATGCGATCGCCCTTGTCGATCTCGTTCTACCGCTCGGGTGCGCTGGTGTTCGGCGGCGGGCATGTCGTGCTGCCGCTGCTGCAGGCCGAGGTCGTGCCGCCCGGCTGGGCGACCAACGACGCCTTTCTCGCCGGCTACGGCGCGGCGCAGGCGGTGCCGGGTCCGCTCTTCACCTTCGCCGCCTATCTCGGCACGGTCATGAACCCCGGCCCCAACGGCTGGCTGGGCGGGCTGCTTTGCCTCGCCGCGATCTTTCTGCCGTCCTTCCTGCTGCTGATCGGGGCATTGCCGTTCTGGGACAGCCTGCGGCGGCGCGCCGGCGGTGCAGTCGGCGCTGCGCGGCGTCAACGCCGCGGTGGTCGGCCTGCTGCTCGCGGCGCTCTACAACCCGGTATGGACGAGCGCGATCCTCGCACCCGCAGATTTCGCGATCGGGATCGTGGCCTTCCTGCTGCTGGCGCTGTGGGCGGTGCCGCCCTGGCTGGTTGTCATCCTCGGCGCTCTCGGGGCGACCGCGGTAGCCGCGATCGGCTGAGCCCAGCCGAGCGGAAAGGAGACACCATGAAGCGAAGGTTTCGATTGCTCCTCCGCTCGTCGCCTTGGTCCTTCGCGGCTGCAATCAGCGATGCGACCGCTCAACAAAAGCCGTACAGCCCCGGTCTCGGCGATCTGATGACGGCGACCGTGCAGCCGCGCCATACCAAGCTCGGCTTGGCCGCCCGCGAGGGCAACTGGCCTTATGCCGCCTATGAGCTCCATGAATTGAAGGAAGCCTTCGATCGGGCGGCCAAGGCATGGCCGAAGTGGCGAGACGTTCTCGATCCGCGACATGATGGCCTCGGTCACCAAGGAGCCGATGGCGGCGCTCGACCAGGCGATCAAGGCCGGCGATCCCAGCCGCGTCACCACCGCCTATGAGCAGTTGACGGCGGCTTGCAACACCTGCCACCGCAGCGCCGATCGCGGCGTGATCGTCATCCAGTCGCCGCCCTCCTCTGTCGTTTCCGGATCAGGACTTCCGGCCGGTGAAGCAATGATCCGTCACCTGCTTCTCGCCGTTCTGGCGTCGGTTCTTGCGATCGCTCAGACGGGCTCGGGTGAATGCGCCCAAGCTCCCGACACGGTGTTTCTCGAAGAGCTCACTTGGACCGAGCTGCGCGACCTGGTCGGGTCCGGCAAGACGACGATCATCGTGCCGATCGGCGGGACCGAGCAGAACGGCCCGCACATGGCGCTGGGCAAGCACAATCGTCGCGTCCAGGTGCTTTCGGAAAAGATCGCGCGGGCCTTGGGCAATGCGTTGGTAGCGCCGGTCGATTGCCTACGTTCCCGAAGGCCAGGTCAATCCGCCGACCGAACATATGCGGTTTCCCGGCACGATCACCGTGCCGGAAGAGGCTTTCGAGAAGATCCTCGAATACGCGGCGCGCAGCTTCAGGCTCGCCGGTTTCCGCGATATCGTCTTTCTCGGCGATCACGGGTCGGACCAGAAGGGCGAGAAGGCGGTCGCCGATCGGCTCGATCGGGAGTGGGCGGCGACTGAGCGTTCGCGTTCACGCCATCGAAGAGTACTACCGCGCCGGCCAAGCGGAATTCGCTCGGTTGTTGAAGAGCAAGGGCTTTCGCGACGAGGAGGTCGGCACCCACGCCGGCCTCGCCGACACTTCGCTGATGCTCGCCACGGACCCGCGTTTGGTCCGCGCCGATCGCCTGCGGTCAGGTGAAGGCGTCCATGGCGATCCGCGCCGGTCAAGTGCCGAACTCGGGCAGCTCGGCGTCGATCTGATCGTGACGCGGACGGTCGACTCCGTTAGAAAGGCTGTCGCCCGACACTGATCCTAGGGCATGCGGAGGTTGGTTGTGCGCCAGCACATTCGTCGTTGGTTCGGCGTGGCCTTATGGCTCGTCACAGTGCTCGGGCTGTGCGGTTGGGTGGGCGGCTCCGCCCTGCCATCGCTCACCTCGCGCGACATTGCGGGGCCCTTGTGCTCGGCCGCAGCGTCGGTGGGCCGCACAGCACGGCCCGCACCCTCACAGCTGCTCACGGTTCGCGCCGGTCCGGTGGACGGCTTACCGGGCATGCCCGCCGTCGCGGATCCGAAAAATCTCTACAGCGCGACCGCGAGCCGATCGTCTGAGCCCGGCGGTCGCCGGGACACCGACCCGCGTCTACGTGCCGAACCGCCGATCGAACAGCGTCTATGTGATCGATCCGGCTACCCTCACGGTGGTGGATCGCTGGCCGGTCGGCTTCAGCCCGCAGCACGTCGTGCCGTCATGGGATTTGAAGACCCTGTGGGTCGCCAATAACGGCAGCCGGCGCAAATCCGGCAGCCTGACGCCGATCGATCCCAAAACCGGCAGGCTCTGGCCCGGCCATTCCGGTCGACGATCCCTACAACCTCTATTTTACGCCGGACGGCCGTTCGGCGATCGTGGTGGCCGAACGGCACAAGCGGCTCGACTTTCGCGATCCTCAGACGATGGCGCTGCAGCAATCGGTCGCCGCCCCGGGCTGCTCCGGCATCAACCACGCCGATTTCTCGATCGACGGGCGTTACGCGATCTTTACCTGCGAGTTCAGCGGCGGCGGCCTGGTCAAGATCGATCTCGTCAACCACCAGGTGCTCGGCTATCTGCGGCTGACAAAGAGGGGCATGCCGCAGGACATCAGGATCTCGCCCGACGGCTCGGTGTTCTACATCGCCGATATGCATGCCGACGGCGTGTACCTCGTGGACGGCGACGGCTTCAGCCAGACCGATTTCATCCCAACCGGGGTCGGCACCCACGGGCTCTATCCCAGTCGCGACGCGACCAAGCTCTGTACGTCGCCAACCGCGGCTCGCACTCGACGCGCGCGCCGCCGCACGGCCAGGGCAGCGTCTCGGTCATCGATTTCGCGACCCGCACGGTCGAGAAGACTTGGCCCATCCCGGCGGCGGCAGCCCCGATATGGGCAATGTCACGCGCCGACGGGAAGCGGCTTTGGCTGTCGGGTCGGTTCGACAATGTGGTCTACGACATCGACACCGCAACCGGCGAGGTCAGGAGCATCCCGGTCGGCCTCGAGCCGCACGGCCTCACGGTCTGGCCGCAGCCCGGCCGCTATTCGCTCGGCCACACCGGGAATATGCGCTGACCTCGCTCTTCGCCCGCAGGTCTTTCGCCGGTTCGCCGATAGCGAGTAGGGTAGCGCGTCAGCTGCGGGATCCGGGAGCGGTTGGCGCCCGAACGCCCGAGATGAAGAGCACGAACGCAGCCCGGAAAGGGAGTGACGATGCCGACTTATGAAATCACCACGGAAGATGTCGAATATTTGCGCCACGGCGACAAGGCGCTGATCGCGCGCCTCTATAAGCCCAAGGGCGACGGCCCGTTCCCGGCGGTCATCGACCTTCACGGCGGCGCGTGGACCAGCGGCGATCTGACGGGCACTCAAGGGCCTCGATGAAACGCTGGCGAAGAACGGCTTCGTCGTCGCCTCGCTGAATTTCCGCCACGCGGCCGATGGATACCCGACCTCGCTCGATCGACATCAACTACGCGGTCCGCTGGGTCAAGGCGCATGCGCGCGACCTCAAGATCCGGCCCGACCAGGTCGGCATCGCAGGTCAGTCGAGCGGCGGACATCTCGCCATGCTGGCGGCGATGCGGCCGAACGATTCGAGATATGCGTCGGTCCCGCTTCCGGCCGGCTCGCCCGCGGTCGATGCGACGGTGCGCGCGGTCGCGATGTCGTGGCCGGTCATCAACCCGTTGTCGCGCTATCGCAATGCCCAGAAGCTGGCGAAGGGCCCGAACCCGCCGGCCTTCTCGATCGGCATGAAGGAAAAGCACGACACTGTATTGGGGCACCGAGGCCGCTATGACCGAGGGCAACCCGATGCTGCTCCTCGAGCGCGGCGAGAAGGTGCCGACCCCGCCGGCGCTGTGGGTCCAGGGGCGTCCCGACATCGTCCACGACTATCACGACGACGATTCCGACTTCCCGGGCAACGAGCCCGAGCGGTTCGTGTCGAACTACCGCAAGGCGGGCGGCGACATCGATATCGTCTATGTCCCCAACGACGCGCGCTCGACCAGCGTCTCGTTCGATCCCGGTCGCCGCGTTCTTCCGCAAGCACCTCGGGTTAAAGCAGCTGCCTGCCTTCTGATTCCCTCCCCTGCGAGCGGGAGGGTCAGGGTGGGGGCGAGAGGATCCCCGGGATACCAGTCGCCGAGCAACTTGTTCCTCGGTGTATGTCGGCGGCGCAATATTGCCGACATCCTCACCACAGACGGAGCACGCGAGGTCAGTCGCGCTACGCGCGCTGACTTCCTGCGATCATCGCGAGCGACGTCGACTCTTGAGGCTCGGGCTATCGTGCAGAGCACCAGCTCGATCTCAGCCGCTCGCGGCAATCGTCTCCATCCACCCGGTGCCGTATCGATCGCCGGCGAGCGCTCGAGCTTGATCAGATGTTCGAGGATCACGGCAATGCGGCTGCGCAGCTCATGTCTTCGGGATCGGCCCAAGCTCTCGACCTCCTCGGCAAGGTTCTCCCAGTCCAGAGGCAAATTCGTGCCGACCTTCGGCCGCGTCACGCAGAGCGCTCGATTGCTCCTCGGTCCAGCGGACAAAATCCTCCTCGTAAAGCCGCGCGGCGCTGCTGGACATTTGCCCTCCTCCGACCGCCAGGACATTTTTCCAATATGGGCTCAGCGCCACCTTCATCCCGAGCGCTTGAACAGCGCTTCGGCGCCGCGGCGCTGCCCGAGTTTCGCGGTGATCTCGACGCGGACGCGGGCGATTTCGGCCTCGAGATCGGCGATGTAGTTTTCGAGCTCTTCTATCCCCAGCGTGGTCAGATCCTTCGGCTGCGCCGGCTTGCTGCGCGGTTCGAGTTCCGATTCGTCCATGGCCTGTCTCCGTTCGCCGTCTTCCCCAGCCAGCGCCGGGAGGTTATATAATCCCTAATTTCGTAGAATTCTCAGGCGTGCCGCCGCGCCGGTGCCGGCGGCGGCCCGAGTGTGGAAATCGTCATGGCCGTACCGTTGATGCCCAAGGCGACCGCCGTGTGGCTGGTCGAGAACACCTCTCTTACCTTCGAGCAGATCGCCGATTTCTGCGGGCTGCATCCGCTCGAGATCAAGCCATCGCCGACGGCGAAGTGGCCAACCAGATGCAGGGTCTCGATCCGGTGGCAAACGGCCAGACCACCGCGGAGGAGATCGCGCGTTGCCAGGCCGATCCTCAGGCGCGCCTCAAACTCTCCCCTCAGGCGCTGCCGCCGCAGCTGTTTCGCCACAAGGGACCGCGCTACACCCCCATCGCCAAGCGCCAGGACAAGCCCGATGCGATCGCTTTTCTGCTGAAGAGCTATCCCCGAGCTCAGCGAAGCGCAAATCTCGAAACTGATCGGCACGACCAAGCCGACGATCGCGGCGGTGCGCGACCGCACGCATTGGAACAGCTCCAACATCAAGCCGCGCCATCCGGTCGAGCTCGGCCTGTGCACCTTGAAGAGCTCGAGGGGCGATCACGCGCTCGCGCTCGAGGCACCCGGCGGACGAGCCTCGCGCTCGGCAGCGAGGAAGCGGAACAGATCGAGACCTGAAGCTGCTCCGCCTCCGGTATAGCCGGCTCTGACCAAGGCCCGGTCGGCCTGCCACGGGGTGCGTTTGTGCCCTGGCGGCAGCGGCAGGCTGATCGCCAGCGCACTGATCCCGCCCGCCAGACGCGGGTGCGGTGCAGCGCCAATTGAGGCGATCCGCGGCCGCACTGGTGCCATTGCGGGCGGCCGAGGTAGCCGGCTCGGCAATTGTCCGGTCTCACCGGCCAGCCAATCCTAAAGGGGCTCATATTCGTCCTTGCTACCCTCGGAGAACCGGCAGGTAGTCGAAAAGTAAATTCGCATTTGGACAGTAACAGACCGCGAGATGGCGGGATAGACAGGGAGGAAATATGAGCATTTCCGATCATCGTCGCCGCAGGACCAAGTCCTCGGCGCTGGAGGCCGTTGCCGGCAACGGCCTGCTGGATCGTCGCGCGCTGCTCGGGCGCGGAGTGGTCTTTGCCGGTGCGATGAGCACCGGTGCTCTCGGCTCGCTGACCGGGGCCGCTGCCGAGCCCCAACGGACACACCCTGACCGAAGCGCCGTGGAGCCAAGAGCCCGGCGCGACCATCGAGCCCTACGAGCGGCCGTCGCGGTTCGAGAAAGACGTCGTGCGCACGCTGAACAATCCGAACGGCCAGCCGGGGCCCAGAGCGCGCGCACGCCGCACCATCTGCTGAACGGCGCGATCACCCCGAACGGGCTGCATTTCGTCGTGTCGTGGGGCGGCGCGCCGGACATCGATCCGGACAAGCACCGGCTGGTGATCCATGGCCTGGTGAAGCGGCCGCTGGTGTTCACGCCTCGACGCGCTCGCCCGGTATCCGATGACGACGCGCGTGACCTTTCTCGAATGCGGCGGCAACAGCGCGCCGCTGTTTTCGCCCGAGCCGCTGCAGGCAGACCTGCAGGCGCTGCACGGGCTGGCCTCCTGCGCCGAGTGGACGGGCGTGAAGCTCTCGACCCTGCTGGACGAGGCCGGCGTCGACCCGAAGGCGAAAGTGGTTTGTCGCCGAAGGCGCCGACGCGCCGCACCTGGCCCGCAGCGTGCCGCTCAAGAAGGGCCTCGACGACGCGATGATCGCGCTCTACCAGAACGGCGAGCGGCTGATGCCCGGCCAACGGCTATCCGATGCGCCTGCTGCTGCCGGGCTACGAAGGCAACATGAACGTCAAATACCTGCGGCGCATCAAGCTCGTGGAGGAGCCGGCCATGGGCTATTGGGAGTCCAAGATCTACGCGCCGCTATTGCCGGGCGGAAAGGCGTACCAGTTCTATTTGCTGCAGGAGGTCAAGTCTTTCATCACCCAGCCCTCGCCCGGGCTGAGCGTGAAGGGGCCGGGGCTCTATGAAATCTCGGGCATCGCCTATTCCGGTGCCGGCCGGATCACCAAGGTCTTGGTTTCGGCCGACGGCGGTAAGAGCTGGGGCGAGGCGGCCCTGTCGGAGCCGGTGCTGAGCAAGGCGTTCACGCGCTTTCGCATGCCCTGGCGCTGGGACGGCGGTCCCGCGGTGCTGCAGAGCCGCGCCTGGGACGACGCCGGCAACGCGCAGCCGACGCGGACCGAATTCGTCGCCGCGCGCGGGCAGCTGAAGGCGGCGCCGCCGGTCGCGGCGGTGCTGAACCAGCATTTCAACGCGGTCACCAGCTGGGGGTCGAGGGCTCGGGGAGGTCAAGCATGTCTACGCATAGCGTCGACTTCCCGGCCGCTTGGGCTGGCGCTTTGCCTGGTCGCCGGGGCGGCTCTCGCCGACGGGCCCGGTCTCGGCAAGCCATTGAACGAGGCCGACATCGCCGCCTGGGACATCAGCATCCAACCCGACGGCAAGGGTTTGCCGCCGGGCGGCGGGACCGCCGCCCAAGGCGCCCGCATCTTCGCCGAAAAATGCGCCCCCTGCCATGGTCCGGAGGGCAAGGGCGGGGTCACCGGCGTCACGGCCGCGCCATTGCCGCCATTGGTCGGCGGCGACCCGATCACCGACATCTCGGCGGCGATGAAGCGGATCGCCAATTTCTGGCCGTACTCGACGACCGTGTTCGACTACACCCGCCGGGCGATGCCATGGCAGCAGCCGATGACGCTCGCCAACGACGAGGTCTATGCGTTGACCGCCTACATTTTGGCGCTGAACAAGCTGATCGGCGAAAACGACACGATGAACGCCCAAACGCTGCCCAAGGTGCGAATGCCGAACCGTGACGGGTTTATCGTTCGCTTTCCCGACGCGATGTGAGCGGCTCGCCAACGCCCTGCGCTTGCGATGCTCGGGTGAAGCTCACCGATCCCGGGCTGTAGCCACGGCGCCATAACCGGCCTCTTCCAGGCCCGCGCAATTTCGCCGAGCACCGCCGGGTCGTCGATCGTCGCCGGCATGCGGTAGTCCTCGCCGTCGGCGATCTTGCGCATCGTGCCGCGCAGGATCTTGCCTGAGCGGGTCTTCGGCAGGCCGCGCGACCACCAGCGCCGTCTTGAAGCTGGCCACCGGGCCGATGCGGTCGCGCACGAGCTGCACGGCTTCGTCCTCGATCTCGTCCGCCGGCCGCTCGACCCCGGCCTTGAGCACCAGGAGGCCGAGCGGCACCTGGCCCTTCAGCGCATCGGCGACGCCGATCACCGCGCATTCGGCGACATCGGGATGCGCCGCCAGCACCTCCTCGATCTCGCCGGTCGAGAGCCGGTGGGCGGCGACGTTGATGATGTCGTCGGTGCGGGTCATCACGTGGATGTAGCCGTCGGCGTCGATGAACCCGGCGTCGGCGGTCTGATAGAAACCCGGGAAAGGCGCTGCAGATAGGCCGCGACAAAGCTGTCGTCGGCCTGCCACAGGGTCGGCAACGCCCCCGGCGGCAGCGGCAATTTGACCGCCAGCGCGCCGATCTCGCCGGCTGCGAGTCTCGCGCGCCGTGCCCTCGGCTTCGGCGTCGAGCACGCGCACGTCCCAGCCCGGCACGGCGCGCGTCGCACGAGCCGTGCTTGACCGGCAGCCGCTCGATGCCGAGGCAGTTGGCGGCGATCGGCCAGCCGGTCTCGGTCTGCCACCAATGGTCGATGACCGGCGATGCCCAGCTGCTCCTCGGCCCAGGCGACGGTCGGCGGGTCGGCGCGCTCGCCGGCGAGGAACAGGGCGCGGAACTGCCTGAGATCGTGCGCGCGGATCAACCGTCCGTCGGGATCTTCGCGCTTGATCGCGCGAAACGCTGTCGGCGCGGTAAAGAAGACCCGTACCCGATGCTGCTCGATGACCCGCCAGAAGGCACCGGCATCAGGCGTGCCGACCGGCTTGCCCTCGTACATGACCGTCGTGCAGCCCAACAGCAGCGGGGCATAGACGATGTAGGAATGGCCGACCACCCAGCCGACATCGGACGCGGTCCAGAACACCTCGTCGGGCTTCACCCCATAGATGTTGCGCAGCGACCAGTGGAGCGCCACGGCATGGCCGCCATTGTCGCGCACCACTCCTTTGGGGATGCCGGTCGTGCCCGAGGTATAGAGAATGTAGAGCGGGTCGGTCGCCGAATACCGGCACGCACTCGGCGGGCCGGGCGCCGGCCGCCAGCTCGCTGCCAATCATGGTCGCGCCCGCGCATGAGCTCGGCGCGGCACATCGGCCGCTGCAGGATCGACGCAGTGCTCGGGCTTCGACGCGCCTCGGCGATCGCGGCGTCGAGCAGCGGCTTGTAGGGGATGACCCGGTTGACCTCGATGCCGCAGGAGGCCGACAGGATGACCCGCGGCTTGGCGTCGTCGATGCGGGTCGCCAGCTCGTGCGCGGCAAACCCGCCGAACACGACCGAGTGGACCGCGCCGATGCGGGCGCAGGCGAGCATCGCCGATCGCCGCCTCCGGCACCATCGGCATGATAGATCAGCACGCGGTCGCCCGTTGCCGACCCCGAGACCGGCCGAGAACGCCGGCGAGCACGCGCGACCTCGGTCGCGCAGCTCGCGATAGGTGAAGCGCTTGATCTGCGCCGGTGACCGGGCTGTCCCAGATCAGCGCCGACGCGGCTCGCCGCGCCCGGCCGCGACATGGCGGTCGAGCGCGTTCCAGCAGGTGTTGAGCCGCGCGCCCGAGAACCAGCGATAGAACGGCGGCCGGCTGTCGTCGAGCACCCGGTCCCAGCGCCGCTCCCAGTCGATCGCCTCGGCGGCTTCCGCCCAGAATTCCTCCGGCTCGCTCAGATCGAGCGGCGATAGGTCTCGGCATAGCCTGTCGGCATCCGTACTTCTCCCGGTGACGTCGGGCCGATTCTCCGCCCATCGGGTGCGCTTTGCCAAGCCGCTCGAGCACGCCAGACCCCTCGACCTCCTGAGCTCAGGGAGAAACCCGTTTTCGTCCTGACAAGTGTCGGATGCGTCTCCAAAATTAAGCGATAGCAACGGCTACGAACCAACTCTCGGTGCAGATCGCGCGCCCTCCTGAGGGAGGCCTGAGGGACGGAGCGGGAGACCAACCCTGCCGACCCGCACCGTTTGCGTGGCACCTGCGGATCGATCGAAGCCCTGATAGCCAATATCAGCCACTTTATACCGCATTAATCCGGATTTGATCAATGCCATCGCCACTCGCCGGCGAAGGCGGCTCGACACCCTCGGGCCGGGAGGGTGAAGATGGCGCGTATTCATCGCGCGAGGATCGGCATGGAAAGAGTGGCGGAATGCCATTGCGGCGCGCTCAAGGCGATCTGCGTCAGGGCGAGCCGGGCATACGTCTATGTCTGCCATTGCAAGGCTTGCCAGCGCCGCCACCGGCGCGGTCGTCCATGTCGGGCAGCCGCTGGCTGAGAGACCCGGGTGCGGATCGAGGGCGAGAACAAGATCTACGCGCGCATGGCCGATGGCGGGTTCGAGATCCGCTTTCATTTCTGTCGAACTGCGGCAGCAACGTCTACTGGGAGGGCGACCGCGCCCCGGATTATTACGGGATCACCGTCGGCTCGTTTGCCGATCCCGGGTTTCCCGCGCCGAGCCTTTCGGTGTGGGGAGGAGGCGATGCACCCGTGGCTGGGCCTGCCGCAAGAAACCGATCGTTTTGCTGCAAGGCGTACCGCCGACGCCCCGGCAAGTCGTTGACGATATAGGACCAGCATGCGCCAATCCTGCAGCGCACCCGCAGTTCATTCCGTCCCCTCTCATCGCCAGGCGTAGGCCTGAGACTTCGGCCACGATGCCGGCGGTCATCGAGCGCCTTCAGTCCGCCCCCATCAGCCGCAGGCCGTCCGGGGAATCGATACCGGTTGCAAGGCTGTGATCCCCGCGCGCAACCCAGTCAGTTCGGCCGTGGCCGAATGTCTGGCGGTCTTCGGCCACCGACGTCTGGCAGCGGAGACCCTCGTTGCTGCCAAGACGTGGATGCCCGGATCATGGCACCGGGCTGCGCGTTTGAAGATCAGAGCCGCGGTGCAACGCTCGCCCAATGACGAGCCTGCAAGCTGTCGCTGGACTTGCCCGTTGGGGCAGCCGGCGGGTTGGCCTGCTACATCGGCGGCGAGGATCGACGGCGAGACGGCGGGTCGCGGGCATGTTACCGGATGCGTCGAACGTTATCCGGGCACCGAGGATCGGCCAGATGTCTCTGGAAAACCCCAGGCTCCCGATGCAACACTTCGGTAACGGCCATCTGCGGGTGGCGTCGCCTTTGCATGACAGCGGATAATACGTATATTCTGGAGGTTCCTGGCTCTGCACCCCTTCGAGGCGATGATGGCGCAGAACGACCGCGGTGGGTTCCAGCGGAAATTCGGCGAGTTCAGCTGCAAGGCGCTGCGCGAGCCCGTAGAGATCACCCGGCACGGCCGCAGGGAGCTCGTGCTGCTGTCGGCCGATCATTATGACTGGCTCGTGGCGGCCGCCCGACGGACCCATCGGACCGCTGACGCGGCGGCGGTCGTGATCGAGGCTGTCGAACGCGCCGGAGATGGACGGTGACGCATGCGCCGCTCGACGAGCTGATGGGTGAGCGCCGACCGTGGCGGTGCCGGAGCCGAAGCCCGGCCTTTGTTATCCGATACGATTACCTGTGGCTGCGGGAGGCCTCTGTCGGCCGCGACCAGGGTAAGGACCGCCCGGCCTGTCTCGTCGCCGCCAGCGATTCGTCTTTGCAACCCCGCTTCGTCGTCATCCTGCCGATCACGCATTCGCCCCCGTCAGGTGATACCGTCGGGATCGAGATCCCCTCGAAGGTCCGGCCGAGCGGTCGGGCTGGACGACGAACCGTGTTGGGTCGTCGTCTCCGAGCATAAATGTCGACGAGTGGCCGGAATGCTGGCCTCGAGCCCATACCGGGTAGGCCTGGGATTTTCGCCTACGGCTTCCTTCCTCCACGCCTGTTCGCCGACATCAAGCGCAAGTTTCTCGATCTGGCCCGCCGACAACCGCAGCGCCGGAGTTCGACGCTGAGATCGATCCATGATTATCGCCCGGACGCCAGCAGGCCGTCAGCCGGTCAATTGGGTCCCCGGGTCAAAGCCCGGGGATGCGGCCCTGATGCTCGGCGATTTTCGGATCGAGGAGCTCGCGGCGCAGCGCCTTGAGGCGTTCGAGCGTGCCTTCCTCATCCGCCCCCATCAGCCGCGAATACCCCGCGACATCGGCGGCGAGGATCGCGGCGAGGCAGCGAGGTCTGGCTCACTGCCGCCTCGCCCATCGCCAAGCGCAGACCCGAGAGGAGAGAAGCTCACGCTGCTCGCGGATTCGTGTAAGGAACAGAGCTCGAGCATCACGTTGGGATGCGATCGCCGGACCGCTCGATGACGGCACGGGCCTCGTCGAGGCCGACCCATGTGCGCGTAGCACGAAGCCAGAGTGCTATAACCGGTCGCGGACGCGCCTCTCTCGCGCCGACATGGCCAGCATTTTCCGCCGCCTGATCGAGACGTCGACTGAAGAAATGGGGCCATACCGAGTGCCATCCGCGGGGCACCCGGATACCCGCGTGGGCTCAGCCGCAGCGACCTCTCCAGATGCTCGACCGCGACGTCGGCATAGACCGGCGTTGCGCGTGGCAAAGCCGCTAGCGCGCTTCCAGCTTTGCGGCGGGCGCTGCTCGGATTGAGGGCGACCAGGGGGCGGTCAGATCAGCGCAGCCCAGCTGGTGTCGCTCCTCGGTCCTACCGAGGACGAGCGCCTGGCGTTGGCGAGGATGCGGCGGCGTCATCGGCGACACGCCCAGCGCCTTCGTTCACGGCCAGAGACGATGGCTCCGTGGCGGCTTGCTACCAGGGATCTTCCGCCCAACCGTCGAAACAAAGTCGAAAGTGGCATATGCCGGCCCAGGCTGGCAGCGCCGAGGCCGTGGCGCGGGTTCGCGGCGCGATCGCCTGCGCGAGAGCAAATCACGCGTGCCTGGAGCAGCTGCTCGGCTTCCGCAGCCAGGGAAAGTTCGCCAGGGCGCGCGCAGGTAGAGATCGTGCAGGCGGTGAGGTCGTTTGTCGGCCGGTTGGCCGAGCGATGCGGTTTCGGCCTGGCCTGCAGTGCTGGCTCGATGACGCCGGCGACGCCGGCTGCGCACACCCTGTCCTGAAGCTCGAAAACGTCTTCGAGCGAGCCGTCGAAGCGGTCGGCCCAGAGATGCGCGCCGCTTGTCGCGTCGATCAGCTGCGCGGTGATGCGCACCCGGTTGCCGCGCCTTGCGCACCGAGCCTTCGAGCACATAGCGGACGCCCAGCTCGCGCCCGACCTGCTTCACATCGACGGCTGGCCCTTGTAGGTGAAGCTCGAATTGCGGGCGATGACGAAGAGCCAGCGGATGCGCGAGAGCGCGGTGATGATCTCCTCGACCATGCCGTCGGCGAAATATTCCTGCTCCGGGTCGCCGCTCATATTGGCGAAGGGCAGCACCGCGATCGACGGCTTGTCGGGCAGGGGCAGCGCCGGCAGCGCGCGGCCGCCGACGCTGCGGCTTCTGGCAGGCCGGATGGTCGCGGACCCGGTAGACCCGCACCGGCCGGGCGATGTTCTTGACCTGCTGCTCGCCCAGATCCTCAAAGACAAAGGGCAGCCGGTCGCGGACGTGGTCATGGACCGTGTTGGAGACGAACACCCCGCCGGCATCGGCCAGGGCCTCGATCCGCGCGGCGATGTTGACGCCGTCGCCATAGAGGTCGTCGCCCTCGACGATCACGTCGCCGAGATTGATGCCGATGCGCAGCTCGATGCGGCTGTCCGCCGCGACGCCGGTGTTCCGCTCGGGCATCGCCTGCTGCACCGCGACCGCGCAGCGCACCGCATCGACGACGCTGGCAAATTCCACCAGCAGGCCGTCGCCGGTGGTCTTGACGATGCGGCCCTGGTGCTCGGCGATCTTCGGATCGAGGAGCTCGCGGCGCAGCGCCTTGAGGCGTTCGAGCGTGCCTTCCTCGTCCGCCCCCATCGGCCACGCGAATACCCCGCCACGTCGGCGGCGAGGATCGCGGCTGAGACGGCGTTCGACGCGAGAGCTGGCCCTTGCGGGCTCCACGGCGCCTCCCTGTTGGCCGAGCGATCCTACACCCGGCCCGCGCGTCGCGAATTAAGCACATATAGCGGTTATTTATTTGTCGGGTCCTCAGTCAGGAGGCGGTCAGATCACGTCTGCCATGCAATACCCGCACGATCTCGGCAACGTCATCCCGCATCCGATAAAATCACGTACGGACGTGCAGTATCGATCGAAGCCCCAGTCTCACTTCATCCAGGCACGGCCGGCAAACGGGTGATCTTCTGTTGGCCGCAGTGCGTCGTTGATTTCACGGACAATTGTGTCAGCCCGTTGCCAGCCCACGCGCCAGCACGTGACGAAAGTCCCAGATTTCGGAGAGATCAGCGCGCTACCGACGATGAACGGTCGCTCGCCTTTGATCCGCCATTCCGCTGGTGCTGCTGATCAGGAATTCCGCGATGTGAGGGCTCACCCTCACCCGCCTCAACGATCGGATGCCCTTGTCGATCTCTTCGCGAAGCCGGCGGAGCTTCTGCGTGTGGGACAACAGCTGCCGACCTATCCTCTCTTGCTCTCAGCGTCCGGGGCGTCGCTATCTCGATTGCCTGTTCGAGATGCCTTCACCATGAAATCCGTTATAACCGATCCTGGACCCGAAAGGAAAAGAGGCCCCGCCGGCGCGGCGCCTTGAGGCGTTCGTGCGTCCCCTCCTCGTCCCGCCCCCATCAGCCACGAATACCCCGCCACATCAGCGGCGGGGACCGCTGCAAGATGGCGTTCGACGCCGAGATTGCCCTGCCGGCTCCATGGCGCCTCTCGGTCGCGGGCGATCTTACCACGAGTGCCCGCGCTCGGCGATTAGCGCCCTCGATCCGGGATGCTGAGGGCGCGGGCGAGGCGATCGAGCGTGGCGACGCTGCCTTGTTTCTTGTGGGTCTCGATCTTCGCAACTGGAAGTCGCGAGCGACGGCAGAACGCGACGCCAGTTCGGTCTGAAGTGATGCCGCGATACTCCTTGCGCACCGAGCCTTCGAGCACATAGCGCACGCCGAGCTCGCGGCCGACCTGCTTCACGTCGACGGCCTGGCCCTTGTAGGTGAAGCTCGAATTGCGGGCGATGACGAAGAGCCAGCGGATGCGCGAGAGCGCGGTGATGATCTCCTCGACCATGCCGTCGGCGAAATATTCCTGCTCCGGGTCGCCGCTCATATTGGCGAAGGGCAGCACCGCGATCGACGGCTTGTCGGGCAGCGGCAGCGGCGTGCTGGCTGGCCGGCGCATCGGGCGTGCCGGCGGCCGCGGCCAACCCGGTAGACGCGCACCGGGCGGGCGATGTTCTTCGAGCTGCTGCTCGCCGATGTCCTCGAAGGCGCAGTCGAGCCTGTCCCGCGACCTGGTCGTGCACGATGCGCCGAGACGCAGATCCCGCCAGGCTCGGCGATGCCCTCCAGCCGCGCGGCGATGTTGACGCCGTCGCCGTGAATGTCGCCGTCCTCGACGATCACGTCGCCCGAGTTGATGCCGACGCGGAATTCGATGCGCTCGTCCTCGGCGGTGCATGCGTTGCGCGCCGCCATCTCCCGCTGCACCGCGACGGCGCAGGCGACCGCTTCGACGACGCTCGGGAACTCGATCGAGCAGCCCGTCGCCGGTGGTCTTGACGATGCGCCCCTTGTGCTCGGCGATCTTCGGGTCGATCAGATCGCGGCGCAGCGTCTTGAGGCGCGCCAGGGTGCCGGCCTCGTCCGCTTCCATCAGGCGGCTGTATCCCGCGACATCGGCCGCGAGAATGGCCGCGAGCCGGCGCTCGACCCGCTCTGCGCTCAACCTGTCCTCCCTGGGGATCCGGTCCGCCCGAGCATTCTGCGCCGCTTTGCTGGGTTTCGCTATATGCTCAACCCACCTACAGCGGGCAGGACGTTGTAGGATGGGTAGACCCGGCGAAGGCGGGGAAACCCATCACACCGGGAGGCAACGAGATGGAGAGGGTCGCCGAATGTCATTGCGGGCAGTTGCGGGCGATCGCGTCGGGCGAGCCGACAGCGTCTATGTCTGTCATTGCAAGGCCTGCCAGCGCCGCACCGGCGCCGTCATTCATAACGGCAGCCGCTGGCTGAAGAGCCAGGTGCGGATCGAAGGCGAGCACAAGGTCTACGGCCGGATCGCCGACAGCGGGTCCGAGATCCGCTTTCATTTCTGCCCGAACTGCGGCAGCAGTGTCTTCTGGGAAGGCGATCGCAGCCCGACGACGTGCGGCATCGCGGTCGGCTGCTTCGCCGATCCCGATTTCCCGGCGCCGACCTCGTCCGGCTGGGAAGAGTCGATGCATCCCTGGCTGGGGCTGCCGCCCGATGCCGCCCGCTTCCCGCAGGCCCGCTCTTGAGGAGCAAGGCAGGATGAGCGAGCAAGCCGGCAAGCCCCTACGAGACCGGCCTCGACAAGAACGCGGCCAACTATGTGCCGCTGACGCCGATCGGGTTTCTGCTGCGCAGCGCGTCGGTCTATCCGGACCGGCTCGCCGTCGCTTATGGCGAGCGGCGGTACAGCTGGCGCGAGGCCTTGAGCGCTGCCGCCGGCTCGCCGGCGCGCTCGCCGCGCGCGGCATCGGGCGCGGCGACACCGTGGCGCTGATGGCGCCCAACATCCCCGAGGCGTTCGAGGCGCATTTCGGCGTGCCGATGGCCGGGGCGGTGCTGAACGCGCTGAACATCCGGCTCGACGCCGAAACGATCGCCTTCATCCTGCGCCACGGCGAGGCCAAGGTGCTGATCACCGACACCGAGTTTTCGCCGGTGATCAGCAGATGCGCTGGCGCGGCTCGAACACGAAACCGCGTGGTGATCGACATCGCCGACGCGATGGGACCGGGCGGCGATCGGCTCGGCGAGATGGACTACGAGGCGTTTCTGGCGTCCGGCGACCCGGAGTTTCCGGAGGTGACGCCCGACGGACGAGTGGGACGCGATCGCCCTCAACTACACCTCGGGCACGACCGGCAACCCGAAGGGCGTGGTCTATCACCATCGCGGCGCCTATCTGAACGCGCTCGGCAACATCCTCGTCTGGGGCATGCGGCAGCATCCGGTCTATCTGTGGACCCTGCCGATGTTTCACTGCAACGGCTGGTGCTTTCCGTGGACCATCACGGCGCTCGCCGGCACGCATGTCTGCCTGCGCCGGGTCGAGGCCGCGGCGATCTACGCGGCGATCGCGCGCGAGGGCGTCACCCATCTCTGCGGCGCCCCGGTGGTCATGAACATGCTGCTCAATGCCGCGCGCGGCGAGGCTGAAGCGGCCGCTCGAGCGGCAGATCGAGATGATGACAGCCGGAGCCGCGCCTCCCGCTGCGGTGATCGAGGGCATGGAAGACGCTCGGCTTTCGCATCACCCATGTCTACGGGCTGACCGAGGTCTACGGTCCCGCGGTCGTCTGCGCCTGGCACGACGAATGGGACGAGCTGCCCGCCGGCCGAGCGGGCGCGGCTCAAGGCGCGCCAGGGCGTCACCTATCCGGTGCTCGACGGTCTGACGGTCGCCGATCCGGCGAGCCTCGCGCCGGTGCCGGCCGACGGCGACGACGATGGGCGAGATCTTCATGCGCGGCAACATCGTCATGAAGGGCTATCTGAAGAACCCGCGCGCCACCGAGGAGGCCTTTGCCGGCGGCTGGTTCCATACCGGCGACCTCGGCGTCATGCACCCCGACGGCTATATCGAGCTGAAGGACCGCTCGAAGGACATCATCATCTCCGGCGGCGAGAACATCTCGACGATCGAGGTCGAAGATGTCCTCTACCGCCACCCTTGCGTGCTCGAGGCCGCGGTGGTCGCCCGCCCGGATCCCGATGTGGGAGAACACCCTGCGCCTTCGTGACCCTGAAGCCGGAGCGAGTGCAACGGCGGAGGAGATCATCGCCTTCTGCCGCGAGCGCCTCGCCCACTTCAAGGCGCCGCGGACCGTGGTGTTCGGGCCGCTGCCGAAGACCTCGACCGGGAAAATTCAGAAATTCATGTTGCGCGAGCGCGCCAAGAGCGAGGCCTGATGAGCACGGCTGCGCTCAAGGGCGCTCCGAGCTGGAAGATTTCGTCCTTGATGCGGAGCTTCTGGCGCTTCAGATCTGAGACCGCATCCCGGTTCGGAAGGGGACGACGATTCTCCTCATCGATGGCGCGTTCCAGTTCGGCATGCTTTGCTCTGAGCGCCTCGATGCGATCCTGCAGCGACATGCACGTTCCTCCTTATCAGACCATGGCGGCGGTCGATGGTACCGCCGGGTGCGGCGCTCAGCCAAGTGGGTAGCTGAACGTTGAACCGCAGATATGTTGCGCCACCGGATTTCACAGAGGCGGATTTCGAAGGAAGAGCCTCGGACCTCGGCGTCTGATCGTCGGCATCAGCGGCGCCTCGGGCGTCATCTACGGGACCCGCCTGCTCGAGCTGTTGCGGCCGTTGCCGATCGAGACGCACCTGGTCATCAGTCGGGCCGCCGAGGTGGCCCTAGCCGCCGAGACCGATCTCAAACCCGCAGCGGTTCGCGCCCTGGCGGATGTCGTGCACGCCATCGGCGATATCGCCGCGCCGATTTCCTCCGGCTCGTTCAAGACGATGGGCATGGTGGTGGCGCCCTGCTCGATCCGCAGCATGGCGGAGATCGCCAGTGGCGTGACGACGACGCTGCTGAGCCGGGCGGCGGATGTCGTGCTGAAGGAACGCCGGCGACTCGTCCTGCTGGTGCGCGAGACGCCGCTGCACACCGGTCACTTGCGCACGATGACCGCACTCTCGGAGATGGGTGCGGTGATCGCGCCACCGGTTCCGGCCTTTTACGCCAAGCCGCAGTCGCTTGCCGAGATGATCGATCAGACGCTGGGCCGGGTTCTCGATCTGTTTGGTCTCGAAACCGGACGGGTCCGACGCTGGGGCGAGGCTGCCATTGCAGGCGCACCCCCGCTTCGCTCGAAACCACGGCGCGGAGGAGCTTGAAGCGGGTTGGTCTCAGCCCCGCAGGAACGCCTCTAGGGCCTCTCGGATCCTTGTCGCCTCGACAGCGCCCGCCATTTTCGGCCCAAGAACGAGTGCCAGGTTCGCCTGTGCGGCGGCGGCGCGTGCCGCCGGGGCGGTGTCGCCGGCGGGCGTCCCGGCGAGGCGCGCGAGGCGCCGTTGAACGATCCTTTCCGCCGCGATTTCGAGCGTCTTGATGCGCTCACGGAGGCGCTGGATATCGGCATCGCGATCGGATCGGAGCTTTGCGTCGCAGCGCCCGCAGGCGGCAGCACGATTGCCGCCCTGATCGGGCCGGCGGCTGCGCTCGGCGGCCATCAGCTCGGCATGCGACAGGCGGTGCAGCCCGCAGGCGCCCTGCCACAGCGCGAACAGTATGAGATTGACATCCAAACCCGCGCGGTCCTGCAGCGCGATCAGCGCTTCGGAAACCCCCGGCTGCGCGTAGAACGCGCAGGAAAAACGCCACAAGCCAGCCGACTGGCCCTCGCCGCCAGCCGGTTCGCCGGCCGCTTCAGACATCGCCATGCGGGTCCGGACGCGAACGTTTCGACACCGATGTCCACGCAAGATGATATAATCTTAATGAACTCTCAGGGCCGCCGGCCATGGATCTAGACGTAGAAGCCCTCAAAGCGAAGCTCGCCGCCCTGAAGACCGAGCATCGCGACCTCGACGAGGTGATCGCGCGGCTCGCCGAGCGCGCTCCGTTCGACCAGCTCCAGCTGCAGCGCCATCAAAAAGCGAAAGCTGCTGCTCAAGGACCAGATCTCGAAGATCGAGAGCGAGCTCCTGCCCGACATCATCGCTGACGGCTTGGAGAGGGCAATTTCACCGAGCTCGCCGTCCGGATGGGCACGCAGTCAATCACGCCAATGCGCGGACGCGTGGTTACGAGATCCGAGCATTATCCTGCTGACCATCTGGGAAGCGCCAGACCGACTGAGTTCGCGCGCGCGGCGGAGCTCCAGAATACCGCACCACTGGCGGCCGTCGTGGCGACTGCCTAAGAGCTTTAACGCGTGCCATATGACTTGCCTCGACGTCAAGCGGGGCGACTACGACGCCATCAGAAGCCTGCTTGCGCGCAGCCTCCACGAGCGTAGCGGCGATCATGGTCCCGGCCGCGCGCTTCATCGCCAACAGCGGGACTACCGTTTCGTCCGCATAGCCGGTCCCGCGCGCCGACCGACGCGCGGTACCGTATCAGACGCTCGCCGAGCAGATCTGAGCCCACCGGCTGGCGCGACCGAGTCATGAGTGCAGGCCGAGATCATCGGAGCCAATACGCCGGCGCGGTGGTTCAGTCCGTACCCGGCTTACAGCCCGCTATCGAGTAGGCTGGATGAAATCCCGGGCGCGGCGGGCCCCGCGCTACCTGCGGCTGTCGGCGGCTGGATGGGGTCGTCGCCGGGTTGCTGATCTGCGCGGCTTCCTGACCCATCCACAATATTGTGATATAGAGCATCATCCCGATCAATTACGAAGCTAATTCCTATGCGAAACGCACACGCAAGAAGCCGGATGCCAAATTCCCCTGCCATTCCGCTGCCGACCGCGCTTTACGGCGCGAAATTCCGCTGTCGCCAGACCTCGCGGATTCATATCCAAGCCACTGATTGGCCGGTAGATTTTCGCCAGCGAAAGAGCGTATTTCGGGGGCTGAACTGGATTTTCCCCTGCCGTCAGGGGAAAGCCCGCAGCTCCGACCCGCGGGTCCGCCGCGGGCGCTTGTGCGGACGGCTCCTGTCTCTAATATTAGTCCGTCCTCGCGGCCGCATCCTGGAAGGAACCCGAATGAGCGACGCCGACCGGGCGGTAGGCATCATTATGGGAAGCCAATCCGATTGGGAGACGATGGAGCACGCCTCGGATGCCCTCGACCGGCTCAGCATCAGCCATGAGACGCGCATCGTCTCGGCGCATCGCACGCCCGAGCGGCTTTACGAGTATGCCCGCACGGCGCGCTCGCGCGGCTTGCGGGTGATCATCGCCGGGGCCGGCGGGGCCGCTCATCTTCCCGGCATGGTCGCCGCCTTGACGCCGCTCCCGGTGCTCGGCGTCCCGATCGAAAGCCGGGCTCTCAAAGGCATGGACAGCCTGCTTTCGATCGTGCAGATGCCGGCCGGGATCCCGGTTGCGCACCTTCGCGATCGGCCGCGCCGGCGCGGTCAACGCCGCGCTCTTCGCCGCGGCAATTCTCGGCCTCTCGGATGCCGCCGCCGCACAGGCTCTCGACAGCTGGCGGCAGGCGCAGACCCAGGGTGTGGCCGACCGCCCGGATCGGCGATGATGCCGGCGACGACGCTGGCCCGGGCGCACGATCGGCATCTTGGGCGGCGGACAGCTCGGCCGGATGACGGCACTCGCCGCCGCGCGGCTCGGCTATCCGCTGCCACGTCTTCGCGACCGAGGCCGACAGCCCCGCGGCGCAGGTCTGCGGCGCCGCCACGGTCGCCGAGTTCTCCGACCGTGAAGCGCTCGAGCGCTTCGCCGCGGCCGTCGATGTCGCCACCTTCGAGTTCGAAAACATCCCGGCCGAGGCGGTGCGGTGGGTGTCGGCAGTGCGCCCGGTATTGCCGCGCCCCGAAATTCTCGAGATCGCGCAGGATCGCTTGCGCGAGAAGGATTTTCTCCGCTCGATCGATGTCGCCACCGCCGCCTACCGCGAGGTTGCCGACGCGGCGGCACTGCTCCGGGCGATGCGGGACTTCGGCTACCCGGCGGTGCTCAAGAGCGTGCGCATGGGCTATGACGGCAAGGGCCAGGTGACCTGACCCCGATACCAAGGCCGAGGAAGCCTGGCGGCGAATGGGCGGTGAGATCGGCATTCTCGAAAGCTTTGTCGATTTCGCCTGCGAGATCTCGGTCATCGTCGCCCGCGGCCGCGACGGCGCCTGGGCGACCTATCCGCCGGTCGAAAACCAGCACGTCGCCCACATCCTCGACACGACGATCGCGCCGGCGCGCATCGCGGCCGAGACCGCGATGCGCGCCGAGGTGATCGCGCGGCACATCGCCGAGAAGCTCGATCTCGTCGGGGTGCTCGCGGTCGAAATGTTCGTCGACCGCAGACGCGGCGACATTCTGGTCAACGAGATCGCGCCGCGGCCGCACAATTCCGGGCATTGGACGATCGACGCCTGCATCACCAGCCAGTTCGAGCAGCTGGTGCGGGCGATTGTGCGGCCTGCCGCTCGGCTCGGTCGAGCATCATTCCGGACGCGGTGATGAAGAACCTGGTCGGCAGCGATGTCGAGAAATGGCGCGATGCGCTCAACGACCCGCTGGCAAAGCTCCACCTCTACGGCAAGACCGAGATCCAGCCCGGCCGCAAGATGGGCCACGTCACCCGGCTGCATGCCCCATCGCTAACGCGAACTGGCGCAGCAGGCGGACCGGGTTCGGCAGGCGCTCGACGGCCGTCCTCGAGACGTTGGCGCGCTCTGCCGACGACTGCCACCTCGGCGAGGCGCCGATCGAGGAAGGCGCGGGTGTCGGCGAAGTCCGGCGAGCGGTCTTCGAGCCAATACAGCAGGCGTGGCGGCATAGATCGCGGCCAGGGTCAGGCGCTTTGTATAAAAGCTGAAATCGGTCGCGCGATCGCCGACCCCGTACCAGGCGGCGTCGACCGTCTCGTACAGCAGGCGCAGCCCGAGCGGCGCATGTTGCGGCAGGGCCAGCACCGAGAGCGCGCGGCGCACCGCCTCGCGCCACGGTGCGACGATCTCGAAGCGGGTGGCGATCGCGAGCGCGATGCGCTCGCGGGATGCGCAGCGGATCGAGCGGCTCGGTTTCGAGCCGATCGAGCATCCGGCAGGTCCGCCCACCGGCTGAAGCACGGCGACGAGGTCGGCCGCTCCGCCGGGAAACAGCGCCAACGGCCTCGCCGGCCGGCATGCCGATCCGCCGCGCCGCCGCGCGCAATGCCGGGCGCGACCAGCCGTCGAAGGCCACATCGGGCAGCATCGCCTCGATCAGCGCGGTCGCGCTGGCTTCGGCGAGCGGGCTCCTCATGCGGCTCGTCTCTCGCTGAGAAAGGCCGCCAGATCGATCGGGTGCCGCTGCAACTCCTCGAGGAAGACGAGCAGCCGATGATCGGTCATCCGCTGCGGGTAGAGGATCCCGTCGAGATGATCGCACTCGTGCTGCACGACCCGGGCGTGAAAGCCCTCGACCTCGCGGGCGATGATGTTCCCCGTCGAGGTCCGTCCCGCGATAGCGGATCCGCAGATGCCGCGGCACGACGCCGCGCAGCCCGGGGACCGAGAGGCAGCCCTCCCAGCCGAATGCCCGCTCTCTGCCCGAGCAGCTCGACCACCGGGTTGATCAGCACCGTCAGATCCTGCGCGCTGTCGCCCGGCATCTCGGTGAGCCGCTCGCTCGGGAACCCGGAAGACGACGACCCGGTGCGGCTCGTGCACCTGGGGTGCGGCGATGCCGGTGCCGCCGGCATCCTCCATCGTCTCGATCATGTCATCGACGAGCCGGCGCACCCAGGGTGCCGTCGGGTCGTCGACCGCAGCGGACGGGCGCGCAGCACCGGATGCCCCATGCGGGCGATTTTCAATAGTGCCATGGCAGCAATATGTGGTGCCGGCCGAGTGGGGTAAAGCGCCGCGCGAGGTGAGGCTCGGCTCACGCGGCGGCCGCGAGCAACTCGCTCAGCCAGGCCGCACCGGCGAACAGTCTCGCGTCGCCGCCTTCGAAGCCGACGACCTGCAGGCCCAGCGGCAGCCCGCGGCGCTCAGCACCGGCAGCGACACGGTCGGCACCCCGAGGATCGAGCCGGGCACCGCAGAAGACGGGGTTACCCGTCGAGCCGAGGCCGAGCGGGCCGGTCCGTGGCGGCGAGCGTCACCGCCATATCGCAAGACCGCGCGAGGGCGGCGAAGGTCTCGCGGATCTGCCGTCGCCGGGCGAGTGCAGCGCCGTAATCGGCGAGCGTCATCGCCTCGGCCGTGGCGAGGCGGCTGAGCGCGCTGTCGCTCAATTTGCTGCGGTCGCGATTGCGGTAGGTGTTGAGCGGCCAGCGCCCCTCCCAGGCATTGATCCGCGCGGGTCAGCGGCTCGGCATCGGCGATCGCCGCCTCGATCGCGTCGAGCTCGGGGTCGGCGCCGCGCCGGGCGATGGCGACGCCGGCCGCGGCGATGCGCGCGAGTGCCGCCTCGAGCGCATCGCGCGCTTCGGGTGTGGCGGCGTTCCAGCCCGCGGTCTCCAGCACGGCGAGCCGCCGCGGCCGGGTCGCGGCAGGCGGATCGGATGGTCCCTGGAGCCCGGGATAGCCTGGGTCACCGCCGGCCCGGGCGGCGATGTTGACCGCGACCAGCCAGGCATCCTCGAGCGAGGCGGCGAGCACGCCGGTGCAGCTCTGGCTGAAATAATCGTAGCTGCCGCCGCGGTTGATCCCGCCGACGCTCGGCTTGTAACCGACACAGCCGCAAAAGCTCGCGGGGCGGATGATCGAGCCGACCACCTGCGTTCCGAGCGCCGCCGGCACCATGCCGCAGCCGACGGCAGCGGCCGAACCGCTGCTCGACCCGCCGGGAGTGCGCTCGGGGTCCCACGGATTGCGGGTGCCGCGCGGCTCGGTCGCGGCAAACTCGGTGGTGACGGTCTTGCCGAGGATGACCGCACCGGCCTCGCGCAGGGCGGCCACGCTGGCGGCGTCGCGCCCGGTCTCCCAGCCGGCGAACAGCGGCGAGCCCTGCTCGGTCGGCATGTCCGCCGTCTCGATGATGTCCTTGATGCCGACCGGCATGCCGTCGATCGGCGAGAGCGGCCGCCCTGTCCGCCAGCGCTCGGTCGAAGCATCCGCCGCCCGACGGGCGAGGCTAGCTGTCGTAGTGGACGAACGCACCGACCGTCGGTTCGAACTCGGCCAGCCGGGACAGACAGCGTTCAAGCAATGCTCGCGGTGTGTCGGTGCCGGCCGAGAAATGCGGGACGGCGGAAAAGAACGGGTCGGGACTGGCGTCATTACGGAGAAACCTTTCGGCGATGTCCGCGATCGATCGCACCGGATAGCTTCACACCCGGTGGCAACGATGCTAAACAATAACACGGAGCGGCCGTAGCGGCGGTCGCCGATGCTGCACTGACCTTCTGCGGAGAACCGCCCCGTGCAAGTCCTCGTTCGCGACAACAACGTCGATCAGGCTCTGCGAGCCTTGAAGAAGAAAATGCAGCGCGAGGGGGTGTTCCGAGAGATGAAGTTGCGGCGCAGCTACGAGAAGCCTTCGAGCAATACGTAACTGAACGAAGTGACAT
>ERZ1370068.4622-contig-3683_pt1 | contig 96722 bp, 134 predicted proteins | sample MGYA00561227_ERZ1370068 | MGnify/ENA primary metagenome ERZ1370068 (study PRJEB38410, sample SAMEA6850437) | metagenome | study: Metagenomic assessment of the ecological functions of the soil: analysis of the soil microbiota associated with the...
TTGCTTCGTTCAGTTACGTATTGCTCGCAAACGGCACGCTGCCTCCGCCTTCAGCTCCGCCTTTGGTCATTTAAATGAAACGCCTTAATTTTCGAATCGTCGAAATCCTGCCGGTCGCGCCTGTTGCGAATCTGTTCCTTGTGGCAGATGTTGCGGTGGGCGGAATACCGCTCAGCCGTACCAGGCCGCGGCCAGCGTGAACGACGGATCGACCAGATGCGGCCGACCGAGCGCGACGAGATCGGCGCGCCCGGCCGCGAGTATGGTATTGACCTGATCTGATGTGGTGATGTTGCCGACGCCACATGGTCGCGAGCCTCGTCGACGGACCTGTTCGGAGAACGGGCGTCTGGAACATGCGGCCATAGACCGGCTGTGGCGTCGCGCACGGTCTGTCCGGTGGAGACGTCGACCAGATCGACGCCGGCCTCGCCGAAGGCGCGCGCAATGACGCGACCGCGTCGTCGCCGGTGATGCCGCCCTCGGCCCAGTCGGTGGCGGAGATCGCGCCGACATCGGCTGGTGCGCGCGGCCATGCTGCGCGCATTGCCTCAGCAATGGGAAGCCGCAAGCGATTAAGGCATTGCCAGCGAGCCCCGCGAGCGTCGCTGCGCCGGTTGGTAGCAGCGGCGAAACAAACTCGCCAGCAGGTAGCCGTGGGCGGAATGCAGCTCCAGCGCATATCGAAGCCGCAGGCTCGCCGCGCTCCGTGGCGGCGAACGAACGCCCGCATGACCGCGATCATGCGCGACGGTCCATCTCGCGGCGGCACCTGGCTGTCTGGAAAGTAGGGATCGGCGAGGCCGACAATACGTCCCAGCCGCCCTGCTCAACTGGACGTGTCCATGCCGTCCCGCATCAGCTTGGTGGCGCCACTTGGGTGGCATGGCCGAGCTGCAAACAATCTTCGCTGTGGAATTGGCATGGACGAAATCGACGATGCGGCGCCATACCGCTGCTGCTCGTGGTTTCCACACTGGCGCGGCCCGGCTGTGATCCGGCGCATCGCGAGCCGACCTGGAGTCATCTCGGTGAAGATCAAGCCAGCACCGCCGATGGCGCGGGATCCGTAATCACCAGATGGAAATCGCCGGGCACGCCCTCCTTGCGCCGAATACATGCACATCCGGCGACGCCACGGCGCGGTTGAGCCAATCCATGCTCGCGCGCAGCTGCAGTAGGCTGGAACATCGGCGCCACTGGCCTTCTCGACATCGACGTCGAACCCCTGGGCGCGAACCTGTTTCGCGAAACGCCTTGTCGACCTCACTGACGAAATCCAGCGCGCAAGGTCAGAGTTGTCGTAAGTGATCGCCTTGGCGCGGGTCATGCCACACGAAGGCGAGCTGCACAGGAGTCAAATCCCCAGAACCGATCGACATGCTCGAACCAGACCAGCGACTACGTCGGCGGCATGGCACCAGATCGCTTTGGTATCCTCGCCGCGGTAGCTCATATCGCTGGCTTGCCGCGGCGCAGTCGACGGCGCTCATGAAAACTCGGCCAACGCCAATGGCGACTCTTCATTCGTGCAACTTGTTTTCCGGAGCCGATCGAAATACGCGGTCATGGCATCGCCAGTGTTTCATGTTATCGCGTGTGACCTGCTGCCGACGCGCTGCTTTGGTTCGCTGGAAACCGCGCCACGCTATCGTGACGGTTGACGAAGGAAGTTGTGATATCGAGACTGGCGAAACAGCCGCCTGATCAGCCGGTGCTTCTCGCTCGAACTTTCAAGCCCCGGCGCGAAGGTCTGCAGGATCGGTTTCCTGATCAGGTCAGAGCGCGTCCGCTTCGTATTGATAGGCGTGGGCGCATCGGCGGACCCACTCCGTTCTGGAAAATGAGTGAAATAAACGCGGCGGAACCAGGCTATCCATCAGGCAAACTGTGAACGAGGATCCTTCGACCGGAAGTGTCGATATCTGTCGCGGAAGCGGCTGTTGATGCCGTCAGGCCCGCACCCGACGAGATCGGCATCGGCTGGGCGCTGGGCCTATCGTCCTCGATGTCGGCTTCGAGGCGTCAAGGTGACGCCGAGTTCGCGCGCCCGCCCTGCAGGATCAAAGCGAAGCTGCGACGCGAGCAACCGCAGAAGCCGTTGCCGCCGACCAGGCGCACCGATGCCGCGAAGGTGCACGGCGATACTATCTCTCCCTGCAATAGGCGGGACTTCACTGGTAATGCGGCGACGCAGCTGGCGTAAGCGCGGAGTCTCGTATTCCTGAAGTTGTCCCAGACGTGGCGTCGGAAGCCTGCCACAGCCGGGGCCGTGCGCCGCTCGGCGCGGACTGCGCCTCATGCGCCGTGATCTCGGCGACCTGGCCGCCGCTTTCATGCAGGATCGCAGTAGAGTAGAGACCGGGCCGGTCCGCCACAACGATGATCGCGATCTTCATGAGAGCCTCCTTGCGCAGCGGGACCATTATCTGAATTATTTTAAACCTCAAGCATTTCGCCGCGCAAGACTCCGCCGTTCAGTTGCCCTGAAATGCCGGCTTCACCTTGATTGGAAGCGCCTCGAATGCGCGGGCGAAATCCGCTGCTGGTCGCTGCTGAGCGCCTTCGGCGCTGATCGCCTCGGCCTCGATCGCCTCCTCCGGCGACATCGCCCATTCCATCGCCAGCATGCGCATACTTAGTCGGCGTTGGCGCGAGGTCGGCTGGCCCCTCGGATATCTGCCCGGCAAGCAAAACCGCGCCTGCGGCGGAGCAGATGCTCACGCGACGACGGTGGCGGCTGCACCAGAAGCCCCAGCGCTCTGTCCCTCCTCCGGTCATGGCGGCGAGGCGCCGGCACCACGAGCAGCTCAACGACGCCCGCGGTTGGCCGATGTACGCTGCTGGCGGGATTCGCTGCAGGCGCCCATGTCGCAAAGCCGGCAAGGCCACCACCTTGCTGAACAGTGTTCGCGACCTTGGCTCCCGTGGCGGCCAAACGCGCATGTCGGTAGGCCATGGCGATGATCGCGCCCGCGCCGGCGCAGATGCCGTCCACCGCCGCGATGATCGGCTGTGACCAGGCCCGCATCGCGCTCGGCGAGATCGCCAGTCATGCGGTAAGGTGCGTGTGGAAGGCCGCCTGGTAGTCCATCTTGCTCCAGACCAGCTGGGCCAATGATCTCGGAACTCTATCGCCGCCCGGCGAGCATTCACCGCGCCGGCACCTCGATACCACATACCGGTCTTTTACCTCATCGTCCATCGCGCAGGCGCGGGAAAAATCCGTCTGCCCGCGGTAAGCACTCGGATGTCAGGGGATTTGCTTCGCTCGCGGGGCGCAGTTCTAGGCGTTACCGCTGCCACTGCCATCCGGACTACTCTTTCAGCAAGGAAGCTGTTGGAACGAAATACCATTTTTGATGACGTGTAGGATTAGCAGGTGTGCTCATGGGATCTCTTGCGAATTATTTCAGCTATCCACTTTCGGCTTAAGCGTGGCTTTCCCCTAGCCTCACCGCCATGACCGCGACAAGCGCATCCTGTGATCCTTAAACCTACCACCTCATAACAACCATTTGTGATACATCCAGCATTCTGCTAGGTCCTGGGCGAGCACCTTACGGGTTAACTACACAAAGTTCAGGCCACGGCACCTATCAGCTGCAATGGGTTATTATCCATGATGTTGTCGTCTTTGCCGCTGTGGATCCAGTCGCAGAGTGAACCCGGGACACCGCATTGACCGTCACTGCCCGTGCCCGCCAGTTCCAGCGCCAGTGAGCGCGACGCCAGGCCGAGCAGCGGCGTGTTTTGCGGCGCTATAGGCGCTGACGTTGGCACGGCCCTCATGCCAGAATTCCGGCGCGGTGGATTACAGCTTTCGCCGATAACGCAACCGCGGCGACTGGTCTCTCACTCGAGAGGCAACGCGGCCGGGATGGTGTACGTCCACGCCCATGAAGCCGATATTGACATCGCATCATTCGCGCTGAAACAGCGCCGCCATCGGATTTTCCGGCTGCGGCGCGGATTCTGGCGATGCCAAGGTTTCCGCTATCAGCACATCGATCCCGGCCGCCGCGCCAGCGCGCCTCCGCAATCGCGGGGCGCTTGACGGCGGCCTGGTCCGCGGCACTCGGCGACGCCCCGCGAAGTAAAGCCGCGCGCGCGGCAAACCGGCTCGTCGTCAAGTGTCGCGCGATTGCGGCCGAGCACCGTGACCGTTGCGCCTGCGCGCGCAAGCGTGGCTGCGATTTCGCGGCCGATGCACTCGCCCGCCTCACGCGTGACAGCGCGCGCGAGGCGAACGCGGCAGATCCGGGCGCGCCACGGGCCTCCCGAATGAAGTCATCAACAGCGAGACTTGCGCTATATTTTAGAGCTTCAAGCTTTTGCAAGAAATCAGCTCCCGATCACGTGCAATGAGGGTGAGCCTGCTTGACAGACGCGGAGCGCCGCAGGTAGCGTCGCGTTGACCAGCGGGAGGACGAGCATCGCGGCGCAGCCCTCGAAAAAGGCATCACGCGCAAACGGAACGGTGATGTTCCGGCAGGGCCTGGATTTATTCGTGGTCGGGCTTATTTCCCAAGGCGGTAGCTGGACTCCACGCCACTTCAGCTTCTGGGACTCAACAGCGATCCAAAACGGCCAGTTTGTCCCCGTCCACATTCATCCACCCGGGACGAATTCATCCTGGTCCAGGATGGCATGCTGGACCTGAAACTGGATGGGGGTTTGGGTGCAGGCCAAGGCCGTGATTGATCTGGTCTGGCTGCCCCGCGGCATCTGCACGGCTATTTCAACAAGTCGGACAAGCCGGCGCGGGCGCTGTTCTGGGTGTCGCCGACGCAAAAACTCGAAGCGCTGTTCAATCAGCTTCACAATCTGACCGATGTCGCGGAAATCGTCCGCATCTCCGCCGCAGCACGAGGTGAACTTCCTGCCCCCGAGGCCAATGAATGACTAGGCGGGTTAGCGCCGACCGAGCCGCCGGAGAAATTGTTTTAAATATAAAATTATTGCTTTCCAACCGTCGCAGGCCTGTTAGCATTGGCGAGTTCCGACTGACAGGAGTGTCCGGCGTGCCTGATCTCGCGCCCATGAAAACCAGGGACGGCCGTTTCGGCTATGAGGCCGCCGGCGATCCCGCTTTGCCGCCGCTGGTGTTCCTGCACGGAATCGGCGGCGCGGCGCGGGCGTGGCGCGGCTAAGTTGACGTTTACAGCTGTCGCTTCCGCGCCATTGCGTGGGACATGCCGGGCTATGGTGGTTCGGCGCCGCTTGCGAACCGTCAGCATCGCCGCCCTCGCCGACGCCTTTGCAGGATTTCCTGCAGCAGGTCGGTGCGACGAAACCCGATCCTTGTCGGGCATTCGATCGGCGGCATGATCGTTCAGCAGTTGCTGGTGAAGAGCCCCGCACATCGCGCGTGCCGTCGTTCTCGCACAAACCAGCCCGGCGTTCGGCAAAGCCGACGGCGACTGGCAGAAATCCTTCATCGAGCGCGCGGCTCGGCCCGCTCGATCGCGGCGAAACGCTGGTTTCGCTGGCGCTCGTCGCTGGTGAAGGAACTGGTCGGAGACGATCCCGACGCACGGCGGCATGGAACTTGCGCGCGACCTGCATGGCGAGCGTTCCTCGAGGCGACCTATCGCGCCACGATGCTGGCGCTGATGGGTTCGACCAGCGTAAGTGCGCTCAAGGATATCGCGGTGCCGACGCTGGTGCTGTCGGGCTCGAAGGGACAAAAATGCGCCGGCGCCGATGATGGCGAAGATGGCGAGCTATATTCCATCGGCAACATATGTTGAGCTCGAAGGCGTCGGCCACCTCGTCAACTCTGGAACGCCCCGGCGACCTTCAACGCGGCGCTGGATCAATTTCTGAAAGCCAATGTGGCTGCAACACAAGTGACGGCATGATGACGGTGCAAGCCAGTAAAGACTGTGACCGATATCGACAAGAGTCGATCTGGATGCGCCGATCTTCGATCTCGCAGGCGTTCCGGCTGAACGACGAGCAGGCGGCGATCATCGCGACGGCGCGCGAGCTTGGCCAGACCGTGTTCGCAGGCCGCGCGGCAGCCTACGATCGCGACGGCGACATTCCCGACCGAGAATTACAGGGATCTGCACCGCGCCGGCCTGCTCGGCATCGCCATTCCGAAGAAGCATGGCGGCCTCGGCGCCGACTACCAGACCTACGCGCATAGCCGCCGCCGAGATCGGCCGCTATTGCGGCGCGACCGCGCTGACCTGGAACATGCACGTCTGCTCGACGCTGTGGTCCGGGCCGCTGGCCGATGATCTCGGACATGGACGCCGCCACCCGCGCCGAACACGAGCACCGGCGCGCCGTGCACTACAAGCGCATCGTCGCCGATGGCGCTGATTTATTCGCAGCCGTTCTCGGAAGGCGGCCGGCAGCGGCAGGCGGCGTCGCCGTTCTGGCACCGAGGCGAAGCCGGTCAAGGGCGGCTGGATCGTCAACGGCAAGAAGATCTTCGCATCGCTTTCGGGCCATGCCGATTACTACGGCGTGCTCTGCACCGAGATCGCCGAAGGCGAAAAGGCCTCGCGCCGCAACACGCTCTATCTCGCGCTGCCAGCCAAGGCCGACGGCGTATCCGTGGTCGGCGACTGGGATCCGCTGGGCATGCGCGGCACGGTGTCGCGCACGCTGTTGTTCAAGGACGCGTTCGTGCCGGAGGATGCGGCGCTGATGCCGCGCGGCGTCTATTTTCAGGCGGCGATGCGCTGGCCGCACATGTTCTCTGACGCTGTCGCCGACCTATGTCGGCCTCGCGCAGGCGGCCTACGATTTCACCGTGCGCTATCTGCGCGGCGAGGTGCCGGGCACGCCGCCGGTGAAGCGCGCGGATGTATCCCGACCAAGGCAGATCGCGGTGGCGCAGATGCAGATCAAGCTCGAGCAGATCAAGGCGATCTGGTTTCAGGCGGTCACCGAAGCCCGCGCCAATCCGACGAAAGAGCAAGTGCTGCGCGCCTATGCCGCGCAATATTCCGCGATGGAAGGCGCCAACGAGATCGCGACGCTGGCGATCCGCACCTGCGGCGGTCAGGCCGATGCTGAAATCGCTGCCGCTGGAGCGGATCTATCGCGACAGCCGCTGCGGTTCGCTGATGCTGCCGTGGACCGCCGAACTCTGCCTCGACCGCATCGGCCGCGAGGCGCTGTACGAGACCGGCGGAATCGGACGACTAGGTCGAAAATGGACCTTTCCGAGTCTCATCGAACGCAACGCGGCGTTCACGCCGGACAAGCCCGCGACTATTTTCGAGGAGCGAGATTCTGAGCTACGCGGCGCTTAGTGCACGGATCGAGCAGACGGCGCGCGCGCTGAAGGCCGAACTCGGCGTCGGCCGCGGCGATCGCGTCGCGATCCTCAGCCTGAACCGGCCGGACTATCTGGTGCTGCTCTATGCCTGCGCACGGCTCGGCGCCATGCTGGTGCCGCTGAACTGGCGGCTTGCGGTGGCCGAACAGTCGTTCATCCTGTCGGACGCCTCGGTCAAGGTGCTGGTGCTCGAACAGGCCTTCGCCGACGATTCTGCCTCGCGCTGCGAGAGCCTTATCCGACACTGCGTCGTCGGGCTCGATTTTTCTCCTCCACAAGGACGCGCGATCGACCAGCTGCTGGCGCGGCGCGCGCGGCGACGGCCGCAATCCGCATACCGATCTCACTTGCCCGTTGCTGATCGTCTACACCTCGGGCACGACCGGAAGGCCCAAGGGCGCGGTGCTGCGGCAGGAAGCCTGCTGCTGGAACGGCGTGATGAGCGCAGCGCACATGCATGGCCTCACCTCGGACGACCACGTACTCACCGTGCTGCCTTTCTTCCACGTCGGCGGCCTCAACATTCAGACCACGCCGGCGCTGCACCACGGCGCCACGGTGACGATCCATCCGCGCTTCACCCCGGACGCGACGCTGCGCGGCGATCGCGCGCGAACCGCCCGACCTTGACGGTGCTGGTGCCCGCGATCATTCAGGCGGTCACCGACCATCCCGACTGGGCCACCACCGACCTTTCCTCGCTGAAGGCAGTCTCGACCGGCTCGACCATCGTGCCGCCGCATCCTGATCGAACGCTTCGTCGCGCGCGGGGTGCCGGTGCTGCAGGTCTACGGTTCGACCGAACCTGCCCGATCGCAGTCTATACCCGCCTCGGCGGCGATCTTTCGCGCGCGGCTTCGACCGGCCTTGCCGGCCTGTGCTGCGAGGCGGCTGTGATCGACGATGCCGGCGTCGAGCTGCCGCGCGGACACGCCCAGGGAAATCGCGGTGCGCGGGCCCAACGTATTCTCACGAATATTGGGGTAACGAGGAAGCGACCCGGGAAGCGCTGCACGACGGCTGGTATCGCACCGGCGACATCGGCCTGCGCGCGACGCCGACGGCTATTTCTGGCGTCCACGACCGCAAGAAGAACCTGATCATCTCCGGTGGCGAAAACATCTATCCGGCGCGAAGTCGAGCGCGTGCTGCTGGAACATCCCGATGTCAGCGAATGCGGCGTGATCGGCCGGCCCGATCCGCAGATGGGATGAGGTGCCCGTGGCCTATGTGATCAGGCGGTCGGGATGTTCCGTGGATGCGGAGAGATCTGAAGGCGCATCGTGCTGACGCAGCTCGCCCGCTTCAAGGTGCCGCGCGACATCGTCTTTGTCGATGATCTGCCACGCACGGCGCTGGGCAAGGTGCAGCATTTCATGCTGCGACAGCTCGACGAGCCGGCGCCGGCGCAAGGAGAGGCGTCTTGAAGATCGCGGTGCTTGGCGGCGGCAACGGCTCCTTCGCGGCCGCGGGCGATTTTGCGCTGTCAAGGCCACGAGGTCAGCGCTGTGGCGGCGCGACGCGCGAGCACGTAGCGGCGCATCGCGCGGCAGGCTCGCGCATCGTCCGTGAAGGACGCCAACGGCCGGCACGACGTTCAACTGGCGCTGGTGACGACTGACATCGCCGAAGCCGTCCGCGACGCCGAGCTGATCCTGTGCCCTGCTCCGGCGCTTCGCGCAGCACGACATCGCCGCGCCTGCTCGCGCCGCATCTGACCGATGGCCAGGTGGTGTTTCTGCCGCCCGGCGACGTTCGGCTCGATGATCTTCGCGAAGCGCCGCGCGCGACGCCGGCAATCGCGCCGACGGCGCAGCTTCGCCGAGACCGGCACGCTGCCGTGGCTGACGCGCAAGCACGGGCCGTTCGAGGTCGCCATCACCATCCGCGCCAAGCGGCTGCCGGCCGGCGTGTTGCCGCTGAAGTCGAGGGATCACGCGCTCGACGTGATCGGACGCGCCTTTCCCGGCGTGATCGAGCCGTGCGGCGACGCGCTGTCGGCGCGCGCTGATGAACGCCGGGCCGATCATCCATCCGCCGCTGATCGTCATGAACGCCGCGTCCGATCGAGCATTTCGAGCGCTGGGACATTCACAAGGAAGGCACACGAGCCGCGATCCGCCGCGTCACCGACGCGCTCGATGCCGAACGGATCGCGGTGCGCGAGGGCTCGGGCTATGGCGCGCCGCACTTTCCGCTGGCACATCACTACGCAAGCGAGGGCGAGAATGGATGTATGGTCGCGGCTCGCACGATCGCCTGACCGATTCCGGCGACTGGCGCGAGCGAGATCGTGCTGACGGAGCATCGCTACATGCGGGAGGATCTGCGCCTTGGCCTGTCGTTCCTGGTGTCGGTCGCGCGAGCTGGCCGGCGTCGCCACGCCGCTGGCATGGTTCTTTCTCGCCATCGGCGGCGCGATCTGCGGCGAGGATTTCTCGGCGGACGGCCGCACGCTGGCAGAGTCTCGGTCTTGGCCACCTCGACCAGCGCCGAACTGCAGACCCTGCTGCGCGAGGATTCGACCAATGACGCCGCTCGCCCGCGATCGCCTGTCTCGGCGCCGGCCGCATGGGTCGCGGCATCGCGGTGGCGTTCGCCTATGCCGGCCACGCCGTCACCATGATCGACATCAAAGGCGCGCTCTGACGACGCAATTCGCAGTCGCTCGGGCCGAGGCGCTTGGCGAAGTCAGCAACACGCTGGCAAGTCTGGCGCGGTTCGGCTGCTCGGCGGACGACGATGCTGACGCCGTGGTGGCGCGGGTCTCCGTGGTGCCCGCGCAAAGCACGGCTGCCGCGCTCGCCGAACGCCGGCATCGTGTTCGAAGGCGTGCCCGAGGTGGTCGACCTCAAGCGCGAGGTGCTGGCGCGCGGCCTCGAAGCTGCGTCGGGCCGACGCCGATCATCGCCTCGACCACGTCGACGATCCTGGTCGACGATCTCTCAGGCGCAGTCGAGCATCCCGAGCGCTTCCTCAACGCGCACTGGCTCAACCCCGCCTATCTGATCCCGCTGGTCGAGATTTCGCCCGGGCAGGCAACCGATCCGGCCGTCACCGCGCAGGTCAAGGCGCTGCTCGAGGGCATCGGCAAGGTGCCGGTGGTGTGCGCCGCGCACGCCGGGCTTCATCGTGCCGCGCATCCAGGCGCTCGCCATGAACGAGGCGGCGCGCATGGTGGAGGAAGGCGTCGCCAGCGCCGGAGGATATCGACAAGGCGATCACGCTACGGCTTCGGCTTCCGCTACGCGGTGATGGGCCTGCTGGAATTCATCGACTGGGGCGGCGGCGATATTCTCTATTACGCCGAGCCGCTATCTCGAGGGCGCGCTTGGCAGCGACCGCTATCGCGCGCCGGAGGTGATCTCGACGCAACATGCACGACGGCCGCATCGGCATGCGGAGCGGCGCCGGCTTCCTCGACTACTCAGGCCTCGATGTCGATGCCTACCGCGAACAGCGTCTTGCGGCACTGGTCGATCTGCTCAGGCATTTTGGGCTGGCAACGACCGCCGGTGCTCGATCGGATTAGCCGAACACGTCCTGCAGCACGCCTTCGCGGACCACGGCGACACCGTCCAGTTCGATCGTCGTGCCCATCATCGGCAAGTCGAAATGCCCGGCGGTATAGCGCCCGGCGAATTCGTTGGCGCCGGTGGAAAACAGGAAGTTGCCGGACAACCGCGCGCAGCTCGGTGCCGTTGGTGTCGCGCTGGTCGTACATCGCCAGCGCCTCGTAGCGCGCGCCTGGGTTCATGCCGAACCCGACATGGGACACCGCATAGGCTTCGCGGTCGCCCCACGCCGCGAGATAGGCGCGCATCATCGCCGCGTCGGCGCCCTCGCCTTCAGATCGCGTGACGTAATCGTCCTTCAGCGTCATCCGGACCGGCGACGTCAGATAGCGCTTGAAGGTGAGATTGATGTCGCCGGCCGCCATCACCGAGCGTGCCGTTGACAGTGCCGCTCCTGGGAAAGCTGACGACGATGCCGCCGGGCCAATGCGCCAGCGTGCCGGGCTTGTCGGTCCAGCCCCACACGCCGACCGTGGAGGCGCCGACCATGTCGACGTCGAGTTCGGTCCCCGCTTTCGAGGTCACGCGCATCCGCTTGGTTCCACGCAGCATCTTTCGCCGCCGCGCGCACGCGCTTTTCCAGTGCCGTATCGGGCACCATGCGCTCGAGCGCCTCGGGATGCTCATTCGAGATCACTGAGAATGCTCGCGCCGGCCTTCAGTATTTCCGGCGTCTCCGCCGCGTGCATCAGCCCCTCGATGGTGCAATCGACCACGAAGCCCGCCTGCTGCAACGCGGTGACAACGGGCGCGAGCCGCTGGATCGCTTCGCTGGCGCCGGTGGAGCGGATCGGCACGATCTGCCGGTTGCGCGGTGTCGGCACGATGACGTGGAACGGTTTGGCGCCCAGCCGCAACAGGGCAAGCTCGGCCAGGTGGACGTTGAGCGCGCGCGACTGCGTCTCCGAAAGGATGGCAGCGGTGTCGCCGGACTTGACCGCGCAGCGCTCGAAAATCTCGCAGAACGCGTCGATCCATTTCGCTTCGATGCGATCCGCCAGCATGCGTTATCTCCACTTACAGCAAGTCGTCATGCCCGGCCTCGTGCCGGGCATCCACGTCTTAACAGCATAACAGCAAAAGACGTGGATGGCCGGGACAAGCCCGGCCATGACGGGAAAAATACGATACCGCGCGACTGCCATCAGACTTCCGGAAACCCTCGCAGCAGATACGACCTTAACCCCTGCAGCAGGCCGTTGAGGATCAGTCCCAGCAGCGAAATCGTGATCAGCGGAACGAACATGTCGACCGCCTGGAAGGTCCGGGCCGCCGTCACCAGGAGATGGCCGAGGCCGTCGGTCGAGGTGATCATCTCGGCGAGAAACACCACGATGCATGAGATCACGAGGCCGATGCGGCAGCCGGTGAGGATCGACGGCACCGCAGCCGGCAGCACCACCTTGAACAGGATTTGACGGCGCGGTGTGCCCGCCGCCATCGCCGACCAGATCAATTTCTGCTCCACCATCGACGCGCCGTAATAGGTCGAAAGCAGAATCGGAAACAACGCATCCGCCGCAACCAGCGTGATCTTCGATCCGTGACCGAAACCGAGCAGCAACAGCAGTGCCGGATACAGCGCGACCTTGGGCAGCGGCGCCAGCACCCGCACGATCGGACGTACCACGGAATTGACGGCCGGACTGGCCGCCGCCGCAAGGCCGATGCTGACGCCGAGGATCACCGCAATCGAGAATCCCGCGAACAACCGGAACAGCGTGGCGCCGATCTCATGTTGAAACGTGCCGGTGACGAGCTGCTGCGCGAGGCGCATGAACACCAGACCGGGCGGCGGCAGCAGCGACGCCGGCGCATAGCCGAACGACGCAATCGCCTGCCACAATGCGACCAGCAGTGCGATCGGCACGATCCCGAGCAGAACATCCGTCGTGACAGCGCGTGCGTTCATGCGAAGCTCAAAGGAATATCGAAGCCCGGCTCGGACCATCTTACCAGCTTGCCGCGTATCTTTTCGAAGCGCGGCGTCGAGACCGATGCCCATCGCGCCGATGATGATGATCATCGCGTAGACGGTGTCGTACTGTCCCATATCGAGCGCGTTGAACAGGATGTTTCCGGCGCCGGATTGCCGCGCGATCATCTCGCTGGTGACCATGGTGATCAGCGCCAGCACCAGCCCGGTGCGGCAGCCGGTCGAGATTTCCGGCAGCGCCGCCGGCAGCACGATCCGGATCATGCGCTGCGCCGCCGACAGGCCCATCGCGGCGCCCGACCACAGCATCTTCTCCTCGACAGCCTTCGCGCCCTGAAAGCTGTGATAGATCACCGGCAGGCTGACGCCGAGAAAGATCACCAGCATCTTCGCGAGCGTCGCCGACGCCGAGCCAGAGCATGATGATCGGCATCAGCGCCGCCTTCGGCACCGGATAGGTGACCATCAGCAGCGGATTGAAGAACGATGCCACGGCGCGGCTGCGGCCCATCATCAAGCCCAGCGGAATCGAAACGACAACGCGCGAGCGCCGAAGCCGATCGCCATGCGGCGCAGCGATGCGAGAATGTTGATCAGCGATTCCTTGTCGCCGAGGATGGAGGGAATGGCGCGGATCGCTTCCCAGCGCGGTCGGAAAGCTGTCGGTGCTCAGGACTCAGCGACGCAATCTGCCAGATAGCGAGCAGGCCGAGAGCAGGCCAGCAGCGGCGCCGGAGCGCGCGAGAAGAGCGCGCAGTGTACTCATGGGCGCAACTCGTCGTCACTGGTGTCATCGATCATGCGCTCGATATCGACGCACGTATTTCTGGTAGCGCGGATCGAGCAGCAGTTCCGCCCGGCGGCGCGGACGCGGCAGATCGATATCGACGATCTGCTTGATGCGGCCGGGCGAACGCGTCATCACCACGACCTTGTCCGACAGAAACACCGCCTCATCGACCGAATGGGTGACGAACAGCACCGTCTTGCGGTCGCGTTCCCAGATATTGAGCAGGTCGTTCTGCAGCCGCGTGCGGGTATGCGCATCCAGCGCGCCGAACGGCTCGTCCATCAGCAGCACGGTCGGGTGATAGGCCAGCGTGCGCGCCAGCGCGACGCGCTGCTTCATGCCGCCGGACAACTCCTTGGGGTAGAAATTCTCGAAGCCGCTTGAGGCCGACCATTTCGATCAGCGCGCGGCATTGCGCTTCGGCTTCTGCACGCTTGCACGCCCTGCTGGCGAGGAGCCCGTACATCACGTTGCCGAGCACGCTCTTCCAGGGAAACAGCGCGAACTCCTGGAACACCGGCCCGCGATCGGGACCCGGCCCGGTGATCGCCTTGCCCTTCATCCTCGGCGACACCTTCGGTCGGACTGACGAAGCCGCCGACGATATAGAGCAGCGTCGATTTGCCGCAGCCGGACGGGCCGAGAATGGAGACGAAGGCGCCATCCTCGATTGTCAGCGAAATCTCCGACAACGCCAGATGGTCTTTGACGCCCGGAGGTCTGAAAAACCTGCGAGACCCGATCGATCTCGATCATCGCAACTGGTCTGCCCCCGCGCCGGCGCAGGCTTCCAGCCTGAACGCCCGCTCAGCGATGGCAATACCTTCATTCCTGCTTTTCGTTTCGACACAGGTCCGTCAGGCACAGTTGGTTTCTCGGTTCTGGACCGTCAACGTCCCGAGCATAGCGGAAACTTGCGCGGCTTGGCGATGTCGATTTGGGGCATCACTGGCGCCGGCGCACTTTCCGGAACTCCGTAGCGTACGGCGACCCCTGATATGCTCCGCACAGTGCTGAGACCGACGATCCTTGGAGCAGGAAGCAGCCCTGCGTCGATCTCATTGGGGCCTAATCGCCTGAGCACCGCGCGCACCGGCGCGGCGTCCAGACCCTGAGCTTCAACGGCAGCGCAATCAACTCGTAGTCGCCCGGTATGACGTCGGCCAGTACAAGGTTCTCGACAATCCTGAACATCGTACCGCCGGCAAACCATGTGCGACGGGAGGCTTTTCGACGTCTCCGGATCGACCGACGGCACGTCGACGCCGATCAGCCGCATACCGCGAAGCAGCCAGACGCTCCACCGTTTCCGGAGCCAGCGCGCGGAAATCCTGTCGGCCAGCTCAACTGATCGCCCCGATCCATCAATTTCAAAAGCAGTCGCGGCGGGGCGCCGTCGAGGGCGGACGCGATCTCCTCAAAACCACAAAGCGGGTCTTTCCCGCGGGCATCGATGACCCTGGCGGGGCCGATGAAATCGCCGAGATCCAGCATATCGATACTGGCTCCGGCGGGATCGTAGTGCAGAGGTGCATCGACATGAGCGCCGCAATGCGTTGACATCGAGAAGCTGGCAACGTTGACGGGACAGTCCGGCCCGATCGTGAACGTCTGGCTGACCGCAAAATCAGCATCGCCGGGAAACACGCCCATGCCGACACGCAGCGCAGGCGAGATGTCAATCAGGCCCCTTCACAGTTGGGTCCTCACCTGCCAGAGCTCCGGAAACAACACCACGTCCAGCATCTTTCGCAGGTAAGAAACACCCGGACGTGCCGCCGGTCCCTCGCTTGAATCCGATGATCCGCTCGACGGTGGTCACGTGATTGAACCGCCAGCGGCGGAAATAGTCCTCGAAATCCACCAGCTTTTCGGCGAGTTCATACAACTCCCAGAAACGAGCCGGATCCGTGATAGACCGCCAACCACGCGGCGCGACGCTATCGTCTCCGATATGCGATACCGAGACATCGCGCTCAATGATGGCCTTGATCGATAGCGAGGCCGCGGCGATCCAAAAGCTGTATGGTGAGATCGTAGATGCTCGGCGCCCGATGGGCCGCTTCGAGCCGCTCAACAACGGCTTTGTCGTCCTGGTGAGCATGGATCATCGCAGCATTCTTGTTGCCGACAAGAAACTCGATCATGCGATATTGCCAGGACTGAAAGCCGGACGACTGCCCAAGCGATCCGCGAAATTCCGTATACTCGCTGTGGCGTCATCGTGCGAAGCACATCCCAGGCCGAGTTGAGCTGCTCAAGGATGCGGGATACCCGCGACAATGTCTTGAAGGCCGGCTGCAGGTCGTTCGCCGCGATCAACCGGCAAGTAGCGCTCAGTTCGTGAATCGCAAGTTTCATCCAAAGCTCGGACGTCTGATGCTGGATGATAAACAGCATCTCGTCATGGGCGCTGGATAGCGGCTGCTGCGCCTGCAAGGATCTTGTCGAGCTCGAGATAGCCTGAATAGGATATTTCCTTGCGCTGACTCATCGCGTTCACGCCTTTTGACGAGTCGATGATATTATCGCGCATACCCACATCCCGGTATGCCGCGGACGTATATTTTAAACTTAAAATGATAAGGCTTTTGCTGTCAATCGGGGATTTCCGTGCGCGCTCGCGCACGGCCGGCAGACGAGCAGTTGCCGTTGTTTCAGGAACAGGCTTATGCTCGGCTCCACAAGCCAGCTTTTTGTTTGAAATCGTCACCAACGCGCGCTCCATGATCCGGCATGTCAGTTTGGTGTTTGATCGCGAGGCTCTCATGATGTCGTCGGCCTCCATGATTTCGCGTGACGCGTGCGTCGCTCGGGATGCCGCAGACCCGCTTCGCGGTTTGCGCGACCGCTTTATGATTCCTGAAGGCCTCATCTATCTCGACGGCAATTCGCTCGGTCCGATGCCGCGAGCCGCGGCGAGCGCCTTGAACCGCACGATCGAACAGGAGTGGGGCCACGACCTTATCAGGAGCTGGAACAGCGCGGGATGGTTCGACATGCCCGTCCGGCTCGGCGACCGCGTCGGGGCACTGCTTGGGGCGGCTCCGGGTCAAACGCTGGTTTGCGACACCACATCGATCAATCTCTACAAGGCCGTCCATGCCGCCATCGGATTGAGGCCCGGCCGCGACGTGCGTCATCGCCGAGGATGAGTCGTTCCCGACAGATCTCTATATCGTCGAAGGCGCGATGAAGTCCGCGGGTCGTCCGATGAAGCGACGATTGATCGGTACGGATGGCCCCTCGATCGACGCCCTGCTCGACGAAACGGTCGCGGTCGCCGTGCTCTCGCATGTTAATTATCGCACCGGCGCGCTGCTCGACATGGCCACCATCACCAAACAGCTTCACGACGCCGGCGCGCTGGTGGTGTGGGACCTCTGTCATTCGATCGGCGTGATCGAAATCGCATTCGACCTTCATGCGGTCGATGTTGCCGTCGGCTGCACCTACAAATATCTGAACGGAGGTCCCGGCTCTCCAGCATTTATTTCCGTCGCAAAAGCCCATCAGGCCGCCGCAAGACATCCGTTATCGGGCTGGTGGGGTCATGCTGCCCCGTTTGCGTTCGATCGCGATTTCCGGCCCGACGAAGGTATCAAACGCTTTCTGTGCGGAACTCAGCCGATCATTTCGCTGCGCGGCGTCGATGTGGCTCTCGACGCGATGGAGGCGTGGAGGTGGCCGCTTTGAGACAGAAGAGCCTCGCGCTCACGGAGCTTTTCATTGGCACGCGTTACTGCGCTTTTGCCGGGCCTCGATATCGTGACACCCCGCCAACCATCATTGCGCGGCAGCCAGGTCGGGATATCCTTCGACAAGGGTTATGCGGTCGTGCAGGCGATGATCGAGCGCGGTGTGATCGGCGACTTCCGGGCGCCCGACATCATGCGCTTTGGCTTCGCGCCGCTTTACATTCGGTTTCAGGATGTCTGGGATGCCGCCGATATACTCGCCGGGTGCATAAACGCAGAGGTCTGGCGCGATCCCCGCTTCAATCGTTATCTGGATGTCACCTGAGCGGCGCGAAGCCGCCGGCGAAAAGTCATCCCTGCGCGAACGCGGTGGCCCAGCTGAAATCATAATGGGCGCTGATCGCCTTCATCATGACCGTAGCGGTCAAAACGAGAATGATCTGTAACAGCGTTTTCGTCGTGAATATCTTTGCAAACAGCGTCATGTGATGCTCCCAGCAGAGTGCGTATACGGCACCGAAGCCCGCTAATCAAGAACGGCGCAACGGTTCCCGGCGCGGGAAATAAGGTGGGACAATTCGAACAAATGAGCCACATCAGCGCTAGTCGAAACCACGGCCATTCCGCCGCGCCGTCATGGGTGACGGCGCCGCCGGGCGCCTGGCCGACCAGCCGCGCATACTTGGCGAGCGCCCCTGCCCGGTGCCGCGGCGGCCGCTGCTTCCAGGCCTGCCGTCGCTTTGCGAATTCATCGTCGTCGATCAGTAGATCGAGGCGGCGCGCAGCCGCATCGATGCAGATCCGGTCCCCCTCCTGCACCAGCGCCAGCGGGCCGCCGATGAACGATTCCGGCGAGACATAACCGATGCACATCCCCGGGTGGCGCCGGAAAAGCGCCCGTCGGTGATGAGCGCGACCTTCTCTCCCATTCCCTGCCCGTAAATCAGCGCGGTGACGCCCAGCATCTCGCGCATGCCGGGACCGCCGACCGGGCCTTCATTGCGGATGACGAGAACGTCGCCTGCCGCGTATTTGCGGTTGCGGACGGCATCGACGCATTCCTCCTCATCTTCGAACACCCGCGCGGTACCTTCGAACACCAGGTTTTTGAGGCCGGCCACCTTGATGACGGCTCCGTCAGGGGCAAAGGTTGCCCTTCAGAACCGCGACGCCACCGTCCGGACTGATCGCCGCGCCTGCAGAGGTGATGATCTCGCCGTCGGGCGCATTGGCGCCGCCGTATTCTTCGGCAATCGTCCTGCCGGTAATCGTCAGGCAACTGCCGTCGATGTGACCGCTTTCGATCAGCGCGCGGACGACCACGGCGGTGCCGCCGATATCGTAGACATCCTTCGCGGTATATTTCCCGCCCGGGCGCAAATTTCCGATCAGAGGTGTGCGCGCAAAGACCTCGCCGACGTCGTCCAACGTGAAGGATATGCCGGCCTCGTTGGCGAGCGCCGGCAAATGCAGCGCCGCGTTGGTCGATCCGCCGGTCGCGGCGACAATCGCCGCGCCGTTTTCCAGCGACTTGTCGCGTCACGATTTCGCGCGGCAATGGTCCGCCTCGTCGCAGCATCTCCATCACCAGACGTCCGGCCCGGCGCGCTACTTGCGCGCGCTCGGCATAGACGCCGGGGATCATCGACACATTGGGCATCGTCAGCCCCATCGCCTCCGGAAACCATCGCCATGGTGTTGGCGGTGAACTGTCCGGCGCAGGCGCCGATCGTCGGCAGGCAGGCCCGCTCGATGCCCGCAAGCGTCGCCTCATCGATTTCTCCGGTCATGAAGCCGCCGACCGCCTCGTAGGAATCCAGCACGGTGAGGGTCTTGCCCTCGAACCGCCCGGGAAGCGCGCTGCCGCCATAGATGAAGATCGACGGCACGTTGCAGCGGATCATTCCCATCATCACGCCGGGCAGCGTCTTGTCGCAGCCGCCGAAACCGATCAGCGCATCGTAGGCAAGGCCGTGGACCACAGCTTCGATTGAATCGGCAATCAACTCGCGCGAGAGAAGCGAAAACTTCATTCCCTCGTGATTCATGCTGATGCCGTCGGAAACCGAAATGGTGGTGAATTCCGCGGCGTGCCGCCGGCCTCCGCGATCCCGGCCTTGGCGGCATCAACCTGGAAATCGTGGGTCATGTTGCAGGGCGTCTGTTCGCCCTTCATGCTGACGACGCCGATCATCGGCCTGGCGAGCGCCTCGTCGTCCAGCCCCATCGCCCGCATGAAGGCGCGGTGCGGCGCACGATCGAGACCATCGGTCGTCACGCGTGATCGCCACTTCTTCATGCGTACAAATCTCTTCCAGGTCGTCCCGGCGATCGCCGGGACGACCAGTGAATACGTCTTGCCTACTGCAGCGGCGCGACGATGGTCGGGTGCTTGAACTGCGCGACGTCCATCTTCGGCAGCATTCCTGTCGCGGCATAGATGTCGAGCATCTTCTGGATCGCCGTCGAAATTCGGCGCAGCGCCGGGATCGCGGCCGAAATCATTGTCCTTGAGCAGATAGGTGTCCAGCACCGGCACCGGCGCCTTCAACTGTTCGGAGACGACCTTCAGCGTTTCCTCGCGATTGGCCAGCGCTTTTTCATGCCGGAGGTGATGTCGCGGACATAGGCTTTGACCAGATCCGGATTCTTGTCGACAAAGTCGGCGCGGCAGGCCTCGAGGATGTGAGACGATGTTCGGCATTTCCTCGGAGAGCGAAAACAGCTTGCGTGTGCCGCCCTTGGCCTCGGCGCGCGCCGCGAAAGGCTGGTTCATGTTCACGGCATCGACGCGGCCCTGACGCAGCGCGTCCTCGGAAACAGCGAAGCCGACCTCGACCAGCTTGATGTCTTTCGCCGGGTCGACGCCGTTCTTTTCAAGAGCATCGCGAATGGACCATAGGTGCCGCCGCCGATCACCGAGATGCCGACGGTCTTGTCCTTGAGATCGGCAATGGTCTTGATCGGCAGAATCGTCCTTAACCGCCCAATAGACCGAGAAGCCGCCGGGCTTTTCGAAGACGTGTTGGGCCACGATGTAAGCTTTCAGGTTTCCGCCGACCACGCCGTTCGCCAGCGATAACGGCGCCTGCGTCGCGCAGTCGAGCGCTCCCGCCGCCAGCGCCTGCGTCATCGGCGCGGTGCCCTGAAACTGCGTCCATTCGATATTGTAGGTCTTGCCGAGATCGGGAAATTCCGCGGGCCGCCGCATCATCCAGTATTTCGATTCCTCGGCCGGAATGGTCCAGCCAACGCGGATCGTTTGTTGCGCGTGCGATGAGTTCGCGCTCGCCAGAACGGCGACCGCAGCCCCGGCCGCCACGATCCATCTCGAAGGTATCCGCATCATGCCCACTCCACTTTTTCGACGCCAACAGACGCCGCTCGAAATTACGTCCGCCAAACCTTTCATGGTTCAAACAATCAGGCAAGCCATCGGGACGTGCCTGCGTGCGGCTTCGCCCGGCAAGGTCGGGCTCTGGGCAGGGCCCGCAGCCTGAATCGGCGCGAGCCCGCGGCCACGGCGAGCGCAAGCAGTACGCGCTGGCATGCGGCGTCAAAATGCATCAGTTGTCAAACTTGATGCGGTGGTTCAGGACTGCACGTCACAAGCAAAAATACAAAAAACAAGCCACACGGGAGAGCGAATTGGCCGACAGCAAGAAAAGCAATGTGACGCGACGCACGCCTGCTCAAGGCTGGCGCCGCGATGCCGCTTCTCGGGATTGCAGCACCCAGCGTACTGGCGCAGGCGCCGTTGAAATCACCGACCAAAATTCATGATTTCATGACCAACGCCGACGTGGCAAAGGCCGAGCAGGAAGGTCAGCTCGTGTTCTATTGTCACGAGAACGAGCCCGGCACCGCCGGCATTATGGAAGGATTTCGCAAGGATTTCCCGAAGATCAACACCAGCTACGTGCGAGCGCAGACCGGCGCGCTCTACAACAAGATCCTGTCCGAACGCTCCGCCGGCCGTTTCGACGTCGACGTCATTCAACTATCCGACCTGGCGCCGGCTGTCGATTTCCAGAAGAAGGGCGGCTACGAACACTACGTGTCGCCCGAGACTCCGGCTTACAAGGCGGACCATCTGAGCTCGCCGGCCGGCTCGTTTTTCTGGACCGGCGTCGACCCCGCCGGGATCGCTTACAACTCAACCAAGGTCTCCGCCGCGGACGCGCCGAAGACATGGCAGGACATTCTCGAACCCTCGCTGGAAGGGCTCGATCAGCTGCAAGATTTCCGCCTCCGGTTTGCAGTTCGTACAGTGGTACACGCTGCGCAAGCTGTATGGGGCGGGCTTCTGGAAAGAGTTCGCCAAGCAGAATCCGCACGCCTTCGATTCCCGCGTCCAGTTGTTCGACCGGCTCGCCAAGGGCGACGACATGATCACCGCGATCGGAGAATATCCCGCCTACATCCTCTTCAAGGACAAAGGTGCCAAGGTTGAATTCGTCGCACCAGCCGACGGGTTGCCGGCTACGCCTTTGATTGTCGGCGCCGTCAGCAAGGCGCCGCATCCGGAAGCGGCCAAGCTGTTCGTCGACTGGGCGATGTCGAAGCGTGGCCAGGCCTGGTATCAGACCAACCCAAATCTCTATTACGGGTCGGTGCGCACCGACGCGCCGCCAATGCCGACCGGGGTGCGGCTGGGTGATCTCAAGCTGCTCTACCCCGCCGACTGGGACGACTACGCGGCAAACCGCGATGTCTTTGCCAAGGAATGGAACGGCATGCTCGGCCTGTGAGCGAAGCAGCCGTGCAATCTGCGAGATCGCCAATCTCCGCCCAGCAGATGGCTGGGTATGGAGTTGCGGCCGTTGCCGCGGTACTGGTCCTGTACCCGGTCTTCTTTCTGTTTCAGGCAGCGCTCGATGTCGGCGACCCGCAGGTGCGGCCGCCGACCGCATACGGTTTCGACAATTTCAACGGCATATTCCAGTACCCGCAGATCCTGCTCAACACACTGACGGTGTCCGTTGCCGCCACGGTGATGGCGCTGGTGTTCGGTTTCGTGATGGCGTGGATCCTGACGCGCACCAACGTGCCCGGCCGCCATCTGTTCGAGCAACTGATGGCGGTGCCCTATTATCTGACGCCGTTGCTCGGCGCGCTGGCCTGGAGCCTGCTCGGCTCGCCGGAAAGCGGCTTCATCAACCAGATCTGGCGCGCGCTCGGCGGCAACGGCCATCTCATCGATATCAATACTGCGTACGGCATCGCCTGGGTCATGGCGCTGTTCGAGGGCTCCGTCGCATTCGTCATGATTGCCGCGGTCATGAAGTCGATGGACCCTGCGCTTGAGGAGGCCTCGCAGATCATGGGGGCGAGCCGCCTCCGCACCATGCTGCGGATCACCCTGCCCCTGGTGGTGCCCGGCGTCCTCGGCGCCGCCATCTTCGTCTTCGCCGAAATGCTTGGCTCCGTTCGCCGCCGCGCTCGTGCTCGGGACTGCCCAGCCGCTATTATGTCATCACCACGGCGATCTACCAGCTGGTCCAGCAATATCCGCCGAAGATCCAGGTCGCGGCCGCCATGGGCGTGTCGCTGTTCGCGGTGATGTTCTTCATGCTGTTCCTGTACCGGCGCATCGTGATGGCCGGCAGTTACGTGACCATCACCGGCAAGGCGTTCCGGCCGCGGGTGGCCGACATCGGTCCGCTGCGCTACGTGTTGCTCGGCGTCTGCCTGCTCTATCTGCTCGCCGCGGTCGGCCTGCCGCTGGTGACGCTGCTTTACGCATCGCTGCAGAAGATTGCCGTCGCCTTCCCCGCTGCCGGAAACTGGACGCTGGAAAATTTCCGCGTCGCCATGACAATGAATGCCGTCCGCTCGGCACTCACCAACAGCCTGCTGCTCGGCTTTGGCACCGCGACCATCGGCGTCGTGCTGATGGGACTGCTCGCCTGGCTGATCTACCGCTCGCGGCTGCCCGGCAGCGGCTTGATCGAATATGTCGTGATGTTTCCGCAGGCGGTGCCCCGGCTGGTGTTCGCGTTCGGCCTGATGTGGGCCTGGGTGGTTTTCCCGATTCCGATCTACGGAACGCTGTGGCTGCTGCTGCTCGCCTACCTCACGGTGTTTCTGCCGCTCGGTGTGCGCACCATCGCCGGCGTCATGCTGCAGATCGACAAGAGTCTCGAGGAATGCGCGCAGATGTGCGGCGCGCCCTGGGCGTTCCGGGTGCGGACGGTGACAATTCCGCTGCTCGTGCCGGGTCTGGTCGCCGCCTGGCTGCTGCTGTTCATCGCCAGCATCCGCGAGCTTGGCGCCTCCATCCTGCTGATGGGCCCGCATTCCAAAGTGATCACGCCGTCGATCGTCGAGATCATGGTTCGGGACCAGTTCGGAGCTCACCGCGGCGCTGGCGCTGATCCAGACGCTGGTGGTCGCCATCGCCATGATCGTGCTTGTTGCCGTCACGCGCCGCGTCGGCGCTCACCCCGTCGACTAAGGATGTCAGGAACCGTCATGCAAGCGTCGCTGCGGGAGCGCCAGCATCGTCTTCACCGCCGACCCCGCACATCGAGGTCGATCGGCTTGAATTGTATTATGGCAGCGTTCCGGCGGTGCGCGGCGTCAGTTTCAACGTCTTGCCCGGCGAACAACTGACGCTGCTGGGCCCCTCCGGCTGCGGCAAGACCACCACATTGCGCGCGATCGCCGGTCTTGAGCAGCCGACCGCGGGCGAAATCCGCATCGACGGCGTCACCGTCTATTCGTCGGAACAGCGGCATCAACATGCGCGCCGAGAAACGCGGCCTGTCGATGGTGTTTCAATCCTACGCCATTTGGCCGCACATGACCGTGTTCGAAAACGTGGCCTATGGACTGCGCGTGCGGCGTACCGGAGCAGCGGAGATCGCGGAAAAGGTGCATCACGCGCTCGACATGGTGCAGATGCGCAGTTTCGCATCGCGGCGGGCGGCGCAACTGTCCGGCGGACAGCAGCAGCGGGTTGCGCTGGCGCGCGCGTTCGTGTTCTCGCCTTCGGTTCTTTTGTTCGACGAACCGCTATCGAATCTCGATGCCAAATTGCGCGCCGATATGCGTATCGAACTGCGCGAGCTTCAGCATCGCCTCGGCATCACCTCGCGTTTACGTGACCCACGACCTGGAAGAAGCGCTGGCGATGTCGGACCGCATCGTCGTGATGCGTGACGGGCTGATCGAGCAGACCGGGACGCCCGACGAAATCTACCGGCTGCCGAATAGCGCCTTTGTCGCGGATTTCGTCGGCTCGGCTAACCTCATTCGTGGCCGCCATCGCGCCGATCTCGACACCGACGGATTGATCGCGCTCGAAACACCTGCCGGACACATCGTCCACGGCATGGCCTATGGACGCCCCGTTGGCGCCGAGCTGGTGGTCTCGGTGCGGACCGTGCACCTTCGGATTTCGACGGAGCCGCCGGCCGCGGCGCAAAACGTCTGGCGTGTGCCGGTGCGAGCAGACCGTGTTTCAGGGAGACTTCACTCAGGTTCACCTCGGTTGGGGCGCGCAGCACCTGATCGCCCGCTGCGCCGCGATGGAGCCACTGGCGGCAGGCCGGGAAGTCTACATTACCGTTGAGCCGCGGCATGTCGTGGTGTTGGGCGGATAGCTTCTTCGGGGTTGGTCGCTATTTTCTGGATGCAGGTAACAGGAGAAGTGCAATGGCTGGAATTGGCGGGACCGACGCACGAAGCGCGGAAAAGCTCGGCTATCTCGGACTCGGGATGATGGGATTGCCGATGACGCAACGCCTGGTGAGCGCGGGCTATGACGTCACGGTCTGGAACAGGTCTTCCGGCAAAGCCGCTGCCCTGGTGGAGGCCGGCGCGAGGCTTGCGCCACAACCGCGCGATGTTGCCGCTACCGCCAGCATCCTCTTCATGTGCCTTACCGACGCCGCCGCGGTGGAAGAGGTGGTGTTCGGCCCCGACGGCCTTGCAACAGCGACCGGCTCCGGAAAGCTCGTCGTCGACTTCTCGTCGATCCACCCGGATGCGGCGCGCGCCATCGCCACGCGGCTGAAGTTAGCCAACGGCATGGGATGGATCGATGCGCCGGTCTCGGGCGGCACGATTGGCGCCGAGGAAGGCACGCTGGCGGTGATGGCTGGCGGCGATGCCGCCGATATCGAACGAGCGAGGCCCTATGTTCTGGCAATGGCGCGACGGTTCACGCATATGGGCCCAACCGGAGCAGGCCAGACCACCAAGCTCTGCAATCAGGTGATCGTCGGTTGCGCCATGGCCGTGCTCGCGGAGGCGACACGGCTTGCAGTGAATGCCGGGATCGACGCCAGGCGGCTGCCGGAGGCACTGGCCGGCGGCTTTGCCGATTCCATACCGCTGCAATTATTCGTACCGCGCATGGTGCAAGGCATTCATTCGCCGCCGCTCGGCCATATCGCAACGATGCTGAAGGATCTCGATACGGTCGTCGACGTCGCCCGCGGCACATCGAGCCCGGTCCCAATGTCGGCGCTGGCCGCACAATTGTTCAGACTGGCGAAATCAGCGCGTGGCGCGGATGCCGATGCGCTCGAAATCTATAAGCTGTCTGCCGACAAGACTGGTTGAGATTTGATCGCAGTGCTAGCGCACTCTTTCAACTTTCAACCTGCCCAGGGCCCCGCAGGTGCAACCGGCGTCGATCGAGACCGGCCGTCGCAGTGGCTGAAAAATCAATTGCAGCCGCCCGGAGGGCGTTAAAAATGGTTCTCGCATGGTAGCCTCCAACTGAAACAGGGATCCGCGCCAATGTACGACCCGTCAGGCGTTAAGACATCACCCGATTTTCCTGTGCCTGCGCAGATGAAAGCCTGGGTCTTGGGCGGCCCGGACGAGCTTTTCCTGCGCGACAAGCCCACACCGGTTCCGGGGCGCGCGGAAGTCCTGGTCCGCATCGACGCGGTCGCGATCTGCGCAACCGATCTCGAAGTCATCCACGGCGGGTCGCCGGCAAGCATTCAGGGCGGCCTGCCCTTCAACAAGAATTTTACGCCCGGCCATGAATATATGGGCACCGTTGCAGCACTCGGACCCGGCGTCGATGAATTTGAAATCGGCGAACGCGTCAGCGTGGAGATCCATGCCGGGTGCGGCCAGTGCAAGCGATGCCGCCAGGGCATGTACACCTCCTGCCTCAACTATGGGAAACCCGACAAGGGTCATCGCGCCAACGGTTTCACGACCGATGGCGGTTTCGCCGAATATGCGATCAATCATATCAACACGCTGGCGCGGGTGCCGGACACGATGAGCGACGCGGAAGCCACGCTTGTCGTCACCGCCGGGACTTCAATGTACGGCTTGACCGAGCTCGGCGGGCTGGTCGCGGGCGAGAGCGTGGTGGTCATTGGCCCCGGACCGATCGGGCTGCTGGCGGTGGCTGTCGCAAAGGCGCTCGGGGCGAGCCCGGTTATCCTGACGGGAACGCGCAACAAGCGCCTCGCCATCGGCAAGGGAGCTCGGCGCCGACCGCGTCATCAACATCGCCGAGGAGAATGCCGTCGAGGTGGTAAAACAGCTCACCGGCGGGATCGGCGCGGACTATGTAATCGAATGCGCCGGCACGGAAGCCACCCTCAATCAAGCCATCCACATGACCAACCGCGGCGGGAAAATCTGCCTGGCGGCGTTCCCGCACGAGCCGGTGACGACCGATCTGGCCCATCTGGTGAAGAACAACATCTACGTCTACGGCATTCGCGGCGAAGGCCGCAGCGCCACGCGCCGCGCGATGGCCTTAATGGCGGAAAAGCGATTCGATGCGACCAAAATTCACACCCATACCTTTGCGCTCGCCGACCTGCCCACCGCGCTTCGATACGCGCGAGATCGGGTCGAGGATGCCATCAAAGGTGGTCGTCACCAACAGGCAGGCTGGCATACTCGCGAGCGCAGCGGCAGGGTAGAACTTCAAAGCCGCGAAGCCCGCAATCTCCTACTTTGCATCCAATGTGCTGACCGGCTCCCAATCCGGACCCGGCGGATGGCTTGCAAATGCTTTGGCCCGGCTGAGAAACAGCGCGGACGGCTTGTCGACATCGGCGACCCGCTCGAAGCATTTTGCCGCGGCGTCGAATTCACGGGCGTCGCCAATGCGCGAGACCCTGGGCATAGGTCAGCGGCAGCCGCCGCCTGCTGCGGCGTCTCCTGCCCCGCCTCCGCAAGCAGTTCGTAGATCTTCACCGGGGTGGCGCGTCCCTGCACCCGGATGGCGTCGAGTTCGCGCCATGCGAATGTCGATCCCGTGAGCGCGACCGTCATTTCCGAGGCGGCGATCGTGGTGCCGTAATACTTGTTGGCGCCCTCGAGCCGCGACGCGACGTTCACCGCGTCGCTCATCACGGAATAGTTGAAGCGCCGCTTCGAGCCGATGTTGCCGACCAGCGCCTCGCCGGAATTGAGCCCCATCCGATGCGCGACCTTGTAGCCCTTGAAGGCGGCGGCGTTTCGATTGAGTTCGTCAAGCCGCGTACGGCACCCGAGCGCAGCATGCGCCGCGTTGCTGCGCATGGTCGCTATCGTCGGCCGGCGCGCCGAACACCGCCACGATCGAGTCGCCGATATACTTGTCGACATAGCCGCCATCGCTTTCGATGATGTCGGTCATGGCGGAAAGATACTCGTTCATGAACGCCACCAGTTCCGCAGGCGTCATTTCCTCAGAAATCGAAGAAAACCCGTCCAGATCCGAAAAGAACACGGTGACGTCGCGGGTTTCGCCGCCCAGCACCGGCGAGCTTGTTGGACGCCAGCATCTTGTCGATCACCTGCGGCGCGAGATAGAGCGCGAAAGCTGCTTCCGCGAGCAATCGCTCGCCCTTATCCGCAACAACGAGGCGGTAGGCGACGATCGCAACCATCGCAGCGAGTGCCGGCGAGGAACGGCTCGCTAAGCGGCAACGCCAGCGACCGGCGTAAACGCCAGCGTTGCACAGCCTGTCCAGGTAGCAAGCCATGCCGAACATAGACAACCGCGGCGGCGCCCGGCGCCAGCATTCGTGCCGCGAGCGAGGCCAGCGCGGCAAAACGCAATCGCGATGATGGTCGCCGGCAGAGCGCCAGGTTCGACAACTGCGTCATGCGCGATCAGATTATCGACGGCGGTGGCATGAACATAAACGCCGGCGATCGTGCTGCGTTTGAATTGCCCGGCACTCGGCTGTGCCGGCGGCAGCGCGCAACGCGGCGCCCGCGATCCCTCGAGCCCGGTCGCGAAACGCTTTGAAGTGGATTTCCGGTCTTCCAGATTGAGCAGCGTGTCCGAAGATGACAACCTTGTCGGCGAATTCGCGACGGAAAAAATCCGTATTGTTACGCTCGACACAGGCGCACAGATCGGCGAACGAAAACGTGTGGAACATCGTTGCGCGCCACCCTCGAAATTCAGAGTCAGCGTGTTCGGCACGGCGCCCGGAATGAGATAGCCGGCAGAGCGTCACGCTTCCGTCTTCGCGCCAGCGTCGGTTCGGCCGTTTAGCGCGCGCGACGCCAGCTCCAGCGCCATCGAGAGGCACCGGCTTCGCGTCAGCCGGGAACGTCAGCGGTACCTCTCCGCACCACCTCGTCAGGGTCGATATGTATGTTGAGCGGCCGGATATTCTTCTGCTGACCTACCGCGATCCGTTGTCCAGGCGACGGCCGGATCGATCGACCGCCGCTCAGAACTTCGCCCAGCACCACCTTGCCGGCGCCGGAGCTCCCGTCGCAAGAGAGCGCAGGAATGCCCGGTCGAAACCGCGCATTCGCCGCTCCGAGGCAAATCGTCGCCAAAGGAATCTCGGATTGTTCGATCGAGGTCGGAAATACGATGTCGAAGCCCACGACCCTGGCTCCGCCGTCGATGACGGCACTCAGGACCCGGCCAACTTCCGTGGTCCAGGTCAGCGTCGGCGATCCCTGTGAACGGCGGAGTTTCGGACGTCTCCTCGTCGAGCGCGATAATGGCGACCGGCGCGGAGGCGGGATCACGGCGCGCGCCGAAAACCTCCCAGCGCAGCGCGGTGAGAGCGTCGATCGACCAGCCATGGATGAAGCTGAACGGCGGAACGGACGAAACAAGGCCGGACGCCAACGCAACTAGAATGATCGCGACGGCATCTCGTCTGATGACCGCTGCCCATGGCGGGATCCGGGCTGATCGAACTCGCTCGGCCTATTCCAGCCGCACCAGGCGGCCGATGATCGGGCTCGAGCCGGGCTCGGCTCGGCGATCGACCAGGAAGACAACCGTCTTCTGTGAGCCAAGGCTCGCGGCATAGACGCCGCCCGGCCTCAGGCGTCGGTGCTGGTCTTGGCAAAATCGTAGAACTTGCCCCGCACGACAGACGCAGGGGTGAGGTTCACATCGTGCCGCTCGCCCGCCACATCGAGCCTTTCAACGACCAGCTTTCCGCGGCCCGTGGTCTCGACAACCGGCGAAAGGCCGTAGAGCGTAACCTGCGGCAACGTCGAGGCGTCGCCGCCATGCTGCGGACCACGCGTCGCCGCGCTTTCGCCGACCTGCCGATCGACGAGCCGCGAACGGCTTGTGTCGCAAGGCACCTTGCTGGCCTTGACCTCGCTGAGATGGACCATGCTGTCTTCCGCGCCCACGATCACGGTTCCGACCCCGTAGATCGTTTCGCGCCAGCAAGATTTCATGTAGCCGAGCACGACCGTTCGCCGTCCGGCCCGAGCTTGATGACTGTTGCCCGGGGCGACATAGTCCATGAACTCGAGCGCCGGTAACGGTGCCTTGCACGTCCTCAACGACGGCAACCGGTGCCTGCGCTGCCGCCAGCCCCGTGAGACCGGCGAAAACGACAACTCGCGGCAAACATGCTTTTCATTCACCGAAGACCTCAATAAATCTATCATTCTCGCTCAAGCGGATCTGACAATAGCAGCACGGGCGGCGTTGCCGATAACCCTTCTATTGGCATGGGCGAGCCAGAGTCGCCGCCGAGAAAGCCTGTAAACCTACTCATGGTCATAATTGACGCGAGTCTGTGCTCCGGATCACACTGAGCGGTAACGTTCCTCGATATCATTGTCCGGCCAGCAGCTCGCGCGCGGCAGCGTGGTAAACCACCCCGCCCTGATCCAGCACATCAGCGCGATCGGCGATATCGAGCGCACGCGAAACACAGGATGGCCCAGGAAATGCAGCTTGCGCTGCAAAGCGAAGATTGGCAGGCCCGGCAGGACTCGAACCTGCGGCCAGACCGTTATGAGCGGAGGATAACGGCTGCCGATCGTTGATCTTGTTGCATTTTCGTTGGAGATTGATCGTGTTCGTTGCGTTCTGGTGGAGATCGTTTCTGGGGCGAAACTGGTGCGGTGGCTGTCACGAATGGCCTCTTGACGGTGCATCGTTGCTAAGAACAGACCGTCAGGAGGATCGAACCAATGACACTTCACGTGCCTACAGATCGGATGCGTACTTCTACCCGCTTCGCAACTTGGACGAGTTTTTGACGCTCAAGGATGTCGATGAAGTCTGATGCTGAAACCCGGGTCTTGCTTAGATTCCGCCGAGCATTTGCGAGAGAGCTGATCACCAAAATCCGGATTTTGTCGAAGAGGCCAGAGAGAAAGACGTCTGGGGTCATCCTTCGGAGGCTGAACTTCTTCAGCTCGTTTGCCGGAAAGTGACGCAAGTTCCACGAGAACGTGCGATGCGTTGGCGGCGATTCCGGCTGCAACGACATGACGATCATCTGGATCTGGGAGCGTTACCTCTTCGCCAGAACAAATTCTCGTACCCGCGGATCGTGGCGGTCGGTAGTGCACTATTCAACAACTGACGGGTGACCTGAGGCGCGCTCCATCGAATGGCTGGCACTTGGACCATTAAGTTCCGCATCCATTCATCATGGATCTCATCTGTCCAGCGCGCTTCGACCAACCGATCGACCGCGGCTTGAACGATGATACTGCGGCGAAACGGATAGAGGATGCAGGAGTCGAAGACGCAATCGATGGCTCAAACGCCATAAGCGCCGCCTAAGGTCCTCAGCGTCGTCCGGCGAGCGACTCCGTTGCCGATCGTTGCGCGTCAGTCCTCGGCCTTCAGCGCCAACACGTCCTTACAGCTTCGTGCGGCGATGCTTGCCAACATATCGGAACGGGAGGTCGCAACGTCCATACGATGCACGGGCAGCGGTCGGGAGATTCTTAGGATATCTGCCGCGTCGTTCGGACTGAGCCCTGATCCCTCAGCGATGATCGCGACACGCTCACCCCTGCAGGAGATGGCCGAGCACAGTCTCGAGCAGGGCTGCAGCCGCCGGGGGGCAGCCTGACAAATTGGTCCTGGCCCGACTTGCGGTGGACGCTTGACCTCGACATGATCGCCCTTGCCGAGCTTGCCCAGGGCTTGGCCGCCTTGCGCTCCTGATCCGAGAGCTCGACAGATTGCAGCACATGGGTGGTCACAGCCGGGTTCCTTTTTCCGGGCCAATATAGAGGTCGCGGGCGCAGCTAACTGCAATATCTGGAAAGCCGGTGATGCTTGAAATTACCTCGTCGTTCAGGGCCGCTGCTTGGCGGGGCCTGATAGAGTTCTTCTTCGGTATTTGGAAGTTATACGAGCAGAACAAACGGGCGCGCATGCGACCGCGCCGTCATCATCGAGGGTGAGCCACTCTTAGCGCTGCTAGTTGAAAGAGTGGGATGATTTCGGTCTGCTCTTCAGGATTTTGTGCGAAACCTGAATGAGAAGATGACCGGAACGCTGTTTGAAATAGATGCCGCGGGGTTCCCGGCGATGCGGAGAGTTTGCTAAAGTCGTTAAAGCTAAAAATCAGCATCTTGAAACGCTTCTCAATGGAAAGACCCAACGGTGAGGAAGGCTTGTCTCTCGGTGGCGCTTCCTAACGCTAGTTTCTCGTGCCGACGACATGTTGCCGCTGGTCGCGGCTAACCGCGATCGAACGCACCTATGCGTCCGCAAACAAAGTCCCCTGTTTTCGGCTGTACTCGCCTCCAAACACCCTCATCTCGTTTGCACCAAATCTCAGCACCGCACATTGTCCAATGCAGCTACTTCGTGGACAAACACAACACTCTGCCGCGCCCTTTGTTATTGCCACGTACACCTTGGCGGCCGACTTCTTGATATGTTTGAAATCAGCCGTCTTCAGAAGCTTCTTCAAAGGGCCGTTGCAAAAGATGAGGACTCGCTCGAACGTCACGCCCTTCGCTTCGCCAAAATTAATCGGCGAGAACTCGTCGCATTTGAGTTTTTTGTCATATCGGAGTACTCCGTATTGGTACTTGGCAACATATGTCGCCACATGCGCGCTAGGTATCGAAAACACTCCATCATGATCGGTACTCGTACCATTCTTCTGATGTCATTTTTTGATATTGCGGGTAAATCAGGATCTGCGAGATCGCAGATCGATTGAATGCATCGATGGCTCTCACTTGAATATCGAACACGGCAGAGCTCCTCGCTTCTGCCAATCCGCAAACTTCTCTGTGATCTTTGCGCCGGCATATGCCTTTGTTCTTCGCGGAGTGGTTGGTCGCATAGGTCGCCTGTCGATGATCCCCCACAAGCATCAATCTCGGTTTGGCACCCAACAGCACTTCCAGCAGTTCCAGATCGTATCCGCTAAATCCTGTACCTCGTCAATGTAGATCTGATCATATAGCGCTCCAAGCCGATCCAAGACCAATCCGCCCGACCGCTCATTGCACATGCAGCAAAACTCGGAAATCTTGTCCGAATAGATGTATCTTCCCTGAACGAAGAAGTACGCCGCGTTGACATTCGTCTTTTGATTCCTGAAGGCGACCTACCTTCAACAAAGGCGAACGACTCACTCCGCTTCAGATGACTGCGTTTGATATGGCCTCGCCCGTGAAGTAAAAACGTATACCAAGACCGAATTTCAATATTTGCTGGGATACGACCGCATTCTCGTAAAATTTTCCTGATTTCTCCAAGTTGTTCAGAGTGTAATGTCACAACAACCGATCTTTCGTTGGGGTGTTTCAACGCATCGCGGACAATCTCCGTGGTCTTACCTGATCCCGCGCCGCAATGATGATCTCAGCCACATCGATCGCTCGCGTATGTATTCTGGAAATTTGACATCGAGTGAAGTGCCGAAGATTTTCAATGCACAATCAGTCTTGTTGGCGGCCATGTGTTTCAACAAGGTATCACCGGAACTGAACTGCGTCTCGAAAACTTGATTGAGGAGTTTGAGTCCGTTTATATTCAGGAGCTGTGGTTCAAGTGTTTTGAGGGTAACATCCTTGTCGAAGCAAATTCTGATGGTCTCGCACCTTTGAAATCCGCGTATTCTTTCAAGCGCGGCAACGTCGCCATATCGTTATCAGTGACGACGCCTACGTTGACCTTCAGAATTTTTGCGATTTCGAGAAAGCGCCGAAATGCCAGCGATTTGACGGAAATAACATCAATCCTGAATGGCCATGGAAGTTTCTTATGGATGCTCAAAATGCCTTCTGAACAATCAGTTCATCCGATGGACCTTCGACCAGAACCGCTTTGCCCGACAAGATCAATCGCAACGTATCGTGCCCCCTGGCAGCTTCAGAAAATAATCGTGCGTGCTCGGGTCGAGCGATCGTAGCGTCATGCTTTGGCGGCCGTTGAAGAGCAACACACTCACCCCCAATTTGTTCAGCACAAAGCTGCTATGTGTCGTCAGGACAAGTTGCTTTCCTGATGATCCAGACGGAAGACTAATTAGCTTGTTCAGGTTCGGGTACGACAGATGATTTTCCGCCCTCAATTAGAAAGATATTTGAATGAGCCGAGGCACCATCGCAAGCTTGGATCTTGATATTGCGCCTGCTCGCCTTTGCCTACTAACGGCAACGGAATGTCGTCGAGATGGGGCATGACGCCACTTTGCCAACCAGCCTCGACGTGGTGTCTAGCGAGACGGAGAGCGCCCGATCGGAAATCTTCCCTTTTGAGAGTAGTTCCTTGTTGAGCACTCTTTACGCTTTCATCATTGAGAAACTGGTCTTCATCTTCCGATATGAAAGTGACAGCTCACCCTTGCTTCACGCTCAGGTAGTCGTTGACAATATCGAGAACGTATCGATTTTGCAGCGATGTAGTTTCGGATGGTGCTGGCGTCTATGAATGTCGACTTGATCGGTACACTCCGCGTGGTCACGTCGTTTCCGCAAATCCGCGCCACGTACATTTATAGTATTCGATCGGAATGCCCGGATGCTGTCAGGATCAGCAATATAGGTGGCGTATTCTTCCCGGTAATTTTCGTCGAATTCAACGGCGAACCGAATACCGGAGCAAGACCTTCTTCCGCGAATTGTTGGTTCCTTTCAGGCTCGCTATAGATCCGGCTCGTCGTTGAAGTAGAGTTCAATCAGTATTGCTGGCGGATCGCAGGGTTCCTTCTTCTTGAGCCTTCCAATGAACTCCGCAACTGCATCTGTGTTGAAAAGAAAGGGATGCAGCCTGCTGTTTATCCCCCCGCCATTGAGTTGAAGCTCAGCGCTGTTGGCGCCTCCAGTAGTGGACTTTTCCGGTTTCGTTATCGCCAACGATAATATTCAGGCGCTCATTGAGCGTGATCTCAACGTCTTTCAGTGTCCGATAATTCTTTACGACAAGGATCTAGTATGCATTTTGCGAACCTGCTCGGGGCGTCAGCAGCTTCTCACGCATTGTGGTCAAGCGCCGAGCATTTGTCTAGCGTTGCAACTTCCGGGCGTATCCTTGCAAATCTCTGTCCCATGGGGATAGCCGGCGAGAGGTGGGGACTAGCCGGTTATCATCAGAGCAATGACAGACGAACAGTCGCGATCAGCCACGACACCGACTGACCTAGTCGAGTGGAAAGTGCAACGCTGGTTTACCGGCCGCTGACGTATGGCGATGCCGTTACCAACCAAAGGCTTTCATTTCATCTCTTGCAGCAACTTCCGCGCTTCAGCCCAGCAAGGCCTGAATCTGCTTGCGCTCGGCGATCGCGTCCCTGGTGAACAGGCCGTGCCGGCGCGCGTTCTGGTTTGCCCTTGGCGCGCCGGATCCCGGCGCACCGCCGTGCATGCGGCAGCGCCTTTTGCCGCGCACCGCCGGCGAGCGGCACGAGCCGCCGGAACGGATTTTGCGCCGCAACGCTGGCTCGCCAGCATCGGACCGGTATTGCGGGCGTGATCTCTCATGCCTCGTGCTTCCCGCCTGGCGTCCACGGGATCGTGCTCCTGTGCGCCGCGATCAGGCGTCGAGACCATCCGGGCATCCGTCACCGCGGGCGCCGGGTCTTTGTCCGAGACGATCACGCTCGCATGCTGCGTGACGTTGCCGACGATGGCCTTGCCGCCATCCTGAACCGACACGTTCTGCACGGTGATGGCAGGCTCGCCATTGTTGCGATAGCGGTTGAGCGCCTCCATCTGGGCCGGAAACGTGCGGGCCAGCCTGCCCAATGCGCGCCCGGCACTGTCTTGCCGGGCGATGTCTTCGCGCATTTGCGAGGTGATGGGCACATCGCATCGCCATCACATGAACGCGACACCATCTGCGCCACCAGCATGGCCTCGACGGAATCCCTGGGCTTGATGCTTTTCACCATTGAAATCATGAAGCCGAGGTTGACCTCGTCAGGCCTCTCGTCCGTTCACGCTGGCCTTCACCAATTGTCGGAGGATGCCATGCATCGCGTCACGATCGGCGACCCCCAATGTGTCCGCCATGAGCTGTTCGCCAAGCTCCGGATCTGGATGGTCGATGGAGAATCCGTGTGACAAGAGCTTTACCCGCGGGGCTGCGGCAGCCTTGGTTTGACCGGTTGCGGCTATTGCCGTTGCCTTGTTGAGGTCTGGAACTGTGTTCACGTCGATATCTCCTCGGGCACGCGCATCGGAAGCGCGCGCGGTTCGGCAACGCGAGAGGCGATCATTCGCTGTGGCGAGCCGGTGCAACTTCAATTGTGGGTAAGGATTTTTGCCTGCAATCGCGCCGAAGAGCCCGTTGTCGGGCAGGGCCATGGGCGTTTTGCAAATTGCGCGATGATGGAATAGTGCCGCTGATTTGCCCGACGTGTCAAAATGTTTTCGCAGGATCGCTCAAAGCATCCATGCCAGCGACCACCATGCTACTTTGCATGGGGTTGTTTTCGATATTTTAGTTGGAAGCGAGAGCCGCGTCGGCCCTGGGTGGCCGGCCGCAGGACTCGAACCTGCGCGGACCTAGCGGGCCTGAAACCCTTAGCGGGCAATCATGCGACCCCGCCGAGATAGAGCCGCTTGACGATGTCGTTGCCTCTCAACTCGTCGACCGAACCGGCCGCGACGACGATTTCACCATGGACGATGATGTAACCGCGATCGGCGATCCGGATCGCCTGATTGAAGTTTCTGCTCCGCCATGAGCACCGTCAGGCCGAGATGCTGATTGAGCTCGCCGATCTTGGCGATGGTCTGCGAGACCAGGAGCGGCGACAGGCCTACCGAAGGCTCATCGATCAACAACAGGCGCGGCGACGACATCAGCGCGCGCGCGATAGCCAGCATCTGTTGCTGCCCGCCTGACATGGTGCCGGCGAGTTGGCTCTGTCAGCTCCTTGAGGGCCGGAAAGGTTTCGAAGGCGAGCGCAAGATTGCTGGTCGATATTGCGCCGGGCGGCCTTGCGGAAGGCGCCGAGCATCAGATTTTCCAGCACGGTCAGCCTGGGAAACAGCCGCCGCCCCTCGGGCACCAGCGCCACGCCGAGATCGACGATGGCCTCGGCCGACAGTCTCGTCAGGTCGTGCGCCGTTCCGTCGATCGTCAGCGACACGCTTCCGCGCTGCGGCCGTACCAGGCCCGCGACGCACTTCATCAGCGTGCTCTTGCCGTTGCCGTTGGTGCCCAGCAATGCGACGGTCTCGCCGGCCTCGACATGGAGACTGACGCCGCGCAGCGCCTTCACAGCGCCGTAACCCGCATCAAGGCCATTGATGGCAAGGCTAAGTGCCAAGAGTAGGCCTCCTGCACGCGCTGGTTGGCCATGACTTCGGACGGCGTGCCGATCGCGATGATCCTGCCGGCGTCGAGGCACATCACGCGGTCCGAAAAGCGCATCACCGCCTGCATGATGTGCTCGATCATGATGATGGTGATGTCGTGATCGGCAAGGCTCATCAGCAGATCGAGCACCTCGTCGACTTCCGAGCTGGAAAGGCCGGCCATGGCCTCGTCGGAAATCAGGAGTTTCGGGTGCGTCGCCATCGCGCGGGCGAGCTCCATCTTGCGCAGTTCCACCTGGCTAAGCTTGGTGACCGATACGTCCGCCTTCGACGCAAGTCCCATCTGCGTCAGGATCGACATCATGGTGTCGCGACGCTGCGCGGCCGAGACGGGTTCGTCCGTGGCCACCGCGAAGTCGAGCGCAACCATGAGGTTTTCGGCGACCGTCATGCTCTTGAACGGCCGCGGGATCTGGAAGCTGCGCGCGATGCCGCGGCGCGTACGCATATGCGGTTGCAAGCGCGTGATGTCCTCGTCGCGGAACATCACGGTGCCGGGCTCGGTACGGAACGCGCCGGAAATGCAGTTGATCAGCGTGGTCTTTCCCGAGCCGTTCGGGCCGATGAGGCCAAAACGCTCTCTCGGAGCGGATCTCGACGCTGACATTGTCGAGCGCCGTGAAGCCGCCGAAACGCTTGGTGAGCGCCGATGATCCGCAGCAGGGGCGCTTGGGTTTCTGGGGGCATCATCGCTTCGCCCTCCTTGCGATTGCGGCGAACCCTTCGGATCAGGCCAATGATGCCCTCCGGCGCGGCCACCACGAACAGCACCAGCATCACGCCGAGTACCAGCACGTTTACTTCCGACGAGATGGTGACGGTCAGCAATTGCTGCGTCGTGCTCAACAGGATCGCGCCGATGATCGGGCCAGCCCAATGCGCGGTTCCGCCGATCAGCGACATCGCGAGCGCCGAGACGGAGTAGTTGAGGTTGAACGCGGACGGCAGGGTCAGCGTATTGCAGGTACATCGCGGCGGCGCGCCGGCGGCGCACATCAGCGCGCCGGAGATCGCGCACGCCAGCAGTTTCAGCCGCAGGGTCGGCACGCCCGTGCATTCCGCGGCGAGTTCGTCGTCCCTGAGCGCCTGCAAGCCGCGGCCAATCCATGAATTCTGAATGTAGCGCGATATCGCGACCGCCAGCACCACGAGCAGCCGCCTGGACGAAAAACAGCATCTGCACATAGCTGCTGAACGGCTCCGTCACCGGCGGCCGCTGTATCTGAATGCCGGCCGCGCCGCCGACATATCGCCAGTTCGTCATCGACGTCTCGATGATAATCGTCAGCGCAATCGTCGCGATCGAGAAGAAGATGCCCTGCATGCGCAAGGTCAGGAGGCCCAGCGCGAACCCCATGAGGCGCGCCGACGGCGGCTGCGGCGGCGATCTGCACGGCAAGCGGCGCGCCAACCGCCTTGACCAAAAATACCGCCGTGTAGACGCCCATGCCGAAAAACGCGCTGGTGCCGAAATTCACGTAACCGGCATAGCCGCCAAGAATGCTCCATGCGACGGCGAGTACGACGAACTGCAGGATCACGTATCCGGCAAAGAACGGATATTGGTTGCCGATGACCTGCGTCATCAGCAGAGGCGGCGGCGAGAAACAGGCCCGCTCCGATCCAGAAGAAAATGCCGTTGCGGCTTCATGAACGCCTGCCGAACAGGCCCTGCGGCCGGACGGCGAGGACGCCGAGCAAGCATCGCGAACGAAATGGCCGGCGCCCAGGAGGCGCCGAACAGGGTCAGGACGATCGTTTCGGCGACGCCGAGGATGATGGCAGCGACGAGCGTACCGCTCATGCTGCCGAGCCCCGCCATGACCACGACGCAGAATGTCCGCCCGATATAGGTGCGGTCGAGTGTCGGCTCGACGGGAGCGACGATAATGAGCAAGGCACCGGCGATCCCGAGCACGGCGGTGGCAGATGCCGAACGCCCATTGCTTGATCCGGATCGGGTTGGCGCCCATCAACCGCAGCGCCTCCTGGTCCTGCGCGACCGCGCGGATCGCGCGTCCCATGAACGTTCGCGACAGGTACAGCGTCAGCAGGATCGTCAGCGCAGCAGCGACCACGAACGCGACCACCAGCCGAAACGGAATCCGCATGTCGCCAATTCGCCAGGCCTTGCCGACATAGCTCGCGGTGACCGAGCGCTGGTCCACACCGAATTGCAGAATGATCAGTACTTCGATGATGAATGCGATGCCGAAGAAGAACGCGATGCCGCGCACGCCGGCGTCGCTGCCGCGCTTTTCGAATGTTTCGTAGTACAGGCGGTAGGCGGCGAGACCGAACAGAAAGAATAGCGGCGTGATCAACGAGCCCCGCCAGCAGCGGATCGATCCCATAGTGCTCATTGAGGAAGAACACCGCGTAGGACGCCAGCACCAGGAAGGCCGGATGCGCGACATGGGGACGTCAAGCAGGCCGAACGAGACGGACAAACCGAGGCTGACCGCCGCATAGAAGCAGCCGAGCAGCACACCGATCACCACCGCATCGAGCAGCAGGTCCAATGAAAACAACTGAGGCCCCCCTGCCCGCCTTGAGTCCGCTTCCCCGGTTCGCACATGCCGGGCTATTCGATTTCTTGCCCGGGATCGTTGGCCCTGATCCCGGTCAGCCGCGCGACGGTCCGGAACAACCCGCGGTTTACTTCCGGGCGGCCTCAAAGGGACTGACGAGATCGCCGGATTTCAATTTCTCCGGGAACAGGATCACCTGCTTGCCCGAGCTGCGGAACTGCTCGATGTTCTTGTCCGCGACACCGCGGAACTGGGCCTGCAGCACCGCGGTTTCCTTGCGCTCGCCGTCCGCCGAAAACGCGATCGGGCCGACGATGGTCTTGTGCTCGTTCTCGCGCAGATATTTTGCGATGGCCTTCTGGTCGAGCGACCCGGTCGCCTTGATGGCCTGCTCGACCAGTTGACCGCTGGCGTAGCCGAATGGCGCAAGATAATAGCCCAGCGGATCGACCTTGGCTTCCACGGCACGTTTCGCGTAGGTATCGAAGAACTCCTTGGTCCCCTCGTAATACATGCTCTTTCCGGGAGCCACGAGTTGTAGTTGACGACGCCGTTGAGCGAGCGAGCCCATGGTTCTCCATGACGGCGCCGAATTGCAGGCCAACCATGCCACCGCCGAAAAGCTTGACGTTGTCTCCGATCCCGATCTCGTTCACGGCGCGCAGAATTCCGGCCGAATCCGGCGGATAGGACGCGACATAAACGATGTCCGGCTTGGCGGCCTTGAGCGCACGGATGATGCTGGAGAATTCCACCGTGTTGGGCGGATAGGCCTGATCGAAGACGACCTGCATGTTGCGCTTGGTTGCGACCTCCCTCGCGGTCTTTGCGAGATTCTGGGCGAATTCCTGGTCCGCCGCCAGAAGCGCGATGGTCTTGCCGCCGACCTTCTGGCCGAGATCGAGGAACGAAGCCGCCCAGCTGTCGGGCGGCCCCCACGGCGCATTGTTGAACCACATGTCGTGGCCGACCTTGCTGTTCACCTGAAACGAGAAGTTGCCGATCAGCAACAGGCCGCGCTGCTTGACCAGCGGCATGATCGGCGCCGTCGGCACGGTCGCATAGGGCGCAAACAGGAGATCGACCTTGTCGACGTCGAGCAGCTTCGAATAGATCGCCGGGGTCTCCGAGGCGCTCGACTTGTCGTCATAGACGACAAGTTCGACCTTGCGACCGAGCAGGCCGCCCCTTGGCGTTGACATCGTCCCGCCAGATCTCGATGCCAAGCAGCGAAGCCTTGCCGCCGCCCGCGAGACCGCCGGTCTGCGGCATGCTCATGCCGATCTTGATCGGCGGCTGCTGAGCGCCAACGCTTGAGGTCAGCCCAAGCATGGCGACGGCGATCGTTGCGCCGAGAAGTGTCCTGCGTTTCATTGATCCTCCCAGTATGACATGTTTTTGTGGTATATTGGATGAACAAAGCCGACATCACAATGAAAAGCGCCAGGTCGCCTTTGACCCAAAGAAGACCGGCGGCGCCCTCATTCATATTCGCCCCAGAGCCGACAGGATAACCTGAGGCGTCAGCGGAATCTCGGTAATTATCGCACCGAACGGCCTGAAGCGCGTCGTTGACCGCGTTTGCCACGCGCCGCGGCCGCTCCCGCCGGTGCCGGCCTCGCCCGCCCCCTTGGCGCCCAGCTCCGACTCTGAGCGTCGGCGACACCACATGGCCCACATCGATATCCGGGCATTTCGCCGGACATCGGAACCAGGTAGTCGGCCATGTTGGCGTTGGTGAGCTGCCCGCGCTCGTCGTAGATGCATTTCTCGAACAGCGCCGCGCCGAGGCCCTGCACCACGCCGCCCCGGATCTGCTCGTCGACCAGTTGCGGATTGATGATGGTGCCGCAATCCTCGACCACCCAATGCCTGCAGCAGCTTGACGAAGCCGGTGTCGGTATCGACCTCCAGCCACGAGGCCTGAACGCCATTGGTGAAGGCGAACGGATATTCGCGCGGCACGAAATGCCGCGTCGCCATCAGCTCGGGCTGAATGCCCGGCGGCAGCGTATCGGGCCGGAAATAGACGATCCGCGGCGAGTTCGCTCAGCTCGATGCGCGGCGACGCCGTCGCCGGCATTCACAACCGCATTGTCGACGATGTCGAGTTCGGCCGGCGACGATTGCAGGATGGCGGCTGCGACATCGAGGATATTCTTGCGCAGAACTTTCGCCGCCTGCAGCGCCGCCTCGCCGCCGATGCCGGCGCCGCGCGAGGCCCAGGTGCCGCCGCCATAGGGCGTGTTGTCGGTATCGCCGAGGATGACGCGGACGCGGTCCATCGAGACGCCGAGCACGCTGCCGACGATCTGCGCGGTGAGCGATTCCGAGCCCTGCCCCTGCTCGGTGATGCTGGTCTGGCAGATCACCGAGCCCTGCGCGTCCAGCCGCACCGCGACGCCGTCCTGCGACGAAATCTTGGCGCCGCCGACGCCATAGAACGCGGCGCTCGGATTGGTGACCTCGATGAAGCTGGCAATGCCGATGCCGCGATGAATGTTCTGCTGCGCAACGCCGCCTGTTCGGCGCGCAGCGCATCGTAGTCCATCATCGCCGATCAGCTTGGTCAGCGCGGCGTGGTGCGACAGCTGCTCGAAGCGCAGGCCCGAGGGCGACGCGCAGGGATAGGCGTCATCGGCGATCAGATTGCGGCGGCGGATCTCGACCGGGTCCATGCCGATCTTGCATCGCGGCCAGATCGACCAGACCTTCCGTCACCGAGCAGGCGATCGGATGGCCGACCGCGCGGTACTGGCACATGACGTTCTTGTTCTGGAACACGACGCGGGCCCGCGCGCGATAGTTCTTGCGTCAGTGTAGGGACCGCCGACGAGGTTGACGACCTGGTTGGCCTCGATCGCGCTGGTGCGCGGATACATCGAATAGGGCCCGATGCCGGTGAGATCGTCGATCTCGAACGCGGTGATGGTGCCGTCGCGCTTGACGCCGATCTTGCCCTTGCAGCGATGATCGCGGGCGTGGATATCGGTGTTGAAGCTTTCGACGCGGTCGGCGACGAACTTGACCGGCCGCCGCAGCAGTTTCGACAGCGCATAGGTCGCCATCTCGTCGGCGTAGATGTGCACCTTGATGCCGAAGGAGCCGCCGACGTCCTTGCAGACCACGCGGACCTGCGACTCCTGCAAGCCCAGATGCAGGGCCGCGATGTTCTGCACCATGTGCGGCGCCTGCGTGCCCTGATAGATCGTGAGCCGCGCTTCGGCGGCGTTCCAGTCGGCCACGACCGCGCGCGGCTCCAGCGTCACGCCGGTGTGGCGCCCAAAGATGAAGTCGCGCCTCGATCACCTCGTCGGACTCGGCAAAGGCCCGGTCGACATCACCGGCGCTCGTGATTGCGCTCGAAGGCCAGATTGTCGCCGAGCGAGGCATGAATGACCGGCGTCGCCGGATCGAGCGCGGTGCGCATGTCCGTCACCGCCTCAAGTTCCTCATATTCGACCGAAGACATGTTCCGCGGCGTCCTCGGCCGCGGCGCGGCTGGTCGCCACGACGGCCGCGACCGCTTCGCCCTGCCAGCAGACGCGGTCGATCGCGATCGCGCGTTGCGGCGCGGACTTGAGGCCCTTCAGATGCGAGAGCACGCCGACCCACGGCGTGATGACCGCGGCGAGCTCGCTGGCCGGTCACGACGGCGATCACGCCCGGCATGCGCCTGGCCGCGCTGGCGTCGATCCTTACGATCTTCGCATGCGCATGCGGCGAGCGCAGGAAGACGACATGCGCCATGCGCGGCAGTTCCATATCGCTGACGTAGAGCCCGCGCCCCTGCAGCAGCCGGTCGAGGTTCGGCCGCGGCACTAGTCTTGCCGATATAGGAATTCGGCCGGTCCAGCACCGAAAGCGTTTCGGGATTAGTCGCGTACCGATGTCATGGCTTGCGCTCCCATGCGCGCCCGCGCCGTGGCTCTCGACCGCATCGATGATGGCCTGATAGCCGGTGCAGCGGCAGTAATTGCCGGAAAGATGTTCACGGATCTGCTCGCGATCTGGGTACAGCGATGTCTTGCAGCAAATCCTGCGCCGCCATCAGCATGCCCGGCGTGCAGAAGCCGCATTGCAGCGCGTTGCGGTCGCGGAACGCCGACTGCAGATCGGCGATCTCGCCACTGTCGGACAGCCCTTCGATCGTCTCGACCGACGCATTCTGCGTCTGCACCGCCAGCATCAGGCAGGAACGAACGATCTCGCCGTCGACGCGCACCGTGCAGGCACCGCAAACCCCATGCTCGCAGCCGACGTGCGTGCCGGTCAGCTTTCAGATGCTCGCGCAGAAAATCCGCGAGATTGAGTCGCGGCAGAACCTGCGCATCGACGCGGCTCGCCATTAACCACGAGCGAGAGTGCGAGTGGTCCGTCACACTGACCCCTCCGCACCGAGAGGTTCTGCCCGGAGAGTAACGCGGACACACAACGCGCCAGCAAGACCTTTGCAAGATGCCGGCGCATGGCGGGAGACGCCTGGTGGTCTTCAGGGGATCGAGCTCTTCGCCGAGTGCGCCAGATGCCTCGGACAACAGCGCCGGCGTGATCGGCGGCGTTGACAAGCATCCGCGCGGCTCCGGCCAGCACAGGCCGCTCGCCGACAGCAAAGAAAGCAAGCCGGAGATCGGCGAATCGATCATGCGTTGCAGTGTCGCCTGCGCCGCCAGGCCGACAATGGCATAATCGCCATGTCGCCGGGCGAACTCCTGGAAGAAATGCGCGGAGTGCTTCCGCGCGGCCGGGCAGTTCGATCGCCGACCAGCAATTCCTGCGGCGATAGCGCCGTCTCATAGATGCCGGTGAAGAACTCTTCGGCCGCGATGCGCCGCTCGCCGCCGGGACCGCGGGCCACAATGGTGGCGCCCAGCGCGACCATGCAGGCCGGCAGTTCCGACGCCGGATCGGCATGGGCCAGGCTGCCGCCGATCGTGCCGCGGTTGCGGATCGCGGGATGGCCGACATGGCCAATCGCATCCCTCAGCAACGGAGCATGAGCGGCGATTTCCGGCGACCGCTGCAGATCGACATGGCGCGTCAGCGCACCGATGGTGAGAATGTCGCCCTTCACGGCGACACCACGCAGGTCGGCGAGGTCGCCGATGTCGACAATCAGTTCTGGGGAAATCAACCGCAGATTCATGGCCGGCATCAGGCTTTGGCCGCCTGACAGCACCTTGGCCCGGTCGCCATGCGCAGCGAGCAACTCCAGCGCGTTGGCTACGCTGGTTGCACGGGTGTAAGCGAAAGCCGAGGCTTTCATTCGGACGTGATCTCCCCTGCCTGCCTATGGCATTTTCTGGCGATTAGAGGGCGGCAACCTTTAAAGGTCAAGTTTGTTTATCGCGTGATTATTTCTCCCTTGACTTTTGGACTTGTTATCATGCAGCGGGCGACGCACGTCCTGCCAATCAAAAAGCCTGCCCTTGCGGAGGAGCAGACCATGAAGCTCGGGTTTTTCACGATGCCGATCCATCCCTCGAGAAGGATTGGCGGCAATCCCTGCAGGAGGACCGCGAAGCCTTCCTGCTTGCCGACGAACTGGGCTTTACGGAAGGCTATGTCGGCGAGCACGTCACCGACCAGGCGGAGAACATCACCTCCAGCGTCGCCTTCATCGCGTGGCTTGCGGCCGCGACCAAGCAGATCAGGCTCGGCACCGGCACCGTCAACATGCCGAATAGCCACCCGGCAGCGGTTGCGGCATCAATCGCCATGCTCGACCACATGCTCGATGGGCGATTGATCTTTGGCATCAGCCCCGGCGGCCTGCTTTCGGACGCGGAAATATTCGGTAACCTGGAGGCGGACCGAAATGCGATGTTTCTTGAAGCGATCAACCAGGTCCTGGAAATCTGGGCGGGCAAGCCGCCCTATGATTTGAAAGGCAAGTACTGGAATATCTCGGTACGAAAAGACGCGGATCGAGGACATCGGTCAGGGATTTGTGGCAAAGCCGCTGCAGCGGCCGCATCCACCAATCGTCGTGACGGCGGTGGCGCCATTTTCAAAGGGTGTCACTGAGGCTGCCGCGCGCGGCTGGGATCCGATTTCGGCCAATTTCCTGATGCCGGCCTGGGTGAAGAGCCACTGGCCGAAATATGTCGAAGGCTGCGAACGGGCGGGCGCGCGCGGCCGATAGCGCGAATTGGCGCGTGGCCAAGAGCGTGTTCGTCGCCAAGGATGCCGCAACCGCAAAGGCCTACGCCACCGATCCCAACGGGCCCTATGTCTACTATTACCATCAGCTATTCACCAAGCTGAAGCGCGGTGGCCGGCATCGAGCTGTTCAAGACCCGGCGCGACCAGCCCGAGGAGGAAGTGACGCTGGACGCCGATCTGCGACAAGCTTATCATTCACGGCACGCCGGAGAGCGTTGCCGATCAGTTGCTGGCGTTTCAGGAGGACGTCGGTAGTTTCGGCACGTTGCTCTACGCGGGTAAGGACTGGAAAGATCGCGAACTCGGACGACGGTCGATGATCCTGATGGCCGAGCAAGTCATGCCGCGCGTCAATGCCGCTACCTCGGATCGCGCCAAGGCCGCCGAGTAGTCCGCCCTCGCAAGGAAGGTCCGTCATGGCTCTCAGCGATCGCATCCCCTATCAGGCGCAGGTCGACCGGCCGAAACTGACCCTGCCTGACGGCAAGAAGCTTGCCGTCTGGGTCATCCTCAATGTCGAGGAATGGCGGATCGAAAACGCGATGCCGCGCACGGTGCTGAGCCCGCCGATGGGTCAGCCGCTGCTGCCGGACGTGCCGAACTGGTCGTGGCACGAATACGGCATGCGCGCCGGTTTCTGGCGCCAGTTCAAGGCGCTGACCGACCGCAACATGCCGGTGACGCTGGCGTTGAACGCCAACGTCTGCAATGCCTATCCGCGCGTCGCTTCCGCCGCGCTCGAGGCAGGCTTCGAGTTCATGGGCCACGGATTTGTTCAGGGTCCGATGCACAAGCTCGACAACCAGGCCGACGCAATCAGACGCTCGGTCGAGACGATCGCCAAGTTTGCCAGGCAGACCTCCGCGGTCGTGGGAAAGCCCCGGGCTGACCGAGACCGAGGAGACGATCGATCTGCTGCGGCTCAACGGCATCGAATATCTGGCGGACTGGGTGATTGACGACCTGCCGCAGGATATTGCACCCCTGCACGGCACGATGACGACCATCCCGTATTCGGTCGGAAACCAACGACATCGTCATCCACGCGCTGCAGCACCTGCCTCCGAGCAATTCCTGAAGCGCTGCACCGACCAGTTCGACCGGCTGTATCTCGAAGGCGCATCACAACGCGCGGATCATGGCGATCTCGGTTCACCCCTACATCACCGGCGTGCCGCACCGCATCAAATATCTGGAAGCGTTGCTCGACTATGTCATCGGCCATGACGGCGTCGCGCTGATGACCGCGAGCGAGATCGGCGACTGGTATCGCGCGGAGATGGCGAAGAGGTAGTACGGCCCTATCCACCGTCTCCGGCGAGAAACCGGCCGAAGCCACCGCGCGCAAACAGCAGCGGCTCCTGCCGATTATAGGAATAGGCCTCGACCGCGCCGAGGAATATGACGTGGTCGCCGCCATAGTAGCGGTTGACGGCGCGGCATTGGAAATTGGCGACGCTGTCGGCAATGACGGGCGCGTTGCCGAGTCCGGGCGTCCAGTTCACGCCGGCGAATTTGTCGCCGGCCGATTTGGCGAATTGCGACGCCAGCGCCTGCTGGGAGGCTCCGAGAACATTGACGGTGAAATGGCTGGCGTTCTGAAAGATCGTCAGGCCTTGCGAAAACATCCCGAGGCTCCACAGCACCAGCGGCGGATTCAGCGACACCGAGGCAAAGGAGTTGCAGGTCACGCCATAGGGCTTTCCGTCCGCGGCCATTGCCGTGACGATGGTGACGCCGGTGCGCGAACGTGCCGAGCGCGTTGCGGAAATCCCGGGGATCGATCGCCGAGTTGTCGCTGGCGAATTCGTTGGCCGGATCGGCCGGATGTTTGGGCGCATCAGACATCCAGCGACCTCAGAGCGTCAGATTTTCGGACGGCAGGCCCAGCGCTACGCGTCCATAGTTGGTTCCTGCCGCATCGAAATTGAATGCAAGGTGAGAATTGACCGCGTGAGCGTCGCGGAACTGGCGCTGCAGCGTACCGGACGTGAACAGAGCTGCGCGCGCCGCTCGCTGCAAACAGCAGCGATACCGCCTCGGTGCAGAGATTGACGGAAAACGCGCCATCCCGCCGCAGTCTCGTCTTGGCGGCGATGTCGGGAATATGGCCGCGCCTTGCGTCCGCCATCGGCGTCAATGCAGTTGGTAGCGCATGACGAGGCGCGCCGCGTCGATCTTGGCGGACGCTTCCGCAATCTTGATCTGCGTGCGTCTGCATGTCGCCGAGCTTGGCGCGGTTATAGGTCGAGGCGCGATGCCGCGCGATCTCGACATAGTCGTCGAGACAGGCCTGCGCATTGCCGAGGCCCACGCCAGACAGGACATAGGGAAACAGCGAAAAGACCGGCAGCGCATAGAGCGCGTTCGGATTGACGGCGCTGCCGGGTGTCGGGCCGCCGGTCAAGATCGCTTACGGCGACCGACATCGCTTCCGCGACAAAGGCGTTCTCGACCTTCGACCTCGTTCGATCCGGTCCCGCACAGGCCGGTTGCGTTCCAGATGTCGTTGATCCTGTAGTCTCGTTCTGTTGAGCAGGAAAATCCGGTACTCCATCCCGTCGGCTTCGTCGTCGGATGCAACCACGCTGGCAAGCATGTTCCATTCACAGGACTCCACACCCGACGAGAACGGCCAGTGGCCGCTCAGCACATAGCCGCCATCCACCTTCCTTGCCCGGCCGGCAGGAAAGATAAAGGACGATGCGATCAGCGCGTCGGCGTCCTGCATTCCAGACCGCATCCTGCGCTCGCGGGTCGAACATCGCCGAGCATCCAGTGATGGCTCGCCAGATTGGCGAAATTCCATGCCACGGAAGCATCCGCCTGGCCCAGCGCGTCGGCGCAGTCGACCAGCGCGACATAATCCAGCTCCGACCCACCGACGCGTTTGGGCTGCAGGACCCGGAACAGACCGGTTTCGTGCAGAGTCGCGCTCGGTCTCGGGCGGAAGCCGACGCAGCTCTTCGGTTCTTGGCGGCGCGCTCGCGCAGCTTGGGGATGAGCGCTCGGGCCCGCGCGACCATGACGCCGTGGGCATCCGTGTCGCCTGCCCAGAGGTGCCGCTGGTATCGGGCTTGTGGCCGATCTCTGCCATTGACGTTTCCCGGCCCGGTCGATCGTCACGGTCTTGCTCTGGCCGATCGGGCTGCTTCACTTTGTTTATTCCCTGCTCACTCATTATTCAAGGCGAGAGTCGAGAACTACGAGCCGTTCAAACCTGCCGGCCCCCTGTTCGCTGCCGCGGCTTCAAGACCACAAACGAAAAGCCCGGCGGCCATGGGGCCGCCGGGCGGGATAAAGGTCTGAGATACGCATGCATGGCGCTTCATTCGATCAAATCGCCACGCCGAAGATGCCTCAGCCTGCTATTAGCGATCGTGCGCCAATATAGCGTGTGCGGCCAGGCCCACAGGACTCTGCGGCCGAAACAGGCTGTAGCCGGCGCGGATAAAATTATTGGCGGAAACGATGTTTTCGGTCGTGTCGGACACAACGCAACTCCATCCATTGTGGCGTGCACGCCGTTCCAAAGCGCATCAGTCGCAACTGAGTCCATGCCGCAACAATGTGCTGCAACACGCCGACACGGCGCGGGAAGCTGCTGAAATTACCTATATGCGTTGACGGCACGATGCCAGCAAACGCCAGCGGCACCGCAGCGTGGACGTTCTTCCACCAAAGACCATGGTCGAATCGGAACGCGCGCCGTGCTATTGCCGATCGCGCGTTGATGAAATCACGAGCGTGTCCGCTGTCTCATCGTGTGTTCACGATCGTCAAAGATCGTCAAGCCGGACGTACCGAAGCAGGAATATCCACCACCCCGTCAACGCTGGTCTTGGTCTGAAACGGGTTGCGTGTCTCGACATGTAAACGCCTGCTGCGGAGTATTTCTGCGAAATACTGCAACCCATCTCTGACGGATAGAGACGCGGCCAATAGCCACGATCAGGACCAGCGGAGTGGCTTTGCGGCGGCTTGCTTTGCCCATATCGCCGATGCATGCCACGAAAAATGACGATGCCGTCGCCCGGCGTTTCGATCTTGTCCGAGAATGACCTGAACCCGCTGCCGATGCCGAGCAAGGCAATCTTGCTCTCGATCAGGCGCTTTGAGGATTGCGCCAGCGACCGCTGCGCCTCGCGGATGCATGACCGCGAGCGTGCCGCGCTCGGCCTGGCAGGTCTCGACCAGGAGTTCTCCGAAGAAATGTGATTTTCCCGACCCCGTTCCGCCGAAGACGCCCTTGTACCGAGCGGGCTGAAGCAGGGGCTCGAACACTCTCAGCTGTCGGGATTTTCAGGATGGACAATGACGCGCTCGATTTTATGGATCAATTCAAGGGCTCCGTTGTCACCGCTCTCGAGCGCCCTGCGGGGCCTTACCCCAGCCGCGGTCCAGAATGGTGTTGGCGGCGGAGACGCGCGCGGCCGGGGTCGCATCCTTGCTTCGCATGATGCCGACCAGTACGTTGATCGCCGTCCGGGTGTGGCTGCGAGCCAGCGAGCGGATTTCGGTAATGGGTTCTTTTTGCCATTTATTTCTCGTACCAATCCGGTTGCACTCGGTCGTGCTGCACAACATCGGCATGATCCGTCGCGGAGCTGTCCGCGACCGGCGAGCGGAATGCGATGGCCGGAAAATCATCTGTTGGCGATCGTCGTGTTTCGGGCGCTGAATGGAAGCGGATGATTTCTGCAGTCATGCGACATGCCTCCCCATAACGCGAGCAACCAGACCAGCCAGCGCCAGCGATATCAGATATGCGGTCATGCGGGTCTATCCTTTTCCGAAACGCTCGAGCATCAACGTGCGGCAGATCGCTCGGGGGCGGCGATCGTTGGGGCGCGAACCTTATCCCGTGTTCGTTGGGGCCGCGTGCGGCGGGTGGCAAGCACCACGCCGCGGGCCGGCACGTTCGCGCATGCCGGCCTAATTCGTGTTCAACGGAAGGTGGTTCGGACGGCGGCGCGCTGACGACGCTGGCGACGGGCGTCAGGAGATGGGCGTCGTGACGTGCGGCCGCCGTCCGATTCGAAAATTCCAATGACAAGCGATGCCAAAAAAAGTGGTGGCTAAGAAAATGATGGCAGAAAAGCCCGCCGCGGATTTCTCCGCGCGGGCTCGACTGATTGTCGCGTATGGTGCCGTTATGCCCCTGATTTGCCCGACGGGTCAAACGTTTTCTTAAACGTAAACGAAATGCAGAAAATTCGACGAAACCGGTTTGGCCGGATGAAACGGATTTTTGCGACCATCCCTCGTGCCCTGATTTGCCCGACGCGTCAGTGCACGAGTTCCTGCACAGTCGCGAACGATCAGCGCAAGCTAACGGACCTCGGCCGGCACAGCCGACGGTCGCTCGGATGGCAAGGAGGCCGTCGATGTATTTGCGCTGCTGCCGTGCTGACGATCCTGTCAGGCTTGTTTTACGCCGCCGGAAATCATGAGCTTGGCTTTATCGGCTCCGACGTGTGCCGCTACGGCGGCTCGTTCTGCCAAAACCCGCACTACGTGCTGGTCGGCGCCATTGTTGCCGGGCTTTGGGGTGCCTTCGTCAGCGTGCGCTGAGCGAGCGGCGGCAGTTCATTCTGACGCTCGGCGGCGTGGGCGTCGAACGTGTCGTTAAGGCGGCGTCGGAGGATTCTACTGGATGGACGGGGTTGGGGCCGGCCGGCAGCGGGTTCGATCGCGTGGCTTAGGCTCGGTTGGCGTAATGGTCGCGCCGACCGCGCGCGCCGCGTCACCGTGGTCGAGTAGGGTAGCCATCACACGCGGGTTGCAGCCTTGGCTTATTCCATGGACCGTGGTCCACGATCAACATGGCGAGCACGCCGAATGCCGCCGCCACCGCAGACGCGACCACCAGCGGTGTACCGCCGTGACGCTGCGAACGTCCCTTGGTTGAATGATTCTCCCGCCATCGAAGACTAACCAGTTTGTGATCCTGCACCGGTTTAAAGCGTGTCTGGTGCGGAAGGTTCCGTCGTCAGTATCGCGATGAATCGCGCGTACGAACGGAACAAATCCTGGCGCTCGCGCGTTTGTCGGGTGAGGCCGTCACCGCCGTTTACCACGGCGCCTTGTCGCGGATAGCCAAACGTCGTTTGACCCGCTGTTCAAAACACGCGCACGCGAGGATAGCCAAAGGTGGGGCTCCCTGGCAGGATGGCCTTCCTTTGTATCGATCAGGAAGCAATTGAGGATCGAGCAGTGAGCTCGAACACCTGAATCCTCCCCTGCAGCCCAGCATGGGCGAGCGCGTCGATCGACGCCGCGACCGAAGTGTCGCGGACGGTCACAGAGGTTTCCTGATGGCCTGCGTGCCGCAATCAATCGGCTGAGCGAGGCAATCGCCACCTCGCGCCGTCGCCGCGGCGGCGCTCGACTGATCAGCGCTGTTACCCGCGAGGCCCCGCTCGCGAGCTGTTTGTCGCCTTCCTGCTCAGGGTCGCTGTGGCGCGGCGGCGCTGAAGGAATCTCGCCGGAAAATCCGCCTCAGAGCTTTGGTCTTGGTTGCGTCCTTGGCGGCCGAGACGATGTTGCCGGTGATCTGTTGCATATGTTCACCGGCGTTGGTGAACTGGCTTCGCAGGAATTCCGGACTGGATACGCATGGCTTCCTGGAGGTCCGTCGCGTGCACCAGCTTGCGGGCATGCTCGAAAGCAGACCTTCATATTCTGCTCGGTAAACGCCAACGCCTGCCTGGAAATCTCCGTCCCCGCGCCGGGCATCGACGTCATCGACTTGCCGGCTGCGTCGAAGAACATGCCGAACGCCTTTTCTGCCTGATCGATGGTCTTTTCGGCCAGATCACGCAGCTCGGCCGGGACTTCAAGTTTTGGTTCAATCATGGTCGCCTTCTCCATGTCGCTCTTGTGGAACGTTAGCACAGTTCCGCGGCGGCGTCTGCGTCGCGGATTGGCCGGGATCATCGCCGGCACCTCAGTGCCGTCGGCCTTCGGCGCCGCCACAACCTCGCGCCTAAGGAATATGTTCCTTCACCTGCGTCCCGTAGCCGGCACGGTTGTCACGCCCGATTCAATGATGTCAACAATATGGCATAGTGATTCGGGGCTGACGACCCATTGTCGGTGGCGTTGCGTCTCGTGCCTCTGGGGAACATGGGGACACAATGCTGCAAACATTCCGGCCGACGCCGACCTGCACGCGATTTCAGACCAGCATCGAAATGCCTTGCATGAAATGCGGCGCGCAGATGCGGCTGGCTACTGATCGAGCCCCGCGACCAGGTCTACGACGTGCTGACCTACCGCTGCACGCCCTGCGACTCCGGCGAGAGCTTCCTGAAAGGCGCGATAGTCTCCGCCGCGTTGCTAGCCCGTTCAGCATCGGCGACGTTCCGGCGTGCGTCAGCACGCGGCCCCTCTTCCCGCACTCTCGATCAAGCCGAGCTTGGTCAAAACCTGCAGATCATTCGTCGCTGACGGGCGACATTTTCAGCCGGCGGGCCTGAATATCCCGCAGCGTCCAGCGCAAGACCGATGGCTCTTTCGAGGCCGAATATCAGCGAAGGGTTGTCTACCATTCGCTGCCGACTATCGTGACATTTCGATCAGACTTTGGCCGTCAGACGGCTTCTTCTTTGCCGACCCTGATAATGCCGTGATCGGCATCCGGTTCCTGACCCAGGCGCCGGTTCGAATGCTGGCTGAAACGGTTAGCGGCGCGCGGTCGTCGTTCCCTAATAGCGATAGGGTTCAATATCCAGCAGCGGGAATGCGCTGAACACGCTCGGCAGATTGGTCGGCGGTCGCCGCATGCAGATAGGATTTGTCGAGCTCGGCAAAACTGGTGACGCCAAGCAGCCCGAGGCATCGGATCACCTCGTCTTCCAGCAATTCCAGCATCCGCACGATGCCGCTTTCGCCCGCCGCGGCAAGCGCCCAGCATTGCAGGCGGCCGATGCCGACGAGATCGGCGCCGGATGCGATCGCCTTCACGATGTCGGTGCCGCGGCAGAACGAGCCGTCGACCATGATCTTGGCGCGGCCCGGCAACGGCGTCGACGATTTCAGGCAGCACATGCATCGCGCCGCGGCCATGGTCGAGCTGACGTCCGCCGTGGTTCGACACATAGATCCAGTCGACGCCGTGATCGAGCGCGATCGCCGCATCCTCCGCGGTGGCGATGCCCTTGATGACCAGCGGTATTTTGATACTTGTCCTTGATCAGCTTCACCGTCCGCCATTCCAGTCCCTTCTGGAAATCGCCGCCGGTGGCGCGAATGCGGCTTTCGCGGACGTAGCGCTTGGCGATATCGCGCTCGCGCCGGCTGTAATGCGCGGTATCGACGGTCAGGCAAAACGCGGCATAGCCGTTGGCGATGGTGCGGCTGACGACGTCTTCGACGAAGGCGTCGTCGCCGCGGACATAGAGCTGGTAGATGCGCAGCGCGTCGGGCGCGGCCTTGGCGGTGTTCTCGAGCCCCGGCTCGGACACCGAGCTCAGCATATGGGCGGCGCCGAACGTGCCGGCGCCGCGCGCGACGGCGGCGCCCGAGCCGGGATCGAAGATCTCGAGCGCGCCGACCGGAGCGATCACGACCGGCAGGCGCAGTTTGCGGCCGAACAGCCTCGACCGACGCATCGACCTCGGCGACGTTGCGCAGCACGCGCGGCCGGAATGCGATCTCGTCGAGCGCCATGCGGTTGCGGCGCATGCGTGGTCTCGGTCTCGGAGGCGCCGACGATATAGTCCCAGGCGTTCTGGTTGAGCCTGGCGCGCGCTTTTCGGACGAATTCGTGGAGGTTCTGGAATTCTTCGCCGCTGGCGCCGAGTTCGACATTCCGCGCCGGCCGGATGGGGGTCCCGTCATTCATGGTCGCTTCTCTCCCGTTTTGGGCGGCACATTAGCCGCAGGTAAATCGGGAAAAGCTACCGCCTTGCACGGGAGAAGCACCGGCGCAACCGGAAGGCTGCCATTCACTCGCCAGGTGCGTCGGCGCAAGGTGCGGCCGATCCCGCCTCACCGGCCCGAAAAAGCGGTTGCGGTATTCGGTGGGTGACACGCCGAGATGGCGCAGGAACGCCCGCCGCATGCGTTCGTCGTCCCCGAAACCCGCGCGCTTGCGCGACCTCCACGACGCCGCCGATCTGCCGGCTTTCGAGCAACAGCCGCGCGGTTTCCACCCGCAGCGCCTCGACCCCGCTCGCCGGCGTCATGCCGGTGCGGCTGGCATAGGTCGCGCGAAGGTCCGCGGGGTCATTCCGGCCTTCTCGGCGAGCGTCTCCACCCTGAGGTCGCTGCTGATATTTTCAATGATCCAGGCGTGCAGCGCGCTGAAACGCCCTTCGACGTCGGAGGCCTGCGCCGCCAGCACGGTCGAGAACTGGCTCTGGCCGCCGGGCCGCTTCAAGAACACCACCAGCCTGCCGGGCGACGTCCGAGCGCAGTGGTATGGCCGAAATCCTCCTCGACCATGGCGAGCGCAAGGTCGATGCCGGCGCTGACGCCGGCCGATGACCAGACCCGTCCGTCCTTGACGAAAGATCGCGTTCGGCTCGACGCGGATGTTGAGGAAGCCGTCCTGCCAGCCTCGGACAGTAGCGCCAATGGGTCGCAGCGCGCTTGCCGTCCGAGCACGCCGGTCCAGGCCAGCGCGAAAGCCCCAAGGCACACCGAGGCCACGCGGCGCGCCTTCGGCAGCACCTGCGAAATCCATTCCATCAGACTGCTCGTCATCGCCGCATCTCGCCAGATGCCCGGTCCGCCCGGAATCACCAGCGTATCGACCTGATGCGGCCGAACGCTGGACGATCGGCGACGGTGTCGATCATCATCCCGACGTCGGTCGGCACCAGCCCGCCCGAGGTGGAGAGATAGGACAGCGAATAGCCCGCGCCCGGCAGTTCGATCGCCTGCAATTCCGCGAACACCTGCGCTGGACCGGAGATATCAAGCAGCGTTACGCCGGGAAAGGCGACGATGGCGATGCGCCGCGTCGGAGCGTTCGTCGCGCGACCTGGATCGCCGAGGTTTGGCAGATTTCGAGGGCATATTGTCCTTTAAGCCAATTCGAGGCTCGACCTGTATAGCTCACGGTGGAATGGAGTTCTGACCATGTTGCGAAGTCAGGGCAGCGAATATCGGGACCGATCAGATCGCCCTGGACCGAATTATGCCAGTCTACAGTTTTCCGGATGCCTCGCTGATCAGCCGCGTCGGACCGGCAGCCGCTGATGGACGCCATGAACGGCATCATCGCCGTCAACTGGAAGGCGATCGGAGCCGCACTGGACGGCGGCCTCTTCCCCGTTCGACAGCAAATACAGCCTCATTCTGGTCTGTGACGCCCGTTCCGACCTGGTCGCCTTCTCGGCCTACCGCACGCTGCGGATCTCGCCGGCGGCCCTGCGATCTATCGCAGCGGCACCGAAGTGCTTCCGGCCCACCAGGGGCGCGGCCTGTACGGGTTTTTCACCATCGGAAGTCCTGAAGATCGCCGGCGCCGCGGACAATAGCGACGGCGGCGTGCCTCTATGGATGGCGGACGCGCAATCCCATCGTTTGGGCGGCCAATGCCAAGATCTGCGAAAGAGTGACGCCCTCGCTGCTCGGCGACGCCCAGGATCGCCGCATTGCAGGCGGCCTGCATCGAGATGTGCTCGTCGCTCTATCCCGGCAAGCCGCCTCGAAGTTGCCCGGCATGATCATGCGTGGCGCCTACGGCCATATCAAGCACCATCGGCAGACCTATCACGGCACGGCGTCACTGGTCGACGCCGCGATGTCCCGCATGATTCCAGATTCGGCCGACGCCCTGTTCTCGGTCGGCATACGCGAGGGTGTGATGTCGATGAGTGGGGCAAAACGCCGTCTGTTCGCCGGGCACCGCCTCCACGATCTTGGCGATCGCGCCTACCTGGCCTGGGCGACGGTGGCGATCGCCTATGCGATCGCGTTCCTGCAGCGCGGTATCGCCGCAATCGGTCAGCCTGAGCTTCATGCACGATTTCAGCACCGACGCTGCCGGCGTCGCGATGCTCGCCTCGAGCTACTTCTGGGGCTACACGCTGATGCAGATTCCGGCCGGCCTGCTGGTCGACCGCTATGGCGTCAAGCGCGTGGTGCTGGTCAGCATGGCCGCCTCCTCGCTCGGAAGCGCAGCCTTTGCGCTGGCGCCAAACCTGCTTGACGTTTTCGCTGCACGCGCTGATCGTTGCCTGCGGCGACGCCCTGGTCTTCACCGCGCTGTTGAAGCTTGTCGCGCAGAGTTTCAGCCGACGAACGGTTCGGCGTGATGTCGGGCATCTCGCAGGTGTCGGGCTATGTCGGCGGCGTCATCGCCACGACGCCGCTTGCGGCCGCGGTGGCGGGCTTCGGCTGGCGCGCCTGCTTCCTCTTCATCGCCTGTCGTCGGCCTGGCCAACCTCGCCTTCGCCAACGCTCGGCGCTGAAGCCCGATCCGGTGTCACGCAGCGACAAGACGCTGAGAAGCGTCGTCGCTGGCCAGCCCGGCAATCGCCTGTCGCATGTCGCCAATTGGGGCTGCGCCATGACTTTCGCATCGCACTTCGCCGTGGTGACGACGCTGTCGGGCGTGTGGGGAATTCCGATGGTCGCGCATTTCTTCAACATTTCGCCGGCCGCGGCGGGCGCTCCCCTGCTTGCCTTCATGATCGGCAACGCGATCGGCTCGGTCTTTCTTGGCCATGCGGCCGATCGAGCCGCGGCCGCCCTCGATAGCGCGCTGATCCGTATCTGCGTGCTGCGGATGATCCTGATCGCGATGCTGCTGCCGCCTTCGCCGCATGCGTTCGGCCTGATCTACGTCACCGCTGGTGTTCACGAGCCCTCGGCCTTGTCGCCGGCGGGCACCGTGCCGCTGGTCCTGAAATGCACCAAGCGCCTTTACACCGCGGACCTCATCGGCGTCGGCGCATCCGTGAACACGACGGCGGCGGGAATTTTCGCCGGCGCGGCGCAGCCCGTGATCGGTTTCGCCATGCTCGCCGTCAGCCGGTTGGCCGGGACCGATGCCGCGCACGGCCCGGCGGCGATCGGCGATGCCGGTTACAGCATGTTGATCGGAATTCTGCTGCTCATGTCGCTGCCGGGCATTGCCGGACCGCTGCTGATGAGAGGCAAATTGATAGTCGGCTAGTTCACTTTGAATGCAAGGGGCGGCGTTATGGAGCGTTTGTTTTTGAGAAGAGGCGAAGTTGCTGCGAACTTTGCAGTGAGCAGCTGGCAGAGCGTGATGTTCTCCGAGTTCGAAGCGCAGATGAGCAGCGAAGCAAGGCCTTTCCCGTGCGTCTTCGGCGTCGCCGGGCACCGCCAGGATCAGCTTCGCTACTCTGTTCCTCGATCCCTATGACATCGAGGTGCTCGGCGAGCAGCTTGCGCACTATGTCGCCGAGTCCCGCTCTTACGGGTCCAACACGTCGCTGGTCGTGTTCACGCGGCCCCGCCCGGTGCAAACGCTTGATGCCTATTACCGCAAACTGTGGCTGACGCTCGATCAGCTTGCGCGGCTCGACAAGAGCCCGTGGCCGGCAGACATCCCCGAACAGGTCGATCATCCGATGTGGGAGTTCTCGTTCGCGGGCGAGCCGATCTTCGTGGTGTGCACGACGCCCGCGCATGTGATGCGGCAAAGCCGGCGCTCCAGCGCATTCATGCTCACATTCCAGCCGCGATGGGTGTTCTGAGAAGATCCTGGGCACCGAGAAAGGCGGCCAACGCCGCGTTCGCCGAAGTGCGCAAGCGGCTCATTCCCTACGACAGCACGCAGTCCCTCCCCGCTGCTCGGACGCTACGGCGCAGCGGATGGACGCGAGTACCAGCAATATTTCCCTGCACGACGACAACCACGCTGGCAGCGGCTGTCCCGTTCGCCAGGCTGGCACAGACCAAGACCGCTCAAATCTCGAAGACACGGAGCAAGCGGCATGACCCAGATCATTCGCTGGCGAGAGAACCGAATTTGCCATCGATCCCGCGATCCTGCAACCTGCTGCCGGAGCAGGGCTGCGATCGAACTGCAAGCACGACGCCGCGGGCAAGGTGCATCGCTTTCACACCCATCCCGTGGACGAAATCCTGATGATCATCAGCGGCAGGCTGAACTTCACTGTGGGACGGCGGCGAGCGCATCGTCAGCGCCGGCGACACCATCCTCTTGCCCGCCGGCACCCTTCACCAATCGGAGGCGCTGGAAGGCGGCGCGGTCTACGCGATCGCAACCCGCCCGCCTGCCGATCCGGCAATCAACTTGAAGCGAGGGCCGGGAGGAAAGGCAGGTCGCAATCAAGTCCTCAAGACAATGAGGAATCGTCCGGTGCCGGATCGGTCGCCAAACGCTCGACCAGATTCGATGACTTCGGAACGCTGGTCGGGCTGCAAGTTTGAGGAAGGCCTTCAACAGTCGCAGGCTTTCGATCGTTTCGCTCGATGGAGCTCCGAGTCTCTTCTGCAGCTCTGCAACATATGTGGGATCTTTCATCTCGCACCTTAGTGAGGAACAGGAATGGCATATCCAGGTAAACGTGAAGGCTTGGCCCAGAAAGTCGATACTGCAGCGCAGGAGGCCGAACGCCTCGGCCTGACGACGGCTACCTTGATACTTCGAATGGCACGCCTCGAGATTGACCGGGCGGAACCCGATGAAGTTGAAAGTATGCCAAGGAACAACCTGCGCAGCAAGCCGAACTGAACGGCCGAAACGGCCCTCATTTGGCGCATCCGCACGGTTCGCCGGCAGTCGCGTATCTCGCCGGGATGGCCCGAACAGGCCAGACGCGGTGATGCGCGTCAAGGATCTGATCGCAGGCCGTATCCTGGCGATGGCGGTTCCGATCGTCAGACCGTATTGCCGGTCTTGCCCGAACGCCCCCGCCTCGGCCAGCGTCGGCGATGCGGCGATCGTCGTAGCCGAGCGTCCTGCGCAGCACCTCTGGTGTGTTGGCCGAGCAGCGGCGCGGCCACGGGATCGATGGTCGGCGTCAGGCTCATGTGGAGCGGCGTCTCGATGTTGGGCACCGAGCCCGCGGTCGGATGCGGGATCTGGCTGAGGCGATGGCGATCGCGCACTTCCGGCGCGTTGAAGCCCTCCTCGACGGTGCGAAGATAGCCGACCGGTATGTTGGCCTTCTTCATCTTCGCCATCCAGTTCTCGAGCCGGTCGCTGGCAAAAACGCCGGCAATGATGGCGCGCAGCTTTCTCCTTGTTGGCCGTTCGTGATCTTGCGGTGCGCGAACTCGGGATCGGTGACGAGGTCGGGCCGTTCGAGCACTTCGGTGACGAGGCGGCGATACAGCCGGTCATTGGCGCAGGCCATGTAAAGCGGCCCGTCGGAGGCCTGATAGACGCCGACGGTGGGCGAGCCGTTCGGCGAGTTTCCGAAGCGGCCCGGATTCGCGCCGCTGATCAGATAGGCCATGCCGTAAAATCCGGTCATCGCCACCGCGATGTCGATCAGCGCGACCTCGACATGCTGGCCGCGGCCGAGCCGGTCGCGGGCGAGCAGCGCCAGCAGGATCGCGTTGCAGGCCGACATTCCCGTCGCCATGTCGACGATCGGCGGTCCGGTCCGCACCGGCTCGCCATCCGGAAAGCCGTTCAGCGACATGAAACCGCTTTCGGCCTGCGTGATCGGATCGAAGCCCGGGCGCAGGGCGAACTCGCCCTTGCGGCCGTAGGCCGAGATCGAGCAATAGACCAGGCGCGGATTGGTCGGCGCGACTGAGGCATAGTCGAGGCCGAACTTCTTCATCACGCCGCCGGAGAAATTCTCCACCACGACATCGGCCTTCGCGATCAATTCGCGCGCGACCTCGCAGCGCCGCCGGGTTGGTGAAATCGAGCGCGATGCCGCGCTTGTTGCGATTGAGACTGAGAAAGGCCGCGCTCTCGCCGCCGATTTCCGCGTGCTCATAGTGCGCGCGTATCGTCGCCGCCATCGGGGTTTTCGATCTTGATCACCTCGGCGCCGAAATCGGCCAGCGTTTGCGTGCAGGCGGGACCGGCGACAACCCGGGTGAAATCGACGACCAGCAGACCATCAAGGGCAGTCGGCTCGCCCTTTGCGCGCGGCGTGCGCTCCGGCAATTGCGGTCTGGCGGTCATGATCAGGCGTTTCCTCTTCGTTGTGTTGCCTGGCAGAGCCAACGGCTTCGCCGCAAGCTGCGCATCAGGCCTTTTTACCGGAAGGCTGCGAAGCAACGCCAAACCCGGATTTTGCAGGGCGGGATTTCAGGCTGACATGGCTGGCATCGGTGCGGCCGGATATTCGCGGCATTGCGGTCCTTGCCGCCATCCGTTGCCGGATCTGACGAGGCCGGCGCGAGAATCGGCGCACGAGAGATCGCCGCCCGATCTGGTCTCATGCCAGAAATCGGGCGGCGAGCATTCGCCGATCGGCGCGCAGCGACCGGTTCGCCGCGTCGTTCGTCGTTAGTCGGAAAATCACGCGCCTCACTCAGTGACCACTTCACCGGAGCCGCCAAACTCGGCAGGAAAGTCCTTCAGTTTGGGCAGGCCATCGCGCATCGGCAACACCGTCTCGGCGTAGTTGACGTGGACGCCGGGCGTGAAGGCCAGCGTCGGGAGCGTCGCGGCGAAGACGTCGACCAGCCCGAGCGTCGGATGATTGGTCATCAGATGACCGCCGCACTTCGCGCAGTATTTGCGCTGGCTCATCGGCGTCTTCTCGAACGTCGCGACATGCTGCGCGCCCGAGGTGATCCGCACCGCCTCCGGCTTCCACAGGCGTGAAGGCATTCACCGGTCCGCCGGACCACGAACGACAGGAACGGCAATGGCAATAGCCCATGGCCTCCGGCGCGCCCGGTGACCTGCACCTCGACCGCGCCGCAAAAACAGCTTCCAGTATGCTTCATAACATTATGTCTCCTTAGCAAACGATTGAGGATGGTCAGATCGAGTTTGCGCCACGGCACGCAGCATCGATACGCGCTGCCTGTAGCGGCGGTATTCGTCGCCGAACATATCGATGAGATCGCGCTCTTCGAGCATGATGCCGACGAAGATGTAGGCCGTGGTCACCGCCGCGAACAGCAGATGCCCGACGCTCATCGGTCGGCGCCGCCCAGAACGCGATGATGAAGCCGAGATAGATCGGGTGCCGCACGAACTTGTAGTACAACGGCGTGCGGAAGCGTCGGCGCCGGCATCTCGCCGGCCGGCGAGATTGTTGGCGACCTGATGCAATCCGAACAGCTCGAAATGATTGATCAGGAAGGTGCTGGTGAACACGATCACCCAGCCGCAGGAACGACAATGCCGCGATCGCCGCCGCGATTTCCGGCTCCTCGACATGCCAGACGACGGCCGGCATCGGACGCCACTGCCAGAACAGCAGCAGCAGCGTCAGGCTGGCGAACAGCACATAGGTGCTGCGCTCGACCGATTTCGGAATAAACTGCGTCCACCATTGCTTGAACTGGCTTGCGCGCCATCACGCTGTGCTGGACGGCAAACAGCGACATCAGGAGCGAGATTGATCGCAAGCGCCTCGACACTGGCCGCGACTGTCGCGCCGGTATCGATGGTCTTCGGCACGACGAGGCCCGATACGAAGCCGATCGCATACAGGATCGTGACCAGAAATGTGAGATAGGCCACAGCGCCGAACAGAAATGCGGTGAATCTTAGCATTCGGTTGTCCGGCATGGCCGGGTCAATCGGCTTGGGTTTCGGACATGAAAATTGACTCCGCTAGGAGCAATGGGATCGCGACTTTGATTTTTGCAGAATGACTGAAACGCGGCCGCCAAGACTTTGCCTGACGCTTGATCTCTTCATGAGATGGACTTGATTGTTTCTTGAGAAGAGATGCGATGACGCACGTGAAATTCAGCTTCGATAACCACCTGCTGGATACCGAGCCTTCGCGAGCTGCGCCGTGGCGGTGAGCTGGTCGCGATGCAGCCGCAGGTGTTCGACCTGCTGGTTCATCTGTTGAAGAACCGCGACCGTGTCGTCAGCCGGGACGATCTCATCGCCCTGGTATGGGGCGGCCGGATCGTGTCGGACTCGACGCTCGACAGCCGCATCAACGCCGCGCGGAACGCGATCGGCGACAACGGCAAGGAACAGAAGCTGATCCGGACCATTCCGCGGAAGGGCGTTCGCTTCGTTGGCGCCGTGGACGAGCATGTCGGACGGCCTCATCTGGCCGCGGCGCTGGCAGAAGCGCGCCGAAGCGGCGGCACCGGCGCCATTGCCGCTGCCGGACCGGCCCGCAATCGCCGTGCTGCCGTTCAACAACATGAGCGGCGATCCAGGAACAGGAGTATTTCTCCGACGGCATCAGCGAGGACATCATCACCGCGCTGTCGAAGCTGCGCTGGTTCTTCGTGATCGCCCGCAACTCGTCGTTCACCTACAAGGGCAAGGCCGTGCACATCGAAGCAGATCGCCGCCGAGCTCGGCGTGCGCTACGTCGTCGAGGGCAGCGTGCGCAAGAGCGGCGATCGCGTTCGCATCACCGCGCAGCTCAACGACACCGCGACCGGCAGCCATGTCTGGGCGGAGCATTACGACCGCGACCTGACCGACGTGTTCGCGGTGCAGGACGAGATCACCGACGCCATCGTCGCCGCGATCGAGCCGCAGATCTATGCGGCGGAGAATTTTCACAGCCGGCGCAAGCCGCCCAGCAGCTTGGATGCGTGGGACCTGGTGATGCGGGCGCTGTCGCATCACTGGCGGATCACGCGGCCAGACAACGTGCTCGCCCAGGCCCTGCTGACCAAGGCGATCGCGATCGACCCGAACTACGGCCAGGCGCTGGCACTGCTGGCCACCAGCCATATGGTCGGCGTCCATCTGGGCTGGGCCGACATCACGACCGCGGCGCCGGTCGCCGAGCGTGCGGCGCTCGCGGCGATCGTGGCCGACAGCGAGGACGCGTGGGCGCATACCGCGCTCGGCAGCGTCTATTTCTCGACGCGCCGGCTCGACGACTGCGCTCGCCGAATTCGAGCTGGCGCTGCAGCTCAATCCGAACTTTTCGCTGGCGCAGGGCTATTACGCGCTTGGCGCTGTGCTATTGCGGTCGCTGGCAGGACGCCTACGACGGCTACGCAGCGCGCCATCCGGCTGAGCCCGCGCGATCCGTCGCTCCGCGATCTACCATGGCGTCGCCGCCTACGCCCAGTTCGTCGGCAGGAACTATCGTGAAGCGATCGCGCTTTCGCGCGAGGCGATCCGCCAGCGCGGCGACCTCACCGGCGCCTACCGCGTGCTGACGGTCGCCGCCGGCATGGCCGGCCAGATCGAGGTCGCGAAATCCGCGCTCGCAGGAGCTGCGCCGCATCCAGCCGAATATTTCGCTGGCCTGGATCGCGACCCAGTTGCCCTGGAAGCTCGACGCCGACCGCGAGCACTATCTGGAAGGCTTTCGCCGCGCAGGGCTGGAATAGAGCCTGACGAGGTCGCGTCATCCGGCCGCTGGCAAGCCGCTCAGCTTGCAGCGCTGCAGGGCTCTTGACCGGAATCGGATGCGGTGACGCAAACCCGTAGATCAGCGCCAGCCGATCGAGGCATTCGCGGAATCGCCGCGCGAAATAGTCGTTCCAGCGCTGGGTGCGCAAGTCCCCGCCGCTGCCCGACCTGCTCCATGGTCAGGCCGTGGACCAGGACATCATGCACCAGCGCCGAGCCGTCGGCGCCGAGTTCGCGCTCGGCGCGGTTGAGCCGCAGCACCGCCTTGCGCTGGCCTTCGGTGATCGGCTCCGCGCATCTGCCCGCCATCGACATATTCCCGGGTCGGATCGACCGCGCGCGGACCGCGCTCGGCCTTCTCCCAATCGTTCTGGAACGCCCGCCCGCCCTGATACTGCGCCTCGTCGATCTGACGATGCGAATGCAGGCGGCCGAGCGGATCGTTGCGGATCGAGCGCAGCGCGACGATCTTCTCTCCCGGCTCCAGCGCCAGCGGATTGTCGACCTCGACGGTTGCGACTTCCGCATTGCGCGGCAAATCCTGCGATCGCCGGTCATGCGCCCTGCCGGGTTGTGCGGCTTCTTGCGTTTGGCTCTCGGCATAGGTGACGTACTCCTTCAAGATGGGTTAATGATGGAGATGTCGAAGCGCGCGAGCGGCGACGTGCGCCTTCACGCCGGCTCGATCGATGCGCAGCGAGGCGATGCCGCGCCGCCTGCTCCGGTGGCAGCGCCGGGATTGCGGCTGCAGATGAAAATGCGGCGTGCAATAGCTCGAGCCCGGCTGCGGCGCGGATGACCGCAGAAGGTGATGGCCTCGCCCTCCTCATCGCCGCCATAGGGATAGCGGCAATCGCCGCGCTCCAGATCGATCAGCGAAAGATGCCGCGGCTCGATCTCGACGCATCGCAGCTTGGCCGGCTTCGCATCCTTTCGAACACCGGCGTCGGCCAATGAAACGCGGATCGACCTCGGCTCGGCTGGGCGACGTTCGCCGAGCCTGTCCAGCTGCGGCTGCGCGCTGCCAGCGGCGACTTCGGCCGGTCCGGACCCGTCAGCCCCAGTCGCCTGGCGCGGCCGATGCGCGGCATTGCGCGAATAGGCGGTCGTTGAACTTCGCTGTTGATCGCCTCGGCGATCTCCGAAAAGGACATGCCTCTGGGCGAGATACGTCCCGCAGCGCGTCCGAATGCTCGGGCGCCCAGTTCGATCAGTTCCATTCTTTGTTCCTGCCCTTGTCAACGCCGCCCGACGCCGGCCATCAATTTCTGATATTCCGAAATCAAAGTCAAGCTCGATTTCGGATAATCGGAATTGCTATCATTTCTGAAATTCGGAAAGGATGCGCCATGCTGGACATCAGATTGATCGAGCGGGGGCTGGAGAAGCCGGGCAAGACCAAGGGCGGCCTGGCAGCCGGCGATGGGCGTCCGCCCGGGCGCGGTTTCGGAAATCCTGTCCGGAATACGCCTGATCAAGGCGTCGGAAATCGCGCCGATCATCGAATATCTCGAACTGAACTCGGTGCCGATCATGGGCCGTGTCGGCGCCGGCGCCTCGATCGAGCCGGAGCACGAACAGGTGCCGCCGGAAGGCCTCGGCGAGGTCGAACTGCCCTTCCCGATCGCGGAAGAGACCATCGCCTTCGAGGTAGCCGGCGATTCCATGCTGCCGAAATACGAGAATGGCGACATTATCGTGGTTTATCGCGAGCAGCGCCATCCGCTGTCGAGCTTCTACGGCGAGGAAGCCGCGGTGCGCCTGAAGACCGGCGAGCGCTATCTGAAGACGATCGAGCGCGGAAAATCGTCCGACGCTCGGTCAACCTCACGAGCTTCAACGCCAAGCCGATCAACGGGGTGAAGCTGGAATGGATCGGCGAGATCTGCGTCACCCTGCCCAGGGGCCAGATCGAGCGCCTGCGCAACAAGGCGGCCGCCCGAGCCCGCAAGGCGGCGCAAGGCACCGGCGGCGCACGCCGGAGAAATAGCAGGCCGGCTGCGATTGCCGCGCATCGGTGATTCGCTCCGCCGGTCGGCGACTGCAGCGCCGCGACACGGCTAATTTCTGATTTTCCGAATTTTCTGCTTGACTTATTTCCGATTTTCAGAAATACTGGTCACGCATCTGATTCCAGTAGCCGCGTCAGGCCAGATCGCCAAGCATGCAATATTTCGTCGTGATGATCGATTACGGCCGCCGCGGCCGCGAAGCCATTGTCGATCCCGAAATCACTCGGCGCGAGGTCATCGCGCGGATCGTGTCGGGCGAATACAAGAATATCAGCTTCATCCATGAGATCGCCGATTCCGCCGTCGAGGACGTCACCGCCGATATTCTGGCGAGGCTGCCCTGCCCGAGATCGGCGCGGACGGGCGCCGACCTGCAGGCCAGCGAGTTCGATCACGTCCGCGATCTGCGCAAGCACGAGCCGGTGATGACGTCCTCAGTCGCGAACGAATCGATCACGTCCTGATTTCGAAAACGTGATCGCTGCGCGGCTTTCAATCGCGACAGCAACGCATTAAATATTCTTAACGCAAAGTCTATTCCGACGAAGCGGACGATCGCGCTAGATTGGCGATTCGTTTCTCCGGATCTGCAAAGTTCTCAACCTGACAATGACATCCATCGATGCAGGCTGAGATCGCGGCACGCGACGGCGATCTCCGATCCTGTCTGCCTGCTCGGCATCGCGAACTGGTTCCTGCTTTCTGGATCACATCCTGCACAATGCGGTCAGTTCCGCTGACGCTGCGAAATTTCGGATTCAGCGGCGCGACTGACCTGTTCGTGTTCGTCGGCGGCTATGCCGCGGCGATCATCTACGGAAAGATGATGCTGGAACGTGGATTCGTCGTGGCCGCGACCCGCATCTTCAGGCGGCTGTGGCAGCTTTACGCGGCCTATCTCGTGCTGTTCGTGATCTATGTCGACCTGATCGGATATGTCGCGACCGCAGACCGCCGCGCCCGAGATCATCGCCGAGTTCAACGTCACCGGCTTCATCGATCATCCGATCCGCACCCTGATTGACGGCCTGCTGCTGCGGGCCAAGCCGCTGAACCTCGATGTGCTGCAGCTGTTCATCGCCCTGATGGCGTTCCTTCCCGATCGTACTGTTCGGCAATGCTGCGATGGCTCGCCTGAGCACCGTCACCGCATCGGTGGCGCTGTATCTGGCCGCGCGTCAGCTTTCGACTGGAACCTGTCCTCGTTTCCGGAAGGGCGCTGGTACTTCAACCCCTTCTAGCTGGCAGCTGCTGTTCGTGCTGGGCGCCTGGTTTGCGCTTGAGCGGCGCCGAGCGATGTGCCCGGCTGATCCGTTCCCATGCAGAAGCTTGCCGGCCTTGCGCGATATTGCGCATTGCTTTATCTCGCTGTTCGCCCTGGTGATCACCTCCACGCGCAGGCCTGCCCGAACTGGCGCAAATCATTCTGATTCCGTGCTCACCGCGTTCCTGCCCAGGCGAGCAGGGAAGACGCTGGCGCCATTACCGGGTGCTGCATCTGCTGTCGATGGCGTTCCTCGTTCACCGCGGCTGGCGCCAGGAATGCTGGCGCGGGTTTCGCTGGCCAAGTTCTGTCAGCCGGCTCGCCAAATCCGGCGAGGAGTGGCTGGCGGTGCTTCTGCGCAGGCGTGCTTCCTTTCATTTGCTGCGCACTTCGTCCTGATAACGGGGCCGAATTCGCTCGCGATGCAGGTTCTCGTCAGCGTGGCCGGGATTTTCGCCATGACCGGCGGCTCTGTATGTGTCGTGGTCAAAGCGGCAGGACTGACAAACTCGGCGGCCGGCGCGCATCCGTAGTATTTTGCGCTGCATCTGTTCGATGATGCGAACGCCGGCGCCGCCGGCTGAGCATTGCGATCCCGCGCATCGCCGCCGCAGCGCCAGGATCTTCTCCGCCGCGCGCAGATGCGGCTTGTCGATCATCTTGCCGTCGATCTTCACGACGCCGGAAGTCGGATTGTCGTTGAAGGCCTTGACCACCTTCTCCGACCAGGCGATTTCCTCGTCCGTCGGCATGAAGGCGGCGTTGACGACGTCGACATGCTTGGGATGGATCACCGCCTTGGCGAGGAAACCATCCTGACGCGCAGCGATCGACTCTTCCCGCAGCGCGTCGAGATCGTTGATGTCGGTGGCGATGGTGTCGATGGCGACGACGCCGGCCGCCGCCGCGCTGATCAGGCAGAGATCGCGCGCCAGCAGGAACGGACCGTGGAAGCGGCCTCGCCGTCCGGTTGCGCGACGCGCCGAGCGAGGCCGCGAGATCCTCGGCGCCCCACATCATGCCCCACAGCCGCGGGCTCATGTTTTCGAAGTCGAGCAGCTTCGAGGACCGCCCTCGCCGTCTCCGTCGCCACCGTGACGATGCGCGTCGCGCCGTGTTCGATACCGGCAGCCGCCTCGAAGGCATCGAGATACAGCGACAAGCGGTTGACGTCGGCAGCGCCGGCGCATTTCGGCAGCACGATACCGTCGGGCCGGCCCGGCATGACGGCGGCGAGGTCGCCAAGCGTCATGTCGGTGTCGAGCGCGTTGACGCGAATATAGATCTCTCTGGCTCGGATTCCGGGCATCGAGCATCTCGCGCACCGTGCGCCGCGCACCGACCTTCTCCTCCGGCGCGATCAGATCCTCGAGATCGAGGATCAGCGCATCGGCCGCGGTCTTCTTGGCGCTTTCGAACTTGCGCAGGCTGTCGCCGGGAACGAACAGGAATGATCGCATCGGCTCAGGCCTTCGGTTTGCAATGCATCAGGCCGGTCCGGCGGCAGCTTGCCACCACCTCGCCGCGCTGATTGGTCATGGTGTGCTCGAACTCGACGATGCCCTGGGTCGGCCGCGACTTGCTGGCGCGCTTCGAGATGATCTTCGTGTGCGCCTTCAGCGTGTCGCCGTGAAATACCGGCTTCGGGAATTTGACGTCGGTCATGCCCAGATTGCCGATCGTGGTGCCGAGCGTCGTATCGTAGACGCTCATCCCGATCATGATGCCGAGCGTATAGAGGCTGTTGAACAGCCGCTGGCCGAACTCGGTATTCTCGGAGAAATGCGCATCGATATGCAGCGGCTGCGGGTTCATGGTCAGCAGGCTGAACATCGTGTTGTCCATCTCGGTCACGGTCCTGGAGAACTCATGATGAAATTCCCGGCCGACCTCGAACTCCTCGAAATACAATCCCGCCATCAGCGTCCCCTGTAGTTTGGCGTCCGCTTTTCGACGAACGCATTCAAGCCCTTCCTGACAATCTTCCGTCGTCGCGACAAGCGCAAAACTCTCGGCCGCGTTTTCGACCGAGCGGCGGAAATCGGCATCGACCGCGCGCATGAAAGCATCGCGGCCGATCTTCATGACGATCGGCGATTTGGCGGCGAGCTTGCCGCGCGATCTCGCGCGCCCGGTCAAGCGCGGTTCCCTTCGGCACGACCTCGCTGAGAAGGCCCATGCGGAAGGCGGTCGCGGCATCGAAGGGCTCGCCGAGAAACAGCGGGCCAAACGCCTGATGCTTGCCGACCAGCCGCGGCAATTGCACGAAGTGAATGGCCGGGATCAGGCCGACATCGATCTCGGGATAGCCGAAGGTCGAGGCATCGCCGGCGATGATCATGTCGCAGGAGATCGCGATCGTCATGCCGCCGGCCCGCACCGCGCCGTCGACGGCGGCGATGGTCGGCTTGCCCATGCGATACTGGGTATCGTTGAGCGCGAAATACAGCCGTTCGAGGAATTTCTTGGTCTCGATCCCCGGCTTGCCGCGGACGATGTCGAGATCGAGCCCGGCGCAAAACACCTTGTGCGCGCTGCCGATGATGACGGCGCGCACCGCTTCGTCGTCCCTCGCCTTCGCCAGCGCCGCCAGCAGCGCATCGATCAGCGTGCATGCTGAGCGCATTGACCGGCGGACGATCCAGCATGATCTCGGCAATATTGCCCGAGACGGAATAACGAACGAGATCTGTCGCTCATGCCGCGCCTCCCTTGACCTTGGCCTGACGCACCGCGCCGGCCTTGACCAGATCGTCGATGGCGCCGCGATCAAAACCCGCTTCCAGCAGCACTTGCGTAACTGTCCTGGCCGATATCAGGCGCCGGGCGCAAGTGATCCTCCGACAGGCTCGCAATGCCCGGCGTCCGCGGCGAGTAGACCGGCCCGACGCCCGGCGTATCCTGGCAAACCGCCGCCCTGGTCGCCTCGACATGGACGTTGCGCAGCCATTCGCCGGGATTGAGGATCCGTTCCGCGATGAGATCGGCGGCATGCAGCCGGGAAAGCCAGGCATCCGTCGGCTGCGGTCAGAAACACCTCGCGCAACTGCGGGATCAGCGCATCCACGGAATCCGCGCGCCGCGGCAAAATCGGCAAAGCGCGGATCGCTGGCGAGGTCGTCGCGGCCGATCGCCGCGCACAGCCGCTTGTATTGCGGCTCGTTCACCAGCGTGACCATCATCCAGCCGTCGGCTGGTCTGATACGAGCCCGCCGGAACGTTGAGCGCGCGTGGCGCACCGCCCTCCAGAATATGTTCGGCGACCTTGTGGCCGAGCAAGCGCGGACGTCGATTGGCAGAGATTGACGTCGATCCAGCGCCCGGTGCCGACGGTCGCGCGCGCAAACAGCGTCGTCGCGATGGCCTGGAAGGCATAGACGCCGGTGACGACGTCGGAGATCGTGGTGCCGACCCGGTGCGGGGTACCGTCGTTGCCGACATTGATCGACACCAGACCGGAAAACGCCTGCGCGACAGAATCGAGCCCGGCCGTTTCGAGTAGGGACCGCTCTGCCCGAACGCGCTGACCGAGAGATAGATCAGGCCGGGATTGTCGCGCGACAGATTCCTCGTAGCCAATCCCGAGCCGCGCGGCGACGCCGGGCCGAAAGCCCTCGATCAGGACGTCGCAATCTCTGGCCAGCCGCCGGGCGATCGCGATCCCGTCCTTGTGCTTCATGTCGAGGCAGAGGCTGCGCTTGCCGCGGTTATAGACCGCCGACAGCGTGGTATGGCTTCCATAGGTCGTGCCGAGAAACCGCGACCAGTCCCCCTCCGGCGGCTCGACCTTGATGACGTCGGCCCCGTAGACGCCGAGCAGCATCGCGCAATAGGGCGAGGCGATGCCCTGCCCGAAATCCAGCACGCGCAGGCCGCGATACGGCGCCTCATGCGTCGGCGATAGCTTGCGTTCGATGGCCATTTCGTCCCCGGATCGGGCCGAAAGCTACAGCGCGAGGTAGCGCTGACGAATGTTATCGTTGGCTTTCAGCTCTTCGATCCCGGATGTGTAGACGATCTGGCCCTTGTCGATAACCGTCGCGTGGCTCGCAAGGCCAAGGCAAAAATGCATGTTCTGCTCGGCGATCAGCACCGTGGCGCCGGTGCCGCGGAGCTGCCGCAGCAATTCGCCGATCCGCTGCACGATGATCGGCGCCAGCCCCTCGCTCGGCTCGTCCAGCAGCAGCAGCGCCGGATTGCCCATCAGCGTGCGCGCGATCGCCAGCATCTGCTGTTCGCCGCCCGACAGCCGCCCTGCGATCCGGTGCCGCAGCGGCTCCAGCAGCGGAAACACGTCATAGATGCGCCGGATCGACCACTCGTCCTCGCCATTGGGGCCCTTCTTGGCGCCGATGACCAGATTGTCCTCGACCGTGTGCTCCGGAAAGATCTGGCGATCCTCCGGCACGAAGCCGAGACCGGCGCGCGCGATGTGATGCGGCTTCAGCCCGGACACCACTCTGCCCCGCAGAGTGACCTTGCCGCGGCGTGCCGGCGCCAGCCCCATGATCGCCTTCATGGTGGTGGACTTGCCGGCGCCGTTGCGGCCGAGCAGCGCCATGGTCTCGCCCTGCCGCACCGACAGGCCGACGCCGAACAGGATCTGGCTGGTGCCGTAATAGACGTCGAGGTCCTCGACCTGCACCACCGGCTGCGCGCTCATATCGCGGCTCCGGCGTGATGTTCGGTGCCGAGATAGGCCTCGATCACGGCCTCGTTCCGGCGGATCGCATCCGGCGTGCCGGTTGCGAGAATGCGGCCGTAGCAGAGCACGACGATCTCGGGCGCGATCTTGAACACGATATCCATGTCGTGCTCGATGAACACCACCGTGATCTTCTGCGTCTCCCAGAGCTCCCTCACCTTGTCGATCATCCGCCAGCGCTCCTCGGTGCCCATGCCGGCGGTCGGCTCGTCGAGCAGCAGCACCTTTGGGATCGAGCACCAGCGCCAGCGCGATATCGAGCAGCTTCTGGTCGCCATGCGACAGCGTCGCCGCGGTGCGGTTGCGCTTGCCGGCCAGGCCCAGCAATTCCATCGCGTGCTCGGCGCGGTCGCGGGTCTCGGCCAGCGGGAAGCGCCGGTGCAGCACGCTGGCGCGGCGCTGGTCGGCGCAGACGGCGGCCAGCATGGTCTCCTGCACCGTGAGCGAGGGAAAGATGCTCGCGACCTGAAACGCCCGGCCGATGCCGTGGCGCACGATCTCGGGCGGCGAACGTCCGGCCATGATCGACGCCATTGAGCAGGATCTGGCCGGAATCCGGTCTCAGTGCGCCGGTGATCAGGTTGAAGAACGTGCTCTTGCCGGCGCCATTGGGACCGATCACGGCGGTGAGCGAACCGTCGGCGAAATCGAGCGTGACATTGTCGGTCGCCTTGACGCCGCCGAACGATTTGGAAAGCGCGCGTATCTCCAGCATGGCTAGCCGCGCTCCTCGGTGCCGGCGCGGCGTCGCGCATACCACTCGACCACAAAATCCATCAGGCCCTTGCGCAGGCCGATGGCGAAGAACAGGATCACGATGCCGAGCACGATGCCGTAATATTCGGTCCAGCCGCGTCACGGTGTCGTTGAGGATCAGCAGCAGCACGGTGCCGACCATCGGACCCGAGGAACGTCGTGACGCCGCCGAGCATGTTGATGAAGATGCCCTCGCCCGAGATCGTCCAGTAGGCGAATTCGGGATAGGCGCCGGAGACGAACAGCGCCATGATGATGCCGCCGGTCGAGGCGAACAGCGCCGCGAGCACGAAGATCGTGAGCTTGGCGCGCCAGACATCGATGCCGATAAAGCTGGCGCGGTTGGCGTTGTCGCGGATCATCCGCAAGGTATAGCCGAACGGCGATTGCGCGATCTGGCGCATCAGCAGAAGCCCGATCACCAGCAGCGCGCAGCTCGCGATATACAGATGCACGTGGTTCGACAGGTCGATGCCGAAGAAGGCCGGGCGCGGAATGCCGCCGCGCAGGCCCTGGTCGCCGCCGGTCAGCGACACCCAGGACAGAATCGTGCTGTGGATCAGCATCTGGAACGCCAGCGTCACGAAGGCAAAATAGATTTCCTTCAGCCGCACGCAGATCGCGCCGATGACGGCGGCGACGACGGTGGTGATCGACCAGCGTTGCGACGAAACGCGACCGGGACCGGCAGCGCCGGTCGCGCTGCATGATCAGGCCGAAGCCGTAGGCGCCGAGGCCAAAGAACATGCCGTGGCCGAACGAGAGTCATGCCGGTGTAACCGACCAGCAGGTTGAGCGAGGTCGCGAACAGTCCGAAGGCCGAGCAGCGGATCACGAAATCGAGCAGCGCCTTGCTGCTGAAGAACATCGGCAGCAGATCGCCAGCACGGCAAAGGCCGCCAGCGCGATCAGCACGTCGCGATAGCGCGAGCGCTGCGATCTGACCTCGGTCCGCGGGACACCGACTGCCGCGCGCCTGTTCGGCCTGCAGCTCGGTCATGCGACCTCCTTGCCGAACAGGCCGGTCGGTCGCGACACCAGCACGATCACCATGAACAGGTACATCAGGCCTTCCGTGAACAGGGGAAAGCCGAGCGATCCGAACGAGCGGATCATGCCGATCAGGATCGCGCCGATCAGCGCGCCGAGGATCGAGCCCATGCCGCCGATCACGGTGACGATGAAGGATTCGATCAGGACCGAAAATCCCATGCCCGGCGTCAGCGAACGCACGGGTGCGGCGAGCGCGCCGGCAAGCCCCGCCAGCATGCCGCCGAGCGCAAACACGCCGCCATAGATCAGGCCGGTGTTGATGCCGAGCGCGGACACCATGCCCGGATTATGCGCGCGCCGCCCGGATCACCTTGCCGATCCTGGTGCGCGCCAGGCCGAGCCCGAGGACCACGGCAGCCACCAGCGCCACGCCGATCAGGAGCAGATAATACGGCGGCACCACGCCGCCGGCGATGAACAGCGGCGCCACCTGGAACGCCGCCGGCATGCCCATCGACTTGAATTCCGGCCCCCAGATCATCCGCACGACGTCGTCGAAGATCAGCACGAAGGCGTAGCAGACGAGCAACTGCATCAGCACGTCGGCGCCGTAGACCCGGCTCATGAACACGCGCTCGAAGATCAGGCCGAGCAAGCGCGGTGCCGGCCGCGCCGCACAGCATCGCCAGCGCAAAGCTGCCGGTGAACTGATAGGCCGTCATCGCGAAATAGGCGCCGAACATATAGAAGGCGCCGTGGCTGAAATTCACCACCTTGAGCACGCCAAAGATCAGCGTCAGCCCGACGGCGACGAGAAACAGCAACATGCCGATGATGAAGCCGCTGGTGGTTTGCGTCACCAGACAGGCGGAACTGGCGAGACAGCCGGTAAGCGCATCGAGATCCAAGGGAAGCATTCCATTGCAGCGCGCCGGAACGAGCCGGCGCGCGAAAAACATTCGGCAAGCGAACGGAGGCGGCTTACGCCGCCTCCGCTCTTCGCCGATCGATCAGGTGTAGCCCTTGCTCTTCTTCCACTCGGCTTCGAGTTCGAAGATCGTCTTCCAGTCGCCGGCCTGAACCTGCGGCACGTAGGGCTCCTGCGGGATCGTCGTGCCCCAGCCGATCGCATAGCCGACCAGGGTCTGGTCCTCGGCGCGCATGGTGACGGTGCCGTCGGCGCCGAACGGCGACTTGATCTTCAGGCCGCGCATCGCTCTCCGCAATCTTCTTGCCGTCGGCGGAGTTCGCCTTCTTCGACGCTTCCGCGAGCAGCATGATCGCGGTTGCATTCTCCCACGACCAGTTGGTGGGATATTCGTTGTACTTCGCCTTGTAGGCGTCGCCCCAGGCGGCGTTCTCCGGCGGTCGCCGGATAGGTCTTGATGTAGCGGTTGCCGGAGTGAATGCCCTTCGGCAGGTTCTTCACCACCGTCAGCGCGGTGTAGTCGGCCATGTTGACCGCGAACACCTCCATCTGGCTGAACAGCGCGTAGATGTTGGCCTGATCGATGTAGGACGTGAGGTCGCCGCCCCACAGGCAGGAATACAGCGCCTGCGGCTTCGCCTGCAGGATTTTTGTCACGACCTCGGTGTAGTCGGGCTGGAACAGCTTTGGCCGGGACTCGCTGATGATCTCGACGTCGGGCGCGAAGCGCTTCAGGTACGTCGTGAACTCGCCGGTGGTGTCGCGGCCATAGGCGTAATCCGGCGCACAGGTCGCCCATTTCTTCAGGCCCTTGGCCTTGGAAATCGCCGCCGCGTAGCTGCCGCCGACGATCGAGTCGTGCACGCCCTGGCGCGCGGTGCGGAACGCGTTGGGGATGTGCTGCTTGGGATCGGCCGTCAGCGCCGAGGTTTCCGGATTGGTGTGAATGCAGAGCACGCCGAGATCGCGCGCCACTTCATGCACCGCGAACGCGCCCGACGACGCTTCCGCATCGATCAGAAGTTCGCATCCGTCGGTGTTGACGAGTTCGCGCGCGACGCGGGCGGCCTCCTGCGGCTGTCCCTCAGGATCGCGGATCACCATCTCGATCTGCCGTCCGGCCAGACCGCCGGCGGCATTGACCTTTTCGACTTCCAGCATCACCGCGTTGCGCGACGAGGTGCCGAGCTGCGCCACGCGTCCGGAGAGAATGGTCGGCATGCCGACCTTGATGGTCTTGGCCTGCGCGCGCGCCACCCAGGGTGTCGCAAATGTTACGGCGCCGGCGCCCATCATCGCCAACGTCGCGCGGCGGCTCACGCCCGGCTTGCGGGTTCTCGTCATTGCTTCCCTCCCTGTGGGGTTTGCGTTCCCAAATCCCTGCCGGAGATCGTGTCGCCTCCGTACTCACAAGGATTTCAGAGCAAGGGGGTGACGTCAAGCCAAAGATGAATTACGAGTCATAATTCATCCAGGGAAAGACGGAGCCGGAAACCGGGCTTTGAGCGGCATAATGATCAATCTATCCAGCTTCATCGCGTTTCACGCCAGGCGGACGCCGGATCGCTGTGCGCTGAAATACCGCGGCGAGGATGTCTCCTATGCCGAGTTCGACGCCCGCATCCGCCGGGTTGGCGGCTGGCTCGCCTCGCGCGGCATCGGCCCCGGCGACGTCGTCGCGGTGCTGATGAAGAACAGCACGGCGTTTCTCGAATTCGTGTTTGCGACCAGCCATATCGGCGCGGTGTTTCTGCCGATCAACTACCGCCTGTCCGCCGACGAAGTCGGCTACATCGTCGGCAATTCCGGCGCGCGCATCCTGATTGCGGATGAAGAGCTTGCGGGCATCGCTGCGGCGCAGCGCGCCGGTGGTGCTGCTGGATGAAGCCGCGCAAGTCCACCGCCACGCGACCTTGCGCCCGACATCGCCCCCGCCCCGATGCACGTCCGGCAGCCGCGCGATCTGATGCGGCTGATGTACACGTCAGGCACCACGGACCGGCCCAAAGGGCGTGATGCTGACCTACGAGAACATGTACTGGAAGTCGGCCGACCAGACGCTGGTGCTGGGACTGAACGCCGACACGCGATTGCTGGTGGTCGGCCCGCTCTATCATGTCGGCGCGCTCGATCTGCCGGGCATCGCGGTGCTCTGGCACGGCGGCATGCTTTCCATTCACCGCAACTTCGAGCCCGAGCAGGCGCTCGCCGCGATCGAAGCGGAGAAGCTCAACGCCGCCTGGTTCGCGCCCGTGATGACGACCGCGATCCTCACCTGCCCGACCCGCGACCGCTACGATGTCTCGAGCCTGCAATGGGCGATCGGCGGCGGCGAGAAAACGCCGGAAGTGCGCATCCGCGCCTTCTCCGACTATTTCAAGAACGCCCGCTACATCGACGCCTATGGCCTGACCGAAACCTGCGGCGGCGACACTTTCATGGAAGCCGGCCGCGAGATCGAAAAGATCGGCTCGACCGGCCGCGCCATCGCCCATGTCGAAATCGAAATCCGCGACGATGCCGGCAATCGGCCTGCCGCCCGGCGAGAACGGCGAAATCTGCCTGCGCGGACCGAAGATCACGCAGGGCTACTGGAAGGATCCGAGAAAGACCGCGGCCGCCTTCTTCGGCGACTGGTTCCGCACCGGCGACGTCGGCTATCTCGATGAAGACGGCTTTCTCTATCTGACCGACCGCAAGAAGGACATGATCATTTCCGGCGGCGAGAACATCGCCTCCTCCGAGGTGGAGCGCGTCATCTACGAACTGCCGCAAGTGCGCGAAGTCGCCGTCATCGGCATGCCGCGACGACGCGCTGGGGCGAAAAGCCGGTCGCGGTCGTGGTGCTGGGCGATGGCGCCACGCTGGAACTACCTGATCTCGCCGATCACTGCCGCGCGCGCCTCGCCGGCTTCAAGGTGCCGAAGCAACTGATCATCCGCGACAGCCTGCCGCGCAACCCTTCCGGCAAGGTCCTCAAGCGCGTGCTGCGCGCCGAACTGGAAGCTCACGCATGACGCAATCATCGCAAGCCGCATCCGGCAAGGTCGACAAAGCTCAACCGCGTCGAGCGCAACGCCTGGACCAAGCGCAAAATATTCGACGCCGCCACCAAGATGGTCGGCAAAGTACGGCTACGCCGAGGCTTCCGTCGCCCGCATCACCGAGGAAGCCGGCGTCGCGCAGGGGACGTTCTACAATCATTTCGAGAACCGCCAGGAACTGCTCGATCAATTGCTGCCGAAGATCGGCATCGACATGGTGCACTTCATCCGCGAGCGCACCGGCGACCGCGCATGCGGCAAGGCAGGAAATCGAACGCTTCAGCGCCTTCTTCGATTTCATCCGCGAGGTGCCGGAATTCCTGCGCATCCTCAACGAGGCCGAATATTTCGCGCCGATCGGCTACCAGAAGCATCTCGACAACATCGCGACCGCCTATGTCCGCATCCTCCGGCGCGCGCGCCAGGCCGGCGCGATCGTCGATTTCAGCGACGAGGAGTTCGAAGCGATCGTCCACATGTTGATGGGCGCGCGCGGCTATCTCAGCCGGCGCTACTCCTACGTCGGCGGCAGCGTCACGGCCGTGCCCGAGCATGTCATCTCCGCCTACCAGAAAGCTGGTCACGCGCGGGCTGTTCACACCGGACAAGGGCAACGGCCATGACCGCTGAAGGTATCGTCCTCGTCACCGGCGGCAGCCGCGGCATCGGCGCCGCAACCGCGACGCCTGCTGGCCGAACAGGGCCAGCGCGTGGTGATAACGGACATCGCACCGGAGCCATTGACTGGAACGCAAGTCGATCCTGTGGCCTGCCCCGTTCGACGTCGCCAGCGAAAACGCCGTCGTCAGCGGCATCGCCGATATCGAGGCACGCGCACGGCCCAATCACGGGGCTCGTCAACGCCGCCGGCGTCTTCGGCAAGATGCACCCGATCGAGCGCGTGCGAATGGATCAATGGGACCGCGAGGTCAATATCGATCTGCGCGGCACGTTTCTGGTCGCCCGCAGCGTCGGCGTGAAGATGGCCGGAGCGCCGGCACGGCGCGATCGTCAATGTCGCCTCCGTTGCCGGCATGACGTCGGGTCCGATCCATGCCTACACGGCCGCGAAAGCCGGCGTCATTCAGATCACGCAGACGCTGGCCGCCGAATGGGGCCGCAGCGGCGTGCGCGTCAACGCGGTCTCTCCGGGCTTTACGCGCACCGCCATGCTGGAAGCCGGCATCGCCTCCGGCGCGCTGAACAGGAAGTTGCTCGAAAGCCCGACCGCGATGAACCGGCTGGTCGAGCCGATCGAGGTCGCGCAGGCGATCGCGTGGCTGCTTTCGCCGATGAGCAGCGGCGTCACCGGAATCAATCTTCCGGTAGACGCCGGATATATCGCAGGCACCACCTGGGCCGCCTATGGCGGGTTGCGCGAAGCACCGAGCGCGTAGATGAGGACACGAGCATGAACATCGAGACTGCCGCGCAAGAAACTCGATCTGTCGTCAGCCATCGCCGAGGGTGATATCCGCGTGCTGCTGATGGTGCTGGTTCACATGACCGGCGACGAGCGCTGGCTGGAACCGCCCTACAAGCCCAGGCGCGACGTGCGCCTGATTCCGGATCCGCAAGCCGGTGTGCCTCCGGAAATCAGGCCGAAATCCGCGCCGCCGTGCTGAAGCTGTTCACGAACGGCGAACCGAAGCCCGTCATCACCGACCCCGGTGACGAGTTGATGCTGAAGATGATGCGCGCGACGCTCGGCGAGAACGTCGCGCCGGAATATGCGCCGTTGATGCGCGAGGAAATGGGATTCATTCCCCGGGAGGCACGCTGGACCAAACCTCCATCCAGTGAGAAGCTGGCGCAGCAGCATGTCTTGATCGTCGGCGCCGGCGTCTGCGCCATCGCGCTGGGCGTCGCCCTTGGCCGCCTCGGCATCCCCTACACCATCGTCGAGAAGAACGCCGAACTCGGCGGCACCTGGTACGTCAACCGCTACCCCGGTTGCGGCGTCGATACGCCGAACCATTCCTATTCCTTCTCGTTCGGCGCGCGCAATCCGTGGACGCGCTACTTCGCCCAGCGCCAGGAGTTGCTCGACTACCTCAAGAAGGTCGCGCTCGAATACGACATCCGCAAGCATCTCCGCCTCAACACCGAACTGGCGTCGTCGCGCTGGGACGAGAACAAGCGGCGCTGGATTTCCACGTTGAAGACCGCCAATGGCGAGGAGATCTTTGAGATCGACCACGCTGGTCAGCGCGATCGGCCAGCTCAACGACCCCGCACCCGCGCACTTCAAGGGCGAGGAGGATTTCAAGGGCTGACATGCTGCACTCAGCCTTGTGGACCGACGACATCAAGCTCGACGGCAAACATGTCGCCGTCATCGGCACCGGCGCAACCGCGATGCAGCTGGTGCCCTCGATCGCCGACCGCGTCGCGTCGGTCACCGTCTACCAACGCACCGCGCAATGGGCGCGGCCCGTGGCAGGCTATTCCGATCCCATCACCGAGGGCGCGCGGTGGCTGCTCGCGCACTTGCCGTTTTACGTGCAATGGTATCGCTTCAACATGTTCTGGCGCTACGGCGACGGCCTGTTGCCGTTCCTGCGCAAGGACCCGGAATGGCCGCATCCCGAGCGCGCCGTGAACAAGGGCAATGACCGGCATCGCGAGGAGCTGACGGATTTCATCCTGTCCGAACTGAAGGACCGTCCCGACCTCGATCGAGAAATGCGTGCCGACCTATCCGCCCTACGGCAAGCGCATCCTGCTCGACAACAACTGGTTCAAGACGCTGACGAAGCCGAATGTCGAACTGGTCACCGACAGGATCGATCATTTCGCGCAAGACGGCATCGTTGCTTCCGACGGCAAATTGCGGCCCGCCGATGTCATCGTGATTTCGACCGGCTTCAAGGTCACGGAGATGGCGGCGCGCCTCAACATCAGCGGGCGTGACGGCAAGAATCTCAGAGACAGCGTGGGCCAACGACAACCCGACCGCCTATCTCGGTCTCACCGTGCCGGACTTTCCGAACTTCTTCGTGATGCTCGGTCCCAATTCAGGCCCCGCGCATGGCGGCAGCGTGATCTTCCAGTCGGAATGCCAGAGCCGCTACATCTCGGCTTGCCTCGTCGAAATGATCGAGCATGACATCGCCGCCATCGATGTTCGCCCGGAGGCGCACGATCAGTACATTCAGGAAAGTGGATGCCGAGCATGAGCAGTTGATCTGGACTCACCCCGGCATGACAACCTATTACCGCAACAAGTCAAGGCCGGGTGTTCTCGGCGATGCCATGGCGGTTTGTGGATTACTGGGCCATGACCCACGATCCAGATTTACGGGATTACCGCCAGCACCAAGGCCTGACATATCAACAGGTGTGGGAACCTGTGCGATGTACAAACCTTTGGGATAGCTTGACACCGTGCCTGCTATCTGCCGCAGCATTTCCGGTGACTGCACCTGCCGGAGTTACGGAGCGTTCGGCTCTCCGCTTCGCAGGCATTGACGCCCCGGTCACATGATCGAGGCGACACGCAGCGGATGCGGACGAAAGTCCGTCGGCCAACTCTTGAGGAGGAGCATGACGCCACCGGATCAGACTGGTGACCTTGCTCATCGCAAGGTCAGGGTGCGGTCGAGGTCATAAGCAGCTGCCAGCCTCATTGCGCCTTCAACAATTCGAACATATCCACGGGACTGGAGCGCAAAGGCCACGCGCTGCCGGATCCTGAGATCATACTGGTGTCTACCAGAAATCCTTCGCCTATAACGAAGATGTAGGGCCCCGCGATGCTCTTCATGCACCGGGGCCCATTCGTTTTTGAATATCAAAACCGCGCCGCATGGTTCCATGCTCTGTTCGGATCAGGGATACTGATCCGATCGAACAAGGACACGCCATGGATAAAGCCGCGCGTACGGATCTACACCGATTACAAGAGCCCCTATGCGTTCGTCGCCAACAAGCGGCTGTTCGAACTCGAGGACGCTCATGGCGTCGAACTCGAATGGCTGCCCTACACGCTGCGCATTCCCGAATTCATGGGCACGGTGGAAGAGCGCACGCCGCATTTCTGGCGCAAGGTGCGTTACTCCTATATGGACGCGCGCCGCCATGCCAACGCGCAGGGCCTCACCATGAAGGGGCCGCGGCGCATCTATGACGCCTTCTATTCCAGCGCCGGCATGCTGTTTGCGCAGCGCCATGGCCTGTTCCGGCCCTATCACGACACGGTATTCCGTCGCTTCTGGAGTCATGATCTCGAAATCGACGAGCTGTCGGACATTTCGGGCGTGATCGCATCGATCGGCGGCTCGGCCGAGGAGTTCGAGGCCTACGTCCACGGCCCGGCGCGGGCCGAGCACGACCGCATCATCGATGAAGCGGAAGCGCTCGGTGTGTTCGGCGTGCCGACCATGGTCTTCAACGGCGAATTGTTCTGGGGCGGCGATCGCATCGACATGCTGATCGAGCGCATCAGAATCCGGAATCGATCGCAACGGCGCTGGGCAGCCGCCACCGGACGTGATGAGGCCACGGGCCTCGTGATTTCAGCTTAGCCGCCGCGCCAGATGCTGCCAGCACCCGGTGCGTTCCAGCACCGGCCGCAACGCAGCCCGGCTGTCCGCATCGAGCGCTGAAAACTTGTCGCGAAGCTGCTGCAGGCATTTCACCTGATATTTGAACGGCGCCAGCGCATAAGGCAGACCCCAGACATTCATCTCCAGCCGCTCGAGGCCTTTCGCAAAGGCCTCTGCGTTGGCGACCAGAAACGGCAGATAGAGTTCGCCGGCGATCTTCAGCAGCGCCTCGGCCATGCCGCCGAGCGCCTGTTCGCGCGGATACCACTCCCCTCGACGCCCGAGGCATCGTCCAGCCGCCGCACCCAGTGATCGGTGAACGGCGCCTTCGCGCGCATGATCCGCATCGGCGTCGGGTCGGTCGCCATCTCGCTGAGCTGGCCGAACCAGGCGAAATCGGCGAGCGACGGCCGGCTGCCGAACAGATAGCTGGTCATGCCGACATGCGGCTCGAATGCCGCCAGCATCCGCAAGTAGCTCTCTTCCAGCAGCGGCTTGTTTTCCGCCGTCGCGCCGAGAATGACCATGCGCGAAATCTGCCGCTGGCGGAATTGCTCGATCTCCTCCGCGACTGCCGGTTTCGGCCTCCGACACCGACCACTCCTCGCCGGCCCAGCGCGAGACATAGGCCTGATCTTCCGGATCCCACCAGCGATAGAGAAACAGCGGCTTCACCGCCCATTCGTCGGCGAGGTCTTCCAGCAGATCGCAGACAAACGCGACCGCCTTGTCGTCGGGAATGACGGAGCGTTCCTTGTGACGGCTCTCCAGATCGTAAGCCAGCGTCGTGGTCTCGCCGCGGTAGGTCCCGTCAGGATATTGCAGCACCGGAATCAGATTGGGCCGCAAATGCTCGGTCGCCTTCCGCAGCGCCTTGGTCATGATGACCCAGTCGAACGGAATCCTCCGGTAGCGCAGCAGCGCGCGCAGCTTGATGGCGTAAGGCGACGCGGTCGAGCCGATCAGCCGGTAGCGTCCTTCGGTCATGGCATTCACCTCGTCCGGCTGCCATAGCGCATTCGAATTTCGCCCGCCAGACCTGCAATAACGCCTGCGGTGCTCGCCTTGCGGCGCAGCGAAATTTGCCGCTATTCTGCCCGCCAACGATCGGGCCTCGCCCGGCCCAATAATTCATCTCGCGGAGAAACGCCATGAACCCTCCCGTCAATTCGCCCGCCATCAAGGTCGTAAAATCGGTCCGCGAACAGGTGAGCGCGGAGGAATGGCAGGCGCGGGTCGATCTCGCGGCCTGCTACCGCCTCACCGCGATGTACGGGATGACCGAGATGGTCGCCAACCACATCTCCTGCCGGGTGCCGGGGACAACCGACCAGTTCCTGATCAACCCTTACGGGATGCTCTACGAGGAAATCGACGCTTCCAGCCTGATCAAGGTCGATGTCGAGGGCAACACGCTGTTCAACGCCTCCGACTATGACGTCAACGTCGCCGGCTTCGTCATTCACAGCGCCATCCACATGGCCAAGCACGACATGGATTGCGTGGCGCATACGCACACGCCGGCCGGCATGGCCGTCTCGGCGATGGAATGCGGCTTGCTGCCGCTGGCGCAGACCTCGATGCGGTTTCTCCACATCGCCTATCACGATTTCGAAGGCATCGCCGACAATGTCGACGAGCGCGAGCGGCTGGTGAGAGACCTCGGCGACAACGAAGCCATGATCCTGCGCAACCACGGCCTGCTCGTCGTCGGCCGCACGGTGCCCGCAGCCTTCAATGTGCTGTTCCGCCTCGAGCGCGCCTGCCAGGTTCAGGTCATGGCGTTGTCCTGCAACACCAAGCTGATCTATCCGCCGCAGAACATCCTCGAAGACACCTATGAGCGGATGCAGCCGAAGCCCGGCCGCAGCACCCGCAACGGCAACCTTGCCTGGCCGGCGCTGCTGCGCAAGCTCGACCGGACCGATCCGTCCTATCGGAACTGAGGTCTCGTCCGTTCGAGGCGCGCCAGCCTCCGCACGATCTTTGGGCGGAGCCTGCCTGTAATTTGATCGCACATATCGTCGCTAAATCGCCGATGCTGATGTCAGGCGTGGCGACGGGTGCGTCCGATGAAGACATTCATTCGCGTGGTTGAACTATGGGTGCCCGACCGAACCCGCACGCGCCTGGAGTTCGGCGGCTGTCTTTGCAGCGAAGAATATTCGGAGTTCAAGGCCGTCAGCGAAAACGCGCTGTTCGCCTATGACGAAGGCCTGCCCGGCAAGGCCTGGGCCTCCGGCCATCCCGTCATTCTCACCGAAATTCGCAAACTCCTACTTCAAGCGCACCGACGAGGCGATCGAAGCCGGCTTGACCTGCGGCGTGGCGCTGCCGGTCTTCGCCGGCGAATTCCTGATGGCCGTGATGGTGCTGTTCTGCGGCGACGACGAAAAGCACGTCGGCGCCATCGAGCTCTGGCACAACGATCCGGAGAAATCCCACGAGATGGGCCTGGTCGACGGCTATTACGGCACCGCCGACATGTTCGAATTCAACTCCGCGGCACACGAAGTTCCGCGCGGGTTTGGCCTGCCCGGCCGCGCCTGGAAAGCCGGCATGCCGCTGATCATCAAGGACCTGCACAACGCCAAGAGCTTCCTGCGCTGGGAGGAAGCATGCGAAATCGGGATCAATTGCGGCGTCGGCATTCCCTACAGCACGTCACCGGATCAGACCTGGGTCATGACCTTCCTGTCCGCGCAGGCGACGCCGATCGCCAGACGTTTTGAAATCTGGGTGCCGAACCCGTCGCGAACGGAACTGGTGTTTCAGTCCGGCGATTGCAGCAAGAATGCCGATCTGGCCTCGCTCTATGCGTCAAAGACGATCCGCAAGGGCGAAGGCAGCATCGGCGGCGCCTGGGCGACGGGCATGCCCGCCATCAACGAACATCTGAAGGTCGATGAATCGATCGCGGCGCAGCTGGCGCGCGCGGCCGGCATGAACCAGATCGTCGTGCTGCCGGTGATCGAAAACGCGCCTGCTCAAGGCCGTTCTCGCCTGGTATCTCTGAACGGCCGCGCAACCGATCAGGATACGGGACCGCTCCCGCAGCGTCCTGAAGAAGTCCCGCACCTCCCGGACGAACAGGTCGCGGCTGCTCGAACGCGGCGAAGTGACCGCCCTTCGGCATTTCGCTCCAGTGCCGGATATTCGTGTAGCTCGCTTCCATCCACTTTCGCACCGGCGTGACGATCTCCTTGGGAAACACGGCAACGCCGCGTCGGTATCGTGACCTTGATACGGCGTCCGGCGCTTTGGCCCAAAGCTCTCCCAATAAAGCCGCGCCGACGAGGCGGCGGTCGCGGTCACCCAATACAGCATGACATTGTCGAGCAGTTCGTCGCGGCCGAGGATGTTCTCCGGGTGCCCGTCGCAATCGGTCCAGGCCCAGAACTTTTCGAGAATCCACGCCGCCTGCCCGCTCGGCGAGATCCGTCAGCCCGTAACCCAGGGTCTGCGGCCGGGTCGATTGCTGCTTGGAATAGCCGGAATCCCAGTCGGCGTAATGTTTGATCCCCTGCAGCGCCCGCGCCTCCTCGGGCGTCGGCTGCCCCTCCACATTGGGCCGCGCCGACATCGCGAGCGTGATGTGAATGCCGGCGCAATGTTCGCCGTCCTGCGCGCCGAGCGCGGTCGTGATCGCCGATCCCCAGTCGCCGCCCTGCGCGCCATAGCGCGCATATCCGAGGCGATCCATCAGCACCGCCCAGCTTGACGCGATGCGATCGACGCCCCAGCCGGTGGTCGTCGGCTTGGCCGAAAAGCCAAAGCCGGGCAGCGACGGGCAAACGACGTGAAACGCGTCGGCGGCGTTGCCGCCATGCGCGGTCGGATCGGTCAGCGGCTCGATCACCTTGTGAAATTCGACCACCGAACCCGGCCAACCATGCGTGATGATCAGCGGCATCGCTTCCGGATGCGGCGAACGGACGTGCAGGAAATGAATGCCGAGCCCGTCGATCTCGGTCGTGAACTGCGCAAAGCGATTGAGAGCCGCGCCTCGCGCGGGCGCCAATCATACTCCTCGGCCCAATAGCGGCAGATGTCCTTGATCCATTTCAGCGGCGCGCCCTGGCTCCAGTCATCGACCAGTTCGGCTTCCGGCCAGCGCGTGTTGCGCAGCCGCGATTTCGAGATCGTCGAGCACGTCGTCGCCGACCGAAATGCGATAGGGCCTGATTTCAGCGCTCGCGAAAGACCCTTTTTAAAAGCCCAGCCGGAGCTGCCGGGACGGATTTCCCAGGCGGAAATCATCCGTCGCACGCGAGGCCGATATCGAGGAAGTCCGCGAATTCAGCGAATTCAACGTGTTACAGAGACGTTTGGAAAAGACGTGGATGATCTTCGTGGCGCCGCCGCAATCGGCGAAGTCGGCTCAAGCCCAACGTCGTACTTCCGAAAGTCCCAGTTGCGGCCACAGTCGTGGAAGCAACGCGAGGCCTCACCCCACAGCGGAATGTGCTCTTGCGCCTCCTTATGTTTCGCTCATGCCTTAGAAGTGCTTCGGATTTTCTTAACCGGAAGAGCAGGTTCAACCGACCAAACGAAAATCCTTCAAAGGCCGACCAATTTTGCACGAATTGCATACCGGACCAACTCGGCGGTCGATGAAACGTTGAGCTTTCGCATTGCCGATGCGCGATGGGTCTCGACAGTCTTCACGCTGAGATTTAGAACCGCACCCACGGACTTGTTGGTGTGTCCTTCCGCAATCAATTGAACAACGCTCTGTTCTCGCGAAGATAGCAATATCTCCGATTTGTCCTTCTTATTTGACTGATAGTCATGAAGCAACTTCTCCAACAAAACACCGGTGAAGTACGGTCGGTGGTCAAGCAATGCTTCGATAGCCGCAAGAAGGTGGCTCCTCGCATCTGACTTTAGCAGGAATCCCCGCACGCCTGCCAGAAGGACTTCCGTCAGGATATCTTCGCGTTCATGCATTGTGAGAATGAGAACTTCTGTGTGCAGGTGATGCAATTTAATTCGACGACTAACCTCCAACCCATTCATAACGGGCATTGAGTAATCGACGATCGCTACATCCGGCTTCATTTTCAAAGCCAACGCGACGGCTTCCCTGCCATCGGCCGCCTCCCCGCACACGATCCAGTCGGCGCGAGTTTCGATGATCGCGCGAAGACCGGAGCGAACGACTTCATGGTCGTCCGCAATCAGTATCTGCTTCACAGTGACGTTCCTGTCGGTTGGAGCCACTGGCCGGGCGATCGGCGATAGCGATGCGACAGCGCGACTGACTCATCATACTGATCGACTTTCTTGCCGAAAATCCCACAAAACCCTGAAACTCAGTGGATGAATATTCGGATTTCTCGCTCGAACGCTCTTCGACATCCTGAAGACGCCGCGCTCAACATCTAGTTCGCCAGCTCTCCCGAACCGTACAACGGTGCAGCGCAATCTCGCGCAGACGACTGGAGAAACCAGCACCTAATTTGTGGCTCGAACGACAATTTGCGTAGATTTTGAGCGCGAACTTGGCTTTATCCGCATGAACGAGACCGGTTCTCATGCCTCCACGAGCTTGCTGCGAACCGCGTATCGAACCAGGCCCGCTGTCGAATTTATGTTAAGCTTGCGCATGGCGGCTGCTCGATGCGTCTCCGTCGTCTTTATGCTGAGATTCAAGATCAGCGCTGCACGCCCTTGTTGCTGTACCCTTCCGCAACCAGTTTAACGATCGTCTTTTCTCGAGGCGAAAGCACCTGATTCGGATCGCCCTTCCCAGTCGTCATGCGCCTTTAGTTCGCTCGAGAATGAGCCCGCGTAGAACGGCTTATGAACTATCAATGACCTCGACGGCCGCCAGGAGCATCTTGTTCGCATCGGACTTCAGCAGAAATGCACGGGCACCCGCCTGGAACGCCTGCAACGCAAGCACCTCAGAGTCATGCATTGTGAAAATGAGTATTTCCGTTGTTTGCTGATGTTCCCTGATGCGCCGTGCAACTTCCTATCCCGGTCATAAACGGCATCGCGTAGTCAACAATGGCAACGTCGGGCCGTTTTTCGACAGCCCCAGCGACCGCCTCTTGCCATCGTGAGCCTCGGCAACGACCTCCCAGCCGGCGCGCCCTTCCAACACGGCACGTAGTCCTGATCGCACCGCTTCGTGATCGTCAGCTATAGAATCCGTTTCATGATCGAACAAAACTCCAATGCCGCATCGCGTGCGGCCATCGACATCCGACTGTCGTTCGCCTCCAGACTTCCGTCGGATCCTCTACATTCTCCAACATTTCGAGCAGCTGGCGATTTCTAATGCTGCTCCGCAATGGATCTGTGATGTCCCAGATGCTTATGACGCCGTACCGGCTGTCGCTCTGTCTTGAGCGGGAGAGAGTGCGGAAGTTACTGCACACAACGTAGTACCTCGGCCCCCTGTCGCTGATGAAGAATGGATTTCGAGAGTACCGCCCAGCTGCCGTAATCTGGCTCTCATCGCCGGAATTCCGACACCAAATGAAATCGCTTTAGGGGCCCGATCTCGCTTGATTGATTGGCATGCCACGGCCATTGTCAGCGATCCGAAGCTTGAAATGCGTATCCATTGCCTCCATTGCGACCGTTCACCCGTGTCGCTTGGGCATGACGGAAGACGTTCATAAGGGCCTCTTGAATAACTCTCAGCACAGCGCGCTGCCGCTCGTAGGATAATTTATCGACGTCGGGAGCGATCTCGAGACTAGTCTTCAACGAAGTGCGCGCCGAAAATCCGTTTACGAATTGCTCGATCGTAATCTTCAGGCCATCGGTTAGCAGATTCTGGGGATGCAGCAGGTAGGTAAAGGCGCGGATCTCCTCTGCGCCTGATCGATCGACGCATCGATATCATCGATGAGCTGCTCGGCGCTACCGTTATCGCTCACCGCGCGCCTCAACCGCATCACGTTCAAGCTCGCGGCAATCAAATGCTGGCAAGTCGAGATCATGCAGATCGGATGCAATCCGCTGCTGCACCTCTTGCTGAAGCGACAACAGCCGGCGCTCGAGTTCTGCTGCAGCCTGTCTTTTGGCCGTCTTGTCGACAACATCGACCGTCGCCCGCTCTTCGAGCGCCCGATGGCTACCGACCAGCTTAACTATATTACCGCTTTCGGAATCACGGACCGGATTGATCGTCGTATCAAACTCGCGTCGGCGTCCGCCGAGGGTAAGGCGGTGCCGGTAACGAACCGACCTTCCCTCGGCCAGACATGCATCGCAGAAGCGCAGATGGACTTCGCGTCCTCTTCGCTCATGCAGTCATGAATTGCTTTTTCGCCGTCGATTGAAATTCCGAGCAAGCGCTTCGAAGGCCGGATTCATGCTCTCGTAGAAAAACTGTCCGTCATTCGAAATCTGCATTCCGAAGAGATATTCCGGAGCATGTATCCAGTGGAGCTTGTGGTACGCGTGGTCGGGGACTCATCGCGGTCTTGCCCCTGATATTTCCCGGATCGCGCGGCCTAATGCTTGATTTCCCTAGGCAACGTTACGTCTACATCGCGTCCTGGGCTTGCCTTAAGTAAATACCCTCTCGAATAACCCTCGTCAAGTATCTGTTTCCAAGCCCGGAAGAACGTGAGCATGTTTGGCACGCATTTTGCACATTGCATTTTTATTCAAGTTTCTCAGTTTCGCGCTGGTCACAATTAATAGATAGAGACGATATTTCAGTTACTTAACGACCACGTATTTTTGAACTGCTGCTGCGGCCGAAGCTCGGGAACACTCTCAAGGACGACTACGCACGCTCAGTACATTTTCCCGATAGCGGGCAATTATTCGTCGGCCCAATATCCTCTGACGGAACCGTGATGAAGAACTGCGACACGGTTCATCCGACATCCTTCCTTGAGTGGCGGTCGCTGCAAAGCTGTTCTGCCGAATCTTCTTCGTCAGATGCGGCTCTCGAAGCGAAGCCGCTTTGCATTCCTGCTTCGCTGGCCAGCAACAAGCCACGACTCAAACAGGACTCAAACGGGAAGACAGCGCTGGCCGGCGCGGCGTAACCGTCATACGCGCGGCATCCTTACTCAGGCCGGGGCAATCAGCAGGCAGCGCTCAGTATATTTGCTGATGGCGAGGGGTCTTCGCCCGACCGAAAGTACTTATCGGGGTCGCTCTGCAGCTCCCATCACGGTCTTGCTATGCCTTCACCCTCTGGCAGGACGAAATTGTATCGATTGCTGATGACGGCGCTTGTTGCGATAGCGCCGGCATTGTCGCTCGCGGCCTGCCAGAGAGAGACTGACACCGCAGCTCCGGCAGCTCGTCCAGTTCGAACCATAACCGTTGAGAAGCGCGAGGCTGGCCAGGCGCTGACATTCACGGGCCGTATCGAGGCTGAGGACGAAGTGAGCGTGGCGTTTCGAATTTCCGGGCGGCTGCTGGAAAACAGCGGCAAGCTCGGGGATCGGGTGCAAGCCGGGCAACTCATGGCACGACTTGAACCACAAAACGAGTTGAACGCACTGCGGCAGGCGCAGGCAGGTCTCGCGGCCGCCCAGGGGCAATTGACGCAGGCGCGCAATCATTTCGAGCGCCAGGAGACGCTTCTTGCGCAGGGATGGACGACGCGGGCCAATTTCGATGTCGCGACGCAGGCGCAACAGACCGCCCAATCGCAGAGTGGATGCCGCCGAAGCCCAGCTCCGTACCGCACACGATTTGGTGGGCTTCACCGAACTCAAGGCCGATGCGCCGGGGACAATAACCGCAACAGGCCCCGGCGCGGGGAAGTCGTTCAGGCGGGGCAAATGATTGCCAGGCTTGCACGAAAAGACGGTCGCGACGCGGTTTTCGACGTTCCGGCCCAGTTGCTTCGATCAGCACCCAGCGATCCCCAGATCACCGTCAGCCTGACGGACGATCCGGCGGTGACTGCGCGCGGACGGATCCGCGAGGTCGCCGCCCAAGCCAATCCCGTAACGCGGACCTTCGAGGTCAAAGTCGGCCTGACTGATCCTCCAGCAGCCATGCGGCTTGGGGCAACCGTCGTCGGGCGCCTGCAAACCGACGCCGTGCCGATCATCGACATCCCGGCGACGGCATTAACGAAGATCAATCAGCGACCGGCGGTATGGATTGTCGATCCATCGACCAACACGGTTTCGATCCGAAACGTCGACGTCTTGCGCTTTGACCAGGCGCGGGTGGTCGTTTCCCAGGGGCTCGACACCGGCGAAGTCGTGGTCACAGCGGGCGTTCAGGCCCTTCACCCGGGCCAGAAGATCCGCCTGCTCGGGTCAGAAGCCATGATCAATCTCTCCGAATGGGCGCTCAAGCACCGCTCGCTCGTCGCCTACATCATGATCGTTGCCGTCATCGCCGGCGTCTTGTCCTATTTCCGACTCGGCCGCAGCGAAGATCCTACCTTCATCATCAAGACCATGGTCGTACAGGCAGCCTGGCCGGGAGCGACCGTCGAGGAGACGCTCAAGCAGGTGACCGAGCGGCTCGAGCGCAAACTGCAGGAAACGCCTCACCTGGATTTTCTGCGCAGCTTTACCCGTGCCGGCGTTACGACGATCTTTGTCAACCTGAAGGGCAGCGCGAACGCAAAGGAGGTTGCTGACACCTGGTATCAGGTTCGCAAGAATATCGGCGATATCCGCCACACGCTTCCGGCCGGAATCGTCGGACCCGGCTTCAACGACGATTTCGGCGATACGTTCGGGATCATCTACGGCTTTACGAGCGACGGTTTCACGCATCGCGAACTGCGTGATCGCGTCGAGGATATCCGCTCGAAGCTGCTCCTGGTGCCTGACGTATCGAAAATCGAAGTGTTGGGGGCGCAGGACGAGAGATCTTCGTCGAATTCTCGATGAAGGAACTCGCCAGCCTGGGGATCGACCGGTCTGCACTGATCGCGGCGCTGCAAGCGCAGAACATCGTACGCGCCGGCCGGTACGATTCAAACCGGCCATGAAAGTCTTTCGCTGCGGGTTTCAGGCGCATTCGCGTCGGAACAGGATGTCGCGAACACCAATTTCGTCGCCGGCGGACGCATGCTCCGCCTTAGCGATATCGCGCAAAGTACGGCGTGACTATTCCGACCCGCCGCAGCCGCAATTTCGAGTAAATGGCGAACCGGCCATCGGGCTTGCGATCGCGATGCGGGACGGCGGTGACATTCTTGCCCTCGGCGCAAACATCAAGCAAGCTGATGGCGACGGTTACCGCGGACTTGCCCATCGGCATCGAGCCGAAGCTCATCGCGGACCAGGCCGTCACCGTCGACGGCGCCATCTCCGAATTCATGACGTCGCTGCTGCAGGCGATCGCGCATTATTCTCGTCGTGAGCTTCATCAGCCTCGGCGTCCGACCCGGCCTGATCATCGCGCTTTCGATTCCGTTGACGCTGGCCATCGTGTTTCCGATCATGCAAATGGCCAGCATCGATATGCAGCGCATATCCCTCGGCGCGCTGATCATCGCCCTCGCCTTGCTCGTCGACGACGCGATGACGACGACCGACGCCACGCTCAATCGACTGGCGGCAAGGCGACGACAAGGTCGAGGCCGCGACATACGCGTTCCGGACCTACGCATTTGCCATGCTCGCGGGAACGCTGGTGACGATCGCCGGCTTCGTCCCCGTCGGCTTTGCGGCCAGTTCGGCGGGAGAATACACGTTCTCGCTCTTCGCGGTGGTCAGCATCGCGCTGATCGTGTCATGGTTCGTTGCGGTGATCTTTGCGCCGCTGCTGGGTGTCATCATTCTCAAGCCACCGAGGGCCGCGAGCAGCGCCGAGCCCGGCAGGATTTTCCGATGGTATCGGAGTTTCCTCACCTTCGCCATGCGCGCGAAATGGCTGACGATCTTCGTTTCATTGGCACTCTTCGCGGCATCCTTTCTCGCGCTTCCGCTCATCCCTCGGCAGTTCTTTCCGTCGTCGGATCGTCCGGAGCTGCTGGTTGACCTCAGCCTGCCGCAGAATGCGTCGATCTATGCCAGCGAAACCGCAGCGCAACGCCTCGATGCTGCGCTGAAGGGCGATCCGGATGTTGCGCGCTGGAGCACCTATGTGGGTCGCGGCGCCATTCGCTTCTATCTGCCGCTCAATGTTCAGTTACCGAACAACTTCTTCACCCAGGCGGTAATTGTTGCAAAGGACGTTGCGGCACGCGAAGCGCCTTCGTGTGAAGCTGGAAAAGATCCTGTCCGACGAGTTTCAAGCGCGATCTCGCGGGTTTCCCCGCTCGAACTTGGGCCACCGGTCGGATGGCCCGTGCAGTATCGCGTCAGCGGTCCTGACGTAGATCAGGTGCGCGGAGATCGCTCTCAAGCTCGCCCAGATCGTCGCAACCAATCCCAAAGCCGAGAAGGTCAATTTTGACTGGATCGAGCCCGCCCGCCAGGTGCGCATTCGCGTCGACCAGGATGAGGCGCGCCTGCTGGGCCTCAGCTCGCAGGCACTGGCCAGCGTTCTCAATACCGTCATATCCGGCACCTCCGTTACCCAGGTGCGCGACGATATCTATCTGGTCGATGTCATCGCACGTGCGACGGACGAACAGCGTGTCTCGCTTGCTACCCTGCGCACCCTGCAGGTGCCGCTGCCGGGCGGGCGAACGGTTCCGCTCAGTCAGTTTGCGACCTTCGAATACGGGCAGGAGTATCCCTTGATCTGGCGGCGCGACCGCGTTCCGACCCTGACGGTGCAAGCCGACATCGTCGCCGGAGCCCTGCCGGAGACGGTCGTGACGCTCGCTTTCGCCCGACGGTCGAAGCCCTGAGCAAAGACCCTCCCGCGCATCGTATCAACATCGTTGTCGGCGGGACTGTCGAAGAGAGCCAGAAATCGCAGGCCTCCGTCATCGCCGTCGTGCCGGTCATGTTGCTCATCATGCTCACCGTCCTCATGGTCCAGCTGCAGAGCTTCCAGCGGCTGTTCCTGGTCCTCAGCGTAGCGCCGCTCGGCCTGATCGGCGTCGTCGCGGCGCTCCTGCTGTCCGGCAGGCCGCTGGGCTTCGTTGCCATTCTCGGCATCCTGGCGCTGCTCGGCATGATCACCAAGAATGCCGTGATCCTGATCGGCCAGATCGAGGCGGAGCGTTCTCAGGGAAAGAATGTCTGGGACGCCGCCATCGATGCCAGCAGCTCCCGTTTCCGCCCGATCATGCTGACGCGCCGTGTCCACCGTTCTCGGCATGATACCGATCGCTCCGACGGTGTTCTGGGGGCCGATGGCCTTCGCGATCATGGGAGGCTTGTTGGTTGCGACGATTCTGACGCTGATCTTTCTGCCCGCACTTGTACGTTACTTGGTTCAAGGGAGACCGAACGGATCCTCGGCTCACTTCGTCGAGTCCAGCATAGTCGGTGTAAAGATGCGAGATCGCCCGTGTGCGGGGCCGCGCCGAACCTTTCATCGGGTCCAGATCGTAGCCACTCTCCAAATCCATAACCAGTAGCGGCGTTCGCCTCTGCGGTAAGGTGATTCCTCATCCTGGAATAGGTGATCCACCCGATATCGTGGTGCATTCCAAACGTGCATCGTGCCATTACCTAAAAACGAGGCAGTGATGCTGAATTCAAAGCGCGATTTATGTTTGCCCTGCTGCTGGCCCCAGCGCCCAATTGATTATCGCAGCAGCAACACAATCGCATTGACGGCGGGCATGATGGCACCTTGGCTACGGCCGGCAGAGGCTCAGGAGCGAGCGGCAGTGGTGCTCCAGAATGAGAAGGGGCCACCAGTTGTATGTACCAAACCAAGCAGCAATGTCGCGCGGCCATCAGCGGAAGAGGCGGCACGTGCGTCCGCAGGCGTCGTTAGAGGGCTGGTTCATCGCAAGGCGCTGCTCGTGCATTTGATGTTCGAGGCGCTTGACGATCTCGCCTCCGAACACCGCATGTGCGCGACGCGGCCCGCCCCATTCGCAGTTGCGACAACTTTATCCAGGCCAGAGTCTCAAAGATCGAAACCATGGGCCGGCCTGCCTCCCCGGGGACCGGCCCCTTCATCTGCGTTCGGCTGGATCAGTCCATCCGAGCCAATGCAACCATCGCTTTCCGGCGAGGGTGATTCCTCATCTTGACCTAGGTGATCACCCGATATCGTGGTGCACTCTAACCGTGCATTGTGCCGATACCTTAAAGGAGGCGATGATGCAGAACCCGAAGGCACGATTGGCATTTGCCCTGCTTGTTCCCGCACTTTTCGCATTGTCAGTTTCCGAAGCGGCGGCGCGGAAGCAGTCGGCCAGTGCGGCACGAGCTGAGAATGCTTCAGGCAAGCCAACGAGGCGGCAGCGGCTGTCAATATAGCTAGCACCGGTGCGACTGCAGAGGAAACGCCAGGGGTGTGTCGGCCTATCGCGAATGCGCCAGGCGAATAGATCCGTCCCTGATGCAGTGTCGTGATACGGCTGCAGCTCCGTTGGAGCTGCAGCCGATCTGCCGCTTTACTTCGAGCCGTTAGCCGAATGAAAATCTGATCCTCTCCAGGTGAGTTAACGTCGATACGTCAGTGGGTGTGCGAAGGCACCGCTGCCGGATCGAGCAATATGGAGGTCAGTAGGGTCATGAACTCATCGGAGGAGCAAAGCAGGCCCGCGGAGCCGCCCGTGAACGGTCCAGGCACTCTTGGGAGTGCGATTTCCCGCGCTGCCGGATTTTTGGTTTCTGGCTGGTGCTGACCGGCGCCGACGCTGGCGATCTTGCGGCCGGGTTGGTTGCTGCTGTTGCGGCAACCTGGGCAAGTCTGCGCCTGATGCCGGCGCAGCAATGGAGCCTGCGTCCCATCAAGCTCGCCGAATTCGTGCTGCACTTTCTGCGTCAATCGATCGCTGCCGGGATAGACGTCGCATGGCGGGCGCTTGATCCTCGGCTGCCGTTGCGGCCGGGCTTCGTGGTCTATCAAGCGCGCCTCCCGCCGGGCACAACGAGAGATGCGTTCTGCGCAATCATGAGTTTGCTGCCAGGCACGCTTCCGTGCGGACCCGCGGAAGGCAATGGGCTAACCATTCATTGTCTCCGATGTGACGCAGAGCAATACGTAACGTAGCTTG
>ERZ1370068.3058-contig-2182_pt1 | contig 96661 bp, 122 predicted proteins | sample MGYA00561227_ERZ1370068 | MGnify/ENA primary metagenome ERZ1370068 (study PRJEB38410, sample SAMEA6850437) | metagenome | study: Metagenomic assessment of the ecological functions of the soil: analysis of the soil microbiota associated with the...
GCCACGCCGCCGACGTCGACGCGTCCTACGCACTGGTCCAGACACCGCCCAGCTCACCTGGGCGCGAGTTATCGTGCGCGTTTCTGGCGCGGCATAGCGCCGGGGTCGCTGGTGTTATCGACGCGGGCCCATGATCCCGGGCAGGACGCGGCCAGTCGAACAGGCGAAGCGCGACGAGAACCGAACCGGGACGTCGTCGCGACCTGGTCAGGCGGACAGGCATCACAGCGCCACCACCTCCGCCCAGGGAAGCGCCGTTGCCCGAGGTCGAGGCCGCGGAACCCGTCGACTGGCGGCATCCGAACGGTGCAGAGGTAATCCGAGGTCGCCCAGCGGATTACGGGCCGAGGGTGTGACAGCTCCAGTCCAGCACCGCAGCGGATCCGCTCGGTTATCGGGTGGACGATGTCTCCCGATCCAGCCGCCGCGCACGAGGCGGTGGTGTCGTTCCTGGGCACGTGGGTGGCGCAGCCACCGATGAGCCGCTCCATGGCCGGAATGGTCTGTCCCGGAGGCGCGGGCATCGCCCACCGGTGGTGGAGCCGTTGGGCATTGTAACAGCTGCCCGGTCCGCCCGTGAAATCGGCGCGCCCGCAAGGCGCGCTGAAGTCGACCTCTGATGGAGCCGCGCGAGAACTGACGTCGTCCGCAGGGCTCGGCGCCGCTCGGCGGGCGTAAGCCCGGGCAGGCTAGGTCGGCCAGCACCCGCCCGCGACAGCGCATCAGAACGGGTCCCGGCGACGCGGGTCCTCTGGCAGCACGAGGGCCTTCCCGGACGGGCACGGGCGTTGCCGTGAGCGCGGCGATCACCTGGAACTCCTGACTCGACCGTGGGGCGGACGGCAGGAGCTTCCCGGAGGCTTCGGCGGATGTCGTAGTCACGCTCCGGCGCGTGGAGGTGCGGTAGGTCGGTGGGATTCTGATTGGCCGCCCAGGAACTGCCGCACCTCGAAGCGGCCCGGCGAAGCCCGGCAGCCGATCACGGGAGGTATGCCTCGAGAGCGTGGACGCTGAGGCGGTGGCGCTTCGCGGACAGGGCGGTGCCGGGCACCGCCGTCCCGCCGGAGGACATCTGGCCGGGATTCGGCGCCGCGCGCCGTCAGGTCCCCGAGCACTCCGCGAGGGCGCGCGCGACGTCGGCCTGGTCGTCGTACGGCGTGCGGTACCGACAGGCGGATCCGTCCGTCGCTCCGCCCAGACGAGCACGCCGTTCTCGGCGGAGGGCGCGCTCGACTTCCATGCACCGGTCCGTCGCGAACACAGATGTTACATCGGCCCAGCTCTTCGGGGGCCTCGGGGCGTCAGCACGTGGCAGGCCGAGCTTCACCAGCCCGGTCCCGCAGCGTGCCGCCCAGCGGCGAGGACGTGGGCCTCGACGGCCAGGCGGGTCCAGCTCGGCCCAGGACGCGGAGCGCGCTGTCCAGGATAGCACATCGGCAGGAACGGCGGGTTCCCCGCCTCGGCGTCGAGCCGTCCTCCGGAGCTTCGGTGGTGGCAGGTCCGGCGGCTGCCAGTCGTCCTCGCGATACGTCGAGTGCCAGCCCACCCAGGGTGCCGCGAGCCCCAGGCCAGCGCCGGCTGTTGGCGTAGAACACCCTGACGCCGTGGACGGCCTGGGACCCACTCTGAGCAGGCAGGCGACGACCACGTCGCAGAGCATCCCGGCGGACGGCACGACCCCCGAGGGCGTGCGATGCGTCGACGATCAGCCGCGCTTTCCCGACCGGTCCGCCAGGGTCCGGAGTCGCCTGAGGTCGGCGGGCCCCGCAGAGCAGCCGACGTGGGCTGACCGCGATGGCCCGCGCGGGCGGCGAGCGTCCACGGGCGGCCGCGATCTCGTCCGGCGCCGACCACAGCCTTCGCGGCCCACCGCCCGGAGCGTCGACGCTTCAGGCGCGCCGGAGCCGCTGCCACGCGAGGTGGAGCACGGACGGGAACTCTGCTCTGGCCCACCAGACGACGTTGTCCCCGGCCGCCAGTCGATGGCCTTCGAGGCCACGTGAGGCCCTGGTGAGCGCTGCCGAGGAACGCGCGACGTCCTCCGGCCGGCCGCCGAGCTGGCGCGCGCTGTGGGCCTCACGCGTCCGGTCCGCCGTCGCCGAAAGAAGCGCCGCGCGCCGGGCATGCCGCATCGCCCTTGTCGAGGAGGAACCAGCGCTCGGCGGGCGAGGCGAAGGCGGAGCACCGGCGCAATGCTCCCCGCCCGTCGCCAAGGTGCGCGACGTGATCGGATGCCGGAGGAACGCCGTCTTCGGGATCAGGCCGGGCATGGGCACCTCATCTCGAAGCGGCAAGGGGCGTCGGCGCGTGGAGCGCGTGCACCAGCTCGGGCGCCAGCGGTGCCCCCGCAGGCCTCGCGGCGGGCCCCGAGAGCGGATCGACCAGTCATCGCGGACTCCACGACGAGCTCCCCGCCGGGACTCTGGATGGTGATGCGGCCGCGGGCGAGTCCGTCGCGGATCGCCGCCGCGGCGATAGTGCGCAGGAGGACGACCCCGCGGCCAGCGTACCCCGCGCCGCGCTCCCAGATGCGGATGTCCACGCGGTCCCGCGCCAGGTACCCGGCGCGAATCGGACGCGTTCGTGCGGCATGGGGAAGGACGCGTGCGTCCTGATCTCTTCGGCCCGGAGCTGTCGCACCGTCGTCGCCGCCGAGGGCGTCGGTGAAGACGACGCAGTGGGATCCCGGACCGACACCGCGGCGGCCATGGGTCAGGAAGCGGTCTCACCACCCGGGCAGCGGGACCCCGACGACCTCGCGATCCGGCCGCATGGGGATCTTCCGGCGCGCTGAACGTAGCCCGGCCCATCTCGACGGCTCACCTCTGGTCGACTGGGTCCCGCGGGCGAGATGGCACACACGCGCTCGACCTGACGTCCGCCCTTCGTCGATCCGATCCGCATGGGCGACTTCTGAGCCCGCCGCGCTCCCGAGAGAGATACTCTCAGCGAAGATCCGGAGGCCGTTGCCGGACTTCGGCCTCGCTCCTGCCGGGATTGAAGATGGAGCCCCACGTCAGGCGGACGCCTGAGGCCGTCCGGAGGAGGATCCCGTCCGAGCCGACCCCCCAGTTGGCGGCAGGTCCGATCCAGCGGAACCGCGGCCGGGCCCAGCGGGAAGTCGATGTCCCGCTCCTTCCATGACGAGGGTAGTCGTTCCCGAGCCCGCCCTCCCTCGTAGAATCGCGCCATCGGCCTACTCGCCTCCAGCCGTCGGCGCCGGCCGCCGGGCCGGAAGCCGCTGGCGCGGTTGGCGACGGTGCCGGGGACTCACATCGACCGAGCGCGGAGAGCATTCCGGGCGAGGCGCCGCTTCTGCAGCTGGTCGATGGGAACGTAGGTCGCCCCTGACGCGACCCCGGTACTCGGCCCGCGGGCGGATCAGGCGGTTGTGAGCCTGCCGCGGCAGGATGTGCGCCGTCCACAGCCTGAGACCCGGGACACGACGAAGATCGGCGTGTAGAGCCTCGGGATCGATGCCCATCAGAGAGAAGATAGGTGGACGCGGAGTAGGAAGTCGACGTTCGCGTAGTAGCCCTTCTCCGCGCGTGACCACCCGCTCGATGATGCGCGACATCCGAACCACTTGAGCTGCCGGCCTCCCCGCCCCAGCTTGCGTCGGAGAGGCGCCGAGGTATCGCGCCTGGCGATCCTCGGTGGCGTGGGCCAACGCGGCGCCCGGAAGGCTCCATGATCCGCTTCTTCGAGCGAGCGCGTTCTTGATCCAGGGTCTCCGCCCGGTCGACGTCCCCGATCTCGAGCAGCATCCAGCATGGACATGCTTCGACGTTCGCGCCGCCGGTGGAGCGGCCCCTGAGGGCCCTGGATGCCCGATAGACGACGCCCCGGAGCAGCGGCGCTGGAGGGTCGCCACCGTGACGCGGGCCGCGAACGTCGAGGCAGTTCAGCCTGGCGCGGTCGGCGTGGAGGGATCAGCGCGGCGTCCATCGCGCTTCTCGGCGAGCGGCGCTCGGCTTCCGCCCGCCCGCCAGCATGCAGGGAGGCTGCCACGCCCAGGGAGAGCCGGAGCGTCTCGGGGCGACCGGCGCCTTGCCCTTTGCGGATCCGGCTCCAGGCCGCGACCAGGGTCGGCACTGCGCCTGGATCCGCACGGCTTTCCGCAGAGTTGGCCTCCCGCGAGTCGTCGCCGGCGTGTGTCGCAGATGCCCATCACCGAGACTGCGGTTCGCAGGACGTCCATCGAGCCGACTCCGGGAGGCCCCGGACGAGCGTCAGGACCTTGGGAGGCAGCCGCCGCTGGTCGCCAGGGCCTTCTTGAGGCGCTCGAACTCGGCACGCTTCGGAAGGGCGCCGTTCCAGAGGAGCGCTGCCGCCCCTCGAACGAGGAGGTCGACGAGATCGTGAATGTCGTAAACCGCGATAGGAGGAGGCGTCCTCGGTCCTGGTCGATGAAACAGATCTCGGAGGTCGAGACCACCACATCTTCGAGGCCGCCGTTGGTCAGCTGAGTCGTCGCTAGGCCGCCCCGCTGGCGCGCAACGGATTAGCTGAAACACGCGTGGCCCCGCATCGGGGGCCGCACCTACGGGGGCCATTGTGGCACTGGTCCGGAGCGCCGCAACCGGACCTGGCGCGCCTTCCGTGCCCGCGAGGCGTCACCATCGCGGTGCGCGGAGAAACCGCGGGTCTCGGCGGCACCAGGGGCTCGGGCGACGAGAGCTCGCGCGGACGGGATCGGCGGGAGCGCAAGGAAGGCAGCGTCGGTCAGTGCGGGCGCGCCTGGGGCACGCCGTGCTTCCGCATCTTGGCGTAGAGCGTCGGCCGGTGCAGGCGGAGGAGACGCTGCGGCCCCGCTTGTTCCAGCGCGTCGCCTCGAGGGCCGCCGAGGATCGCCTGCCGCTCTCGGGCCTCGAGGTTCAGGGTCTCGGGCGCGGCCGCCTGCGCCGCCCGCAGCTCAGCGGCGCAGCCGCGCCGGCGGTCGAGGGCATTCGCGATCGCGGGTGACGAGGCGCTCAGGAGCGAGGTCTCCGCGGCTCTCAGGTAGTCCCACGCCCCGGCCGCGCGCGCCTGGAACCCGGTGGACCCGACCGCCGGGCGCAGTCACGACGAGCACGGGCAGATCCTGGCCAGCGCCCGGAGATGTCCGCGATGAGCGCGCCGGCGCCGTCCCCCGATCCCAGGCTCACCAGCACGGCTTCGACCTCGCCGCCGCCGATGGCCTCCAGCGCGTGCGGGCGAAGCCCACGAGCCTGAGCTCGTAGGGTTGCCCCTCGAGGGTCTGCCGGATCCCCCACCAGGGACTGTTCCGGGTCGACGAGCAGAACGCCGACCTGAGCCATGGCTACTTAAAGCGTAACACGGCGAGACGGTCGGCAAACGGGCTTGCGGCGCCGCCCTGCCCGGCCTGGGCGCCGCCCTCCGCCAGCCCCTACCTCAGGTTCTTCTTGAGGATCTTCCCGGTCGGGCTCTGGGGAGGCGGTCAGGAACTCCACCACGACCGGCACCTTGTAGGAGGCGAGCCGCCTCCGGCACCGGTCGATGAGGTCGTCCGCCGAGGCCGAGTGCCCGGCCCGCAGGACCACGCACGCGCGGACGACCTCGCCCCTGATCGGGTCTGGCCGGCCCAGCACCGCGGCCTCGGCCACCGCCGGGTGCTCGAAGAGCACCTCCTCGACCTCCCGGGGAACACCTTGAACCCCGCGACATTGACCATGTCCTTCACGCGGTCGACGACGGTAGAAGTAGCCGTCCTCGTCGCGCCGGCCGATGTCGCCGGAATGGAGCCAACCTCCGCGCAGGGTCCACGCGGTGTCCTCGGCTTCCAGGCAAATTCCCGCATCACGTTGGGGCCACGGATCACGATCTCGCCGAGTGTGCCGTCGGGCACCTCGCGGTCCTGCTCGTCCACCACCCGCACCTCCGACGTTCTCGATCGGCGTGCCGCACACCGATCCGGGCCGGGGCTGTGCTCGTGGTTGTACTGTGGCGAATGGCGAGCTCTCCGTGAGCCCGTACCCTGGGACATCGAGGCAGCCCGGTCGCCGCAGTCCAGCGCGCCTCGACCTCGGCCGGCAGCATGGCCGCGGCCGAGAACGAGAGCCTGAGCGACGACAGGTCGTGGGCGGCGAGGTCGCCGGCCAGGAGAAGGATGTACATGGTCGGCACGGCGTAGAGAATCGTGACGCGATGGCGGGCGATCGCGGTCAGGAAGTCCGCCGGCACGAAGCGCTCCTGCAGGATCGCATGGTCCCGCCGGCCGCCACCAGCGCGTTCATGATGAAGTTCTGGCCGAAGCAGTGGAACAGGGGCAGCGCGCAGAGCCCCGCATCGGCCGGCGTCATGCGGAGGTGGTGCACCGTCGCGTGCGTGTTCGACACGACGTTGGCGTGCGTGAGCATGACGCCCTTGGGCCGGCCGGTGGTGGCCGAGGTGTAGAGGATCCCCGCCAGATCCTCGCGGTCCCCGCTCGACGGCCCGCATCGGCGGATGCGCAGCGAGCGCCTCGAAACCGATCGCCCCTGGCTCCCGGTGCCGACGCGCATCCGGACCGTCGGCGTCTCCCCCGCCTCCGGAGCTGGGCGGCGAACGGCGGCGCGCTCAGGATCGCGGCCGCCTCGCTGTCCGCGATGATGTAGCGGAGCTCCTCGCGCGCGTACGTGACGGTTCAGCGCGACCGGCGTCACCCCGAGTTTCTGACAGCCGTAGTACGGCGAGGACGAACTCCGGGCGGTTCGCCAGATGGAGGCACACCTGCTCCCCGGCCGGAGCCCGGCGCCGGCGAGGCCGGCCGCCATCCGGCCGGCCTCCCGATCGAGCTCCTCGTAGGTGAGGACGCGATCCCCGAAGACCACCGCCGGCCGCCCGGGGACCGGCGGGCGCTCGTCTCGAGGAAGTGCGCGACGTTCATCCGAGGAGCGCGCGGATCTCCTCCACAGCGGTCCGCTGCCACTCCGGCCATGCTGGGCGCGCATCTGGCGGCGCAGCTCGAGCTGCTTTGCTCCATGTACTCGGTGATCTTCGGCGGGCGCTCGATGAAGCGCGCCACTTCCTTCATATCCCCGTCGAAGAACACGAACACCGGGATGGACTTGAAGACCCCGCGGTTCAGGTACTGGTCCATCAGGTCCGGATTCTGGTCCCGGAGGAACACGCGCATCTCGACGTTTGCGGGCGCCCTCGACCATCTTCGCCAGCACCGGGAAGTTGGTCAGGGCGTCGCCGCACCAGTCCTCGGTGAGGACGAGCACCATTCAGCTTGTCGCCGCGGTCCTTGAAGACGGCCTCGCTCCTGCGGTGTGACTCTCATGTCGCCGCCAGCGTCTCGAGGAACTTCTCCTTGTTGGTGTTCATCTGATCCAGGTACTGCTGGAAGGTCATACCCTGCGCGAAGCGCTCCTTCAGCGACCATCGGACCCTGTCTCCTTCGTCGAGAGTGTCTGGGGTGATTCTCAGCGGAACTTGCCGAGGTCGATCTTGGCCCGCAGGACCTCCTTCTGCTCCGGCGGCGCGTCCCTGACCACGAGCGTCACGGCGCTCCTTCATCGGAAGCCCCTCCAGCGGGAACACGTACACGTTCCGCGCGGCCAGGCGGCCGTCCTCCTGGCGCCAGGGGCGTACGCTCGTTCTGGACGAAGCTCGCCTTGACCTCGCGGCCGTCCACCGCCAACACCGGCTGGTAGAACGCGCGAAGTTCCGGGGGGCCGCCACGCATCGTCACCAGGAGCTGGATCCGTCCCTCGCTGCGATCGATCTGCTCCTTCTGCTGCTCGGTCAGCGCCTCGCCCTTCATCGTGGCGTTACGGGCCGCCAGCGCGAGCCGGGAGAACGGCGTGGTGACCACGACCTCCTCGCCGCCCGGGAGGCGGAGATGCCACTCCTCCGCGAAGTCGTCCTGGGTGATCGATGCGATCCCCACCTCGATCGCCTCGCGGATCCTCTCCGTCGTCAGGTCACCGACCAGTGCCGCGGCAGATCCCGGGAGCGACGCACCGAGGGCGTTGCGAGGGTCAGCGCGAGGGCGCCACGGCGCCGATGCCGCCCCGCCCCGGCCCGCGGGCCGTGCTCACAGCCAGTCCCGGCTCTTGAGGAGCACGAACGCCCCCGTCAGAGAGCCCGAACATGAGGACGGTCGCCGCACGGCGATCGCTCACGGTTGCTTGAGCCAATGGCATCACCTCGAAGTTCATCCCGAAGTATCCGGAGATAGACGGTGAACGGCAGGCCGATCATCGCCAGCGCGGTCAGGCGCTTCATGGACGGCGTTCATGCGATTCGAGACCTGCGACAGGTAGCTCTCCAGCAGTCCGCCCAGCACGTCCGCGGTTCGTCTCGAGCTCGTCGAGAAGCCGGAGCACGTGATCGTGAACGTCCCGGAAGAAGGGACGGCAGTCTGTCGTCCACGTGGGGCACGCCGCTCACCAGATTCGACAGCACCTCGCGGAGGGGCCGAGGCTCCGGCGCAGCGCCGCCACCTCCTTGCGCGCGGCGAAGATCCGCTCGAGAAGCCCGTCGGTCGGAGCGCTGGAAGACCTCGTCCTCCAGCTCCTCGACGCGGTCCTCGAGCCCGTCGATGATCGGAAAGTAGTAGTCGACCACGTGGTCCAGGAGGTGGTGCAGGAGCCGGTCCGGCCCGACTCGAGAAGCTCGGGATGCTTCTCGCAGGCGCTCGATCGCGGTGGCGACGCTGCGCATCGGGCGCGGGTGCACCGTCACGATGATGTGGCGGTTCAGGAACACGTAGAGCGGGATGAGGTCGAGAGCGGTCGCGCCGGGGTTGTGGTTGATCCCGCGCGTCACGACGAAAAGGAAGTTGTCGTACTCCCTCGATCTTGGGGCGCGTCTCCGGATTCTGGAGCGTCCTCGATCGCGAGCGGGTGAAAGCCGAACAGGCCTCGAGGCGCAGAGCTCCTCCGACGTCGCCTCCTCCAGATCGAGCCATCCGACCGCCCCTGCGCCTCCGAGGGCGTCGGCGATCTGGTGGGCTCTCGAGCCCTTGCTCGAGCGCCCCGGAGGAGTGCCGGACCACGCCGAAGTGCGCCACGTCAGGGGCTCCCGATGCCGGCCTCGCGGAGGTTGCCCACCAGCGCGAGGCTCATCGCGTCCGGATCCCAGTGGGTCCTCACGACCCGGAGCACGTCGTCGGCGGTGACTGCCGACACCGGCCTGCCGGAAGCGCGCCGGGTAGTCGAGGCCCAGGTCGTAGCCGCTCGATCGCGACCAGGAGGTCCGACACCTCGGCCGCCGTGCTCATCCGGAGGGGAAAGCCCCCTGATCAGGTTCGAGCGCACGCGGCCAGCTCCTCTTCGGACACGCGTCCGCGACGCAGGCGGATCAGCTCCTCGCGCACCACCGGCCAGCGCCTCGCGGACCCGCGGCGTTCTCGGTCTGGAGCTCGACCAGGAAGAGGCCCGGCGAGGCGAGACGGCGCGTACTGCGCGTACACGTTGTACGCGAGGCCGCGCTCCTCGCGGACCCGCGTGTACAGGCGCGAGGACGAGCCGCCGCCCAGGATCTGGCTCGCTACCAGGAGCGCGGTCAGAAGTCGGATGCTTCCGGACACGGTCGCCTCGCCCAGGAAGATCGTGGCCTGCGTCGAGGCTCCGCTGGACCGTCTCCGTGCGCGGACGGCAGACCGAGGCCGCGGCGCCCGGCGAACCGGGAGGCGGGACCGACGTCGACCAGGCGCCCAGGCGCGCCTCGAGCTCGGTCCGGAGCGCCGCCGCGGTGATGTCGCCCGCCACCGCGACGATCGTCCGCTCGGGCCGGTAGGCGGCTCGATGGAATGCCACGACATCGTCGCGAGTGATGGCCCTGAGCGACGTCTCGGTCCCTTCCGTCGGGCGTCCGTACGGGTGTCCGGGAACACCAGCCGTCGCAGGACGCGCGCCGCGACCGTCTCGGGGTCCTCCTCCGAACGGCGCACCGTCGCCACGACCTCCTCCGCCGCCGCGCGAACTCGGGATCCTGGAAGCGCAGGCCGCTGCAGGGCATCCGCCAGGAGATCGAGGCCGAGTCCGAGGTCCTTCCGGAGGACGGAGAGCACGACCTCGCTCGAATCGCGACCCCCGTCGCTCTCGAGGCTTCGCCCCGACGAACTCGATGGCTCGGTCGCTCTCCGCGCCGAGCGGGTCGTGTCCCCGCGGTGAGGAGGAGCGCGGTCAGGTTGGCGAGGCCCTCCTGTCTCCGGGGTCGAGGATCGCGCCGGCGTCCACCGAGGCCCGGACGACGACGATCGGGAACACCGGGCCGTTCCGCGACGAGGACGACGACACCGTTCGGCAGCGCGAAGCGGCTCCACGCCGCCGGCGAGGACGCGGCCGGAGGCGCCGGCAGGACCTGCGGATGCGCCGGCGTGGCGAGCGCCGCGACGGCAGCGGTCAGGGCGAGGCCCCTCACGGCAGCCATGCGCATGGCGGCATTATACCGGCTCCTCTGACCGGCGCCGGCCGACGGACCGCTACCGGTCCAGAAGCGCGAGCACGGGCGCGAAGGCCTCGAGGCTCTCCAGCGTGTTCGGCTCGAGCCAGAGCTGCACGTGGCTGATGCCCTCCCGCGCGTAGGCCCGGAGCTCCTCGGCAAGCCGCTCCGGGCGGCCCGGCCAGCGGCTCGAAGGTCCAGTGCGGGGGGAGCGGCGGCGATGCCCGGCGCCCCGGCGCCATGTCGACGAACACGGCGACGGTCCGGCCGATCGTTCCGGGGTCGCGCCCGGCCTGGCGGCAGGCGGCGTCGACCCGGTCGCGGGCGGGCGATGCCCGACGGGCGGTTCTTCGTGGGAGTGAAGTACGCGTTCCACGGATCGCCGTACCGGGCGAGCAGCCCCAGCATGCGCTCGCCGGTCGATCCGATCAGGATCGGCGGCCCGCCGGGCCTGGGCCCGCGAGGCTCCAGCACGCACTCGCGCGCTTCGTAGTACCGCCCGACGAAGTCGACCTTCCCGTGACGGAGCAGCCCGTGGACGATGCGGAGCCCTTCCTCGAAGCGGCTCACCCGGTGGTCGAACGGAAGCCGAACGCGCGGTACTCGGACTCGTGCCAGCCCGCGCCGAGCCCCAGGATCAGCCGGCCGCCGGAGATCTCTCGATCGTGTCGGCGAGCTTCGCGAGGTACGCGGGATTCCGGAAGCGACATGCACGAGACGAGCGGCCCGATCTCTACGCGCGAGGTCACCGCCGCGATGGCGGCGATGATGGCCCACCCTTCCCAGACGCCCTGGTCCCGCTGGCCCGCATGCCGGAACAGCAGGTGGTCCTCGATCCAGACGGAGTCGAATCCGACCTCCTCCGCACGCCGCGCCATCAAGCTGATGTCCGGCCAGCGCGGCGTCCCGTGGCGTCCCTTGTCCACGGCGATGGGCAGCTCCACCCCGACCTTCAGCGGCCGTCGTCTCTCTCGGGTCACGATCGATCCTCCGTCGTTCAGCTCCGGCCGCGCTCAGTCGAGCGCGCCGGCGGAAGCGCAGTACCACCAGCGCGAAACATCGCTGGCGCCGATCACGACCTAGGCGTGGGGACTCTGCCGCCGGGCCGGAGCGCGTTTCGGCGACCGTGGATCGGGAGCAGTGCCATTCCGCCCAGTTCAGTCTCGCCGCCGCTGTTCCGCCCGCGACGTGGGTCGGCAGGGCGCCGAGCCGGAGCGCCTCGGCCCGCGAGGATCTCCCAGGCCCGCTGTACGTGGCGCTCCTCCGTCCGGATGTTGCCGATGGCGAGCCGCGCAGCGCGTATCGCCCGCCCAGGACCACGGGGAAGGAACGCCTCGCCCGAGGCGTTCACGCGCCTCGAGGAGCCGCTCGTTCAGGCCGGCGAGCCGCGGATCGTCGGGCGCTCCAGTCCGCGGCCGGAGCCCGGAAGACGACCGTGCTGAACGGAACGGGGGCGATTCGCTCGCCAGTCCGGGTCGCCGTCGACCCATTCGGCGAAGCAGCCGCGCGAGCCGCATGTGCTCCCGGAGGCGCGGGCTTCGATGCCGCGACCGGCCGAACGCGCGGAGACACCATCCAGAGCTTCAGCGCGCGGAAGCGGCAGCCGAGCTGCGGCCCCGCAGTCCATGTAGTTCTCGACCGCACTCCCTCCGGCGTCTGGAGGAACGAGGGATCAAGGTGAAGGCGCGCTTGAGCACGTCCGGCGGCCGGCAGAAGAGCGCTGAGCAGTCGATCGGCGTGAAGAGCCACTTGTGCGGGTTGACGACGATCGAGTCGGCGCGATCGCAGCCGGCCAGCACGTCGCGCCGCTCGGGCAGGATGGCCGCGACGCCGCCGTACGCCGCGTCGACGTGGAGCCAGAGCGCCTCCGCGCGGCGATGTCGGCGACCGCCGGCACCGGGATCGACGCTCGTCGTGCCGGTGGTCCCGACGGTCGCGCACACCGGCGATGGGCCGCCAGCCCGCCGCGCGGTCCTCGGCGATCGCGCGCGCGAGCGCGCGCGGATCCATCCGGAACTCGGCGTCGGTCGGGATCTTCCGAACGCGCCTCGCGCCCGAAGCCGAGGACGATCGCGCCCTTCTCCGACGGAGCTGTGCGCCTGCTCCGGAGGTGTAGACACGCGGAGGCGCGGCAGATCGGACCGCCCGGCCATCCCCCGCTCGCGGACGTCGAGTCCTGCCGCCTCGCGCGCCGCCGCCAGCGCGCACAGCGTCGAGATCGACGCGGTGTCGTAGATGACGCCGTCGAAGCCGGCGCGGGAGGCCGAGCAGCTTCCGCAGCCAGCCGAGCGACGACCTCCTCCAGCTCGGTGGCGGCCGGCGACGTGCGCCAGAGCATCGCGTTGACGTTCAGCGCGGCGCGCGAGAGCTCGCCGAGGATCCCGGGGCGGAGCCGCTGATGGCGAAGTAGGCGAAGAAGCCCGGGTGGTTCCAGTGCGTGATGCCCGGAACGATGATCCGCTCGAAATCCGCGCGGACGCGGTCGAGCGGCTCCGGGCCGTCCGGCGCCGTCGGCGGCAGCGCACCCCGGACGTCCCCGGCTTCACCCGCGCCAGGACCGGATAGCGCTCCGGCGCCTCGAGGAATCCCGGCGATCCAGTCCACGACGTCGTGGCCGTATCGCCGGAACGTCTCGGGATCGAGGTCGCCGAGGGGCCCGCGGGCCGTCTCGTCGCTGGGCATCCGTCCCCTCCGTCAGCTCGCCGCGATCACGGCGAGCGCGTGCAGGCCCGGCTTGAGGCCGCCCGTCGGGATTGGCGAGCGCGACCCTCAGCCGAACACGCGATTGACCGCCCCAGAGGGCTCGACCGAAACGCGTTCATCGCGGAGCGCTACTGGCTTGGCGGCCGGAGGCGTCGGCAGCAGGATGGCCGTCGTCCGGCGCTCGGGTACGAGATAGCGCTCGGCCACTCGCCGCACGTCCTCGCGCGTGACGGCCCGGATCCCGCAGGTAGGCCTCGCTGAGACGCCAGCCTCCGAGGAGCTCGTGGCGCGCGAGCGTCGCCGCCCGGTTGAAGACGGAATCCTGGCCGAAGAGGTAGCTCGCTTCCAGCTGGTTCTGGGCGCGCTGGAGCTCCTCGTCGGAGATCGAGCTCCGGCGCAGCCGCTCCAGCTCGGCGCTCGAGCGCGCGCTCGGCTTCGTCGACGGCGCGATCCGGGCAGCACGCGTCACGTAGAAGGTGAACGTGTCCGGATCGAGGGTGAGGCGCGAGTAGTCGCCCGCCAGCCTCGAGCGCGAGCGCTCCTCGTACACGAGCCGCCGGTAGAGCCGCGACGTCGCGGCCGCCCGAGAGGACCGCCGACAGGACCTCGAGGGGATAGGCGTCCGGCGACCGGTGGTTCGGCACCGGATAGCCCGATGAAGACGACGGAGCAGCTGGGCCTCCTTCCGCAGCCAGACCCGCCGCTCGCCGCGCTGCTCCGGCTCCGCCACCGCGACGCGCGGCGGTCGTGGCGCCGCCCGGGATGGCGCCGAAGCGGGTCCGGATCTTCCCAGGAGCTCGGCCGCCCGGAAGTCCCCGGCCACGGCGACGATCGCGTTGTTGGGCCGGTAGTAGGTGTCGTACCAGGATCGCAGGTCGCTGCGCGGTCAGCCGCTCGACGTCCTGGGCGAGCCCGATCGTCGGCAAGCGATACGGGTGGGCCACGAACGCGATGGTGTTGAAGAGCTCGGCCAGGGCCCCGACCGGATCGTCCTCCGTGCGCGTCCGCCGCTCCTCGAGCACCACCTTCCGCTCGGCGTCGACCTCGCGGGATCGAGGAGCAGGTGGCGCATCCGGTCGGCCTCGAGCTCCAGCACGAGGTCGAGCTGCTCGGCGGCGACGGTCACGTGATACACGGTGACGTCGCGGCTCGTGAAGGCGTTGTCCTGGCCGCCGACGGTCTCGATCAGCTTCGAGATAGACCCGCGGCCCGTAGGTCGGCGTGCCCTTGAACATCATGTGCTCGAGGTAGTGCGACAGCCCGGTCAGCCCGACGCGCTCGTCGCGCGAGCCGACCCGGTACCAGATCTGGAAGCTGGCCACCGGGCTCCGGTGGTCCTCCTGGAGGAGGACGCGCAGGCCGTTGTCGAGCGTCGCCTCGACGACTTCCTGGGCGCCGGCGCGCGAGCCCGCGAGGCCGGTGAGGAGCGCGACCACGAGGAGGGTCGCGAGGCGGCAGGGTCCCTTCACCGGGCCAGTATACATGGCGGCTCCGCAGCGCCGCGCCGCCGCCGCCCCGGTCAGCGCGACGTCGGATCGCCATCTGAAAACGGGCGGTTACGGTCGTCGATCGAGACACGACAGGGCGACGGCGATTCGCCACTCGCGCGCGGCGCGCGGAACCGCGCAGGTACCGCCGCGCGCCTTGACCCTTTCCGCGAGCCGCGTGCTAGCGTCCTCGCGGCAGACCGAATCCAACCCGATCTGGGCTCGTCCAGCCCGCCCGAGGACTCATCGCATGAAGATCGACGGCTCCACGTTCCTGGTAACCGGCGGCGCGTCCGGGCTCGGCCGAGCGACGGTCGAGCGGCTCCTGGCGCACGGCGGGCGGGTGGCCATCCTGGATCTCGAGCGGTCCGCCGGCGCCCAGATCGCGGCCGAGCTCGGGCCGCACGTCCTGTTCGCCCCGTGCGACGTCACCAGCGCCGACAACGTCGGCGGCGGCGATGGACGCGGCGGCCGGGCGCTTCGGGCCGATCCGCGGCCTCGTGAACTGCGCGGGCGTCGCGATCGCCGAGAAGACGCACGGCAAGCGCGGCGCGCGCACGACCTCGGGTCCTTCACCTTCGTCATCCAGGTGAACCTGATCGGCACGTTCAACTGCATCCGGCTCGCGGCGGCGCGGATGGCGCAGAACGATCCCGGCGAGGACGGCGAGCGCGGCGTGATCGTGAACACGGCGTCGGTCGCCGCGTTCGACGGCCAGATCGGCCAGGCGGCCTACTCGGCCTCGAAGGGCGGCATCGTCGGCATGACGCTGCCGATCGCGCGCGACCTCGCCGAGGTGGGCATCCGCGTCTGCACGATCGCGCCCGGGCTCTTCGACACGCCGCTCATGCGGGATGCTGCCCGAGCCGGCCCGGCAGTCGCTCGCCCGCGCAGGTCCCTTTCCCGAGCCGGCTCGGCCGCCCGGCGGAGTACGCCGCGCTCGCCTGCCACATCATCGAGAACGTCGATGCTCGAACGGCGAAGACCATCCAGCGCTGGACGGCGCCATCCGCATGGCCCCGCGCTAGCAGGCAGGCGTCGAGGGGCGCGCGTGTAGGCGTGATCTTGACGGTCGTGTAGAACTCCCGCGCGTAGGCGCCCTGCTCGCGCGGGCCGTAGCTCGACGCCTTCCGCCCGCCGAACGGCACGTGGTAGTCGACGCCCGGCGGTGGGCAGGTTCACCATCACCATCCCCGCCTGCGAGTTCCGCTTGAAGTGGCTCGCGTGCTTGAGCGAGGTGGTGACGATCCCGGCGACGAGCCCGAACGGCGTGTCGTTGGCGAGCACGAGCGCCTCGTCGTAGTCCCGGACGCGAATGACCGTCGCGACCGGCCCGAAGATCTCCTCGCGGTTGATCCGCATCGCGTTCGGTGGTGCTCGGTGAAGAGCGCGGGCGCCATGTAGTAGCCATCGGTGCTCGCGCCGGACGCGCTCGCCGCCCCAGGCGAGCCGCGCGCCCTCCCGGCGGCCCGATCTCGAGGTAGGACGAGGTCCTGGTCCAGCTGGCCCTGGTCCACGACGGGCCCGATCTCGGTGCCCCTTCCGGAGCGCGTCGTCGACGACCAGCTTCTCCGAGCCGCTCGACCATCGCGTCGGACGAAGCGGTCGTGGATGCCCTCGGTGACGATGAGGCGGCTCGACGCCGTGCAGCGCTGGCCGGTCGAGTAGTACGCGCCCTGGACCGCGCAGTTCACGCGCCACGCGCCAGGTCGGCGTCGTCGAGGACGACCAGCGGGTTCTTGCCGCCCATCTCGAGCTGGATCTTGCCCATGCGGCGCGACGACCTTCTTCGCGATGGCGCGGCCCGTCTCCACGGAGCCGGTGAAGCTGACGCCGTCGACGTCGGTCGGACCGATCGAGCGCCTCGCCGACGGCCGATCCGCGCCCCATGCACGAGGTTGAACACCCCGGCCGGCACGCCGGCCCGCTGGAGGATGTCCGCGAGCGCCCAGGCGCAGCCCGGCACCAGATCCGCCGGCTTGAAGACGACGCAGTTGCCGTAGGCGAGCGCGGGCGCGATCTTCCAGGCAGGGATCGCGAGCGGGAAGTTCCAGGGCGTGATGATGCCCGACGACGCCGATCGGCTCGCGCGTGATCTCGACCGAGACGCCGGGGCGGACGGAGTCGAGCAGCTGCCCGTCCTGCCGCACGACCTCGCCGGCGAAGAACTTGAAGATGTAGCCGGCGCGCTTGGCCTCGCCGATGCCCTCGGGGAGCGTCTTTCCCTCCTCGCGGGAGAGCAAGGTGCCCGAGCTCCTCCGGCGCGGCGCAGGATCTGTCCCCCGCGCGGTCGAGGAGGTCGGCGCGCTCCTGCCGATTCCCGCGCGACCAGGCCGGGAAGGCCGCCGCGCGGCGCGGCGATCGCCGCCTGGGCCTGCGCCGCGTCGGCGCGCGCGTACTCGCCGACGACCTCCTGCAGGTTGGACGGGTTGACGTCGCGGATTGACGTCAGCGCCCGTCACCCACTCGCCGTTGATCAGATTCCCGTGGACCGCCACGTCTGTCTCCTTCCGGTGCCGCGCTCGCGACGCGCCGCTCGGTGCGCCGGTCATCCGTCAGGGCGCGCCGTCGAGCGGGACGCCCAGAAGCTTCGAGAGCAGAACCAGCACCGAGAGGTCGAAGATGAGCCGATCACGCAGACGGCGACCGCTCGTCCCGTCGACTCGTAGTCGAGCGCCTGGCGGACCGCCACGACCATGGCCACCAGCATCCACAGCGTGGCGACGAACGAAGACCAGCACGATAAAGACCGGGAATGATGCCGAGGACCACGGATCAGGCCCGGAGCGGCGGAGAAGCCGATGGTCCGCAGGAGCTGCCCGATGTCCGCCTGCCGTCTTCGGCCCGGGCTGGAGAGCGCGTCCCGACGAAGTAGGTGATGAAGGCCCACACGTACCAGCCGATGCAGCGAAGCGAGGGGCGCCAGCGCAGCAAGCCGCCGACTCCCACCGCGCCGGAGCGCGCCCACGCCTGACGCCACGCTGGCGAGGCACCACGACCAGCATGGCCTGCGGGGTGGCCAGTCGTGTCGGCCTCCACCTCCTCGTACGTCGCGGCGTCGAGCTTGGCCGCGCCGAGCATCCGCTGCGTCAGGCTCGCCATCGATCGGCCTCCCTTCGGGCTGACGTTCGGTTGGGGTCGCGCGGTGTCAGCGTGCCGCGCCGCGCCGATTCTACTCGCGCGCGGAGCGTACCGGCCAGAGGGTCGGCCGGCCGGCGGCGAGTCCGGGTCCGACCACCGCGCCCGCGCCGCGCGAGATCCTCGATGCGGTCGGGGGTAGCCCAGCACGTCGGCCAGGACGGACCGCGTGTCCTCGCCGGGCCGGTACGGCGCCGGCCCTGCCGGGCGCGAGCGGCTTCGCCGTCCACGTGGAAGGGCGAGGCCGTCACGCGCACCGGGCCCGTGGCGTCGGATGGGCGACCGGACGGGAAGGCGCCGCGTGCCGACATGTGCGGCGCCGCGACCGACCTCGGCGGGCCAGAGCACGCGCGCGCACGGGATGCGGGCCGCGCCCAGGGCCGCGAGCGCAGTCGTCGGCCGACGTGAAGCGGTCGAGCCAGGCCGCGATGATCGGACGGAGCTCGGCCCAGTTCTCGCGCCGGGCCTGCGGGCGTCGCGAAGCGGGGATCCTGGGCCAGATCCGGCCGGGCCAGGAGCTCGAGGAGCCGCGGCCAGAGGTCGAGCACGCCGACCGACCTGGAGCGCCACCCAGGTGTCGGCGACCGGCGCTGCACGAGCATCCCGCTGCGCGAGCCCGGATAGAGCCGGCCCGTCGTTGAGGGCGCTGCCGAAGCTGATGTCCTCCGCGCCGATCAGCGCCTCCAGCATCGATACGTCGAGGTACGCGCCGCGCCCGGTTCGAGGCCCGGCGGAGCAGCGCGGCCGACGATGGCGCCGAACGCGTGGGTGCCGGCCAGGATGTCGGCGGCCTGGAGATACAGGCACTCGGCGGCTCCTCCGTCGCCCCCGCTCGAGGTGCATCAGCCCCGACGTCGCGTGCACGACGTGGGCGAGAGGCGGCGCGGTCCCGCCACGGTCCCGGTCTGGCCGTATCCCGAGATCGAGCAGTACACGAGTCCGGGCGAAGCGGCTGCCGCCGCGGCGTAGTCGAGTCCCATCCGCGCCATGACGCCGGGACGGAAGTTCTCGATCCACCACGTCCGCGACCCGCACCAGGTCCAGCGCCACCGCCCGGCCCTCGGGGCGTCCCAGATCGAGCGCCACCGAGCGCTTGCCCGGCGTTGACGCGGACGAAGTAGGTGCTCTGATCGCCCCGCTCCGGATCGAGCTGAAGCGGCGCGACCCGCAGTGTCGTCGCCGCGCGGCCGCTCGATCTTGAGGACGCGGGCGCCGAGATCGGCGAGGAGCCGGGTGCAGTACGGGCCGGCGAGAACGCGCGTGAAGTCGAGAACCGTGACGCCCTGCAGGAAATCGGGGCCCGACACAGCGCTACGATAGGAACCGTCGGCAACGCCGCAAGGGCGGGTGTGATATAGGACGGAGCTTGCGCGGCCAGGCCCGCACGCCACTTGTCGGCGGGGGGTCTCAACCGGTGAAAATCACCAGGGTATGAGTCGACCAGCGATCGAGGATGTCCTCGACTTGCGTCATCGTCGGCGCCGGCGCGGCGGGGCTCGCGGCGGCGGCGGCCCTCCACGGCGCAGGCCGGACGTTCGTCGTCCTCGAGGCGCGCGACCGCATCGGCGGGCGCGCCCACACCGTGCGGCTGTCGGGCGGGCAGGCCGCCGAGGCGGGGCGCCGAGTACCTCCACGGAGCCCGGGTGGCGACGTGGGAATACGTGGCGCGCTTCGGTCTCGCGACGCACCTCGCGAGTGGACCCACGCGCATCCGGCGTTCCCGAGTTCCGTCGCGGCGAGTGGTGGCCCGCGGGCGCATCCGACTCCCGACCGCGCGCTCAGGGTCTGGGCGCGGCCCTGGCCATTCCCGATGCCGCCGATGTGAGCCTGCGCGACGCGCGCTGAGCCGGAGCCGGCTTCTCGGGCGACCGGCTGCGGGCCGCCGAGGGCCGGATGGAGGTGCTCTCGCCGATCGATCCGACGGTGGTCAGCGCGCGCTCGGCCGCGGCCGCCTGGCGCCTCGTGGCGCCGGAAACCGCGTGCTTCGTCCTGGTCGGCGGCTACGGGCAGCTCTGGGACAAGCTGAGCCGCCCGTTCGCGGACCGCATCCTGCTCTCGTCTCCCGTGGCGGCCCTCGACTGGTCCCCGGCGGGCGTCACCGCGCATGTCGGCGGCGGAACGTTCGAGGGGCCGGACCGCCGTCGTCACGCTGCCGCTCGGCGTCCTCCAGTCCGGGGCGGTGGCCTTTCGACCGCACCTCCCGGATCGGAAGCGTGCGGCCATCGAGCGGCCTGCGGAGCGGCGCCATCGTCAAGGTGGTCGCCGAGTTCCGCCGCCCGTTCTGGGAGTCCCGGACCGGCACGGTCCCGAGCTTCCAGCGCGCCCGACTCGCCCTTCTTCGCCTTCCGCGTCTCGTTCTGGGACCGGCCCGGCCCGCCGACGCTGGTCGCGTTCCTCGGCGCCGCGTCGGCGCTCGCCGTCACCGGATACCGGGAGCGTGTCGCGGAGCTCCTGCACCAGGTGCTGGGGAGATGTTCCCTGAGACCGACGTCCGGCGCGGAGCTGGTGCGCCTCGAGGTGGCGGACTGGCCGGCGGATCCCTGGGCGCGGGGCGCCGTCAGCGTCGAGCCCGTCGGAGGAGCCCACCTGCGCGCCGATCTGGCCCTGCCCACGCCGCCGCTCTTCTGGGCCGGCGAGGCGACGGCGCACCGACGGCGGCGCCGAGTGCGTGCACGGCGCGCTGACGACCGGGCGACGGAGCCGTGCTGGAAGCGCTGCACCTCCTGCGGCCGGCGTCGGTCACCGATCCGACGAGCCGGCTGGAGTGGGCCCGGTATCGCGACTGAGCGTCCGGCGCGCTGACGGCGCCCGCGACGCGGGAGGATGGTGATCAGGATGGGCGTGCTCCTGGTGACGGGGAAGCCGAGGCATCGGGGCCGCGATCGCGAAGCTCGCGGCCAAGAAGGGCTACGACGTGTGCGTCAACTACGTGCGCGCGCGCGATCGCGCGGACGAGGTGGCGGGCCGCCGTCCGCTCCGAGGGGCGAGCGGGCTCTCGTGGTCCAGGCCGACGTGAGCCGCGAGGAGGACATCGTGGCGATGTTCCGGACGGTCGACCGGAGCTCCGGCCTGATCGACGCGCTCGTCAACAACGCCGGGATCGACTACGAGCGGCTGGTGGCGGACGTGGACCGGGCGGGCGTCGAGCGGGTCTTCGGCATCAACCGTCATCGGACTGATCCTGTGCTTGCCGAGAGGCCGTCCGCCGCATGAGTCGCGATCACGGCGGGCGACGGCGGGACCATCATCAACATCAGCTCGGTGGCTGCCCGCACTGGGGGCCTGCCCAAGGACGTCGTCTACACGCGTCCAGGGCGCCGTGGACGCCTTCACGCGTGGACTCTCGAACGAGGTCGCCGGACAGGGCGTCCGCGTCTGCGCGGTCCGCCCGGGTCTCACCCTCACCGAGATCTTCGAGAGCACCACTGGGCCAGGAAGGGCGTCACCGAGCTGGCGCGCCGCGCCGTGCCGATGGGCCGGATCGGCCAGCCCGACGAGGTCGCCGCGATGGTCCTGTGGCTGCTAGCTCAGCGGAGGCGAGCTACGTCACGGGCTTCACCTACGACGTGAGCGGGGGCGATGACCCAATCCATCCGGGTCCTGATCGCCAAGGTCGGCCTCGACGGCCACGACCGCGGCGCGAAGGTGGTGGCCCGCGCGCTCCGCGACGGCGGGATGGACGTCATCTACACGGGCCTCCACCGGACGCCGGAGGAGGTCGTGGCCGCCGCCGTCCAGGAGGACGTGGACGTGCTGGGCGTGAGCATCCTCTCGGGCGCCCACATGACCCTCCTCCCCCGGATCATCGAGCTCCTGCGCTCGAGCGACGCTGCTGACGTGCTCGTGGTCGCCGGCGGCGTGATCCCGGACGAGGATCTGCCCGCGCTCCGCGAATCCGGCGTGGCGGAGATCTTCCTCCAGGAGACGCCGCCGCGCGCGCTGGTCGCCCGGGTGCGCGAGCTCGTCGAGACAGCGCGATCCCGGCTGAGGCGCAGCCGGAGCGTAGGGCGGCCGGCCCAGACGAGCCATGAGCGCCCTCGATCTCGACGCAGATCCGGCGGAGCCCGCGGCGTGGATCTCCGCGTCTGGCCGCCCCGCTACGACCCGTGCCTACCGGCCCCCGCCCGACGCCCGACACTGGCTGCCCGAGGTCGAGTGCGCGTCGCCCGAGGCGCGCGACGGCCTCGTCCTCGCGAAAGCTCCGCGAGCAGGTGCGCTAGCGCGTGGGAGCGGAGCCCGTTCTACCGCCGGAAGTGGGAGGCGGCGGGCGTCTCCCCGACGCGCTCCGCACGCTCGACGACCTCGGGCGGTTCCCCGTCGTCACCAAGGAGAGAGCTCCGCGCCGCGCAGGCTCGCGCATCCGCCTTTCGGCGACTACCTCTGCGTGCCGGCGGACGCGGTCGCCCGCATCCACGGCACCAGCGGCACGACCGGCCGGCCCACGGTGTTCGGGATCGGGGCGGACGACTGGAACCGGATCGGCGAGGCGCACGCCCGGATCCTGTGGGGCATCGGCATCCGCCCCGGCGACCGCGTGCTGATCTGCTCGTTCTTCAGCCTGTACATGGGCTCGTGGGGCGCGCTCGCGGGGAGCGAGCGCGTCGGCGCGACGACGTTTCCCTTCGGGGCCGGGGTCCAGGGGCAGACGCTGCCGCGGTGCAGTGGGCGCGCGAGATCCGGCCGAGCGCCTTCTACGGGACGCCGTCCTACGCGCTCCACTTCGCCGAGACGGCCCGGCGGGAAGGCCTCGATCCCCGGAGCCTCGGCTTCCGCATCCTGTTCTTCTCCGGCGAGCCGGGCGCCGGCATCGCGTCGACGAAGCGCCTGATCGAGGAGGCGTTCGGCGGCATCTGCGTCGACACGGGCAGCATGGCGGAAATGACCCCGTGGATGACGAACGCGGAGTGCCACCGCACGGACGGGCATGCATCTCTGGCAGGATCTGGTCTACACACGGAAGTTTGCGATCCCGAGGGACGTACCGGCGGGTCCCATATGGAAGCGAGGGGCACGCCGGTCTACACGCACCTCGAGCGCACGTCGCAGCCGATGATCCGCCTCGTCTCCGGCGACCGGACGCGCTGGACGGACGAGCCCTGCCCGTGCGGGCGAACCTACCCTCGCCTGCCGTCCGGCATCTACGGGCGCTTCGACGACATGCTGGTCGTCCGGGGGAGAACGTCTACCCGAGCGGCATCGAGGACGCGCTGCGCGCCGTCCCGGGCTTCGGCGGCGAGTTCCGGGTCATCGTCTCCCGGCGCGAGGCGATGGACGAGCTCGCGTGCGCGCCGAGTACACGCCTGACCACGAGCCGCTCCGGAGCGGCGCGATGGCGCTCCAGCGCAGCGATGCGGGATCGGCTGCGCGCTCGGATCGGGATCCACCCCGTGATGCGAGCTCGTTCCGCAGGGCACGCTCCCGCGGTCGGAGTTCAAGGCCCGCCGGGTCGTGGACGACCGCGACCTCTACCGGCAGGCGCTCGCTGACGAGCGGGGCCGCCAAAGATGACGGGCTTCCGGCGCGGCAGGAGCGGGGCGGCGCGTTTCACGTCGGCCGTCGCGCGGTGTCCTGGTGAGACGAGCCCGCCCCGCGCCCGCAGGACGAGGTGCAGCTGAGACCTCCGTGGAGGCAGCATCCATGAGCTCCGAGTCTTCTACACCGCACGTCCCCAGCCCCATTGGGACCGCTCCTCCTGGCCGGAAGCGGAGAGGCGCTCACCGGCATCTGGCTCCCGTCCGGACGCGACCGCGCGCGACCCGGATCCGAGCTGGGTCGAGTCCCGGGCGCCATTCCGGGATGCAGTCCGCCAGTTCGACGCGTACTTCGCCGGGCACGCTCCGGCAGTTCGACCTGGCGCTCGACCCCACAAGGCACACCCGTTCCAGCAGCGCGTGTGGCAGGCGCTGCTCGGCATTCCTACGGCGAGACCGTGTCGTACGGCGAGATTGCCCGCCGGATCGAGCGCCCTCTGCTGTCCGGGCCGTCGGAGCCGCCAACGGTCAGAATCCGCTGTCGATCGTCGTTCCGTGTCACCGGGTCATCGGCAGCGACGGGCGGCTGGTCGGCTACGGCGGCGGGCTCCCGGTCAAGTCGGCGCTGTCTCAGCCCCGAGCGGCGCGTATCCGGGGGACTGCGCGGCACTGGCGCGCGCCGCGCCAGGGCGTGCGTCTTCGGCTGAGCCGGAAGGGTGAGCACATGATGTACGACCGGGACGCGATCGAGCGGATCCGCCGGATGCGGGAGTCGTGGGAAGCCCGCGAGCTGCGCCAGTTCGTCGACCGCCAGCCCGAGTCCCGGAGCCAGTACCGGACCGCGCTCAGGCCTGCCGCGCCAGCGCATCTACACCCCGGAGGACGTCGCCGAGACGCCGTACGAGGAGATCGGGCTGCCCGGCCGGTACCCGTTCACCCGTGGCCCGTACCCCACGATGTACCGCGGGCGCCTCTGGACCATGCGACAGATCGCCGGCTTCGGAACCGGCGCCGACACGAACGCGCGGTTCCGCTACCTGATCGACCAGGGCCAGACGGGGCTCTCCGTCGACTTCGACATGCCCACCCTGATGGGCTACGACTCCGACGATCCCCGATCGCTCGGCGAGGTGGGGCGCGAGGGAGTCGCCGTCGACACGCTCGACGACGTCGCCGCCCTCTTCGACGGGATCGATCTCGAGCGCATCTCGGTGTCGATGACGATCAACCCGACCGCGTGGATCCTCCTCGCGATGTACGTCGCGCTCGCCGAGTCTCGCGGGCTCGACCTCAACCGCCTGTCGGGCACCGTGCAGGCGGACATCCTCAAGGAGTACATCGCCCAGAAGGAGTGGATCTTCCCCACCCGGCCGTCGATGCGGCTCGATGCGGGACATGATCGCGTTCGCCGCCGAGCGGATGGCGCGCTACAACCCCGTCAACATCAGCGGCTACCACATCTCCGAGGCCGGCGCGAACGCCGTCCAGGAGGTGGCGTTCACGATGGCGAACGGAATCGCCTACGTCGAGGAGGTGACGCGCGCGGGCGTGCCGGTCGACGCCTTCGCGTCACGCCTCGCGTTCTACTTCATCGCGCAGGCGGACTTCTTCGAGGAGGCCGCCAAGTTCCGCGCGCGCGCGCCGGATCTGGGCGAAGATCATGAAGGAGCGGTTCGGCGCGACGAAGGCCGAGTCGATGCGGCTCCGGTTCCACTGCCAGACGGCCGCCGCGACGCCTCACCAAGGCCCAGCCCATGGTCAACGTCGTGCGGACCGCGTTCCAGGCGCTCTCCGCGGTCCTCGGCGGGGCGCAGTCCCTCCACACCAACGGTCTCGACGAGGCCTACGCGATCCCCGTCCGAGGAGGCGATGAAGCTCGCGCTCCGCACGCAGCAGGTCGTCGCCGAGGAGACCGGCGTGCCGGACGTCATCGACCCGCTGGGCGGCTCCTACTACGTGGAGGCGCTCACCAGCCGGATCGAGGCCGAGGTCACGGCGATCCTCCGCAAGGTCGACGCCATGGGCGGGACGATTCGCGCGATCGAGGAGGGCTACTTCCAGCGCGAGATCGCCGACAACGCCTACGAGATCGCCCGGCGCAAGGCGTCAGGCGAGCAGCCCGTGATCGGCGTCAACACCCACGTCGAGCCGCACCGAGCCGCCGCCGATCCCGATCCACCGGGTGGACGCCGCGGTGGAGGCGCGCCAGGTCGCGGCGGTCAAGGCCGTGCGCGCGCGCCGCGACGGGCCGCGCGTCGCCGCGCTCCTGGATCGCCTGGCCGCCGAGGCGCAGGATCCGGCCGTCAACCTCATGCCGACGACGATCGAGCTGGTGAAGGCGCGCGCCACCCTCGGCGAGATCGTCGCGCGCCTCCGCGACGTGTTCGGTCGCTACGTGGAGCGGCCCGTCTTCTAGCGTACGGCCGCCCGCGCGCGTGCGCGCGCGACGCTCGCTCGGGCGCAGTGACGCGGCAGATCCCGACCCTACGGGCTTGGGCGGCCTCCGACGAGGGCCCTCACGGCCTGAAGCGCGTCCCGGTACGCGGCCGGATCCGCGGCGAAGGTCCCGCCCCGGACCACGCACGGATCGTCGAGGCCGAACGGCCGCCCGCTGCCCCGGCTCACGAGCTCCCCGGCCGGGCGCTCCTCCCAGAAGCAGCCGCTGGCATTCTGCTCGCCGGGGCTGCGGCGCGGCGGTCCCCGTCCGGGCGGTCGAACTGGTGGTGGGCCCCGGCGTACTCGGTGATCTGCGCGTCGGCGCCGGCTTTCCGCAGCCGCTTCCACGTAGGCACGGCATGCCCCAATGGGCGCGAGGTCGTCGGCCGTCCCGTGGAAGAGGCGGATCGGCCGGTCGGTCACCGCCTCGTCGTCCACGAAGGCGTAGTAGCACGGGGCGTAGAAGGGAATGTGGAGCGCGAACCTCGCGCCCGCGGGACCATGCATCCGCTGGAACCGCGTGATGGCGGAGTAGAGGGCCACGGCGCCGCCCTTCGAGAATCCCATCACCCCGATCCGCGCGGGATCGATCCGCGGAGTGCGTGGCCAGGAGCTCGAGCGCCCGGTACGCGTCGCCGATCATCGCCAGGCTGCTGAGCTGCGACTGGTCCTGGGCCGTCATGGCGATGCCCCGGCCGGTGAAGCTGTCGAGGACGAACGTCGCGGCGCCGGCCCGGCGCAGCTCGTCGGCCCATCGGTCCTCGCGAGGGCTGATGCCCCCGAGCCGTGAACGACCAGGACGGCCGGGCTCCGCTCAGCCGCGCCCGGCGGTAGCTCGAGGTCGCCCCAGATCAGGTTGGTGGTGGCGGGCCTGATCCCTTTCAGGAACTCCGGGATCGTCGGCGTGGTGGTCTCGAGGCCGATGCGGCCGGTGGGCCCGGCCGCGAGCGACGTCTGGCGCGCGGGCGGCGGACAGCCGTCCACGTAGCGCACCGACGTCGCGGTCACGACTTCCTGGCCGTCGGCGAGCAGAACCCGCAGCGTGTATCGGATCTCGGCATCGCCTGGCCGTCCCCTCTCTGGCGGGTCCCGCGTGCAGGATCCGGCTCTCGAAGCGACCCTGGTCAGCCGTGTAAGGCTGGAGATCGTCGCGTGCCGGGGTCAGCAGCGACCGCATCGGGCGCTCGCCGGGACCTTCCCAGAGTCCCTCCATCGACACCTCCTTGCGCGGCCGCCAGGCCGCCGGGAAGTCCCCGATACGAGACTCCCACCGCAAGGTGTCCCTGGCGCATACCCGCGGGGGATCGAATCGGAAGTTATCGAGGGCCGGCTGGGCCACGGCGGCGAGCGGCGCGGCCAGCAGGCCGAGACCCAGGATGCCCGCGAGAGCGAGCCGCGGAGCCTTCATCTGAACCTCCTCCCGATCGACGTTGCGTGGTCGTCCTCGGAAGAGCGTCCTCGACTATCGAAGCGGCGGATCAGCCTCCCCAGTCTCGCGCAGCGGATTCGACCCGGTCAGCGTGCGAAGCTCGCTCGCACCTCGCCGAGTCCCTCGATCGCCACCACCACCTCGTCGCCAGCCGACACCCAGCGCGTCTCCACGACGCTTCCCAGCAGGCACGAACTCGCCAGCGCGGAGTCCGAGCCCGGAGCGGGCCCTCAGGTTCGCGAGCCAGGCCAAGCGCCTCGAAGGGATGCCCCATGACGGCCCGTCCCCTCACCCCGCCCCGCCTCGACGCCCGTTCAGCCGCGTCACGCCCGTCACCGCCGGGAGGTCCAGCTCGCGCCAGCCGGTCACCGGCGTCCCGAGCACGCACCCCGCGTTGAAGAAGTCGTCGGCGATCAGGGTGGCGACGTCCAGCGTCCGGTAGTCCCGGTACCGGTCGTCGACGATCTCCATCGCAGGCCAGCACGGCCTCGACGGACGCCCGCGACCCGCGCCCGAGTCGAAGGGCGCCTCGCCGGCTCCCAGATCTGACGCCGAGCCGGACGGCGATCTCGCACTCCACGCCGACCCGGACGTAGTCCCGATGACGGACGCGCGCGTGACCGTGGTGAACCGTGGTCGCGGGAATGCCGCCCGCGCACGGGTTCTTGATCCCCAGGTACTGCCTGCATGACGGGAGTGGTGCAGCCGATCTTGTGGCCGACCATGCGCGCCCTGGCCGGCCGACGCCAGGAAACCGTGGAGAACCTCCTGCACGGCGTATCCCTCGGTCTCGTCTCGCGGCCGGCAGTCCCCGGCAAGGGGTCGATGGGCGTCCGCGCCAGGCGCTGATCGCAGATGAGCCTGGCGGCACGGCGGTGACGGTCGGCGGCGGCGTCCATGGCGTCTCCAGTCTCGGGCTCGGCTCGCGCTCCCGTCGCGTCAGGAACCGCCGGAGGGGTCGGACGGGATCATCGGCTCCACCTCGCGCGCAGGCGGTCGAGCTCCGCGCGGCCGTCGGCGACGACCGTCACGTGACCGATCTTCCGGCCGGGACGCGGAGCCTTGCCGTAGAGATGAAGGTGCGCGCCCGGCACCCGGAGAACGGACGCAGCCGTCCGGCAGCGCGCCGATCAGGTTCAGCATGGCGCTCACGCCTCTCGCCGCCGGTGTCGCCCAGGGAAGGCCCGCCACGGCCCGGAGGTGGTTCTCGAACTGGCTCGTCGCCGCGCCCTCGATCGTCCAGTGCCCCGAGTTGTGGACGCGCGGCGCCATCTCGTTGGCCAAGAAGCCGATCGCCGACCTGGAACAGCTCGATGGCGAGCACGCCCACGTAGCCGAGCGTCTCCAGCACCCGCCGGGCGTGATCCTCGGCTCGCGCCTGCAGGGCCGGCGGGACGCGCTCCGCGGGCGCGAGGCTCCGCCTGAGGATTCCGCCCGAGTGGAGGTTCTCGACCAGGGGATAGCAGGCGATCGCGCCGTGCTGTCCCCGGACGGCGAGGATCGAGAGCTCGCGGTCGAAGCGCACGAAGCTCTCGAGGACGAGCGGCGCTTGCCCCAGCCGCGCCCACGCCCGCTCGGCGTCGACGGGCGTCTCGATCAGGTGCTGTCCCTTGCCGTCGTAGCCCGAGACGCCGGGTCTTGAGCACGGCGGGACACCCCAGCTCCGCGACCGCGCGGTCGAGCTCGGCGGGGCTCGCGACGGGGCGCCACGGCGGCACGGGCACGCCGACCGACTCGCGGAACCGCTTCTCGGCCAGCCGATCCTGCGAGACCTCGAGCGCGCGCGGCGGCGGGAAGACGCGCGCCCGCCGGGCGAGGCGCTCGGCGGAGCTCACGGGCACGTTCTCGAACTCGTAGGTCACGACGGCGACGCCGTCCGCGAGGCGGTCGAGCGACGCCGGGTCGTCGTAGGCCCCCACGATGAGCTCCCCGCGCGGCCGGCCGGCGCGTCCGGCGACGGGTCGAGGAAGCGGCAGCGGATGCCGAGCGGATCGCCGGCGCGAGCCAGCATCCAGCCGAGCTGGCCGCCTCCGAGGACGCCGACCCTCACGGACGCGGCGGAGCGACCGGAGGGGCGGGGCGACGCGGGGATCCGACGAGTCGAGGACGGCGCGCGTCTGCCGGCTCCGGAAGCGCTCCACGGCCTCGCGAAACCGCGGATGCTTCGTGCCCAGGATGGAGGCGGCCAGGAGCGCGGCGTTGATCGCCCCGGCCCGGCCGATGGCGAGCGTGCCCACCGGGACGCCGGCGGGCATCTGGACGATCGAGAGCAGCGAGTCCAGCCCGTTGAGCGTGCGCGATTCCACGGGCACGCCGAGGACGGGCAGCGGGGTCTTCGACGCAGTCATGCCGGGCAGGTGCGCCGCGCCACCCGCCGCGGCGATGATCACACCGAGGCCGCGGCGCGCCGCGGACTCCGCGTACTCGAAGAGAAGGTCCGGGGTGCGGTGCGCCGAGACGATGCGCACCTCGTACGGAACGCCCAGAACCTCCAGGGTCGCGATGGCGTGCGTCATCGTCTCCCAGTCCGACCGGGAGCCCATGATCACACCCACAAGCGGGCGCGTGGCTGGCCGCGCTTCTTCGGCATCGGAACGCTCCGCGCCGTAGTATATCGCGGGATGGGAGCTCTCCTGATCGTCGTCGCCGCCGATGACCTGGGGCACGACCGGGGCGACGATGAAGCTCGTCGCCGCCGGATCCCCCATGTCGCCGCTCATCGTGGGCCTCCTGCGCGTCGCCATTGCGGCGCCGTTCCTCTGGCTCGCCGCGCGCTGGCTCGGCCGGGCCCATCCGGATCGGAAGCCGGGGCGACTGGAAGCGATTTTTGGTGGCGGGGGTCGCCATGGGCGTCTACCAGCCCCTCTACTTCTGGGGCGTGGCGATGACGTCGGTCGCCGTCGGATCCCTGATCGCGATCTGCAGCGCGCCGCTCCTGATCACGCTGCTGGCGGCCATGTTCCTCGACGAGCGGATCGACATCCGAACATGGACCGCCCTGCTGGTGGGCATCACGGGAGCGGCCCTGCTCACGCTCGGGCCCCACGGCCTCTCGAAGCCCCCGCCCGGATTCCTGATCGGCGTGGCGCTCGAGCTCGGCGCCGGCCTCTCGTACGCCGTTTACGCGGTTGCCGTGAAGGGCCTGGTCCACCGAGCGCCGCCCCTGAGCATCGCCGCGGTGACGCTTCTCGATCGCGGCCTCTCCCTTCTCCCCCTGCTCTTCGTGGAGTGGCCGGTGGCCGACGCGCGCGGGTGGGCACTCCTCGTCTACCTGGGAGTCGTTCCGACTGCTCTCGCGTACGCTCTACGCGATCGGGCTCCGGACCACGCGCGTGACCGTGTCCGGCGTGCTGACCCTCGTGGAGCCCCTGACGGCGACCCTCCTGGGAGTCCTGTTCTTCGGCGACCGGCTCGGTCAGGTGCGGCGCGGTCGGCGCGGCGCTCCTGCTCGTCGCGGTCCTGGGGCTCACGACCCGGCGCTGAGGGGCGCGCTCGCCTCCACGGGCGGGAACCGGAACGCCTCCGACGCCGCGCTCGCCGTGCCTGCCTCGACGAGCCTGACGATGTCCAGGCGCGCCTCGGCCTCCGCGATGGCCTCGGCCGACGCGCGCGTCTCCGGATGCTTGGGGACGAACAGGGTGCAGCAGTCCTGGTCGGGCTCGATGGAGATCTCGAAGGTCCCGATGGCTCGAGCCTCGCGGATGATCTCCTCCTTGTCCGTCCCGATGAGCGGCCGGAGGACGGGCATCCACACGGCCTCCGTCATCCGGGCGATGTTCTCGAGGGTCTGCGACGCCACCTGACCGAGGCTCTCGCCGGTGACGAGCGCGAGCGCGCCCGTCTTCCGCGCGATCGCCTCGCCGATCCTCGCCATGAGCCGCCGGTAGACGACCACGCGGAGCGGGCGGGTACCCCGAGCACGACCTCCCGCTGGATCTCGCCGAACGGCACCAGCCAGAGGCGGGCCGAGAACTGGTGCCGCACCAGCCGGTCGACGAGGGTCCGCGCCTTCCGCTGCGACGTGTCGGCCAGATACGGCACCGAGTGGAAGTGCACGAACTCCACCTCGCAGCCCCGCTTCTGGAGCCGGCAGGCGGCCACCGGCGAGTCGATCCCGCCCGACAGGAGAGCGACCACCCGCCCGGAGACGCCCACCGGGCAGGCCGCCGGGCCCGGTCACGCGGTCGACGAACACGAACGCTTCCCGCGGCAGGAGGTCCACGCGCACGGTGAGCGCGGGCTGGGTCAGGTCGACCCGGGTCGGAAAATGCTGGAGGACGAGCGCGCCCAGCTCCCGGTTGACCTCGTCCGACGGCATCGGAAAGACCTTTGAACGTCCGGCGCGCGGTGATCCGGAAGGACTCGAAGGCCCGGCCCTCGAGGAGCTGGAGCACGGCGGCCTGAACGGCCGGCCACTCCGGGGAATGGAGAGCGCCGGCGCGAAATACGCGATGCCGAACACGGTGGCGATCCGCTCCCGAACTTGCGGGAGGTCAGCGTCCGGGTCGAGGTCCAGGACCAGGCGGCCCGGGAGGCGCCGGATGCCGCGCACGCCGCAGCCAGCCGTGGCCGCGAGCAGGTTCCGCCCGAGCCGCCGGAGGAACAGCGGCCGGTTCCCGCCCTTGAGGCTGATCTCGTGATAGTGGACGACGATGCACGGCGATGGCGTTCGCCAGCCCACGGCGCTACTGCTCCGGCTCGGATCTCGGCGGGCGCTTGGGACGCCGCCGGTACACGGTCGGCGGGACCTCGACCTTGGGGGCTTTCGCGGCATCGGCTTCCGAGGCCGCGCCGGCTGGGGCGCGCTTCCTCGGCACGGGAGAGCGTCAGTACTCCGCGGCGGGGAACGTGGACACGCTCGCGTGACGCCCGGCGAGGCGGTACATCTTCACGCCGCCCCACGCCGTCCCGTCGAGCGCGCTCAGGATGCCGTCGTGGATGGCCCAGCTCCGGCCCCGAATCGTCCGGTCGAACCCTGCTGCCGGAACGGCGTCGACCCGTCGAGCGCGCCGGTGGAGACGGCCACCGGGCTGGAACTCCCCGTGAATGCTGTCCATCAGCTCACGGCCGAGGAGGTAGTCGCAGCCGTGCCGCTCGTAGAGGAGCGCGGAATGATAGAAGAGCGGCTCCACCAGAAACAGATCCTTCCCGAACAGGCGGCAGAAATCCTCCATGCCGTCCAGCACGCGGCCGAGGAGGCCGAGCCCGGGCCGGACCTGGCCCGGGGCGAGCCTCGCCGACGCGCGCCCGCCGCTCCTCGGAGAGGTTCCGCGTCAGGGTCCCGAGGAGCGTCTCCTGGCCGTCGTCGTCCCGGTCGATCCCGAACCGCTGCGAGGTGGGATCCGCGATCTGCACGAACGAGAGCTCGGGGACGCCGAACGGGCCGATCTCGACGTCGACCAGGACGAGGGGGTCCCGATCGTCACGCGATGCCCGGAGCTCGACGCGTGCCCAGCTCTGCTCGGGCGGCGCGTAAGATCCGGAGCAGGCGATGCCCCACGCCATTGAGCCCTGTGGCCGGGTCGACGCCGAAGCGGGCGCATACCTCGGCGGGCATCAGCCGTCCGTAGAGGCCCTCGCGAAGCGGCGCCGGCAGCCCATTCAGCTCCTGGAGGGAGCCGAGCTCCGGACCGGCGACTCGCGCGTCCGTCAACCCTGCGCCCCGTCCTCGTCCGTCGCGGGAGCGACGACGCCGCCCGCGCGGCTCCAGTCGGCTGCCGGTCCCAGAGCGCGCGCGCACGCGCAAGATCATCCGGGGTGTTCAGATTCATGAACGTGACGTCCGGATCCGCGAAGGGGCGGAGAGCCGCCGCGGGAACGCGAAGGACGCGGAGATCGTCGAGCAGGCCAACGATCTTGAGCTGACCTGCACGGAGACGTCGCTCCATGGCCGGAAGGCATGCCTTCCCGTAGACGGCGTGGAGGGCCTGCGGACTCCCGGCCGCCTCGGGGATCACCACGTCGGCCTCGCCGGCGCGCCCGGCGAGATACGCGGAGGAGCGGGGCCGAGAGGAAGGGCATGTCGCTCGCGACGCACAGCGCCGCGTCGCCGGGCGCTGCCTGGAGGCCGGAGTAGATGCCACCCAGCGAGCCGCCGTCCGGAAAGACGTCGCCCACCATCGGAAGGCCGAGAGCCGCGTAGAGCTCTGGGGTGTTCGTGACAACCAAGCAGTCCGACAAGACCGATCGCAACGTCTCCGCTATGTGCTCGATCAGTGGGCGACCACCGAACGGAAGCGAGCGCCTTCGGGGACCCACCCATCCGCCGGCTCCTGCCGCCGGCGAGAATCACACCGCTCACGCGCGGCATCACCAAAACCGCTCGGCATGATAGCACCGGCGCGCCGCCCAGGCCCCACTCTCGGACGACCGGCAGCTCGAGCGGACGCCGGACGCCTCCGGCACTCGGCGCTACGTGTTGCGCAACAACCGGCACGCGCGCGCTGACGTCCTTTCCCTGCTGCGCCTCAGAACTGCAGGCTGACACTCGCCGTGGTATCGTATCCGCCTGCTGTCGGGAGCCCGTCAGGCCGCCGCCTGGATCTCCCGGAGCGACGCGGTCGTAACCCTGCACGATCCGCGACGATCTCGGCGTCGCCGTGCGCGCTCGACAGGAAGCTGTGACGGGGATGGATGAGCACCCCCTCGCTCAGCAGGAAGAGGAACAGGGCCTGAGGCAGGTCCGGATCCTCGGCGGCGGCGTCCCGGACACTCGTCACCGGCCCCGTCGACGAACCGGAAGGCGAACAGCGAGCCGAGACCGCAGGCGCTGAGCGGGATGCCGAGCGCCGCCGCCTTGGCCGGCACCTCCCGGCGAATGCGATCGCCTTGCGCGTTCAGCGTCTGGTACAGATCGCGGTGCTCCCGGAGGAAGTCCAGCGTCGCGTTCGCTGCCGCGACCGAGGTCGGGTTGCCGTTGAACGTGCCGCCGTAGGCGACCGGCGTGCGCCCGGCCTCTCTTGGCGTCGGGCACCGACATGAGCCGCATGAGCTCGCGCGACCCCGCGACGGCGCCGAACGGAAAGCCCCCGCCGAGGATCTTGCCGAACGTCGCCAGGTCGGCTCGGATGCCGTAGTGCTCCTGCGCCCCGCCCAGCGCGACCCGGAACCCGGTGATGACCTCGTCGAAGATGAGACGACGCCGTGCCGGGCGGTGACCGCGCGAAGCGCCGCGAGAAACCCGGGGTACCCGGGATCGACCCGGCCGGAGCCTTGCACGGGCTCGACGATCGACCGCGGCCAGCTCGTGGGCGTGGGCCGCGATGAGGTCGAGGGCCGCCGGAGTGGTTGAACGGCAGCACCATCGTGTTGGCGACGGTCTCCTCGGGATGCCGGGCGACTCCACCGTGGCAATGGGCGCCCTCGACGGGCCCCGCGTCGCCCGGCTTGTACTGCACGCTCATCATCACCGTGTCGTGGATGCCGTGGTAGCCGCCCCTCGAACTTGGCGATCTTCTTCCGGCCCGTGTACGCGCGAGCCGAGACGGAGGGCGTGGAGCGTCGCCTCTCGAGCCCGAGCTGCAGAACGCTCGTCATCTCGGCGCCGGGCACCGACTCGATCACCTTCTCCGCCAGCTCCGCCTCCCCTGCGTGCGGAAGCGCGTACACGGTCCCGTTCATCAGCGCCCGCATCACCGAGGCGGTGATGGCCTCGGGTGCATGGCCCAGGATGACCGGGCCGAAGCCGAGACGGCAATCGACGTACTCGTGGCCGTCGATGTCCCAGATCCGCGCGCCCCGGGCGTCCCGGACGTAGAGGGGATGGGGGTCCGCGTAGCGGATGTTGCTCGTGACGCCGCCTGGCATGAGGCGGCGCGAGCGCTCGTACAGCTCGGCCGAGCCCTTCGATTGGCCGCGCGAGCTTTCCGGCGCGGCGCGCAGGGGCCGTCTCTTCCCGTTCAAGGTCTTCATCGGTCCTCCCGGTGAGTTCGCCCCGGTACGCCGGGCCCGGCGGGCGACAGTGGTCCGCCCGCGGGCCGCGAAGACTCCTAGCCCGCCTTGTACTCGTTCCAGACCTGCGTCCACTTCTCGATGTTCGTGGGCGCGTCGAGCATCGTCATCTTGCCGATCGCGTCCCAGTTCTTCATGCCCACCGCGCTCACCAGCGCACCCTGGCCCTTCTGCTCCAGCAGCCTGATGGCCAGCTCGCTGTTGACCGGGTACTTCGACTTCATCGCCAGCGCCGCCTGGCTCTCCGGCGAGCCGAACGAGTTGATCCACTGGATCGCGGCGTCGCGATGCGCGGCGCCCTTGACCAGCATGTTGCCATCGACCCACCCGGTCGTGCCTTTCGGGAACACGAAGCCGAAGTCGGTCCGCCCGCGTCCTGATGCGGTAGCACACGCCGGGGCGACGGGCAGAACTGCAGGTCTCCTCGCCCGACGCCATCGCCTTCACGAAGTCCGAGGAGGCGGCGGTGAAGGTCTTGATGAGCGGGCGCTGCTCCAGTGAGCTTCTTTCTTCACCTGCTGCAGCTGGTCATCCGTCAGGTTGAACGGTTCCTTGAACCCGAGATAGATCGCGACGGCGGCGATGTTACTCGGAGGGCCGGTCCATCTGGATGATGCGCCCTTGTACTTCTTGTCCCACAGGATGTCCCACTGAGGTGAACTCCGGGATCGTGCCCTTCCGGTGAGACGATGGGCTCCGCCGACCACTGGTTGGGGAACTGGCAATCATCTCGTTGCCGTCGGCCGTTTTCCAGATCTTCAGGTTCTTCAGCAGGGGCGCCGAGCGTCTGCCGCTCGACATCTTCTCGAAGTCGAGCCCCTCGATGAGGCCGGCCTTGTTGTACTGAACTGCGGCCAGAAGCCGTCCGACATGCTGATGTCGAACTGCTTGCCGCCGCCCTGCTTCACCTTCAGGTAGCCTTCGGAGTCGTCCTCGAAGTTGATCGGATTGATCTGGATCTTGGTCTTCGCGCGTGAAGTCCTTCATGAGCTCGAGGAGCTGGTACACGGACCAGCTCAGCCAGTTCACCGGCCTCGCCCTGCGCGGCCGCTGGCCGCACCCCGCCGGCAGCCATGACCCCTCCGGCCACCGCCGCCGTGCCTCGCAGGAAGTCTCGCCGCCGAAACCGCTTGCTTAGACTGCTCGCTCATCTGAGCCTCCTTGTGCTGGAGGTGACCTCGGAATCTCGACCACCTCCGGCCCCGCGGGCCGAAGGCCGGCGTCCCGCCCCGCTCACCCCCGGCGGATCCGGACGCGCGCCGCCTGACCACAGTCTGGACCAGGAACATTCCTCCGATCAGCGCGAACGTGACGCGATGACGATCAGGGTCGCCACGGCGTTCACCGTCGGGGAGACGATCGTGCGCAGCATGCCCCACACGTAGAGCGGCAGCGTGTCTGCGTCGTGCTCGTCAACAGGAACGTGATGATGAACTCGTCGAGCGAGAGCGTGAAGGCGAGGATTCCCGCCGCCGCCAGCCCGGGGACCATGAGGGGCAGCGTCACCGACCGGAAGGTGCGCAGGCGGTCGGCGCCCAGGTCCATGGCCGCCTCTCCCGAGCGTGCGGTCGAAGCCGTACTGCTGGGCCGCGATCACGAAGAACGCGAACGGCAGCACGTAGGTCGCGTGGCCGATCAGGATCGTCACGAGCGACAGCTCGATGTCGAGGGCCTTGAACAGCAGCATGAGCCCGAACCCCAGCATGATCGTCGGGACGATGAGCGGGATGATCAGGGCCTGGCGGACCAGGCTCCGGCCGGGAAACCGGTAGCGCACGATGGCGTATGCCTCCGGCGTGGCGATCACCACCGGCGATCAGCGCCGACAGCACGGCGATCATGAAGCTGTTCCACACCGAGGTCATCAGCCACGGATCGTCGAGCGCCTCTCGGTACCACTGGAGCGTATATCCCGGCGGCGGGAACACCCGCCGGCGGCCGAGCTGAACGAGAAGAGGATCAGGAACGCCACCGGCAGGAACAGGAAGACGTACGTGAGCGCCGCGTAGCCACCCAGGATCCCGGCGCGCTGTGGCTCTGGCTCCGCCGCGCGCGCGCCGTCAGCTGGCCGACGCCGCCCGCGTACACGCGCTCGAGGTCGACCGAGCGTCCGGAACAGCGTCACCGCCACCAGGGCCACCGCCAGCACCACGAAGGACACCGCGGATCCCAGAGCGAAATCGAGGGAGGTCTTGAAGATCGTGACCTGGAGGTTGCCGATCATCGTGGCATTCGCGCCGCCCAGGAGCGCGGGCGTCACGAAGAGGCCGAGCGCCGGCACGAAGACGAAGATGACGGCGGCCTGCACGCCGGGCGAGGCTCAGGGGAAACGTGACCCGGCGGAACGTCGTCCAGGGCCCCGCCCGAGGTCCATCGACGCTTCCTCGAGCGAAGCCCTCGAGCTTCTCGAGCGAGGTGTAGATGGAGAGCACCGCGAACGGGAGGTAGAGGTAGATCCCCGCGATGACCACCGCCGTCATCGTGTAGAGGAGCTGGATGGGCTGGTCGACCACGCCCGCGCGGCGGAGCACCGGAGTTGATGACGCCGTTGCTCGACAGGATGCTCATCCACGCGTAGGTGCGAATCAGGAAGCTCGTCCAGAACGGGACCATGACGAGCACGATCAGGAGCCCCTGCCACCGCTGCGTCCGCCGGGCCAGGAAGTACGGCAAACGGATAGGCGAGCGCGATGCACCCCACCGTGACCAGCGCGGCGATCTCGAGCGTGCGGCCCATGACCCGCGCGTACACCGGCTGCGTCAGGACGGCCCGCGTAGTTGCCGAGGTTCCAGACCGGCTCGAGGTCGAAGTTGTGCGATACCGCCAGAGGCTGAACACCCCCATGGTGCCCATCGGCACCAGGATGAACACGATGACCCAGGCCATGAGCGGCAGGGCCGGAAGCGCCGCGATGATCGGGTGAGGCCCGATGCGGCGAAGGCCGCCTCGCGCCGACCGGGCCGCCGGTCAAACCGTCCACGCGTCCCCTACTCGCAGCCGTTCGCCCCGGCGGCGTCGAAGACCACGCAGTCCGAGTCACTCCACTCCACGGCGATCGGCTCGGCCGATGCGCCCCGCGCCGTTCCCGAGCTCGGCCGTGGAGTCCTCGACCTGGAGAAGCCGATCGCCGCCGAGCCGAACGACCAGGGTGCGCGCGGCTCCCCAGGTACACGAAGTCCTCGAGCTGCCCCCGGGCCCCCGGCCGCTCGTGGTGACCCGCAGCTTTCGGGCCGCACCGCCACGAGCACTCGGTCGCCCGGCGCCGGCGGCCGCGCGAGCGTCTTGCCGAAGCGCCAACCCGTCGTCCAGCTCGATGGTCGCGGTGCGGCCCGCGCGCTCTCGGACCACGCCGGCGAGGAAGGTTGCTCACGCCCACGAAGTTCGCGACGAAGCGTCGTGCGCGGCCGGTCGTAGACGTCGCGCGCGGCGGCCCCAGCTGGACGATCCGACCCGCGTCCATGACCGCGATGAGGTCCGACATCGTGAGGGCCTCTTCCTGATCGTGCGTCACGCAGATGAACGTGATGCCGACCTCGCGGTGCACGCGCTTGAGCTCGAGCTGCATCTCCTTGCGGAGCTTGAGGTCGAGGGCCCTGAGCGGCTCGTCGAGGAGCAGGATCGCGCCGGGTGGTTGACGAGCGCGCGCGCGAGCGCGACCCGCTGCTGCTGGCCGCCCGACAGCTCGTGGGGCCGCCGGCGATCCAGGCGCGCCGAGCCGCACCTGCTCGAGCGCCTGTCCGACGGTGCGCCGGATCTCGGCGGCGGGCCGGGACCTCACCCGCAGCCCGAACGCGACGTTCTCGAAGACGGACAGGTGCGGAAACAGCGCGTAGTTCTGGAAGACGGTGTTGACGTTCCGCCGGTACGGGGCAGCCCGTCGACGCGCTCGACCCGGATCGAGACCGACCCGCCTGTCTGGGCCTCGAAGCCCGCGACGATGCGGAGCGTCGGTGGTCTTCCCGCAGCCGCTCGGGCCCAGGAGGGTGACGAACTGCCCACGCGCGATGTCGAGCGACACGGCATCGAGCGCGACGACTTCCCGAATCTCTTCGTGACGTCGCGGGAGCTCGAGGTCCGGAAGGTCTCGCCTCGCGGGAGGCTTCTCGTGGTCTTCGAGAGCTCAGGTTGTGCCAAGGCTCCGCCGCGCCGGGACACCAGTCTCGGTCCCGTCGTTGGGCCCCGGCCCCATCGCGACTATACTGCCGCCCTCTGTGGGCCGCACAAGGCGCTCAGCCCGCGAGATCCTCGGGAACCAGGCATCGACGGCACCCACGCGCAGGACAACGGGCGGCGTGCGGGTGAGATCGAGCAGCGTCGAGGCCGGACCTCCGAGCGTCGCGCCCCCATCGAGGACGAGATCGACGCGATCCCCGAGTCCCGCGATCACCTCATCGGCCGTCGTCGGGCTCGCCTGCCCGTGGGAGTTCGCGCTCGGAGCCGTCACCGGCTCTCCGAGCGCGCGCTGACCAAGCGCGCGGGCAACCGGATGGCCGGGCAGCCGGACGCCGATCGTCCCCAGTGCCGGCAGTGAGCGCGTCGGGAGGTCGGCGTGCGCACGCAGCACGAGCGTCAGCGCGCCCGGGCCAGTACCGGGCCATGAGCCGGCGGGCGCGCGCCGGCACCTCCCGCGCGACCCGGTCCACCATCTCGAGCGGAGTCGACGCAGCACGAGCAGCGGCTTGTCCGCCGGCCGGCCCTTCGCGTGGAAGACCCGGGCCACCGCCGCCTCGTCGAGCGCGCGTGGCGCCGAGTCCGTAGAAGGTCTCGGTCGGGAATGCGACGAGGGCTCCCGCGCAAGAAGGCGCGCCGCCGCCTCGAGCGCCGACGCGGCCGGGCGGCTCGCGTCGACGACGAGCCGAGCCGGCACGCCTCACCGGACCGCGCCGGTCCTGCCGGGGCGCGGGAGGCGCCGGAGCGCGCGGTGGCCGATGTCGCGCCGGTAGTGCACGCCGTCGAAGCTGATGTCCGCCGCCGCGGCGTAGGCGCCGGCCACCGCCGCCGGGATGTCGGCGCCGAGCGCCGTCACGCCCAGGACGCGGCCGCCCGCCGTCGTCAGCCGGCCGTCGCGCAGCAGCGGTGCCGGCGTGGAAGACAGTGACGCCGGGGCGAGGCCTCGGCACGCTCGATGCCCTCGATCGGCAGGCCGGTCGGATACTCGCCGGGATACCCACCGGACGCGAGCACCACGCACACGGCGGCCTCGTCACGCCAGGTCACCGACGGCGGCAGCCCGCGCCCCTCCGCGACCGCGTGGCAGAGCGGCAGGAGGTCGTCGGCGAGCCGGAGCATGAGGACCTGGCACTCGGGATCGCCGAACCGCACGTTGTACTCGAGCACTCGCAGGCCCTTCGGCGTCAGCATGAGCCCGGCGAAGAGCACGCCCCGGTAGGGACGTCCCTCGGCGGCCATCGCGCGGATGGTCGGCTCCAGCACGGTCCGGACGACTTCCTCCGAGAGAGCCGCGTCGAGCGCCGGCGCCGGCGAGTACGCCCCCATACCGCCCGTGTTGGGCCCCGGTCGCCGTCGAAGACGGCCTTGTGATCCTGGGCGGACGCGAGCGGAGCACACGGTCCGGCCATCGGTCAGCGCGAAGACGGACACCTCTTCCCCGTCGAGGTACTCCTCCACCACGACGCGCGCGCCAGCCTCCCGAACACGCGCCGCTCGAGCATGTCGTGGATCGCGCGAGCTGGCCTCGGCGGGATCGGCGCACAGGACAGCGCCCTTGCCCGCCGCGAGGCCGTCCGCCTTGACCACCGCCCGCCCGCCGAGCTCCGCCACGAACGCGCGCGCCGCGGCCGCATCGTCGAAGGTGCGGAAGCGCGCCGTCGGGATGCCGTGCCGGTCGAAGAGATCCTTGGCGAAGGCCTTGAGCTCTCCAGCGCCGCGGCGCGCGCGGCGGGCCGAAGGCCAGCGTCGCCCTGGCCGCGAGCGCATCGACCAGCCCGAGTGCCAGGGGCCCCTCGGGCCCCACCACCGTGAGATCGATCCGCTCCCGCGTCGCCAGATCGACGATCGCCGGGACGTCGTCGGCGCGAACGGGCACGCACTCGGCCACGCTGCGCGATGCCGGGATTGCCCGGGGCCGCATACAGCGCCCCGAGCTTCGGGCTGCGGGACGAGCTTCCAGGCGAGGCGCGTGCTCGCGGCCACCGCCCCCGACGAGGAGGACGCGGAGACCGCTCACGAGCTCTCGCCGTTCACCCAGGCCCGGGCGATCTCCGCCCAGCGGCTGTCGGGGTCGAGCTCGAGGTATCGGCTCCAGTGGCGCCGCGCCGCCTCTCCGTCCCCGCCCGCTCGAGCGCGGACGCCAGATTGAAGTGGGCGTCGGCGTAGTCGGGCCGGATCTCGAGCGCCCGACGGTACCAGAGGGTCGCCTGCGCCGCGTTGCCGAGGTCGTCGTACAGCGACCCGAGGTTGTACGCGGCCTCGGCCAGCGTCGGATCCGCGGCGAGCGCCACCTCGTAGTGCCGCCGCGCATCCTCGTGGCGTCCCATGCGGTGCTGGAGGAGCCCCAGGTTGTTCCAGGCCGCCCCGTGGTCGGGCGCCAGCGTCGTCACCCGCTGGTACGCGTCCACCGCCTGGGTCCACTGGCTCGGGTCGCCATCGAGCTCGGACGCCAGCTCGAACCAGCGCTCCACCTCGCTCCCGCTCGGCGGTAGCGAGGGCCGCACGAGCCCGCGCAGCGCGGAGACGCGCGCCTCCTCGGCGAGCCCCTTCTCCGAGAACTCCATCACGATCTGCCCCGACGGCTCGTGGAGCCTCGCGTCGCGCTCGATGAAGATCTCGCCGTCGCGGACGGTGACTCGCAGCTCGGCGAGCGGCGCCTCCGACGCGTGCCCGAGCCGCCGGAGCGTCTCGAGCGCCCGGCGTATCTGGCGGACCGTCGCGCCCTGGTCGAGGAGCGTCCGGGCGACCCGCAGGGCCACCAGGTCGCGGAAGGTCGTACTGGTCGGCGCGGGCCGGCGGGATGGAGGAGCCCGAGCCGACGGAGCTGGTCCGTACGGCGCAGGATTCAGGGCCAGGAGCCGGACTACGTCCCGCTCCGTGAAGACCCAGCCGGGCGCGGTCAATGCTTGAAGTGCCGGATTCCGGTGGTGACCATGGCCACGCCGTGCTCGTCGGCCGCCGCCACGATCTCGTCGTCCCGGATCGAGCCCCCGGATGGATGGCGGCCGGTCACGCCCGCCTTCGCCACGACGTCGAGCCCGTCCCGGAACGGGAAGAACGCGTCCGAGGCCACGACGGCGCCGCCGAGCTCGTGGCCGTGCTCGCGCGCCCGCATGACGGCGAGGCGCGCCGCGTCGACCCGGCTCATCTGCCCCGCGCCGACCCCCAGCACCTGGTCCTCCGACGTCAGCACGATCGCGTTGGACTTCACGTGCTTGGCGACCTTCCAGGCGAAGCGGACCGCGCGCCACTCCGGCGGGCGTCGGCTGGCGCCGGCTCACCACGCGGACGGCCACCGGGTCGAGGCCGACCACGTCCGCCTCCTGGACCAGAAGTCCCCGGGCACGCTTCGCAGCTCGAGCGGCGCGGCGCCGCGCCGGCGGCCGGCCCACCGGAAGCTCGAGCACGCGGAGCTTCTTCTGGTGCGCCGGAGCTCATCGAGGGCGTCCGGCTCGAAGCGCCGGAGCGAAGAGGATCTCGAGCAGAATGCCGGACAGCGCCTCCACGAGGCGCGCGGTCGACGGGTCGGTTGACGCCGACGACCCCGCCGTAGATCGAGACCGGATCCGAGGCCCGCGCCCGCGCCGAACGCCGTGCACGACGTCAGGCCCCACCGCGGCGCCGCAGGGATTCGTGTGCTTCACCACGACGGCCGCCGGCTCCGTGAACTCGACGAGCAGACCCAGCGCCCCGGCGAGGTCGAGCAGGTTGTTGTAGGACAGCTCGGGACCGTGGAGCTGCCGCAGCGCCCCGAGACCGCCCGTTCCCAGCAGCCGGACCGACCGGCCGGTAGAAGGCCGCGCGCTGGTGCGGGTTCTCGCCGTAGCGCAGCGGCGCCACCCGCTCGGCGTCGAGGTGCAGGACCGGCGGGAAGCGGAGCGCGTCGCCCGGCGACCGGGCCCGTCGCGGCAGCGGGCGTCCTAGCCAGCGCGGCGATCGGCCGCGTCGTACTGCGCCGTGCGCCGGAATGCCTCCAGCGCGAGCCGCTGCCGCGTCTCCGGCGACACCGCGCCGCCCGATCGGCGGAGCTCCTCCAGGACCGGCGACGTACTGGCCCGGGTCGACCAGCACCACCACGCCGGCGTGGTTCTTGGCGGCCGCGCGGATCATCGCGGGCCCGCCGACGTCGATCTGCTCGATCGCCTCCTCGAAGGCGATGCCCTCCTTGGCGACGGTGGCCTCGAACGGGTACAGGTTCACGGCGACCAGATCGATCGCGCCGATCCCGTGGCGTCGCGAGCGCCTGCTGGTGCGCCGGCACGTCGCGGCGGGCGAGGATCCCTCCGTGGATGGACGGGTGGAGGGTCTTGACCCGTCCGTCGAGCATCTCGGGGAATCCTGTCACCTCGGCGACCTCGCGGACGGCCAGCCCGGCGGCCGTGAGCGCTCGCGCCGTGCCGCCGGTCGACACGAGCTCGACGCCCAGCTCGGCGAGGCCGCGGGCCAGGTCGACCAGCCCGGTCTTGTCGGAAACGGAGAGAAGCGCCCGGCGGATCTCGCTCACTCGGGCTACCGTGCCTCGGCGCCCTGGGTCGACCGTCGGCTCGTGGCCTTCCGCCCGACACCCGCGCGGCCGCGTGAGCTCGGAGGCGACCCTCGGCGTAGAGACGGATCGCCTCGGGTAGAGGCGATGCTCCTCGACGAGGATCCGCGCCGCCAGCGTGTCCTCCGTGTCGTCGTCGAGGACGGGCACGGCGGACTGCAGGACGATCGGCCCGGTGTCCACGCCCTCGTCGACGAAGTGGACGGTTGCGCCGGCGACCTTGACGCCGTGCTCGAGGGCCTGGCGCTGGGCGTGCAGACCGGGAACGCCGGCAGCAGCGCCGGATGGACGTTCAGGATCCGGCCGGGAAGCGCCGGACGAACTCGACCGACAGGACCCGCATGTACCCGGCCAGGCAGACCAACTCGACCGCGTGCCGGTCCGAGCACGTCCGCGACCGCCTCGTCGAACGCCACCCGGTCCGGATAGGCCCTGGGGTCGAGGTGCACCGCCTCGCTGCCGGCCTGGCGCGCGCGGTCGAGCGCCGCCGCATCCTTCCGGTCGCTCACGACCACCGCCACCCGCGCGCGGGCAGCGGCCCGCCTCGATCGCGTCTAGGATCGCCTGGAGGTTCGACCCCCGACCCGAGGCGAGCACACCGAGGACGAGGGGACCGATCGCATCGCGGGCTCATTCTACCGCAAGCCAGTAGGCCTGAATGACGGGCCGCGCCGATAGCGGCGGATCGCCGGACGTCATCCGGCCCTCGCGGCGCGCGCGAGTCGCCACGCGTCGGACAGGCTCGCGCCAGGGCTTGATTCGGAGTATCCTTGGGCGCGCCGCGAAGCTCCCCGGCGTCCTCGGGAGCGCCGCCGGCCGGTGCTGCGCCTCGTGACCCCAACGTCGGGGAGGTAGCGATGGACCGCGGCTCCACCGCATCGTTCCGTCCTGTCTCCTGATGTCGTCGCTGCCGCGCGCACGGCGACGTGCCGATCGCGAAGGCAACCATCCGCGCGTTTCGCCCCACCTCAGGGGATGCCTGCTGTCAGGTCGTCGGAGACGAGAGAGGCCGCGCCATGACGGGACGACGCAGCTTCATCGCCACGGCCGGGGGCTGGTGGCAGCGGCCGGCGCCGCCGCCATCGTCGATGCCCCCAGCGTCATCGCCCAGCCCAAGGTCCAGTGGCGGATGTCCACCGCCTGGCCCCGCAGCTCGACAACCTCCAGACGTCAGCCGAGAGAGTCGGCCAAGTCGTGAGGAGACGAGCGGCGGCCGATTCAAGATTCAGGTTTATCCGGGCGGCCAGATCATGGCGCCCTTCGCCCGCTTCGACGCGACGTCGAAGGGCGGAGATCGAGGGCTTCATGGCCGCGGGCACCTACTGGGTCGACCGGGACCCGGCAACCGCCTGGTTCTCGACCATCCCCTTCGGCATGGATCCGCAGGGCATGGCGGCCTGGTACTACCACGGGGACGGGCTCAAGGTTTGGGAGGAGACGTTCGCGCCCTTCAACCTCGATCCCGCGCCTCGGCCCGGGATTCGCGCCACAGATGGGCGGATGGTTCCGGAAGAAGATCAACACCCTGGCCGACTACAAGGGCCTCAAGATGCGCATCGCGGGCCTCGGCGGGCAGGTCATCGCGCAAGGCAGGCGCCACGCCAGTGCTCACTCCGGCCGCCGAGATTTATCCCTCCCTCGAGCGCGGGCGTGATCGATGCCGGCGAGTGGGTCGGGCCGCACGACGACATGAAGCTGGGCCTCCACAAGACGGCGCGGTACTACTACTATCCCGGCTGGCATGAGCCCGGCACCGTGAGCGAGTTCGGCTTCAACAAGAAGGCGTACGAGAGTCTGCCGGCGGATCTTCGGCGGATCCTCGACCTCGCGGCGGTCGCGACCCAGGTCCACGGGCTCATGGACTTCCACGCCAAGAACGCCATCGCACTCGAGCGGCTCAAGACGGAGTTCAAGGACAAGGTCGAGCTCGTGCAGTTCCCGGCACCGGTCCTGCGAGAGCTCAAGAAGATCGCGACCCAGGTGATCCAGGAGTACTCGGAGAAGAGCCCGATGGCTCGCAAGGTCAACGCCTCCTTCACGAAGTTCCAGGTCCTGGTGGGGCCCCTGGGACCGCGTCGCCGAGGGCGCCTACCAGCAGCTCCTGACCGGGTGATCCGATCGCAGGACCCCGCCAAGGGCATGGATCGTCCTGTTTCCGTGCCCCGAGAAGAAGGTGACGACCGTGGAACGACGCCGGTTCATCGTGAAAGCAGGCGGCATGCTGACGGCCGCAGCAGCCGCGGCCGCCGTCGATGCGCCGAATGTCATCGCGCAGCCGAAAGTCCAGTGGCGGATGCCCACGACTTGGCCGCCCGTGCTCGACACGCTGCAACGGCAGGGCTGAGCGGCTGTCGGCGATCGTCGCCGAGAGTGAGCGGGGGCGGTTCCGGATCGAGGTCTTCCCGAGCGGTCAAATCATGCCGCCCTTCGAATGCTTCGACGCGGCCTCCAAAGGCACGATCGAGGCGTTCATGGCCACCTCGGCCTACTGGTACCAAAAGAGCCCGCGATCGAGTGGTTCACCAGCATCCCCTTCGGGATGAACAACGCGGGCATGTCCGCCTGGTTCTACCAGGGCGACGGGCTCAAGCTCTGGGAGGAGACGTACGCGCCCTTCAACCTGGTGCCCTCGGCCGTCTCCGGTGGTGGCTCCGCAGATGGCGGGTGGTTCCGGAAGAAGATCAACGCGATCGGCGACTTCAACGGACTGAAGATGCGCATCGGCACGGGCCTCGGCGGCAAGGTCATCGCCAGGGCGGTGGAACGGCGGTCCTGATCCCCGCCGCCGAGATCTATGCCGCCCTCGAACGGGGCGTCATCGACGCCGCCGAATGGGTCGCGCCGCACGACGACATGAAGCTGGGCCTCCATCAGACCGCCCGGTACTACTACTATCCCGGCTGGCACGAGCTCAGCAACGTGAACGAGTTCACCTTCAACAAGAAGGCGTACGAAGCCCTCCCGGTCGATCTGCGGCGCGTGCTCGACCATGCGGTCTCCGCAGTTCATGTCTATGGCCGCAGCGGAGTACCACGCCAGAAAATGCGATCGCACTCGAGCGGCTACGAACGGAGTTCAAGGGCAAGGTCGAGATCCTTCAGCTTCCGCCTCCATTCCTGCGCGATCTCAAGAAGCTGGCGGCCGAGGTCGTCAAGCAAGAATCCAGAGAAGACGCCCATGGCCCGGAAGGTGCACGCGTCCTACACGAAGTTCCAGGCTCTGGTAGGGCCCTGGGACCACGTGGCCGAGGGCGCCTACCATCAGTTCGTGGCGGGGTGACCGGGCGCCGTGTCCGCCTGGAACCACACTCGCCGCATCTTGTGAAGGAGGCCCTCTCGTGGAACGACGCCGCTTCATCGTGAAGGCTGGCGGCACGCTGGCGGCAGTAGGGGCCGTAGCTGTCGTCGACGCCCCCAGCGTCATTGCGCAGCCGAAGATCCAGTGGCGGCTGTCGACGGCCTACGCCGGACGCTCGACGTTCTGCACGGCTCTGCCGGAGGCGCTGGGCCAGGATCGTCGAGGAAATGAGTGGCGGGCGGCTTCGGATCGAGGTGTTTCCGGGCGGCCAGATCATGCCGCCCTTCGAGTGCTTTGACGCCGCCTCGAAGGGCATTGATATCCAGGCATTCATGGCCGCCCCGGTGTACTGGTTCGGCGAAGGAGCCCGCGATCGAGTGGTTCGGCACCATCCCTTTCGGCATGAACCCCGAGGCGATGAGCCGTCCTGGTACCAACAAGGCGGTGGCCTCAAGCTCTGGGAGGAGACGTACGCCTCCTTCAACCTCGTGCCTCGCCAGGGTCCGGCATTCGCGCCGCAGATGGCCGGGTGGTTCAGAGAGAAGATCACGACGATCGATGATTACAAGGGGCTCAAGGTGCGCATGTGGAGCAATCTCGGCCGCAAGGTCGTCACCAAGGCGGGCGCTACAGCGGTCCTCACCCCTGCCGCCGACATCTACGCCGCGCTCGAGCGGGGCGTGATCGACGCCGCGGAGTGGGTCGGGCCGTACGACGACATGAAGCTCGGCCTCCATCAAACGGCGCGCCACTACTATTACCCGGGCTGGCAGGATACAGGCGCTATGAATGAGTTCAGCTTCAACAAGAAGGCCTACGACGCGCTCCCGGTGGACTTTCAGCGGATCCTCGACCATGCGGCAGCGGCGGTCCAGGTCTACGGCCTGGCGCACTACCATGCGAAGAATGCCGCCGCGCTCGAACGGCTGAGGGCGGAGTTCAAGGGGAAGGTCGAAATTCTCCCGCTCCCCGCATCCGTCCTGCGTGAGCTCGGGAAGCTGTCGACTCAGGTCCCTCAAGGAGGAATCAGAAAGAACCCCGATGGCCCGGAAGGTCCACGCGTCGTTCACGAAATTCCAGGCGCTGGTGGGCCCCTGGGACCACGTCGCCGAAGGCGCCTACCACCAGCTCGTCGCAGGATGATCACGCACTGCGTCGTCACCCGCCCGGCACGTCCGCCCGCGTGAAGGAGGTCAGCACCTTGCAACGACGCCGATTCCTCGTGAAGGCGAGTGGTGCCCTGGCGGCTGTGGGCGCCGCGGCTGTCGTCGACGCCCCCAACGTCATCGCGCAGCCGAAGATCCAGTGGCGGATGTCGACTGCACTCGCGCCCTCCGGCTCGACATGCACAAGCGGCGCGGCCCAGCGGCTGGCAACGGATCGTCGACGAGATGAGCGGCGGGTCGGTTCCGGATCGAGGTCCGCGCCGGGCGGCCAGATCATGCCCCCGTTCGAGTGCTTCGACGCCGCCTCCAAGGGCACCATCGAGGCGTTCATGGGCTCGCCGCAGTACTGGAGCCAACAGAGAGCCCGCGCTCGAGTGGTTCGCGACCATCCCGTTCGGCATGAACCCCGAGGGCATGGCCGCCTGGTTCTACCAGGGCGACGGACTCAAGCTCTGGGAGGAGGCGCTACGCCGCCTTCAACCTCGTGCCGCGCCCTGCTTTGCCGATTGCCCCGCAGATGGCCGGGTGGTTCCGGAAGAAGATCAACACGATCGGCAGACTACAAGGGACTCAAGATGCGCATCCCGAATCTCGGCGGCAAGGTCATCGCTCAGGGCGGGCGGCACGACGGTGCTCACCCGGGCGGCGAGATCTACGCCGCCCTCGAGCGGGGCGTCATCGACGCCTGCGGAGTGGGTCGGCGCCGCATGACGACATGAAGCTGGGTCTCCACAAGACCGCGCGGTACTACTACTACCCGGGCTGGCACGAGCCGGGAACGATAAACGAGTTTGGCTTCAACAAGAAGGCCGTACGAGGCGCCTACCCGGTCGATCTGCGGCGGACGCTCGACCATGCCGTCGGCGGCAGTCCAGGTCTATAGTCGGCACGGACTTACCACACCGAAGAACGCGATCGCGCTCGAGCGACTCGAGAACGGACGTTCAAGGGCAAGGTCGAGATTCTCGCCTTCCCGGCGCCGGTGCTGCGCGATCTCAAGAAGCTGGCGGTCGAGGTCGTCAGGGAAGAGTCCGAGAAGACCCCCATGGCCCGCAAGGTGCACGCGTCCTTCACGAAGTTCCAGGCGCTGGTGGGCCCCTGGGACCACGTCGCCGAAGGCGCCTACCATCAGTTCGTCGGCGGCGGTGAGGAGGCGCGTCGCGTGAGATGACCCGCGGAACGACGCAGAGTTCATCGTGAAGGCGAGCGGGGCGATCGCTGGCCGCTCGCCGGGTTGCCGCCATCGTCGACGCCCCCAACGTCATCGCGCAGCCGAAGGTCCAGTGGCGTATGTCCACGGCCTGGACCGCGGCGCTCGACGTGATCCAGGGCGCGGCCCAGCGGCTGGCGAAGGTCGTCGAGGAGATGAGCGGCGGGCGGTTCCGGATCGAGGTCTTCCCGGGCGGCCAGATCATGCCGCCATTCGACTGCTTCGACGCCGCCTCGAAGGGCACCGATCGAGGCGTTCATGGCCGTCGCGGCACTACTGGGCAGACCAAGAGAGCCCGCGCATCGAGTGGTTCGCGACCGTCCCGTTCGGCATGAACCCCGAGGGCATGGCGGCCTGGTTCTACCAGGGCGACGGGCTCAAGCTCTGGGAGGAGGCGTACGCCGCCTTCAACCTCGTGCCGCGGCCCGGCCACGGCGATCGCTCCGCAGATGGCCGGATGGTTCCGGAAGAAGATCAACACGATCAGCGACTACAAGGGGCTCAAGATGCGCATGGCAACGGGCCTCGGCCGCAAGGTCTATCGCCAAGGCGGGCGGCACGGCGGTCCTCACCCCGGGCAACGAGATCTACGCCGCGCTCGAGCGAGGCGTCATCGACGCCTGCCGAATGGATCGGGCCGCACGACGACATGAAGCTTGGGCCTCCACAAGACCGCGCGCTACTACTACTACCCGGGCTGGCACGAGCCCGGCACGACGCAGCGAGTTCGGCTTCAACAAGAAGGCGTACGACGCGCTCCCGGTCGATCTGCGGCGGACGCTCGACCATGCCGCCGCGGCAGTCCAGGTCTATGGCCTCACGGACTTCCACGCCGAAGAACGCGATCGCGCTCGGAGCGACTCAAGACGGAGTTCAAGGGCAAGGTCGAGGTTGCTCCAGCTCCCGGTGCCGGTGCTGCGCGATCTCAAGAAGCTGGCGGCCGAGGTCGTCAGGAAGAATCCGAGAAGACTCCCATGGCCAGGAAGGTGCACGCGTCCTTCACGAAGTTCCAGGCGCTGGTGGGCCCCTGGGACCACGTCGCCGAAGGCGCCTACCATCAGTTCGTCGCGGTGTGAGGAGGGCAGCGTGATGACCGAACGACGCAGGTTCATCGCGAAGGCGAGCGGGGCGGTGGCGGCCGTCGCCGCTGCCGCCATCGTCGACGCCCCCAACGTCATCGCGCAGCCGAAGGTCCAGTGGCGGATGTCGACGGCCTGGACCCCGGCGCTCGACGTGCTGCAGGGCGCGGCCCAGCGACTGGCGAAGGTCGTCGAGGAGATGAGCGGCGGGCGGTTCCGGATCGAGGTCTTCCCGGGCGGCCAGATCATGCCGCCGTTCGGCTGCTTCGACGCCGCCTCGCAGGGCACCATCGAGGCGTTCATGGCCGTCTGCGACACTACTGGGCCGACAAAGGAGCCCGCGGTCGAGTGGTTCGCTACCGTCCCGTTCGGCATGAACCCCGAGGGCATGGCGGCCTGGTACTACCAGGGCGACGGGCTCAAGCTCTGGGAGGAGACATACGCCGCCTTCAACCTCGTGCCGCGCCCGGCCACGTCGGCTGCTCCGCAGATGGCCGGATGGTTCCGGAAGAAGATCAACACGATCGGCGACTACAAGGGCCTCAAGATGCGCATTGGCACGGGCCTCGGCGGCAAGGTCATCGCCAAGGCGGGCGGCACGGCGGTCCTCACCCCGGCTGCGGAGATCTACGCCGCGCTCGAGCGGGGCGTGATCGACGCCGGCGAATGGATCGGGCCGCACGACGACATGAAGCTGGGCCTCCACAAGACCGCGCGCTACTACTACTACCCTGGCTGGCACGAGCCCGGCACCACGCACGAGTTCGGCTTCAACAAGAAGGCGTACGAGGCGCTCCCGGTCGATCTGCGGCGGACGCTCGACCACGCCGCCGCGGCCGTCCAGGTCTATGGCCTCGACGGACTATCCACGTCGAAGAACGCGATCGCGCTCGAGCGACTCAAGACGGAGTTCAAGGGCAAGGTCGAGGTGCTCCCGCTCCCGGTGCCGGTGCTGCGCGATCTCAAGAAGCTGGCGGCCGAGGTCGTCAGGAAGAATCCGGAGAAGACCCCATGGCCAGGAAGGTGCACGCGTCCTTCACGAAGTTCCAGGCGCTGGTGGGCCCCTGGGACCACGTCGCCGAAGGCGCCTACCATCAGTTCGTCGCAGTGTGAGGAGGGCAGCGTGACGACCGAACGACGCAGGTTCATCGCGACGGCGAGCGGGGCGATGGCGGCCGTCGCCGCTGCCGCCATCGTCGACGCCCCCAACGTCATCGCGCAGCCGAAGGTCCAGTGGCGGATGTCCACGGCCTGGACCCCGGCGCTCGACATGCTGCAGGGCGCGGCCCAGCGACTGGCGAAGGTCGTCGAGGAGATGAGCGGCGGGCGGTTCCGGATCGAGGTCTTCCCGGGCGGCCAGATCATGCCGCCGTTCGAGTGCTTCGACGCCGCCTCGAAGGGCACCATCGAGGCGTTCATGGGCGCGCCGTACTACTGGGCCGACAAAGGAGCCCGCGATCGAGTGGTTCGCGACCGTCCCGTTCGGCATGAACCCCGAGGGCATGGCCGCCTGGTACTACCAGGGCGACGGGCTCAAGCTCTGGGAGGAGGCGTACGCCGCCTTCAACCTCGTGCCGCGCCCGGCCCGGCGATTGCTCCGCAGATGGCCGGCTGGTTCCGGAAGAAGATCAACACGATCGGCGACTACAAGGGGCTCAAGATGCGCATGGGCCCGGCCTCGGCGGCAAGGTCATCGCCAAGGCGGGCGGCACGGCGGTCCTCACCCCGGGCAGCGACATCTACGCCGCCCTCGAGCGGGGCGTCATCGACGCCTGCGAATGGATCGGGCCGCACGACGACATGAAGCTCGGGCCTGCACAAGACCGCGCGCTACTACTACTACCCGGGCTGGCACGAGCCCGGCACCATGCAGCGAGTTCGGCTTCAACAAGAAGGCGTACGAGGCGCTTCCGGTCGACTCTGCAGCGGACGCTCGACCATGCCGCCGCCGCCGTGCAGGTCTATGGCCTCACGGACTACCACGCGAAGAACGCGATCGCGCTCGAGCGACTCAAGACGGAGTTCAAGGGCAAGGTCGAGGTGCTCCAGCTCCCGGTGCCGGTGCTGCGCGATCTCAAGAAGCTGGCGGCCGAGGTCGTCAAGGAAGAATCCGGAGAAGACCCCATGGCCAGGAAGGTGCACGCGTCCTTCACGAAGTTCCAGGCGCTGGTGGGCCCCTGGGACCACGTCGCCGAAGGCGCCTACCATCAGTTCGTCGCGGTGTGAGGAGGGCAGCGTGATGACCGAACGACGCAGGTTCATCGCGACGGCGAGCGGTGCGATGGCGGCCGTCGCCGCTGCCGCCATCGTCGACGCCCCCAACGTCATCGCGCAGCCGAAGGTCCAGTGGCGAATGTCCACGGCCTGGACCCCGGCGCTCGACGTGCTGCAAGGCGCGGCCCAGCGACTGGCGAAGGTCGTCGAGGAGATGAGCGGCGGGCGGTTCCGGATCGAAGTCGTTCCCGGGCGGCCAGATCATGCAGCCGTTCGAGTGCTTCGACGCCGCCTCACAGGGCACGATCGAGGCGTTCATGGGGTCGCCGCAATACTGGGCCGACAAAGGAGCCCGCGATCGAGTGGTTCGCGACCGATCCCGTTCGGCATGAACCCCGAGGGCATGGCCGCCTGGTACTACCAGGGCGACGGGCTCAAGCTCTGGGAGGAGGCGTACGCCGCCTTCAACCTCGTGCCGCGCCCCGGCCCGGCGTTGTGCCCCGCAGATGGCCGGCTGGTTCCGGAAGAAGATCAACACGATCGGCGACTACAAAGGGCTCAAGATGCGCATTGGCACGAGCCTCGGCGGCAAGGTCATCGCCAAGGCGGGCGGCACGGCGGTCCTCACCCCGGCCAGCGAGATCTACGCCGCGCTCGAGCGCGGCGTGATCGACGCCGCCGAATGGGTCGGGCCGCATGACGACATGAAGCTGGGCCTCCACAAGACCGCGCGCTACTACTACTACCCGGGCTGGCACGAGCCCGGCACCACGAACGAGTTCGGCTTCAACAAGAAGGCGTACGACGCGCTCCCGGTCGATCTGCGGCGGACGCTCGACCACGCCGCCGCGGCCGTCCAGGTCTATGGCCTGACGGACTACCACGCGAAGAACGCGATCGCGCTCGAGCGACTCAAGACGGAGTTCAAGGGCAAGGTCGAGGTGCTCCAGCTCCCGGTGCCGGTGCTGCGCGATCTCAAGAAGCTGGCGGCCGAGGTCGTCAGGAAGAATCCGAGAAGACTCCCATGGCCAGGAAGGTGCACGCGTCCTTCACGAAGTTCCAGGCGCTGGTGGGCCCCTGGGACCACGTCGCCGAAGGCGCCTACCATCAGTTCGTCGCAGTGTGAGGAGGGCAGCTGATGACCGAACGACGCAGGTTCATCGTGAAGGCGGGCGGGGCGATGGCGGCCGTTGCCGCTGCCGCCATCGTCGACGCCCCCAACGTCATCGCGCAGCCGAAGGTCCAGTGGCGAATGTCCACGGCCTGGACCCAAGCGGCGATCGACGTGCCGCAGGGCGCGGCCCAGCGGCTGGCGAAGATCGTCGAGGAGACGAGCGGCGGGCGATTCCGGATCGAGGTCTTCCCGGGCGGCCAGATCATGCCGCCGCTCGACTGCTTCGACGCCGCCTCGCAGGGCACGATCGAGGCGCTTTCATGGCCGGGTCGATCTACTGGGACCACGAAGGAGCCGCGCGTTCGAGTGGTTCATGACCGTCCCGTTCGGCATGAACTCCGAGGGCATGGCGGCCTGGTACCACCAGGGCGACGGGCTCAAGCTCTGGGAGGAGACGTACGCCGCCTTCAACCTCGTGCCGCGCCCGGGCCCAGCGAGCGGCCCCGCAGATGGCCGGATGGTTCCGGAAGAAGATCACCACGATCGGCGACTACAAGGGGCTCAAGATGCGCATGCCGGGCCTCGGCGGCAAGGTCGTCGCCAGGGCGGGCGGCACGGCGGTGCTTACTCCGGGCGCGAGATCTACGCCGCGCTCGAGCGCGGCGTGATCGACGCCTCCGAATGGATCGGGCCGCACGACGACATGAAGCTCGGTCTCCACAAGACCGCGCGCTACTACTACTACCCTGGCTGGCACGAGCCCGGCACCATGCAACGAGTTCGGCTTCAACAAGAAGGCGTACGAGGCGCTTCCGGTCGATCTGCGGCGGACGCTCGACCATGCCGCCGCCGCCGTGCAGGTCTATGGCCTCACGGACTTCCACGCGAAGAACGCGATCGCGCTCGAGCGACTCAAGACGGAGTTCAAGGGCAAGGTCGAGATTGTCCAGCTCCCGGTGCCGGTGCTGCGCGATCTCAAGAAGCTGGCGGCCGAGGTCGTCAGGGAAGAATCCGAGAAGACCCCATGGCCAGGAAGGTGCACGCGTCCTTCACGAAGTTCCAGGCGCTGGTGGGTCCCTGGGACCACGTCGCCGAAGGCGCCTACCATCAGTTCGTGGCCGCGTGACCACGGGCGACCGATGAACGGCGGATGACGAGCACCGTGACGGTGCCGCGGCAGTGGGCCCGGCTCGACTGGCGGCTCCTCTGGCTCGCCGCGGCGATTCTTCTCTGCCTTGCCCTGTCCCCGCTGGAGGCGCAGCAGGCGCGACGCCCGTTCCGGATCGGCGTCCTCAACGCGGCGTGGGCGGCGAGCCATCCGACTGTCGAAGGGCTCAAGGCCGGGCTCAAGGAGCTCGGCTTCGAGGACGGCCGCGACGTGACGTTCGACATCCGCTTCACCGAAGGGAAGCTGGACACGATGCCCGCGGCCGCCGAGGCCCTCGTCAAGGCCGGTGTCGACCTGATCTTCACGAGCCAGGAGGCTGCCACGCAACGCCGCGAAGGACGCGACGAAGAGCGTGCCCATCGTGTTCACCCTGGTGGGCGACCCGGTGGGCGCCGGCATCGTCGGCAAGCTCGCCCAGCCCGGCGGCAACGTGACGGGTGTGTCGAGCCTCCAGACCGAGCTGGTGGCGAAGCGTCTGGAGGTCCTCAAGACACTCGCTCCGGCCGTCCGCCGGGTCTGGCTCATCTACTACAGCGTCGACCTGGGCACCACGCCGATGATCACCAAGGCGCTCGAGGCGGCGCAGCGCATGAAGCTGGAGCTGCTGCCGAAAGGTGTGCTCGACGCCGGACGAGCTGAAGCGGGTGCTCCGCGAAGTCCGGCGCGACGACGCGGTGCTCGCGCCGGAAGGCTCGAACCCGGATCTTACCATCGCGATCATCGAGCGGTCGCTCGCCTTGCGAGTCCCGGCCGTCTTCGGGACGGCGCCTCTGGATCGGCTATGGCGGTCTCATGTCGTACGGGCCCGACTACTACGCGCAGGGGGTCCAGGCCGCCGCGCTGGTCGCCAAGATTCTGCGCGGGGCCCGGCCTCAGGACCTGCCCGTCGAAGGCGCCGAGAAGATCGATCTCGCGGTGAACCTCAAGACCGCCGAGCTGCTCGGCCTCACCGTGCCGCGAAAGATCCTGCTCCGCGCCGACGCCTTCCGGCGATGAAGAACCCGACCTCGCGCGGCCGGCTCTTCCGCAAGTACGTCGTCGTCCTTCTCGTCCTGGTCGGTGGCGTGCTGATGGCGTCGAGCCTGGTCGAGCTCTACTTCTCCTACCGGGAGACTCAGGGCGCGATCGTCCGGGTCGAGCGCGCGAAGGCGGTGGCGGCGGCGGCCCGCATCGAGCAGTTTCTGAAAGAGGTCGAGCTGCAGGTGCGCGAGACGACCCGGACCGCGTCCGACGATCCCGACGCGAGCCAGGTGGGACCAGGCGAGGCTGGGATTTCGGCAAGGGTCTGGGAGCGGCGCTGGCGGAGCAGCGCGAGCTCGATTTCCTCGAGAGTCCTCCGCAACGTCCCCGCCATCGGCGCAGCTCAGCCATCTCGACCTCGCCGGCAAGGAGCAGCTCCGTGTCTCTCGCCTGGAGCCGGACGTGGTCGGAAGCCAGGAGGACTTCTCCCGGGCGCCCAAGTTCGTCGAGGCGACGAGCCGGCAAGACGTACTGGAGTCCCGTCTACCTCAAGAACGACTCCGAGCCGTATGTGACGCTGGCCGTGCCGGTCGGCAAGTACGCCGTCGAGGTGACCACGGCGGAAGTCAGCCTCGGGCGCCGTGCTGAAGATCGTCTCCCAGATCGAGGTCGGCCCGGGCGGACACGCCTACGTGGTGGATTCCCGCAACCAGCTGGTCGCCCATCCGGACAGTCGGATGCTGCGGGAGAAGCGCGATCTCTCCGCTCCTCGTCCAGGTGAAGTCAGCCCGGGCCGAACGCTCAGGACCCGCGGCCGACGCCCCGGTCGCCGTGGTCGCCGACGGCCTCGGCGGCGGGCGGGTCCTCGCGGCGCACGCGCCGATCGCCGCCCTCGGCTGGCTCGTGTTCGTCGAACGGCCCGCCGCGGACGCCTACGCTCCCTCCGGGCGCCGATCATCCGGAGCGCCGTCATCTTCGTGCTCGGCCTCGGGCTGTCGGTGCTGGCGAGCGTTCTCCTCGCCCGGCGAATGGTCGCGCCGATCCGGGCGCTGCAGGAAGGCGCGGCGCGAATCGGCGCCGGCGACCTCGGCCATCGCATCGAGGTCCGGACCGGCGACGAGCTGCAGGCGCTCGGGGACGAGCTCAACCGGACGCGGCCACCCGCGGCTCGAGGAGTCGTACGCCGAGCCTGGAGCGCACTGGTCGCCGAGCGCACCACACGAGCTGACCGAGGCGCTGCGGCGGCTGACCGCGCGCCTCTCGGAAGTGGGGCGGGCGGTCAGCTCGACCCTCGATCTGCAGACCGTGCTCAACAGCATCGTGGTGCACGCCGGCCCCTCGCCGATGCGCCGACGGGTGCGCGATCTGCCGTCGTACGACAGGCCACCCAGGAGTTCCATCTGCGGGCCACCCACAACTACGATCCGGCGCTGGTGGCGTCGATCGGCGCCTCACCGCTCCGCAAGGGTGAGGGCGTGATGGGGCGCGCGGCCGAGCAGGGGAGCCGATCCAGATCCCCGACATCACACAGCCGGGCGCCTACGACACGCGGCAGCGCGACGTGCTGGTGCGGGCCGGCTTCCGCGCGCTCCTCTCCGTCCCGCTCCTGTTCGAGGACCGCATCATCGGCAGCCTCTCGGTCAACCGCAAGGCGCCCGGCGAAGTACAGTCCCGACGTCATCGAGCTGCTCAAGACGTTCGCGACGCAGTCGGCTGCTCGCGCTCGAGAACGCCCGCCTCTTCCGCGAGATCGCGCGACAAGAGCCGGCAGCTCGAGGTCGCCAGCCAGCACAAGTCGGAGTTCCTGGCCAACATGTCGCACGAGCTGCGGACGCCGCTGAACGCGATCATCGGCTTCTCGGAGGTGCTGTCGGAGCGGATGTTCGGCGAGCTGAACGAGCAAGCAGGCCGAGTACCTGCAACGGACATCCACGCCTCGGGCACGCCACCTCCTCTCGCTGATCAACGACATCCTCGATCTGTCCAAGGTCGAGGCCGGGCGGATGGAGCTGGAGCTGTCGGACTTCCACCTGCCGGCGGCGCTCGACAGATGCCTGTGACGCTGGTGCGCGAGCGGGCGGTCGCGGCGGGGCATCGCGCTGCGGGTCACCGTCGACGAGCGGCTCGGCGAGATGCGCGCCGACGAGCGCAAGATCAAGCAGGTGATGCTGAACCTGCTGTCCAACGCGATCAAGTTCACGCCGGAGGGCGGCCGGATCGAGGTCCGCGGCGGTGCCGGTCGACGGGTTCGTCGAGGTCTCGGTCAGCGACACGGGCGTCGGCATCGCGCCGGAGGATCAGGAGGCGGTGCTTCGAGGAGTTCCGCCAGGTCGGGACGAGCGCGGCCAAGCAGCGAGGGCACCGGGCTGGGCCTCGCCCTGTGCCGGAAGTTCATCGAGCTGCACGGCGGCAAGATCTGGGTGCGGAGCCGGGTTGGCGTGGGGTCCACCTTCACGTTCACCATACCGGCCGGCGCCTGACCTCTCGTGAGTGGGCGGGCTCCCGGCGATGCCCCGCGGCATGCGGCCGTCGGCGCACTCCTGGTGGCGGCGCGCCGCGGTGTTGCTGGAGCAGCGGCGGCCTCATCGTGCGCCTCGTCCACACCGATCCCTGGACCACCAGCCTGCGGCGCGAGCTTTCCGCCCTCGGTCGTCCTGGCCGTGGTGCTCAGCGCGGCCCACCGCCGCATGCATCTTCGCGCAGTGGTGGCAGGGCGGACGCCCGGTTCTGGCTGGTCGCCTCGTGCATGGCACTGGCCTCGACGTGCTTCATCTTCTCGCTCGCCCACACTTCCGTCGCCAACACCTTGATCCTCATGTCCCTGGGGCCCTACGTGGCCGGGTGCTGGGCTGGCTCCTGCTCGGCGAGCGGGTCGCGCCGCGCACGTGGCTGGCGATGGGCGTCGCGCTGCGGGCGCGGTGATCATGGTCTCCAGCTCGTACCGCCGAGGCGTGCTGGTGGGGATCTGCTCGCGATGGTCATGGCCGTGAGCTTCGCCGTGGCCACCGTGCTCATCCGCCGGCATCCCGAGGTCCAGATGACGCCGCGGCGGCGCTGGCCACCGCGCTCACCGGGCTGATCGCGCTGCCCATGGCGCAGCCGCTCGCGGCCGCGGGACGCGATCTGGCCCTGCTCGGCGTTCTTCGGCATGGGGCAATTCGCCGTCGGCTTCCTGCTCTTCATGGCCGGCGCGCGACTGATTCCGGCGGCGGAGAGCTCGCTGATCGGCATGCTGGAGACGGTGCTGGGGCCGCTCTGGGTGTGGCTCGTGCTGAGCGAGCGGCCCAGCGCGGCGACGCTGACCGGCGGAAGCCTCATCCTGGGCGCCCTGGTAGGTCAACGCGATCGTCGACCTCGTGACGCCACGCCGAGCGGTATATCGTAGGCCGGTGACCGACGCGACTCACCTCAACCCCGCAGGGTCGGCGCGGGACCGCAAGGGACGACGAATGCTGGTCGAGTACGCCTGCAGCGATCGCGTGGCGACGCTCACGCTCAACCGCCCCGAGAAGCTCAACGCCTTCAACGACGATCTCGTCGTGGCCTTCAAGACGCGCTGCGCCGCTTCGACGCCGACCCCGAGGCCCAGGTGGCGATCATCCACGGCCGCGGGCGCGCGTTCTCGAGCGGCGCCGACGTGCAGCAGCGGCAGCTGCGCAAGCGTGAAGAGTTCGAGCGGCTGGGCGCCCGCAGGGCTATCGGCGCCACTCCGGCGACCTGCTCACGAAATCGGTCAACTGGAAGCCGGTGATCGCGCGCCCCACGGCTACGTGCTGCGGCCTGGCCGTCGGCATCGTGCTGGAATCCGACCTGATCGTCGCCGAGGCAGGGACGCAGTTTCAGATCACCGAGACGCCGCGCGGTCTGGCGCGGCGCCAAGTACTGGGGCATGATGCACTTCCGCGGCGCCGGTGCCTTCGGCACCGAGGTGGCGCTGACGGGCCGCTTCTTCACGGCCGAGGAGGCGCTGGCGGCGGGCGTGATCAACCGCGTGGCGCCGGCCGGCACTTCTGGACGCCGCGCGCGAGCTCGCGCAGGCCGTGGCCAAAGAACCCGCCGCTCAGCGTCAGGGCCACCGTGCGGTCCCGCCGCTGGTACATGGATCAGCTCGGGCGCGAGATCGTGATGCAGATGGCGCCGCTCAAGCTCTATCTCACGGAAGATTTCCAGGAAGCCGCGCGCGCCTTCACGGAGAAGCGGGCGCCCGCGGCGTTCAAGGGACGCTAAGATACCGGCGAAGGAGATATCAGCATGGCGTTTCTGGTGAAGCGACGGCTTCCGCCTCTACTACGAAGACACGGGCGGCAACGCGCCGGCGATCGCTGTTCCTGCACGGCGCGGGCGGCAATCACCTGAGCTGGTGGCAGCAGGTGCCGGTATTCGCCGAGGAGTATCGCTGCGTCACCGCCGACCAGCGCGGCTTCGGGCAGTCGCCGGACGTGCCCGGCGGGCCCGGGTCCCGCCGCGCTCGCCACCGACGCGCTCGCGCTGCTCGATCACCTGGGATCGCGCGCGCCGCGCTGGTCGCGCAGTCGATGGGAGGCTGGGCGGCGGTGGGCGCGGCGGTGCGCGCGCCCGAGCGGTTCTGGGCGGTCGTCGCTGGCCAACACCGTCGGCAACCTCACCAACCCGGAGATCGCCGCCGCTGCAGCAGCGGCTCGCCGCCGCGAGCCCGCCCCGCCCGGCCGTGCTGTGGCACGCGGCGCTGGGCCCGACGTTCCGCAAGACGCAGCCGGTCCTGAGCTTCCTCTACGCGCAGATCGCCGGCGTCAATCGCGCCGCGGCCCGCCGATTTCAGCGATCAGCTCGGCCGCCTGACCACGCCGGTGGAGCGCTACGCCGCCACCCGGCGTGCCGACGATGTTCCTGACCAGCGACGAGGACGGCCTCATCTGGCCCGAGCTGTCGAAGACGGTGCACGCGCACGTCCCCGGCTCGCGCTTCGAGCGCGTGGAGGCCGCCGGCCACTCGACGTACTTCGAGCGGCCCGACGTCTTCAACCGCGAGGTGGGCGCGTTTCTCAAGGCGGCATCGGCCATGAAGTGGTGTCGCTTCCAGTCGGGCCGCACGATCTCGTACGGCATCATCGAGGACGACCACGGTCACCGAGGTCGCGGGCAGCCCGTTCGAGAGCTCACACGCGGACGATCGAACACCGTGCGGCTGAGCCGGGTCAAGCTGCTGGTGCCGGTCATTCCCCGACCTTCTACGCCGCCGGCGTCAACTACCGCGAGCACGTCACCGAGATGGCCCAGCGCCGCGGCGTGAAGCCGGAGTTCCCGCCCGCAGCGCCGACGTCGGCTACCGCGCCAACAACGCGCTGGTGGCCACCGACGAGCCGATCGTCATTCCCGAAGGACGCGACGCGATCAGGTGCAGTACGAGGGCGAGCTGGTGGTGGTGATCGGCAAGCGCTGCAAGCGCGTCTCGGAGGCCGAGGCGCTCGACTACGTCTTCGGCTACACGATCGGCAACGACGTCAGCGAGCGCACCTGGCAGCGCGGCGACCGGACGTTCTGGCGCGGCAAGAACACCGACACCTTCAAGCCGATGGGCCCGTGGATCGTCACCGGCCTCGATCCCGACGACCTGCGGGTCACGATCCGGCTCAACGGCAAGGAGATGTTCACCTACGCCGTGAAGGACGCGATCTTCGGCGTGCGCCAGTTCATCAGCCGCATGAGCCAGTACCTCACGCTCCATCCGGGCGACGTGCTGTGGATGGGCACCGACGGCGCGACCGAGAACATGAAGGACGGCGATCGTCGTCGAGGTCGAGGTCCCGGGCATCGGCGTGCTGCGCAACCCGGTCGTTCGTGAACGCTAGGTTAGGTCTGCCGGGTGTCGTGGAATCGATACGATTGACAGCCCCGTCGGGCGCGACGAGACTAGATGCCATGGTCGTGGACGACGCCGCTCTTCAGCGCCTCTCGCGACGACCTTCTCGCCGCGATCAGCGCCGCCATTCGCCAGTCCGAACACCGTTTCACTGAGGCGATCTCGGCGGCCGAAGCGCGACTCGGGGCCAAGATCGAGGCCTCGGCAGCCGACACGCGGCTCGGTACCCAGATCGATACTTCGGCGGCCGAAGCGCGGCTCGGGGCCCGGATCGAGGCCTCGGCGGCCGAAGCGCGGCTCGATACTTCGGCCGGCCGAAGCGCGACTCGGGGCCCGGATCGAGGCCTCGGCGGCCGAAGCGCGGCTCGATACCGGCGGCCGAGGCGCGGCTCGGGGCCTGGATCGCCCCTGGCGGCCGAAGCGCGACTCGGGGCCCGGATCGAGGCCTCGGCGGCCGAAGCGCGGCTCGATACTTCGGCGGCCGAAGCGCGACTCGGGGCCCGGATCGAGGCCTCGGCGGCCGAAACGCGTCGACACATGGGCGTGGTGGCCGAAGGCCTTCGATCCAACATCACGCTCGTCGCCGAGGGTGTCGTCACGCTTACCGAGCGACTCGGTGCCGAGATGCGCGAGGGGGTCGAGATCATCGACCGCCGGCTCCTGCGTGTCGAGGCCCGGCTCCTCGCGACTGGACCACCAGGCCCACCTCACATCTAGGCGCTCGGTCTAGCGGGCCGCTCCGTTCAGCGCGAGGTTGGCGTCGACGACGAGGCTGGATCAGGCCGCGGATGTCGAAGGTCTCCCAGTCCTGCGAGCGGCCGAGGCGCACCACCACGAGGCGCTCGGCCGGCGCCGACGACGATGCGCTGGCCCTGCGTGCCCGAGGCGAAGAAGGAATCCGACGGCATCCCGCCACGCACCCGGTTGCGCGAGTACTCGGCGGGGCCGCGGTTGGTGAAGAAGCCGGCCGCGTAGCCGTCGCGCGAGCCCTCCGTCGGCGACGCCGAGAAGTCCACCCAGCCCTCGGGCAGGATCCGACGCCCATCCACGACACCATCGTTGGCGTAGAGCAGGCCGAAGCGCGCCCAGTCGCGGGCGGTCGCGTACATAGGTGGAGCCGACCGGCGTGCCGGCGGCGTCGAACTCCAGCGTCGCGTGGCGCATCCCGACCGGTCCGAACAGCTCGCGCTCGGCCAGCTGGCGCACGTCCTCGGCCCGCCCGCCGACGGCATCGGTCACGATCCGCGACAGGATGAGCGTGCTGGGGCTGCTGTAGTGGTAGCGCGTGCCGGGCGGCGCCGTTGAGGGGGCGCCGACTCGGCGAAGGCCGCCATGTCCGGCTGCGTGAAGAGCGTGCGCGAGGACGGATCGAAGCCGCTGTTGGTCTCGTCGAGCGCCAGCCCGCTCGTCATGCGCATGAGCTGCTCGATGGTGATCGCGTGGCGCGGATCCGACGGATTCCGCCAGGCCGCCACCGGGGCCGGCGCTGGCCGCGAGCTTGCCCTGGCGTACCAGGATGCCGACGAGCGCGTTGGTGACCGACTTGGTCAGCGACCAGCCGAGCAGCGGCGTGTCGATCCCGTAGCCCCGCGCGTAGCGCTCGGCCACGATGCGCCCGTCGTGCAGCACGAGCACCGCCTTCGTCTCGCGACGGGGTCCGGTCGCCGGCTCGGCGAAGGCGCGATCGAGGCGCGGCCCGCAGCTTCTCGTCGGTCGGCTCGACCACGGCGGCCCCGGCGATCTCCGGAGCGCTCGAGGTCGGCGCCGCATCACCGGGCGGTGACGCGGCGGTCATGGTCACGTTGGGTCGCCGCGGGTAGACGAGTCGACAGCCGGCGCCGTCGCGGTCGACCGCGCGACTCTCGAACCGGCCGCCCAGCGACACGGTCACCGATCTTCGGCTCGATCCACCCGGTAGCGCAGGCACCGGGAGGAGGCGGCGGATGCCGGGCATGTTCTGGAATATCTCGGTCAAGGTCTGGTGGGGTCCAGCCCGGCGACGAACGTCTCCGAGCAGAGCGTGTGGCTCACCAGGCCGGTGGCCACGCGCACCGCCTTGTCCGGGCGGAGCACGAGCGCGACCGCGGCGATGCCGGCGACGATCAGGCCGAGAACGACGAGGAGAGAACCTTGCGCACGCCTGTGCGCGTCGCGCGCGCCCTACCCGCGCGCCGCCACGCCCTTCTGCAGCGGGTCGTCGTAGAACGTCGCCAGCGACTCGAGCACCGGCGCCGTGTCGCCCGCGAACGACGAGCCGTGCATCACCGCCAGCGTCCGCGGCCGAAGCGCCGCCAGCCGGCGGATGGTGGCGCCGGTGGCCGGCGTCGACGCCGTGTAGCCGAAGCTGGCCTCGGCGGCCATCGCCGGGCCCGAGGATGTCGCCGTCGGTCACGGCCGGCGGATCGCCCACGTGGGTGAAGAGGTCGCTGGTGAAGAGCGTGCCGGTCGTCTCCTCGAAGAGCAGCCCGGCGTCCCAGCAGTGCGGCACGTGGGGCGTGTCGAGGCGCCGCACCCGGCGGCCGCCGAGGTCGAGGACCTCGTCGTTGGCCAGCGCCCGCGGCGGGCGCGGCGCCTGATCGTTCAGCCAGATCGCGCAGCCGATCGCGCCGTGGGTGACCGTGGCGTCCGGCGCGGCCGCCAGCCACTCGTCGAGCGAGCCGCACTCGTCGGCCTCGATGTGACTGAACGCGATCCAGCGCAGCCGCCGCACGTCCATCACGCGCGCAACCGCCTGGGAGACCGCGGGGAAGAGCGACCGCTGGCCGCAGTGGAAGAGCAGCGGCTCCTCGGCGTCGACCAGGAACTGGTTGAACGTGAACCGCTTGGGACCGACCGCGGGCAGGAAGGTCGAGAGCCGGTAGATCCGCTCGGCGATCTCGTCGACCCGCGTCTCCATCGAAGCGGCAGCCTAGGCCGCCGCGACCTGGGCGGTGGTGGGCGTGTCGCCGGCGATCGTGGTGCGACGCATGTCGCGCGGCTGCGTCTCGTCGTAGCGACGGGCGCGGTGCATCATCTGCCGGTTGTCCCACATGACCACGTCCCACGTGCGCCACTTGTGCGCGTAGACGAACGCCGGCTGGGTGGCGTGCTCGGTCAGGTCCTTCAAGAGAATGCGCGCCTCCGCGATCGGCATGCCGATGATGGCGCCGGCGTGCGACGAGAGATAGAGCGACCGGCGGCCGCTGACCGGATGCGTGCGCACCAGGCGCTGGCGCACCGGCCGGAACATCGCGCGCTCCTCGTCCGAGTACTCCAGCATGCCGAGCGAGCCGCGCGAGTACATCAGCGAGTGCTCGCACACGAGATCCTCGACCAGCGCCTTGGTGTCGGCGTCGAGGGCGTCGTAGGCCGCCCGCATGTCGGCGAACTCGGTGTTGCCGCCGACCGGATTCACCACGCGCGCCGACAGGATCGAGTACTTGGCGGGGATGGCGCGGAACGAGCTGTCGGAGTGCCAGAGCATGTTGCCGAGGTTGAACGCGCGCTGGCGGGAGTCGAGCGGCAGCGGCCGGCCGTCCCTTGCCGAGGTTGGACACGTCGCCCATGCCGACCTGTCAGGCGCCGGTCCTCCGGCTTGGTGATGTTGCCGCCGCGGCCCTCCTCGAAGACGCCGAAGTTCAGGCTGAACGCCATCTGCTGCTCGTCGGTGACCTTCTGGTCGTGGAACACCAGCACCGCGTAGCGGTCCATGCCCGCCTCGATCGCGGCGACCTCGTCGCGCGACAGCGGCTGCGTGATATCGATCCCCGACACCTCGCCCGCGAACACGGACACGGATGGATCTGGCGGATGGACACGGTCATCGGCATGGGCTCCTCTGCGGAGAATGGTACCCTCGGGGCACCGAGTTCCGGAAGGAGCGCATGCGGCCATTCGAAGGCGATCAAGATCCTCGACTGCACCCATGTGCTGGCCGGGCCGTTCGCCGCCTACCAGCTGGCCGTCGCTCGGCGCCGACGTCATCAAGGTGGACGACCCGAACGAGCCGGACCAGAGCCGCGAGTCGGGCGCCGATCACGCGCTGAACAAGGCGCGGCATGGGCACCGGGCTTCCTCACCCAGGGCTCGAACAAGCGCGCGATCGCGCTGAACCTCAAGACCGAGGGCGGGCGCGAGGCGCTCAAGCGCCTGGTCGTCGAGTGGGCCGACGTGCTGGTGGAGAACTACCGGCCCGGCGCCTTCAAGGCGCTGGGGCTGGGCTACGAGGATCTCGTCCCGGCTGAAGCCGACGCTGATCTACGCCTCGATGACCGCCTTCGGCCAGGAGCGGGCCGCGCGGCACGCAGACCGCCTACGACCACGCCATCCAGGCGACCTCCGGGATCACGGCGTCGACCGGGACCGAGGCCAGCGGCCCGATCAAGGCCGGCGCGCCGATGGTCGACTACGCCACGGGCACGATGGGCGCCTTCGCCATCTCGGCGGCGCTCTATCCAGAAGCTGCGCACCGGCCAGGGCCAGTACATCGACATGGCGATGCTCGACGTCGCGATGATCTTGCAGGGCTCGCACATCACCGACTACCTGCACTCCGGCCATCATCCCAAGCGCAGCGGCAACGTCATGCGCTTCGCCGCGTCCTCCGCCTTCCCGACCAAGGACGGCATGGTGCAGCTGGCCGCCAGCAACGCGCGGCAGCACCGTCGCTTCTACGAGGCGATCGGCGATCCGGACGAGGCCAAGCGCTCGAGCCTCGAGGAGCGCTACGAGCGCCACGCCGAGAAGCTGGCCGCCGTCGGCGAGAAGATGAAGGAGAAGACGGCGGACGAGTGGGAGACCTACCTGCAGTCGAAGCACGTGCCGGCCACGCGCGTGCGCGAGCTGCGCGAGGCGCTGGCCGATCCGCATCTGCAGACGCGCGGGGTGCTGCACCGGCACGCGGACGTCCCCGGCGTCGGCAAGCCCGTCACCGTGCCGCTGGCCGCGTTCAAGTTCGCGCACGACGGGCCGTCGATCGAGCGGCCGCCGGCGCGCGTCGGCGAGCACACCGGACGAGGTGCTGGCGGCGGTCGGCTACACGACCGAGCAGATCGCGGCGCTGCGGAGATCGGGGCGATCGCCTGACCGAGCTGCGCCGAGTGATTCCGGCAGGAGAGCCTGGGCATGCGGGACTGCCAGTTCGTGGATCTCAACGCGATCATGGACGAGGGCCGGCAGGTGACCGTGCTGTGGCAGGAGGACGAGTCGCTCGGCCTTCGTCGCCAACGGCGCGCGCGTACCGCAGCGAGTTCCACGTCAATCCCGTCCGCCGAGACCATGCTGCAGCTGCGCGGCGAGATGCGCCTGCATCTCACCTCACGCCGGACGGCGAGGAGAAGGTGCGCGTGCTCAAGGAGGGCGAGTACATGTACTGCCCGCCCGGCCTGCCGCACTCGCCGCGCTTTCTCCCGGGGCCTTCGCGCTCATCACCGAGCGCCGGCGGCGCCCCGGCGAGCAAGATCGCTTCCTCTGGTTCTGCGAGCGGTGCCGCGCGCAGGTCTACGAGGCCGTCTTCGAGGTCCGCGACTACGCCGAGAACCCGGTGAGCCTGGCCTACCGGGAGTACTACGGCTCGCGCGAGCATCGCACCTGCAAGGCCTGTGGGCACGTGATGCCCGCCCCGGACGACCGGTCGTTCGAGCAGGCGAACCCCGCGCAGCCGGCTTCGCTGAATCGTTCACGTGACGCACGCCTCCGCCCGCGTTCGGGCTGAGGCTCGGCGCCGAGACGCGCGCTCGCCCCGCTCCTTCGCAGCGCCGCCGAGTAGCCGCAGCCTCGCTCCACGCCGCTCCGTGTCGCCCACCGCACGAAACTTGTCGTCCGCGACCTCGGTGGGACTTCGACTCCGTGGTTAACATCTATGAGGACGAAGAGAAGACTGATATCGACATATGACCACGGGACCCATGGCAGCGGAGGAGCGTCCGGCGCTGCCGTGCCGTGCTACGATCGGCAGCCGGAACGTACGCTTGGTGACCTGCGCGAACGCGGGACTGACTGCTCGACGCCGAGGGTTCTCGGCCTCATCGCGGTGCTGTCCGTTGTGCTGGCGCTGGCCGCCATCGCGCCAGCCCATGCGCAGTCGATCTCCGCCGCCGACCTGGCCGGCAACTGGTCGGTCTCTCCAGCTCGCCACACCACCGGGCGCCTTCGCGGGCGCCGACGTCCGGTCCTACAGCGGCACGCTGACGTTCGACGCCACCGGCACGGTCACAGCCGGCACGCTCACCGGACGACCAGTTCACGAGCTTCACGGTGAGTGGCACCTGACGGTCACGGCCGCGGGAGTCGTGACGGCACGCTGGCCCTCGACGGCGGCCCCGCCACGCTCGACGTGCGCGAGGCCCGCCTGTTGCTCACCAAGCACACGATCGTCGGCGCCTCGACCATTCTCGGCAGCCCCGGCCTGTTCACCTTCGTCAAGCCTCGAGGCGGGCCAGCCGTTCACGCTATCGGCTGACCTCGCCGGGGACTGGAACTATCACGAGATCACGCCGAGCAACAATGTCATCCCGAAGCCGCCGGCGGCGGCGGGCGACGCCACCTGGGTGAACGGCAACATCACGTTCCACCAGCTACCCGACGCCCCGAACGGGTGCACCGAGGCGGACCTCACCCTCGCGGACGGTACGGTTCGCGCACAACGAGTCGGCGGCAATCCACCAAAGCTTCCTCTGATCGAGCGTCAGTGGCGGCGGCGCCGTCACGGGGGCCCGAGCGAACTTCAACACGCAAATCACCACGGACACCACCGGAACGCCGGCGCAGCGCGACCTCATCCTCGGCCTCACGAAGGGCAGCGACGTCGGGTTCCCCGGCATGGTGCTGATGTCCAAGATCACCCCCAGCCTCCCGCCCGGCTCCTTCACCCAGGCCGATCTCGGCGGCCCGTGGCGCCTCTACCTACAAACCGTGGAGAGCAAGCTTCAAGCATCCACCTGGCAGGTCGGCCTGACGACGTTCACAAGCGGCCGGCGCGTTCGGTGGCGGGACCCTGAGGACATCAACACCACACCGACGATCCTCACCGCCGGCTCGCTCCTGGTGAGCGCCAACGGCAGCGTGACCGGGACCCCAGCGCCGGCGCGGGCACGCTGGCCGACCTCTACTTGATCAAGGGCACGATGCGCGCCGCCAAGGATGTCATCACCGGCGTCGTCTCGGCCCAGGTGAGCGGGCGCGCGAAGACCTTCCATGGGATCGTCACCCTGGTCCGCGAGGTGACTCTCTCCGACCTCGGCCAGAGCATCTACACGGTGACCAAGGGCGGGACCGCCACGATCACGGTCCTTCGCACGGGCAATCGCGCTGGCACCCATACGGTGCACTACGAGGCGACCGGCGGCACGGCGCTCCTGGCCGACTATCAGGCGGCCAGCGGGACCCTCACGTTCGCGCCGAACGCGGCGAGCGCGACGTTCGTGGTCAAGACCAATCCCAACACGCTCGTGGACGGCAACCGCAGCGTCAACCCGTCCTCTCCGCCCCGACCGGCGCGGGCGCGTCCTGCTCGGGGCCACCGCGACGGCCGTGCTGAACATCGTCGACGAGGACAAGCCGGGCACCGTCAAGCTCAGCCAGGCCGCATACCCGATCCCCGAGGCCGGCAAGAACGTCGCGATCGTGATCCAGCGGACCCTCGGGAGCGGCGTCCGGCGCGGTCGTGCAGTTCGCGACGACGGACGGCACCGCGGTGGCCGGCGTGGACTCACACCGCCACCAACAGCAGCGTGACGTTCGGCGCGGGCGAGCCCAGCAAGACGGTGCTGGTCCCGATCTTGGAGACGGCGATCGTCGACGGCAGCCGCAGCTTCACCTTTGCCATCACCGGCGCGACCCCGCCGGGCACGGTGATCGGCACGCCGGCCTCGGCCCTGGTCACCATCGGCGACAACGACGTGGCCGGCTCGCTGGAGTTCAGCGCGGCGGCCTACTCGGTGGACGAGGGCAGCACGAGCACGATCACGGTCGTGCGCAGAGCCGGCACCGCCGGCGGCGTGCTGGTCGACTTCACGACGGCCGACGGCAGCGCCCGGCCGGCCACAATTACACGGCGACCTCGGGCACACTCACGTTCGACTCGACCAACACATCCAAGACGTTCACGGTCCAGACGCTCGATGACGGGCTGATCGAGGGCGACAACACCGTCCTGCTCACCCTCAGCAATCCCCGCTCGAGCAGCGGCGCCACCGGCGTCCCCGGGCTACCCGTCCTGGGCACGGTCAAGACCGCCGTGCTCACCATTAAGGACGCGCAGAAGGGCGTGCAGTTCACCTCGGCAACTACAGCGTGTCCGAGGCGACGAGCACGGCCACGATCAACCTGATCCGGACCGGCCCGCTCACCGACACGGCGACCGTGCGCTACTCGACCGGCGACGGCACCGCCGTCGCCGGCGTGAACTACGTCGCCACCTCGGTGTGCTCACCTTCAAGCCGGGCATCGCGACGCAGTCGTTCCCGGTGAAGATCGTGCCCGACAAGGTCTCGGGCGGCGCGAAGACCGTCCTGCTCCTGCTGAGCAACGCCACCGCGGTGGGCTTGGGACCGCTCAGCAGCGCGGTGCTGACGATCGGCGACACCGACACCGGCGGCGTGGCCAGGCTGTCGGCCGCCGGCGCTACTGGTGACCGAGAGCGCCGGTAACGCGACGATCACGGTCATGCGCAGCGGCGGCACGGCTGGCGGCGTGACGGTCGCCTACGCCACGGCGGACCAACCGTGCCCGTCCCCGCCCCTGCCGAGGCCTGGCAACCATCGCGGACTATAGCCCGCAAGCCGGGACACTCAGCTTCGGCCCCGGCGAGACGACGAAGACGTTCCAGGTGCCGATCACGAACGACATGATCGTGAATGGCAACCGGACGTTCCTGGTCACGCTCAGCGACGTCCAGGGTGGCGCCACGCTCGGCTCGCCGAGCCAGCCGTCGTGACCATCATCGACGACGACAGCTCCGGCAGCATGCAGTTCAGCGCAGCGGCGTACACAGTGAACAAGCCGGCGGCCGGAGCGACCACAAGCGTACCGATCATGGTGACGACGCGCAACGGCCTCGCCGACGGCGCCAGCGTGACGCTTGCTGACGGGTGCCGGCACGGGCGTGCCGGTGTGCACTACACACCGGTCGCGACCACGCTCGTGTTCGACGCGGGCGACAAGTCCAAGACTGTGCCGATCAGCGTTTTCGGCGACGGCGCAGACCACGGGCGACCTCACGGTGCCCATCACTCTGAGCGGCCCGGGCAATGGCGCCACACTCGGCCCGATCACCAGCGCCGTGCTTACGATCGTGGACGCCAGCAGCTCGCTGCGCTTCAGCGCGCCTGCGTACACGGTTGCCGAGGGTGGGATCGTCACGATTGGCGTGCTGCGTGGTGGCTCGACCTCCAGCGCGATCACGGTGCCCTACTCGACGGCCAACGCCAGCGCCGTCGCCGGCACCGACTACATCACGAAGACCGGCACGCTGACCTTCGGCAACGGCGTCGGCAGCCAAGCGTTCACGGTCACGACGAAGCGGGTCAGTGACATCGGCGCCGTCGACGACCGCGCCTTCACGGTCAACCTCGGCACGCCGAACCCGAACACGGTCGGTGTCCCGGCCCCCTCGGCCACGGTGACGATCCAGAACTCCGACCGCGCCGGCCAGTTCCAGTTCGCGCCGACGACCTACACCGTCGCGGAAGGCAGCCCGGTGACGGTGACGGTCACTCGCACCGGCGGGAGCCTCGGCGCCTTCAACGTCCCGTGGCACGTGAGCGGCGGCGGGGGCGACATCGCGCCGGTCTCGGCAACTTATCGTTCGCCAGCGGCACGACGAGCAAGCCATTCGTCGTCACCGCGGTGAGCGACACCGGCCGCGTGCTCAACGGCAACCGATCCATCATCCTCGCCCTCGACACGCCCGTCCCACTACCTGGCGCTCCGGCCGGTGCTAGCCTCGGCGCCAACACCGCGACGCTGAACATCCTCGACAACGAGAGTGGCGGCAAGATCCAGTTCGCGAGCGCGACGCAGACAGTGCAGGAAAACGTCGCCAAGAGCGGGGTCGTGGTCCCGTGACCCGCACGGGCACAAATCTCGCGAGCGGCATTCTCGTCGACTACACGATCACCGGCGATACGAGCGCCATCTCCTCGTCGGTGACGGGCATCCTGACGTTCGCCGCGGGCAGCGGACGCCAGTGTCACCGCTCCAGCTGGCGGTCGTCAACAATCCGAGCGCGCAGCTCGACCGCACGGTGGTCATCACGCTGGGCAACCCGCGCTCGTCGAACGGCTTCGCGGGCGTCAGCTCGCCGGTGATCGGCACTCCGGGCGCCACGAGCGTGACGATCACCGACACGTTACCGCGCGTTGCATTCTCTGCGCCGGTCTATAACGTCATCGAGGGGGACACGGCCCAGATCACGCTGGCGCGCACGGGCAGTAGGCCGGCCAACGTGTCCGTGGCGGTTCGCCACCGCGGATGGCACCGCGCTCGCAAGCAACAACGACTACACCCCGGTCTCCGGCACGTTCACCGTCACCAGCACGGGCGGGACGGTGTCCATCAAGACGAAAGACGATGGCGTGCTGGCCGGGAACAAGACTGTGCTGCTGAGCCTGACTGGTGACGGCACTGGCGTCGATCGGCAGCCCGAGCGCGGCGGTGCTGAACATCCTCGATCGGCAGTCGGCGGGCACGCTGCAGTTCGCCACCTCGACCGCGAGCGTGCGCGAGGGGACACCGTGCGGGTGACGGTGGTGCGGACCGGGAGCAATCTCGTGGGCACCGTGAGCGCGGGCTGGGCCGCCACCGGGGGCACCGCCACGGCGGACGTCGATTTCACCCCATCCTCCGGCACGCTCACGTTCGGACCGGGTGTCACCCGTCAGTCCTTCGACCTCACGGCCACGGACGATGGCATTCCTGAGGGCACCGAGCGCATCGTCCTCAGTCTGTCATCGCCCACCGGCGGCGCCGCGCTGAAGTAGCGCCTTACGTCGATGACGGTCTTCATCATCGACAAGCAGCAGACGGTGGGAGTGGCGGGAAATGTGACGATCAGTGAGACGGCCTCACCGGCGAACGTTCAAATCGTGCGCTCCGGAGTGCCGAGCGGTACCGTGAGCGTCACCGTCAACACGGTGAGCGGCACCGCCGTGGCCGGTCAGGACTATCTCGCCGCCAATAACCAGGTCGTCACGTTCGCGGCCGGCGACATCGTCAAGGTCGTTCCCATCACGATCCTTACTGGGAACGCATCAACGCGTAACGGTAACCGCACGTTCTCCGTCGTGCTCGGCAATCCGGTCAACGCGGCGCTCAATTCGGCGAGCACATCGACTGTGACGATCCTGGACAGCCGACCGGATCATCATCACCTCGGTGTCAGCCCCTCGAGCACACTGACCGGCAAGCTCGTCTCGACGCCGAGCACGGTGAAAAATATTGGCCCTCTTGGCGTGACCACCCCGTTTTCGATCGGCCTCTATCTGGTGCGGGCCGAAGACTTCGATCCTGACAATCCGAGCGGCAGCGCACCGCCGGTAACGAGCGTGGATGTCCCCGCCCTGGCTGCGGGGCTAGCGCGGCCTTCCCGACGCAGATCACGATCAGCGACGATCTCCCGGCCGGAAACTACTACCCGGCGGCGGTCGCCAATTTCAACAACAAGATCTCGGAGGCCGACAGCAACAACAGCGCGCGAGCTCCTTCCCGGCGGCGATCGAGGTGCGGAAGAACCTGACGAAGTTCAAGTCAGCGACCGCGGCCTTCAGCCAGACCTCGCCCCCGTCCTCGATCACCGGCCCCGCGCGGCTGGCCATCGTCGCGTGCGACGGTCACCGGCTCAGTCAACCTGACGGGCACGTTCGGGATCAGCCAGACGAGCAACACGGTTACCGGCCAGGCGATCCCTGACCGGCTCCTCGATGATCAGCCGGTGCAGTACGCGCTGCTCTTCTCGGGCACGGCCGACGCCAACGGCAACGTCACCGCCACCGTCGACAGTGTCTCCTTCACGTCGCTCACACGGAACCTCACCGGGAGCGGAACGGGGTTCCTGACAGGCGGCTCGATCGGCCGGGTCCTGGCCGCCAACGTCACCGGCCAGTTCACCACGTCAACCGGTGGCACCTGCATCTTCACCGGCACCGCTGCAGGCGCAGGCACAAACTTCGTTCTTGTTCCGCCTCGCGGCGAGTAGTCAGGTGTCGAGCTTTGGCGTCGGAGTCGACGCGCAGCCGAGCCATCCTTCCTCCCGTGAGATACCGCAGGGGGTCGCTCCTGAGCTCAAGGTCTTTTTCGACAGCGACCTCCCGGACCCGAAGATGGTGACCTTCACGGGCCCAACCGGCTCGGGGATCGCCAGCAAGCCGGCGGATGCGCAGAACAGCGAAGTGTTGGCGCTCGGTGCCGGAGGCGCGCTACCGCACCGCCACGGTCGGCGGCACCGGCTTCCCCGGGGGCCAGTGGATCGTGTCCTACAAGGGCCAGGGCAAGAGCTTCACGCTCCCGTCGTTCGACGCGAACGCGTCGTTCGTCGTCGTGTTCCCGACGGCCGTCGTCGACGGCGCCGGCAACCTAACGGGCGTCAACTGGGTTTATCGCAACCGGCTGAACGGCAACGTGCTCACGACATCGCCAGCCTTCATGGCCGGGATTTCGGTCCAGGCGCTGCTCAATGGTGGTGGCGGACCGTCGAGGTCCGCTATCCTGAGTCCGTCCACTACGTCGTTCAACTTCTGCCGCAGGCGGCATCTCACCGCCGGAGTGGGCCAAGGTGAGCGGCATACGTTTCGAGTACACGGACCTCGCCGGCAATCTGATCATCGAGGAGTACGGCAAACCATCCTCTCCAGGGACTCTGGCCGACCTCGCGGTGACCAAGACGGTCAACACGCCCAATCCCCTCGCGGGCGCCAAGGTAACCTTCACCGTGACCGCGACCAACAACGGCCCGGCGGCGGCCGCCGCCGTGACGGTCGCCGACCTCCTGCCCGCCGGATTGACCTTCGTGTCGGCGACGCCGAGTCAGGGCACGTACAGCGCGGCGACGGGAACGTGGGCGGTCGGGACGCTGGCCGGCAGCGGAGCGGGCCGCACGGCGACGCTGCAGGTCACCGCCACCGTGAGCACCACCAGTCCCGTCGTCAACACGGCCTCGATCACCGCGGTCGGCGTGACGGATCCAAATCCGGCGAACAACACGGCCACCGCAACCGTGACGCCGGCGCAGTCCGCCGACATCGCCGTCACGAAGACCGCGAACACCCCGAACCCCGTCATCGGCAGCAAGGTGATCTTCACCCTCACCGCGACCAACAACGGTCCGGCGCCGGCGACCGAGCATCCAGGTGACGGACCTGCTGCCAAACGGCTACACGTTCGATGTCGGCGACTGGCGAGCGCGGGCACGTACACCGCGGGGACCGGCGTCTGGGCGGTGCCCAGCCTCGCGGTCAACGCCAGCGCCACGCTGCAGATCACCGCGTTCGGTTCTGGCGACCGGCAACTACGCCAACACGGCGACACGCACGGCTTCCACGCCGGTGGACAGCAATGCCGCCAACGACAGCGCCACCGCGACGGTCAGTCCCATCTCCGGCATCGCGCTGACCACCGACGGCCCGCTGGTCGGGCTGGGGCGCACGATCAACGGCGCCGCCGCGATTCCCACGCCGGCGCCGGCTGGCGGCGTCACCGTGACGTTGGCCACCAACCCCACCGGCCTGCGGTGAACCTCTCCGCCAGCACCGTGACGATCGCGCAGGGACAGACGTCCGTGCCCTTCACGATCACCGGAGCGGGGGTGGGCGCCACGACGATCAACCGCCACCGCGCCCGGGTTCGGTCCGGGCAGTGTCGGCGTGACGATCACCAATAGCGTGGTCAGCCTGGGTGCACTGCCCGCGCTCGGCCTCGGCCAGACGGCGAGCCTGCCCATGAACCTGTCGACGGTGGCGCCGCCGAGTGGAGTCACCGTCAGCTTCACCAGCACCAACACCAACGTCGTCACGGTGACGCCGAGCGTCCTCATCCCGGCAAACTCGCAGGTCCCGGCGGCCAACCCGCAGATCACCGCGGTCGGCGTGGGCACACGGCGCAGATCAACGCGCTCGGCCATCGGCTTCGCCTCGGACAGCCGCCAGGCTACCGTGACGGTGAACGTGACGTTCTCACCGTCCGGCACGTTCAACATCGTGGCGGGAGCGACGAACAACATCACGGTGAACGATCGGGGCGCCGGCGCCGAGCAACGGCCTCACGCTCGCGCTCACCACCGCGAACACCGAATGTGGCCACCGTGGCCTCGCCGATCACCGTGCCCGCGGGCCAGACCTCGGTGCCGGCGGCGGTGACGGGCGTCACGGCGGGACAGACCACCACGCTGCGGGCCACGGGCACCGGCGTGACCTCGACGACGGTGACGATCAACGTGACCCAGCCGCCGGTCATCACCCTGTCCAATCAGACCGTCGGCAAGGACCTGCAGGTGTCGGGCTCCGCCAGCACTGGGCGCCCCGGCGCCCGCCGGCTTTGGCGGTCTGCTCATCGCGAGCGGAGATCCGACCAAGGTCCTGCTGTCCACCAGCGCCACCGCGCTGGGTAGCGCCAGATCACCCTGCCGTTCAACGCCGGGTCCTCCAGCCCGTCGACTTCGTTCTTCATCCAGGCGCTCGACAGCACCGGCACCGTCCAGCTCACCAGCCAGCGCGCCCGGCTACGTGACCCAGACCGCCACGGTCACCCTGACACCCTCCGGCTTCTTCATCAATCCCGGCTTCATCGGCAACTTCACCACCACGACGCTGTCCACCAACACCACCATCCAGATCGTTTCGGTCCGCCTGAACACCAACCTCACGAACGCTGGCAGCCAGGTCATGCGCGGCGGCATCACGCCGGTCAACGTGACGGTGACGGCGACCGACCAGCCCACCGGCGGCTCCGACCGTGGGCACCATCGTCGGCAGCCCACTCGACCTTCAACGGCAACGAGAACGCACAAGAACGGTTCAGTTCGATCCCGCGACGGCCGGAACCTCGCTGATCCGGGTCGAGACCCCGGCCACCTTCAGTACCCCGACCACGAGCCAGACGATCACGGCCACCGTCACCGCGCCCGCGATCAATTTCGCTCAGTCAGACGATCGGCAAGGATCTCCAGGTAACTGGCTCGCTGAGCCTGGACGCAGGCGCGCCAGGCGCCGGCTTGGGGTCCTGCTCACGAGCCAGGATCCGACCAAGGTCCTGCTGTCCACCAGCGCCACTGCGCTCGGCAGCGCGCAGATCACCCTGCCGTTCAACAACGGGTCCTCCAGCCCGTCGACTTCGTTCTTCATCCAGGCGCTCGACAACACCGGCACCGTCCAAGTCATCGCCAGCGCGCCCGGCTTCGTAACCCAGACCGCCACGGTCACCCTGACGCCCTCCGGCTTCCTCATCAATCCCGGCTTCATCGGCAACTTCACCACCACGACGCTGTCCACCAACACCACCATCCAGATCGTCTCGGTCCGCCTGAGCACCAACCTCACGAACGCCGGCAGCCAGGTCCTGCGCGGCGGCCTCGCGCCGGTCAGCGTGACGGTGACGGCGACCGACCAGCCCACCGGCGGCTCCAGCGTGGGCACCATCGTCGGCAGTCCCGCTGGCCTTCAACGGCAGCGAGAACGCACAAGACGGTCGCAGTTCGATCCCGCGGCGGCCGGCACCTCGCTGATCCAGCTCGTGCCACCCCCGGCCACCTTCAGCACGCCGACCAACGAGCCGGGCGATCACGGCCACCGTCACCGCGCCCGCGATCAATTTCGCTAGTCAGGCGATCGGCAAGGATCTCCAGGTAACTGGCTCGCTGAGCCTGGACGCGTGGCGCGCCAGGCGCCGGCTTCGGGGTCCTGCTCACGAGCCAGGATCCGACCAAGGTCCTGCTGTCCACCAGCGCCACTGCGCTCGGCAGCGCGCAGATCACCCTGCCGTTCAACACCGGGTGCCTCCAGCCCGTCGACTTCGTTCTTCATCCAGGCGCTCGACAACACCGGCACCGTCCAGAGTCATCGCCAGCGCGCCCGGCTACGCGTAACCCAGACCGCCACGATCACCCTGACGCCCTCCGGCTTCCTCATCAATCCGGCTTCATCGGAAACTTCACCACGACCACCTTCTCGCACCAACACGAGCGTCCAGATCGTCGCAATCCGTCTGAAGCGCCAACCTCACCAACGCCGGCAGCCCAGGTCCTGCGCGGCGGCCTCGCGCCGGTCAGCGTGACGGTGACGGCGACCGACCAGCCCACCGGTGGCTCCAGCGTGGGCACCATCGTCGGCAGCCCTCTCGACCTTCAACGGAAACGAGAACGCCAAGACCGGTCAGTTCAATCCCGCGGCGGCCGGCACCTCGCTGATCCAGGTCGTGCCACCCCGGCCACCTTCAGCACCCCGGCCACGAACGCAGGCGATCACGGCCACCGTCACCGCGCCCGGGATCCAGATCCAGCGGAGGCAGCTTCGAGGTCGGCCGCGACCTGCAGCAGTCGGTCTCGATCCAGCTCGCCGAGGCGCCGGCCCGTGCCGGTCACCGGTCACGCTCAGGTGGCGTCGGCGGCCATCGCCACGATCGTGACTGCCGCCAACGCCACCCCAGGCCGGTGGGAGCACGTCACGTTCTCCAACGTCACCTCGGCCTTCGTCGGCAGCATCTTCGTCCAGGGTCGGACATCGAGCGGAACGACGACGCTCACGGCCCAGGCGCCGGGCTACTCAGACGCCGTGGTGACGATCACGACGCGACCGTCGGGGTTCGTCATCAACACGTCCCAGAACGGCGACTTCACGACCACGACGGCCGCGGCCAATACACGCGATCTCGCTGCAGTCCGCGCGACTGGATCCTGTCACGCTCAACCTCTCCCAGGCCCAGGCGGTGCGGGGCGGCGTGACCGTCGCCGTGCCCGTCACGACCATCAACCAGACTCGGCGGGCCCGGCCGTGGGCACGATCGCGAAGAGCCCGGTGACCTTCGGCGCGAACGTCTCCACGGTCTTCGCGCCGAACACGGCGGAATTCGACCCCGCCGTCGCGGGTGTCGCAACGATCACCGTGGGCGTACCGACCGGGTTCGATACGCCGAGCAACCGCCGTCAGATCACGGCCACCGTGAATCCTTAAGGAGATGGGGGCCTCGCCCGGGCCCCCGCCACGCCTCGCGCGCCGCGCCCCGGCGGAGCCGTGGCGCTCCGTGACCGTGGGAGTGAACGACGGCGGCCTGCGCAGGCCCCTTGAGTTGCACGCTCCGTAGTGCAGCGAAGCCGTGGGGCTCCACGGCGTGAACACGATCAGCAATCACATCGGGTAATCAGGCGGGAGGCGCGAGAAGCTGAGCGGGGCGCGGTGGTGAGCTGGGGTACTGCGGGCGCTAGCGGACCAGGCTCTTGAGGTGGGCGAGGACTTCGAGCTCCGAAGTGCTCCAGGCTCTGACCGAACGTCTCGCGGAAGTTGGCGTGACGATCCTGGCGGCGCTCGAAGGAGCGGAAGTAGGCGACCACGCGCGGGGCGCCGTCCCGGGTGATCAGGTAGTCGAGCATAGGCGGTATAAAGGCCCAGTTGACGGAGCCGCCGTTCTCGGCACCACCCGCCCCGCCGCCGCTCTCCCCCCGGCACAGCGCGGGCAACCAGCGTGTAACGGGATTCTCTGCCGGAGCAGGGCGCCTGTCCAGAGGGATGCCCCCGCCCCAAGACGCCACCGAACAGACTTCGGCGACCGCGGCGTCCGCACGCCGCTCAGGCGCCGAGCACCCCGCGGGACTGGGCGCCTCCCCGGCCGCGCCCGGCGGCGCCCGCCCTTCGCTCGCGCCACCCGCCGAGCGCGACGAGGATCGCGCGGATTGCCTCGGGGTCCTTGACCGTCGCGATCAACCGTAGCCGCCCCGAACAGCGTGGGCACGCCAGCACGTCGAGGCCCGAAGTAGGTATCGGGCGTGCCCCACTCCGTCACGAGGCGCGCGCCCCTCGAGCAGCGGCGCGACGTGCTGGCGCGACTTGAGCGCCTGGACGGCGTGGCCAAGGGGCTTCGCGTGGGGCGACAATCTCCGTGACCGGTTGCGGGATCGTATTGGGGGAGTGGACCGGATTTCTCGCCGGTGAGCCCGTGGTCGGCGCGTTAGGTTCTCCGCAAGGCTGGTCGACGGCCGGCTGAAGCTGACGCCGAAGCCAGAGGCGCACTCGAGGACCGCTCCTGTCGCGGTACATCGTCGTCGCCAGGCGGAGGCGTTCCTTCGCCTGCTCACGGCTGGCCCGTTACGCCGGGAGAGCTTGCCGAGGCCGAGGTGGCAGTGGGCGACGAGCGGGCGCATGCCGATCTGCCCAGCCATCGCTTGGACATGCGGTCCCGGAACTGGGCGCTGGCCGAGGAGCTGGGCGACGTGGTGTTCGTGTCGGAGCGTGGCGTCGTTCTCGTTCATCGGGAGCGTGCCGAGCACATCGCGCGGATGCTCGTCGTCGGTGGCCGTGGCGTGCTGGTGCTTGAGGATGCCCTGGCCTGCCCGCGAGAACCGGCGTCGGCGTCATTCGCCGGCCGGCGCCCCGGGCCGAGCCGCGCATCACCAAGCGCAGTAGCACCCGCTGGCGCGACGCCCTCGGCTGGATCGGCATCGGCGCGCGGCGCGGCGTTGTTCGCCGCCGCGCTGGCCTGCCACTCGATGATCCGGCGCTGCTCCTGGCGTCTCGCGATTGTGGTGCGGGCGGTCGCCTGATTCTCGACGTTGACTCCTGACCTGCGCGTGCTCCACCATCGCGGGATGGACCGCCGCCGCTTCCTGCTGACCTCGCTGGCCGGTGCGCTCGCCGCGCCGCTCGGTGGCGAGGCCCAGCAAGAGGAAAGGTCTGGCGGATCGGTTTCCTCGGAGTCGCATCCGTTCCGTCCTTGTTGGAGAGAGTTTCGGCAAGGCCTTCGCGACCTTTGGCTACACCGGGAAGGCCAGAATCTGGTGATCGAGTATCGCTTCCCGCCGACGGGAAACCGGATCGCCCGCCGGCGCTTGCGGCTGAGCTGGCTGGGCTACCCGTCGAGAGTGATCAGATGGCCGCTATCTCGACGTCCAGCTCGGGCAGCGCTACCGCTGCGGCGAGAACCATTCCGATCGTCATGATCAGCACGTCGGTGATCGCGTAGGGCGGACTCGCCGCGAGCCTCTCGGGAAACCGGGTGGCAACGTGACGGGCACCGCGTCCTATGGCCCTGAACTGGCGGGAAAGGTGGCACTGGAGCTCTCGACGGAGATTGTTCCGGGGTGTCCAGACGCGTCGCTATCTGCTGGACTCCCGCCAATCCCCTGCATGCGACGCTGAAGGAACCTAGAGAATCCGGCCCGATTTGCTTGGTGTCCAGCTTCAGGCGCGGTCAGGATGCGTAGTCCCCGACGACTTTGAGGCCAGCCTTTCCGGACGGCCGTAACGGAGCGATGTCAGGGCCGCCTGGGCATTCGGCGACACCGTGTTTTTCGCCGAACGTGCGATGAAGTGTCCCCGGTGCCAGCACACGAGAACGAGGCCGGGCGCGAAGTTCTGCGAGGAATGCGCCACGCCTCTGGCGCCGCGAGCGTGCTCCAAGTGCGGTCGGCAACTGTCTCCAGCCGCGAAGTTCTGCCCCGAGTGTGCGCACCCGACCGGGCTGCCCGCCGCGGTGCCGCAGGCTCCGCGGTTCGGCCCCCTGAGTCCTACACCCCGAAGCACCTCGCCGAGTTCCACGTGGTCGAGGAAATTTGCTGGACTGTCCACGGATTACGTGAGTCACCTTTTGGGAGCAGAAAAGCAAGGGAGCTGACAGGACGGACACTTGACGCGCTTTCAAAGGGCCATAACAAGCGCAACGCGAGGCCGGGCAACAAGAACGGCGCCAAGAGGTCCCCCCCGCGCACCGCTGCCGCGAGACGCTGCACCGTGGGGGCTGGGGGATGGCGGGCGCGCAGAGGCGTCACCGCCCATTCCCCACCAATCGGAGTCGGGAATCTTAGGCCTCAAAAAGCGTTACGACATGAGTCACTCAAGGGATCGTGTCGCCGCTCAAAGAGAAGCTGCCGTTGAACGTCGTGCCGATCACGATGTCGGCGCCGACGCGCAGCCAGTCCGGATCCAAGTCGGCATTGCGGATCCACATCTGCAGGTCGCCGGTAAACTGCGGGTGAGGTGCGGACAGCCACAGGAAGTTACCGCCGACACCGCGCAGCCTCACCTGGGGCACGAAGAAGTAGTGACCGGCGGGCAGGTCCACCGGCTCGGTGAACACGACGTGGAACTCGACGGCTTGCCCCGCTACCGCCCCATCTCCCCCGTGTGTTGCTCCGGCGACGGGTGGATGCCATCGATCACGGAGTTCGCGACAACGACATGGTGGTCGACGACCCTGGCGGTGAAGCGTAGGGTCCCATCGGTGTTGCTCCGGTCCGTCAACGCGACATCCGAAGGCGAGTTCGCTCGGGTGGGTACGTGGATCGTGCGCGCGGTGTTCGAGTCGGCCGGAAAGACCCGGTAGATCTCTACGCGCACTTCGCGGATTTCGCCCGGTCCCCCTGGTCGAGCAGTCCGGTAAAGGTCGCCTCGTGTGAGGACCGTGTGCGACGCGAGAATGAAATCATCGGCTGACTCGATCTCGATCTTGCGATGGCTCTCCGGGCGTGACGCCGTGGCGATCCGACCATCCGGAGCACCGGTGCTGAAGAAGAATGAGCCGGCGGACGCAGTAGCGGCCGTCATGAACATGAACGTCACAACCGTCAAGAAGCACGTCATTCGTCGCATGATCCTTCTCCTGATCTGCCGGAACGAACCGGCAGGTCTGTCGGTGTTCACTGCCCTCGTCGGCTCGCCCAGCGCCCCTCCGGTCGCCTCAGCCCCCATGGACGGTCCAGCTCGATTGCTTGATCCCGATGGTTGGTGGCGTCGCGGTCGCGTGGGCCCGATGGCATGGCTTTCTCCGTGCTCCTCGCATGTCCGAACGCTCCACCACAGGCGCCGTTCCACGCGGTTCCGGAATGGCTTGAGGGAACGAATCGCGGTGCCGGGAACGAGATCGGTCTGCGTACGCGTTGCGGAGGGTGAAATGCTCTGCAGAGCTTGCGGGGGCGTGATCAAGGGGAACGGATCTCCGTTGAGTGCCGCGCTGAAGAGGCGATGACGTAAAGGAGTCCACCTGAGCAGGGAGAGGCTGAGTCTGAGGGAGCCGAGAGTGGAGCGAATCCAGCTTGGTTGGCGGTTCCCCTAGTGGTTTTCGCGCTGATTACGCTCACCGTCGGACTTGTGGCCAGGCAGACGGTTCTGCGTGAGCCTCTATGCGGCTCCCTTTCCATCCTTTTTCACAGATACCCTCCAGATGAAGGCGTGGCTGGTGACGGCGGCGGTGGTGCTGGCATGTGGTCAGTTACTGACGGCCGCACGCATCTACGAGTTGCTCCGCTTTCCACCCAAGGGGCGCTTCTATCAGAGTGTCCATCGCTGGTCGGGACGGGCTGCGATCGTGGTTACACTTCCGGTCGCCTACCACTGTCGTCTTCCTGCTCGGATTCGGTACCCGCAGCCGCGCGTCCTGATTCACTCGCTGCTCGGGTCCGCCCTCTACGGCGCAGTCGTCGCGAAGGTGCTAATCGTTCGGTCGACGAGGTTCGCCCCCTGGTGCTCCCCGTGGCTGGAAGCCTCTTGTTCTCAATCCTCCTGGGGCTGTGGCTGACTTCCGCGCTTTGGTTTTTCACCGCCGCTCGCCGCTACCCTTATGAGTGGGGCGGACGGCTCCTACCTCGCGTAATCCTTGAGTCTCAGCCTCGAGCGCTGCCCGCGCGCGGGCGAGACGCGATTTGACGGTGCCTACCGGGCAGCCGATGACCTCGGCAACCTCGCCCTCGGTCAGACCCTCGAGATCCAGAAGGATGACCGTGCGCGCGTCCTCCGACAGCGTCATGAGTGCTGCCTCGATCTCGGCGGCGACGACCTTCCGGAGACGATCGAGCTCGGCGTCGTCCATGAACCAGTGGTCCTCGGCGGCCACGCTCACCGCCCGCTCCGTTATATCGAACCCGTCTACGACGGGGTTGTTGCGCTCCCGGCGGTACCGGCTGATGAATGTGTTCCGAAGGATTCGGAAGAGCCACGCCTTGAGATTTGTGCCGGGCGTGAACTGACCGGCTGCCTGAAGCGCTCGAGCGTAAGTTTCTTGGACGAGGTCGTCCGCGTCCGTGTCCTTGCCGGTGAGGTAGCGGGCGAGGTTGTGGCAGCACGTCGGCATACGCGCAGGGCTGCTTGACCCAGCTTGCCCGCATCCCAGGTCTCCTCGATTCGGCTGTTGCGGTCGATCGAGTATGCCGGTCATCTCGGAATGAATCATGGCATCCGTAACAACTCTCCGATGAATTCCGGGCAGTTGACGATCTCGAGGTCGTTCGAGCCGAGGTGCCTCAAGGCCGCCAGACCGCGGCCATCGACGAACGTCACCGCCGACAGGTCCAACCGGACGTGGCCATTCTCCTGAAGCGCCAGCCGACACTCTCAGCTCCAACACGGGCACCCATTCCGCCACAACGCGCCCTTCGACTCGCAGCGTCGCCAGTGACGGGCTTGCAGCAGATCTGCTGATCCGGAGCACGCTCACCTTCCTCGTGATCGGTGAACTGATGAATCGATCGGAACACCGGTCACAAAGAAGCATCGGACGTGCCATGCCTCAGGCGACGCTGGGGAGAGCGCGCTAACTCATCGGTAGGACAGCTTCCGGTCGAGTAAGAGATCGCGTTGCAGGCTCGGCAGCACGGGCACCGCTCCCAACATCTTGGGAGCGTCACGATATGTTGGGACGCCTCACTCTTTCCGTGTGATTCCGAGCTTCTTCATTCGCGCTTCGAGCGTGGTCGGTTTCATGCCGAGCTGTCCTGCGGCTCCCCGCTCACCGCTGACGCGCCACCCTGTCAGCTCGAGCACGGCCAGGATATGCTCACGTTCGACCTCCTCGAGTGTCCGGGTAGCTCCTGCACGGCCCGTGCTGCCGGTCGTCATTGGCCACCAGCCCAGTTCGAGCTCGGCGCCCGCGCTGAGGATCGTCGCCCGCTCGATCACGTTTTCAAGCTCGCGAACATTGCCAGGCCAGGAATAGGTCTGGAGCATCTTCATGATTTCCGGTGAGACATTCGAGATCTTCTCTTTCCCAAGAGGGGACCATACTTCAGCGTCAAGTACCGCACTCAAGAGGGGAATATCCTCCGTCCGTTCCCGGAGTGGCGGCAGGCGAATCGGAAAGACGTTGAGGCGATAGTAAAGGTCAGACCGAAATCGGTTCTCCCGAATGGCTGTTTCGAGATCTCGGTTGGTCGCCGCGATCACGCGAACGTCGACAGTGATCGTATGCGGACGCTCCGATCCGCTCGAACTCGCCTTCCTGGAGAACCCGGAGGAGCTTTGGCTGGAGCTCGAGCGGCAGGTCGCCGATCTCGTCGAGGAAGAGAGTCCCCCATGGGCCAGCTCGAACCGGCCGATCTTGCGTGCGATGGCGCCCGTGAAGGCTCCCTTCTCGTGACCGAACAATTCGCTCTCGATCAGTCCCGCCGGCAGGGCTGCACAATTCACTTTGATGAGGGCCTTGCCCCGCCTCGGGCTCAGGTTGTGCAGCGCTCGGGCCACGAGCTCCTTGCCGGTTCCCGTCTCACCGGTGATCAGCACCGTCGCTCCAACAGGGGCCACGGCTTCGATGGCCTTGAACACCTCCTTGATCGCCCGACTCTGCCCGACGATCTCCTCGAAGTTGTGGTCACTCTTGATTTCTTCCTGGAGATAGCGATTCTCCTCCTCCAGCTTGGCGCGGAGCCGAGCGATCTCCTCGAACGCGCGCATGTTCTCGACGGCGAGCGCGATCTGTTTCGCAACTTCCTCGAGCAAGGGTACGTCCTCGGACGGCGTACCGATTGGGGGCGAAGCTCTGCAGCAACAATGCCCCGATGGCTCGTCCCCGCGCCATGAGGGGAACGCACACGTACGCGCGAACTCCACCGGCGACCATGATCTCGTCTGCTGGAACTCGCGGCTCGACCTCGATATCGCGCCGGAGGCGCGACTGTCGATGGTCCAGCACCCAGCCTGCCGCGGTACCCTGACGGCTGACGTCACGATGCAGATCGTGGCGAGTGCCCGGGTAGCTCCGGTCCCTCTAACGCAAACGTGCGGAGGACGTCGTTCTCCGCATCGTAGAGTATGGCTCGATCGAACGGGACGACCTTGCGCAGGGCCTCAGCGATTGCGCGGAACAACGATTCACGAGTGAGGTTTGAGATGATCGCGTTGTTGACTTCGAGCAACAAGCGATACCCTGCCGCGCTGTTCTCAGCGTCCATCCTACTTCTCACGCCGACGCATATTCGGGTCCTCGTCGCGATCTTGACCTTCACGCGTCATGGCTGTCAATAACGGTTCTGCTCACGTTCTCGGCCTCGTGCGCAGTCGCAGCCACCGATGCCGACTCCGAAAGAGGCTCGACAACGCGCGCGACGTGAAGGCGTCTCCGCAATGACTCTGGCGCATGGTACAGACCGGCTGGAGTCGGCTCACCGCGTTGGAGCGCTGGCGGCGACACCGGCCCTACGTGATGGAGGATCTCGGCTCGCAGGTGTTTCGCGGGCGCGCCAGTTCTGTGCTCGTCTACAGGTTGCGCGAAGCCGCGCGGCCTGACGCGACTCATTGCAGGTGCCGCTGTTTCCGCGTAGGGTCTCGCATCGCGGGTCCGTCTCTGAGTGTCTAACTGAACAGCGAGAAAGGAGACGCCCATGCCCAGCTCAGCGCTCGTGAAGTACAGCCTGGTCCCCGCCCTGCTATGCTCTCTCTCTCGGCAGCCGCCGCGGGCAAGCAGGAGCACCTTTTCCGCCACGTTCTCCGGTCTGAAGAGATCGGCCCTCTTGCCGCACTGACCAGCGCGATCTTCTCCGGTGGCGTTGATTACAGCCTTCCATCTCGATGCTGGACAGGGATATCCAGCATTGTGGCCACGTACACCTCACACCTATTCGGGCCTGACCTCGGACGCTGTGTGCTCACATCCACCTGCCAAGCGGCACGTGGCCGGCGGCACCGTATTCCTGTGCTCGAACCTGGGAAACGGCCCGGCGGGACGCCGGCGCGCCCGGGCTGCCGGTGGACCGTGACAGGAACGATCACCGCCGCCAGCGTCCTCGCGGTGCCCCAGCTTAGAACATAATCGCCGGCGACTTCGGACATCGTCAGGGCCGCGCTCGAGTCGGATACGGCCTACGGAAATATTCATACCAACAACTTCAAGGGCGGGTGAGATCCGCGGTCAGATCGCAAGGGACATCAGACCGGTAGTCGTTCGGCGCGCTCGGTCCCATTCGGACCGAGCGCGCCGACGCGCCATCCTACCCTGTCCTTCGCCAAAACTCTGTCCGCAGTCAAGTGGTTGATCAGTCGGCTCTGATCCGGAGAGAATCCCGCCCGATGATCACCCTCTTGCTCCACGTGCTCCGGCTCCTCCCGTTCCTGTGCGGCGGCCACCGCCAGCTCGCCCTCGAGAACCTCGCCTTGCGGCAGCAACTGGCCGTCTACAAGCGAACGACGAATCGGCCGAGACTTCGACGGAGCGACCGCCTCCTGTGGGTCTGGCTGTCCAGGGTGTGGCCCGCCTGGAGGCAGGCCCTCGTCATCGTCGCTCCCGCGACCGTGCTGAGCTGGCAGCGCCGCCGCTTTCGCCGCCACTGGGCCATGCTCTCCGGACGCCCGCCGGCGGGCCGCCCGCCCGTCGACGCCGCGATCAAAGCTCTGGTCAGAAGTATGGCCGCGGCCAATCCCCTGTGGGGTGCTCCCAGAATCCACGGCGAACTTCTCAAGCTCGGCATTGACGTCGCTGAGCGCACCGTCTCCCGCCTGCTCCCCAAACGGCGCTCACCGTCGTCGCAGACGTGGCGCACGTTCCTGACCAATCACGTCCGGGACCTCGTCTCCGTCGATTTCTTCACCGTCCCCACCGCGCGCCTGCGCGTCCTGTTCGTCTTCGTCGTGCTCGCCCACGACCGGCGCCGCGTCCTCCACTTCAATGTCACCGAGCATCCCACCGCGGCCTGGACGACCCAGCAGATCGTGGACGCCTTCCCGGACGACTCTGCCCCGTCCTACCTCCTCCGCGACCGCGACTCGGTCTACGGTCACGTGTTCCGGCAGCGCCTCAAGGGCATGGGCGTCGGTGAAGTCCTGACGGCGCCTCACAGCCCGTGGCAGAACCCTTCGCGGAGCGCCTCATCGGCTCCATCCGGCGCGAGTGTCTGAATCACGTCGTCGTCCTCGGCGAACAGCACCTCCGCCGTACCCTGGCTCGCTACTTCGCGTACTACCACGGGGCCCGCACGCACCTGTCGCTCGACAAGGATGCGCCCCACGGCCGGCCAATTGAGCAGCCGGAACTCGGCAGGGTCATCGCGGTTCGCGAAGTCGGTGGCCTCCACCATCGCTACATCCGACGGGCGGCCTGACGCAGCCTAGATATGCCAACCTGAGGCCCCGCGTCAGTCCGCTCCCCGCGCAGCTTGGGCCCTTTCTTTCCGTCGGTGCCCCGTCCACGTATGGCCGGTTTTGCAGTAGCCCACCGAGGCATCGGTTGCCGCTGTTCCGCCGATGCGGTGACGAAACTTGACCCCAGTTCCAACGGCCTTAGCCTCGCAGACTCGGGAGCATCACTGAGCAGGACATGCCCAAAGGACGACCCCTCCAGGCTCCGAAAGCGACCGGTCACCGCGGGCGCGATGGTCATCCCTATCCATTGACATCGTCGTTCTCCCTGCCAAGACGCTGACTCCTGAGCGTTTCGTCGCCACGTCTGTCTGGCGCGTCGAGCCCCATCATCCGGCTCGCCCCGTCACTGGATGGCCCCTACGCCTCTCCTCACTTCCGGCGGTTCGGCTGCTCACGACCGTTCGGCTGCCGCTGATTCCAGACTCGTCCATCCCCGGGCTCCGGCTCCGGCTCGGTCCGCCTTGACGTGCCACGCTCCTAAGGCGGCGGACCGCCCTGGCCTGGCTCTCAACGTTGGCGAGTGAAGGCGCCTGAGGGGTCATCTCGCTCAGCCCTCCTCGATGAGAGCCCGGAGGACGATCTGAAGGGCTCACTGGGAGCTTGAGCGCGGTCGTTGCCTCTCCGGCAACGATCCACGCCCGGTCCACGACATCCTGCGAGAGAATGAGCAGGACTCGTCTTATTCTCTGGCATCGAGTCGCCTTCTGCCGGCCCAGCGGACCCCCGCGACACTGGGCCGGTGCCAGCGTTATTGCCAAGGTCTCGCCACGATGCGCGCCAACAAGAGCACGCGCCACTGTTCGCAATGGAGCTACCTCTCTCGAGCGCAGTCGCAGCCCGACGACCACCGACTTCACGAACAGTTCGGCCGACCGAACGCACCGCGCCGGGTCTGTCTAGGCATTATATAAATACTACTTGATATATAAGTTATATATTATGATATCCGGCAATCAGGTCAAGCGGAATCGCGAAGGGGAGGCGGTGGCCAACGCTTCCGCCCTCGGAGAAGGAGCACGGATCATGGAGTTCGGAATGTTCTTCTCGTGGGTGGTCGTGGGGTTGCTCGCCGGCTGGCTGGCCGGGTTCGTGATAGAAGGGTGGAGGGGGTACGGGCTGATCGGGGATATGGTTCTCGGTCTGGTCGGGAGCGTCGGGGGGGATGGATCTTCCGGGCCCTGGGCGTCTCCGCGGGCGGAGGGCTCAGTCCCGACGGTGTTCGTCGCCTTCGTCGGGGCGGTCATCGTGATCGTCGCCCAGCGGAAGGTCTGGGCGCACGCCTGGGAACGTGAACCTTCCCGGGTGACCAGGTCGAGCCTCGACCTGGTCACGCCCTGCACCGGCCGGGCGAAGTCCACCGCAGGAGGAGGAACGGTGATGAAGATTCGTCCGTTGCACGATCGGCTTCTGGTGGAGCGACTCGAGGAGAAAGAGGCCAGGAAGGGCGGGATCATCATCCCGGACACGGCTAAGGAGAAGCCCCAAGAGGGCAAGGGTGAAAGCCGTCGGCAACGGCAAGGTCGTCGACGACGGCAAGAAGATCCCGCTCGACGTGAAGGCCGGGGACAAGATCCTGTTCGGGAAGTACTCCGGCTCCGAGGTGAAGCTCGACGACAAGGAATACCTGATCATGCGCGAGGAAGACGTCCTCGCCATTCTCGAGTAAGCAGGAGGAACGCTACCCATGCCAAAGCAGCTCAAGTTCGACCGAGGACGCCCGGGCGGCGCTGCTCCGGGGCGTCAACATCATGGCGGAGGCCGTGAAGGCCACGCTGGGGCCGAAGGGCCGCAACGTCGTCATCGACAAGAAGTTCGGCAGCCCGACGATCACCAAGGACGGCGTCACCGTCGCCAAGGAGATCGAGCTCAAGGATCCTTACGAGAACATGGGCGCCCAGATGCTGAAGGAGGTCGCCTCCAAGACCTCCGACGTCGCGGGCGACGGCACGACCACCGCGACCGTGCTCGCGCAGGCGATCTATCGGGAAGGGCCTCAGGAACGTCACGGCGGGCGCCAACCCGATGGGGCTCAAGCGCGGCATCGAGGCCGCCGTGGGCGCCGTGACCGAGGAGCTGAAGAAGATCTCGAAGTCGACGAAGGACAAGAAGGAGATCGCCTGAGGTCGCGACGATCGCCTCGAACAACGACAAGACGATCGGCAACCTGATCGCCGAGGCGATGGAGAAGGTCGGCAAGGACGGCGTCATCACGGTCGAGGAGTCGAAGTCGGCTGACACGGTTCTGGATTTGGTCGAGGGCATGCAGTTCGACCGCGGCTACCTCTCGCCGTACTTCGTGACGGACGCCGAGCGCATGGAGGTCGTGTTCGAGGACGCGCTCGTTCTCATCTACGAGAAGAAGATCGAGCGTGATGAAGCGATCATGCTCCCGCTGTTGGAGCAGGTCGCCCGGGCGGGCAAGCCCCTCCTCATCATTGCCGAGGACATCGAGTGGTGAGGCGCTGGCGACCCTGGTCGTGGAACAAGCTCCGGCGGACGCTGCAGTGCGCTGCGGTGAAGGGCGCCGGGCTTCGGCGACCGCCGTAAGGCCACTCGCTCGAGGACATCGCGACCCCGACCGGCGGCAAGGCGATCACGGAGGACCTTGGATCAAGCTCGGAGAACATCAAGCTCGATGATCCCGGAAGGCCAAGAAGGTGGTCGTGGACAAGCGACAACACCACGATCGTCGAGGGCGCGGGCAAGTCCAGCGCGATCGAGGGGCGCATCAAGCAGATTCGCGTCCAGAATCGAGGAGACGACCAGCGACTACGACCGCGGAAGCTGGCAGGAGCGGCTGGCCGCTGGCCGGCGGCGTGGCGGTGATCAAGGTCGGCGCCGCGACCGAGACCGAGATGAAGGAGAAGAAGGCCCGCGTGGAGGACGCCGGAACGCGACCCGCGCGGCGGTCGAAGAAGGGCATCGTGCCGGGCGGCGGCGTGGCGCTGCTCCGCACGGCGAGTCCATCGATAAGCTGCAAGCTCGAGGGCGACGAGAAGGTGGGCGCGATGATCGTCAGGCGGGCGCTCGAGGAGCCCATCCGCCAGATCGTCGAGAACGCCGCGCGCCGAGGGCAGCGTCATCATCGAGAAGGTGAAGCCGAGACGGTCGCGACCCGGGGCTTCGACGCCGACAACGATGGAGTTCGTGGACATGCTCCAGGCGGGGATCACTCGACCACGACCGTCGAGCGCGTGGCGCTCGAGAACGCGGCATCGATCGCCTCGCTACTGCTCACCACCGAGGCGCTCGTCACGGATATCCCGGATGACAAGTCGGCGGCCGCGCCTGCGATGCGCGCACGGCGACATGTATTAGCGAGGAGGGCGGTAACCCTCTGTGGAGTCTTCTGCGGCCCGGCTCGAGTCGCGACCCGGGCCGCTTCAGCAACGTCCGGGCGCCGCCAGTGGCGGCAGTGTTCCGCCACTCGAAATCTTGGCGCGCGGATCCCCGCAAGAGTGGCTCTTGTCATGGTCCACCCTCTCCTCTCTCGGGGAAGCGAGCCGCGCAGCTAGTCGCGCTCGCGAATCCCAGATACGGGTGTATCGATGGTGACGACCAGACCGCGGCGAACCGAGCGACGCGCGCTCTTTCAATGACTGCCTCGGCGGCTGCACGACCGCCCATCAGATAGAGCTGATAGAAGACCGGCCCGGAAGAACCCGCTTTCACGTCTTCCAGCGTGTGCCCCGAAATGGTGGAGAGAATATAGCGCAATGCCAGCCTTGCCGGCTGCCCGAGCGGCAGCCACTTCGCCGCCCGGGTGCATAAGTCGGCTGTATCCAACGGGGGCAAGCAGAAAGGGAAGCGGAGAGGTCGAAGCCCAAAACGCGGGTCCGCAACTCGCAATCCGAAATCGAAACCGCATGGCGCGGCCGGAATGTCACATCCTCAAAGGCGCGGCAATTCTCGCGAAGCGTGACCTCGCCCCCGGCGCCGCCGTCCAGATAGTCAAACACCGCCTGGCGGCACTCTGCGACGCGCCATGAGGCCGGAGATCCTCGATGCAGACAACCCGGGGAGATGCGACTTTGCGGAACGCTCTAGAAGTCATTTCAAGCGTCGCTCGATGCGTGGATCCTGGTCGTATCCCGATTCGTGTGGAAAAAGAGCACTGGCGTCTTCGCGTACGGCGCCGCTGCCCCCGTTGCTCACCGGCGAGGGCCCCGGGCGCCTGGATCAGCGCGTGCGCGAGGCGTCCTTCGAGCCCGCCGGGCCACCGTTGCCTGGTCACCTGGGATTCGCGAAAGTTGGAGGCCCGCTGATGTCGCGGAATCGTACAATGAGGCCAGTCGGGAGCCATGTAGCCGGCGAACCCCACGCGGTTGCAAAGCGGCTCTGGCGCCTGGCAAAGGCAGCGAAGTTGACGTTGCAGCTGAAAAGGGCCCGGCAGGGCTGACGCGGGGGAGGAATGACACTGCCACTGAGCGGGACCGAGAAGGGGCGTGACGGGCCTCTCGGACGCTCCTCCGAGGCCGACCTCGTTCCTGTCGGGCCTACCGCGCGTCGCCGCGTATCCCCGCCGTGCTGGTGGCCGCCCTGGCCATCAGTGTACTCCGCCACGGCGAGTCTCGGGCTGTGGTTCGCTCCGGTGCACAAGAGCGTCACCCTCGTGTGGCCGCCAACAGGGATCGCCCTCGCGGCGCTACTGCTCTTCGGCTACCGCCTCTGGCCTGGTATCGCGGTTGGTGCTTTCCTCGTCAATGCAGCCACCGGCGTGGGCATAGCCGTGGCCGCCGGCATCGCGGCTGGCAACACGCTGGAGGCGCTCACCGGCACCTACCTGCTCAGGCGTCTGACCCGGTTCCGTCCGTCGCTCGAGCGACCCCAGGACGTCATCGAATTCGTCGTGCTAGCCGGGATGCTGGGCACCACGATCAGCGCAACGATCGGGGTGGCCAGTCTCTGCCTGGGTGCCGCCGCCCCGTGGTCTCTCGCTGGCACGCTGTGGTGGCAGTGGTGGTTGGGGGACGCCATGGGAGCGATCGTCGTGGCCCCGGTACTGCTCACCTGGGCCGCTCGGCGCCAGATCACTTGGCAGCTCCAGAGGGTCGGTGAAGCGGCGGCGTTGCTCGCCCTGCAAGCGAGCGCGAGCGCGATCGTGTTCGGCGGGTGGTTCAAGACTGGGACCACTTACCTGCCGTTGGCCATCGCCGTCTTCCCCTTCGCCATCTGGGCCGCCCTGCGCTTCGGGCAGCGGGAGGCGGCCACGATGACCCTGCTCGTGTGGGGGATCGCGACACTGGAACACGGCCCGACAGATCGACCCCTTCGCGGCCACGCCACCCATAGAGATGTTTTTCTGGCTGCAGATCTTCATGGGCGTGGTTGCCGTGACGGCGCTCGTGCTGGGCGCGGCCATGGGCGGGCGCCGCCGGATCGAGGCCGCGCTCCAGCAGAGCGAACGACGGTATCGTGAGTTGTTCGAGAATGCCACCGACATGGTCTACACGACCGACCTGCAGGGGCGCTTCGTGTCGCTCAACAAGCGGGGTGAGGAGATCTGCGGATACACGCGTGAGGAGCTCCTCGGGATGAACTTTGCCCAGCTCGCGACCTCGGCCTCCACCGAGCTCGTCCGCCGGATGATCGAACGCCAGGCCGTCGAGCCGGCACCGATTCTCTACGAGCTGGAGATCCTTGCCAGGACGGGCGACGGGTGCCACTCGAGATCGGCACTCGGCTGATCACCGAGGGTGGGCAGGCGGTCCGCGTGCAGGGCATCGGCCGTGATGTGACCGAGCGTCGGCAGGCCGAGACGGCGGTGGAAGACGCGAATCGAAAGCTGACCGACTGGGTGAACGAGCTGGAAGAGCGGGGTCGGCAGGCCAGCCTGCACAGCGAAATGAGTGACCTTCTGCAGAGCTGCCTCACCGTCGAGGAAGCCTACACCGTCATCGGCGCGTTCATGCCGAAGTTCTTCCCGTCGCGGTCCGGCGCTCTCGGCGTCCTCAGCGCCTCGAGGAATCATGTCGCGATCGTCGCGCAGTGGGGGAATTCGTCGCCGAGTGACCGTGCCTTCCCGCCCGACCAGTGCTGGGCGTTGCGACGCGGGCGGGCGCATCCTGGCGAGGCGCCAGGCAACGGGATCGTCTGCGGGCACCTGAACGCCTCGCAGTCGACGGACTCCCTCTGCGTGCCCATGATGGCCCACGGCGAGCCGCTGGGTATTCTTCACCTGGCCGGAGATCCCTTTCAGGTGGGCGAGGGCAGCCGGATGCCTGAGCCCCTGCATGTGTCTCGGCAACAGCTCGCGGTAACTCTGGCCGAGCATTGTTCGCTGGCCCTCGCCAACCTACGGCTGCGTGAAACGTTGCGGAATCAGTCCATCCTGGATCCGCTCACGGGGCTCTTCAACCGGCGCTGCATGGAGGAGACGCTCGAACTCGAGTTCGCCCGCGCCACGCGCGGTCACCGTTCCATCGGGATCATCATGATGGACATCGACCACTTCAAGCGACTCAACGACTCGTTGGGTCATGAGGCGGGAGACGAAGTGCTGCGGGCGCTGGCCGATCTGCTCAGGTCGCGCGTACGTGAAGGGGACATCGCCTGTCGCTACGGCGGCGAAGAGTTCGTTCTCATCCTCCCGGAGGCGTCGCTCGATCTGGCGCGCGCCAGGGCCGAAGAGCTGCGAGAGCAAGTCAAGCGCCTACTCGTCCCGTACCGGGACCAGCTTGATGGGCCCGTTTCGGTCTCCGTCGGCGTCGCGGCGTTTCCCGGCCACGGAAAGACCGCTCCCATGGTCCTTCGGGCGGTGGATGCCGCACTCTACAGGGCGAAGGCCGAGGGACGCGACCAGGTCAAGGTTGCGGAGTAGCTGACCGCCACGAGAACCGAACAAGCGCCCAAGCCAAGGATCCTGTCGACAACATGGACGGCCATCTATTTCTACAAGCCATCGAAGCGCCGTTGGACCGTATCCGAGTAAATCGTCGCCAGACACGCGGCGCCGTCGCGGTCGCTTGGTTCCCCTGGAGCTTGCTCCACCTGCTTCGGCTCCTCCCCTTCCTCTTCGGCGGCCAACGGCGCTGTCCTTCGCCAAACTCCGTCCGCAACCAAGTGGTTGATCAGTCGGCTTTGATCCGGAGAGAATCCCGCCCGATGATCGTCATGGACGTCTTCTGAGTTGCATGCCGATAGCCGGCCGCCAGTCACGCCGGCCCAGTGGCGAACACGCGGAGTGCGACACCGGCGCGGATGGTCGTGCGATCCACCAGCCCGGAGGCTCTCATGCGACTACAATCCGCGTCGCGGCGACGGCCTTGCTCGTCGCCTCCCTGGCGGCGCCAACCGTGGCCCAGGCCCCGGGTCCAGCGGTCACGGTGGCGACCGTGGAGTGGATCGAGCAGTTCGACCCAGGCGTCCTGCCTCGTCGGGGCTCGGGCTCAACTAAGGGCTCCATGTTCGACAGCGTCATCGGGTCCGGACCGTCCGGCGCGCTCAGCAAGGCGACCGGCGTCGTCGAGGATTGGACGGTGTCACCCGACGCCACCCACGTGAGCCTGCGCCTGCGCAAGGGCGTCAGTCGGCACGACGGCACCGAGGCCACAGCTGACGACCTCGCGTTCACCCTCACGCGCTTCGCCGCAGACGACAGCACGGCGAGCGCTCGCCCCACCGCCAGGAAAATCGCGAACGTCGAGGTCACCGATCGATACACAGTCAAAGTCACCTTGAAGGAACCGGATTCCGTGTTCGCCTACGGGCTCTCAACGCTCGAAGGCGACATGCTGTTCATCAAGAAGGACGCGTACCGGAAGACGGTGAAGGGGTGGGAGCTGATCGACCCAGAGAGCCGTGTCGGCACGGGACCGTACCGGTTCGCGCGCCGGAAGCTGGGCGAGTTCGTCGAGTACGAGGCGTTCGGGGACTACTGGGACGCCAGCCGGCGCGCCGCGTTCAAGACGCTCCGGATCGTCCGGATTGTCGACGCGAGCACGCGGCTGAGCGCCCTGCGGACCGGCGAGGTCGGCGTCGCCCCCTGAACCCGGAACAGATCGAGGCGGCGCAGCGCGCGGGCCTCAAGATCATGGGCCCTAAGGTCGGCCGCCATCCCGCTTCTGATGTTCTTCGGGAGCTACGATCCCGCCTTCCTCACGAACAAGGTCGACCTTCGCAAGGCCCTGCTCCTCGGGTACGACAAGAAGGCGATCGTCGGCAAGATCTACCCGCCGGCGGTCGCAGCATCGCGACCGGCACGCCGCCGTTCAATCCGGTCAGCCTCGGATGGGATCCGGGCCAGTGCCGGCCTATCCCTACCAACCCCAGGAGGCGAAGCAACTGGCTGAAGTCGGCCGGCTACGATGGCCGGCCGGTGAAGATCTGGTCGTACCCCTTCGGGACGCCTGAGGTTCGGTTGATCCGAGGCCATGGTCACAACTGAACGAAGCATAT